>OOIH01000260.1_pt1 | contig 142980 bp, 119 predicted proteins | sample 1691801 | NCBI WGS metagenome assembly OOIH01 (sample SAMEA1061690, study PRJEB22710) | metagenome
ACGGCTCGCATCAAAGATCGTCTCAAAACAGCAAACGCTCTATTGCTTGTAAGTGGTGGTAACCTTGACGAGAAACAAATTGACGCCATTATGGAGGGTAGTATCGCTCTAGCACATCATATTTCCTAACTTACTGAGCACTCTTTGTAGTAACGAGCCAGTCAGCAATAACTTGTGAAGTCGGTTCAGTTCCTTTGGGTAGGATGTAAGTTCGTTTATTGATTGCCATAATTCCTCCTTATCTCGTAAATGGCTGCCGTCTCCGAGCGTGGTGAGTAAGCTCGTCCTCGGTATAGATTCTCGCCTTAGGCGTGTTGGCGACGCTTTCATAAATTGCCGCAAGAACATCCACTGCGTCATCGTGAGCGTTCTTGCCCTTCCGTTGGTAGTTCATTACCTGTCTGTAAAATTCGGGATACTTGTTCTTCCAGTTAAACGGCATATAAACATGGTTTTGCACCCACGCTGAGCTTGCCAAGATACGACTCTCCTTGTTGTGGGTTTGAGGTTGATCCTTGACCTGCGTTTTGAAATTACCCAAATCAGTCAGTTGTCGGCTCAAGTTCCTCGCAAAACCTCGTCCGCCGTTATTAGATTCGATGACTGCTTTATTGACCTCATTTTCAGTGAGCAGCTTAGCAGTCGCTGGCTCAGTTACTTCCATTGGTGCATCCGTGCAGATGAGATCGAGAATATAGACCTCATGCTCATACACGCCATATACGACTGAAACAAGGTAGTCCGTGCCAGTATCAGCCGTATCCGTGTAGTCATAAATAACTGGCATTTTAGGCTTTTCTTCCCAGATCTTGAATTCGCTATACAGTCGCCCCTTGATGTCGATTGGCGTTTGATTATAGTTAGCCTCCACAATATCAGGGTTCATTTCTTGCTTGATGATCGCATAGGAGTCAGCATCCAAAATGTCCTCACAAAGCATTTTGCCGTCCTCGTCTTGGGCCTTGTAGGTAATCACCTCCACCTCATCACCAAAACCATTGATCACTCGTCCAGCCAAGTCTCCGTCCGCCCAACGAGTCATTATGATAATGGTCTTGCGTTTGCCTTCCAAGCGAGAGAGCATTGTGTTAGTAAACCAGCTCCAAGTGGCATCTAGGGCCATTTCGTTGTAAGCTTCTTCGGCGTTCTTAATAAGGTCGTCACAAATCAGGAAGTCGCAACCAAAGCCTGTTGCCGTACCGTTTGGAGAGGTGGCAAGATATGCGTATTGTGTCTGTTTTTCTAGTTTCCAGCGTTTTGCAGCGGCATCGCCGTATTTTATCTTAGTCTTGGGGAAAATATGGTTATAAACAATGCGATCGCCCATAGGCTCGGTAGAAATCATATCTCGCACACTCCGAGAGAATACGCTTGCAACTTCTTCGTTATAGGATGCTGTCATAACCCTATTTTTGGGATCTCTGCCAAATAGCCACGAAGTCAGACACTGAGCCGTAAGTGATTTACCGTGGCGAGGTGGTGCGTTAATAATGAGAAAGTGTTTGGGCGATTCCTCGACAAACTTCTCAATACGGTCACATAAATCCACAAGATAATCACGCTCCGTGGTGTAGAATGCCGGATAGAGCGTATTGCAGAAGTGCCACAAGTTATTGTGGGCCATTGCAATATCAATATCTCGTTCGCTAATCTTGTCGAGAATGGCCTTGTCGTGGCTACTTATCATTCTTCCTCTTTTCTAGCCCTCGTTTCTTCTGCTCCAGCCACTTAGCATAGTTGTTCATCTTGCTTTTAGCCTCAGGAGAAATACGCCAGCGTGCTGTATCCATCAAGGTCTGGGGCTTGAGGGTTCGTTTTTGCCTCGTTTTGGCTACCTTTTGGTTCATTTACCCTCCTTTTTTGCCTCATTTTGGCTCATTTTGAGTGCTTTTAGGCTTTTGAGCTCCTCAATCGTCAGGCTATTCAGCGGACTTTCTGCCACCTGAGTTACTTCTCCAGTAATCTTAGTTTCAGTTGGATCAGTACCGCCGGTCATCGCCACTACGAGTGCAGCCCATTTCGGGCTCGTGCCAGCATTTTCTGCCAAATCTTGGATAAACTTAGCGTGTGATTCAGGGTGATGCTCGTAATAAATCTTCAGTTTAGTCTTAGTATCTTCGTATGAGCTGCCATACCATTTGTTGGATGGAGTGTATTGGTTTTTATTGGTGGGCACTTTTGACTTCGGTTTCTTTTGACCTCTGTTCTTCGTTGTGCTTTTTACAACATTAACAGGGTTGCCAACTTCTTCTGCAGCCCGAGCTATTTCCTGTTTCTTTTTAGTACTAATCTTATTCACAATGTCATTCTCATTCCACAACAAAAAAACGGCCATCAATTACTGATAGTCGTATCTGGTCTTATGATTATTATACCATATATCCTATAGCCATAAATCTCGGTAATACGCATCCATACGCTTGAGCAGGTTGTGAGTATTGCCTTTGGACGCATGATTTCGCCAGCATTGGTAACATTGATCCACCTTTGCACGAGATAGCTCACCACGCTTAGCCTTCTTGACCATTCGATAGAGCTTTTTGCGTTCATTTTTCACATTCTTCGGAATGATTAGGGTAATTACCTTGCCGGAGCTTGTAAGCTTGTGGGTAAAACCGAGAAACTTAATGCCGTCAGTAATTCCATAAATCTTAGTCTTTTTGGGATGAAACTCAAAGCCCAGTTCATGCAGTTTTCGCCCAATTTTTATTTTACATTCTGTTAAATAGTCTCTGTCGTGATGTATCAAAATAAAATCGTCCATATAGCGAATATAGTATTTAATATGCAGCTGCTCCTTTATGTAGTGGTCAATCTCATTTAGAACTACAATGCCAGCAATCTGAATCATTTGACTGCCAGGCAAATATCCAACCTCGCCAGTATATTGCCAATTAAGCACTTTCTTTGCCATCTCAGCTACTGCTGGGGATAAATGTTTGCTAAAAACCTTCTCCACCACATCGTGCCGCATATTCGGATAATAGCCAGCGATGTCGCATTGCAATACATAACCATCCGTACCGTATCGCCTGTAAAATTTCTGAAGGAAACATTTGAGTCGTCCTCTGGCAAAATCGGTGCCCTTCTTCTTTTGGCATGCACAATTATCATATATGAGACTCTTGGCTATGCTGGGGTAAATGGCGTTGTCGTTAAGGCTACGCTGAAACACTCGATCCCGGAATGAAACCCCCATAACCTCTCGGCGTTTTGGGCTAGTCACATAAAATGAGTGTAGCGAGCGTGGTTTGTAAGTTCCATCTTCAAGCTGATCGTGCAGCTTGATTACTTCCTCTATGGCATTATGCACAAAATGTATTGTGCTGTCCTTCCACATAACACCACACTGGCATTTTTTCATGCTCTTATAGAGAGCTTCAAAGCTTATAATATCGTCCATGGCCATTGAGGCGTGGCGTTTATAGCGTTGCTAGCCCGAAGACCAAACGCATCGCCACGCAATTGTTTAGGTTCCCGACATCAGTGTCGGTATCCGGGGTATTCGGCTCCTTGTGTCTTGTGTCAATAGCCCAACCTCCAATACTATGTACTGGCTACTGGTTGGCTCCGGAAGGCACAATCTGGGGCCGCATAGTTGCTGTTGTTCGAGTTGTTATTGTTGAGAGCACCAGACGAGTTGATGATGCACTCGTTGTTAGTGTTGGTCAAATTAGCGGAACGCAACCAAGCGTTGTTGAAAGATTAGCCTACCACCCACACTACGGATCTTCGTAGTGCTTATATCTCTTTTTGTCTGCGTTCCTCCACGCTTTGATTTTTTCTCTTGCTTCAATCGTGATGCGACCCCAATACTCCACCTTAGACGATGCCAGATGATAGGTGCCATAGGCCATATCTATGAGTATGAGAAGTTCGTTGCAGTCTAGGCAGGCTTGTTGCTGAAGGCGTTTTCTCGCTTGCCAGGTTTCTTTATTTATTGCACGAATGTTGTTAGCACCCCAACAGTGACGATAGATATCTCGTGCTGTCCTTTTTATATCATCCCCAAGAACATAGTCAAATTTGGGGTCAAATTTCTTTTGGTTTGATAGGAGCTTGTTCGTGTGGTTCGCAACATCCAGAGCTTTAACCAAAACTTCTAGCTTGCCACTTTTTCGTTGCCCTTCTGGAACGCTCACATTTCACCCTTTTTACTTGTGTTTATTATATCACTTCTCCCCCTACCGCCGCAAGTGTGCGGCGGTGATTAGTCAGATTCCACGATTACACAAGCTGGGGCCGCATAGGCGCTGTCGTACGAGCCGCCATAGTTGAGAGCACCAGACGAGTAGATGATGCACTCGTAGCCAGTGGTGGTCAAATTAGCGGAACGCAACCAAGCGGAGTAGAAAGAAGTTGAACCGAGTGGCTTAATTCTGCGATCATTATTGGAAAGACCCTCATAATAAGCCCATTTCTCACCCTCCTTGGTGGCATCTGCAGCATATGAACTACTTAAACCAACCTGACTTGCTGAAGGCAAGAACATACGATCATGTGTGGTGTCAATTTCTCCATTAAATATGGCTGTATTCCTTGATGTCTGTACTTTGACTTTAGCAAGTGCAGCAATGAAAGCCGGAGAGAAGCCGGACAGAAAACCATACCTATTTGCATAACTACAATTATCCGATAAGTATGGTCTGTTATACCAATTGTTCGGATCGGCGTCTGAGTTCAAGAATTGACGAAGAGCAGATGTTTCCCAGCGGTTGAGGCCATTGCCTGTCATGCTCGAGAAGAGACTTCCAGTCATTTTATCGGAGATTAGATCGGTCTTATAGACATTCGTATATTGATCGTATGGGATTGGATCGCCTTCTAGCAGCTCTAGTTTCGTGAAGGTTGAGCCGGTCACTCCGTAATACGCAATTCCGCTTTGTGCCGTTTCCTCATCCGCTACAAGCCTTCGACCATGGTTAAATGGCGTACTGAATGGTAGCGAATCGACCGCCATAAGAACCATACCCTTCTTGGTTGCTCCGCCTTCAACCTCAAAAGTTCCAGTATGAACAATTCGCCATTGGAAAGTATATTCCTTATTCTTATTACTTTTGTCTGACCACGGCATAGCGATGACATCGCCAACTTGCAAGCTAAGTGTATTATTCTTGAGCTGTTGTCGATAGGTATCCCAGTCAGGCTCATCCTCATAGACATACGCCTTGATGGTACAGCTCGTAGTTAGCGTGCCACCACGAGCTGTTGCAGTTACGACGATGCCTTCACAGTGTTTGTGGGCCGTCACATTACCATTCTGATCGACCGAGACGGACTCTGGGTCGCTTGAAGACCATGCGAGAACAGCATCAGTCGCCCAGTTTGGAGTCAGATTAACATCTAGCTTTCTTGAAACTCCCACCACCAGTTCGAGCGTGGAAGATGCCATCTGGATACCTGTAAGGTGTTTGCCAACAGTAATTGCCACACTGTCAGTAACATCACCAGAGTAATCAGAAACAGTGATAGTTGCCGTACCGGGCTTATAGGGGCGTACAACATACGAGCCATCATCATTGCGACGAACTCCGATGACGCTACTATCCGAGCTCACTATATTCACAAATTGCGGTGCATCAGCAGGTAGAACTGAAATTGTAAGCGGCAAGCTAGCATATGGAGTTTCTAACCAAACCTGAGCAAGGTCAGCCTTATTCGAAATTGTCACGGATTCCACTGGCGTAGTTCCTCCGCCTTGAATGCCACTAATCGCAGCTGCCATTTCTGACGGCTTATAGAGTTCCTGAGATCCACTCTTAGTACGAATAGCATTCGCAATACCGGTTAATGTAGTCCTATTGACTGTAACTCTTTCGGTAGTCATTAGAAGTCCTCCTCTTCTGCGTTATCAAATAATCCTCCGAATGTGGCTGTTTTTGTTCCATTCTTATCGGTGATAGTTATTTTTGCCGTCATTTCGTCAATCTGCTCCAAGCTAACGGTTGGAGTAAAACCATCCTCGCCGTTCTTACCATCAGTTCCATCCTTGCCGTCAGCCCCATCTCTACCATCGGCTCCATTTGCACCGTCTTTGCCGTCAGCACCCTGCAAATCTTTCAGCCACTCTGTTTCTGAGCCAATATATCCATTTGCAACGGCTATTGCAAATGCAGATTTCCCATCTACACCGTCCTTACCGTCTTCTCCTCGCTCGCCCTGCTTACCTTCTTTGCCTTGCTCGCCTTTGAATTCGCCTTTTGCTAGTCGTTCCTTAACATCATCAATAACGGCATCGACTTCGGCGATCTTCGTGTTAATTTTAGACTCATATTGTTCTGCTTGAGAGGTAGTAATGTCGCTAGGGTTCTCGACATCAGCTTTATAAGAACCGAGTTCAATAGTCACCGTAGCTGGGGTTGGCGAGTATCGCAGAGCTAACTCATCGCTGTCTGCAAAAGTTTCATAGGCATAAACGCCAATTAGACAAACGCCTTTGTTTTGTAAAATTTCCGCTGGGATCGTGCAGGCACTATCAAGAATTGGCATTTCATAAGCCTTACCAGTCGCCTTGTCGGTGAAGATAGCCTTTTTAACTAAGCCGTCATACGCTCCAACAAAATCAAACTCACATTCCGTAACATTGTATTCGCCCTGATTAACAATGCCCTTTTCGACAATCTCGACTTTATTTTGAGTAACACTAAGCTTCATTACTTACCGCCTTTTCTTGCTCATCTTTAGCTACGATCTCCTCGATTTTCTTGCGTGTTTTACTTTTGACTTCGAATTCGATAGTCTCTCCATTGGCTTCAAATGAGCCTTTTCCGGTTTCATCGGCGATATTCGTCACATCGTATTCTTGACCATACAGGCTAATAATCAATCGATTATTAGGATCTGGAGTCACTTTGATTTTATTAGCCATATTAACCTCCTATCTTTTGGTATAGCTACTTAGTTTTCCCACTTCTCCGATTAACCGAGAGAGCGGTTGCGTTCGAACAAAACCTCTGCGTTGGAGCAAATAGAATTGTGGCCTTTTGACTAAACCATTGGCGACTTTATCGGCCGAGAGGGCCAACTCGGCAATCATACGATGGTTCCTTCTATGGATAATAAACACTTTGAGACCACGAGTCTCACAACGACACTCATCTGATAAACCTAAATCATACAGCAACTCATTGCAAGCACAGAGTGATTTATATGCTAAGTCTTTAGATGAAAAACCATTTCGAATCGCACTTCCGGACAAGGCTTTATACAATGTCCGCATCGTGAGTAATGACTCGAATTGTATTGTTGAAATGTCTTTATCCATATGATCTTCCATTAAAAAACGGCCATTTGAAAGATGGTCGTATTTGGTCTATTCCTATTATATCATAATGGCGTTGAACAGATAGTCGTGCTCTCTTGACTTATTTAGCAATTCGTGCTACTATTTCTGTATATTCACATTTCCAAAGCCCTGAGCGAGCTAACTTGCTGGGGCTATTCATCTGTTTAGAGTACAAACGATAAACGGAGGTAGAAAGGAGTTGTGGCCAAAGAGGCTTTTTATAAGGTGAAAAAGAGCCTAGTTGAGCGATTCGGAACGGACGCTGCTTTTCTGTATGCCGTTCTAGAGAATGCCTCAAAATTTTGGCATAAGAAAGACAATAAGGGATACTTCTGCTTGCTGCTGAAGTATTTGATAAAAGAAACTGGATGGAGCAAGTCTAAGGTTATGCGAGAGCGTGATCGACTTGTTGAATTTGGTCTGCTAGACTACATTCCCGGGAAAAACCAAAATATGGGTGGAAAATATAAATTGTTGTAAAGAATACAACATAGCATTTTACTCTAAACGGAGGTAGCAAAATTGCTGACCCCTGTTTTATTTTGTCAAGAGCCACCCTGTGGAAAACCTGTGGATAACTTGTGCAAAAGTCGCTTATTTTTGGTGGAAAAACTTGCGAATTATTCGCTTCCGCCGTTTCAAAATGATACAGCGGCTTACAGAGTACGCCGTTTCAAAATGATACGGCCATAGAAAAAGAATAGAAAAAGAATAGTAGTAGTGGGCCAAAAAATTATTAAATTTAATTTTTGGGTGGGAGCTAGGATTTTAACTATGACAACTTATCCAATTAACGCACAAATCGACGAGTACATGGAGTATTGCGAATTTGTAAGGCAGATGAGCCCAATGACTTTAGCTGCTAAAAAGAGTGCCTACAAGCAATTTGTGGAGCAGTCCGGTTGCAAAGATCTTCGCACCCTTGATAACAGAGCCTTTAATCGCTTTGTTAAGGGGCAATCAGCCAATGGAGTGTCGCCAAGAACGATAAACATGCGGATAGCAAACCTGCTCGCTATGTTTAGGTATCACCGAGAAATGGGAATGGAGATGCCGATTAAGCTACCCTTAATTAGGAAACTCAAAGAAGGCCCAATTCGCCGAGTTTTCTACCTAAGAGAGGATATCGAAAAAGTGCTGGCAAGCATAGACCTCGATACTGGTAGCGACTTTCTCGATCGGGAGAACCTGATGGACTGGCTCTTAATAAGGGTATGTTTCGACTCAGGACTACGGATCTCTGAACTCAGGAACTTGCAACTCGATAGCTTTCATGGGCAAATGATAAAATTCATCGGTAAGGGATACAAGCCTCGTGAGGTGTATATTGACGAGGAGACCGAAAACCGCTTGCTGGAGTGGATTGAAATGGCTGGCGTGGATGATTGGATTTGGATTGATTGCTATCACCGACATCTAGGCACAGATGAGCTACGCATCCGAATGCGTAAAGTTTTTGAAAAAGCTGGGTATGACAACTTCTATCCACACGCACTGAGACACTCGTTTTGCACCGACATTCAAAAGCAGGGAGCAACGATCATGGAAATGCAGCAGATGCTCGGTCATGCAAATGCTCAAACAACAGAGAGGTACAGCCATGGTTTTGACGGTCAATTACAGGGGTTATTTAGCAAATATCGTGAAAATCACTTCGCAACGCAGCATTGACATTTTGGGCTCGGCGTGCTAGGATAGATTTAACAACGCGAAACATTATGCCAAGAAAGTTTCGGGCAACTTCACAACATTGAAGAGAGACCTAAAAACATAAGAGGTTATTCAATGTTAATATTATAACACAATATCGCCGGTTTTCGCGCTATTTCAGGCTACGGGCTATTCGACGACTTCGCAGACGAGCCCGTTAGCTTCATAGTTGGCGCGGACGGATGCGAGATCGGTAGCAACATTGAAAGACGTGCCATCCTCGCCATAGTCGGCGGGGAAACCAATGGTGCCGGCGAGCATCTGACGAGAAAGCATGTCGGCATCTGGGTTCGTCAGGAGGCTAACGGAAACATCGAAAGAGCCAGTCATAGTGGAACCTTCGAGAGTGAAGTTGTCGGTCGAAAGGTTAATACCGAACGCGCCAAAAATGCCAGAGAGAGCGGCAATAGTTTCAGAAGTGGCTTCGCTGAAAGCGGCAGCAGCAGTTTCGGGAGAATTATATTCAGCGATTGAAGTAATGCGAACTTCGGTCGGAACTTCGTCACCGTCCGGATAATAGACGTCAGAAATTGAACTACCGCTAATGATGCCTGCGGCGGCATCTATTTCGTCGATTTCTTCATTACCACGACAGGAGAGGCGGCGGACTTGGCCGGAGGGCTGGTTTGGGTCGGTAGGCTGGCCAATTTCCTCGCCAGGCTGATTCGGGTCGGTAGGGGTCGTGACGACTTTCGGCTCGACGCCTTGCCAGAGGATAAAGAAAATCACTGCGGCGGCGGCGAAAAGCACCGTCAAAAGACCAAGGAGAATGTCGAGAGTGTGACCAGAAGATTTTTTGGGCGGCTTCGAGGAGGCGCTAGGCATAGTAGAGAACGGATTGAACTGTTCGGCGGGAGTATCGGGAACTTTATTAATGTCGAGAGGCTTGTCGACGACTGGAATCATGTTAGTATTCGCCGCGTTCATATATTGCGGCATGGCAGAGGCTGGAGCCGGGGCGGGCGCAGGGCTCGGGGCAGGAGTAAGCGGTTGGGTCGTGCCAGGACTAACTGGCGGCAAAGTCGGTACACCGTCGGTATTAGTTAGACCAGGTGCAGAGCCAAACTGCGGCATATTGGTTGTGATCGGGTTCGGTGTTGGCTTTGGAGCGACTGGCACAGCTCCAAGCGCAACCGATGACCTCGAAGATTGCGGATTCATTGTTTCCCCTTTTCTCCCATTCGGTTTTGGTTTTACATGACTTATTTGGTTCTATTGTAGCGCAGTTTTTCGATTTGCGCAATAGTTCTTATGATTATTTTTGAAGTTTTGTTGATGGGTTTTGCATGAGTTTTCGATTTTCGTAAGTTTATCGCGAAGGTTTATCAAGAAGGCTGGAAGTTGGCAAGAGTCTCCCAGTCCCAGAGGCTAAGATCCTCGGCGCGAGCGTCAGGATTGATGCTATTCTGCTCGAGAATTTGATGCCAATCGGTTTTGGAAAGATTGGCAAGGGCGGGATTGATGACGTCGAGATTGACCGAGGAGAGGTTGGCGGCAAGTTTTTTGCGCGGGCTAGAAAAACCGATTTTCGCGAGATCGAGACAGGCGGGGTCGATTTGCGGCTCGGAGAGTGGGGTGAGGACGAGTACTTGACTGTCGACTTTTGGCGGAGGAGTAAACTCGGCAGCCGGGACGACCGGACCGAGCTCAACTTCGGCGAGATTCTGAACAGTTAGAGATAACAAAGTTTGGTCGCCAGCGTCAGCGGCAATGCGCTCAGCAACTTCTTTTTGAATAAGTAGAGAAATCTTTTGCGGCTTCGGGGAGGTTTCGAGAAGTTTTTTGATGATGGGAGAAGTAATATAATATGGGATGTTTCCAGCAACAGAATAAGGCTCGTTCCCTACGAGTTTCGATAAGTCGGTCGCAAGGATGTCTTGATTTATAACTTCGAGATTTTTGCCTGGGAAAGAACCGGGGAGTTTGCGAGCGAGCTCGGGATCGAATTCGATAGCGATAACTTTCTGAAAGCGTTTCAGCAAGCTAGAGGTTAGCGTGCCGAGGCCAGGGCCGATTTCGAGACAGAGCGCGGGGGCTTCAGGGCTTGGCGAGCCGGACGGTTTTTGCGGCTCGTCAGGCAACGCAAGGTCGGCGATTTCATCAAGAATGGTGCGATTCTTGAGCCAATGCTGACCGAGGGACTTGTTATTTTTCATCAATACCAATATCCGTTCTTCGTGATTGTGCCATTGCGGTTCGAGCAAGCGCCGGTACACCACCAGAAATCGAGGGCTTGCTGCCAACCGCCATAGCGAGTGACGACGTAATTCTCCATCCAGCGGATTTGGGTGACCGGGTTTGTTTCCCAGTCAGAGCCGAAGGCGGCCATCTTGTTGCCGGGGAGAGATTGCGGGATGCCATAAGCGCCGGAAGATGGATTCGTAGCGTCGACACGGCAACCGGATTCACGATAAATCAAATCAATGGCAGCTTCAAGATTCTCCTCGGCGACGCCGGCTTCGCGCGCCCAGCTGGCACATTGGCTATATTCCGGCGGGATAGAAACTTTCGCGCCGACGGTGATAATTTCCGGAACCGGCTCGAGGATAATAGTCTCCGATACGAGCGTGCGCGAGACTTCAACATTATTCTCGAATTGAATTTCGTAGACACTTGAGCGACGACCGTCGGAGCCGGCTTGTTCAAGCACGGTCTGACCTTTAGCAAGATTATAATCGTAGCGAGTTTCGGTCGTATAAGCGATAGTCTCTTCGACGGTCAGCGTCCGCCCGCCGCTGCGCTCGATTTTATAAGTCGAAGCGGCTCCCATTTCGAGGAAGTTGTTGTTGAATTCGGTCGTCACGGTATCGCCGTCGTAAACCGTAAGACCGGCCTCGATAGCGATCTGCTTCGGGTCGTAACTCGCGGTCATGACAAAACGGCGGTCGACTCCATCAACCACGAAAGCTGGGCGAGCGCGATAAATATTGATGTTGTAATCGCCATTGATGGTTTCGTCCAGAGCTGGCTCGACGATATCAGTCTCAGCAATTTCAACCGCGGCGCCCTCGAGAACTTCAGCGACGGTCGCAGTGGCGGACTTGACGGTGCGAACCGAGCCTTGGTCATAGATGGTGATGAAATGTTCACTACTCGCGGCGGCTGCGTTTTCTTCGTCGGCAAAAGCCGAGCCTTGCTTCGCGAAAAAGCTGAATACCAAAAAGATGCCAAAGAGCGCAATCAGCACTGCACAACAAAAATCACGGGTTTGGAACTGTAATTTCATCATATTCCATAATAATTATAGCATATTTTTAGAGTTTTTAGCGTGAGCGGGCGAAAAGTATAGACATTTTACTAAAAACTTGCTAGGATAGGATTAAGTTAGCTTTTTGCCCCTAGTCCCTGCGGATTGGGGCTATTTTGATTCGGATGCGCTCAATGAGGCAAACGACGAAGAGAAGAACTCTCAACATAGCGGAAGCGGAATAAGTATATGTTGATTTTGTTTGCCTAAAATAAAAATGTGCGGTATAATGAAGATGTCTAAGTTTACTAATATAAAGTAGCCAATTTATTTTATAGTTTTGGAATAGTTCTTTTGAGCTGATTTATTTAACCGAATATCAAGTGTATGCCGGAAACGGCACCGCAGATAATGCGTACAGTTTAATTCGGTTACCGGATAAGATTGGCTCATTAGTAGGCTTAGACACCCGCTGCGGTGTCGTTTTTGTATATAGGGTCGGCTCCGCCTGGGGTGTATAAACCATAAAGGAGGGCCGTGATGCGAAAGAGCCAAAATGTAAAAGTTAAAGATGTAGGAGTGACCGTAGGGAGAATTGCGGGGAGGATAAGTTGCCTAGGGCTGGTCGGATTAGGGTTATTGACAATTAATCCGGCGTGTGGGAATGTGCATGCTTTGACGACAGAAGAACTTACGAGCGGATTGCTTACTTCGGCAGTTAATATATCATTTGCACCAACATCAGGAAATACGACTTTATCACCAACTAATGCGGCTGGGGCGTCGGGATTGATTTCTGTATTAGCGAATGTTGGTGTGACGAACTCAGGAGGATATAGCGTATATCTCGGAAGTAGTGATACAAACTTGGTTGGCGCGAGGAATAAGGACGTGACAATTCCGGGAGTATCGGGTGAAGTGAGTTTCGAGAACTTACAGGATAATACTTGGGGTTATACGGTAGCGGAAGGGGCAAGCATTCCAGAAAGTGCGACTTATAAGGCAGTTTCTAAAGGGCAAGGAGACACAATCTTTACGAACAATAACTCTAGGATTGGTAGTGAGAACAAAACGTTTGCGTTAGGATTTGCGGCGAAGATCGATAATAGTCTGCCGGCGGATACTTATCAGAACCAAGTGACCTTGAGCGTCGTGAGCAGCCCATATCAGCTAACTTTGATGGATATTGACGAGATGCAAGAGATGACGAGCGCAGTCTGCGAGAATACGCCGCAACTTGCCACGAAGCAACTACGAGACGCACGGGATGGAAAGTATTATTGGGTGACGAAGTTGGCGGACAATCGGTGTTGGATGACGCAGAATTTGGATCTAGATCTATCGACGAACGTTGCGTTAACGCCGGAAGATAGTGATGTGACGGCGAGTTGGATGCCGGAATATGCGACAGCAACGGTAGTGAACGCTGAAACGATTTTGGCCAACGACCTCGGCCAAAGGTCTTGGAGCTTGGGTGATTATCGGATTACCCGACCAACTCAATCTTTGGATTGCGGCTTTAAACAGAGTAGCGTAGCAAGCTGCCCTGAGCAATTTACTCCTACTTCTATTCCTACGGTAGCCAATAATGACGAGTTTGCACATTACGTCTTAGGTAATCACTATCAATGGAACGCAGCAACGGCCGGGACTGGCGGCACGATTACTGACGGCCAGGCGACGAGTTCCATTTGTCCGAAAGGATGGAGACTGCCGACGAGCGCGTCTGGTGGCGAGTTCCAAAAACTTATTTCTGCTGGCGGCATTGGTACCGATGTTGCAAAGTTCACTAGCGCACCCTACTATTTTGTGCGCGGGGGAGTTGTATATATGAATGATAACCTCTTCTCGTATGCTGGCAAGCTGGGACTCTATTGGTCGTCTACGCCAACATCAAATACAGGAACAGCCTATAATCTTCAATTTTATGATAGCCGATTGATCAATGCATCCTATAATTTAGAAAATAGGCGAAACGGCAATTCCGTCCGCTGCATCGCCAGGTAAAAACTCTGCAACGGTTGTAGAGTTTAGGGATTGACTAACAGGGGTGGAGAAAAATAAAAGTCTACAATGGTGATAGAGTTTGAAGTTTTCTCGAATCTCTAGGTTTCCTCCGCCTCAGCCTCCGCAACCGCCAAAATAAGTCAACTTGTCTGCGAATTATGACGCAGGAAACGATATAGCACATACTTATTCCTTTTTTACAATTTCGATATCGAAGGGCTTATAAATCTGCCCAACAGATTTATTGACTTATTTGGCGGGGCGGCGGTTGGGGCGGAGTTTTTGCGGGCTGGCGGGCGCCGCGAAGAAGTTGTGCGAACGCGACGTTCGCGAGCATAAAGTGTCTGCGATATTCAAGAATAAGATGCGCCTGATGCTAGTGCTATAATGATTTTGTAGGCATAAGAACCTACGGGAATGAGGTCACGCCTCGGGCTGATAGCTCCGGCTTGATTGAGTTCTTTTCTGGAGATCGCGAAGTCCTCTTTGGCGCTACATGATAGCAATGGCCTTAGACTGGAGTTTCTGGCTCGCTATGGCGAGGTGAAAGATAAAGAGGCTTCTTCGGCTCGTTTACGATTAGACTGAAAAGTATCTAGCCAAGATAGGTAGCAGAGCTAGGCCGCCGTCGATAATAATCGAGGGGCGGCAACGTCAATCAGAATACCAGCAACCTGTTCAACAACGCCGGCAACTACGGCTACTACTGGTCTTCTACGCCAAACTCTAACAGCAGCAACGCCTACAACCTCATCTTCGGCGACACCAGCGATATTCGTCCGTCCAACAACAACAATCGGAACAACGGCTTCTCCGTTCGCTGCCTTTGTTGTGCCCGATCTCCAATTATTATGGTTATTATTCAAAAACCGGGACGTCTTCCGGGAAGGGGTCGATATCACTTGTGCCGAAATCATCAAAAACGTCGGTCGAGGAGGAGCTGGAGCGATTTTGCTCGGGAAAACGATTTTGAGTGAGGCTGGAGAGTTTCGAGGCAGATGCGGCGCGACGGGGCGTAGAGTCGGAGGCGAAGGTCTGGCGCGGGCGGCGGCGCGGAGCATAAGGGTCGGTGATAGCGGGTTCGGGACTAGGCGTAGCGGGCGTGCCGAACTCGCCGTCGGGATCGCCGCCGAGGATACCGAGACTACCGAAGCCAGAATTGCTCGGAGCGCTAACGGAGAACTCGGGCGAGACGCCAAGGCTACCCTGGTCGACGCCGAAAACTCCGCTGTCACCGAATTCGCCGGAACCGTAAGGATTATAACCGAGCTCAAGCAAGAAGCGAGACGGCATATTATAACTACGACCGCCAAAGCTAAAGCGGGAGTTCGCAAAAGTTAGGAAGAGATCTTCCATGGCGCGGGTCATACCGACATAAGCGAGACGACGCTCTTCCTCGAGTTCTTCTTCGGAGTTGTCAGAGCGGCTGCTCGGGAAAAGTCCGTCTTCCATGCCGACCATAAAGACAACCGGGAACTCGAGGCCTTTCGCGGCATGGAGAGTCATCAGCGAAACGACGTCATTCCCTGCACTTTCGTCGGCAGAGCTGAGGAGCGCGGCGTCGGCGAGAAACTCTTCGAGAGTTTCATAGATACTGGAGTTTGAGGCGAGAACTTCGAGGTTTTGCATACGCTCTTCGCCGTCGGGCGTGTCGCTATGAAGAATTGTGGGGAGATCAAAATATTTAATAATGCGCTCGACGATTTCTGGGGTAGGGATAGTCGTGACGGAGGCGGATTGGTCGGTAGGCTGGTCGGTGGTTTCGCGGACAAGACCGACGCCGTCGTCATTCCCTTCGGCGTTTCGCATATCGTGGAGAAAGTTGGAAACATGAGCGACGGAATTACGAGCCTTCGGAGAAAGGGTGGAGGTGTCGAGGAGGCCCTGGAGGTCGGCGAGATTAGCCTCGGAGTGTTCGTCGAGATAAGTGAAAACTTTCTCAAGCGAAGCGGGGCCGACGCCGGAAAGTAGATTCTTCACGACCCGCTCGAAGCTAACACGGTCGACCGGATTGACGATGAGTTTGAGAAGGGCGAGGACGTCTTTGACTTCTTTGCGGTCGTAGAAGCGGACGCCACCGATGATTTTGTATGGGATGCGCGCGGCGATGAAGGCTTTTTCAAAGGCGTAAGACTGGGCGTTGGTGCGGTAAAGAATCGCGAAATCGCTGAAGCTGCCGGTGCGATGAGAAGTTTTTGTGAACCCTGCGGCGGAGTTATGGGCAGAGGCGAGGTGGGCGGCGGATTTCAGTTGGGTAATCTGGCGAGCGACGTAATTCGCCTCGGCGGTTTCGTCAGCAAGTCCTTCGATCGTAATTGGGTCGCCTTGTCCAGATTCGGTAAACAAAGTCTTCTCGGTGCGGGTTTTGTTCTGGCTGATGATTTTTTGCGAAGCGGCGAGAATGTTGCCGGTGCTACGATAGTTTTGCTCGAGTTTGATAACTTTTGCGCCGGGAAAATCGCGCTCGAAGTTCAGGATATTCGTAAAATCGGCGCCGCGCCAAGAATAAATCGACTGCCAGTCGTCGCCGACGACGCAAATGTTGCGCTCTTCGTTCACGAGTAACTTAATTAACTTGTACTGGACGATGTTTGTATCCTGATACTCGTCGATCAGGATGTGGCGGAACTTGCGTTGCCACTTGGCGCGAACTTCGGGATTTTTCGCAAAAAGTTCAGCAGTTTTCGTCAACAAGTCGTCAAAATCCAGGGCGGAAGCGGCGGCTTTTTCGCGCTCGTATTGCTCGTAGATTTCGGCGGCGCGCTTCTGGTTCGGGTAGTAGGCTTCGCGGCGAGCGTCGGCGGGACTCATGCCGAGATTTTGCCAATGGCTGATCATGCCGTGAGCGGCTTTCGGGGTGAGAGTTTTATCATTCGCGATATTCATGGCGCGCATGATGCGACGGATGAGGGTGAGCTGGTCTTCGGAATCATAAATCGTGAAGTTACGGTCAATACCGGCGGCGTCAGCTTCGATATGGAGAATGCGAACACAAATGCCATGGAACGTTCCCATGTAAGGCATAAAGTTGCGAGGAACTTCGAGAGGCTGGTCGTCGCTCGTGCGGAGAAGTTTCCAAAGGCGGTCGCGCATTTCCTTCGCGGCTTTGTTCGTAAAAGTGACAGCGAGAATCTGGTCGGGGCGAGTGCCGTGGATAATGAGATTCGCGATACGATGAGTGAGAACTTTGGTTTTGCCGGAGCCAGCACCAGCGAGGACCAAAACCGGGCCCTCGAGCGTTTTGACTGCTTCCTCCTGAGGCGGGTTGAGACCTCGCAAAATCAAATCCATTTTTATATTATACTCCTTTTTTGAGATTTTAGGGGCGATTTGAAGTATAACAAATGATATAATATCAAGTGTTATGCTTCGTTGCGGGGGTGCTAGCGGGTTTCTTGGTGTAGCAGGCTGAAAGTTAGCGAGTTTTCTTACTGCGACGAAGATGAATAAGGTAAAAACCAGCGGCGAGTTGGAAGATAATCACGAAGGCGGAGAGACCGAAAATCGGGCCAGGGCCGAACTGGAACATTTGGCCACAGAGAAACGTTCCGAGTGCAATGCCGAGATGGTGAACGACGTAGCGGAGAGTGTTGTATTTCAGCTGATGACGGTTGTCGACGGCGTTGATGTAATAGCCGTCGCTGACATTTTCGTAAGCGGTGGAGCTGAGCAAAGTCCATGTCAGCGCGAGGAAGCAGAGGAAGTTGTTATTGGAAAGGAAGGCGACGGCGAGAAAGATCCCGCGGACGCCGAACTTTAGGAACATGGTGAGATAATCGCTCTTCGGGGTGAAATATTTGAGCGCGAGGATGCCGATAAAATCAGCGGAAAGGCCGACGATGAGGAGATAATTTGTCGCAATACCAGCGGAGAAACCGAAAGAATCGGTGAGCATGAGCATTTTCAAAGCGATAGCGGTGTTATAGGCGACGCCGGCGAGGAATGTGTAGACCATGTAGCCGCGCTGGAGTTTGTTGTGAGTGATATAATGCAGGGCGGAGAACTTGGCGTCGTCGGGGGCTTTTTCAGTCAAGACGAGGTCGAGGCGAGCGATAATAATGCTTGCGATGATAAGGAAAACGATGGCGATGAGGAGACAGGCGTTGTAGTCGATAAGGACGCCACCGATTTGCTGACCGATAAAAATCCCGCCGATCATAATACCAACGTCGCGGAAAAGATACTCGACAAGTTTGCGGCGGGAGTAGGCGGTGTTACTTTTGATGATAGTGGTGAGGAGCGGATAAATGCTAATGATAATCACGGCGCTCGAGGCGATGTCGAGAATAGCAAAAACATCAATCAGCCAGCGCCAACCGGTGCCGTTGATGAGGGCGAGAAGAAGCAGGTCGACACAGCGCAGTGTAAGCATGAGAGTTGTGAAGCGTTTGATGTGGGACATTTTGACGTATTTGCCGACGAGCAGGAGCGCGACGGCGCTTGCGATGGTGCCGACGCCAATGATGTTGCCGACGTCGGTCGCGGAGAAGCCGTTTTCTTGGAGCCAGAGCTGGCGGAAGTTTTCCCAGAGCCCGATGGAGATGCTGAAAAAGGCGAGCATGGCGAGAATTTGATACTCGAGGCGCTTGGGTTTAGAGAGTTTTGGATGCTTCTTGAGACGTTTCGGGTGTTTTTTCGCCCAGGCGGGATGTTTGGCAGCCCAGTAGCCGATGACAGGGTTTTGCCAAGAAGAGTTGTCGGCTGGGTTTTGGCTGACGGGTTTCCGGAGGGACTTATTTGATGCGGCAGGTTTGCGAGTTCTGGCAGGGTTACGGGTTGTCGCTGATTTATGTTTTGCGACGGTTTGGCGAGTTTTGACGAGTTCGTGGGATTTCGCGACCTTGCTGGTTTTTGCGGCTTTGCGAAGGGTTTCGGAATTGCGCACAATTACGCGGCGCGCAGAAGCGTTCGCCGTCGGGGCGCTGTTTGATTGCGACTTTTTGACACGACCATCCATTCTTTCTATTTTAGCATAAGCAGTTCGAGACGGCAATCGTCGCAGAGCTACGGTTACTGCGGAGTTACGGTTACTACGGAGCTATGGTTGTTGCGGAGCTACACAGTTTTAGCGGCGCGCAAAAAACACCCCGGCCAGAAAACTCCAGCCGGGGCTAAGGGTGGCCGCCGCGAGCGGCCAAGGTACTCATCGTGACGACTTTTTGGGCCATGAACTCTCCTTTTCCGAAGGTAATAGTGGACTGCGTTTGGACAGATTCTGAAAATTATCCTCATCAGTAGCTTGGCATACTCGCTGCTCGGCAGCTTTGTAACTGTCGCACTCGCCGCTATCTACTAACTTATGGATTTGTTCCTGTCGTCGCAGTTCATCTTTTTCGCAACAAAGTATAATCTTTGCACAAGCACTAATCCCCTTGTCGTTGAGAGCAAAATGCCCAGAAGCGCTCGGATATGTAAAGTGGATGCCGGTGCGGCGGAGGTTGAACTCGCCGTCCAACTCTTTCGCGCGTTTTTCAAGGGTGAGTGCCCGCGAGATAATAGCCAGATCCTCGTCGTTTGCGCCAGAAATCTCGTTTGGTGTTTTGAACAATTTGCTGTTCAAGCCGAAAAAGCCGGTCAAGCAATTCCTCGGCATAAGCGCAAAACTCATCAACGTTCATATGGGTCGTGCGTTGGTTGGCCGCCGTCAGAATGTTGGACTTGCGGACCAACGCGTTGATCGAGCCATGGAGCCCAGAGAGCTTGACAGCACGCTTACGCACCAACGCAATTTCATCGCGAGCTTCGTGCCCGCGCATGCGAGCCGAATCACGAGCACTCTGGTTATAGCGATGGCCTTTAGGCCTGCCGGGATTGCCATGCTTGGAACTACAACTGGTTTTTCTGCCCATGTTAATCACCTCCTCAGGTTGTTTTTGACAGTTGAATACAGTTGTATAAAATATTTCGCGTTTGTTTCTGCTGTGTAAAATTAAGTCGTCAAAATGTTAAGTGTAACCAAGGATACACCTTATTCTATAATTGTAGCACACATAAGCGAAAAAGTCAATACTTCCCTCCTTGGAGGAAAGTATTGCTGGCGGGCGGCGCTTCAGAAAAGGAGAGCAAACTCTCCTTTTCGTTCGGCTTCTACGCCAGGACAACGCCTTATTATTCGAGGATGGCTTTGATGCGGCGGACGCCGGCGCTGGAAGATTCTTCTTTGGTGATTTTGAAGTGGCCGAGGGCGCCGGTACGGGTGACGTGGGGGCCGCCGCAGATTTCGACGGAGACTTTCTCTTTGTCGTCGGCGGGAGTTTCGAGGTCAGCGCCGATGGCGTAGACGGTGACGCGGTCGGGGTAGCGGTCGCGGAAGGAACCGTGGGCATGGAGGTCGTCGAAGGCGTAATCTTTGTCGTATTCGGCGAAGACGACTGGGAGATCTTGGTCGATCCACTCATTCACGCGAGCTTCGACTTTGGCGAGCTCTTCGGGAGTGAGTTTGTGGTCAATATTGAAGTCAAAGCGGAGACGCTCAGGGGTGAGGTTGCTGCCCTTTTGCTCAATCGAGGGGTCGATTTCCTGCTGGAGGGCGGCGAGGAGGAGGTGGCAGGCGGTGTGATATTTCACGGTCTGGTCGCTAGTGTCGGAGAGGCCGCCCTTGAACATGCCTTTCGAAGCGGTCTTGCTGCGCTCGCGCTGCTCGTCGAGAGCCTTATTAAATTCGTCTTGATAATCGTCGGGGAGTTTGAGGCCGAGTTTATAGGCTTCTTCGACGGAGAGTTCGAGCGGGAAACCGTAAGTATCTTGGAGTTTGAAGAGTTCAGCGCCAGTCAGGAGCTGGTCTGCGCCGAGTTTTTGGAGTTCTTTGACGCCTTTGTTGATGGTTTTGCGGAAAGCCTGCTCTTCTTTGGTCAGGACTTCGAGGACGTTCGCGCGGTTCGGGAGGATGTCGTCGGAAAGTTCAGCGTAGTTCTCAGCGATAATCGGGAGGATTTCTTCGAGGAAACCCTGGCCAATGCCGAGATCGAGCGCTCTTAAGACAGCACGACGAACAAGGCGACGGAGGGCGTAACCTTGAGCTTTGTTGGACGGGGTGAGGCCCTGCGCGGCCAGCAGATAAGCGCCGCGGAGATGATCAGCGATAATGCGCATTTCATCGGTGTTGTTGTCGTACTTTTTGTGCGAGATTTCCTCGAGTTTCTCGATGATAGGCGCCATGAGAGAAATCTTGAAGACGTCGAAGCTACCGATTGCGGCCGCAGCAAGACGCTCAAGTCCGCCGCCGAAGTCGACGTTTTTGTGCTCTAGCTCAGAGAAAGTGCCGTCTTCATTGCGTTTATATTGCATGAAAACCTGATTGCCGATTTCCATGAAGCGAGCGCCGTCGGAAGCGGGGTGGCTTTTGCCATATTTCTCAACATCTTGCTTATCCTCGCCGAAATCATAGAAAACCTCGGAATCAGGGCCGCAGGGGTCGCCGAGCGGAGTGGTTTCGATGCCGCCGCCGCGACTCCACCAGTTTTCTTTGTCGTCGTAGAAGAAGATGCGTTCGCCGGGCTTAATTCCCCGTTCGTCGCCGACTTTGGCGGAGCCGATTTCGGCGATTTTCGCCTCAACGCCGGCCTTCTTGAAGACTTCCTGCCAGATTTCGGCGGCTTCGGTGTCTTTCGGGATGCCGTATTTCTCATTGCCGATGAAACAAGTGACGTAAATCCGTTCCGGGTCGAGCCCGATTTCTTTGGTCAAAAACTCAAAATAATTCTCAATTTGTTCCTTTTTGAAGTAGTCGCCGAGCGACCAGTTGCCAAGCATTTCGAAAACCGTGGTGTGGCGCGGGTCGCCAACGTCTTCAATATCCTGGAGACGCATGGAAGGCTGGCTATCGGTCAGACGGGTGCCCTCGGGATGCGGTTGGCCAAGGAGATAGGGGAGGAGCGGCTGCATGCCGGAGCCGGTGAAGAGCGTGGTCGGGTCGTTCTCGAGGACGAGCGGGGCGGGCGGAATAACTTTGTGCCCATGTTTAACTTGAAAATCTAGGTATTTTTTACGGATTTCGTTTGCGTTCATAGTGTATATTATAGCATAAAACTACGGAATGACGCTATTCGTATCGGAATATCTTGCTTTTTCCGGGAATTAGCATAAAAGGTATTGACTTTTTCTGGAATGTGTGCTACAATAGAAGCGTGAAGCATTCCACAATGCGGCTGCTTTCATGATAGTTTAACAGTTCAAAACATGTATCTTTAATTTGGGGAGGGCAAGATTATGAAAACATTGAGAGAACGGCTGGAGTGGTATGACCTGGGGCAGAAGATTTTTCCGTGGGCGCTGATTGTCATGGCGGCCACAGCAATAACGCTGCTCTATTATATGCCATCTATCCTGTTCGGCGAAAGCACAAGCCTTAGCGCCGACAACTGCTCCTTCGAGATGACCGATGACCATACCGTGGTCTTGAAGTCGCTTTCGGGCGAAGTCATCGAGACTTATGAGCATTCCACCGAGCCACTCGGCGGCAATGAATTGTTTAGTCCAGAGTACTCCGGGAGAGCGCCAATGGCCACTAATGGTTACGATTACAAGCAGAAGTACGACACCTATAGAAACCTTATGTGCTCCGTCTTGAGACAGCTGGGGCAAGAAGACAAAATCAACGACAAGCTCGATGAGTGCGCACTTCTGACCATAACTCACCCCAACGGCGTTATCACCTGGGTCGGCAAAGACGGCGCAATCGCTTCGGCGACAATCACATCTACGGGAAGAGTCATGGTTGCTTTCTACTGTGAACTGGACAGTCCGCTGATTGCTCAGCAATAGGCTGCGCCGCCCGACGATGAGGTGCGAGATATGAATGTTTTGAACTGTTGGTTCCTTTCTCGCACCGGGCCTCGGCTTTTGCCGGGGCTTTTTCATGCCGTAGTTTTCTTACAACTTCACATCATGTAAGGGGAAAGGCGCCCCGAGGGGCGCCTTTGATGCTAATCTGGGAGGGAGAAGTGGAAGTTGAGGCCTGAGGAGAGTCGACAAATTTGGACTGGACGTATTGGCTGCCGTCCCAGTACCAGGAATGGGCGTAGATGGTGGCGCCGATGTCAGGAGTATCGAAGTCTAGATCGTCAGGCCAGGGGACCCAGACCATCAGCTCGGACAAATAGCCACCCGTGGTCAGAGGGATGTCGCAGAGCGTAGCAGACGTGACCGGATGGCTCCACCAAGCCTGCGGCGCGACGCAGCCCTCAAAAACCAATATGAAGGTTTCCGTTCCTTTGGATTCTACGGGGTTCATTTCCCATTGACCGAATTTACACTTGCCATGAGCAACGACGCCGACTGTGCCAGTTTCTCCGACGATGACCTGAAAATCGGTGACGTCGCAGAGCGGACCGTAGCCAAAGGCGAAATTATCGCTAATGGCGGCGCGGACATAGCTATACTCGGAGATTCTGTGTCCAGCGCCGAGAAACTTGGCGAATTCACTGTCATAAGCGGCGACGGTGGCTTCGTCAGTAATCAGGCCCTCGGGGTTAGCTGATTGAACCTGGGACGCCGCGACGCAGGCCAGACAGAAGAATGCGGCAGTTGCGATTACGGCAATGGCAAGGAATCTCTGGGCTTTGGTGATTTTACGCGGACCAGCGGCCGGTGCAGGATTCAGGGTTTTCAGACGTTTCATAGGATTTTCCTTTCTCTCAGATTGTTAAGGTGGGGAGGTGTGGTTGGCTCGGACTGCTTTGATTAGTTTTAGCCGCTCAGGTTATTCTGCGGCAATCAGGCGTTCGCAAAACTCCAACACGTCGGATGGCGTGAGGCCGCGTTCCTTGAGCGGGCCGGTCAGCCAGACGTAGCGGCTGTCATCACTGTTCCATTCGGCGCAGGCGACACGCAACGGGTTGACGATCCAGGCGTTCGGCCCGGTGTCAATCATGCTGGGGTCGAGCGTAATGACGCTCTCTGCCTGGTGCATCGCCGGCGGGACGGGCTGCTTGTTCAGCATGCGCCCACCGATGACGACCGCCACCAAAAGCAGCGCAACAGCCAAGGCATGAAGAAGCGAAAAACGAGGACGAACAAGAATGGAGATACGGGTAGTGTTCTGGGTTCGGGTGTTCATGATAGACCTCCTAAAGTACAGATTTTTGGCCCATCAAAAACGAGGGCCGTCTTTATTGTAGCACAGAATACATTTTTTGTCAATGGTTGGAGGTGTTAGTAATAGGTTTTGCTTAACCACTTGACTTTTTACGGAAAGTGTGCTAGAATAGGAGTATCCCTTGTTCGAGGGCTGGTTTGTGATGTCCTATCGGAAAAGGCGAAAGGCGGCGCGATGGTCGTATTCTGCTAATGTCGTAGGGCGACAAATTGGCTCGGGCAGGTGAAATTTACTATCAAAGGACGTGTTTTTCTTGAACCGAAAAGAACTGAAAAAGTTGGTGACCGTAGTAGAGCAGAAGGCAGACAAACCTTTCTGCGATGTGTCGCGGCTACTAAAAGACGCCACGGCGTTCAAAAGCGCGTGTGGTGATTTGGAAAGTTTGTGCAAGAAGTTGGGAGGCTACGACCTGATTCTGAGCCCGGACGGACTGGGGCTGGTTTTCGGCGCGGCGATTGCAACGACACATCAGAGCGGCTTTGTGCCGGCTCTGAAGTTGGAGGCGCTGCCGTCCGACGAAGGTGAGAGTGGGCGCATGAGCTTTTGTGAAGTGCGTTGTCAGCGCGACAATGGCTGCGTTGATCAGCTGTGGATCCAGGATAGCATGATTAAACCTGGTCAGCGTATCGTTATCGTCGACGACGTTCTGGCGAGTGGCGCGACAGTGCTGGGTTTGGCTCGAGTGGTCGAGAAAATGGGCGGTAAGGTTGTCGGCATTGTGACGTTGGTCGAAATGACGCCGCGACACGGAAAGCAGATGTTGGAAGCGCGCAACTTCCAGGTTCGCTCGACAATTAGGATTCCTGGCTCGTTTTAGGGCGCACGTCGACGTCCCTTTTGTACCTTATCATTCTACGGAGCTCCCGGCCTGACGGCTGGGAGCGTTTTTTGTGGGTTATGGAGTAGCTATTGACTTTATGAAGCATAAAGCATAAAAGGTATTGACTTTTTCTGGAATGTGTGCTACAATGAAAGTAGGTGAAGGCGATTCGTCGCTGACATCTGGTTCCTTCCCACCCACATCTTCATAGAAAGAGGTAATGAGAAATGAAAAAGCTGACCACCCTGATCGTATCCGCCCTGATGATGATGTCACTCTGCGTGAATGCCTTCGCGGCATCGCCCGATGATTTCGTCACCCCTGATTCCCCCGCGGAGTATTCCGACGACGCTACGGCGCCTATTTACACCGCCCCCGACACCGAGACCAGCCCTGACCAGATGGTCGGGATTCCTCCGCGCGCCGTGTCTAACTGGCTGAGCCAGCAGATTCGGTTGGAGTTTGACTACGCCGAGGTCTACGGGACATTGGACGACACCATCGTCCACCTGCGGTTGAGTGATGCAACGAAGATCATCTTCATCGCAGACCAACTCTGCCCGACCGAGATTGACGAGAATGGCGACATCTGGGTCTCTGACATCTCCATTCCCTGCGGCATCAACAATCAGCTGTATCGCTATCTCGCTACTACGAGCCGCGCAGCGGCAATGTATGATGCCAATGGCGTCACCGACCTGATGGCGAGGTATACTCCTGAGGAGCTGGCCAAAGTTTATGACGAACTCCGTGAGGCGGCGATGCCTTACCACGGAGAGCTGATTGACTGGCTCGACAATTTCTCGGTCACGATCCGGGTGCCGAATTACGGCACGCTCTGGAACGGGATTACCGTCAGGTAAGGCTTGCGCCAACACAATTTTCTACGAGAGTAGGTGGTAGAAACGGGTCTTCCGAAAGGAAGGCCCGGTTTTTCTGGTTTTATTATTTTGTCTTGAAGGTTTTGGACCGATGGTTTTATTCGGCGATAATTCCGCCGCCGAGGCAAATTTCGCCGGAATAGAGGACGGCGGACTGGCCGGGGGCGGGGCGCTTGATAGGCTGAGAGAAAGAGAGGTGAGCAACCGCTTCGGCGTGGTCGGGATTTTGACCGACAGAACGGTCAGCTTCTGGACTAGCGGAAATTGCGCAGTCGATGAGCGGGGCGCGGTGGCGGAGGCGAACCTGGAGGCGGTTCGGGTTATTCCGAGAAGGTTCGGCCGCGAGTTTAGCGATGTCGGTGAGGGTGCGGCCGGAACGAAGATGGAGACTCTCGAGGGTTAATTCGGTCGTCCAGAGGCTTTCGTGGTTGAGGTTTTTCGAGACGTAGACGATGTTCGCAGCGAGGTCTTTTCCGACAACGTAATAAGGGAGGCCGCCGCCGAGGTAGAGGCCGTGGCGCTGGCCGATGGTATAGAAAATCGCGCCGTCGTGATAGCCGAGGACTTCGCCGGTTTCCTGCTCGCGGATTTCGCCGGGTTCACAGTCGAGGTATTGCTGGAGGAAGTCTTTCATACCGACCTCGCCAACGAAGCAGATGCCCATGGATTCTTTCTTGGTGGCAACATCGAGCTTGCGTTCGGCGGCGAGCTGCTTGACTTCGGGTTTCGTCATGGCGCCGATTGGAAAGAGGGTTTTCGCGGTAGCGGCGTCGCTCATGCGATAGAGGAAGTAGGTCTGATCTTTATTGGCGTCGACGGCTTTCAGGAGGTCGACTTTAGCGGGGGCGGCAGTTTCAGAAGAGTCGGTTTCGGCTTGGTTGGCGTTTTTGACAGGGCTGACCTGGGCGTAGTGGCCGGTCGCGATGAAGTCGGCACCGCGTTCGATAGCCCAATCGTAGAAGAGTTTGAACTTAATCAGCTCGTTACACATGACGTCGGGGTTTGGGGTGCGGCCTTTTTTGAATTCGGCGAGCATGTAGTCGACGACTTTGGCTTTATAATCCTTCTCGAAGTCCCAGACCTCAAAGTCGAGGTCGAGCTGGACGGCGACGCGCTTGGCATCAGCGAGATCCTCCGCCCAGGGGCACTTCATGCCGGGGAGGTCTTCGGACCAGTTCTTCATGTAGACGCCGGTGACGTCGTAACCCTGCTCCTTCAAAAGCAACGCCGAGACTGAGGAATCGACGCCGCCAGACATGCCAAGATAAACACGCTTGTTCATGAGATAATTATAGCATAATTTATGGGTTTTGGCGATATTATTGACATTTAACGTCAGGTGTGGTATAATGGTATGGTAAGGTCGGTAAACTGCCCTCGGACTTTAATTTTGAGAAGAAAGGAAGGAATAATTCCGGCTCGAAGTCCTGGCAGCATGACCGATCAATCTTGAAAAGGAGGTTTTCGACATGAAGAAAACCAAAATTGTATCCCTGCTCCTGGCCTTGATTATGGCCTTTTCCCTGGCGATTCCGGCGGCGGCCGCGTCCGACAAGACCTATCCGACGCCCGGCACCACCTACGGCGGCAACCCCTATGACCCGGTCATCCTGACCGACGGCACGGTGCTCGTCGAGGACAAGGTGGGCCTGATTCGCGTATTCCTGGACGGCCAGGTCGTGGTGACGATGAGTGAACAGTTCATGCTGGACTACACCTCCACCGCGACGACGACCAACCGGGGCTTCACGTCCAAGTATGGCTATGCGTGGCTGGCGGAACAGACGGCCGACCGGCTGATCCGGGAGAAACTGGTGACGCGGGCGGCCGACGGCAAATCCCTGACCTATGGCGACAAGGTAATCCACCTGTCGACGGCAGGCAGCAGCGCGATGGAGCTGGAGTATCTGGTCAAGAACTATTTCCGGCAGCCGGTGACCGAGATCCGGACGCTGGACACGGTCAGCTACACGCTGACCTACCGGAACGGCAAGACCTCGACCTCCACGATTTCCGTGCAGACCTACGGCGACACCATCCCGAGCATTTCCACCTACCGCAGCATCTGGGCCGTGCGCGAGCTGGATGATTATACCATCGAGGTATATCTCCGGAACGGCATGATTGTCACGCTGGAGAAGGTGATGATCATCGACTGGGTGAATGCCCGGCAGAACCTGGGCAAGACGTTCAAGCTCGACTACTGGCATGACCGGTACGAGATGGACGACGCGGGCGCCGAGCTTTGCGTCACCTTCTGTCAGGAGCTGCTGGACGAGCTGGTGCTTCAGGGGTGGACGACATACCCGACGAACCTGCTGGGTCAAAGCTACGACCCGAACTCCTGGTGGATGTCGACGGACGACGTGATGGCGCGAGACGTGACGACGAGTCAGGTCTTGGTGCGGTCGTTGGAGCGGCTGCGGACCGAGAATACGGCCGCGGACATCACGATTTACTTCGACTACGCCAACCGCTACGGCAAGTGGACGCACACCGTACCCTATTCGGTGCGTTTCGAGTTCCTCTGTCGGAACGACAACGCGGCGAGCGGATTCAGCTTCTACAGCCTGACGCGGCCGGAGCATTTCCGCTGGGCCTACAACGCGGCGCAGGATTTCTGGCTGACGGATGATGACCTGCGGGCGATTGAGTGGTAAACTTTCTTCCTGGTTTTGGGGCTGCTCCCTGCGGAGCGGCCCCTATTTTTATCTGGCGAGGCGCTGATATTCTTGCTCGACAGCTTGGCGGATTTTCTCCGCGGCCTCACGGATCTGGTCGAGGTCGTTCGTGCTGCCTAAGGAGATGCGGAGCGAGCCGGCGATTTCCGCGTCGGAAAGGCCAATGGCAGCGAGAACGTGCGATTTGCTACCTTTGTTGGCGGCACAAGCGGCACCGGTCGAGAGGTAGATTTCCTGTTGCTCGAGTTTATAAATCAAGCGCTCAGCATCAAGCCCCGGGAAACAAACTGGAACGAAATTCGCAAGTTGATGCTTCGGGTTACCGAGAAAGATCGGAGCGGTTATAGGGATTTCTTGGGAGTTTTTGGGGTTTTGAGGGGTTTGGGAGTTTTTGGGGTTTTGCGGCTTATGCTTGACATTTTTATCATTCTGTGCTACAATGGAGATATGTGCTAGTTCTTGACGAAGAACAGATGCCATTTCTTGGTATTTCTTGCGGCTGCTGGAGAGATGTGTTTTCACTTCCTTGACGGCAGTTGCAAAACCTATTGCCCCAGGGACATTTTCGGTGCCGCTGCGAAGACCGCGCTCTTGACCGCCACCGAGGCTAAGCGGATGAAGGGTGATGCCATGCGCGAGATAGAGCGCGCCGACACCTTTCGGCCCGCCACATTTCGCCGCGTTCAAAGTCAAGAGGTCGACGCCGAGGCGGGCGACATTGATGTCGAGGAGACTCAAGGCTTGCGAAGCGTCAGAGTGGAGATAGAGCGGAGTAGTAATTCCCTGCCGCAGGCGTTTTTGGCGCTCAAGGCGGAGGATTTCGGAAATTTCGGCGAGAGGCTGGATCGTGCCAAGCTCATTATTAGCCAAGGAAACCGAGACTAAAACAACTTCGTCAGACAACTTTTTGCGGAAATCGTCGAGGTTAATCAGGCCATTTTTGTCGACTTCGACAAGCTCGTGGGGGTAATTTTTGACGGCCTCGAAGACGGCGGCGTGCTCGGTTACGAGGGTGAGGATTTTGCCGAAGCGGAGCGAGCCGGTGATTTCGGCGTCAGAGCGAAGGGATGCTTCGGAGCGAACTAAGGCTTTAGGCGCAGAGAGACGAGTGGCGGTGAAGGCGAGGTTGATAGATTCGGTGGCGCCGGCAGTAATGACAAGGTCGGTGCCTTTCGCGCCGATGGCGTGGGCGATGTCGTTCTTGGCGGATTCGTAGGCTTCGCGGACGCGCTTGGCCGGGAGATAGGGGGCGGAGGGGTTGAAAAAATCGTCCGAGAAATATGGTAACATCGCCCGAAGAGCGTTCGGGCTGACTGGGGTGGCAGCGGCGTGGTCGAGGTAAATCATAGTGTTCTTATTATAACATATTTTTAAGGATTCGAGAATAAAGAAACTGGCCCGTATAGGAACGTAGGGCGCGCGAAGGCGCCCTACATGTCATAGCCCTGGCAGCGACGGATTAAGAGCAATAGACAACGTCGCGGAGCTCGGAGCAGTCACCGCTGCCGCTGTTGTAGTGCTCCTCGTAGGTCGCGGTGAGGAGTTCGTAGAAATCGCGATAGGCGTTATACATCTTGGTCGTGTCGGAGAAGTTGAGCGGAGCGAGCTCGGTAATGTCGGGTTTGTTCTCGGAAACCCAGGTGCGCTGGGCGGTTTGCTTGGAATACATGTCATCGCGGAGCTGAGTGCGGTTGGAATCGGAGTAGCTGCTGTTCTGATAGGCGCGATAGGCGCGGACATATTCCATGGTTTTTTCGAGCCAGCCTTCGCCATAGGTTTTGAAGGTGTCGTTGCCAGAATTGATGAGAATGTTGGCGGCGGACTGGATTTCGGCGTCGGTGTCGCTGGCGCTGAGATCGTCGACGGCGACGACGTAGGAATGCCAGGTCTTGTAGAGCTCGAGCTTCGAGTTCAACTCTTCGCTGCTAGGAACGACAGCGGCATATTCTTTCTTAAACTTATCAAAGGCGGTTTTGACGGCGGAATCTTTGCGGACGCCAGCGGTCTTTTCGAGCTCGGCAATCTTGTCGTCGATGCCGGCGGTGTCATCTTTGCAGGCTTCGATGTATTTGTTGTAGTTGCTCTCGCTGGTCCAGTCGGAGTTGACATTGCTGACGACGCGTTCGCAATCATAGGCGGTATAGAGCTCGGCGACGTCATCCTTGAGATCTTTGGCTTGGCGATAAGCCTCGCCGTAGTCGACGTGGCTGACGATAGCGATGACGACGCAGATGATAATAATGGCGACGAGGGTAGCAACGCCAATAATAACGCCGAGGATGATTTTCTTCTTGGTCGCGGGGTTCATGGGCTGCTTTGGCTGTGGAGCGACTGGGGTCGGGGCAGTTGGCTGAGCTTGCGCGCCAGCGACGGGCTGGGCAGCGGTTTGAGTCGGGGTCGTGGTAGCGGCTGCTGGGGCGGCTCCGGTAGTTGCAGGAGCTGGTTGACCGGTGGTCGGAGCGACTGGAGCGGCGGGGTTATACGGGGTAGCGACGGCATAGCCCTTGGCGGCGAGGCCGGCATCACCCTGGACGAAGAGAATAATTGCTTCGACGAGCGCCCAGATAGCATTTCCGAACATAATGAACCAGCCGAGGAGACAGAGAATAACAGCGGCGTTCGCCGTGCCAGAGGTCGCGGCGCGATAGTAAGAGTAGGGCGAGGTAGTCGCGGAAACGGCCATAACCATACCGATAATGAGAATAATCATAGCGGCGGCGAAGAGACAGACGTGGGCGATGCCCTGTTTCTTTTTGCCGAGGTACCAGCTGTGCGCGCCGAATTGGCCGAGGAAAATCCCGAGCAGGCCAGCGACGGTCGCAGATTTAACTTTTGTATTTTGCATTGATGCCTCCTTGAGTTACTTAGGTCTATTGTAGCATATATTTTGCGGAGAGGTTCTTTAAAAGCACAAAAGCAGCGCTAGTCACCTCTCTCATCGGGTGGCGCTCTCCTCATTGCCGCGCTTCGCGCGTCGAAAGTCGGACCCGCGCCAGCCTTATAATCATGATTCGAGAAGCAACTAGCACTGCTTTTGCGTTTTTATAGTTCCCTTCTTTTTCGCTATTTTGGTTCTCCGCCCCAGCCGCCGCAACCGCCAAATAAGTTGTTTAAGTCTGTTGGGTAGACTTATTAGTTATTAATATCGCGATATTGTTTATTGTAAAAAAGGAATAAGTATGTGCTATATCGTATATATTATATTGTGTGTACTTATTTGGCGGTTGCGGCGGCTGGGGCGGAGTAAGGATGCGGGTGAAGTGCAGCTAGGATTTAGCGAGCGACGCAACGGACGGAGTAGCCGACGGACCGCTCAGTAGTCACTACTGAACTTACCCCATCGGCATTATAAAAAGAAGAGCTATAAGCATTTTTGCCATTGGTGTTCGGAGTGGACGACCAATAGTGTCCAGCACTACCAGCGTTCATAAAGAGCCCACTACTAGTTTGGCTAACATATCCGCCTCTAACGAAATATAGTGGGGCGGATGTCAATTTCGTCACGCTGGTTTTAATTGAGTAAGTGTTTACTAGACCTCCAAAAGTTCCTGCCGCAGTAGAACTTGATTCTGGCAACTGCCAACCCTTCGGACAGATTGAGCCATTCGCGCCGGCCGTAGCAGCACTCCACTGATAATGATTTCCTATAATATAATGAGCATTGGCGTCGCTGTTAGCTGTAGTCGGAGTGTTATAGGCCGTAAATTGACTCGTGCATTGCGACACATTGTTTTTAGGGTAGCCACAATTCGAAGATACTGTCGGGTTGGTAATACGATAGTTACCAAGCGACCAAGAACGCTGGCCAGAGTTGTCTAGAAGAATCGTTGAATCAGATGCGGTTGTTGCCGTTGTATACTCCGGTGTCCAGCTAGCAACATCCGAATCATTCGACGTCAAAGTTTTTGAAGTTGACAAGTCCAGGTCCAGGTTCTGCGTCATCCAACAGCGACCATCCGCCAACTTACTAACCCAGTAATATTTGCCATCACGGGTATCCTTAAGCTGTTTCGATGGAACATCAGTAATACTAGTAGACGGCGTCGAGACACTATCGCAAATTGCTGTTGTCATTTGTTGCATTTCCGTCATGGTATCCCATGTAACCTGTAATGGGCTACTCGTCACACTCAACGTTGCTTGGTTGGAATAGACATCTGCCGGTTTATCGTTTCCGATTTTTGTGGCAAAGCTAATAGCATAGGTTTTATTGACGTTAGTTTGATTGCCACTTTTACTTTCTAGGCTAGTTCCTTGCCCTTGCGGGAGGGCGGAATAAGTTGCGGTATCTGGAACGCTGGAGCCTTCGGCATAGGCATAGCCCCAAGTATTCGTCTTCATGTTAGCGAAAGTTGTGGCGGTAGTGGCGGCGGGGATAGTTTGTTTACTAGCTGCGCCAGTCAGAGCAGAGTTGTTAGCGCCAAGATAAATTGTATAACCACCGGTGCTAGCAATCTTGATATTTGCGGAAACGTTTATCTTCGCTGAAGCACCATCAGAGGTTGTTGGCGTGAGCGAAGCTGAGCCGGAAGAAGGAGTGAACGAGATTGCGACGCCAGAATCGGCTTGCGTGGAGATTTGGCCGTCGTAATTAGCGTCCTCCTCGGCTTCTAACGCACTAGCGGGAGTCGTGATTGGGTTTATCATAAGAAAAGCTAGCAATAATAGAAGTAGACAACTTACTTTTCCAGAAGAGTTAAGTTTTATATCTTGGCGTTTTAGCATCACGGCCCTCCTTTTGATTTATAGATGATTGCCGGGTGCTTTTTGGGAAAGTGAATGTAATAAAAATGGCACCACGACAGGTGCTTAATCCTATTACCGGTGAGCGTGCTCTTTCGAAACACCAACCACTGGCAGTCGTGATGCCATCAATAAGTTGGAGTTTCATATGAAAAAATACCAATAATAGGATTAAGCATTTTTATTATAGCACGGAAATTGTGGCTTGTGCGGAACTTTGTACACAAATAAGAAAAAGCGGCAAGAAAATACCCCCGTTCCCTTGCGGGATCGGAGGTATGCTGGAGGTGAGTTACTGACGGGCCGCGATGGGCTGCCCGAGGTATTGAGGCGGGAAGCGGGGATCGCTCGGAGCGAACCCCATGACCCGGTAGAAGAATTCTACCTCTTGCGGAGCGTAGGTGCGAAGCTCACAGAGAGCATCGACCGTCACGGTGCCAGTCATATACTGGTGATACAGCTCGCAGAGAAAGGCAACTTCGTCCAGGCGCAGCGGGAAGGCGGTCTGGGTGTGACTCTTGGCAAAGGCGCTGTAGCGTTCGTACCGCTTGAAGCGACCGGTCTGGTTGTAGCTGCTCAAGGCACGGGTGGCGAACCGATCAGCCCACCAAATGGGACCGTTCAGATCTTTCAGTTGGCGGACGCCGATGAACAGGAAGACCAGGGTGAGCAGGAACTTGATTTTGACCAGGAAAACGGCTCCAGGCAGGAACCAGGCGTTCGCGATGGCGAGCGCGATGAAGCCGAAACCACCAACAATGATGGAAAAGCGGACTTCATATTCGCCCATTTCGCCCCAGAGGGCGGCAATGAACTCCTCTCGATAGACCCAGCCACTGGTCATGCGACCGAGCCAGAGCGGAATGCCCTTGAAGGACTTGGTCCACTCGTCGAGGTGTGTGCCGAGCGACCGCTTGCGTTTCTTGATTCGAATTGCCATGTCATTCAATCCTCCTAATGTACCAGAATTTTTTGGTTCTCGATTTATGGCTTCGAGGTTCACCCCTGTTAGCGCAACTAGGCGCGGGGCGGCTCGTTATTCAGTAAGCCATACTTCCATTGTAGCACAGATTGGTATTTTTGTCAATAGTTATGTCACAAAAAGTGGCATAACTATTGCTAGCGGGTGGCGCTTCGGAAGAAAAAGCGAGCTTTTTCTTCTCTCAGCTTCTACGCTAGTTCAATAGCTGGGCTATTTGACGGTGGCGACGTGGGGGTAGAGGTATTTTTTGATGAGGCCCAGGTAAGCGTGGGTGGCGCGGCGGAAGTTTTCGAGTTCGTCGCCGGCAAGTTTGAAGTAGGCGCCGGCGCTGATTTTCTTGTAGACACCAGAGGTGCGGACCTCGTAGCGGACGGTGAGTTGGTGCGGGCGGCCGGTTTCGTCGTGCCAGCTTTCGAACCAGATCCAGATGTTTTCTTGGTCGTGGAAGAATTCGCGGCGATGGCCGGCGGGAATAGGACCGAAAATCGTGCTACCGAGACGAGATTCGGCGTTGATAAGGTCATCCTTCGTCATGAAGGCGGTGCGGCGAAGGGGCTTCGGGGCAGGAGTATAATCTTGGGCGGCGTGGTTGATTTTGAGGGAATTTTGGACGCCGACGCCAGAGATTTTGGCGACGCGAGAGGCGTCTTGGACTGGGGGGGTGGCGGCTTTGGGGGATTTTTTGAGCTTCGGGAGGGTTGGCTTCGGAAGTTTCGGGAGCTTAATCGACTTGACGGAAGTTTTGATTTGAGTTTTTACTTTGGAGATTTTCTCGGCGCGGGCGGCGGTTTTAGCGAGCTTCGCAGTGGATTTGGCGGTTTTTAGAGCGGCCTTAGCTTGAATTCTTTCCTCAGCGGCGGCAGTTTTGGCTTGAGTTTTGGCGGTTTTGGCAGCGGCTTGAGTGGCTTTGCGAGTCTGAAGCTTGACGGATTTAGCCTGCGCTTTCAGAGCTTTGGCTTGGGCGGATTTGGTCTTAGCACGGTGAGATTGATGTTTTTTGAGCACACGTTTTTCGAGAGACTGGCGGGTTTTGGCAGCCTTTTTGGTGGCTTTCGCGGTCTGCCGAACGGTCTTGGTGGCGGCTTTGGAAGTCTGCTTGGCGGATTTAGCCTGCGCTTTCAGAGCTTTGGCTTGGGCGGTCGCCACACGAGACTCGGAACGGGCCTGAAGTTTAGCTTCAGCAGTAGCAACTTTCTGTTGCTTTTTTGCAGCTTGGGCGGCTTTGCGGTTGTTTTTACGCTCGATGTTGGCTGCCTTGACGCTTGCCTTGCGGGCATGATTATTTCTTACAGAGACGCACGGCATGTTGCAATCTCCTGTGCAATGTTCATGATTTCATTGTATAATTCGACGGATTCAGGAGTATCAAAATCCTCCGCCTCGATAGGGAGGTAGGCGGGATAATCATTGAAGATGGAATAATTGTTTTGCATTATTAGTCGTCTGCTCCGCGATATTAACTTCTGCCACACCCAATTTTTCCGCGAGATAAGCCGCGATATTGCGGACATATCCTGGTGTATTAATTTTACCACGGAACGGCACAGGCGTCAAGAAGGGAGCGTCGGTTTCTAATAACATTTTTTCGAGGGGAGGTAAAGGCAAGGTAGAATATGTTATCAGGCCATTGACGCCGACGTAAAAATCGCGGGCGAGAACTTGCTTGAGGGTCTTTTTCGAGCCGGTGAAGCTATGGACGACGCCTTTGACATCGGGAAAGTTGTCGAGAATCGGGAGCGCGTCGTCGAAGGCTTCGCGGATATGGAGGGAGACAGGCAGCCGCAAGTCGCGAGCGAGCTGGAGCATCTGCTCGAAGAGGCGAATCTGGGCGGCGCGGTCGAACGGTTCGTAATGATAGTCGAGGCCGATTTCTCCGATCGCGACGAGCTTCGGGCTAGATTCAGAGGGACGAATGAGAGCGGAGAGGGCTTGCGCGTCGACGATTGGCGGCTCGGGGTGAGAGTTGGCATATTCGGGGTGGATGCCGTAAGTACAGAAGACGTTTTCATGGGCGGCGGCGAAGGCTTGGGCGGTCGCGGAATCCTCGGGGTCGGTGCCGATGACGATGACCTGATCAACGCCGGCAGTATGAGCATCCTGAAGGAACTGCTCGGCTTGGTCGGGCGTGAACCATTCCTGGTCGTGGAGGTGACAATGTGAGTCGATAAGATAGGTGGACATAGGGATATTATAGCATTATTTGCGGCGATGCGAGAGGAGGTTCGCGATGACAGTGAAGAGGGTGGTGAAGGCAAGGATGACGAGGAGATGAAGGATGACGGGCTGGAGAGAGTCAAAGGTGAAAGTTTCGAGGGTCGTGATGAAGTCGTTGGCCGAGATATACCAGTAGGACGGGAGGATGTGGGCGACGGCGACAACGCCTTCGGGGAGCCAGGTGATCGGGACGAAGGCACCGCAGAGGAAGCTGCTGCCGAGGGCGACGACGTTCGTGATGCCATTGATAGCGTTGCGACTGCGTAAGAGATTCGCAATCAGAAAGGCGAGAGCGGTGGCGCAGAGCGTGAAAACGAAGGAGTTCAGAATAAGCCAGAGGCCGTGGAGGGAGAACATAACGGGCCCGACGACGACAAAGCTAATAAGGACATAGGATAGCCAGAGAGCGAGCGCAAAAAGGGCATTCGCGGCAAGGAGGATGCGGTTGACGTGTTCGGGCGTGACGCCGCCCATGGCGATACGGCGGGAGATTTTCTCGTCGCGGAAGCTGAGCATGACAGTTGCGACGATATAGATACAGCCGACAAGGAGAGGATAATTCATGAAGTTGTAGTAGAAGGCGGCGCGGTCAAGGCTGGTCGTGTCGAGGGCGGAGGTGAGCTGGACGTCGACTTCGGTCGCAAGGGTAGTCTCAAGGTTTTTGATGAGGGTAGATTCATCGACGGTTTGGGTGCCAGAAGAAGCCGCAGTAGCAAGATATTGGTTCGCGACATCAAGGAAGCGAGTGAGGTTCATTTCGGCGAGGCTGGCATTATAATCGCCCGTACTGCGGGTCGTAATAGCAGGGTTTCGGCCGGCGAGAAAGTCGTCGCGGAAACCGGCGGGGATTTCGACGAGATAATTAATCTTGCGATAAAAGAGGGCGTCGCTAATCGCATCAGGGTCATCTGCGGGCAGGTCGATGATATTATTATTCGCGGAGAGGTAATCGACGAGGGATTTCGTGATTCCCTCTTCGGCGTCATGGTTAATAATACAAAGGTCGGGTTTGACAGCTTCGAAGGTGACGGTAGACTCGTTCGCTTGGAGACTGAAGACGCTGAAGACGATAAGGATGGCAGAATACATCAAAATCACCCATTTATTGCGCGCGAGGATGCGGAGGAAGGCTTTAAAGACGGTCATATTGCTCCTTTCTGAGGCTGTAAACAGAGATACTAATCATAACAAGTGATATAATAACAAGTGTTATAATATTTCCCCAATAGCGATCGAAAGTGTCGTAGTAATAGAGCGAATAGAGGCCGTCGGTGATGAGATTGGCGGGATTGAGGCGGTTCAGGAGCGGGAGGTTCGTATCGACGAGATATTTCATGGTAATTCCCATCATGCCGGCGAGAAAACAACCGAACATCGTGATAGCAAGGATGAGGCCGACCTTTGTGTTTGCAGTGCTTTTGATGGCGGCGGCGAGGAGGACGCCAAGAGCAAGACCGGCAAGGCTGCCAATTAGAGCAAGGAGAATAATCAGCGGAAGATGCGTGCCGAAGTCGACATGGAGGACAAAAATCAGGAAGAGGAAAAGGATGGCGACGGCGACGAGCTGGATGAGGTAGCTGGCGCAGAGGGCCGCGAAGACAAGGGCGGATTTTCGGGCGGGGCTAATTGCGATGCGGCGGCCGCTCATGCTCATATCGGCAAGAAGTTGATTGACGGCGACCATACCGATAATTCCGCCGTAGAGGCAAATCATGGCAATCAAGGTGTAATATTCGATCATGACGTAGTCGAGGTTGGAGCTGGACTGGTCGACGATGTTGGCCTTCTCGGCCTTGGCGAGGTCTTTAAGGGCGGCAGGGTTTTCGTGAAGAATGGTCGTGATGATTGAGGCTTGTTCGGCGATAGATTCGACGACGGATTGGACGATAGTGGAGTCGATATTGCTCTTGGAAGTGAAAATAGTGGGGACTGGCGGCGAAGCAGGGCTTTGGGTATCCTGGGCGGGTTCTTCAAGAAGGAGAAAGGCGGTGATCTCATCGCTTTCGAGGAGCTGTTCGGCCTCGGCGCGGGAAACGTATTTTGTGTTGAAGAGTTGATCGTCGGAGGATTCGTTGGAGAGTTCTTGGAGGGCAGGGCGGAAAATCTGGTCATCCTTCCAGGCTTCATTATCGACGACGGCGAGGTCGATAATATCGAGAGATTCACTGCTAGTGATATTAGAAAAGGCGAGGAAAAAGAAGGTTGCGAGGATGAGCGGGAAGGCAAAAGTCCAGAAGATGAGAGCGTGGTCACGAAGGACGACTTTTAGGGTGTATTTGAAGTTGTGCCAGAACATTAGTCGCGAAGCTCCTTGCCGGTGAGTTCGAGAAAGACGTCGTTCAAAGTCGGGCCAGCGACTTGTTTGACTGGCTTATTTTTGACGAGTTTCTTGAGTTCTTCATTGGTGCCGGAGGCGATAATCTTACCCTTGTCGAGGATGATGATGCGGTCGCAGAGTTGCTCGACTTCTTCCATGTAGTGGGTTGTATAGACGACGGTGGTGCCCTTCCGGCGGAGGGTTTCGATGTTGTCGAGGATGTGCTGGCGGCTCTGCGGGTCGACGGCGACGGTCGGCTCATCGAGGAAAATGAGTTTCGGACGATGGGCGATGCCGCAAGCGATATTGAGTCGGCGGAGAAGGCCGCCGGAAAGCTGCTTCGGGTAGAACTTGCGGAAATCTTCGAGGCCGACGAGTTTGATTGCGTCATCGACACATTTTTTACGCTCGGTTTTATCTTTAATATAGAGACCGCAGAAAAAGTCGATATTGTCCTGAACTTTGAGCTCTTCGAAGACGGCAACTTCTTGGAAAACGACGCCGATTTGACGCTTCAGGTCGTAGGCGGAGGGGGACATGGTTTCACCGAAGATTTTGATAGTTCCCTTGTCGAACTTGAGGAGAGAAAGGAGACAGTTGATGGTCGTCGACTTGCCGGAGCCGTTCGGGCCGAGCAAGCCGAGGATTTCGCCTTCTTTGACGTCGAAGGAAAGGTCGTCGACGGCTTTCAAGGGCTTTTTGGTCTTCGGATTTTTGTAAGTCTTCGTCAGATGACGAACTTCGATGACGTTCTTTGTAATCTCAGCCAATTCGGACGTTTTAGTGGGCTTTATAGGTTTAGACGTGGCGGTTTTAGGGGTTTTAGGGGTTTTATCGGCTTTAGGCATGGTGAGTTTCCTTTTCTAGGGTTTTGTGACCAATAATCATTTCGCGGACGGTATTAGTGAGGAGGGCGTCAACTTCGACGTCGTCGAGTCGGGCGGTGCCGCTCGCAACTAGGCTAGCGAGACCATGGGTGAAAATCCAAACCTTGAGATGAAACTGTTTCTGGGCTTCACGATCGAGGCCCGTAAAGGCCATACCGTGTTTCAGGACGGTCTGGCCAACGGAGTCTTTCGAGATAAAATCCTCAGCAGTGAGATCGGTTTTGCTCATGAAAATAATACGGAAATAGTTCGGGTAGTCGCGAGCAAAGCGGACGTAGGCGATGCCCATGCCTTTGTAAGGCTGGGGCTGCTGGGCGCCGAAGTCCATGTAATTTTTGTAAATCTGATAAATCGTATCAAGGACAAGAGCTTTCAGCTCGTCCATAGTCGCAAAATTGTAGAAAATGGGCTGGACCGAGCAATTTAGCGCCTCGGCAAGGCGGCGGGCGGTGAGGTCGTCGAGATTTTCGGTCTTGATAATCTCGAGCGCGGCTTTCACGATGTCTTCTTTTTTGATTTTCTTGGGGAGAGGCATAGATCTCCTTCGCTTTGGCGCGCGCGGCGGGGCGTTTTAATGCTTTTTGGCACTTTTGACGCTTCCGAGGCGCGCCGATTGATGTATAACACTTGATATTATATCACTTGTTATACTTCAGCGGAAGATGGTTTTGAGAGATTTTTGTCGATGGCGGTTAATTTTTGGGCGATTAGCTTCCGATATGGACGGGTATATCATCATCGGTCGGGACTTTGCTAATAAAATCAACAAGCGAGGAGCCAAGCTCGTCGCGCGAAGTGATGAAGCTGCCGCGGGCGCCGATTTTAGTGTAGCCGGAGAGACCGGGGAGAGATTTGATCATCTCTTCGTTGCAAATTTTGGGGATGTTGTAGGCGACCCAGATTTTCGAGGGGTCTTGTTCGTCAGGTTCGCTGCTAATTGTTAGGGCGTGACCACGGTCGCGCACCATCATCATGAGATGATCGTCGGCGGTGACGATGTCGGTCATGCCAATATCGAAGCCTTCCGGAATGGCGTCGAAGACTTGCTGGCCGAGTGCCGAACGATCGCCGCGAAGGACGACTGGGTCGCCATAGAGGGCTTTCTTTTCGGCAAGGGCGGGGATTTTTCGGAGAATGTTTTCGTTATTCATGATGCTGCTGTGATAGGCGTGAAGGAGTTCGTTGATAGTCGAGGCGTCTTCGATGACGCCATTCAGACTACCACCGAAGAGTTTGTAGCCGACGAAAGCGTCTTTTACTTCTTCGACGAAAGCCGGACTGAGATCAGTGAAAGCTTTACGATAAATATCTTGGGTGATTTGCGGGCCGTAGTCGCCGATGGCAAAAGTTTCTTGGCCGCGGCGGAAGAAGCCTTCGGTGCTATCTTCGATGGGTTTACCAAAGCCGAAGTCGCGAGCGATGCCGAGAAAGTCGTGCTTAAAATCGCGGAAGGAGCGATAGGCGCTCTCGACGTAATCCATGCGGGCGGCTTCATCATAGTCATCGGTCTGTTTCGGAGCGAGGTCAAGTAGTTCGCGCTTGATGCGCATGTCAGTTTTGAAGAAGTTTTTGAAGGCCTGGAGTTCAGGGGAGATTGGCTCGGATTCTATTCTAGATTCAGCAAATAACGACCCCCCCCCGTTGGCGTTTTCGAGGGTATTCACGGGCGATTCAAACTCGGTAGTCTCCGCGACAGGTTTAGAGGCGTCGGGCGTGGCGCCTGGAAAACGAACGAGCCGGGCAAGGTCGTCATAAGTGATTTCCGGTTCGGCGGTTTCCTCGCGAAGAATATCCCAGTCCGGGGCATCGGGAGAAGCGGGCTGTTCGGACGCCGCTTCGGCTTCAGCGACATCAGGTGCGGCGTCGGCGGACTTGGATTTGTTGAAGAATTGGTTGAAACGGTTGCGTAAGTTCATATGGTTATTATACAACAGATAGCGCGCGGGTGCGACAGGTTTAGGAGGATGACATTGACGGGATCGTGCCAAGGTGCGAAAATCCCCGCCTTTTGGGGGCGAGGACTTTGCGAAGTGCGGGCCAGGGAGGCCGTGGAGAAAGTGGGCGGCGACAGGACGAATTAGCGCAGGCCGACGGAGGCCGGGAAGCCGTCTTTGAAGAGGAACGGGCCGACCTCGGCGAAGGTGACGCTATGGATAACGGTGGAGCCGCGGCGATAGAAGGACGAGCGAGGCTCGACGAGCGTGCTGTCGCGGCCATACCGGTAGACCCACATGCCGTCGAGATGGGAGAACTCGATCCAGATGGTCGGAGCGAGCGCCGGCTCGGGGTCGAAGGGCTTATCCTTGACTTCACGAACCATGCCGTAGCAGAGGGTGGCTTGGGCGCCGAGGGTTTCCCAGAGAACCATCATGCGCGAGAGGTCATGGTCGGTGAGGCCGGAGACGCTCTCGTAGCCGAGCTGTGTATCGGGGACTTTGAGGTAACTGCGAAGGAAGTCGTGGAGGAGGTCGCTGGCTTTCTGACTGCCGGCGAAGATTTTGGGGCGGTAACGCGGGTTGCGGCGGAGTTCGCCGATTCGACGATAGGCGCGGCCGAGGCGCTCTTTACGGTCGATTTGGCGACAGGCGAGGATACAGATACCACAGAGGACGATGACGATGAGGGCGGCAGTGGCGATGAATTCTGGGGCCATGATAGGATGCACCAACTTTCTGATTTGTTTAATTTGCGTGGATCTTGTGTGGTTTTGCACAGGCTTGCGCGATTTCCCTCCCTTTTTGTCGTTTTAGTCGACCATTTTCTGAAGTTTAATTCCGTTTTTTCGGATTTCACCTCAGTTTCGGCGACATTTAGACACAAAAATCCATGTTATACTTCCATTATAGCACAGATTGTTCAAAATGTCAATGCTTTTTATGCTTTGAGGCAGAGAGTGGGCTTTGCGGGGCGAAAAACGTTCGCGGGTGAGAGAGCGATAATCCCCGCCCTGCTGAGAGAGGGCGAGGATTTTGACAAGTTGGGGTGCGGGGTGGACGATGCGACGAGCATCGACGCCAAGCGCCTAGTGAAATTGCCGCAAGCTATAGCTGAATGATGCCGGCGCGGCGAAGCCAGGCGACGGCATCATCATGATAACAGCGGCGATGCGTCGTGTCGACGTAGCGCCCGCCGAAAGTAAGGCGGTTGACGACCGAAAAGGTCTCGGTAGGACACCAAACAGCCCAGCGGTGGCCTTCGAACTCGAAGTCAAGCCAGAACTCCATGGAAGAGACGCAACTCTCGATGCCAGGCCGAACGCCGGGGTTGAGATAGCTACAGTTGAGAACCGTGCCAGGACCGAGGCGGTCGACCATGCCAAGCATCCAACCAAGACGCCTGGAGGCGAAACCGGGGTCATTGATCTCCAGGAAGTTGTCCGGTACGTCGAAAAACTTCGTATAGAAGGCATAGAGGAGCTCGCGGCCGCAGTATTTGTCGGGAAGGTCGTGCGACAGGCGCGCGATATGGTCGGTGGCGCGCTGAATAAGCCGCCGGTTCTGGTAGGTATGCCCGATGACCAAGATGAGGATGGCGACGATCAGCAGGACACAGATAGCCACGAGGACTATGGACGAGAGGGACGTGCTTGGATTTTTCATGAAATGACACCGACTTTCTAAGGATTCTTGTGGATTTCTGAGGTTTGAGGTTTCGGGTGTGCTTTGACTACGTGTCGCAGGGCGAGACCGGAGCTCTCAATGGGCGGCAATCCACATAAAACCGCGCCACGTGCTCCATTATAGCATAAGTCTTCGACTTATACTGCAATTGCTTCGCGCTCAGAAAAACATGCGAGCATGTTTTTCGTTCGTTGCTCATTATTGTAGCATGAGCGCGGAGTTTCGCAAAATCCCAACGGAAGGTTTCCAGAGGGATCTAGCTATGTTTTGAGCGCGAGGGCCAGAAAAAACAGGCGCTGAGGCCTGTTTTCTGTTGCGCATCCGGCGGGATTTGGCGACTAGCGAGATTCCCTTTTGCGCTTGATTGGGTCGAGCTGGCGCTTGCGGAGGCGGAGCGACTTCGGAGTGACTTCGAGAAGCTCGTCGTCGAGGAGGAAGTCGATACACTGCTCAAGGGAGTATTGGGTATGAGGAGTGAGCTGGATGGCGCCGTCAGAGGCGTGGGTGCGCATGTTGGTTAGCTGTTTTTCCTTGCAGATGTTGATGTCGAGGTCGTCCTTTTTGTTAGAGAGGCCGACAATCATGCCCTGATAGACCGGGACGCCGGGCGGAATGAAGAGGATGCCGCGGGCCTGGGCGGCGTCGAGAGCGTAAGCAGTCGAGGTGCCGGGTTCGAAGGCGATGAGAACGCCGTTTCGCTCGGGCTTGTACTTCCCTTCCACGGGGCGGTAGCCGGCGGGGAGGGAGGACATGATAGCGGTGCCTTTCGTGGCGGTGAGAAGGTTATTGCGAAGACCGATGAGGGCGGCGGTGGTGATGCGGTAAGTGAAGCGGGTGCTGCCGGCGGAGGTGAGCTCTTGGCTCTGGAGATCGGCTTTACGAATCCCGAGTTCCTGGGAGACGGCGCCGACGAACTCCGGCTCGACTTCGATGATGAGCTCTTCGACTGGCTCTTGCTTCACGCCGTCGATTTCTTTGTAGACGACTTCGGGGCGGCCGGTTTCGAGCTCGAAGCCTTCGCGGCGCATGGTCTCGATGAGAACCGAAAGATGAAGCTCGCCGCGGCCGGAGACTTTGTAGCCGAGGCCGTCGGGGACGATTTTCAGGGCGATGTTCGTCTCAAGCTCGCGCTCGAGGCGTTCGGCGATCTGGCGGGAGGTCGTAAACTCGCCTTCCTGGCCTTTCAACGGGGAGGTGTTCGGGCCGATATAGATACTCAAGGTAGGCGGCTCGAGCTCAATGGTCGGGAGAGCTTCGGGAGTCTCGCCGTTTTGACCAACCGTGGCGATAGTGTCGCCGATGTTGGCCTGGGCGATGCCGGAAATAGCGACAATGTCGCCAGCTTCGGCTTTTTCGGTTTCTTCTTTGCCGAGACCTTTGTAGGTGAAGATGCGGTCGATTTTCGCGCTGGTGGATTTCAATTCGCCAGTCTCGACGTCAGTATGGAGGACTTTGACGGATTCGCCTTTTTTCAGGCTGCCGCGGAAGATTTTGCCAATGGCGTATTTGCCGAGATAATTATCGGCAGCGAGAGCGGCGACAAGGAGCTGGGCACCTTTATCGGCGGCTTCGTCGATTTTCGGGGCGGGAATGTCATTGATAATAGAGTCGAAAATGACATGGAGATCGTCGTCGAGGTCGGTCGTTAGACCAGCCTTGCCGTCGCGGGCAACAGCGTAATAAATCGGATAATTCAGCTGGGATTCGTCGCTCGCGAGCTCAAGGAAAAGGTCGGCGATTTCGCTTTCGACTTCGTCGATGCGGGCGGCGGGTTTGTCGATTTTGTTGATGATGACGACAGGTTTCAGGTGGAGAGAAAGAGCCTTCTGGAGGACGAATTTCGTCTGGGGCATCGGGCCTTCCTGAGCGTCGACGATGAGAAGGACGCCGTCGGCCATGTTCAGGGTGCGCTCAACTTCGCCGGAGAAATCGGCGTGGCCTGGGGTGTCGATGATATTGATTTTGTAATCTTTGTAGTAGACGGAGGTCTGCTTCGCGGTGATTGTGATGCCGCGCTCATGCTCCTGGTCCATGGAGTCCATGATGAGAGTCTGGGACATCTCGGCTTGATTGTCGCGGAAAGTGTGAGATTGCTTCAAAAGAGCGTCGACGAGAGTGGTTTTGCCGTGGTCGACGTGAGCAATAATAGCGACGTTACGAATATTATTTACCATATCTTTCTATTATAGCACACTTTGCGTCAAAAAGCAAGATTTTTATGCTAATTTGGCGGATTTGGGTTAGAAAGTGGCGATTTTGCTTGGGCTTTGTGGGGTATTTTTGTTTGGCTTGGGGCTAGAAGGTGGACTGGGCGCGTTTGTTCTTGCGGCGCTTCACGAGGCCGAGGATGAGCCAGATAAGGCCGAGGGCGACGAGGAAAATAATAAGAATGGCGAGCCAAATCGGGCAGACGAGGAGGAGGTGCTCGAAGGTATGGATCTGGTCAAGGAAGACGACGGTCTGAGTGACGCGGTAGAGGCCGATCGGGAAGGTGCCGGTGTCGGCGAGGTTCCAGTTCAGGACGCTGGTGCGGGTGGTGCCGGGGAGGACAATGAGGGTTTCGGTGAAGGGGGACTCACTGCCATCTTCGGTCGACTGGAGGATTTCGTTATTGGTGAAGAAGTTGCGAATCGAGAGGGTTTGGCGGGCGTAGAAGTCGACGTTGCCGTCGTTTTTGATGGTGCTAACGGCGGAGAGGGTGCCGCCGAGGACGAGACTAGGGAGGTCATGGGCGGTTAGTTCGGCGGATTCGCGCAGTTCCCCGCCGGTGACGTGGCCATAGAGGACGGCGGCGGCGCGGACTTGAACGTCGAGAGGGGAGTCGCGTTCAGTATCATCCGTCTGCTCATCGTCGCCTTGTTCGTCGGAAGATTGAGAGTTATCGGAGGAGGTGGGGGATTTGGCAAGGGAGTTTTGGATCATGATGGCAGCGTATTGACCACCGCTCGGAGCATCAGCAGGGACGTCGACGACAAACTTCGCGTCGGCGGACTGGCCGGGTTCAAGGCGATAGGAAGATTCGGGGAAAGTGAGCCAGTTCTTGAGGTTAGTATAGGAACTGTCGGTCGAAAAGTCGGGGTCGTAGGAGTCGTCGTTGACGTGGTAGGGGGCGGCTTCGAGGGTAAAATCGAAGGCGAGGCGGCCGACATTGGTGACGGTGACAGAGCCTTCGTATGGTTCGCCCGGGGTGAGCTCGATGACCTGCTCGGAAGGGCTGATAGACATGACGAGGTCGCCGACTTCGAGAGCGGCGACCGGGGTCAGGGTGGGGAGAAATAGACCTAGAAGCAGGGCGGGGAGAGTGAGGAGATAGAGGAGTTTTTTAGGCATATTTTCCTTGTTATTATGGCCGATGAGGATCGGGGTTAGTTGGCGGTGGTGGCGGTGACGGTGACGGTCGTGGAATAGGTACCGCTGGGCTGGCCAGAGGCGACGCCGATACCGTATTTGAAATTGGTTTCCTTGTTTTTAGCGTTGGTGCTGCCGATAGTGCCGGTATAGAAAGTAGTCGGGGTGGTCGTGATGGCGGTGTAGGCGCTGGCGGCGGTGCCGTCGGCGTTGGCCTTCTTGATACCCCAGCCGCTTTGGTCGGTCGAGACGTTGGCGGTGGCGGGGATGGTGTGGCTGGAGTTCGAGCTGCTGACGAGGGCCGGCTGCGCGGCGCTGAGCTGGATGACGTAGTTCTTGTTCGAGCTGACGAAGACGGAGAAGTTGCTTTCCTTGACGGCGGCAGTCGAGAACTCGAGGGCAGCCGGGGTCGTGACAGAGTCGATCGTCAAGGTCGGGTTGACGGTGACGGAGAATTTGCTAGATTGCTGCGCCTGAGTAGCGGCGAATACTTGGCTGCCGGACGCGAGCGGCAAAAGGGCGACGGCCGCGAGAGTGAGGGCGCTAGTGCCGAAGAAAAGTTTTTTGATGATCTTTTCCATGAGTGTTTCCTATTACGTTAAACGTGGTTAATTTTTGTTTTACATGACTTTTATGCTTCTATCATACTAAAAGTTTATGGTTTTGGCAAGAGTTTTTCGCGAGATTTGTGAGTTTGTCGGAGGCTAGCGTTTTATGCGAAGTTGATTTTTGCGGGTGAGGGTTGATTTTTTTAGGGATTTTGATATAATGGGGTCAGTTCCATGCGCCTGTGGTGGAATTGGTAGACACGCTACCTTGAGGTGGTAGTGGCGATTTTAAGCTGTGCTAGTTCGAGTCTAGTCAGGCGCACCAGATACATTAACATAGTCACGTAGGATGCTTGGGAGATTAAATGATATGTTTGCCGTGCTTGCACGGTTCGATCCTCATCATTTTTACTAATGTTAGTTGTTAAAACGTTAATCTTAATTCTAAAAGAAGGAGGAAAGATTATGATTAGAAGACTAGCTGTAGCAAAAATTACCGAATATGTTCGTAAAATATACAAGTCAACATTTTTAATTCGGGGTTCGGCAAACATCTTGTTGCGATTGAAGTGAAAGGCGGGTAGACCGATCTCGCTAACTGCTTCTTTTTTGGTCTTGGAATCAGTATGAAACGGCTAGAGTGGAGAAATTTTGAAAATGGCTTACATGACCGCTGAAGAGGCGGCAATAAAATGGAATGTTCCTCAGAGGCTCGTTGTCGCTTTGTGCTCGGCCGGTCTCGTCGCTGATGTTACCATGATTGACAATATGTGGTATATCCCCGCAAAAGCCGCAAAACCAGGAGAGGCTCGCTTGACTGAGCCTGCTAGCAGACAGGTTAAGCCTTTTCTGAAATGGGTCGGTGGCAAAACTCAATTACTACCAGAAATTCGTAAATTCTACCCGTTTGGCTCTACTGTAACCAAATATGCCGAGCCTTTTGTCGGTGGCGGCGCCGTGTTGTTTGACGTTTTAAACAATGCAACAGTACAGGAAGTTTATATTAGCGATATGAACGGCGATCTCATCAATACGTATCAGGTTATAAAAAATGATGCAGGCGATCTCGTAAGCATGCTTAATGAGTGGCAGAGTGAGTTTTTGCCGCTAAATCAAGACGAGCGTAAAGAATATTTTTACATTAAGCGAGAGAACTTCAATAAACTAAAGCATGCGCCGTCAGGTAGCAATAGTATCATTAGGGCCGCACTAATGATTTATCTCAATAAAACCTGCTTTAATGGTCTGTATCGAGTTAACCGCAAAGGTGATTACAATGTGCCAATGGGCGCATATAAACAGCCTTTGATTTGTGATAAGCAAAACCTACTACAACTGTCGAGGAAGCTGCAGAATGTTCAAATTGTACGGGCTGACTATAAAAAAGTAGAAGAATTTGCGGACGAAAGAACTTTTATCTATTTCGATCCGCCTTATCGACCCCTTACTACGACTTCTAACTTCACTTCATATACGGAAGATGAATTTGACGATAATAAACAGTTAGAACTAGCACAATTCATTAAAAAGTTAAGTGATAGGAGATGTAAGGTTTTGGCCAGTAACTCAGATCCAAGAAACGCAGATGAGAACGACGATTTCTTTGACATTGCCTATTCTGGGTTGAATATTCATAGAGTACAAGCGTCACGGATGATAAATAGCAAAGGTTCATCTCGAGGTAAAATTAGTGAATTATTAATTTCAAATTATTAAAGGAGTAATATGAAAAGAGATTTTAGTAAATGGCTTAGTGAATTTAGGGAGAGCATTGCGGATTACGGTTATTACGTAGATTTTGAAAAAGTTTACAGGAATATCGATGGTATTAAAGTTCAACTTAATATTTTAAACTCACTTATCGGTTCGGAAAATATAGAAGAAGAATTCGACAAGCTGATCGCAAAGTACCCCGAAGTACTTAACTGTGTTCCGCTTTTATTGGCAGTTCGCTCGACGGAAATCTATGCAATCGATGAGGATGGAGAATTTACTTACAACCTTAAACAACCTAATCTATCAGTTGAGCAGTATAAAACATTTATGCGGAAAACCGGTTTATTTCATCTAATGTCAAAACACCTTGTTAATAACCTCGTAGACTACGCAACCGGCGTAGAAGTCGGATTGGACTCTAACGGTCGTAAGAATCGTGGCGGGCACCTTATGGAAAATCTAGTTGAGAAGTACATTCAAAAATCCGGCTTCATAAAAGGACAAAATTATTTTAAGGAAATGTACATTCATGAAATTGAGCAGAAGTGGAATATTGACCTGTCTGCTATTTCTAATCAAGGAAAGGCTGAAAAACGCTTTGATTATGTCGTTAAAACGGATAACATGATTTATGGTATCGAAACAAATTTCTATGCGAGTAGCGGCTCTAAACTCAATGAGACGGCTCGTAGTTATAAGACTTTAGCGACCGAAGCGAACGAAATTAATGGGTTTACTTTTGCCTGGTTTACTGACGGAAAAGGTTGGACTAATGCTCGTCACAATCTTGAAGAAACCTTTGACGTTATGGAGATGGTCTACAATATTCAGGATTTGGAGAACGGTATTATCGCGGAGAAGTTCATATAATGCCGAGTAGTAAAAAGATTACAAAATGGGAGCCAGAAGATTTCGAGCTAGAAATGACTTCCGTCTGGAGTTTTCCCAAAAGGGGCGATTGGGCAACCCATGATGCTAAGTGGCGCGGAAACTGGTCTCCTTACATTCCGAGAAACTTGTTGCTTAGATATTCAAATGAAAATGATTTGGTATTAGATCAATTCGCGGGTGGCGGTACGACTTTAGTAGAAGCAAAATTATTGAATCGTAACATTATTGGCGTGGATATTAATGATAAAGCCCTTGCTCGATGCAAGGAAAAGCTAGACTTTCAACACGACGGCGCAAATGGTAAAGTAAGACTAAAGAAAGGTGATGCCCGAAAACTAGATTTTATCCCAGACGAGAAAATTGATTTTATCTGTACACATCCGCCTTATGCCGATATTATTCATTACAGTGAAGGTCAAGATATTCCAGAAGATCTTTCAGCTCTCAAAAAGAAGGATTTTTTGATAGAGCTGCAAAAAGCTGCCCGTGAGTGCTATCGCGTACTAAAACCAGGAAGATTTTGCGCCATCTTAATCGGCGATATGCGAAATAAGGGCTGTGTACAACCGTTAGGTTTTGAAACGATGCAAGTATTTCTTGATGCTGGCTTCACTTTGAAGGAAATAATTCTGAAAGAACAACATAATTGTCGTGCGACTGGTTATTGGAAAACGAATAGCATTAAGTATAATTTTCTGCTTTTAGCGCATGAGTACTTATTCATATTTAAGAAGCAATAAAACGGGAGAATAACCATGCATCTTTCAAGGGTCAAAATAAAGAATTACCGACTGATTGCTAATGCAGAAATTGCCATTGATAACAATTTGACATTAATTGTTGGGCGTAATAATACGGCAAAGACGTCCTGCATTAGCCTCATTAAAAGAGTGATAGAGGATCAGCCTCTTAACTATGACGATTATCCTTTGGATAAAAGAGAGGTCTTTTACTCTTGTCTATGCGAGTTTTTAGGGAACAAGAAAAGTTACGAGGATTTCTGTTCGGAAATACCACTTACGTCTATTGATTTTATTGTTGACTACTCCCTTGACAATCCAGAAAATAACTTAGGCGCGCTGTCTCCCTTTATTATTGACGTCGACATAGATATATCATCCGTACTTATTCGAGCTATCTATAAAATCAATATGGACGAAAATAGGCTTCGTGAGCTATTGAACCCATACTGTTTTACGGACGGCGAATTTTGTCCGCAGAGAGATCGCATAAAACGTGAGTGCGCAACAAACTTTTCAAAAATTTTTGGACTTGTGATATATGCCGTTAATCCCAAGAACGACGAAGACGTACAAATCAAAAATATAGGGGAGCTAAAAAGCCTTTTCCCTTTTGAACTCGTACCAGCAGAACGCATTTTAGGCGAAGATGGAGTTCAAAACAAAAGTTCTCTTAATGGTTTAATCACTAAATACTTTGATGTTGATATAAATACTCTTGACCCAAAGGTAGCCAAAGACGTCCAGGCACTACGCAGTACGGTTAATGAAGCCAACCTAGCGGTTCAAGAGCGAAGCGACAAGATTCTCAGTTCTTTGGTGAATGACGCTATTGGTTTTGGTTATCCTAATACAGAGGAGCTTCAGCTGGGCGTAAGTACAAATCTACAAATTGACGATCAAATAAAAAATCAAACCGAGCTTAATTATGTATCGTCCGTTGCCGGCGAAAAATTACCGAGCTCATATAATGGCCTGGGTTATAAGAACCTAATCAAGATAGCGTTTTTGCTTGCCGAATTCTCTAGGAGAATCGGCGAGAATAGCGTGGCGTGCATTCCGCTACTATTTCTTGAGGAACCTGAATCACATATGCATCCTCAAATGCAGCGCGCTTTCGCTGAGTATCTCTATGAATTTGCCAAGAAGATATCTTCAATTCAAATTCAAACAATTATGACAACGCATTCTGCGCATATTGCAAACTCAATCGATTTCGCGCAAATTCGATACGCGCAAAAGACTAAGGCTGGCGTCATTTACAAAAATCTCAAAGATTTTGCCAGCCAAGAAAATGCAAATACTGATTTTATTAAGAAATATCTAACTCTAAGCCGCTGCGATCTGTTCTTTGCAGACAAAGCAATTTTAATAGAGGGCGCATCTGAAAGGCTTTTGATACCAGACATGATTGAAAAGTGTGAAAAAGAGAAGATATTCGATTCACAGGAGTACAAGCTACCTGCACAATATTATGCTTTGATTGAAGTAGGTGGAGCCTATGCGCATAAATTTATCCCCTTTATAAAATTTCTTGGTATCCCGTGCTTGATTTTAACGGATATAGACCCAATTAAGGAAGGAAAAAAAGGCGTTAGTATCCGAAGGCGATCATACGTCTAATGCAACTTTAATATGGTGGACGAGAAGGGTGAAGGAAATTCCAGATGCGGAAAGTGTAACATTAACTGACATAAGAGCGCTAACCGGAAACGAAAAAACAATAGAGAATTGCCATCTTGAATTTCAAGTTGATGAATTGGGGGTGTGTGGGAGATCATTAGAGGAGGCAATCAAAAATGTCAATAGAGAATATTTTGAAATTGCAGAGCAATGCTCCGAAAACGACCTGGCTTTTGCGGGTGCTTGTAAAACTGATTTTGCATTAGAACTGATATATAAATGCCCCAACTATGCCGTCCCTAAGTATATTAAAGACGGCTTGACTTGGCTCAATAATCAACAGGTTCTTATATAGGAGTGAAAAATTCCATGAACACAGTTAATGAGAGAACAAACTACGAAATTGCTAAAGAGGAGGCAGATAAAATAGATGCCGAAATAATTGATGCCCTCAAAAGCGGGAAAAGCTTTCGGGTTGAAGCTGGCGCCGGATCGGGAAAAACTTATTCGCTTAATAGGACTATATCATGGATTGATGCAAATAGGCAGAGTGAATACCGGAAGAAGAAACAGAGTGTTATTTGTGTTACATATACAAATACGGCCGTAAATGTAATAAATGAGCGACTTAGCTTAAATTCCCCCGTACTCCCATCTACTATTCATTCCTTTGCATGGAATGCAATTAAGCAATTTCAGGGACCCATAATAAGAATGGTAACGGAGGATGAAGAATTACATCCCAGAGAAGGTGATATCTCAACCGCAAAAACTGTCCAGTATACACTTGGCTATCGGTACATAGAGAAAGGCATATTATATCTACATCACAATGATGTAATAACGCTTTTTGCTAGACTCCTAGATAACGGAAAGTTTCGTCGAATTTTTGCCAACCGTTTCCCTGTAATTTTGATTGATGAATATCAAGACTCGTTTAAGCAAATTATCGATAAGTTTATAGAATATTATATTGCGGAGAGTGTCGGTCCTCAATTTGGCTTTTTTGGCGATGCGTGGCAGACAATTTATCAATCGCAAAACGCGTGCGGACTAATTGAACACGAGAAAATTATTGAAATAAAAAAGAGTTCAAATTTTAGATCTGCGCCCAGAATCGTAGAAATGCTTAATTTCCTCCGACCAGAGCTTCCTCAAATCTCAGCCATTGATGATTTCATAGGAGATGTCTCTGTTATAACGTGCGATGACTATACTGGCGAGCGGCGTACGGATCGCAATTTTAAAGGTGATTTGCCCGCAGAAGAAATAAAAGATAGGCTTTCGAATTTAACTAACTACATTAAGTCTAAACAAATTGCCAATAACGAAGATATTAAGACGTTGATGATAACTCATAGGGTTCTAGCGGCGCAACAGGAATATGACGGTTTATTCGAAATCCTTAAAGATCATTTGAGGGATGCGGATGATGTTTTTTTGCTTTTCTTTATGGATATTATCGAGCCAATTTATGGCGCCCTATCCGCCAATAATATGCAACTTCTGTTTGATGCGCTAAAATTGAAGAGATATCCAATCGTAAGCAAAACTGAAAAGGCAAAATGGAATATTTTAAAAAGAAGCCTGGGAGAGGCCAGAAGCAAAAGAGCAATTGACGTTCTTGACATATCGGTGAAGTCGGGGTTAATACCTATTTCTCAGCAAGTCCTTGATTATTATGATTTGTACTACAATAACCCAGATGCCGTTTATGGAGATACTACTATCCAATCTTTTCTTAATTTAAACTATTCGCAATTCCGAGCGGCAATAAACTTTTTACACCCCGAAACTGAGTTTTCTACCGAACATGGAGTGAAAGGTGAGGAATACGATAATGTCATTTTTGTAATCAGTAAAGGCTGGAATCAGTACCAATTCGAGAAATATGCCCCTATGATTAAAAAAGGGTATTCAAAAGATCAAGAACAATCTTATATACGCAACCGCAATCTATTTTACGTGTGCTGTTCGAGGCCTAAAAAGAGATTATTCTTCTTCGTGACAGTTCCAATCGACGTGGACTTCCGTGACTTTCTAACTCAGCTTGCCGGCGCTCAGAATATCTATACTTATGACAAATATATTAACCAGTGAGGAAATTTTAGATGGCGAACTCCGCGAAACAGAAATTAAGCAGCAGGTCAAGTAGGTCATCGGATAGAGAATCATCAGTCAAAATTCCATTAGTTGCAGGTGCTATCATTTTAGCTATAGTTGGGGGCAGGTGGCGGATATATCTAGGGTAACTGTAACTGAATCGGAAGCTAATGATAATGGTATCGTAGCGGAAGCCGAGTTACCAGAGCATGATTATCGGATTACATACTATCGCTAAAACAAAACTCACTGGCAGTTGATGATTCTAGCTGTTTGTAATGACGACGAGAATATTTCAGATTATAATTTTAATGTTAGTCCCGAGTGGCTGGAGTGATGCCGACAAGAGTAGCTACCAAACACGTTACGGCATTTTATTTACGAACCTGACTATTTTTAAGGGCAATAGTGAGGTTTGCTATATTAACGGCGGTGCTCTGTTGGATTTATATGCTGGCGAAATCATTAATTATAATAGCTCTATAAGCGGTGGCGGAATCGATATCGACTACGTGAGATGCTCGGTGAAGTGGCGGTTATCCTTGAGGTGCGGAAAGTGGGCAGAATATGTTAATGACGGAGGCGTGTTCCCGTCAGTATTAGCCAGTGCAAACCGTGGCAATGGCGACAAAGATGCTAGCGAGTAGTTAGTACCGAATAATCCCGACTATGCCTGTCGGTATATTGTAGAACAAAACAAAATCAAACTGAATATGGGCTATCGGTTAGTAAGAGCGAGAAATCAATGATGGAAGACACTTTAAAGAACCGGCGTGAAGTGAAATAATTTTTGAAGTCAACTATTTAGCGCAAAAAGAGTCGCTTGCTTTGGGGATGACTGCGGCTCTTTTTGCGCTAAGCTTCAATATAGTATTTGCCTACTTTGCGAAAATATGTCACAAAAGCGTCATTTTGCCACCTGCTTTGCGAGAGAATAGTAAGTGATTAAAATATATTTTTCTGATTTAGACAAACAAAATTGCGTACATAAAATTATTCTTTCTCATCATCTAAATATATTTTTACAAAATTATCTAACGCTTACCCATAAACTTTGCTAGATTGATGACGAGTTTTTGCGATGAGGGTTGCCGAGGAACGAAAGAGCCCCGGCGGGGGCTGGGGTTCTTTCGGGATTTTCTAGTTGCTTTCGGCTCGCGGCCGCTATAGAAGCGCGAAGACTATTCCTCGGTTTCTTTGACGACTTCGGCTTCGTCGGCTTTGTCGACGACGGCCGGTTCGACGGCTTTGTCGCTAGGCTTTTTGTTGCCGCGGAGGCCGAGCGGGAAGATGAGTCCCCAGAGGCCGATGACCGCGTAGACAATGCCAAGGGCGATGAGACCGGTGTAGACCGTGTAGCTCCCGCCGGGTTTGGCAGAGTTATAAGAAACGGCGGTAGCGATGCCACCAACAGCGGCAACGGCAGCGCCAATCAAAAACTCTTTCAAGGCCTTCTTGCGACCAGCAACTTTATCTTTATTATTACTCATGGGTCGATTATAGCAGATTTCTGTGCTAATTGGAAGCGCTGATGTCGTCAAAAACCGTCCTCGCGAAGAGGTTATGCTTTCATTGTATCATACCATAAACATTTTGTCAATAGTTTAGTAGTAGTTAAGGCGGCAGGCTAGGGAGGCTGCTTGTGACGATGGAAAGAAAATCGCCCAGGGCTTTCGGGGCTCTGGGAGATTTCGTACCTAAATATATAAAATCAGCGTGCGTGAGATTATGCTTTTTTCTTCAAGGTCAAGAAACCGTTGCGTGGGTTCTCGTTCACGACGCGATCCTCTGGCAAATCACACGGGGTGCCCTTGCTACCTTCTTTGGTCTTGGTGAAGAAATAAATCGTCTGTGGCTTACCGCCGCGCAAAGTGACTTCCTTCTTGTTCAGGTAGTAGGTGACGCCTTTACTGTTAGTATGTTCGTAGGCCATGAGGTCCCTCCTTAAGTTATTATATCTCTATCTTATTCTGAAAACTTGGGGTCGTCAAGGGGTTTTATGGGGAAATGCGAAAAAAGTTATGGTTTACCCCTGAAAAGGTTGTGGTTTTCTGGGGTAGGTTCGTGGACTCTCGGATTTTGACGAGCGCGAGTCAGGAGCGGCCGAGGATGGCGAGAGCGATGCGGAGGATGATCCAGACGAGGATGCGGATGATAATGATTATGATAATAATGGCGCAGGCGAGGAGAGCGAAGCCGGTCGGAGTGGGCGACCAGAGAGGGGAGGCGTAGTTTACGCGGTAGAGTTCGGTCGAGGGGACGGCGGCGAGGAGGGTGTTTTCGAGGTGATCGGTGGTGGGATATTTTGCGAGCTCGCTAGTCCAACAGTCGAGGTAGTTCGGGTTCGACCAGGCCCAGCCGTTAGCAATGGCTTGGGGCTGGCAGATGGCGGCGACGGCGGAGTAGATGTTGCCGTTTGGGTTCGAATCGTCGACGATGGTGGCCTCGGCCTCAGCGATGGCGGCGTTGGCGGCGCGGAGGTATTGCTGCTCGAGGTAGAAAGTGCCGGTGCCGAAGAGGACGACGGGAGCGCCGTTGACTTCGGTGATATTGATAACGACGTGAGAGAAGACGAAATCGCTGAGATTAACAAGAGAGGTTCGGAGCTGCTCTTCGTCGCCAGATTTATCAGCTTCGACGACGGCGGAGCGAAGTTCGATCATGCGGAGGTGATCAAAGCGGAGGAGAGTGGCGGTAAGAAACATGAGCGGAATCAGGATGAGGATGAGTTGCCAAACCCGCACGGCTTTGAAGGAGCCGAGAACTCGTCGCAGTCGGTTAGATTTTTTACCACCCATTGTTATATATAATTATAGCATGCTACGGAGATGTTGTGCTACAATAAGTTTATGAATATTTATATTTCGGGTATTTCAGGAACAGGTATGGGGCCGCTGGCGCTGATGGCGAAGGACGCGGGAATGACAGTTTTTGGGTCGGACGCGATGCCGGGAGCGGTGACGAATGAGCTGGTCGCGAACGGGATTAAGGTTTATCTCGGGGAGCAGGACGGCGAGTTTCTCAAGGCGCGAGCGAAAAATGAGGGGGTGGATTGGTTTGTCTACACGTCGGCGTTGCCGGAGGATCATCCGGAGCTTTTGATGGCGAAGAAATTGAAGATTAAGCATATTTCGAAGCGCGACGAGCTGATTAGCTATTTGGTGAAAAAGCTGAAGCTGAAGATGATTGCGGTCGCAGGGACGCACGGGAAGACGACAACTACGGCGATGATTATCTGGGCGTGTATGAAGCTGGGGATTCCGGTGTCATATCTGATCGGGACGACTTTGCCATTCGCAGAGGCGGGCAAGTATGACCCTAAGTCTGAGTATTTTATTTACGAAGCGGACGAGTATGACCGGAACTTCTTGGCGTATCACCCGTGGCTGGCGGCGATTCCGGTCGTGACTTATGATCATCCGGATATTTATCCGACGGTGCAGGAGTATCAGGACGCGTTCCGACAGTTCGAGCGGCAGAGCGAGACGGTCGTCAGGGGGGATGAGATTGCGGCGGATGTCGATCTTGCGGGCGAGGCGCGGCGGTATGACGCGACGCTAGCGATTGACGTCGTGCAGAGGATTATGCCGAGGCCTCGCGGGCTAGGCAGGTTTGCGGCGTTTTCAGGGCCGGCGGCACGGTCGTCGCGGAAGAAGATTGTCGAAGCAATCAACCAGTTCCCTGGCGTTGGGAGGAGGTTTGAACAAGTCTCGGAAGGGTATTATTCGGATTACGCCCACCATCCGGAAGAGGTCGCGGCGACGGTCGAGATTGCGCGCGAAGAGGCGGAGCGGCGCGGGCTGAAGGGCGTGGTCGTCGTGTATGAGCCGCACCAGAACATTCGACAGTCCGAGCTGGCTGATGACTATGCCGAGGCTTTTGAGGGGGTGGCAAAGTTATACTGGCTGCCGACTTATCTGACACGCGAAGACCCTTCACTAAAGGTTCTCACGCCGGCGGATTTTATCGAGCGGCTGGCTCCGGCTTCGCGGAAAGTAGCGGAAGCGGCAGAATTGAATGATAAGCTAACAGCGGAGTTGCCGAAATGGCACGAGAAGGGATATTTAGTTTTGTTGATGACGGCCGGGCCGGCGGATTTGTGGCTGAGGAAGTTAGTCTACGCCGGGAATCAGGAATCGGCGGCGACGCAGTTCGTCCACGCGCCGAGAGATGCGACCGAGAACGCGAAGTAGGGCTGCGAAAACTACTAGACATAACCGCATTTGTAAGGTACAATTTAGATAGACACATAAGTTATTTGTTGTTAATGATGGTAATGTTTACCTCATTGGCAACAATAATTTTTTGCTCATTTTTTTGCCTGGCCCACCTTGCGGTTCTTCAGAAGATCAATGAGTTTTGAAATTACTGCTTTTAGCATAAATAACCTTTCCGCCAAATCTAACTCCCACTCTACATTACATATGTACTAGTCGCCCAGACTATGCGTTCTAGCGTAGCATACTTTGGAGGTTTTTACCAAGCATAGCCGCTTATAAAATATAGCGGGAGACAAACTGCTCCCGCTAACTTCTATACAGTTTCTGCTATGTTTTATTTCGTTATTGCTTGATTTATGTAGGCTTTCTGGGCTATAGTTCCCTACTTTTTTGCTTGCTGTAGTTCTCCGCCTCAACTATTTGAGCATTATACTTCTCCGCCCCAGCCGCCGCCCCGCCAAATAAGCTGTTTAAGCCTGTTGGGTAGACTTATTAGTTATTTAATATCGCGATATCTATATGTTTATTGTAAAAAAGGAATAAATATGTGCTATATCGACGTGTATATATTATATATGTGTACCTATTTGGCGGTTGCGGAGGCTGAGGCGGAGAAAACCTAGAGATTCGAGAAAATTTCAAACTCTATCACCATTGTAGACTTTTATTTTTCTCCACCCCTGTTAGCCCGTTCCTAAACTCTACAACCGTCGTAGAGTTTTACCTGGCGATGCAGCGGACGGAATGTCCGTATATGCGAGCGGAACTTTCGGACGGAGCAATCGAGCTAGTTGAGTTAAAATCGAGGCGATAGGCATTATTTGCATTCGTGGTCGGTGTCGACGACCAGTACAGCCCATATGTACCAGCGTGCGAAAAGAGGTATCCCGACGACGGGTCGACCATGCCGCCTCTGACGAAGAAGTATGGTGAACTTGTAATCTTAGACACGTTAGTCCCAATGCTTCCGGCACTTATTAGGCCGCTAAAACTTTTCGATGTCGTAGTATTACTAACTGGTAATTGCCAGCCTTTTGGGCAGATACTGTCAGCGGCTTGACCAGAAGTACTAGTTTTGCCAGTTCCAGCGGTCGCCGCATTCCATGTGTAATAGTTTCCTGCCGAGTAGTGTGCGTCATATTCTGTGGGATTAAATGTTTTATTGCCGTTACTGGAGTAGAAGTTCGGGTTGCTTGAAGCCGTGCGAGAATCGATAGGTGTGAATTGGGAAGGGCAATTCGCGAGTGTGTTTTTAGGATTTCCGCAATCAGAGGCTGAAGTGGGGTTTGTAATAATATAGTTACCGAGGTTCCAGGAACGAATAGCTGTGGACGTGCTATCTACGGTATTAACATTGGCCGATGTTGCGGTAGAGTACTGCGGCACCCAGTTACTAGAGACGTCTGATGTTGTCGGAGTTAATGCCGTCGAGGTAGATAGATCAAGGGCCAAGTTTTGTGTCATCCAGCAGTTATTATCTTTGAGCTTAGTAACCCAGTAGTATTTGCCGTCACGGACATCTCTGAGCTGTTTGGTTTCTCCAATTTCGCTGGCGGAGCAGATGGCGGTCGTCATTTCTTGCATGTCGGAAATGGAGCTGAGACCGGTTATTTCTAGCGGGCTAGAGATAACGGAGAGCGTGACTTGGTTTTCGTAGGTGTCGGCGGGTTTGTCGGGACCGATGTTGGCGGCGAAGCTGAGCTGGAAGGTTTTGCTGTCGGATTTGATGTTGGTGGAGGAGTTGGAACCGATTGTAATACCGCGAGTATTAGCTGGCATGGCGCTTAGGGTAGGATTAGTCGGAGCGGTCGTGGTTTCCGTAGCATTATAGCCCCAAGTGTTGACAGGGAGATTGCTATAAGTCGTAGAAGAGGAGAGTGAGGGGATAGTTTGGCTGGTGGTTTTACCAGTCAAGGCGGAGCTGGTGCTGCCAAGATAGACTACATAGCCACTAGAGTTCTCTACGCCAACGGTAGCTTTGACGGAAATAAGGGCAGAAGCACCGCTAGTGGAAGTCGGGGTGAGCGAAGCGGAGCCGGAAGTCGGAGAGAAGGAAATGTTGATGGTGGAGATAGTGGTTGACTGGGCGGAGATTTGGTCGTCGTAATTTGCGCCGTCGGACGATTCTTCAGCTTCTAGAGCACTAGCAGAAGTTGTCGTGGGGCTGATGAGGAGAAAGGTTAGAAGGAGCAAGCATACCCCAGAAAGTTTACAACATATTCCCGCAATAGAAAAACATGATATTTTTCTGGAGTATGTTTTTCTAGACGCGGAGTATACTTTCCCAGGTTGCGAGTATGATTGCTCGGGTGAAGAGTACGATTCCTTGCGCAAAGAGTTAGGGTTTTTATTATGGCGTTTTAGCATCACGGCCCTCCTTTTAAAATGATAGACACCGATTGGGCCGCTAATTATTTCGCTAGAAACAAAAGCGACACCGCAGGGTGTCTAGTCCTATCAATGGGTTAACTTCAGTTTTACGCCGAAATCACGCACATTGTTGCGGTGCCGCTTCCAATGCATGATTCATTGTAATTAGGAAGTTAATCCTTGATATAAAAAAGTGTTAACCACTTATATTGATAAAACTAGACATTTCTATTGTAGCGGAGGATTGTGCTTTTGGCAAGTCTAGATAAAAAGTTATTTTGTGGTTTATTATGGGGTGATACTAAAAGCCTGCTATTGACGATATGAAGGTCGACGAGGGCGAGGACGAGGGCGGAAGTCGTAGGATTAGTTTGGTTCGTCGACGTTGTCGGATTTCATCGGAGCGATGCCGAGAGATTCATCGGAAAGCGGACCAGCAGAATACGGGTCGGCGAGGGCCTTTAGGCGGTTATTGATGGCTTTGAGCTCTTCGAGGTAGGTCTTGAACTCGGATTTGTCGATCGGGCCGTTGTCAGGGTAGGAATAAGTCGAATTAATTTCCTGCTCCTCTTCGACTTCTTCGGGGGCGGGCAGATAGCCGGGTCGAGAGCGGTCGAGGTAAATATCGCCGCTGCTATGGTAGACATAGATGCCGATAGAGGTGGTCGTGAGCGCGATAAGAATAGCGCCGAGCCCAAGCAGGGCGAGGTTGCGGCCGCCGCGAGTCTGGAGCGTCATAAAATGCCTCCGTCATGTGCGGCGAGGATGGCTGATTCGTGAAGGACGGAGATTGTCATTTGAGCTCCTTTTCGAGGTCGACGACGGCCTGGTATTGCTCGCCAGCGAGAGTATTGAGTTTCTGGGTGACAGACTGAAGGGCAGCTCGTTTCGCACGGGTGGTTTCGAGGTGTTTGTAAAAGTCGGCCGGCTGAGCACTGCAGTCGATCAGAGTCAGGGCTTCGAGATCTCGCATATAGTCGGTGTAGGCGAGGCGAAAATCCGCCAGAGAAGTCATAAACTCAGACTGAATCGATAGAAGCTGCTCGGAGGGGCGATTGTTGCGCTCAAGGCGAAGGTTAAGCGGAACAATGAAACGGCCAGAGATTGTTTCGTAAGAAGTGCCGAGATAGATACGAGTGCGAGAGTCCGAGCGTTGAAGCTGGGAAAGTGCGTATTTAATATTAGAGCAGTTTTCGGCGACCGCGCTAAGGCGAGCGGCTTCGTCAACTTCTTCCTCGCTGTCGTCGGGATGTTCGGCAACGGAGGTCGGATTTTTGACGGCACCAACGTCGGCGGCCGGACAGAAAGCCAACACCGCGACGAAGAGGGCGACCGCGCCAAAGATAAGACTAGTTCGCCTTATAAAGCCCATTGTGCTTCTTCCCGTCATAAATCGAGGTCGGGATACCTTTGGCATGGACGGTATTGTCGACCATATTTTTAACTTTGGAAATAATTTCAGTAACTTCTTCGGAATGGGCGGCAGTTTCTAGCTCGGAGATTTCCTTCGCAGTAGCGTCAAAATCTTTCAGCCAGCTTTGGAGGGTTTTCTCAGCGTCTTCAGCAGACATGCCGGTCATAGCGGTCTGATAGTTAATCCCGTTGGAATCGGATTCGGTGAAGAGGCGGTCAAGAATCTTGACGGCGTAGTTCGTGTCGAGAAGGTTGGCGGCGTGGAAATAGCGGGCAATGAGGTCGGAGTTCTGGAACTTCGGCGTGCCGTCCGGAAGCTCGATAACATAAATCATAGGAACGGTATTATATTTCTCGAAGAAACCGGAAGATTTCTGATTTCGATAACTCTGCATACAAATCACGCAGCCTGGATCGAAAATATCAAGCGCAAGCGGATTGCCGTCTTCGTATTTCGCGACGAAGGTATATGGCTCGACGAGATAATCTTCGGCTTCCCAGGAATGGAAGCGGTCTGGGATGTTCGCAAAAATCTCTCCCCATTCCCCGAACCAACGGCCAGTCCACTCGATCGGGTTTTTCGGCTCGGCGGCATCAATGCCGCAAACTTCGGCACCGAGCGCGCAGCTGGCCGGCTGGGAGACATTGCAAGTGCCGAAAACCCAGAGAGCGAGGATAGCCTTCACGGCTTCGACGAGCGACCAAATCGTAACCAAGACGATAAGGACGGCGCTGACTTCGATAGCGACGCCGAGAGGCTTGACCCATTTCGGATGTTTCAAGACGACTTTAGAGAGGAGGGAGTTTTTGACGTCGTCTTTGAAATTGGTTTCGCACTTTTGGAGAGTGACTTTTTTGCCGACGCACCCCCAAGCTTTTTTGAAGACGGCCCAATATTTTTTACCGATGTCGCGGCGGAAGATGCTCAAGAAGGCGACGAAGATACCGACTAGACAGAGGATGATGAACGCAGCAATACAAACCATAGAGTTATTATAACACAGAGGGCAGCGACTGGAAGATTTCTGCGACGAGTTTTGGCTAACGTCGAGCCGGACTGCTTGACGACAAATTATTCTTCGGCGTCTTCGTCGTCGGAGATGAGAGCGAGATGCGCCTCTTCGAGCTGTTTTTCGTCAACGATGGACGGGGAGTTCATCATAAGGTCAACGCCGGAGCCGTTCTTCGGGAAAGCGACGATGTCGCGAATGTTAGTAATTCCCTCAAGAACCATAAACATACGGTCAATACCAAAGGCGCAGCCAGCATGGGGCGGAGCGCCGAATTTGAAAGCGTTTAGCATGCCGCCGAAGCGCTCGGCAACATACTTTTCGTCGTAGCCGAGGATGCCGAAAACCTCATACATGATTTCTGGATTATAGTTGCGGACGGCGCCGGAGCAGATCTCGTAGCCATTCATGACCATATCGTACTGGTCAGCGACGATGTCTAACTTGTTTTCGGTTTCGCGAAGAGTTTTCAGGCCGCCTTTCGGGAGGGAGAAGGGGTTGTGACCGAAGTCGAGCTTGTTCGCGCCGTCGTCCCATTCGTAGAACGGAAAGTCGACGATCCAGCAGAGAGCGATTTTGTTGTCGTCTTTCAAATTGAGAGCATCAGCGAAGGCGATGCGCATCGCGCCGAGGACCTTGTTGACTTTTTCGCGCTCGTCAGCACCGAAGAAGACCGCATCGCCGTCCTTTGCGCCGGTGAGTTCCTGGATGGAGGCGAGTTCTTCGTCTTTCAGGAACTTCGCAATCGGGCTGCGGACGGTGCCGTTTTCATAAAGAATGTAGGCGAGGCCGCCGGCGCCATTCTTGCGAGCAAGGTCGGTGAACTCGTCGATTTGTTTACGAGTGAAGCTGGCGCCGCCAGGAACGCAAATGGCCTTCACGCAAGGCGTCTGGAAAACTTTGAATTCGACATTTTTCAGAGCTTCGGTGAGGTCGATAAGTTCGAGACCATAGCGAAGGTCGGGCTTGTCGGTGCCATAAGTTTCCATGGCTTCCTTGTAGGGAATGCGGCGAACTTCGGGAGTGATAATTTCTTTGCCGGCGAAAGTCGTCGCGAGGTCTTTAATAAGCGGTTCGACGGTCTGGCGGACAACTTCACCATCGTCGACGAACGACATCTCGCAGTCGAGCTGATAGAAGTCGCCATAAAGACGATCGGCGCGCGGGTCTTCATCGCGGAAGCAGGGCGCAATCTGATAATAGCGCGGGATGCCGCCGACCATAAGAAGCTGCTTGAACTGCTGCGGAGCCTGCGGGAGAGCGTAGAATTGGCCCGGATGGAGGCGGGACGGGACGAGAAAGTCGCGAGCGCCTTCCGGAGAAGAGTTCGCAAGAATCGGAGTTGTGATTTCGATAAAATCGTGTTCATCCATGTAGCGGCGCATGAAGCGATAATACTCGGCGCGGCGCTGAAGCATGTGAAGCATCGACGGACGGCGCAGATCGAGGAAGCGATATTTCAGGCGCAACTCTTCGCCGGAAGCGTCGCCTTCGTCGTGAGTGTTGACCGGGAGTGGCTCGGAGCGGTTAATAAGTTCGAGTTTATCGACGACAATTTCGAGATCACCGGTCTCGATGTTGGGGTTTTTGAGCTCGGGGGCGCGCTCACGGACGAGACCTTCAGCAGAGATAACAAATTCATCGCGCAAAGATTCGGCAGTTTTGAAGGCATCGGTCGTGTCAGGAGTAATGACGAGCTGGATAATTCCCTTGTGGTCGCGAAGATCGATAAAGATAAGGCCGCCGTGATCGCGGCGCGAATTCACCCAGCCAGCTACGCTAACTTTTTTGCCAATTTCAGATTTTAGTTGTGTCGATAAACTTCTCATAGGGTTTATTATAGCACATTTTCTCTGGGATGGAAACATTGACAAGGCAGACGTCGAGATGAAGACGCCTTATACTTCTATTGTAGCACACTCTCGTAAAATTGTCAAGAGGCGCGGTTCTTGGCTAGGGAGTTCGGTTCTTGGTGGCTTTGTTTACAGCCCAATATTCGACATCAACAAAGCGATCGGTCGCGTAGACGAGGCGGTCATCTTCGGAAAAGGCGCGGACGTTCTTATTGAAATAGTAGACGAGACTGGACTGGTAAATTCCGATGGCGGGGACGTCGTTGACCCAGCGAGTGAGGAAGGTTTCGTATTTCTGGACGCGGGCGGCCTCGTCCATGGAGGTACGGGCGCCGAGGATGAGGTCGTCGACGAGAGCGTTGGCGTAGTTCGAGAGGTTGAGGCCGGTCGCGGAGGCCTGAGACGAGTGGTAGTAAGCGAAGAGATCGGGATCGGCGCCGAGCTCGACTTCATAGAGCAGGATGTCGTAATTTCGCTGGCGGATGACGTTGACGAAAAACTCCTGACCGGGGTTAGAGATGTCGAGGTCGACATTGAATCCGAGATTTTCGAGCTGGGTTTTTAGAACGGCGGCGAGCTCCGGGAAATAACCGGAGTTGGTCGTGGCGAGGCGGAGGGTGCGGCCGGAGAGGCCGGCGTCGGTAATCGCGGTCTTGGCGGTTTCGAGATTGTATTCAGGGAGGGCAGGGTAGCTGCTGAGTTCGATTTCGGATTGTAAGATCGGATAATTCAGCGGATATTCATCGCCGAGAACCGAGCGAACGGCATCCATGTTGATACCGCGCTGAATCGCCTGGCGCACAGAAACATTGCTGAGGGTCGGGCTGGTCGTGTTGAGGAAGGCGAAGACGCCGCTCGCGATGGCGGTTTGTTTTTCGTAAATCAGGTCCGAGGAAAGTTGGTCGCGGTAAACGGCGGAAAGCTCGGCGGTCGCGGTGACGTCGCTTGAAGAGATTGCGCGGACGATTTCTTCAGCGCTAGAATAAGTGTGGATGGCGAAGCTACTCAGCATAGGCTTGGATTTGTAGTAATAATCGTTGGCGGCGAGATAGACGATGCGTTCGCCGTCGCCAGAGACGCTCTGCATTGCATTGAAAGTGAAGGCGCCGCTCGTGACCGGGTTCGTGCTAAAACTATGCTCGAGAAGTTGCCCCGGGGCGACGTCGGCGAGGATGTGTGAAGGCAAAATCGGGATATTCAAAGTTGCATCGAAATCAGCGTAGGCGGAGGGCAGGGCAAAGACGAGCGCATCGCCAACCTGTTCGACGGTGACGCCGGAAAAGTTGGAGGAGAAAGAGGTGTTGACAGTCGGATCTTTAGTTAAGTTGACAGTATAAAGAACATCGTCGAGAGTGATAGGTTCCCCGTCCGACCATTTCAGACCGTCTTTCAAAGTCACCGTCCAGACTTTGCCGGTGCTATCGGGAGTAATGGAGGAGGCTAAGCCGAGACCGACATGGCCGGAATAGTCGATCGTCGAGAGCGTCGAGAAAAGAAGCTTTGAGAGGACTTTTTCGCTGGTCGTGGTGGCAAAAAGCGGGTTCAAGGTGTTGACATTGCCGATGGTCGCCTCGATGTAAGTGCCACCGTCAACATAAGCCTGGACGGAATAGGATTGCGTATACCAAAAAGCCTGCGTGAGGGCGAGCGAAGTGATGACGATGATAAGCAAGCACCATTCGAGAATCAGAAGGCGCACGCGGCGCGCATGAGGGAGGCGCTTGATGAGGTTTTCTTGGATATGCTCATGAGTTTCTTCTTTAGCGCGCTCAGAAAAAACTTCCCAGCGTTTTGCTAGCTTTTGCCCACGCTTTTTGGTAGTAGGTTTCATGATCTACTTATTTTGCCCTTATGCTGTCGGGATTAATAACATTGCTAGAATCGATAAAACAAAAACTACGACGCAGACGACCGTAGCATTAAAAAGCGAGCGCTCGAGACCGCGGCGGGTCGTATAAAGCTCGCCAGAGCTACCAAAACCAGCACCCAGAGAAGCGCCACGCTGCTGAAGGAGGATTAGCAAAATCGATAAAATTGCAGAAACGAAAGTAATGCTCTCAAATAGTGTTCCCAAATTCATATTCCTATTATACTCCCCAGTTCTCGGAAAATCAAGGTTGGATTATAGTTTCGCGTTCTCTCGCCAGCTAAGGCTAGTTGATAAGGAAGTTCATGACGGCGTTGATGACGCTCATGATGATACTGGAAAGGACGGCGCCCCAGATGTCCATTTCGACGCCTGGGAGTAGATAAATAGTCAGGATAACCATGACCGTATTGATGATAATAGTCGAAAGGCCCATGGTGAGAATTGCGAGCGGGAGAGCAAGCATCTTCACGAGCGGCTTGATGACGGAGTTGATAAGCGAGAAAATAAGCCCAGCGATTGCGAAAAGCACCCAGGCATATTTATAGATTGATGAGCTGTCTGGATTGATAGTGCCGAGCCAGGTGATACAGAAATACATACCAATACTGGAGGCGAGCCAACGTAAAATGAAGGCGAAAAGTTGTCGTTTAATCATGTATATATTATAGCATGTTTTCGTGGTGCGTTATCATAATGCGCGGAAGTTATTTGAGCATGTTTTTGCGCTTGAGGAGAGAGTGGTAAGTGATTGCGAAGCGGTGCGCCTCATCGTCGATGCGGGCGATGAGTTTCGCAACATGTGAATCAGGAGCGAGAAGGAGGGCGCGCGGTTCGGGGTTTTCCGGAGTGGCGGGAACGATAATGCGAACGGCAGCGTTCCGAGTATGGTCGCCGGACTTGTCGCGGCCAATGACCGGGATATTATGGGCGTCGAGAAGTTCCTTCACGGCATTGACCTGGCCGATGCCGCCGTCGAGAATCACGAGGTTCGGGAAAGGCCATTCTTCGTGTTTTAGACGGCGTTCAAGAACTTCACGGAGGTTCGCGGTGTCGTCGTTGGTCTGGCGGCGGAGCTTAAACTTGCGATATTCGGAGCGGTCGGAAGCGCCGTTCGTGAAAACTACCATTGAGCCGACAACATTAGTGCCGGATTGATGAGAAATATCATAGCCCTCGATGCGCTTTGGCGGTTCGGGAAGGCGAAGCATGGCCTGTAGATCGGTTAGGGCATGGTCAGAAGAGATATCGAGAAACTCTTTGTCAGAAAAGACGATTTTTTTCTGAAGTTCTTTAAGCCCAAAAAGTTGTTTGCGGGCTTCGGCAGCTTCTTCAAAGTTTTCAGCCTTAGCGGCGCTAAGCATTTGCTTCTCGAGCTCTTGGAGAAGTTTATGTCGACCGCCTTCGAGGTAGAGAATAAGTTTACGCAAGTTCTTCTTATATTCCTTCGGGGTAGACTTGCCGACTTCGATGCCCGGCGTGAGGCCGAGATCGGTATTGAGAGTTTTCTTGCCGTCGTAAGGTTTGTCGTAATACGGAAAAACTTTGCGAAGAATACGAAGAGCCTTCTCGACGGCGGATTTTCCATAAAAAGGACCGACGTAAGTTGCTTTATCGTCCTGCGGAGTGCGCGTGAAACTAACATAAGGGACTTCGGATTTCATGTCGATTCGAACGTAAGAAACAGTTTTATCGTCGCGGAGGAGGATATTCCACTTCGGCATATAGCGCTTGATCATTTCGGACTCGAGAAAGAGGGCGTCCATTTCGGTATCAACGACGATCCAGTCAGTATCGGCAATCTCGCGCACGAGTGCCTCGGTTTTCGGATCCTTTTTCGTGTGGTGAAAATATTGGCGGACGCGGTTTTTCAGAACGGCAGCCTTGCCAACATAGATGATTTCATTATTGGCGTCTTTATGAAAGTAAACACCAGGGGCGGCGGGAAGAGTTTTGAGTTTCTGGAGGAGTTTTTCACGCATGGCAGGAGTGACCGATGGATCGAGATCGTAGGTCTTGGATGTTTCTAGATTATGGGGGCTTCCTAGATCGTTTGACTTTTCCAGGTTATTTGGTTTTTCGGAATTATTTGGCTTTTCTGGCATATTATATATTATAACATAATATTGTTGCGACGGGGTTGGCTGGGTTGACTAGTTAGGTTCGGCATATCGGGAGCGAACGTCGAGCGGGAGCTCGTTATACTTAACTTCACGCCAATTCGAGACGCCACGAATAAACATGACATCCAATTCCAGAAAAGCATCTTCGCGGAGCTGCTTGTTGGCTTTGAATGTGAGTTGAGTGATCTTGCCGTGCTCGTCGTAGGCGGTTAGGTTATATTCGAATTCGGTCGGCGAAAGTTGCTTGACATCGGCGTTGTCGATTTGGGTGTAATATTGCGAAGTATTTACGAAGAGGGTGCGATAGCCGACGACGCAGAGGACGACGGCGATAATGATGCCGATTACGATGAAGATTTTTGACTTGATATTTTCCATAGTTTCTCCTTCTTAAGGAATTGGCAAATTGTTATTGATTGCCATACTCTCAGTATAGAGGAGGAAGGAGGTTTTGTCGTGCGCTGAAGATTACGAGACGATTACTTTTTTGTTGCTTTCTTGCTGTTTTCCTATTACTTTTGTTACGGGTATGCTGTCTGCCGTAGGTATGCTAGATAGACGAAAAGCCACCCGTCGGGGTGGCTTACTCGTATAATTTGGCACCTTGCTAGTTTCCCGCTTGTGGCAGTATAATCGCCGCGACTGGGCTTGACTTCTGTGTTCGGAATGGGAACAGGTATTTCCCCAGCGCTATGGGCACCAAATAACGTCCTGATGCGCTATTGATGTCCATAAGGTGTGAGACAACGTTATTGTAAAACGTCCTTCGGTTTTTGCTCAGCTTTGATAGCCGGATCAAACACCGATTGTTAGTTAAGTATATCAGATTATCCTGGCTCTTGTCAATAACTTTCCGAGAGAATGTTATGGCACGAACCCGATAATCTGAGCATAAAAAGGCAATGGACCTATTAGTACGCTTCGGCTCCACACGTTGCCGTGCTTCCACCTTGCGCCTATCAACCAGATCATCTCTCTGGAGTCTCCATAGGGAATTCTTATCTTGGAGTGGGCTTCGCGCTTAATATGCTTTCAGCGCTTATCTCTTCCGAACATAGCTACTCGGCAATGCAGCAGGTGGCCACAACCGATACACTAGAGGTTCGTTCACCTCGGTCCTCTCGTACTAGAGGCAAATCTCCTCAAAATTCCTAACGATCATGCCGGATATAAACCGAACTGTCTCACGACGTTCTGAACCCAGCTCGCGTACCACTTTAACCGGCGAACAGCCGGACCCTTGGAAGGTGCTCCCCCTCCAGGATGTGATGAGCCGACATCGAGGTGCCAAACCGCGCCGTCTATGTGAACTATTGGGCGCGATCAGCCTGTTATCCCCAGGGTAACTTTTATCCGTGTGCGCTGTCTTTCCCACGTAAATTGAACCGAAGTTCTATACAGCGGGTCATTTGCTCCCACTTTCGTGTCTGATTGGGTTGTGGCCCTCACAGTCAAGCTGGCTTTTGCGCATACACTATCACTACGATTTCCATCCGTAGTTAGCCAACCTTTGAACGCCTCCGCTACTCTTTAGGAGGCAACCGCCCCAGTTAAACTACCCGCCATGCACGGTCCGCTTGGCAGTTAATGTCAAGCGTGAGATTACTAAAACACTCAGGGTGGTATTTCACCTACGACTCCACAAATACTAGCGTATCTGCTTCAAAGTCTTCCACCTATGCTACACAAAATGTCCCAATAATCAATGCAAAGTTGTAGTAAAGCTCCATGGGGTCTTCTCGTCCTGGCATGATCAGACGGCATCTTTACCGCCAATGCACGTTCACCGAGGCCTTCGCCGAGACAGTGCCCACATGATTACTCCATTCGTGCAGGTCTGAACTTACCAGACAAGGAATTTCGCTACCTTAGGACGATCATAGTTATCGCCGCCGTTCATCGGGGCTTCAGTTCGAACCGTGAAGTTCTCCCCTTAACCTTCCGACACTGGGCAGGAGTCAGCCCCTATACATCCGCTTTCGCGTTAGCAGAGACCTATGTTTTTGGTAAACAGTTCCGTGGGCTCTTTAGCTGCGGCCCCATCATCAAAATGACGATTGAGCTGCTCAAAGAGTTAAGTGTGTCTCGACAAGAAGAAATCGATATTTATTTGGTACAAAATTGACCATTTTCTCGTTTCCGCCGAGAAAACTCTTTGGCAAATCCTCATCTTAATGATGGGGCAGTCCTTATTCCGAAGTTACGGACGCTTTTTTGCCGAGTTCCTTAGCGAAGGTTCTCTCGTAGGTCTTGGTCTACTCGACCCGAGCACCTGTGTTGGTTTGCGGTACGGTAGGCAGCAGCATAAGTTAACCAGCTTTTCTAGCCAGCGCTTCACCTAGAATCGATATTCCGAAGAATACCTTTCACTCAATTTTAGTTCCCTAAAACCTTGGACGGATAAACCATTAATCCGCTCTAGTCATTCGCCGTGAACTGTTAACAACTACTACCTGTACAGGAATATTAACCTGTTGTCCATCGCCTACGCTGATGCGCCTCGGCTTAGGACCGACTAACCCAGGGACAATTACTGTAGCCCTGGAAACCTTGCTCTTACGACCGACAGGATTCTCACCTGTCTTATGGTTACTGATTCCAGCATTCTCACTTGATAACGCTCCACCAGACTTTACAATCTGACTTCACCGCAATATCAACGCTCCTCTACCGATCCTACTAAAGTAGAATCCCATGTCTTCGGTTTAACACTTAGCCCCGTTACATTTTCCACGCAAAATCTCTTGACTAGTGAGCTGTTACGCACTCTTTAAATGAATGGCTGCTTCTAAGCCAACATCCTAGCTGTTTAAGAAACTTCACCTTGTTTCCCACTTAGTGTTAATTAGGGACCTTAGACGATGATCTGGGCTGTTTCCCTTTTGAGCGACGAGCTTAGCCCCGCCGTTCTGACTGCCGTGATTACACACATGGTATTCGTAGTTTGATAGGGGTGGGTACCGTTGCCGGCCCCAAACCCTTTCAGAGCTCTACCCCCATGTGCTACTACACAACGCTAGCCCTAAAGCTATTTCGAGGAGAACCAGCTATCTCCGAGTTCGATTGGCATTTCACCGCTAACCACAAGTCATCCAAGCACTTTACTGCGTACCCTGGTTCGGTCCTCCACTGCGTGTTACCGCAGCTTCAACCTGCTCATGGTTAGGTCACCCGGTTTCGGGTCTAATACTGCCGACTTGTCGCCCTATTCAGGCTCGCTTTCACTGTGGCTCCATCAACTGACTTAGCCTCGCCGACAACATTAACTCGCTGGATCGTTCTACAAAAAGCACGCCGTCACAGCGCAAGCGCTGCTCCGACACCTTGTAGGCACTGAGTTTCAGGATCTATTTCACTCCCCTCCCGGGGTTCTTTTCACCTTTCCATCACTGTACTAGTTCGCTATCGATCAATCAATATATTTAGCCTTGGCAGGTGGTCCTGCCAGATTCAAACAGGGTTTCTCGTGCCCCGTCCTAATTGAAAAAAGATATATAATGCCTCAAACCGTTTCGCATACAGGGCTTTCACCTTCTTTGGCATACCATTCCAGGTATTTCCGCTACGATTTGATGGAATTGTATCATTATCCACTCAGTTAACGCTGTTGGTTTATATGCTAAACATTCCATATAGAAATGTTCAACATATAAATTATCTTATTTCGCAACCCCTTTCATAACTCTGGCCGTTAAACCGTATGGTTATGTTAAGGTTTGGGCTGTTCCAATTTCGCTCGCCACTACTTTCGGAATCATTGGTTATTCTCTTTTCCTCAACCTACTAAGATGATTCAGTTCGGCTGGTTCCCGTCTATTTACCCTATGTGTTCAGGTAAATGCAACACAACATGACTTGTGCTAGGTTTCCCCATTCGGAAATCCCCGGATCAACTCTCGTTCTCAGATCCCCGAGGCTTATCGCAGAGTCCTACGTCCTTCTTCGGTATTGATTGTCAAGGCATCCACTATCAGTGCCCTTATGTACCTTTTTATGCATTGACTTAACTAACAATCGAAGTTCGATACATCAATCGTTAAGTTCCGTCTTACAATTTAGCTTCTTTCTCCTGTTCAAAGAAAGAAACAATTTCATCGTTGTCTCAAATTGTTAATTCGAAATCTTAAACACGGGATAATTCTATGAGTGATAGATTTACCTCGCATAGTTTCTATCTTAATGCAGTGGTTGTTCTCCACAACTTGCTTAACTGTTCTTCATTATAGCGCACCATTCGCGGCAAGTCAACACTTTTTTCGAAGATTTTTTTGAGATTTTTGGACTTTTTTGCGATTTCGCGCAGTCCACCTCTGTAAAATCGTTCGACGCACGGGCGTGGATAGTCAGATTTTCGAGTTCAATCCGGAGATAATTTCGGGTTTTATTTGCGTTTTTGACACAGATATTATCTGGATATGGTTCTATTGTAGCACAGGTGACTGAAAATGTCAATAGTTTTTATGGTTAGATTTGGCGAGATTGTCAAATAGAGTACTCGACGAGCTCGCAGTTGTCGAGGTGGAAGCCGCGAAGGTTGGTGTCAGGGGTGTAGCCGATGATGTTATAATGGAGGGTTTTCAGGAGGGTGCCGTGGGCGACGACAAGGATGCGGGCGTCGGGTTCGGAGGCGTGGCGCGAGAGGAGGTCGTCCAAGAAGGACTTTGAGCGGGCGAGGACGGCCTGGATAGGCTCGAGACCGTAGATGTCGGTATTCTGACGAATGTCGAGGTCGTCAACGCCGAGATTATCCCAGTCGACAATCTTACCTTCGAGGTCACCATAGCTACGCTCGATGAGGAGATCGTTATATATAATATCGGGGCGGTCGTTAGTAATAATCTGGGCGGTTTTCTTCGCGCGGCGAAGAGGAGAGGCGTAGACATAGTCAAACTGGAGACCTTCGGCGGCGATACGGTCTTTCAGGGCTTCGGCCTGGGCGATGCCGGTGGCGTTTAGTTCAATGTCGGCGACACCTTGGGCTTGCTTGCCGATGTTCCAGTCGGTTTGGCCGTGGCGGACGAGATAGAGTTTCATATATATTATATCCTGATTATTTATGGTAGATTCGGACAAGATTAAGCGGGGCGACAATTCCCTGGCGGGCGTTGTCGATGGCGCCGATAATGAGATCTTGAACACGAAGCTGGTCGCGCATGGCAAGGATTTCCTCGTAAGTGAACCATTTGACATCGAGGATTTCGGTGTGATTGAGGGGAGAAAATTTGGTGCCGTCGGTCGTCGCGGTGAACATGATAAGTGCGAAGACGTCTTGTTGACTGACGTGATTCCCGAGCTGGCAGATACCGGTTAGCTCGACATCACAGCCGGTTTCTTCTTTTACTTCCCTAGCCGCTCCCTCGAAAAAGGTTTCGCCGGGCTCGAGATGACCGGCTGGGAAGCTCCACTTTCCGCGGCATTTCTCTTTCCCCTCTTGGACGAGGAGATATTTGCCGTTTTTCTCGACGAGAGCGCCGACGATGATGGCGGTCTGAGCGGGTTCAAGAGTGGACTTAGGGGCGGGCTGAGCGGTGGATTGGGGATTTTCCATAATTATATATTCCTTTCGGTGAGGGTTTTGAGCTTTTCGTGGACGGCGGCGGTGTCGGTCCGGAGGGTTTGGAGCCGGCAGTCGATGTCGGTGTGGGCCATTTTCAGGGTGCGCTTCAAGACGGGGTCGTCCGCGAGGAGGTCGAAGAAATCGTAGAAGACCTTAGCTTCTTCGGGGGTGCGGATGAGGAGAGAGGCGTATCGGGGGTAGTCTTCGATGGATTTGTCGCCGGTGAGTTCTTTAACGTAGCCCCAATGGGTTGTGAGCCAGTCGAGGACGCGGGCGCGGGTGCGATGGTTGCGGAGGAGGTAGATGTAGAGGAAGATATGGTCCTGCGGGCGGACGATTTCGGGCTGCTCGAGGAGTCGCATGAGACGGTCGAGGTTTTCTGGCTGCTCGGCGAGGCCGGCGATCGTGAAGAGGAGGTCGGCTTTTAGCTCGGGGTCGGTCTCGGATTGGTATTTTTCAAGGAAAAGCGGGAAGATTTTGGATTCGTCTTCGTGGAGCTTGGCGGCGAGGATATGGCTGCGAAGCTCAGGGTCGAGATTGTGGAGGTCATCGGCCGTATCATACATGCTTGCTAATTTGTCAAGAATAGTCTTATCTTTAACATAATAAGCGATGTTTAGCAAAGCATCACGAACGTGGATGGCGTTTTCGTCGGTGAGAGGGCCGAAATCGACGGCGGCGAAGCGGGGTTGATAGAGATGAGATAGGTAATGCTTGTATTGTTCGGCGGGCTCGGTGTCAGGAGGACAGAAGAGTTTCAGGTCGCCGATGACGCCAGTGAGGATTTCCCAGACAGGAGCGGACGTCTCGTCGGCGAAGCGGGGGAGGAGGTCGAGGAGCGAGGCGGAAGGAATATCGGGCGTCTTCGCGAGGAGCATACGGTCAATGAGGAGGCGGAGTTTCTGCTCGAGAGTGAGTTCATCGAAACGGTCAAGCTTGTCCTGGAACTCGTCGTCGGTCAGGGCGAGGAGATAGTGACCAGACATGTCGTCCTTCACCTCGGGGAGAGGCCAGCGAGTATCGTCGGTCTGGCCGTTGATAAGAAAACGGTGCTGGGAGGGTTCTGGCGCGGCGGGTTCGGCGGGGTTTTCGCTGGCGAGCTTCGGGGCAGAGGTGGTGATAGCGGGGTAGCCGGGCTGGGAGATCCAGGCATGCATGAAGTCTTTAACCGGGAAGTCGGCGTAAGGCTGGAGGGAGTTCCAGAGGTCGTCGCCGACGGTATTTTGATACTGATAACGGTTGAAATAATCGCGGATGCCCTTCATGAAGGCGGCGTCGCCCATGAGGCGGTAGAGCATAAGCATTAGGCGAGCGCCTTTCGCGTAGACAATAGCGGAGTCGAAGAGGGTGGCGATCTCGACGGGATCGTGGACTTCTTGTTGGACGGACTGGACGCCGGGGAGCGAGTCGCGCTTCAGAGCGGCGAGACAGTCGGAAGTGAAGAAGTCTTGCCAGATATTGAACTCGGAATAGAGGGCATCGGTCGCGACGAATTCCATCATGGTCGCGAAGGATTCGTTCAGCCAGAGGTCGTCCCACCAAGCCATAGTGACGAGGTCGCCGAACCATTGGTGGGAGAGTTCGTGGGTGACGGTGATGGCGACGGATTGCTTCGTTTCAAGCGTAGCGCTTTCGTCGGCGAGGAGGCAAGATTCGCGGTAAGTGACGAGACCCCAGTTCTCCATAGCGCCAGCTTCAAAATCAGGGAGAGCAACTTGGTCGAGCTTCGGGAGAGGATACTCTACGCCGAACTTCTCGTCGTAAAAATCGAGAGCCTTCGCCGCAGTGTCGTTCGCAAAAACGAGCGAGGACTTCGGCTGGTTCAGGGCGGCATAGGAGACAACCTTGACGCCGTGCTGGTTCGTCGTCTCGACGGAGTGGAAGGGGCCGACAACCCAGGCGAGGAGATAGGTCGACATGCGCGGGGTTGGCTCAAAGGTGAAGGTGTTGGCGGTTTGAGCTTCTGGCGAGGTATTAGTGTCGGACTTTAGCGGTGTATTCGCGAGGACGACGTCATGCTCGGCAAGATCGGGGATTTCAAGGGTGAGGGCGAAGGTTGCCTTCGCGGCGGGTTCGTCGATACAGGGGAAGCATTCGCGGGCATAGTGCGACTCAAACTGAGTGGCGGCGATTTTCTGGGTCGCGCCATCGTGTTGATAAGTCGAGAGGTAGCAGCCCTGCATGTTTTTATTCAGGGTGGTCTTGAAGGAGATTTCGAGGTTGATGTTCCCTGGCGCCGGGGCAGGGATTTCGAGAGTATCAGAGGAGTGCTTAAAATCGAGAGGTTTATCAGCGAATTTGACCGAGAGAATTTCGAGGTTGACGGCGTGGAGTTTAATTATATCGGCGTGGGATTCGCCGCGGATGTTCACGGTGCCTTCGATAAGGTCGCTGGTGCGGTCGATTTTGAGATTGAGGTCGTAATGCTCGGGGGTGAAATATTGAAGAAGTCTTTCCATGTATATATTATATACCAGATTTGATAGAGATGGCAGAAACCGCCCGGATGGGGTGGGCGGTTTCTGAGGTTTTAGCGGGTTGTGTGATTATTGCTTCACGATGTCGCTGAGATTCTCCCATTCACCGGTAAAGTTGTTGAGGACTTTGATATTAGAGTTGGCAGAGTAGCCACCTGCGGTTTGGATTTCGCGGAGACCGCCTTGATTCTCTTGGAAAGTATACCCCTCGACGGCGCGTAGCGCCTCATCTTTCTTTAAATATGCGAGGTAGGTTTTGCCCTGCTCAATATCTATATCGCCAGCAACAGCATAGGATACATCTTTTCTATCCGTATTCAAAGCCTCTAATTTAGAGCATTCAACTTCGGAGATATGTTGACAATATTTATCAAAGGGCATTGTCCCGCCTACGCGATAGAAGTTTTTAGTTTCACCTTCATTTAGGGACCCCTTAAACGTGTCTATAACCGTAAACTTACCATATGTAAATACTCTCGCTGGTTGATTAATTACTTCCGCATAATTATCTACACCATCAATAGAGTCAACATGAACTATAGCCACGTAGTCGCTTCGTTCAAACATAGCCTGGCTATCAGATGCGTCAAAATTGGACTCTATCATGCTAGAAATCGCAAAAGTATTTTGCTTATTTTCATAACTAGCATTCGCACTATCTAAGGTTACGTTTTGATCTTGATTGTTATTCTTTGTATGAAGAGCCAGGACACCTACGGCTCCCGCCACGATGGCTACAGCTACTACACTGGATATAATTACAGCTTTATTTTTACTCATCTTGGATTGTTCCTCTGCTATTTAATAATATATTCTATTGAGCGCGTCATTATCTACTTGCTGAACTTTAAAGACTTGGCATCCTTCATTGTATGGATACATAATACTATATGTATTATCAAAGTTATGCGCAAGCCCAAAAGCATGACCCATTTCATGAATGAACGTGCGGACGGCTTCAGCATTACTAAAGCTACTCTGTCTGAAGAGATCATCGTTTATTATAATTTTAGCGTAGTACCAATCATAGTTATAAGGATATACATAAGTTCCCTGGGCATTATAGAATTCCGTTTCGCCTAGAACATTGTCGTTCCCCGTTGATGTCCAATGACTATCATAAGCAGCATGAAAATCCATCTGAGAAGCAACATTTGAACTAACATAGACACGGTCAAACTGGTTACCACCGTAATCAGTATACCTCCAGCTCTCTACGGCTTCTGTAATTCTGGGCTCCCAATAGGAAGCACGCGGGTAAGTGCTACCGTCGATATAAATACTGACGCGACTAATCCCTCGTGTATATTTATGACCGAACACCGGTGTCGCAGTAGCGGCATGTGTCCCAGCAGGAGAAAAAAGGACCATGGAGACCATGATCGCGAAACCTGCTACTAATTTTGATATTCTTTTCATGTTAAAACCTCCTTTGTCAGTTTTAACGTTAGTATGTACTTTTAGTGTAGCATACTATAATACAAAAAGTCAATGATTTTATCAGAAAATATAGGTTTTTGTCAAATAGTTCTCCTCAAAAGGGAGGGCTCTGGCGAGCCATTACTTTAATTGTAGCACAGCATAAGGATTTTGTCAAGATGTTTTTGAGATTTTGGGCGAAAATTATATCACGCGGGAGACTTCTTCGAGGGTGGTTTCGCCGCGGAGGGCGGCGAGGAGGCCTTTCTGCTCGAGAGTGAGCATGCCGTGTTGTTTTGCGGAGGTTTCGATGGCTTTCGTGCTGATATCGGCGATGTCGCCGCGGAGGAAGCCCTGGATTTCGTCGGAGACGACGAGCTGCTCCATGATGACGGTGCGGCCGAGGTAGCCGAAGGGGGCGGCTTCGCTCGCGACGGGGTGGTAGAGGGTGAGATTGTTGAAGTCGATGTTTTCGGTGCCAGGCGCGCCTTCGAGGGTGCGGCGGAAGTAGTCGGCGGTGGCGTCGTCGGGCTTGTAGGCCTCCTTACTATCGGCGAGCTTACGGACGAGGCGCTGGGCAATAAGAAGGCGAATGGAGCTCGCGAAAATCGGGTTCGTGCCGATGAGGTCGATCATGCGGGAGAAGGCTGCGGCGGTGGAGTTCGCGTGGAAGGAGGAGAGGACGAGGTGGCCGGTGATAGAGGCTTGGATAGCGGTGCGGGCGGTGTCGGCGTCGCGAATCTCACCGACCATGACGACGTCAGGGTCGAGACGGAGGACGGAGCGGAGGCCGTCGGCGAAAGAACCGCCGTCGTTCGTATAAATCGGGATCTGAGAGATGCCGGTGATGCCATATTCGATCGGGTCTTCGAGGGTGATAATCTTGCGGTCGGTCGTGTTCAGGGCGTTCAGAATTGAGTAGAGAGTAGTCGACTTACCAGAGCCGGTCGGGCCAACCATGAGGACGAGGCCGCGAGGATGAGAGATGATTTCGCGGATGGTCGACATTTCGGTATCGGAGAGGCCGAGGAGGTCGAGATTCAGGAGGCTTTCGTCGAAGTTGAAGAGACGGAGGACGGCATCTTGGCCATACATGGTCGGGACCATCTCGACGCGGATGTTCAGGAGGTGAGAGGCGCCGCCGCGATGGATTTCTTGTTGCATGTGGCCGGACTGAGGCTTCGTCGAGGCAGTGGAGATGTTCGCGCGGGCGGAGAGCTCGCCCATGAAGATACGGTAGCGATCCTTGTCGATGTTAGCGACAGGGTGGAGGATGCCGTCGACACGCATGCGAATACGGATTTCGGTGCGCATGTTCTCAATATGGATATCGGAGGCGCCGAGCTTGTCGGCCTGGTCAAGAAGGAAGTCGAAGACTTTTTCGGTCGAGACGGTGCTTAAGGTCTGGCTAACTTCGGCGATCGTCTCGGAGTCGCCTTCTTTCGCGATCTTAATGTCGTCATAATGGACTTCTTTCGGCGGGTCGTAGCGGAGCATAAAGACCTGATAGGCGGCTTTCGAGATGAGGAAGAAGCCGACATGTTGGCCCTGGTCGATGTATTTTTTGCGGAGTTCGGGAATGAGACTGTTCGGAGTCTGGCTAGTGACCATGAAGCGGAAGGGGAGCTCTTCGGTCCCGGCTTGGAGCGGGATGATGAAATCCTTGTGCATCTGGTCGACGGAGAGAACGTCGGGGACGAGGGGGATGGTGTTTTCAAAATCACGGGTGTCGAGATAGGGTAGGCCAAGGATACGGGCGCGGTTGCGCGTGGCTTGTTCTTCGTTTTCGCGACGTTTACGCTGGATTTCTTGCTCGTTCATATAATATTATATTAGCATAAGTTTGATGGTTTTTGCGGATTTTTGGGAGTTTTCCACAGGCTAAACAGGGGCTTTATAATTTCTAAAAAGTTTTTTGGAAAAAGGTGTTGACTTTTGGCTTATGGTTTGAGATAATTTAAGCACAAAGGTCATAAAAGGAAAAACATGAAACTAAACACAAAAACAAAATACAGTTGTGTTGGATTTGCGAGTAGTGCTGCGGCGCTCGGTTTAGTTGCGATGGCGATGATCTGCCCTGGGGTAGATGGCGCGTTCGCGGCAGACGAGACGACGGAGTCAAACAACTTGACTGTAGGGTTCGACGTGCGAGCACCCCAGGAGAACGTGGAGTTGTTCACTGGCAATTTGAATGTTAGTTTTACGGTGAATCCATACATCGAAATTAGCCAGAACCCACAGGATGTGGCGATTACCGCGGCTGGCCCGACTAGCGACGGCTTGACGCAGACTGGTTCGACGCCATTCGCTGTGAGAACCAACAGCAGCACCGGGTTCGACGTCTATGTGACAGCTGACAATAATTTGTTGTCGCCGACGGACGCTTCAAATCCAGCAGCTATCAATCCGATTGCGGCGAGCAATACCGCTCTGACAGCGTTCGGCAAGAACACTTGGGGCTATTCGGTGACGGATTCTGGCACCAATGCCACTACTTATCGGACGATTACCGATAAGACCAAGGCCTATGCGAAGTCCGGCTTCTCGTCGACCGCAACCAATTTGCAACTAAACTTCGGCACGAAGGTTGACGATACCTTGCCATCCGACACTTACAGTACAACGGTCAAGGTCTCGGCGGTGCTTTCGGGCGCAGAAGTCGCAAACTTGGTCAGCGCTGAGCCATCTGCACAATCGGATGACTTTGCCGCCGAAGACGAGGGCTATGTCGAAGACGACTATAGCTACGATTACGGCTACAACGAGTACGGATACTAGATTTCGAAGAGAGTGGAGTCTCATACGAATCATTCTGAGTATTCGGCTCAGAGATAGAAGACCAGCCCCATGCGAGGGGGGCTGGTTTTATTATGTAATTGAGGCCGGTTCCTCTAGCCTGCTGCGAGACGCGTCTTACTTTGATGTATTCAAGGAATTGAATTTTTCGGTCATGGTGGCGTTGCCGCGGGTAAGGCGTTTGATGGTGAGGTCGTCGAGTTTTTTATTGGCGGTCTCGAAGTTTTTGACAGTTTGGATGAGGGCGTCGCGAGTGTTTTCGAGCTTCTTGATGCTGTCTTCGATTTCTTTGATGGCTTTGTTGAAGTTTTTGGTCGCACGGTCGGAGTTAATAGCGAAACTACCCTTCCATTTGTTGATGCGATCTTCGAAATCGGTAATATCGATGTTCTGCTCGCGAACTTCAGCAAGTTCGGCCTTATATTGAAGGGCGTTCAGGGCGGCGTTGCGAAGGAGAGTAATCATCGGGATAAAGAACTGCGGACGGATAACATACATTTTATCGAACTTATGCGAAACGTCGACGATGCCGGTATTATAATATTCACTATCGGCTTCGAGCATGGTGACGAGGACGGCATATTCGCAATTTTTCTCGCGACGATCTTTGTCGAGCTCTTTCAGGAAGTCTTCGTTTTTGTGCTTCGTCGAGGTCGTTTCGTTCTCGTTTTTCATTTCAAACATGATTGAAACTATTTCGTTCCCCGCTTCGTCACATTCACGGAAGATATAATCACCTTTACTGCCGCTGGTTTTCGAAACGGCGTTGTCTTTCTCGAAATAGGCGTTACGGAAACCAGTGGCGCGAAGCTGATTGAACTCGGTCTCGCAATGCTGCTCGAGGCTTTCGCCGATCATCTTCGTCGAGAGGCGAGCTTTCATGTCTTTGTAATAGGCGATCATGTCGTCTTTGTTTTTGAGTTCAAGTTCGTATTGCGTCTTCAGATTTGCGGTTTTTAACTCCTGCTCGGTGGTTTGATTCTTAAGTTTATTCTGAAGTTCGATGCGTTCGAGTTCGAGGGATTTAATCTTCGCGTCGTGGGACTTTTCGGCTTCGGAGACGGCTTTCGTAATAGCAAGCTCCTGGGCGGTCTGGGCATTTTCGAGCCTAGATTTCAGGTCGGCGAGCTCCGCCTGCTGGGCAAATTCAAGCGCGGCGAGTTCTTCGCGTTTTTTAGACTCGAGGTCGGCAAGTTTCGCACGCTTGTCGGCTTCGAGCTCCGCAAGTTTAGCCTTTGCACGGGAAGTAAGGTCGGCGATTTCGGCTTCTTTTTCAGATTTTAGTTTCGTAAGACTGAGCTGATATTCTTGTTCCTTTTCGCGAGCGGCAGCGGCAAGTTTTTCGTGAACTTCTTGCTCAACTTCTTGACGGGAAACTTGGCTGATTAAGTTCGCATAGCCGCTTTCGTCGACGTCAAAAACTTGGTGACAATGAGGGCAGGTGAGCTGATGAGTTTTGGCGGCTTCGATGTCGGTTATCGCGCGGGTGGGTTTATTGGTGGTTTTGCTAGTGACGGGCATAGGTTCCTTTCTTGAGATATTATTCGTCTTCTTCGAGGTAGAGGATGTCGACGTCGACGGGACCGTCGATGCCAGCTACGGCGCCGGAATCGGTCATTTGCCAGATTTGGTAATCACCGTCATAAGTGACGTGGTCATAATATTGCGCGAGCCAAACGTCGAAAGTGGACTGCGCGGCGGAGCCGGAGAGTTTTCTGGAGAGATTTTCTGGCCGCCAGATGAGATCGAGATAATTTTTGCTGCTATATAATAACGGTTTGTAGCCGGCGGATTGGATGGTTCCGAGGAAGGTCTCGGCGACTTTATTGATAGTATAGAGGCTCATGCCAGCGCCGTTGAAATAGCCCCAACTTTCCCAGTCAAAAGCAATGCCGAGCTCAAGCGAAGGGTCGATTCCGTTTGCGCGGGCGACCTCATCGAGAGTTTTTAGAATCCAGTCGGCCTGGGCCTGAGCTTCCGCTAGACTGTCGGCGTAGGAATAAAAGTAGATGCCAAGAGGGAGATTGTTAGCTTTGGCATTTTTGAAGTTAGCCTCAAAAGTCGGGTCGAGGATGTATTCGCCGCCAAAACCGCGCTGATAGCCGATGCGGAGCATGGCAAACTCGACGCCGTCGGACTTAGCTTTCACCCAGTCGATATCGCCTTGCCACTCAGAAACGTCGACGCCGATTTTAGTATTTTTGGTCTTGTGGGTTTTGATAATATCAGAAATGTTCATAAGTTCTGGCTCCGGTTCAGGTTCGTTTGAAGTCGAGGTCGGCGGGTCGATCACGTTCAGAATGAAAGATTTGACGGCTTCATTTCCGCTGGCATCGGTGATAGCGTATTCGAGAGTATAACTGCCAGGCTTATCGAGGTCGTAATCGCCACGGATTTCGCGGGTAGGATTGTCGTCGATGTCGTCGGCGCTGAGCATGAGGTTCGTAAGGTCGCCTTCGTAGCCGGTATATACAGTATAGGCGCTGCCACCAAAGATAGAGGACTTCGTCGCGTCAATAACTTCAATCGTAAACTTCGACGGACGTTTACGGTTTTTAATATTGATATATTCAAAAGTAATTTCTTGGTCGCCGAGTTGTTCCGTGTTGATGTCGAAATCTTCGACGAGTTCGCCTTGAAGTTCAGCGAGGAAATCGGAAACTTTTGCGGGGTGATTAAATTCGACGGTGAGATTTTCTTCTAGAGTGACGGATTCGGCGTCGAGGCGCTGGTTCTCGAGGTGGTCGTGAATGAGAAAAATGGCGAGGCCAGCGAGAAGGAGGATGGCTGCGATCAAGGCAATGAGGAGAAGTTTTTTGAGAGTTTTAGAGGTTGTAGGTGTTTTGAGCTTTTGTGGCTCAGGTTCTTCGGGGGCCGGGTCGGAGGTTTGAGATGCGGGTTCGGTTAGGCCAGGGGCTTGCGGTTCGGCGGGTGCGGAAGGCTCGGGCGCTTCTGAGGTTTGTTGGTTGTCCGGCGCGGGCGTAGCAGTGTCTTGAGGGTTATTATCCATGAATGTATTATAACATACTGTAGGGCTGGACGGTGCTGACGAGCTTCGTCCGGCTGAGGCGCTCGTGAGGGAGGGGCTTGGTCGTGAAGAGTATGCGGATGAGCAAGACGGCGCAGAAAATCAGGTAGAAAAAGGCAGCAAAAGCAAGAAGGAGAACGTTCTCGGGATTCGGAAGAAGCCGAAGAAGAGCGAAACAGGCGGAGGGGAGAATAAAATAGATGACGGCAAGCGCGAGACGGTTCAGGGTGAGGCGCGAGGAGCTGAATTGGCCGTCTTGGTCAACAATCTTGAGCTGGAGGAACTTTTGGACGACGGTGCTGCCGCGCAGAGCGACAGGAATAGCGAGATAGTAAATTATAAAGGCGACGATGGCGGCAAAAGTCGAAGAAAAACAACTGCCCAGGACGGAGGCGAGGAGGCTAAAGAGAATGAAGTCAAAGCCGAAGGCGAGAGTGCGACGCAGGCCAGAGACGGTCTGGCCGCGCTCGCGAGCGGAGAGGTCGATTTGGTCACGAGTGGGAAGGATTTTTAGAAGCGGAATGGCGGCGAGATAGCCGAGAAGCCCGCCGAGAGTATTCAGAATTAAATCGTCCACGTCAAAAAGGCGGTAGCCGCGCGGATAAATGAAGTAGAGACCGGTGAGCTGGGTGAGCTCGAAGAAAAGACTGAGGAGAAAACTAGCAAAGATGGTCTTTTTAAGGCTGAACTTGAAGTAATAATGGAGGTAGAGGCCGAAGGGCAGGGTGAGTAGGAGATTATAGATCGGGACGTAAAAGTAGGACTGAGTGACGGCGGGGAGATAAGTCGCAGGCTGGGATAGATTGAGACAAGTGCGCGAGAAAAAGTCGGCGATAAATTGGCCGGGGATGAGCTGGGTACGGGGAGAGGTCATGGCGGCGACTTCGGCGGGGTCGGGAAGAGGCAGGATGACGAGAAAGTAGGCGCAAGTCAGATAGAGCGCGAAAGAGTAAATAATGAGAGTTTTCCAGAAAGTGATGGCGCCGTATTTGTGGTATTGACTAAGTAGAAACGGGAGACTAATAAGAAAGGCGACGAATGGAAATAAAATGAGAGCGGTTTTGATGATTTCGAGATAGCCGGACATGGGATTATTATAACTGCGAATATGATTTCGGAGAGAAATGTGACAAAAATGTTGGGAAGGGGCTATGGGTTTTGGGGCTTTTGCGGGCGGGGTTGCGAGTTTTGGGGCGATTATGGGCTTACGGTAATTCCCCGTCCCGGCCGACTAAATGTTAAAACTCCGCCCCAGCCGCCGCCCCGCCAAGATAAGTTATTAAGTCTGTTGGGTAGACTCATTAGTTATTTAATATCGCGATATCTATTTATTGTAAAAAGGAATAAGTATGTGCTATATCGACGTATATATTATATATGCGTACTTATTTGGCGGTTGCGGAGGCTGGGGCGGAGAAAACCAACTCGTCCAAACTCGCCAGAGACGACCATTTTTTATTTTTTGGTCGCCTATTTTAACCTTTTGACCCCTGCTATGGTGCTATCAGATCGCGACCAATTTTTGAAAAATGGTCGTCATTTAGCGGGCGATGCAACGGACGGAACGGCCGACCTGTCTAGTGTTGTGATGGGACGGACTAACATCGTTGGTGTTACTGAAAGTGAGATAGTAGGCATTCGCGCCATCAGAATTAGGGGTAGATGACCAGTAATAGCCGTTGATGCCAGCATATCTGAACAGAGAGCCGGTATTCTGATTGATAATACCGCCCCTAACACCGTAGAACGGGGCCTTAGTAATGTTATTTGTGCTAGAAGTGCCGCCTAGGGCAGTTACGAGTGTGGCGAACTCACCGCCAGAATTAGAAGTTGGCAACCTCCAACCTTTCGGACAAATGCTCCCGTTCGCCTGACCGGAGGTTATCGTCCCACCAGTTCCAGCCGTCGCCGTATTCCATTGATAGTGATTACCGACTAGATAGTGTGCATCATATTCCCCGCCAGCCGCCGTCTTCTTGCCATTTTGGACATAAAAATCAGGATTCGTCGAAGCTGTTTGCCCTGCTATATTGGAAAACTGTTGCGGACATTCCGCAAAACTGCTTTTTGGAGACCCACAATCACTCGAACCCTCTGGATTTATAATCACATAATCCCCAAGACTCCAAGACCTTGTACCAGTATTCACGTTGCTAACGGTTGCAGCATTCGCTATCGTTGCCGTTGCCACCGGTTTATATGCTGTGCTCGCCACGTCATAATCCGATAGGTTAGCGTCCGGCCATTCCGTACCTAGGTCAAGGTCTAGGTTCTGCACCATCCAACAGTTATTGTCTTTTAGTTTCGCTACCCAATAACTCTTATTATCACACAGATCAATAAGTTGCTTTGTGTCACCGACTGTGCTGGCTTTGCAAATTTCTGGCGTCATCTCTTGCATGTTAGTTATGGAAGTTAAGCCGGTAATCTCTAACGGACTAGAAATAACGGAAAGAGTGACTTGATTCTCATACGTATCTGCCGGTTTATCATTTCCAATATGTGCGGCAAAACTCAAGGTGAAGGTTTTGTTATCTTCTTTGATGTTAGTAGAGTTATTCGAGGCGATAACGTCTCCACGGTTGCTAGTTGGGACTTTAGAGAAAGTTGTGCCAGCAGTTTCTCCTTCTATCGCATTATAGCCCCAAGTATTAAGCGGAAGTTCTTCATAAGTAGCTGAACTTGTAACTCCGTTAATAGTTGCACCAGTATTCTTACCCGTTAGTTCTGATTTATTACTACCTAGATAGACTGTATAGCCTCCAGAGTTTTCTACTCCGACAGTTGCCTTTATAGAATACTTAGCCGAAGCACCATCAGCAGAGATAGGCGTTAGTGAGGCACTTCCACTTTCTGGAGCGAAGGCAATATTGACAGTAGAAATCAAAGTTTCCGCCTGCTCTGCCGGCTCGCCTATCCCCGTAGAAACCCCGCCCTCTTCCTCACCTTCTAGCGCGCTCGCCGACAAACTCCCTAGCGGATTCACCAACAAAAACGCCAGCAATAGTAAGCCCACACCGCTCGCACTTTCGGCAGCCCTCTCAACATTCTTAACTTTTCTTTGACCTTTTAGCATCACGGCCCTCCTTTTAGGTAATAGACACCGGCCGAGCGCCATTCGCTTCAAGCATAGAAACAAAAATGGCACCGCAGCGGTGTCTGAAACCTTTTACCAGCAAGGAGAGCAACATTTTACTGAGCTAACGTCCTTCGGCAGCTACGGCGCCATTTCTAGACATTAGTCAGCAATGTAAAAATTATTATTGCAAAAAGCAAAAACTCTCTTTGCTGTGTTGATAAAATGTTTCAGACAATTCTATTGTAGCATAAAAACTAAACTTGTGCGGGAAAATAAAAAGATGTTGGCTGGGGCAGTTAGAAAAAGATAGTCCAAACAAAAAGAGCAATGACGCCGCCGAGAAGCAAAAGTAGAATAATAAAAAACACGGCGAGAAGTAAGTTGAGCCATTTGGGCGACTTGTGAGTCGATGGGCGCCTTGCGTCCTCGTAGCCTTGTATATAATACCACCAAGAGTTGTTGTTCATGATTTCAAAAGTATGGTACACCGGATAGGATTCGAACCTACGACCCCTTGTTCCGAAGACAAGTGCTCTAATCCACTGAGCTACCGGTGCATAGAGATATTATACCACGAAAGGGCGGCTTTGTGAGGGGTTAGGCGGAGCGCAAATGTAGGTTAGACGAGCGCGGAGACGTCGACGCCTTCGTGGGCGAGGAGCTGACGTTTACGGAGCGGGTTGCCGTTGTAGCCGCCGAGGCGACCGCCGGCGCCGATGATACGGTGACACGGAATGACGAGACAGATAGGATTTTTGCGCATGGCGCTGCCGACGGCCTGGGCGGACATTTTATGAAGACCACGCTCGGCGGCGATCAGGTCGGCAATTTCGCCGTAGGTCATGGTTTCGCCGAACGGAACTTGGCTGGCGATTTCGAGGACGCGACGGTTGAAGGGTGTGAGGTCGAGCTGGAACGGCGGGGCAAAATCGGGCTGGCGGCCGGAAAAATATTCATCGAGCCAGCAGAAGGTTTCGGCGAGGATAGGATGGAGTGGAGCATCGGAGGAATCGCTAGGTTGCAAGCAAACGCCGTCGAGAAAATGAAGTTCGAGCAGAGCGTTGTCGCTCGCGTGGAGGAAGATTGGCCCTAAAGGCGATTCGTAGATCGTTTCAGCGAGGGGAGGAACGGAAGTGCTCGGTGTGTCGAAGGTTTTTGAGGCGTGGAGCGTGTTAGGCATATTGGACGATGGCTCTAGGATTAGGCGCGGGGCTGGCGCTTGAAGCGATGGGGGGATTTTTCGGGCGGGAGCTGCTGCGAGCGAATGAGCTGGCGAATGGCGTCGAAAAGATAGGGCTTAAAAACGGCGATTTCGAGCGGTTTAGCTTCGAGAATACAGGAGAAGCAAGTCGAGCTGGCGAGCTCAATAATCATATATAATAATACTTCAGGATTTTTGAGACGGATATGGCTGCGCTCGGCGGAAGCGGCGAGACTTTCGACGATGTCAGTTTTCTGGTCGGAAAAGAATTCGTTGACCTGGCGGCTGAAAACGCCAAGCGAGAGATTTTTCGCGATAAGACGGAGAGCGTCTTGATTGTGCTCTAAAATGTCGAGTACGTAGTCGATGACGAAAATAATCTGCTCTTCGAAATCGGCGATGCCAGTCTGATGCAGGGCGGAGAGGGCGTTCCGGAAAAGCTCGTTGGATTTCTGGGTGATGACGGCCTCCTTCAGCTCGTCTTTGTCGTGAAAGTAAAGATAGAAAGTTCCCTTCGCGACGCCGGCGCGCTCGGCAATTTCTTGAATCGAGACAGCATCAAAACCTTGCTCGAGGAAAAGCTCGTAAGCGGCCTCGGTAATCTGGTCGTTTTTATGAACTTTGTTCGCGAGGCGTTTCTCAACTTTTTCAGCAAAGCTCGGCTCATTGTCAGTTTTGTTGCGCTTATCGGCGCGCTGGAATAATGTCATATAGTTATTATACCGCAAATCTTTCAAAAAAGAAAGGTGTTTTTGTAGCAGAAAAATGACTTTTGGTCATTTTTAGTATTGACAAAAGATTTTTACAGATGTAGAATGTTGGAAGAAAAACTGACCGTTGGTCATTTTTAACAAATTGCGAAAATTATTAAGTCTAATGGAGGACTATGAAGAAAATTAGCGATTTTATCTGTCGTCACCGCTGGGCGATTGTTATATTGTCGGTACTATTATTAATTCCGGCGGCGTTGGGATATTTTGCGACGAAAGTGAACTATGATTTGTTGGTTTATTTGCCGTCGGATATTGAAACTCTGGAGGGGCAAGAGATTCTGACGGAAGAGTTCGGGATGGGTGCGTTCTCAGTTGCGGTCGTCGAAGATATGCCGCAGAAAGAATTGCTCCAACTCGAAGCGGAGATTCGCGAAGTCGAGAGCGTGAAGCAGGTGCTAAGTATCGCGGATGTGACCGGAACGGCAATTCCGATTGATTTCCTGCCGAGCGCGGTGCGGGAGAAAGTGACACATGACGGCGCGCAGCTGATGATTATTACGTTCACGGAAGGGACGAGCGATGAGCGGACGCTGGCGGCGGTCGAGGAAATTCGCGAGATCGCGGGTGAGAAATGCCTGCTCGGCGGGATGAGCGCGATGGTGCTCGACACGAAGAATCTGTTTAATAATGAAACGCTGCTTTATGTGACGATTGCGGTCGGGTTGTCGCTACTAGTCTTGGTGCTGTTTTTGGATTCGTTCTTGGTGCCGTTCTTACTGATCGGAAGTATCGGCGTGGCGCTGGCGTTCAACATGGGGACGAATATTCTCCTAGGCGAGATTTCTTATATCACGCAGGCGATTAGCGCGGTCTTGCAGCTCGGCGTGACGATGGACTTTTCGATTTTCCTATATCACAAATACGAGGCGGCGAAGAAAAATAAGAAGGACCGTTTGAAGGCGATGTCGCAGGCGATTCAGGAAACGGCGGCGTCGGTGGTCGGTAGTTCCCTGACGACTTTTGCGGGATTCTTGGCGCTTTGTACGATGAGCTTGACGCTCGGGTTCGACATCGGAATCGTGATGGCGAAAGGCGTGCTGCTTGGTCTGGTCTATGCGATTACTTTATTCCCGGCGTTGCTCCTCGTTTGTGATAAGTGGGTCGAAAAAACTCGGCATAAGGCTTTGCTGCCGGAGTTTACGCACGTCAAAAGTTTCGTCCTGAAATATCGGAAGGCAATTCTGGCAGGATTCTTGATTTTGCTGGTGCCGGCTTATGTGATTTATAACAAGGTGGAGGTTTATTACAAACTCGATTCGTCGATCCCGGAGGATTATGGATATACGCAGGCGATGACGGCACTGCGGGAAGATTTCGGGATGGAATCGCAGATGATGGTGCTGGCGCGGAATACGACGAGCGCGGCAAACTTGAAGGCGATGTCGAGCGAAATCGCGAAGCTCGACGGCGTGAGTGAGGTCTTAGATTCGACGACTTTGTCGGATTATGGCTTGTCGGCGGAGATGTTGAATTCGGAAGTGCGGTCGATGCTGGAGACGGAAAATTATTCGGCGATGCTAGTTTTGTCAGATTATGGAATCGCGACAGACGAACTGAATGAGCAAATTAGCAAGATGAATGAAATCGTCGACAAATATGACGAGGGCGCGATCGTGGCGGGCGAGGGGCCGCTGATGAAAGACTTGGTCGAGATTGCGGATCGGGACTTTGCGAGCGTGAATATTACGTCGATTGCGGTGATTTTCGTGATTATGGCGATAGTTTTGAAGTCGGTGTCATTGCCGGTGCTGCTGATGGCGGCGATTGAATTCGCGATTTTCTTGAACATGGGAGTTTCGTTCTTGACCGGCACGGAGATTCCGTTCATCGCGTCGATCGTGATCGGGACGATTCAGCTCGGAGCGACGATCGATTATGCGATTTTGCTGACGACGAAATATATGGAGGAACGAAAGGCGGGGCTTGCGAAAAAAGAAGCGGCTCAGGCGGCGCTCGACGGTTCGATTCAGTCGATCTTCGTGAGCGGGATGTGTTTCTTCGCGGCGACGATCGGGGTCGGGCTGTTCTCGCAGATTGATATGATTGGGACGCTATGTACCTTGATTGCGCGCGGGGCGATTATCAGCATGGTCGTGGTCGTCTTGGTGATTCCGGCGCTACTCGTCGCGTGCGATAAGTTAATTATGAAGACAACATTAGGAACGAAAGTCGCGACAGAGAAAGTTGCGGCGGCGAAACCAGCGAAAGTCGTCAAGGCGAAAAAGTAAGTTTTTGAAAAGGAGTTGTATTATGAAAAAAGTTTTAACAAGTTCAATGTGTTTAGCGACGGCGGGGATTCTCGCGCTATCGCCGGTGCCGACGTTTGCGTTGACGCAGGACGAAACGGTCTATGTGAAATTGCAAGCGAACGGCGAAGTGAAGAAGATTTCGGTGACGGAGCATTTGCTGAATGATTTGAAAGATAATGAATTGTTTGATAAAAGTATTTTGACCGGGATTGAGAACTTGAATGGGTTTGAGGGGTTCGTCGTCGACGGAGAAAATGTGAAGTGGGACGCGCAAGGTAAGGATATTTACTATCGCGGCGAGGCGACGAAAGAACTGCCGGTGAAATTGACGGTTTCGTATTTCTTGGACGGCGAGGAAAAGTCATTGGAAGAGATGCTTGGAAAGTCAGGCAAGGTCGAAGTTCGGCTGAAATATGCGAACTTGTCGAAAGTCGGGAATGTGTATACGCCGATCGTGGCGGCGGTGACAACAACACTCGACGAAAGTAAGGTATCGAATGTAAATGTCTCGAACGGAAAGGCGGTTAGCAACGGGCGGACGATTGCCGTGACAGCGGTGGCAGCGCCAGGACTTTATGAAAGCTTGGGACTGGAGGAGCTACGCGGAGCGGATGAAGTTGTTTTGAGTTATGAAACGGAAAAGTTCGAGCTGGGCGATATTTATTCGATCGTGACGCCGAAGCTGCTCGATAGTGAGGATTTGAAAGTTTTTGCGGAGCTGGACGATTTGTCGGCGAAGTCGAATCAACTCTCGCAGAGCAGTAGTCAGCTAGTCGCCGGGGCGAATAGTCTGCGCGACGGGATTAAAGAACTACAGGTGGCGATTGTTGGAATTAGCCAGAAGATGTCGGGGCAAGGCGGAAGTTTGACGCTGGGCGAAGAAGAAATGGCAGCGATTACGCAAAAAGTCCAAGCAGCGGCGACCGCAAAAGTTCAAGCGCAGAGCGCAACGATTCGGGCGGGGATTAAGCAACAGCTAGCATCGAATAAGGTATTAGCGGATGCGATTCAATTGGAAGCGGCGCAACTTTGCCAGGCACAGGCGGGCGGAGCTTGCACGGCGGAGATGATTGTCGGAGTGGCGGCTAAGTTAAGCGCGGAGCTTGAGGAACAACTTTTCCAAAGTTCGTATCAACTGGCCTTGACGACGGCGCGACAGACGGCAGCGGCGACCGCAAGCGGAGTTATTAAACAGACGCTACAGGCAGTAAACAACGGCATGGGCGACGCGCTCGTCAGCGGGCTGAATACGATGCTCGCCGGCGTAAATAAACTCGCGAAAGGCGCAGATGACCTGAGCGCTGGTATGACGAAGTTTGACCGCGAAGGAATTCAACCGCTGAATAATTTCGTAAACGGGAAGGTGAAAGTGACTTCCGGGAAAGTCAAGCAGCTGATGAAATTGGCGGACGATTATAATAGCTACGCCGGAATCGCCGAGGGCGCAGAGGGGACGACGAAGTTTGTTTTGATGGTGGAGGGGCGGAAGTAGGCAATAGATTCGATAGCTTTTGAACGATAGGCGGAAAATACCTCATCTGGCGGTGAGGTATTTTCTATGTGTTCCCATGCGATGAGCACAAAATAAAACTCCCCGAGGAGTTTATTCTATTCCGTGGTACGCCCGATAGGAGTCGAACCTACGACACCTGGCTCCGGAAGCCAGTGCTCTATCCACTGAGCTACGGGCGCATATATTTATATTATACTCCTTCCCTGTCGAATTGTAAAACCTGATAATATGAATACCTTGCAGCTTTGGCTCGTTGGGCCTAAAAATAAGTTTTTGCTAGTGGAACGATGACTCGGATAACTAAAAATAATAAAATATTTCAAATTGTTTCGATTTGTTTTAATTATGTTCGGAAAAATATATAAAAATTGTCGAAAAAAGTCTAAAAATCGGGCTGAAAAAATTTTTTATTTTATTTTTCGGGTGTTTTGGGTTAAATTTTATTGTCAGATTTTTTATGTTTTTTAATTTTCTTTTGTGATTTTTATTTATTTTTCTGAAAGTTTTTTGAGAAATGTATTTACACAGCAAAAAATAGAGTTATCCCCGGGCAACTTAATGCTGAGGCTAGGAGGCGTTTTGGCTCGCTGAATTAGAGAACTAGATTAGAGGATTTCGATGTTAGCTTCACTGCGGGGCTGGACGTTTTGGAGGATGAAGTCGCGCGTAGCGGGAGGAATATCGTAGAGCTTGAAGAGTTTTTCGTCGAGCTCGGAGATTTTTGAATGCCAAATCTTGTCACTAAAATCAGGTAGCGGGATATAGCGATACTTATCTTTGGCGGTATTTTGGGTGTCTTTGGCGAGGAAAAGGAGGGCGCGGAAAAACTTAGTCATGAAATACTTAGCAACCTTGATAGTTTCTTCCTGCGAAGCGAAGGGGCCGAACTCGATGAAGGTTTCCGAGCAGACATCGCCAAGAGAAGCGACGCAAATATTGGAATAGGAACCGCCGAGACCGATGTTTGCCGCCATGTTCCCCCAGGCTTTCGGAACGAAAAGTTTATATCGATCGATTAGCGAGCTGACTTTCGGGAGGCTGGTGCGAGAAATATAGCGATAGCCGCGGCTGCTATCGGCAAGGAGGCCAAAAAGGCGCACGTCGTCAGAGCTCTGGGCGGTTTCGTGAAGTTCAAGGCTGTATTTTTCCGGATTGCGGAGAGGGTCGGCGTAGAAACCGTAAGGTTTGCGCGAGGAGCCGAGAGATTCGACTTTCGGGAGATATTGGAACTTCTCAATAAACGGAGTTAATTCGGCGGGCTTGATGACTTCGTCTGTGTCGAGCGGGAGAATGATAGGAGCGGCTTTTTCGCCGGCGATAAGTTGTGGAAGACTGCCATGATTATCGAAACTACGGTCGCGAAGAATGATGTTCACGCCGCCAGTGCCGATATTTGGGAAAAGTTTTTCGGCGGCTTTTTGGTCGTAGTTGTCGATGATAGCAATGTGCGGATCGCGTTTGTATTTGGCACAATTGAGTTGGCCAAGACCGTTGCGATTGTGAGGTTTTTGCCAGCCTTGCGGGAAGACCATGCACAATAATTCCGGGTCGAGATCGACGGCGAGGCGATAAAAATCGGCGTAAATTTGGCGACGGCCTTGCTGATATGGCGGATTGCTAATAATGACATCGAATTTCATATTTTCCTCCCATGTTTGGTTAATTTTAAGTTGAATGTCGGAAAGGTTAATCCCGCCTTTTTCGGAAAGTGGGTTGAATTGGAGTAAATGTTGGTTGATTTTGGCAATTTCGGCGGCAGAAAAATGAACGGAATCGTGACGAATGAAACTTAAAATGGTGTTTAAGGTTGCGCGGTGAGAAATCTCGTCGGGCGACCAGGAATAAATTTGATGCGCGAGGATATGAAACAGACAATCGTGATCGCTCGGGAAATCCGGGCGCAGGTTGCGATATAATTCTTTGACGATAAAGGCGAGGAGGAGGCCACTTTTCGCGGCGGGGTCGAAAAACTTTGTGTCGCGGGAACGGAAAAGTTCGGGGCGAGCGGAGATAAGTTGCTGGACAAGTTTTTCGGCGGTAGACTTCGGAGTGAAAACTCGCGCGCCGTATTGAAGTGGGATAAAATCAAAAATGTTTTGCGCAGAGTTCGGGAGAAAATAAGTCGAAAGTTCTTTTTCGCGACGCATAAATTCGCGGATGGCGAGATTACAATTCATCTCGTTGAAATATTGTTCGTGGCGAAGCAGCGCGAAATCATCTTTCGTGAGGCCGGTGAGATCTTGGAAGATTTGGTCGGGGATTTTGTCGGCGAGGTCGGAAAAAGTGAAGCTAGGTTCGCCGTAGAGATGGAGCAGCATCGGAATCGTGCGAGAAAAACCGCGGAGCTTGTCGCGATAATCGTCTTCTTCGCGTTTTTTGCGGCGGCGGGCGACTTTTTCGTCGGCGAGGGTCGCAATCATCTGGCCAGAAGAGTCGAGCTTCGTGAGCGGGGCGGGGAGCGGACGAGGAGATTTTTCGAGGCGGTTTTTGTGGAGGGCGGAAAGTTTGTTGATGACTTTGCAGGCGGCGGGGGAGGCGTGGAAGATGTTTTGAATATTAAATAGTTTGTTCGAGGTGATAAAACCACCGTCGACGATTTCCTGCGCAATGATTTGGCGGGGGAGTTCGATGATTTCCGGAGCAGAGAGGGATTCGGGACGGGCGTTTTCGTCAAGTAAGTTGACATCGAGATATTGAAGAAGTTCGGGGAGAGCGGTTGCGGGCGGGAGATTACAAAGACGCTCAGCATATTCCTGAAGAACGATGAGGGCGCGGTCGGGCGCGAAGTCGAAAATATGGGCCTTAGACTTTCCGAGGGCAGGATTTTGGGCGCGGAAAGCAGCTTGGAGATATTGTGCGGCGCTGAGGCGCGAAAGGTCGTTCGAACTATAGAGCATGAAAACTGCAGACCATTCGGGGATTGTGATACCAGTCGTGAGGCGACCGCAAGAAAGGGTGATAGTCTTCGTCTGGTCGGGATGGCCGCCGATAGTATTACGAACGGCGGAGAGGACTTTTTGGCCGCTATATTCGCCGGCGTCAGATTCGAGGGCGTCGACTGGGGAGTCTTGAGGGTTACTGGTTTTAGTGAGTTTTCCGGCGGCGAGGATGACTTTATAATCATGGAAAAATGGGTGCTTCGCGAGGGCGGTTTGGAGAGTTTTGCAGTCGCTCACTTTCGAGAGTAGCCAGAAAGTATGACGGAGTTCGGGCTGGGAGCGGAAAATTTGCGCGGCGTAATCGAGCCAAAATTGAACGGATGTAGATTTTTCATTGGGCTGAAGCTGGCCGGCTGCGGAGGGATTGGGTTGTTGGGCTATGGAGATGTTCTTCGGAAGTCGGCAAACGCGAAAGTCGAGGCGCGGGCGATCTTGGTAAGTTTTTTGCTCGTCGAGATAAGTCCAGTTGAAAATCTGGTCGGCGGAAAAATCTTGGTCGGCAAGAGCGCGAAAGGGTGTGCCGGAAAGATAGAGCGTAAAGTCAGCATTAAGGCTATTTAGAACTGCGGAGGTTTTGGAGGTTTTAATTCCCTCGTGGCCTTCGTCGATGATGAGCAAATCCCAGAGCTTCTCGACGTCAAAAATCCATTGGTTTTTCGCCTTAAAATCGGCGGAGTCCAGATCCTTGCCTTTGATGTCCTGGAGAGAAATGAAATAAATGAGCGGGCGGGCGAGGAGGCTGGGGTTTTTGATGAGCTCAGAGCGGGAATAAATATGCGAGGCAGGCTGAGAGCTGGGTTTTGGAGAACTGGCGGGCGGTTTGAGGGTTGGCGCGGCGGTTTTTGAAGGTTTGGTAGTTTTTGGGGGCTTGGCGCCAGCGAAAATGTGATTAGTTTCTGGCGCGATGTGAGCGAAGAAGTCGCTAGCCCAAGCGTCAGAGATGGCGGGGCGGTTCGTGATAATGAGGATGCGCTTCGCGTCGATTTTTTGGGCGAACTTGTAGGCGGCGATGGTTTTGCCGAAGCGAGGCTTTGCGTTCCAGAGGAACTTGCGGGCGTTTTCGGAAGCTTGCGAGGCAGGATTTTGTCGTGATGGCACGGCGGATTGCGAGCGAGTTTGTTGCCAATATTGATAGGTTTGGTCGACGGCGGATTGTTGCTCGGGGCGGAGTTTAAGCATGACTATTCTCCGAATCGTTCGCCACGGAGATAGAATTTTTTAGCATATCGCCGAGGCGAGCAGGAACGGCGCGGAAATTATAATCGGAAATAAGTTGCCAATCGATAAAAACTAGGTCTTCATAATTGCGGATTAAGTCGTCTTGAATAAGGTTAGACTGGAGGAAGAGGTCGACAAGCGGAAGAAAACGATAGTCGAGGGGCTGTTCGGAAAAATGCCGCAGGAGAATTGATTTTAGACACACGCGGGCCTCGGCGAGATAATCGGGATTGATGTCGACACCATAGAGATTAGAGAGAGCGATGAGGGCTTCGTGGGGAGTTGTGAGTTTTTGGAGGCGACGCGAAAGAGCTTCGATGAGGAAGTTGCCGGTGCCGCAGCCAGGCTCAAAGGCTTTACGCGTAGAATCGGAGAGTAGCGGCTCACAAAGGTCGCTCATTTGATGAACTACTGGCGCAGGAGTAAAAAAGTCGCTACGAGGTTTGGGGCTTTTTACGGCTGAGCGAGGCGACATAGCGCATTCCTATAGAATAACTTGCTCAGTCAGCCAAGTTTGGAAACCGTCGAGAGATGTGTAGGCGGCGGCATGGTCGTCATTGTCGGCTTCGAGAAAATCGACGAGCTTGCCTTTTTTGAAAATCAGAAAACTCGGATAGAAGCGAACGTCCGCAACGAAAGGAAGATTTTCTAAATCGGAGAAAGCGATTTCGTAAAACTTCATAGGATGTTCGGCAACGAAAGATTGGAGAACTTTTTCGAAATTGTCCGAAGCACGGCAAGCAGGTTGTGAAACGAAGACGGCAAAAGAGGATTTTTCGTCGACGAGCTGCTGAAGCTGGTCAGCGGAAATCGTTTCGAGGCTCGCTTCGCCGTAATATTGATCGTCGAGGCGGAAAGGCGCGGGGTGGAGCGCGAAGATAAGTCCACAGACGACGGCGATAATTACAATGAGGGCGACCGGAAGAATAATGAGGAGTTTACGCTTCATGTTTTAGCTCGTGGAGAGTATTAAAATCAATATCGTGATATGGAACTTTCCAGAAATCGTAAGTCGTGTTGCTGTGCGAGGTGTTTTTGACGATAATATTATGGTCGCCATCGTAAGACCAGTAGGCGCCGACGTTATAAATCTTGTTTTCGTCCCAACCGAGCTTCGTGAGCATGGTTTTCGTCATGCCAGCATAACCGCCACCGCCGCACATAAGGAAAATATTTTTGTCTTTCGGGAAGAGATATTCAAGAAGATTCATGGATTCGGCGTAGTTCGCGATATATTCGCCGTCTTTCGTCTGGGTGAATAATGTTTTGCCGGTATAAGTATCCCCGACTTCCTCTGGAAGACCAGCAACGTTCACTAGGTAAGGAAGCGGCACGACTTCAAAACCTTCGACGAAGCCGGAGAGATAAGAATCGCCGCCGATAGCTTCGTAGTTCCCAGGGTCTTTCAACATACGCATATCGCGATAAACGGTATCGCTGCGGCCGAGATAATTATCAAGCGTAGCTTCGTTAATGTTTTTGTCGATGCCGAATTCGCTGCCGCGGATACCTTCGGAAAGTTCGGGCGCTGGAAGCGCATCTGAGACAATCGGAGCGACGGTTTTATTGCCGTTGATAGCGAAAAGAATACAAGCGCCGATGATAATACTGGCGGCGATGAGGCCGACGATAATCGCAAAAGTTGGTTTTGGTTCTTGATATTGATTTTTAGACTGGGACATATTTTGATTAACCATATGTATATTATATAACAGATTTCGCTGGATGTTCTGCGAATATGAACTTACGGGTATCAGTTTTGTGAATCTTGCGAAAAATACCTCTTAACAATTCTGGGATTTGTGCTATAATAGAGGTTGTTAAGAATTTGGGTCGGTAGCTCAGCCGGTTAGAGCACCTGCCTCTTAAGCAGGGTGTCGTGGGTTCGATCCCCACCCGACTCACCAAGTTCATGAAAAAGTCCTTTGCGGGCTTATTTTTGTTTTGTGGCTTGGTGTATAATTTATTTTGTAGGAACAAATCCCTATAGGAACGACGCCGCGCCTTGAGTTTTTCCGGCTTGGATAAGTTCTTGTCTTGGAGATCGTGAAGCCCTCTCGAACCGTAATCCGGCGACAGATTTGAATCTGCGCGAGTTATGACTTATGTAGATAAAAAGCGGCTTCTTTTCGGTGAAGTTTTCTGTGGTTATCGCGAAGTAATTCTTGTGGCTTTGAGGGGGCGGCTACGTCGACCAGAATACCAGCAACCTGTTCAACGGCGCCGGCAACAACGGCAACTACTGGTCGTCTACGCCGAACTCTAACGGCAGCAACGCCTACCACCTCAACTTCAACAGCACCAGCAATATCAATCCGTCCGGCAACAGCAATCGGAACAACGGCTTCTCCGTTCGCTGCACTTATTTGTGCCCGATCTCCAAATATTATTTGTCGGTTTTTAGATTTTTAAGTTGACGCGGTAGTTTTCGTGTTATAATGGAAGTGTCTAAAATCAGTATTAATAAACGAAGTCATTTGTTTTTATTTTTGCTATATTGAGATGAAAAAGCGGCATCGTATGTCGTTACCTACGTCTCAAAGGCAGAAATGACTTTGGTACTGGTTTTAGACACCGGCTACGGTGTCGCTTTTTATGGTCGCTCCTGGCTGGTGTCTATTACCAATCAAAAGGAGGGCCGTGATGCTAAAAGGTCAAAGAAAAGTTAATATTGCTGGGAGTGCGAGCTGTATAAGTTTGTTGCTGCTGGCATTTCTGTTAATCAATCCGCTAATAGGTGGATCAGCAAGTGCGCTGGAGGGCGAAGAAAATGAAGTTTCTCCGCAAGCGACGACGATTTCCGATGTAAATATTTCCTTCTCTCCGACTTCGGGGTCAGCAAGTATGACGCCGGTGACAGAAGAAGGTGCAAAAGCAAGGACAGCTGTGAAGGCGAATGTGTCGATAAGTAATTCTGGCGGATATAGTGTCTATCTTTCTAGTAAAACTCCGGGGCTGATTGGGAAGAATAGTGGGGAGATGATTGCGGGGATTGACGGAAGTTCGACTTTTGATAACTTACAGACGAATACTTGGGGTTATGCGGTGACAGAAGAGGAAGAACTTTCTGAGAGTGCGCTATATAAGTCGATGTCGCAAGGGCAGGGTGATTTGTTGGCGACTGGATCAGGGCGAAGCGCATCGTATAGTTTCTTGCTCAGTTTTGCGGCGAAGATTGGCAATACGAAGCCGGCAGACACTTACGAGAACGAGGTGACGCTGAGCGTAGTGTCGTCGCCTTTGGAAATTTCCAACGTGTTTGGCGTCGAAACTATGCAAGAAATGACGAGTAAGATTTGCGAGAGTGTACCGACGCCAGCGGCATTCACGGAAACTGGTGAAATCAATGCCGACGTCCCGACTGCGCAACTTATTGATAGTCGTGATGGAAAAAGTTATTGGGTAGCAAAGTTGGCGGACGGGAACTGCTGGATGACACAGAATTTGGCGTTGGACTTAGATCGAGAAACATTGCCATTGAATAGTGCGAGTTCTGATGTTAGCGTTGGGGCGGGAGCAGGGTATTCACCGACTCATTATACTACGAGTGAAAATTTTACAGAAAACGCAAATACTAATCAAAATTATGATTTTTCTTGGACGCAAAAAGGATATGTAGATAATGTGCCGACTGACACTTATACTTATTGTCGAGATAATGAGGGCACGAGTGGTCTGCTGAATGGGTTAAGTGGTTGCGCGGGGGAGAATATTATATCAGTAGGAGAGAGAAAACCGTCGGCGGATCCTAATTTCTTTTACGTAACATCATATGCCGGAATGGACGGCTCGACCAACTGCAGTAAACCCGCAAATAGTGCTCTTAGCGAGGCTGCGACGGGACCCTGTGCGCAATATGATGCGCATTACTACTTCGGTAATTGGTATCAATGGGGCGCGGCTACGGCCGGGACGGGGACATCTTTACAAAGTTCGGCCGACAGCAACGCGGATGCCGCTGGAAGCATATGTCCAGCTGGATGGAAATTACCGCATAGTCAAGGAGGCGGCTCGTCTTATACGCCACCGTTTGCAATAGATAGCTACGGCGCTCTTCTCCAAGCTTACGGGTGGGAAAAACAGGGAAATATTACATCATATCAATTGGTCGAGAAACCATTTTACTTTCTGCGTGGAGGTGGTTTTAATTATGGCACCATAGGCTATCTTTGGGGCGCTGCTGCACCAGGGCTGTATTGGACGTCTACCGCTTCCATTTCGAACGAACAAGCTATGGGATTTGTTTTTGGGGATACTAATGACGTCCAGCCAGTAACTGCACGCTATAAATATTTGGGACTTGCTGTTCGTTGTATCGCCCGGTAAAACTCTACAACCGTTGTAGAGTTTGGTAATTAGCTAACAGAGGTGGAGAAAAATAAAAGTCTACAATGGTGATAGAGTTTGAAGTTTTCTCGAATCTCTAGGTTTCCTCCGCCTCAGCCTCCGCAACCGTCAAATAAGTTTCTATTATAGTTTTTGTCGATATAGTACATACTTATTCCTTTTTTACAATTTTAGATATCGAAATGACTTGAGATGATGAGTTATCCCAACAAGTTATTACACGGAATTTACACGCAATAACTTAACTTATCAGAAAACAACTTATTTGGCGGGGCGGCGGCTGGGGCGGAGTTCTGTGCCGAGGCAAGGCTTCGTGGAGAGAAAAGACGACAACGTGGTATAATAAAGAGATGAAGATTCGAGAGAATGTGTTGATTTCTGGACTGACGACGATGCGACTGGGCGGGGCGGCGCGGTTCGTCTTGGAAGTGGAGTCGAAGGATGACGCCGTGGAGGCGTTCCGGTTCGCGAAGGAGCGGGGGCTGCCGGTCTGGATGATGGGCGGCGGGGCGAATACGCTCGGGCATGACGAAGGGTTTCCGGGGGTGGTGATCTTGAATAAACTGCGCGGGGTCGAGATTGTGCGCGAAGAGAATGGCGAGATGATTCTTCGGGGGATGGGGGGAGAAATTTGGGATGATTTTGTGAAATTTGCGTGCGAGAGGGGATACTCGGGAATTGAAGCGATGAGTATAATTCCGGGGACGCTCGGGGCAGCGCCGGTGCAAAACATCGGAGCGTACGGGCAAGACATTGCGCAGGCTATCGAGAGTGTCGAGGCGTTCGATACGCAAACGGGGGAATTCGTGACGCTTGGAAAAGACGAGATGAATATGTCATACCGACACACGCGGTTTAACACGGGCGAAGATGCGGGGAGGTTTTTCATCGTGGCAGTGACGGTTAAATTGAAGGAAGGCGAGCTGGAGCCGCCGTTCTATAATTCCCTGCAGAAATATATCGACGAGCATGGCGAGACGGATTTTTCGCCGAAGAACATTCGGAAAATGGTGTCGGAAATTCGGAGCGAAAAATTGCCAGATCCGGAAAAGGTAGCGAGCGCGGGAAGTTTCTTTAAGAATGTTTATGTCGACAAGGCAGGCGCGGACGCGGCCGAGGCGCAAGGGATTCCGCTCTGGCGAAATGAAGACGGAAGCGGAAAAATCAATTCGGGATGGTTGGTCGAGGCATGTGGGCTGAAAGGAAAGGCGATGCGGGGGATTCGCGTGAGCGATAAAGCAGCGCTGGTGTTGATAAATGAAAGTGCGAAAAGTTATGCAGACCTCGCGGCGGCGCGAGAAGAAATTGTCGGCGCGGTGGCGGAAAAGTTTGGATTGGTCTTAGAGCAGGAACCGGTCGAGATGGTCGCGCATTCCGAGCAGCAATCGACCAAAATGGAGGAGAAGAAATGAAGCTATTGAACGGCGCAGAACTGGCGGGGTATATGAAAGAAAATCAGGCGCATACCGTAAAGGCGCTCCGGTCGAGGAAGATTTTTCCGAAGCTGGTGATTATTCGGAATAGCGACAGTCCGGTGATTTTGAAATATGTTCACCTGAAGCAAAAATACGGCGAAGATATTGGCATCACGGTCGAGGATTGGTATCGCGAAGATGTCGCCGAAGCGGTGCGCGAGGCGAATGCGCAAGAAGACGTGCACGGGATTATTGTGCAACTGCCGCTAGTCGACCCTTCCCTGACCGACGAAGTTGTGTCGGAAATTGCAGTAGAAAAAGATGTCGACGGGCTAGGGACGGAGGTGCGAATCCAACGCGGAGAGACGGCGAAGTTCGAGTCGGCAACAGCGACGGCGATTAATTGGTTATTGGCGGGATACGACATTAACCTCGCGCAGAGTAAAATTGCGTTAGTCGGGCGGGGGAGGCTGATTGGAAAGCCGCTGGCGCGGATGTGGGGAGATTCGGGATATGATGTGACGGCGTTCGGGAGGGGGAGTGATTTGATGACGCTTAGAGATTTCGATGTGATCGTGAGCGCGACCGGCGTGCCGCATTTGATTACGGGAGATATGCTGAAGCCGGGCGCCGTGGTTGTCGACGCGGGGACGGCGAGCGAAGGCGGGGTGCTGGTCGGAGACATTGATGATAGTGTGCGCGAGCGCGAAGACTTACTAGCGATTACGCCAAAAGTTGGCGGGGTCGGGCCGTTGACGGTGACGGCGTTGTTTGAACATGTTTTAATCGCGGCAAATAAATAAGTAGCCACGAAAAAAGTGCGAGTTTTTTGGCTCGCACTTTTTGTTGGTCTACAACCTCGGCTACTTCTGAGCGAGGCTGCAGATAAGTTCGGCAACTTTTTCTTTACCGAGCGAAGCGTCGACGCAGAGGTCGTAGTTACGCGGGTCGCCCCATTTCTGGCCGGAAATCAAACTGTAGTAATCAGCACGATTTTTGTCGGAGCGGTCAATGTTTTTCGTGGCGGATTTTTCGTCATCGCCATACATTGACATAATGTTCTTGACACGCATTTCCTTCGGCGCGTAGATGAAGACGCGGAGGAGATTCTTCTGGTCACGGAGAACATAGTCAGCGGCGCGGCCAACAATTACACAGCTTCCCTGCTTGGCGATTTCTTTCAAGACAGCATCTTGGGCTTCGATGGCATACTTAGCCGGGGAAGTCGTGAGATAAAGTTCTTGGGAAATTTGTTCGCCGTCGTTGCTGCTAACTTTCTTGATATATTCTTTGTCGAGACCACTTTCGGCAGCGGCGAGGGCGGTAAGTTCCTTGTAGTAATACGGAATACCAAGTTGTTTCGCAACAAGTTCGCCGATTTTCTTGCCCTGAGAACCGTGTTCGCGGGAAATCGTGATGATGACGCCAGGGTGAGAAGGCTGGAGAGCGAGCTGCTCGTGGCTCTGATCCGTTTTGACGTTACGACCGAGATGACGGAAGTAGACGACAACGAGCGAGACTGAGAGGATGATACCAACAATATCAGCAATCGGAGCAGCCCAGAGAATGCCGTTAATGTTATTCATGAGGTGCGGAAGAATAAGGACGAGCGGGCAGAAGATGATGATGTCACGAAAAAGCGAGACGATGGCAGCTTTGAGCGGTTCACCGACAGCTTGGAAGAAGATGGAAATGACTTTGATCGTGCAAGTGAAGGTGATGAGCGAGAGGAAGATGCGGAAAGTGAGCGCAGCAAACTTCATATAGAGCTCAGGGTTCTCGGAGTTCGAGCCGAAAATTGAGATGATTGGTTCTGGGCAAACTTCGAAGATAATAGTCGCAATGGCACCAACGACGATGGTCGCGAGAATACATTTGCGGAAAGTTTCGCGAACGCGGTCGTTATTGCCGGCGCCGATGTTGTAGCCGAGGATCGGCTGCGCGCCGATGATGATACCCATAGCGATACTGAGGACGATCGTGAAGACCTTCATACAGATACCGATGATAGCGAGAGGGTCGTTCGCGCCGTATTCGGACTGAGCGCCGAAGATGGCGAGCATCTTATTACAAACCATGGAGATAATCACGATAGATAGCTGGGTGATAAAAGTCGAAACGCCGAGTTTTGCAATGTTGCCGAGAACTTCTTTTTGAGGTTTGAAACTTTCGAGCTTGAGGCGGAAAGTTTTTGTGCGGGCGAGATAGATAATAGAAATGACGAGAGTGAGGATTTGACCGGTAATGGTCGCCCAAGCGGCACCTTGGATGCCCCAGTTGAAGACGAAAATGAAAATCGGGTCAAGGATGATATTCGTCACGGCACCAGCAACGGTTGCAATCATAGCGAAGGTCGGGGAGCCGTCGGCACGAATGACGGAGTTGAGCATGTAGCCGAGCATATAAATCGGGAAGAAGGAGAGGATAATATAGAAATATTGCTTGGCATAGAGCAGGTTGTCAGCGCTAGCGCCAAAGAGGCCGAGAATCTGATCGGCAAAAATGAAACCGAGCGCGACAAGGATAAGACTGATTAGGAAAGTGATGACAGCGCTGCCGCCGACGGCACGGTGGGCATTTTTAGTATCTTTGCGACCCTGGCAGATTGAAAGAAAAGCAGCCGTACCATCACCAAACATGCCGGAAATCGCCACCGCAACGAGAGTTAGCGGGAAGACAATCGAAGTCGCAGCATTACCAACGGCGCCGAGACCTTCAGTCGTGCCGTGACCAATGAAAATCTGGTCGACGATGTTATAAAGTGAGGTGATGAGAAGTGCAAGAATGCACGGGATGGAAAACTTGAAAAGAAGTTTTGAAATCTTTTCCTTTCCGAGGTATTGGTTTTCTTGGTTTTCTGCTTTTGTTGGCTTTGCGGCAGTTTCGCGCGCAGCCGTGGCAGTTTTGTCCATGAAAAATACTCCTTTCTTAAAGTTAGACTATTATTAAATAAGTATGCCCTCCGAATTCTGGCGACATAGTTGATTGACCATTTTACGCTTTGGTTTGCTCTATGGAGCGGGTTTTGCTTCGGTGTTTTTCGCTTTTTCGTAGAGCATTTTGTCGCCAGAAAGCTGGGTCAACTTTATGTATTTTAGCACAAAATGTTTGAAAATGGATGTAAATGTTGTAATTTTTACAACAGTTTTGACGGGCGGGGAGGTAAGGTTAGCTAGTCGCGTTGTTAGTTTTTTCCGCGGCCGCAGGATGGGCTGGACGGCAGCTAGTCGCGTTTTAGCATAACGGTAAAGGCTTCGGAGGGGATATCAATTTTGCCGAAGCGTTTCATGCGGGCTTTGCCTTTTTTCTGCTTGTCGAGGAGTTTGGCTTTGCGGTCGCGGTCGCCGGTGTGGATTTTGACGGTAACATCTTTACGGTAGGCACCGATAGTTTCGCGGGCAATGATTTTAGCGCCAATGGCGGCCTGGAGGGCAACTTCAAAGTTTTGACGCGGAATAACTTCTTTTAACTTTTTGGTGATTTCGCGACCGAGAGCGTCGGCTTCGGAGCGGTGACACATAAGGCTCAGGGCGTCCATACGGTTGCCGGCGACGAGAAAATCGAGGCGGACGAGGTCTTCGGCGCGATAATCGGAAAGTTCGTAGTTGAAGCTGGCGTAGCCGGAGGTGATGGATTTGAGCTGGTCGTAGAAATCGGTGAGGAGGTTCGCCATCGGGGCTTCAAAATCAATCACGGCGCGATCTTCGATATAACTTAAATTAGTTTGATGGCCGCGTTTCTCGTTGATAAGGTTCAGGACGCCGCCAATCATGGTCTGCGGGAGGATGATTTCGCCTTTCACCCAGGGTTCGCGAATCTCGGCGATAGCGGACTGGTCAGGGAGGTCGGAGGCGGAGCGGATATTCAAATCTTCGCCGTCGCTCAAGGTAACTTCGTAGTTCGTGCTAGGATTAGTGATGACGAGATCGAGATTAAACTCACGCTCAAGGCGTTCGCGGATAATGTCCATGTGTAGCAGACCGAGGAAGCCGATACGAAGACCGAAGCCGAGGACAGGAGAGTTTTCCGGCTCGAAGTGGAGAGCGGAATCGGACATGGCGAGCTTCTCGACGGCGTCTTTCAGATCCTGATATTGATCGTTCGAAACCGGAAAAAAACCGGCATAGACAAACGGAAGAACGTTTTTGTAGCCGGGGAGCGGCTCGGGAGCGGGAGATTTGGCCAGGGTGACAGTATCGCCGACTTTGGCCTCGCGGGTAGTCTTCAAGTTCGTGACGATGTAGCCAATACTCCCCTCGTCGAGGCTCTGCGCGGGGGACATTTTCGGCGTGAGCGCGCCAACTTCGAGCGCAAGACCATTAGTTTCGGCCGCCATCATGCGGATTTCGGAGTTTTTGTCGATCTTGCCTTCAAAGATGCGAACATAAAGAATGACGCCGCGATAATCGTCAAAATATGAATCGAAGATGAGAGCGCGAGTGGCTCCGGTAGGGGAGGCCGGCTTGCGAGGTTCGGGAGCCTTTTCGATGATGCGATCGAGGATTTTATCAACATTGAGGCCAGTTTTTCCGGAAACCGGGATAATTTCTTCGGGCGAGCAACCGAGAAGGTTGACGATCTGGGCGGAGACTTTTTCGACGTCGGCGGCAGGAAGGTCGATTTTGTTGATGACGGGTATAATATATAAATCTTGTTCAAGGGCGAGATAGACATTGGCAAGAGTCTGAGCCTGGATACCTTGGGTCGCATCGACGACAAGGACGGCGGCTTCGACGGCTTGGAGCGAACGGGAGACTTCGTAAGAAAAGTCGACGTGGCCCGGAGTGTCGATGAGATTCAAAACATAATCACGCCATTTCATCTGGACGGGGGCAAGTTTGATCGTAATCCCCTTTTCGCGCTCGAGCTCCATGGAATCGAGGAGCTGAGACTTCATCTCGCGTTTCTCAACAGTATTAGTTATTTCCATCATGCGATCAGCAATAGTCGACTTTCCATGGTCGATGTGGGCGATGATACAGAAATTACGGATTTTAGAGGGGTTCATTATGTTATAATATTACCATATGATGCGGGTTTTGGCAATTTCTGGAGGGGTGGATTCGATGGTAATGCTCGATATGGTCTGTCGACGGTTTCCGGCGGGAGAGATTATTGTGGCACATTTCGATCATGGGATTCGGGCAAACTCGGAGCTTGATATGGAATTCGTGCGGGAGATGGCGGCGGAATATGGCGTGGAGTTTCGGTCTTGTCGGGCAGAGCTTGGAGCGGGGGCTTCGGAGGCGGAAGCGCGCGAGAAAAGGTATGAGTTCTTGATGAAAGTGGCGGCCGAAACGGGCGGGGAGGTCTGGACGGCGCACCACTTGGACGATTTAGTGGAAACGGTAACTATTAATTTTTTACGGGGGACCGGCTGGCGAGGACTGACAGGTCTGGACCGAGCGGGCGTGCGGCGACCGTTCTTGGAGACAGAAATGTTTTATGAGTCGCTGGATCGGGCGGGGATTTTTGAGTATGCGGCGAAGCGACGGCTGCGGTTTCGAGAAGACCCGTCTAACTCATGGGATGAATATTTGAGAAATCGCGTGCGTCAGAATTTGAATAATTCTCCCTTGAGGCTTGAACAAAAACTGGAGGTTTGGCGGCTTTGGAAAAGACAAAGAGACCTGAGGCGGGAAATTGACGAGGAGGTTGTCGGTTTGTTGCCGGAAGATGGAAGGTTTGAGCGAGAGTGGTTTCGAGAATTAAGTGAGAGCGTGGCGCTAGAGATTTTAAGGGCGGCGACTCTCAGAGCGGGACTCTCGGCAACGCGACCGCAGCTTTTGGACTTTTGGCAGGCGATTTTAACTTATGGGACAGGAAAAAGTTTTAACTTGCCGGGGGATAGGTTGGTAAAGTTCGGAAAAGAGGAGTTTTCGTTGTAGGTTTCTGATAAGTTTTCTTGTTTTGGTGATTTTATATGCTATAATGAGGGCAACTTAAAGTGGAGTTATGAAATGATTACGAAAGCAATTATTCCGGTGGCTGGCTGGGGGACGCGACGCTTGCCGATTACGAAAGTGGTCGAGAAGTCGATGTTGCCGGTCGGAAACAGACCAATTGTGGACTATCCGATTCAGGAGTTGGTGAAGGCCGGGGTGACGGATATCTATATGGTGATTTCAAACGTCGAGCCGTGCCAAGTGAAAGCGTTTTATAGTGATAACATTGCTTTGAATCAGTATTTGACTGAGCGTGGAAAAGATGACCGGCTGAAGCTGGCGAAGACTTTACCCGAGAATGTGAAGGTTCATTACATCACGCAAGACCCATCCGGCAAGTATGGGACGGCGGTGCCGATTGCGATGGCGGTGGAAGAATATAATATTAATGAGCCGGTGCTTGTGTTCATGGGGGACGATTTTATCTGGAATCCGGGCGGAGAGTCTTCGGCGGAGGCGTTGGTTAATTCCCTACAGTCTTCGGAAGAATCGGCGATTTTTGGCGCGGAAGTGCCTAGGGATAAAGTTGATAAATATGGGGTGTTTTCGGTCGAGGATGGGAAGTTGACGGCGGTGGTCGAAAAGCCATCGATCGAAGAAGCCCCGTCGAATCTAGTCAATGTGAGTAAATACGTCATGTCGCCGGGGCTGCTACAAGAGATCGTGAAATATGTGAAGGAGCATGATTTCGGGCCGAAAGATCAGGAATATGTCGTGACGGATCCAATTGAGACCTATATTAATAACGGCGGGGTTATGCGGGTCGCTTCTACATCTGGCGAGTATCTCGACTGCGGATATGTCGAGGGGTGGCTACACGCGAATAACGTGGTTTGCGGAGGGGCGAATTAGGTTTGAGTCTTATATCTGCCGCAAGCGGCAGAATTTCGGGCGTCGCCTCAAGAGGAAATGCTGAGCGTTTCCTCTATTCGGCTTCTACGAAATTCACCGGGTGAATATTTGGAAAAGTTGATATTCACTTGGTGATATATTTGTTGTATAATTAGGATATGAAAAAGGACGAGAAAAACTTCAGTTATCAAGAGGCGATTGGGCGCGTGGTAGAGCAACTGCGTGTTGACAAAGGTTGGACGCAGGCACAGCTAGCCAGGGCGATTGGAAGTAGCCAGTCGGCGATTCATCGGATTGAAAAGGGCCGACAGAATATTTCCCTGGAACTGACGGAGAAGTTATCGAGGGCCTTGGGGCGGCAGATTCTTTCGGTGAGCGATGCGGCTTCGCAGAATTATCGGATTCGCGGCGGGAAGGAGCTACACGGCGAGGCGGTGATCAATACGAGCAAGAATGCGGCGGTGGCGCTATTGTGTGCTTCCCTGCTGAATTCGGGAACGACGCGACTAAAGCATGTGGCGCGAATTGAGGAAGTTTTTCGGATTATTGAAGTCTTGGAATCGATTGGCGTGAAATGCCGATGGGTGAATGATAATCGAGACCTCGAGATTACTCCGCCGGAGAAGTTACAAATTGAGAAAATCGACGTCGAGGCGGCGCGAAAGACGCGTTCGATTCTGATGTTTATGGGGCCGCTATTACATAAGTTTCGGAAGTTTCGCCTGCCGTATGCGGGCGGGTGTACGCTAGGGACGCGGACGATTGAACCGCATCTTCGAGCGTTGTCGGATTTTGGGCTGAGAGTCGACGCGACAAATTGTAGCGGTTTTTATGAAGCAACGGTAGAACCGCAGCATGCGCAGAAGTCACTACTGCGCTCGTCGCGGTCGGTCGAGGCGGTACATACGATGTATCCGCCTAAACGAATTGTCTTGATTGAGCGGGGCGACACCGTAACTGAGAATATCTTGATGGCGGCGGCACTTTATCCGGGCGAAACGACAATCGTCGGCGCTTCATCGAATTATATGGTGCAGGATTTGTGTTTCTTCTTGGAAAAGCTCGGCGTGAAGATTCGTGGGATCGGGACGACGACTTTGCGAGTGCACGGTCAGGCGGAGATTAATACGGAAGTCGAGTACGCGCCAGCGGAAGACCCGATCGAGGCGATGTCGTTTATTGCGGTGGCGCTGGTGACGAAATCTTGTCTAACGATTAGGCGAGCGCCGATTGAGTTTTTGGAAGTTGAGCTGGAGGTTTTGAAGAGTATGGGGGCGAGAATTGACCAATCGCCGGAATATTATAGCGCGAACGGACGGACGCGATTGGTGGATTTGAAGATCCACAAGGCGGAACTCGTAGCGCCAACCGATAAGATTGCGCCGATGCCGTTCCCGGGTTTGAATATTGATAACTTACCGTTCTTCTCGGTGATTGCGGCGACGGCAAAAGGGCGGACGCTGATTCATGACTGGGTATTTGAAAACCGCGCCGTCTATACGACTTATCTCGAGAACCTGAACGCGAGAGTTGAACTTTTGGACGCACACCGAGTTTACGTCGAGGGGCCGACGAATTGGCGAGCGGCGGAATTAGTCGCGCCGCCAGCGCTCAGGCCGGCAGTCGTAGTCATGATTGCGATGCTAGCGGCGCCAGGAACTTCAATTTTGCGTAATATTTATTCGATTAACCGCGGGTATCAAGATTTTGCAGCGAGACTAAATAAGTTAGGCGCAGATATTCAGCCGCTTGTAGGGATATAATATATGTTGAAAGTTGGATTGACGCCACTAGAAGCGCTGGCGAAGTTTTATGACGGCGAAGAACTCGGAGTCTGGGAGGGAGATTTCATCCGCAATGAAAAGCGGCGCGGCCTAGAACTGCCTCCAATACTGAAAGAGTTTTTGAGTAAATATGGTTACCTCGACGTAAATAGTGGCGACGATCAGCTGTGGGTGCCTGATAAAATCGATTTCGACACGGCGAAAGTCGACGGCGAGACGAAAGAAATTTTGATTATTGGGGCGCTGCGTGGAAATCTAGTAGCGATTCTGAAAGAAGACTGCGGACAGGAAAACCCTTGGCTGCTGCTTGACGATTTGCCGGAAGAAAATGGCGAAGAACTAACGCTAGTTTTTCATAAATCAAAGGAGATAGATTTGCGCGAAATGTTGACGATTCTGCTCCTGGAAAGCCCGGCAGCATATAATAGTTCCCTGGCGTGCAATAATCATGAGGAAATTTTGAAGGCGATTCAGGAATATGGCGGAAAAGCGGCGGCGGAGTTGTCTAAACTTATGGAAGGTGGCGCACGACCGAGCCGAACTTTGTGCTGGGACGATAAGAAAAAAGAGTTTGTGGCGCTACTTTTGTTCCCGGAGCGAGAAGTTTTGCTGAAGTTTGTTCCGAGTTTTTCGCCGCGAGAGCTGGAGGGGATTTTGAATCGGGAGTTATATGAAAATACGAGAGGCTGCGACTACGAGCATGCGCTGAAAATCGTTTTGATGTTGATTGCGTTCTTGGAGAAACATGGCGGCGGATTAATTTTGGGCGAAAAATATGCGGTTGCGGGGCGATGTAACTGGGCTTTGAAAAGATGGAATGAAGCGGACGAGTGGTACAAGAAAGCGGAAAGAGTGTTTATGACGGAGATGCGCGAAACTTTGGAACGCTGCCAGAACTTTTATGAGGGTCTAGGTAATTTCTGTTTAGCAAAGGAGGACCTTTTCAGAAGCCAGGCGGCTAACCGCGAGGCGGATCGAATTTGCGAGTTTCTGGGCAGCGGCGGACCGCGGACGCGAGGCAACCGTCTCTTACGCCAGGCAGCAGTGATGTTGGAGATCGAAAGAATTGAGAAGGCTATTGAATATTACGATGAGGCTTTGAAAACTTTTCAGGAAGACCCGAAAGACTGTAAATACGAGATTGCGCGATGTCAACAACTGCGCGGCGAAGCAAAGAAAAAGTTAAAGTTAGCGCAAACGAAATAGAGTTAAGCATAAGTCAGTTGGAATTAAGCGGAGCGGAATAAATTTTAAGCAAAGTATTTTGCGGATTTTAGCAAAGCGGAATACATTTTTAGCAAAGCGGAATGAAAAATAAGCAGGCGGTTTGAGAGATTTTTGAACTTTTTTCGTGCTTGTGCTTGTTATTTTTGAAAGATTTGATATATGCTTGGGGCATGGCATTTTGTGTGCTAGTTGATTGCGGCTACGGACTGCGGAGTTTAGCTAAATAGACGCGTATTTTTAGCTAGACGTGAGCAGTTTGGTAGGATTTTGTATCAAGATAGCATAAGGGGTGTTATAATGGTTATATTAAAGGAAGGTACTATGACGAAAAAAGTTACAAAATCAGAAGTGGTGGCAGAAGATTCAGGTAAAAAACAGGCGCTCGACCTAGCGATTCAGCAGATTACAAAGCAGTTCGGCACGGGCGCGATTATGAAGCTCGGTGATACGCAGAAAATCGACGTAGAACTTTTGCCTTCGGGGTCGTTGTCGCTCGATTTGGCGCTCGGCGGCGGTTATCCGAAGGGTCGCATTATTGAGATTTATGGGCCGGAGTCTTCCGGTAAAACAACTTTGGCGCTACATGCGATTGCGGAAATGCAGAAGCAGGGCGGACAAGCGGCGTTTATTGACGCGGAGCATGCGCTCGATCCGGCTTATGCGAAGAAGATTGGTGTCGATACGGATAATTTGTTTATTTCCCAGCCAGATAATGGCGAACAGGCGCTGGAGATTTGTGAGACTTTGGTGCGGTCAGGCGCGGTTGATTTGATTGTGGTGGATTCAGTCGCAGCATTGGTGCCGCAGGCAGAAATTGACGGCGATATGGGCGATGCGCAGATGGGTCTTCAGGCGCGGTTGATGTCGCAAGCGATGCGGAAGTTGACTGGGATCATCTCGAAGTCAAAGGCGACGGTGATTTTCATCAACCAGATTCGCATGAAAATTGGCGTGATGTTTGGGAATCCGGAGACGACGACTGGCGGTAATGCGTTGAAGTTTTATGCTTCGGTGCGTATGGACATTCGCCGAATTGGGCAGATTAAGGACGGTGAAGATATTGCTGGTAACCGGACAAAAGTTAAGATTGTGAAAAATAAGATTGCGGCGCCTTTCCGCACGGCCGAATTCGACATCATGTATAACGAGGGTATTAGCAAAGTTGGCGACGTACTGGATCTGGCGGTGCAAAAAGGTATCGTCGACAAGGCGGGCGCGTTCCTGAAATATAAGGGCGAGACAATTGCGCAGGGTCGCGAGGCGGCGAAGAACTTGTTGCGTTCAGATCCGGAGTTGTTGGCGGAAATCGACCACAAAGTGCGTGTGGCGGCGAAGTTGGTGCCGGAAGACGATACGGCTGAGGATGAGGCGGCGTCCAAGGATGGGGCTTCTGGTGCGGACGTAAGTTCTGCTGAATAGGAGCGGTAAATGCTGGAAATTAAGTCGTTGAGTGATTTTGATGACGAGGTTTTTGGCGGTAATAATTCATCTGACAATGATTTGAGCGCCTTGGATGGGGATGCTCGAGGGGGCGAGGAGACTATAACGAAGCTTGTTTCGGGCGTGCGAGACGCGAATCGCGTGAATGTTTTCTTGGATGAGAAGTTTGCGTTTTCGCTAGATGTAGCACAAGTTGTTGAATTGCAAGTTAAAGTCGGGCAAAAAGTCGATGCCGAAAGACTAGAAGTTTTACGCGGGGCGTCGGAGTTCGGAAAGTTATATCAGAGAACCCTGGAATGGGTTTTGACACGACCGCATTCGATTCGAGAGACGCGTGATTATTTACGAAGACGACAACAGAAGCGTCTGGCGACTAACCGCCAGCGAGCGAAGGAAAAGAAAAAACCTTTTCCGGAGATTCAGAATGAAACGATTGAATTGGTAGTGGAAAGGTTGATTCAGCGTAGCTATTTGGATGACAGACGCTTCGCGGAATATTATGTCGAAAATCGGTTCGTAAAGAAGGGAGTAAGTAGAAAGCGGTTGCGTATGGAGCTGCAGAAGAAGGGCGTAGCGAGCGAGGAAATCGAAGCGGCGCTGGCGACAGGAGCGCGAGATGATGAAGAGGAGTTGCGCAAGATGCTTGCTAAAAAACGCACGAGATATGACGACCAGAAATTAGTCGCATATCTTGTGCGGCAGGGTTTTGATTATCAGAAAGTTGTGACCGCCGTGAAGGAATCGTCAGAAGCGGATCCGAGTTTAGGCTGGTAGCTGGGTTGCGGGTTGCGGAGTTGATAGAGGCTGATGTTGCGGGGCTGACGGTTTGTTCTGGTCTTTGCTGTTGGGATTTACTCGGTTTTTGAGTCGGAGGCGAAGTCCGGCTCACGAAAGGGGTTGATGAAGTTCGGTACAAAGTCGGCAGGCGCGGCGGCGGGAGCTTTTTTGGAAGACTTTTCGGTTTCGTCTTTGATGATAACTTCGTAATCGTTGACCTCGATAATCTTCTGACGCGGAATGATAAGTTCCGGGTCGAGGAAAGACTTCATCAGCGGTCGCTGGACAATGATTTGGTAAACTTGCCAAGAAGTTGTGTCGAGAATATAGTCAGAAACCTTGCCAAGCTTAACTTTCTTCTTAGTGGCTACCTTGAGGCCGTTGAGAGAAAAATTGAGTTTCAGAATATCGCGGACGCGGACAACTTCTTCCCCGTCAATAAACTCGTCAATAGAGTCAACGATAGCGCCATGAGTAGAGAACTCGCGAACGCTCTCGATCGGGAGAATATCGCCAACCTCATCGCGAATAAGCGGACCTTCGACTCGAAAGGCGATAAGTTTGAGGTTATTAGGGTTCATGATCAACTCAGTCACGCGGGCGATTTCCCCGCCAACGTGGAGACTAAGGACAGGGCAGTCAATAAGACTAGAACCATTAATTAGCATAAGTTTATTATAGCATAAAACTTTGTTTTATACTATAACTTTGAATTGCGTCTTTCGGGTTATGCCGTGATTAAAGGTTTGCGCCAGGTTGCCGGGTAGTCATTCAGGCCGAGCAGAGTCGAGACCGTGGCGGCGATATTGGTGAGGCCGGGGTCTTCGAGTTTTGCGGCATGATAGAGCTTGGCATTCTTGGTGTTGTCGTAGAAAATGCAGGGGACGGGATTGGTCGTGTGGGAAGTGCGCGGGACACCGTGTTTATCGACGAGCTCCTCGGCGTTGCCATGGTCAGCGGTAATAATCATCATACCGCCGAGCTCGTCGACTTTCTTGGCGAGGCGGGAGAGCTGAATGTCGATAGCTTCCATAGCCGTAATCGTAGGTTCAAGTTCGGCGAAGTGGCCGACCATGTCGCCGCCGGGGTAATTAATGCGGATAAACTTAAACTTTTCCATAACTTCGAGAACCGCATCGGTGATTTCGGCAGATTTCATCCACGGGCGAGTATTGAAAGGCTGAGTGTCGGAAAGGATTTCGAGTTGGATTTCCTTCGGAGCTTTCTTGTAGCTGTTGCCATTGAAATAATAAGTGATATGGCCAAATTTGACGGTTTCCGAGACGGCGAGTTGGGGGATTTTGTGACTGCCGAGGAAAGTATTGAGCGGGTTTTCGATTTTAATCGGCGGGACAAGGATATTTTTCGGAATATGGCGGTCAGCATCATATTCGGTGAGAGCGGCGAAGAAAATGTCGGGGAGTGGATTCTCGGAGTCGTTGGCATGAGCGGGATTAGAAAGATCGGAATCGGCGCCGACGCGGAGTTTTCCGTCGACGGCTTGAGCCTTAGTGTTGTATGATTTGCGGGCTTTACCAGTTTTGCCAGAGCGGTCGAACTTGTCGAATTTCTTTTCGGTGAAAGCGGTAGCAATCTCGACGGCACGGTCGGCGCGGAAATCGTAATAGATGAAGGCGTCACCATCCTCGACGCGGCCAATCGGGTTAGCACCGTGGGTAGACTTGGCGGAAGATTGGCGAGCTTTAATAGCGCGAGAGGCGAGAGCGGTGTTTGCGGCGACATTCTCAACGATGACAAAAGCGGGGAGATATTGGTCCTGAATCGACGGGTCTTCGCGGCGGAAGGTTTCGATGGCTTCTTTGGCGGAATAGAACTCGCGAGGAGCTTTACCATGAACCATAGCGTCCCAGCCGAGTTTTACCATACCCCAGTCGCTTTCGTAGCGATCTGCGGTCGCGACCATGCGGCCAGCGCCAGAGGCAATACGGAAGTCAGCCTCCTTGAACTTCTCGCAGAACTTTTCGAGGCGGTCGATGTATTTCGGCTCAGATTGCGGAGCAACGTCGCGACCGTCAAAAACGCAATGAATGCGAATTTTGCGAACGCCCTCGTCGTAGGCTCGTTGGATCATTTGTTCGAGGTGCCTAATATCGCTATGGACGCCGCCGTCAGAGAAAATACCGGCAAAGTGAAGCGTGGCGGGTTTGTTGGATTTTTGGCGACTGGAAAGCCATTTCATGGCGCCTTGCCAGGCTTTCGAGCACCAAATGTCGCCAGTCTGGAAGGCGGCTTCGATACCGGCGATTCCCTGCTTGATAATCTGGCCGGCACCAAGAGCATTATGTCCAACTTCGGAGTTTCCCATTTGCCCTGGCATAATGCCAACGGCTTCACCGGAAGCGGCGAGCGGGATATTCAAATAGCGAGACATGGCCATATCGAGGAACTCGGTGTGAGCTTGACGCACGGCGTTGCCGCTGCGGCTGGTCGAAAGTCCGACGCCATCCATTACAACTAAAACAACTGGGCCATCATAATTTAACTTTTTCATAACTTTTCTCCTCTGAACTACTTATTATTATAGCATAAGTGAGATCCCGCAGAGAAAATTGCGGGATTTCGGGGAGATTTTCAACGAAAAACTTACGGACGCGGAACTTGTTGGGTGATGCAGTGAATGTTGCCGCCGCCGAGCAAGATTTCGCGAGCGTAAATCGGTTCAATGACTTTGTCCGGGAAAAGAGATTGAAGAGTGTCGATGGCTTCTTGGTCGTGCGGGTCATCGAAAGTCGGAAGAATGACGGCACCATTGCAGTTGTAGTAGTTGATGTAGCTGGCCGGCAAGCGGTCGCCTTCGTTGCGCGGGAAAGTTCCCTCGACGATATCCACGCCGTCGGACTCTTCCTGGGTAATAGTCACGACATTCGGGACATGAATCTTGACGATTTCGATCGGGCGACCTTTGGCGTCAGTCTCACTAGAGAGATAATCGTAAGCGGCTTGAGAGCGAGCGTGTTGCGGGTCATTTTCTTCGTCTTCCCATGCCAGGACAACCTTGGCGGGAGCGACCCATTGGCAGATGTTGTCGACGTGACCGTTCGTATCTTCGTCCATGTAAATCCCCTGCGGAATCCAAAGGATTTTCTCGGCACCGAGATATTCTTTGAGCGTTTCTTCGATTTGTTCCTTCGTCATGTCTGGGTTGCGACCCGGGTCGAGGAGGGTTTCTTCAGTAACGAGAATAGTGCCTTCGCCGTCGCTATGAACGCTACCGCCTTCAAGAACGAAATTACTCAAACGATAGCGGTCAACGCCTTCAATGCCACACATTTTTGAGGCAATAAGGTCGTCCTGATCCCATGGGAAGTAAATGCCGTTGACGAGGCCGCCGTAACCGTTGAAAGCCCAGTCGACGGCGCGCATGTGGCCAAGCCCATCGACGACGAATGTGGCGCCGGTGTCGCGAATCCAAGAGTCGTCGTTGCTGATTTCAACAACTTGGACATTCGGCATATTCATTTCGAGGACATGAGCATATTGACTTTTGTTCACGCCCAGGACGACTGGTTCGTATTTGGCGATGGTTTGAACAACTTGTTTGAAGGCGGCTTGAGCGGGTTTAGCGCCAGCACGCCAGTTGTCGTTGCGTTCCGGCCAGAGCAGGTAAGTGCAGCGATGCTCAGCAAGCTCAGACGGCATATAAAAGCCGTCGGCTTTCGGAGTACTATCGGTAATTCTCATTTAATTTCCTTTCTGATGTTGAGTTAGTCGACGTTATAGAGCCAGCAAGTTAGCGTTTGGCTTCGACTTGCTGGCTGGGGCTACTTAGCGCGAAGATTTTGCAGCGACGCGCTTGGTAGATTTCTTAGTTTTGGTAGTTTTGGTGGTAGTCTTGGTGGGTTTAGAATCCTTGCGGCGACGATTCACCATGATTTCACCAAGGACGACGGCGATACAAGCGCCGATAATGAGCGGCAAGTTATCCTTGATAACATCTGCCTCGAAACTCGGGAAGAGCGTGAAGAAGAGAGCAACAAGCAGGAGCAGGAACGGCACGATACCGAAGAGGGCGATTTTGATTTTGCCACCATTGATCCAATAGCCGTTTTTGACCGCGGGACCTTTCTTGTGGAGTTTCAAAAACGCCATGAACATTGGGAGGTAGGAAAGAAGCAGACAGACTAGGCTGAGCGAGAAGAAAGTCCAGAAGAGGTTCGAGATTTCTGGGAAGAATTCGGCAACGATAATGCCGGCGATTGCAATGACAAGAGCGACGACGCCGGTCCAAATCGAAACGACATAGGGCACGCCGTCTTTGTTGCGCTTCGCCCAAGACTTCGGGAAAGTCCCGTCTTCAGCAGCGTAGGCGATGACGGAGTTGACGCCGAAGTTCCAGGACGAGATGTTCGCAACAAGAGTGTAAATGAAGAGCCCGCCAACGACAACGATGATAGCCTTGATAGCGGCGGCGGAGAAGCCGATGGTCGTCAAGAGGATCTGGTAGCTATCGAGGAGACCAGAGTCGGTTGGAATTTGGTCGAGAGGGATAGCAACGCCAATACCGAAGGAAGCGAGGAGATAGAAAACTGCGATTAAAATACCACCAAGAATAACGGCTTTCGGGATTTCTTTCTTCGGGTTTTCCATATCGTCGCTAAAGGTCGAGACAACTTCAAAGCCAAGCATGTTAAAGATGATAAGAGCGATGAAGCCGAGGCCCGTAAAATCAAATTTGCCGTCAGCACCAACCATCGGAAGAAGGTCAGTCCAGGATTCGATTGGGTTTGCGCTGCCTTGAGTGACTAAGACGTAAATACCGAGCGCACCAAGGCCGGCCATGAAGATAAACTTCGCGAAAGCGCCAAGATTCGAGAGCCAGGCGCTTTGGGAGATACGCAAGACGCCAAGCACGGACACGAGTAAAATATAGCCGACCTGAATAGCGAGGATGAGCGGCCAGGTCATTTCGACGCCGAGCATCTGGAGTAAGTAAGTCGTGACAAGGTCAGCGAGCGAGGCAATCCAGAGCGGATAGTTCACCCAATAGAACCAAGCAACGCGGCCAGCCCACTTCGGTCCGAAGGCTTTCTTAATCCAGGTATACATACCACCTTCGGAGGGGTATTGCGTACCGAGCTCAGCAGAAATCAGGCCGTAAGGGACGAAGAAGCCAATGAGCATAATAATCCACCAAAGATACTGAGAATTACCGATGGCGGCGGTTGGCGCAACGGCATCTCCGACCAGGATGATACAGACCGTCGCAAGAACGGCGCTGAAGAGCCTGAATTTATGTTTTTTATTTTTGTTAGGCATTTAGTTCCTCCTTTTGCCCTTTTATTTCATCAAGCGCCTCCTGGGCGACGCCACCAAAATACAAAACCAAACCACGCTGAGCGGTGAGACGATTTTCGGCCTGATCCCAAGCAACAGAGTTTGGACCGTCGAGGACGCTATCAGTGACTTCCTCGTTGCGACTAGCCGGGAGACAGTGCATAAACTTGACGTTCGGATTGCCGGTCGCGGCGAGAAGCTCGTCATTAACCTGATACTTCGGATAGAACTCGCGCATATAAACGTCTTTTGGAGTTTCTTTGTCGTAGAGACCATACCAGACGTCAGTATAGATAAAGTCAGCGCCTTCGAGGACGGCTGGATTGTCGGAAACGTGGACGCTGCCGCCGTAGCGCTGGTTGTTAGCGCGACCAATCTTCAGGAAGTCATCGGAAAGCCACTTCGCAGGCGGAGCATATTGGACGAAATCCATGCCCATTTTCGTCGTGATCATCATGAGCGACGCACAGACCTGCGTGCAGTCGCCGACAAAAACGACCTTCACTTTGTCGAGAGGTTTGTCAGCAGGAAGGTGGTCGAAAATCGTGATGATGTCACCGAGTTCTTGGGTCGGGTGATTATAGTCGGACATACCGTTAATCACGGGGACGGTCGAAGTCTCAGCGAGCTCGACGACGCTAGCGTGGCGGTCGACACGAGCCATAATCATATCGCACATGCGCGAGAGGACGCGGGCAGTGTCGGCGATGGTCTCGTGCGCACCAAGCTGGATAGCGCCTGGAGCGAGGTTGAGCGCATGACCGCCGAGCTGCTCCATAGCAACTTCAAAAGAAACACGCGTGCGCGTGGACTTTTGCTCGAAAATCATGGCTAAGTTTTTGTGATAGAGGGTCGCCAGAGTGCCGCCTTCTTTGATGAAATCGCGAACAGTCGTGGAGACCTTGACCATGTCGAGGATTTCGGACTGATCGAACTCGGTAGTGTCGATGAAGTCCTTACGCGACGGGGTCTTGTGATCTAGTTCATAAGGATTATACATAACCTTATTATAACTTATTTTAGGTTAAGCACAAGAGAAATAGAGAGTTTATTGTTAGGAAAATGACCGTTGGTCAGTTTTATCTGTTTTAGGCGAAGTCGCGACGAACTTTTGCGAGGTGGTCTTGGGCCTTTTTCGTGACTGAGCGGCCGCGCGGGGTGCGCTCGATAAGGCCGAGTTGGAGCATGTAGGGCTCGTAGTAGTCTTCGATAGTAGCCGCTTCGTCGCCGGTCAAAGCGGCAATAGTCGTCAGGCCAACTGGACGCTCGCCGTAGTTTTCGAGTATAAGTTCGAGCATGTTGCGGTCGGCGGGATCGAGACCGAGCTCGTCGATCTCCATAAGTCTTAGCGCACCTTCGGCGAGGTCAGTGTCAATAAAACCGTTGCCGTGGACTTCGGCGTAGTCGCGAACGCGCTTCGTCAGGCGATTGGCGATGCGCGGGGTCAGGCGAGAACGGGTCGCGAGGAGCTGCGTGGCTTCGGGGGCGATTTCGGTGCCGAGGAGACGGGCAGTGCGGCTGATGATTTTTTCGATTTCGGGAATGCGATAATATTCAAGACGATGAATGAGGCCGAAACGGTCGCGGAGCGGGCCAGCGAGAGAACCGGTGCGAGTGGTAGCCCCAACAACGGTGAACTGCGGAAGATCGAGGCGAACGGAGCGAGCGGCCGGACCCTTGCCGATAACAATATCGAGTTTATAATCTTCCATCGCAGAATAGAGGACTTCTTCGACGGCGCGGCGGAGACGGTGAATTTCATCGATAAAAAGGACATCGCCGTTCTGGAGATTGGTCAAAATCGAAGCAAGGTCGCCAGCGCGCTCAATGGCCGGACCGGATGTCACGCGGAGATTCGCGCCAAGCTCATGCGCGATGATGTTCGCCATGGTGGTCTTGCCGAGGCCGGGCGGGCCGTAGAGGAGGACATGGTCGAGGGTAGTGCCGTCGTCACGTTTTTTGACGGCGTCAATAGCAAGTTTGAGGTTATTTTTCAGACGTTCCTGACCAATGTAGTCCGCAAAACTGAGCGGACGAAGCGAGACTTCTTCGGCCTGCTCGGCCAAATCGTTTTCGCTAACTTTTGCATCGATGACGCGCTCTTTCGGTTTGGGCGGTTTTGGTGACTTGAGTAGTTTTGACGGTTTTGGCGGTTTTGGCGAGCGCAGTTGATCGGCGACGGTTTTCGTTCCCGTCCCTGCGTTCAAGTCGTCGGAATTTACCTCCATGCTTCTCTGGATTCCCATGTAGCAATTATAGCATGTTTTTCATTTGCGGCTCGCTATTAGGACGTAAGTTGTGGTATAATAGGGTGAAAGTAGATTAAGGAGGAAAATGGCAAAAGCACTCGAACAGGGTAGCAAAACCTGGAAAAATTTGGAAGCAGCGTTGGCTGGCGAATCGCAAGCAGCGGTGCGGTACGGCTTCTTTGCATCTCAGGCGAAGAAGGATGGCTACGAACAAATCAAGGCGATTTTTGAAGAAACTGCCGGCAATGAGCGCGAGCACGCGAAGATGTGGTATAAGTTGCTCCATGGAGGCCAGGTTGCGGGCACGAGCGAGAATCTGAAGTCGGCAGCCGAGGGTGAGAAATACGAGTGGACGACGATGTATGACCAGTTCGCAGCCGAAGCCCGCGAAGAAGGTTATGATGATATTGCGGTGAAGTTTGAACAAGTCGCGGCAATTGAAAAGGAACACGAGGAGCGCTACATGAAGTTGAAGGAAAATGTCGATAACGACATGGTCTTCAAGAGCGACAAGGTGACTATCTGGAAGTGTCGCAATTGCGGCTACGTCTTCACGGGCGAGAAGGCTCCGGAAGTTTGTCCAGTTTGTCTACACCCACAAGCGTTCTTTGAGATTGAAGCGAAGAATTACTAAGCTGCGGAAAACTAAGAGCCTCGTGAGAGGCTCTTTTTTGTGGGGTGACAGAGAATTGAGGCTAGAGATCCTGGTTGTTGCGACCGCCGTCACAGAGACCTTTTTCGGTCCAGCAGTTTGCGGTAACCCAGAAGTTTTTCTTGAAGGAGTTTTCATCGCCGTCTCCAAGTTCAAGAGCGTATTGCGGATACGGGAAGAACAGGTCAGCGGGATCGAGACGAGTTTCAACACGACGGTAGAGTTGGTTAGTGCGACCGGTAGAATCGACGCTAACCTGCACACCCTTAAAGTCGATAGTATCGCCGCTGGTGTTTTTCATTTCCAGCGCGAAGTCGGTAAAGCTGTCGCCATAAGGCAAGGAAACGATTAGCATGGCGTTGTCAGAATCGTTTAGCAATCCGCCGACGTTGAGCGTCACAGTGCAGGCAAACTCATTACCGTTAGTGCATTCGACCGGGAAGGGGGTTTGCTCGTTAGAGCTGCCACTTTTCACGGCGTCGCCGGCATTAATGATTTCGCTAGAGGAAATGTTGTTATTCGTCGATCCACTACTAGGTAAGAAAATCATCGTGCTATAGAGGACAGAGTTTCCGGAGTTATTGACAACATTGTCGTTCCGAGAAGCGGGATCATAATTAATATCATTGAGATTGATGTTTTTCGGGGCGCGGATGAGAGTGAGAGAGATGGTAGGAGGCGTGGTCTTTCTAGCGAAGTCTTTTAGCTCTTGATCGTCGGCAAGGTTGAAGGTAGTATTGTTCGAACCTTGGTTGGTTTGAGAAAACCATTTGAAAACGATCTGGCTGACTTGGCCGAGGTTTGTCTCATCACTACCATCTTCACGATTGACGCCGAGAGGGATGGCTTTCGTGCGAGTGTCATCGGTGAGGGTGCCGCGATAATCTGGGACGGTGTCTTTGACGATAACGCAGGTGTAGGCTTGGTCAGAGTTGTTGCCGCTACTACTTTCTTGGATTTTGATTTCGGAGGGGTTATCGCTGCCAGAGTTGACGTCGACATAGTTCTGGCCGTAGAGAGCCCTCGCGAGCGGGAACCCGTTTTTGCAGAAGTTCGGGTTCTGGATTTCGGCGTCGGTGGAGAAAATATCGTATTGAGAACAGTTGGAGCCGTGTTCGCTGAGGCATTTGTAGTAACGGTTAACCATGATTTTGGCGTCCTCGACGCCAGCGAGAGCCGAATCGTAAGCGGAGCGAGACAGGTCATCATTGCTACTCTGGTTCCCTTCGGATAAAATAATGCGAACAAAACTTAAAGTAATAACGCCGAAAAGAATAGTCGCAAAAACAACTACATAAAGCGAGGCGGCGCCTTTTTTGGTGCGAGATAAGTTAAAGCGTGAGCGTTTCATAAGTTAATTATAGCATAAGTCTGCGACTTATTTTGCATTAGACGCCGGCGGTGCGAGCGGCAAAGTTAAACTTGTTGATTGAGCAGTAGTTAAATTCGGAGCCGAGGTCGTTTAGCATACTGGTTGTATCGTCGGTATTCTCACCATTGACGTCACAATAATCGCCGGAGCGAACGATATTAACGCGACCGCGTTCGGTAGCAAGAATAAAAGTGCCAGACATGAAAGTTCGGAGGGTGACTTCGTCCTGAGAAATCGGGAAGATAGTGAACTCGTAGAGCATGAGGTCAAGGTCGAAACTATTCAAGAAGCCTTGGGTCGGGGTGGGGGTATAGTTCTTCGCGCCGTTGGCGAGGGTGCGGATGTCGATCTCATAGTTAGCGTTGGCAGAGTTTTCGAGCTCGGCAGCGTAGTTATAAGAGTTCGTGGAGGCAGAACAGGCACGGTAGGTTTTATCCTCGAAGCGAGCGAGGCGAAAATCATTCAGAAATTGTTCGTTACCCGCAGTATCATTGTAGCGGAGGCTAACTGTGCGGTTCGCTTCCTGGCCGTAATAAGTATTCCAGATGTATGAGTAGTTCCCCGTGCAGAAGACGCCGGCAAACTGAACGTTAGAGTGAGGCTTAGTCGGGTCGTCGGAAACGGCAAGCGGACTTTCGCCGTAGCGATGTTGGAAGATAAAGTTAAAAGCACGTTTTTGTTTACATTCCTCCTGGGCGCCAGCTTCACGGATATGGCTATTGCAAAGACTGACCGTATCAACAGAAGGTGCGGCGTTAATGGACTCTGTGAACTCGTCGATAAGCCCGCGGCCAACACTGTTGACAGCTTTCAGAGTGAGACCTTTTTGGTAAATCGTGACGATATTGGAGATGATAATCGCGATAGAGATTAGCAAGGCGGCAATGAAAGCCATAGAAAGTGAGAACTCGACCATAGTGAAGCCGGGCTTGACGGCAGACTTAAGGTTTTTTGAACTTTTGGCACGAGTTAGTTTCATCGAATACTCTCCGGGTTATAAAGCCTAATTACAGCGTCGAGCGCAGTCGGAACGCCACTGTTTGAGCCGTACCAGCACGAATTGATGTGAAAATCATAGAAGGTCGGCTTTCCATCGGCACCAGTCTCGCTGCTGCGCACGGCAACAACCCAAATGCCTTCGGCACGAGCAACCGACTTGTAGTCGAGAGAGTTCGTGTCGGACATGTTGACGGTCGAGGAACCCGTGTCAGCGTCATCACGATTCCCGGTGCGAGTGAAAATGATGCGAGCATTCAGAAGCGCAGGAGTGAATAAGTTACGATCAGAAGAGTTGAGCGTGGAGATATAGGCCTCGCTGAGACTAGCGCCGGTGTCGCGCGGAGCAATAAGCTCGCGGGTGTTGATAATGAAAGCGTTGTTGCGTGTGAGAAGATCTTGATAAGCAGTTGTCGGATCATTGCTCGTGTAAACTTCACGACAAGTGGTATATAAGTCGGTAATTGTATAGTTGTCGTTTAGACCGGTGACATCGTCGGACGGACGTAGAGTGTGCGCAGTGATAGCGTCCCAGAGGGCTTGGTACTGTTGACACTTCTCATCGCTAGTGACACTGCCACAGGTCGGGAGAGTAGCCTCGGAGATATATGAACTATGGATGAAACGGAGAGCTTCGGCTTGGGCATTAAGTTCGTTTCTAGCGGTGACGAGTTCAAGGGCGCGCTCAGCATCGGCGACACCGGCGTTCATCATAGCGATTGAAATAACAGCGACGAGCGAGAAAATCGCGATAGCAAACATAACTTCGATAAAAGTGTCGCCGCGCCTAGCTTTTGATAATAGGTTACGGGTTTTCAACGGCATCGGTTCTCCTCCCCTGGAATATCTGAATCCGTATCAAGGATACTAATCGCGGAAGTGTTGCGGCCATCTTCGGCGAGGCGAACCTCACGATAGACGGCGGCGTTTTCAGACTTAATGCAGAAGCCGACAGCTTCCTGACGGTATTCGGCGCGACGATCTTGAATATCGGTGCGGAAAATGCCGCTGGCAGTTTGGTTTTCACTAGTGCAGCCATCGCGCAGGTCGTAGGTTAAGTTCTCGGAAAAATAAGTGTGAACGGTGCCGGAGGTTGGCGAGCGGGCGATGAGCACAGTACCGACGAACGGTTCGCTACTATGGGTATTATTGGCTTTGGCGAGCGAGGCCTCCCAAAGCGGAAGATAATAATCTTGCGTTGAGCTGCTTCCGGCGTCGCCACAGTACAAGTGAGCCTCGACGTAAGCCAGCTCATCCATAAAGTCGCCATCAATTGAGGTCGGGATGTCCGCTTTACCAATGAGCGTTGCGGAATAAACCGAACGCGTGCTGTCAGAGCTATCGGGGTAGTTGTAGCCGAAGACAAGGATTTTGCCAAAAACTGCTTCACTCATGGAGTTACCGGCACCGAGTGATTCGGGGCTCAAAACTTCGCCATAAACCGTACGGAGGTATTCGGCGAAAGAGCGGACAGAGTCATTATAACGTTGGTGAGCGATAGCAGTGAAAGTGCCGCCGAGCATACCGACGATCAAGAGTCCGGTCAGACCAAGAACGAGCATGACTTCGATGAGCGTGAAGCCTTTTTTTGTTTCGGGAAGTTGTTTAGTTTTTGCGATGGCGGGCATTTTAGTACCTCGGGGCTAACTCACGGGAATAAGCTTCGGTGTAACTGGAGTCGTAGCGACCAGCTTGGGCGTAGGCCCAGAGATAGGTGCTAGCGCTCAAGTTGAAGATTTCGGCAGATTCATGACGGTCAGATTGCGGGCTGTAAGCGCTCGTCGGGTCGGAGCCGTAAGTGCGATTCAAAGTAACGCTGCCAGCCATGACCGGGCCATTAAAGACAAGTTGTTGGTCGCAGACTGTATTCTGGTTCCAGCCAACAGCGGCGGTAGCAGTTCCCTTCGCCGCTTCGCGGACAGTACAGGTGTTGATGTTGCCAGTCGCGATAATCCAGGCATCGATACGACGAACGTCGGGGTTAATCGTGATATCGCCGCCAACAAAGATGACGTTCTGCGGAAGTTGATAAATGTTAGTATAGTTCTGCGTAGGATAGACGATGTTGCTTGTGATATTGAGGTTCCCGCTAACAGTAACGATCCTGGTCAAGGCCGAACTAGAATAGACATCATTGATAGTGGAGTTGGGATGGTTCTTAAGGTAGCTATCGAGACGAGTGCGGAGGGCTTGGCTGGTCGTGATGCCGGACCCACCGATAGAGCCGCCGGAATTGGCGATAGTGAGCGGGGAGTTCGTCGAGAGTTCTTTACTGGTCGAGCCGCGACTAAACATATCGCCGGAAGCGAAGATGTCGGAGCTGCCGCCAATAACTGCTAGGTATTCAGACCATGAGCCGTAGACGAAGTTGAACTGGCCAGGAGTTGCGGCTTGTGGGCCGGATTCGCTGACGCCGAGGATGCGCGGAGAGGTAGTAGCTTTGACCCCGCCGTTCGTGAGGACGCCACCATTCCAAGCTGCGGCAGAGGGTTTCTTCGCGATCGTGCGACAAGCGGCGTTATAATTCGTCCAATAATCGGAGACGCGCGTTTCTTTTTGCCAAGCATCCTGACCGTTTTTCGTGATGGAATACCAGTATTCCCAGCGATAGCCGAAAGAGTTACAGTATTTATAACCAACGTAATCGGGGACGGCGATAGTTGCGCTGCGACCGCTGGCGCTTCCGCCTCCAAGAATGGCGCCGTTGCCGGTGAGTGAATGTGGGAAGCGGACTGGTCCGAGATTGAGAGTCGTCTGGAGGACGGGGCTCTTGCCGTCGTTCAGGACGTCGCACCAAACTGTAGTAGACTTACCTTGATAGTAGGTACAGGGTTCCTTATTTTCGCGATTTGGGTAAACTTTGCCGATATTCCCTTTTGTGATGTCTGCGTAGTATTGGACAGAAGCAGGAACGAGATAGTTGATCGCTTTATACTCAGCGAGGCGGCGGGAGGCCTGGGAAATGGCTTTCGGATTCCAGCCAACGTCGGAAGTCTCGCCGGCGTATTTGATCCAGTTGTTGACGCCACCGGAGGTGATACTGTTCTCGTTCTCTTCTGGTTCGGAGGGGCGAGTGACAGTAACGCAGGCTTTAGTCCAGCCAGTACCATCAGAGGATCCCTCACTATACTCCCAATGGTCAAAGACGGATGGAATGGTTTTCGTATAAATAGCCTTGCGCTTCATCTCAACATTAAGTTTGTCGTGATCTATTTTTTGACAGACTGTGACCGGTTGGTCTGGCTGAATCCCAGAGATCGTGTATGTAGTTGTGCTAACAACCTTTCCGCTATTGGCGCCGGACTTATTAGTGCAATGTTTGTCTTGTTTTACTTGTCCGGTAACCTTTCCTTCCCAAGTGACGGTGTAATTTGAGCAGACGTCCGGGAACGTATCACTAGAGCTAACTGGTTTACCAGTCTCGCCTTGATACTCGCTCCAAAGCCATAGCTTATTATCATAATACATATTATGCTCAAAAGTAACCTGAACACTATCTTTATCGGTGCTAAACTTAATCTCGACTTCGCGATCGTCGGTTTTACTTTCGCCGGTCGTCGCCTCGTACCCCGGAACATCGTTTTGTTGCGGAACTTTTACAGTTGAGGTCGACCAAAAGCCGCCTTCACCGGCTGGTTTGTTTGGATCTGGAGAGCGCGTAACTTCGACGCAAGCACGGGAAGAGCCTTGATCAGAATATTGCGGATCAGTATAATTCCCATTAGCCGTCGAGCCGAAGGTGATATTTTTATTGCTATAAGTTATGCGATGACAGATGGTGACTTTTTCGTTTTCTTGGAGTTGAACAGTGATGGTGTCTTGGCCAATTTGACCAGAGCTTGCGTTGGCGCCCCCATTTGTAGTATAAGTTCCGGAGGCAACTTGATTGCGGTTCTGTCCGCCACTTTCGGAAACAGTCCAGCCCGTCGTGACGTCTGCAAAAGTTGCGCCGGACGGAATACTGGTGAGACCGTTTTTATAAAAGATTTCGTGCCAGAACGTTGCCGTGAATTCCTCTTCAGTCGTAGTAACACGCTTCATGGCTTCACCGTCTTCCTCTGAAGTGACGCTTCCTGGGTCGGTGACGCCGGTTTGAGCGGGCACGTTTACGGTAGACTTAGAGACGAATTTACTGCCTGGATTATCCCAGGTCTTGTCGTAGCAGAACCAGCTAACGTCGCGCCAAGCGAAACCATTGGTAGCGTTATTGGCGGCGGCAACTTGGAACTTGTCATAGGTCGTAGCCCAGCTTTCGCCATAGGGATCCCCTTCGCGGAACCAAATATAGGTCGAGGATGAACTTTCAGCGCCGACACGAGTACCTCCCGCGCTGTAAATCTCATGAACGCGCACCATGCCAGCCTGAGTCTTCCCGCCGCTCAAAGCCTGACGAACCCCGTTACGATGAGTCGCGAGGCCGAGACGATAGTAACCGCCATATTTCCCGCAGCCCGTGATAGTTCCGCCAGTGACATGTCCATCGGTCGGGATTGTGACTGTATCTTTGTCGGTCGCATAATATTGCCATGTTGCGCCAAAACAAGTGTCCCAATAGTCACCGCATGCACCGCCGGTAACACCACCTGGATCGCCGGCTTCCGCAAAAACCAATGCGGTAGAGCAGCCTAGAAAAAGAGAGGCTACAACGATACCAAGTATAGTTTTTAGTTTTTTCATGAATTATGCTCCGCTTCATATATTTTTAGATTGACTTCATAGGCTGCGCTGTTGTATTTTTCAGCGCTAGCGTTGTCTCCAATGGATGCGCAAGCGATAGCCATGAGCGCATAGTAGTTGGCCTGCTGTGCGAGTTCGAGCTGGTCAACTTCTACGGTTTCGCCGATGTTGATCGCTTCATCGTAAATATTTTGGCCAATATAAAACATCATTTGAGAGAGTTTAAGTTGGTTTGCATATTCACGACCGTTATCGGTGTTCATGGCGTCTTCAATTGCGTCTTCGACGGCGGACATATCTTTATCTTGCTCGTAGATTTCGTCAAGCTTATCTTTGTAATCTGTGATATCTTCAATGGTTCCGCCGGCGATAGTCGGAACTTCGGGCTTGGGTTGGTTGATAATAACGAGAACAACGGTGACGATAATTGCGATTACGGCGACGCAGCCAGCGACGATCGAGCCGATTTTAACATAAGGCATTGCCTTTTTGCGGGCGGCTTCCTGGGCGGCCTTTTTCTCGGCGGCTTTACGGTTTTGCTCGGCGAAGGGATCTTCTTGTTTCGCGGCCCACTGGCCGATGTAGTCGGACTTGAAGGCGACGTTCGGATTGGCAGACGCGGGATTCTGACTTTGATGCGATGCGGATTGCGGATGAGCGGAGTTTGACGATATGTTCGAGGCGGAAGTGGGCGTAGGGTTCGGCGCCGCATTCAGTGCAGGTTGCACGGAGTTATTCCCGGTGGTTTTTAGAACGTCATCATGACTTTTATCCATGTTCTCATTTTAGCATAAGTTGCGTAGTTTTGGCATAAGTTTTATGGAAGTTGTGGTGAGTTTTGAAGTTGTTGACGTCTCGACGTAGCTTTTGCTAGGAGTTTGCTAAGCGCCGAAGAGGAAAGTGAGCCATTGTTCGAGATTACTCATTTCGGAGATGGCGGGTGCGGCGTCGGCTTCGGGATCGGATTTGTGCTTGTTTTTAGCGGCTTCGGAGTTTTCCGGGAGATAGATCATGGTTTCGCCGGCGAGCATTTTGCCCTGATATTTGCGGGCGGCGAGTTCTTGGTATTCGGCGGAGAGATAATATTCGTTTTCAAGCTCAAGGGTTTCGACTTCAAGCTCGAGGAGGGCTTTTTCGCGCTGGCGCGAGGCAACTTCCTGGGCGAGGGACCAGTTGCGGGTCATGGAGGAAACCGAACCCCAAGTCCACATCAAGCAGCAAGCCGCAGCGACGATAATTACGATGTTATCAAAAACAAGCAGGTCATGCTTCAGCCAATACTGGGCTTTGCGAAATTTGGTTTTTAGGTCGGTGGACTCGGACATAGGGTCTAGTGTTTCGCGTTTTGCGTTTTACTCGCGCGGATTTTCGGTATGTTCGGGCCATTACGGGCCGCGCGGGTAGCGCTGGTGTTTTACCTCCTTATGGTTATATTATAGCACAGACTTCAATAAATGCTATTGCTGGAAGCCTACCAGGCTTATTAGTTTGAATATCATGTCCGGGCGTGTTAGGCGCTGCTGAAGTTCTATGCTCGACAATCGTAAACTATATAAAACTTAGCTAAGCATAACTTGATGAATTACGTTATTTTGTATTCTATTGACTTACTTTTGACATTTTGCTATAATGTATTTATTATGATTTACAAGTACAGTATAGAGAATTTTTATTCAATAAAAGACAAGGTAGAAATCAACCTAGTTTCTAGGAAGTCGGAGCCTAAAGCAGAGGAACTATATCGTGACGTCCCCTTTGACAAAAAGGTTTCTAAAGTCATTTTTGTAGGCGGTTCGAACGCTAGTGGCAAAACTAATATCTTGCGAGCATTACCTTTTTTGCAAATGATGTTTACTTATGTTGACTATTCAGATGATGATGCCGGTTATCGACCCTTTTTTACTAGGGCTAAATATCCGTCCGAGCTATCTGTGGAATTTTCTGTTGACGATGACAGCGTGTTCAACTATCTTATTCGCTTAGACACAAAGAGGATTTTATACGAGACATTGACTAGGCGGGCATTAGTTGAAGAGAGAACATCAGAAATCACTATTTACGAGCGTGTTTGGGAAGAAGAAAAAGAGCACTACAAACTAGATATTTCAGACTTCCTCCCAACAATTAAAGCTATGACCACTCTTCAAGAGGTTGTCGATAGTAATGTCCACGCCTCAATGGTAGCCGTCTTGTCAAACTTTGAGCCGAAGGACGGCCTCCTTGGTCAAGTTAAGCAATACTGGGACAAAATAGATACGAACATACAGGTATTCGGAAGTTTAGAAACTAACCATTCGATGTATAGCCTAGCAGATAAAGCTCTTCGTAAAATATATGAAACTCCGGTGTTGTATGATCAGGCGATAGAGATTCTTAAAAAATATGATATTGGAGTATCAAAGATAGAAAAGAAAGAGAAGGCTGGGCCAAACCGCGACAGAACCATGTACGGACTAGATCATGTATTTGGTAAGGCACATATCAGCTGCACGACCAATTATGAATCTAGCGGAACGCAAAAAATGCTCATACTACTGGAGGTGATTTTATCAGTACTTAATGCCGGAAGCACAGCTATTATTGATGAGCTGGATGCCTTTTTGCATCCCGACATCTTTACGGAAATCATTAACCTTTTTATGTCAAGTCAGAGCAATCCGAAGGGCGCGCAAATCATATTTAGCTCACAGAATTATTCGCCGTTATTATCTCTTGACAAGCAGCAAATTATTTTAGTTGAAAAGAACAAAAATGGAGAAACGGATGCTTGGCGACTTGACGAAATTGAGGGAGTAAGGGCGGATGATAATTTTTATACAAAATATTTAACTGGCGCTTATGGCGCGGTTCCGCGAATTGGATAGTTTGCAATGTCTAGTATCCACAGAAAACGTACAGTACGCAAAACGACCCTAATGTACGGCGAAGGAAGTGATGATCAATGTTGGCTCAATTACCTGAAGAGTCTTTTTGCTAAAGAGAAAACTGTCAAGATTAAGAACGGCGGAGGAGGTAGTCCAGACAGCGTGATTAAGAGGATGGTTGGCGACATCAGCTTCAATGATTATGATGGTAAGATTGCTCTGCTTGATACGGATCGCCCGGAATTTATTGAAGCTAAGAACCTTGCTAATGAGCACAGTATTACACTTATTCCATCAAATGGCTGCATTGAACTTGAACTCTTGGAGCTGCTGCGTATCATTTATCCTAAGAAGGTATCTGGCGCAGCGTTAAAGCGAGCTCGTGTTAATTCACATCAAGCTAAAGCTGAATTCAAGAAAGTATGTGAGCATAGTCCTAATGCGTATGCGAAATTTTTTACGAATGAGACATTAATAGAAGCACGCTCAAGTAGCACATGGCTTGATATGCTTTTAGCTGCGCTAGAAGCTGCTTAGCGTAACTGCGCGTCCTAATATGGAAATATCGAAAAAGTCAATGTCGCTTCGGCCAATGAATTACGAACTATAGTAGATACATCGGTTTAGCCGGAGACTTTACTCTGAACGGGCGGCAGTCCTCTTATTATTTGTAGTCACCAGAGTGCTATACGGCAATTCGCCAGGCGCGTGTCGTTACTACTCGCCCGTGGACAGGACCGTTTAGATCTAAGGGCAATCGGTCGAGAATTCGGTCTTCACTAAAGATGATGTTTAATATATTCTTGTATTTGATTATCATCATTCTTGTTCACAGCATCTATTACGCTAGATTCGCCTTTGGCGTGGTCCATAAAGCTAAACACGCTCATTGTTGGTTGGATTCTCTCGGAATCTCACCAATCTCTAAACACCTTTAGCCATAGAATACTTTTCTTCGATACTTTGACGCAAAAAACTATATGATACGAGCAATTCTAAGTTGCATGAGATAATGTATTTGTATCTAGCGTACGTCGTTCCTTTCTTTAGTGCTGGCTTGCAATCTTGACAGATTACGAACTAATTATATGGTAATATGTTAGATACTGAGACACAGAGCTTAACTAAACTCCGGACAATCCGGGGCTCTGGCAACAAAAATTGTTTTGTCTCAGAAGTTATCTATTTTGGAACGGAGCAAGTCGATTCCCTTAACCAATCCAAGAGAACATAGAAAAATCCGAAGTATGACTAGTCAGTCCTCATATTAGCGCACATATTGTCGAGTTTTGTGCGGGTTTATGATATAATTACAGAGAACATTAATGTTTTGTCCGGTGGGGAATGTTCGCTGGAAGTCGATTATTCCTTTTCGCTGGGGACGTAGCTCAGGGGTTAGAGCAGGCGGCTCATAACCGCTTGGTCGTTGGTTCGAACCCAACCGTCCCCACCAAGTTTTGAGATTTGGTGGTATCGAGGTTTTAGAGTTTGCGGCTTTGTGGCCGTTTTTTGAGGCTTCGAGGTTGTGTTGAAAATGCTTAACTTTGCGTTTTGTGGGGAAATGGGGTAGAATTGTAATGTTGGCCGAGAGGTCACGACAGTTGCTTAGCCGAAGGGCTACAAGAATCTTAACAACTTGGAGGTAAATGAATCATGAAAAAGAAACTTCTCGCACTACTTTTGGCTGTGGGCATGGCGGTTTCGCTGTGTGCTTGCGGAGACAGCGGCGACTCTGGCGCCGCCCCCGTCTACGATGAAAATCCGACGGCGCCCGATAACTCCTGGGCGGCTGAAGAGCCGAACGAAACGACTGAGCCGGACAGCGAACCTATGCCGCCCGAGAGTACCACTGATGCACCGATTCCCGACCCTACACCGATCACCACGGAGTCCTATAAGCCCAAGGGGCTGATACTGATGACGATCACGAACGCCAACTTTTCCGACCCGAAGATTTACTGCGTGAATATCGAGACCGGCGATTCTAGACTAATCGCGGAGTGGGATTTCAGACCGCGGCAGGGCGACACTCTCGTCTATTCCCTGGGCGCAGGTTTTCGCTGTGGACGTCGAGAGTGTTTCGCTGATGACTACAGTAAGGTCGCCGTTTCGCAGATGGACTCTCAGAGCGGTCAGACTTGCGCTGGCTGGCTGGACGCAGATGGAAACTTTTTTAACGTCAGCGAAGCCCTGGGGCAGCTTAACCGCAGCGATTTCGACGACGTCGTCCAATACTATGCTGTTGGCTTCGCGGATGATGAGTTTTTCGTCTACTACCAGGTCAGCAACCGGATAGAGTATCACTATGTCCCGCTGGATAATCTCGACTCTTCCGCGATTCAGGACGGCCTGCCGTTCCCCGGTTGTGAAAGCGGCGAATTCCCGGAAGAGAAAATCACCGACTATATCGGCGATTCGCGATTCCTGGTCAATGCTGGCGGGAAATTTGCCGGAAATGATGGCGTTAGCACAATCTTGAACATGGAGACCGGCGAGAAAACTAATTATGTCCCCGGCACGTCGCGGCTGAGCTGGCATGCGGTAGTCTCGCCGGATGGAGAGCAGGTTGCGTTCATGTCGCAGCCGAAGAGCGGAACCGAAGTAAATATCTACACCATGCCGCTCGCGGGTGGCGATCCTGTGAAGGTACCGACCGAGGGATTTGAGCTCTCAGGCCAGCACCGTTGCGAAAATGGACCCAATATTGACGGCCAGTGTACGATGCTGGTGGAGTGGAAATAGTTTCGATTACTCTTCGCATTAAATAAGAATTGAGGTGAATATATTATGAAGCGTTGCGCGTTTTGTGGGGCGGAAGTCGCAATGCATGCAGAATGTAGGACTGGATGCCCTTCTTGTTTGGCCGCTTACCGAGCCGACATAGCAGCCGGAAAAATCCCGGCGGGTTTGTCTCCAGAAGCCTATACTTTTGACTTTTGGAAATATATTCGTCAGCTTGAGCGCGATGTAGTCGCAGGGAGGATTTCTGAAGTAGAAGCGCATGTCAAGGTCAACAAGGAAGCTGAAATTGCAAAAAAGAATTATGCGAGACAACAAGTTCTGGAGTCGGGAGAGCGTAGTAGACTGGAAGCGCTAGAAAAGGAGCAAGAAGGCCCAACTGGGTTCCTCGTCTAACTGCCGTAAAACTACGGTGAACCTGATTAGATTGTTTTCTTTTAATACAATACCCTAGGTTATGGTTCTCCGTGTGTTATGAGTAAGTACGAAACTAGCCGTTTCGTCTACTCGCCTCCAAAAGTCTTTGGCCGCCCTTCTTCAAGGGCGGCCATTTTCTTACCTATCCATAATTAGCTGGCATTATTTTCAATATCAATAGAATTATTGTGCTCCATAATTTGCTTTGCCTTCATAGCATCAGCCGCGCTGAGTGGACGGCCCGTGGCAACATCGATCCAGTTTCCACTTGCAGTTAAGGTCCACCCTGTCGGCATGGCAACTTTTTGCTTTGCTCCACGGGGCACCTTGAACTGATGCAGATCTGCCGAACCAACCTGATCAACAAGTGACCCGCCACTAACTGCCGTTTCGATGCCTTTGGCGCGTGCCGAGGCGAGGGCGCTCTGGAGCTGCCTAACGTTGTCGACAGTATGGGCGTCCTGCTTTAGGGAATCGGTGATATTATTGACAAGGTCACTATATTGCTGTTTCTGTGCCGTTGTCATCGTACCCCAGTTCCCAGCATTTTCAATTTGCTTGACGATGTTGTCGATACCGGCCGCGCTTGCAGTTCCGATCATACGTGAACCTTCTGAGCGAGTATGTCCATGAGGAACGTGACCACTAGCGTAGGCAACATTTTCAATGGCATCAATACGCTGCCGAACTTCACCTTTGAGAGTAATCTTGCCTGCTGCTGCAGCAGCCTTCGCTTCGTTGAAAACATTCAGGACTTGCTCCAGATCCTGGCCAGACAAATCGCCCGTGATTGTTGCACGCAAAAGGTTGTCATAGTAGGCATCTCCCAGGTCATTGACGTTCTCCGCCTTAATGCTTTGTGCGCCTTTATGGCTATAATTACTAGACACATACCTGCTAACTGTGCCGCCGTTGTAATCGTCGAATGTTTCCTGAGAGAAGGAACTCATATTAGAGAAGTTGTCAGCATTTATATCTTTCAGCATAGAATCAAGGGTGCGACTACCAGCCTTAATCTGTCCGGCAAAATTACGCGTGAGATTGGCGGACGCATCGCGAATGCCTCTACGCTGTTCAGCAGTTCTAGCCGTAAAGCCAGCATTATCATGCATGAGTTTACCAAAGTTATTCTCGATCCTGTCAAAGCCATTAGTCCCCATTTTGCCCATTAGGGTCTGGACTGCGCGAAGCTTGGAGGCGGCCGCCTCATCTTCTGGATGAGCCGCAACGCGTTCGAGCAGTGACATGTGCTCTCTACTCAAGCTGTTAAGGTCATCAGCTATGACGGTATCACCGCTGCCGTCATACGCCTTGACTTTTCCTTCTTCATACATAGCAATTTGACCAGCGTCATCACGGTTACGCTGTTCACGCATTGCACCGGCGACTATCTTTTCGTAACGTGCTGAACCATGTTCGAGCATTTCGCGCCTTGATGCTACATCCGACATCGCATCTTCCATGACGCCGCGTTCACGCGCGGAAGCAGCTCGAGCATAGCGATACTGCCTACTACCAAGTTCCCTCAACTCTTTACGCTCGCTGTTGCTCAAGACTGCCCCACTTGCACGCTTTGCTCTTAGGCTACCAAGCCGCGCCTGTTCGGTTTCACTTAACTTAGTTTTGTCCATAATCCGCTTATTCCTGTTCATGTTCACAGTACGTGCGGCTTCCTGTTGGCGATCTTTGAAAGCTTGCGTTCCAGTAATCGTGCGGTTTGTCCAGCGGCTGAAGCGGTCGCCGGCAGTTGCAAGTGTTCTGCCGACGCTCCCAAGCGCCGACATAGAAGTTTTAAGAACCGAGGGGATGAAGAATAGCGGGACGACGCCGAGTACCATAACGATAATATAGTATAGCAAGCCATTTTCTCCACCGGCGTCCAATAATAGCCTTGATGCAAGATTACACCCGCCCATCATGGCGCCACAAATCGGGAAGACCATAAGTAGTGACGAAAACATCTTCAGCCAGCGATCAAACATCTTTTGCGTGTTCGGGAGTGCGTAGCAGACGACGGCAAGCGGAGCGATTGCGACAAGAATAATGATCATGGCCTGCCTGACGGCAAGAAGGATAAAGAAGAAGAGAATGCTGATTAAGATACTAATAACCGCCAAGAAAAGAACAAGAATAAGATTCGACCACGACTCGGCAAGAACTGGGAACAATGCACCGCCAGCCACAAGAGCAAGTCTCGTCGCTCCGATGCCCTCAATGGAATTGATAACCATAGTACCGATATTTATATTGGACGCAACGTATCCGCCGACGTCTATGTTACCGAGCAAATCGTTCAAACTTACGCCGATGATATTTGATAAATCAACTGCTATGAGACATAAGATATATGATAAGTTGACTAGAACTATCGTAATAATGAGACGCGGGAGAACTTTTTTGATACCGTAGTTGCTAAGCCCGATGCCGGTGACTTGCGACAAGATGACTATAATTAATAGAATCGCAAATAAGATGTTCGCATAGCCCTGGAATTTGCCCCAAGCATCCCTCAAGCCGGCAGACGTCATGGTGGTACTATCCATTGAGAGATAGTTCTCGACAATCATGTCATATATACCTTCCGTCGCGGCTCCGGCGATTTTTAGAACCGGACAGAGAATCCACCCGAGAACACCAGCGTTATTGAAGCAGCCGTCCATCAGGCCAGCTTCACCCTCGCTTGGGTCGTCTGGATCTGTGGACCCTGGCGTATTGGTATCCGGGAGTTCTTCTACTGAACCGACTTTCATGAAGTTCTTAACAGCGGCTTTGGCAGAAGTGCTCGTCGGATTAATGCCGTTAAAGGTGCCAGCAAGCGCTTTACAATCGCCGGATACTCCTGGGAAGTAGATACTTTTTGCGGCCCCTGGAGACGTAAGCCCATCGCCGCCGAACTTCGTGCGGAAGGTTGTTTTACTAGTCGCGGTACTGTCTTTATAAGCCTGAACTGAAGCGACGTAAGGCTGCGAGGTATCCCAATAATCGGTCGCGCTCAGTTCGCTAAAATTCGGGTCGTCCGTAGCAACCGATATGCCGCCACAAGCAAAGCTGCCAGCGCCATCCCCATTAAAGAGGTAGCGCCCGTAAAGGATATATTTCGCATCAGCGCTGGAGTCGAGAAAACTCGCGACGTCGGTCTTACCATTCAAATAGAGCGTTGATATATTGCTGAGTAGTTTGGTCTTTGCGTTGCTGGTTAGTTCTAATGAGGTAGAAGACGATACTGAAGTGAGCGTATGTGTAAACTTCTTCGTTTGGCTGTTTGCCTCGCTATAATATAGCCAGGCACGATTCCTGTCATCAGCGTGAATTCCCCATTCGCTGAATGGCGTAGGGTCATCCGTCGCTAAGACCTCAGCATATACTGAAATTGTCTCACCCATGGCATTTTGTACCTGCCCGATTGGATAAACTTCCGTATACATGACGAGATTATGACAGATTTTTGATGGCTGCGACCAGTCAATAGACCAATTTCGCATCGATTCGAGCGTATGGGTTGTGTCAATGTCGCTAGTTGCGCCGACCAACCGAATTGGACCATTTTCATTGAAAACAACTTGAATTACGCCGTGGCTGCGCTTATCTACTAAGTTACCATTGGCATCTTTAATATACCCTTGCGGCCAAGAGTATGTTCCATCTAGCGTGGAGTTACCGGTTGAGTTGACAATGCCGTAATTACATTGAATCTGCTGTTCACCGCTAGCGGACTGAGTATAGACGCCATTAAAGACTTGGCCGGATTTAAGCATATTTTCTGTAATATTACCGCCGCCTAAAGTCTTCGTGAGAGCTTCCTTACAGGTGATCATGCCGTCGGAATCGCCAAGCCAGTGACCAATGAAGACCTTCTGGGTTTCAGCGCCGATAAGGATAGACTCGCGCTTATTCCCAACAGCCGTGTTCTGTAGCATACCATTATTGACACATTCGTAGGCGGCGGCGGCGTAGAGTGCGCTTTTGACCTGGCCTTCAGGATTGAAGCTAGAAGCTGCCGAAGCGACTGGAGCGATTGTCGTGATTAGTAGCGACGCTATTGCTATAATGCTAACAATGATCTTTGCCTTACGAAATTTTTGCATTATCGAATCTCCTTAAGCGCAGCATTATAGATATGCTCCGATGAACCGCTAGTCGTGAAATAATTACCGTATCCTTCAACGGTTGGGTTGTCGTTGCCTAGACTCTGACAGATGTCGTCACCATCGCCTAGCAGATTGCAGACAGTGCTTTCGTTGTTCATTAAGTTTTGCAGATACAGGAATGGCGAATCTTCAAACATAACTGCGCCTTGGCCACGGTAAGTTTTTATAACTTGAGCGTCGTTCATATTGATTAATTGCAACTCTTCATTCTTAACGACTAAAATTGGGGACTTTTTGAACTTGACGCTATAAGCTAGATATAAGTTGGTAGGTAGTTCATAGTAATTCTCAATATCACAATTGCTAACAATTCGGCCATCAATGCTTTTGATGGAATATTTGTTATCGTCAGTGCAGACATCGACCACATATTCACCAGCGCCGGAAACAGTTGCTTGGGCGGCCTCTAGCTGAGGAACTTTCACGAGTTGATTATTTTCAATTTTTAGAAATACGGTATTGCCATTATCCCGCTCAACCAATCCATCATCTTGCAGGGCGAGCGTTCCGCCGGTAGTCTTGTAAATGATTTCATTTGTCGATAAGTTAATTACTTGCGAATATTGGCCCCAAAGTCGGATAATTCCATAAACGGTTTTGTCTACTTTTAGGGTGGAGGCTGAACAATATGTTTCGCAATTATAGATTTCTTTACCGTTAAGGTTATAGATGCTACCAGAGGCTAAGGTCGACCCCTGAACATCGTCACTACTACCGCTTGAACTGCCGCTATCTCCGCCGTCATCATCATTTTCTGGCTCATCTGAATTATTCTGCGATTCCACCGGAGTGGCACTCTCGGCTTCAGAGGTCACGAGAAGATAGCCATTGCCGATATATTGCCCCTTCGTGTCGGTAGGGCTTAACTTTTGCATATTAGTATTATATGCGTCGCCGTCGACCATCCATAAATTATTTTCGATATCATAATATGTTGCCGCTGCGTCGCCGTCGATCGTAAAAATCGCTTCCCCTGCACGATTAATAATCAGGGTATTATCTATTATGTCATTTGTTCCAGTCTTAGCGATAGCATACTCGCCATAAAATCTCTCGGCTTCCAGGAATCTGGCGCCAATGATTTGAGAACCATCCTCTGGGCTGATGTAACCGTAGCTGTTCCCGAAGATTGCCGGAATTGGAGCTGTTTGGTCAAAGACAATAGTAGTATTGACGGCACCGATAGCACCCTCTTCATTCTCGATTTTTTTATCCCCGCGTAGTAGCATCCACGCCACACCGCCGCCGACGGCGGCGAGGACGACGAGGGCAAGGAGGATGAGCGGGAGCTTGCTTTTCTTCTTCGCGCCGGGCATGCGGATATCGCCGGTCGCGGTCGAGGCGGTCGAGTTGCTGCCGAATCCGCCAACACCAGCGGGGAGGACGGTGCCGGAGACGGCATCCTGGTCTTGGCTGGCCATTTGGTCGGCGAGTTGGTCGTGTTTTTGGGTCGCGTCGGTCATTGCGAACGCCGAAGCGATACGAGATTTGTTCTCGTCGCTAAGCTCAGGCTTGATATCTTCGAGATTCTCCGAATTGACGGCAAGGTCAGGCGAGCTGAAGATTCCCTGCGGAGTAGTTTGCGGGGCGGCATTGAACTGCGGAGAGTCAGCAGGTTGCGTAGGGGCAGAAGCGCCGGCACCCAAGTCAGAGATTTGCGGGGCCTGCGGCTCCGGTTGGAATTGTTCTGCAGAATTATTGCCGCTATTACCGCCAGTGGCTCCAGCGGATGCGGCGTCGTCATGACCTTGATCCATGATTTTATTTTAACATAAGTTTTAAGTTTTCCATAAGTTTTCTTGTAAAGTTTGGGCGAGAAGTTGCGGGGTTCAAAAATGTTGGTGCTATTTCGGAAAAACGGGAAGCCTATATTATTCTAAAAATAAGAAATCTTGCACACCAAAAAGCCCCTCTTCGTCGGACGATAGAGGGGCTTCTGGCCGTATGGAGCGATCAAACTTGATCCGTCAGTAGTTAGCTTAGGTGGGCTGAACTAAACTGAAGAATCTGGCTTAGCGGAGCGCGCGGCGGCTAGCAATGTAGTAGCCAGCGGCGGTCACGACAGAGCCGGCAGCGGCGATGCCGCCAACCATAGCTTCTGGACCAGTGTTTGGGAGCTCATTTGGAGTCTGACCGTCACAGGCTTTCGCAACACGAATGGTAGCGAAGTCCTGGAGGGTGACTTGGCCGACGCCAGCCTGGACCCAGTTCACGAGGCCGGTAGTGCCGCAGACGAGGTTCTCGTCAACGACTTCGGCGGTGAAGCGGACATAGGCATTG
>OOIH01000653.1_pt1 | contig 136556 bp, 134 predicted proteins | sample 1691801 | NCBI WGS metagenome assembly OOIH01 (sample SAMEA1061690, study PRJEB22710) | metagenome
TACCTCCAGATTGAGCCTTCAGCGGTTAAACCATCCCTCGGCCCGTACCATCGCTACCGCGGTTTCCCCCTCCGCTGCCTGAGTACTGTATTAGGGATGTGAAGGAGAAGGAGAAAATAAATATGATATAATGGTATGTATGGCAGATACACTGAATAATGAAGCTTTTTATGGGCTGATTTTGGCTCTGGCGGCTTTCTTTTTGGCGACTTTTTTGACGCCAATTTATACATACTTTGCTTATAAATATAAGTTTTGGAAAAAGCAAAAAAAGACTACGGCGACAGGTGAAGCATTGCCAATCATGACTAAGCTGCATGCTAAGAAAATTGCCCGACATTTTCCAACCATGGCGGGGGTGATTGGTGTGGTGACAGTGGTGGTAGTGACGTGGATTTGCAATCTTAACCGTGAACAAACTTGGTTGCCTTTAGTTGGGTTTGTAGGTGGTAGCGTAGTGGGTTTGATTGATGATTTGATTAATGTTTTCGGCAGTGGTAAGGGTGCCGCAGGATTGCGTGCGCCAGTGAAATTTGCAATGATTACAGCGATTGGTGCGGCGCTTGGCTGGTGGTTTGCAGTGAAGCTGGACTGGACGAGTATTGAAGTGCCTTTCCTTGGGGCTTGGCAGGTGGGGACGGTTGGGATGATTTTGATTTTTACTTTTGCAGTGGTTGCGACGTCAAACGCGGTGAATATTTCTGATGGGCTTGACGGTTTGGCGGGAGGACTCGCGATGTTGGCCTATGGAGCGTATGCTGTGATTGCATTATTCCAGGGTCAGTGGATGTTAACAGGCTTTTGTCTGACGGTGGTAGGATGGCTACTCTCATATATTTGGTTTAATGTGCCACCGGCGAGATTTATGATGGGGGACGTGGGGTCGTTTGCGATTGGTGCAGGTTTGGGTGTAGTAGCGATGATGACAAATGCCTTTTTCCTTCTGCCAATTATTGGGATTTTGTTTGTGGTTGAAGCGGGTTCGAGTTTGATTCAGATTTTTTGGAAAAAGGTATTTCACAAAAAATTGCTGATTTCAGCACCAATTCATCATCATCTGGAGGCTAAAGGTTGGGGCGAGGCCAAAATTGTGATGCGGTTTTGGGTGATTGCGGGAGTTTTTGCTTTGATTGGCGTGTTCTTGGCGGTGCAAGGAGGAATTATCTAGAAGGATGGTGGGCTAGGATGCGTAAACATAAAAGTGATCGAATTATCGGAGCGTTAACGCTAGTATTGTTGGGGGTAGGGCTGATTATGATTTATGCGATTGGTCCAATGCGGGCGAATGTGGTGAATGCGGCCTATGGTACAGATGTGGGGGAAAATTCATTCTTTATACATCAGGTAGCTTGTGTGATAGTGGCAATATTAGCACTGGTTTTAGCTTTCAAGGTGCCATATGGTGTGGTGCGAAAATTTGGTAAAGTGGTCCTGATTTTGGGTTTGATAATGTGTGGCGCCTTGGCTTTGTTAGCGGTGGCTGGCAGTTCGTTAGCAAAGTGCGAGCTGGGGGCTTGTCGGTGGTTTAACTTAGGATCGTTGCTAAGTTTTCAACCAGCAGAAGTACTGAAGTTAGGATTGATTTTGTACTTGGCGGGTTTGATGGCAGAACGTAAAAAGGAAGGAAAGCTAGAGAGTTGGTCGGATTTTTGGTTGCCATTTACGATTGTTTGCGGATTATCATTACTATTTGTGGTGGTGATTCAGCGGGATTTGGGAACTGGTGTGACACTGATGGCGATTATTTTGGGGATGCTGTTTATGAGTGGAGTGAGATTGCGGTATTTTATGATGGTTTTAGGAATAATTTTGGTTTGTGGTGTGTTGGCGATTGTGACTTCTCCGCACCGCGTGGAACGATTGTTGACTTTTAGTAGTGAGGAATCAAGCGACTCGTACCATATTGAGAATGCTATGATTGCGATTGGTAGTGGTGGCTTGATGGGAGTGGGACCGGGTAATAGCGTGCAAGCCACAGGGTATTTGCCGGAGTCAATTAATGACTCAGTGTTTGCGGTGATTGGCGAGACTTTTGGTTTTGTGGGGCTATTGGCGATTGTGATATGTTTTACGACTTTGTTGTTGCGCTTGCTTAGGACGGCTAGTTTTTTGCATGATGATGAACAGGAGTTAGTAGTAGTCGGGATTTTTGCTTGGATTACGGCACATGTGGTAGTAAATATTGCGGCCATGACAGGTTTGTTGCCACTCACAGGTATTACTTTACCACTTCTGAGTTATGGTGGGACAAGCATGTTGTTTACAGCGGTAGCTTTAGGATTAGCATTGCAGCTCTCGTGTTATACTAGTAGGGAACCTAGGGCGGATAAGGCTACTGAGCAGAGGGGAACAGCTAGTCATAGGCAGAGCTTGAATAGGAGATTAAGTTGATGAAAGTTTTGGTAGTGGGTGGTGGCTCTGGGGGGCATATTACCCCGGCGGTGGCGGTTATTCGCGAAATGTTGGAAATGAAGCCACGAACGCGAGTGGAATTTTGGACAGATCGCAAATATTATAAAAACGTTGTAAAAATTACAACAGAAATTGGTGTGAGCTGGGGTTCGCAAGTACAGGAAAATAATCGGCGCCAGCCATATATTCGAGTGCGAAGGATTTGGGCGGGGAAGTTCCATCGCTATGCGGGCTGGACGTGGAAAGATTATTTTATTAACTTTGGAACTACTCTGAAAGATTTAGTGTGGGGAAATATTACTGGTTTGGTGGGCTTTACGGTAGGAATTTTGCAGAGTTTTTGGCGGTTGGTTTTGCCAGGAAAGCGCCCAGATGTGATTTTTTTGAAAGGTGGTTTTGTAGGATTGCCAGTGGGATTAGTAGCAAGATTGTTTAGGATCCCATATGTTGTGCATGAGTCGGATGCGGTGCCTGGATTGGCGAATCGCTTGCTGATGAAGCATGCAGCTGTGGTCGCGACTGGGTGGGATGAGTTGAAAGGGGTAGCGGATTATGTGGCGGTGGGTATACCAGTGGCAGCCGAATTTAAAGTAGTAAGTACGAATCAGCAAAAGAATCTTAAGAAGATGTTTGGTTTTGATCCAGAGCGGTCTTTGGTAGTGGTGACTGGCGGGAGTCAAGGGTCTTTGAACATTGATAATGCGGTGAAAGAAATCTTGCCAGAAATGTTGAAATTTACAAGTGTGGGTCTAGTAGCAGGGCGTAAACACTATGAAGATATGGTTGAGCTGAAGAAATACGAAGAATGGGATAAGGCAAAATTGCAATCGAATTTCCGAATGTGGGAGTTTAATTCAGCAATGCACGAGTTAATGGGCGCAGCTGATGTAGTAGTGAGCCGAGCGGGAGCAACCACGATTGCTGAGCTGGCGGCTTTGGGCAAGGCAGTTGTTTTAGTACCATTTGAGCGATTACCAGGCGGCCATCAAACCAAAAATGCGGAAAGATTGCACGAAAAGGGTGCAGTAGCGATGGTGACGGATGAGAGAATGCAACAGCAACCGGGAATTTTATTAGAAGAGGTGCGTCATTTAGTGCGAGCCCCGAAAGAGCGGTCAGCTTTGGCGGAGAAATTACATGCCGAAGCCAAACCTGATGCCGCAAAGAGTCTAGCAGAGATAGTACTACGAGTAGGAGAACAAAAGCCGGATAAGAATAAGTCGATTAAACAAGAAGAGGTGGGTCAGGGTGCGCAACAAAGGTAAGATGAAAAAAATGCGCTTGGGTCAGACGATTGTGGCTGAGCGCGAGCAGGCTGAATCAGAATCATCGCGAATGTTGGCGCGTAAGAAGGCGCATCGACGCCAAACAACTTTGATTTTGATTGTGGCTTTGATGTTGATTATACTAGGGTTAGCGTTTTATTTAGGGATGAAAGAGTTGGCGATTGTACCTACGGTTGGTGGGGATACGGTTGTGGACAATTATCAGGTTAAGGCGGAAATTGTGGATGAGGATCGACAAGATAAAATTTCGGGGCGGGTGCGCACATATGTCGCTGATTTAGAGAGAGATTTGCAAGGATTGGGTTTAAAATTGATAAAAGTTACTTTACCGAGTGGCATGAGTCGGGCCTTATACATTGACATTGATGGACGACAAGAATTCTACAAGGTTGATATAGATCGTAATGCGGCGGTGACGGCGGAAGATATTTGGCGAATGACGCGCTATCTGGAAGAGAAAGATTTGCACCCGAGCTATGTGGATGTACGCGTAGAAGGGAAAGCATATTACAAATAGCCTATAATATTGACTTTTTGAGTGATGTGTGCTATAATGGTGTTGAGGGATGGATTTTGATGCCCTAGTATTAATTTAATAGGGAACTAAAATACCGATTCAAAGATAATAAGGAGGGAATTAGAATGAAAAAACGGTATTTTGCAATAGCGGTATTTCTATTGTCGGCTTTACTCAGCGGGTGTGGTGATATGTCTAAACCGCTGGAATTTTATGTAAAGGGTGACTCTGGAGTGGCAGTTTGGGGTGTTGAGAATGACCAACTTGGGAGTGATGAGTTGATGTTGGAGGAGACGCCTCAATTGGAGCCGGAATTGCCTGACGTGGAATTGGAGGCCGACATTGTAGGCTTGTATGAAGTTTTACAGTCAGGGCAATTGTCGGGCAATGTGTCGTCAGTTTTGTCTGTAGATAAGGAGTATGAAGTATGGGCGCGAGTAGTGCTAGCTTCGTCTGCAGATGAAATTTTAGGGCAGGAACTGGATTTTTTGTTGCGTTGTCCGACGGTGGTAAAAGCAGATAAAAAATCTAACTTTGCCGTGCAGCTTTTGGCAAATGGAAGCGTATTGGATGGTAGGGAATTTGCCGTAACTTCTACAGCGTACGATTTACGATTGGACTATATACCGGAGACGTATTCTATTTGCCAGGGAAACATTGATTTGGCAGTGCAGGATGTCATTTGGTATGAAAATCCAAAGCTACAGGAACAAACTCTGGACTATTTTATTAAAGTGGACCAGAGTTTCAAAGTGTACGAGTACACTTTGAAGTATCGAGTTAAAACGTCGATGCTTGACGGACAACAGGAAACGGCAAATGAGCAGGCGCAGAATCCGATTAGCATGGAGCTTAAGGGCATATCTCACATCCTATCCTCCGATGAGGGAGAACAGAATGACATTATTGCGCAATATGTGCTGTTGGACTGTTTTCGGGATAACTATATGTTTCCCGAATCAATTGGTTGTGCCGGCTCAATTTATCTGGTGTCAGAGGTGACTTTGCCAGATTGGGCAAGAGACTACGCTATCGAGAATGGTTTAATTGTGACTTGGTATCATTATAAGAATGATGTAGGTTGTGGCGTGGGCTTAAGTTTACCGAATTTTCCAGAAAATCTGGGTCATCATGAGGTGAATTTGCATAATCTGGTGTTAAACACACTAGTGTATGTGGATGAACCCAATGCAATAGGGATTCTGGTAGATTATCCGGTGTCTCCGTTATCAATTTGGAGGCAGCGTGATGACGGTGGTTTTGAGTTGATTAATTTAGCGCAAATGCCGACAGAAAGCACTGAGGTAAATTCTGAGCGTAAGTCCTATAGCTATTTGCTGGATGGGGAAGTTTGCGCTAGTTTGCCGAGAGGGGAGAAGTTCTATCTGGTGCTTGGTACAGAGATGACTTATTATACTGACCCTATTGAATGAAGTTTTGAAAAATGCTCCGCTAGAGTTGCTGGCGGGGTATTTTTATGGCTATAGTTCTCTGCTTTTTGTTCGGGTTTTGTTCTAGTTTTTGAAATGAGTAAAAGTTTGATAATTATGAAATTGATTTGGAGAGCTTAAGTGGATCTGTTTATTGTAAATTTTTAGAAAAATAGTAAGGGAATCATAAAAAATGAAAAAAAAATGGGTACGGCGGCGGTCTAGGCGGGCGCTGGTGAAGGCAGCTATAAATAAGGTTTTTTATGAGGTATTCCGCTTATGGTTGTCGTAAAAGATATATTGTGCGACATTAAGTTTATGCTAAAAAGATGGGTGTTTACCCATCTTTCCTGTCGATAAATAGTCTGGTTCTAGGCTATTTCTGCGAGTTTTTCTGTGAGCTGGGTTTTAATCCAGGCTGTTAGTTCCTTGCAGGAGCTATCGTTAGCACTGGCGCGGATTGCTGCATGGTAGATACGTTTTTTATCGGTGTTGTTGCGTGGAAATCCGGCAATGATTGGTATGAAACCAAGGGCGACTGCTAGCTGGTCGGTTACGACGCGGGCGATTCGGCCGTTACCATCAAAGAAAGGATGAATACGGATAAAACTATAATGAAAACTAGCCAGGAAACGACAAACTTCGTCGATATTAATGACTTCGATATATTCTAAGCGGTCACAAAGATTACGGGCTAATCCAAAGAGCTCATTGTAAGTTTCGGCGCCACCATGGGGAATGTGATGAAGTTCTTCATCCCCCGGTGCGCCAAAGCGCACGTCGTAGCCACGAGGACGGATTTGCCCACATTTACGGTAGATGGCGCCAAAAAGAGTCCGGTGCATTGACTGCCAGTCATTGAGCCAGTCAGTTTCACGGCGATGAGAGAGGTCGCTACGAATGTCGACTGAAGTTTCCAATTGGCGTGCAAATTTAAGAATGACATTATTGAGTCCTTGCTCTTCGCCAGCTCGTATTAGAGGATGAACCGAACTAATAGAATATCGTCGTCCACTACGGTATTCTGGGGTACGACGATATTTGCGCCAAAGCGTTTTAGTTACGTCGGACTCAGGAATTTCATAGCGTTCGGGCTGATTCATGCGCTTTTCCCTGTTTTGCTTGGATTTTTCGGGTTATCCTGTTGCGGATTTTGCGGGGAATCTTGATTCCCCGGTGAGGTTTTTGCAAGCAGTTTTTTGAGGAAATTTAAATAGGATTTGAGGGTTTTAGAGGAATTTTCGGTATAGATTTGGGAAGGCATCATATCTGGGTATTCGAGGTCGGTACTTTCTCTTACGATATCGTTTAACATACCCTTGAGAAGATTAGCTTGAATTTGCCCAATTTCGTTGGGATTAATTTTGGTATGAAAACGGATTTTAAGGGTTTTAGCAAAAGGAAAGGTGTTTTTGAGATCGGTTTTTGTGATTGTGTAGACAGAGCCATTACGGTTTGCTTGCCAACTGGGGTCATGGCTAGCCTCAATGAGCTCCGGAGTGCGGCGCAGCGCCAGAGCGCGCAAAGTTTGGTCGATAACTTTGAGAACGTCGCGGTATTGCTCAAGAAAGGCGGTTTCGTCTTCACTAGAATCGTTAGGCTGCAAAAAGAATTCTTCATCTGCATATGATAGTTGCTCGGTAGATGATTTTTGTAGCATGATTTCTGCGTAATTGTGGGCTAATTGTGGTAGGCCATCTGGAACTGGTCCTAGGGGTGAGCGCAGGTAAGAAATATCGTCAAGTTGCATGAAGCCTTTGCGGACTAGTTCTTTATGAACAAAATAAACTACCCTGGTAAAACGGATTTTACTGATAGGGGTAGGACTGAGTGAGAGGATGGCGCGGGAGATTTGGTATAAGTTCATGTAATTCCCTATTAATGTTGAATGTTGATTTCCGCCTGATTGACACCTGAATTGCCTTCTTTGCTCTCAGCTGGCTTTTCTAGGCCCTTATAGTGGTTGAGCTTGCTATGACCGCGGTTTTTATTAAATGGGCCTTTCTTGGCGGTTTTAGAGCCGAATTCGGGCTTTTTGCTCTTTTTGGCATCTTGATTCCCTGCTTGAGGTAGGATGATTTGGGGTTTTTCGGTGGTTTTAGGTTGTTCCGGGCTGTTCTGGACACCTTGCTGTACTAGTTGGCCTAAATCTTTGAGACTAAGGCGTTCCTTGCCCTCGGCGGCGTTAGGAGACATTTTAAGTTTGCGGAAGTCATTTTGGGGAGTGGGAACATATTGGAAGTTCGGCTTTTGTTCGGATTTGGGATAATGGTTGCCATAATTCCCTGTTGATTGTGCAGAGAAGTTATTAGGACGTACCGTGTAGCTGTTATTGACTTGGTTTTCTACTGCTGCGCTGCCAGCGGCGCGACCACTATCAGAGAGCTCTTTCTTATATTTTTCGGACTGTTCGATTGTGGCGCGGATTTCATTTTCGACGTCTTCACGACGACGGGCATAACCACGACGAGAAATTTCTACAATCTGGTCGAAATTATCTTGTGGTGTGGTAGGCAATGCTAAAGTAGTGGCAGAGAAGGCTGGGGCTTTTTCGCCATTGATAATCATAGAAATAACGAAGTGGCGATTATTCATTTGGATAAGGTCGGACTGATCGAAAATAGGCTCAAATTGCTTAGCTAAGATTGGCGCATCGTCGGCGGAAACACGGAAAGAAATTGTAGTACCAACGTTGCCAAAGACCGCATCGCGTACTGAATCGGTCATTTGGGAAATATATTGGTTGGCAACAGTAAGGTTGAGACCGTATTTGCGGGCTTCAGAGAGAATAACGGCAAAGGAGTCGGTAGCGAAGTTTTGAAACTCGTCAACATAAAGATAGAATGGTCGACGGTCAGCAACATCAGGAATGTCGCTGCGGCTCATGGCGGCGAGTTGAACTTTGGTTACAAGGAAAGCACCAAGGATAGCGGCGTTATCTTCACCGATAAGACCTTTGGAGAGGTTGACTACTAAAATTTTACCTTCGTCCATAATTTTGCGTACATTGAAGCTGGACTTGGGTTGGCCAATGATATTACGGATGATAGGGTTAGCAGTGAAAGCTCCAACCTTGTTGAGCACAGGAGCAATGCTTTCGTTGACTTGTTTTTCGTTCCATTGACCGAATTCATGTTTCCAGAATTGAAGTACGGTCACATCTTTACAATAATCCAGAGTCTCTTTGCGAAAATCTTTGTCAGTTAGAATGCGTGAGATATCGAGCAGGGTGGTTTCTGGGCGATCGAGTAAGGCTAGTAGAGTGTAGCGCAGAATATGTTCTAGACGTGGTCCCCAAGAATCACCAAACATGCGTTTGAGTACGCCGATAACTTCAGAACAAACGTTTGGTTTTCGGGCTGGGTCATCAAGCTCAAGTGGGTTGAAAGCAACTGGGTAGGCGGTATCAGCAGGGTTAAAATAGATAACGTCGTTGATACGGGATTCAGGTACGAAGCGCAGGTTATTAATGGCGAAATCGCCGTGGGGGTCGATGATACAGTACCCTTGGTTGTAAAAAACATCAGATAGGGCAAAGAGTTCAAGTAATCCAGATTTACCAGCACCAGTCTGTCCGATGATATATACATGACGTGAACGATCGCGACGCAACATACCAAATTGATGGTTGATGCCACGGAAGTTGGTAAGACCAAAAGCAGAGATATTCTCGTCGTGGGATGGTTCTCCGGTGATGAGCGGGAGTTTGGCGGGAGGTTCTGCGGTTTTGGACGAAGCCCAAACAATGTTGGGAGTTTCTACTGAAGTGTGAGGAAGGTGATAAACTGAAGCGAGCTCGGAGACATTGAGGATAAAACCGCGGTCTTGAAACTGTCGCAGCTTATAGGCGTCAAGTTCTTCAGCTTTAAAACTACCACCAGTAAGGCGGAAACCATTTAGGCTAGTGGAATTATATTGTTTGAAAGTACCAACTAAGGCTTGCATATTAAGTTTGGCGTTGGTTTGATCGTTACCAAGGTAGGCTAGGCGGATTTTAATTTCGTAACCGAGTTTGGTAGCTTTTTCTTCGGCTTTAGCAATGCGGTTTTTGTCGCGTTCGGAAATTTCTGGAGCCTTATCACCATTAGTACCACCAGTAGGTGGGCGGAAAAATGCACCAAGGATTTCGATAATCCAAGTCCAGTCAATACCAGAGGCGCCTCCGCCAAAAAATTTACGTCCAGATTTGATTTTGCGAATCCATTTATCTGTAGTGGTCTTTCGCCAGTCGTCAGCAATAGGGCGAGTGAGAATTTGAATCCAAAGCTCTTCGGAATTATCAGGGTTGAGTTTAGCTAAAGTACCAGTAATTCCGGCGAGCGGATCAACTTCAAAGTTATCAAAAGTCTTGATAGGTAGAGCTTCATTTTCAGTCAGAGTAAGCTCCGCTGAGTAAGTGACAGGATATTTATTACGGTCATCAGAATAATCTTCAGACATTTTGTAGATTTGTACTGTAGGATATTGAGCATAAATTTGGCCTTCGACAAAATTTTGTAGAATTTTAGGTACCCAGACATAAAAGCGGATCTGCCCGCCGGTAGAAACGATTTCAAAGCTAAGGTGTTCTTGGATGCCGCCAGAATTTTTGAGTTCGGCCTTATCGCGTAAAATGCCATGTAGACTAGCAAAAAGCTGTTCGGCTGCGAGTTCTTTCTTGTCATTGGCGCGAGGAATTTCCAGCATTAAGAGCACGGAATCGACATTGAGGACTTTTAGACGATTGAGTTTTTTATAATTACGATAGCCCAAAAATCCCAAAATTGCGACGATAGGAACCCAAACGATTGGCATGATAATAAATTGAATGATTTGCGCAAACATACAGTTCTATTTTACCATAAAAATAACGTAACAAAAAGCGCTTACTGATTTTACTAACGGAGTTAGGTGAGCCTCTCCTCGTTGTTACGCTATGCGTGCCAAAAATTGGATCCGGCTTAGATGATAAAAACTCCTTAGTGAAATTAGCAAGCGATAATCGTAGATGTAGATTTTATTCTTCTGGGGCTAGAGTGTAAGAGTCTTTGTCGACTTTGGAGAAAAGTTGTTTGTTTTGCAAATTGAGCAAGACTGTAGTTTCTTTAACTTTACGAGCACGCAGAACGCGCTTGACGATTTCTTCACGGGTGAGTGGTTCGCCAGCCTCTTTAAGGATATTTTTGATGATATCAGCGACAGTTCCCTTGGCATAACCCCATGAACTTAATGCATAAATGCCACGACCAATAAGAATGAAGCGAGAATCTTTAATTAGTTCATTGTGGATTGCCTGAATCGTAACATTCTTACGGCGGAATTCGGACTTAGAAATAGCGTCGGCGATGTCAGAAAAGTGCATTGGCTCTTTTTTAGTTTCTAGCACTACGAAGATTTTGTCACGAATATTGCGTGGGTTGACGGTTGGCCATTTAGCAAGTCCCCAGAGGCCATTCAAGGAAGCCAAAAGTTTAGAAACTGAGGCCACGGCACGAATATGATCAGGATGTTCATAATCTAGTGCTTCATCGAGCTGGTCGATAGTCATTGGCTCTTTGTGCTTTTTAATAACATCAACAACTTGATCAACGCGATTATGAACAGTCTTGGCGTCGCCGTATTCAGCAATACCAATAGCGGCATAGTATAAGTCGTTTTCATCAAGAGCAGTAAGGTTATTAGAAATTGCACTAATAAAGGTGAGTTTAGCACGTTCGGCGGCAGTAGCCTTACGTCCATAAATCCGTTCAGCCAGGTCAGAAGTACGAGCGACGCGTCCAAGTTCGGTAAGGTTACGAATAATGAGCTTTTCGGCAGCAGCGAGATCCTGAATCTGACCTTCTTCAGCACCAATTCGGAGACGTACTAAAATGGCTTTTTCGAGTTGACGTACACGCTCACGTGTAATATTTAATAGTTCACCAATTTGCTCAAGTGTTTCTTTTTGCCCTGACAAGCCAAAACGGCGTGAGATGATTTCGCGTTCGCGATCTTGCTCAATAATGTCTAGACTACCCTTAATGGCGTTTTCGATAGTACTGGTGTGCTGATCCATCCGATTCCCTTCGTTCCCCTTCACCCTATGTAATAGTTAATATTTAATTCATTTAGTTTTATGATAGCATATTTTCGTATTGGCGTCAACGGGTATTTTACCTTTTTGCTGACTTTCTAGTGCTATTATATCACTTTTTTGCCTAAATGATAGAAAAATTATGCCAAATATGCCTATTTAGCGGTTTTTGAGGCTTTTCTAGGGGTTTTAGTACTAACCTTGGTAGTACGGCTGGTTGATTTTTTTGATGCCTTTTTGGCGGTGATAGAAGCCTTTTTGGCGCTTTTAGTGTTAGTCTTGGTGTTTTTGCGGGCAAATTTGCCACGACCGGCTGGTTTGGAATCTAGCATTTGCTTGGCTTCCTCAAACGTGATTTTTTTAGGGTCTTGCTCTTTGGGAATCTTGACATTATTGAATCGTCCTGGACCCTTGATGTATGGGCCATAGGCGCCATTAATAATCATAATTTCGCCCCAATCGGCAATAATGGAGTCAATTTTTTCTTGATAGAGTCTGGAAGCGGTTTCAAAATCGATAGTATAGGGGTCATGATCTTTAAGCTGGATATTATATTTGCCAGCTTTGAGATAGGGACCAAATGGTCCGCTAGAAGCAACAATGGTGGCGCCATCTTTAGTTGTGCCTAGCTCGCGGGGTAAAGCGGGCAAATCGAGTTGTTTGAGGGCGGCTTCTAGGGTGACAGTCTTTTCGGTCATTCCTTGTGGCAGCGGGGCAAAGCGAGGTTTTTCACCAGTTGTTTTTTCGTTATCTCCAAGTTGGATAAAGCCTCCGTTACGTCCAATTTTGGCATAGATGGGTTGTCCGGTTTTGGGGTGCTTGCCTAGTTCCCTGGCATTATTGTAACGGGCGGCATCATCGGACTTCTGAACTTCTTTTTGGAAGGGGCCATAAAAATCTCGTAACATTTGGACGCGCTCAAGCTGGTGGTCGGCGATTTTATCTAAATCCTCTTCAATATTAGCAGTAAACTGATAATCGACAATATTGTTAAAATTGTCAGTGAGAAAACCCGCTAGTAGTTCGCCGATAGGAGTAGGCAGAAGTTTGCCTTTGGTGGAGCCAGTTTTTTCGGTGACGATTTCACGTTCAACTTTGCCTTTTTCTAGCGTAAGTTGGATAACTTCACGTGGCTCGCCTTCGGATTCGCCTTTAATCACGTATCCTCGGGATTGGATGGCTTGCATGATGGAAGCGTAAGTAGATGGGCGACCAATGCCAAGCTCCTCGAGTTTTTTCACTAATGAACCTTCGGTATAGCGGGCAGGTGGTTTGGCGAAACTTTGGCGAGCAGTGATTTTGCTGGCTTTAAGATAATCATCTACGTTTAGTGCTGGCAGTTCGTCTTCTTTAGTGCGACCAGTGACTTTTAGGAACCCGTCAAAGACAATAACTTCACCCTTGGCTTCAAAGAGGTGTGTTTTCTCAGTGTTATTGACAATTTTGACAGTAGTTTTTTCGGTTTTGGCTTCGGACATTTGAGTGGCCAGAGTACGATTACGGATAAGGCGATAGAGCTTTTTCTCGTATTCATTTTTACCGGCGACTTCTTGGTCAATATGGGTGGGGCGGATAGCTTCATGGGCTTCCTGAGCGCTGGCAGATTTAGTTTTGAAATTGCGCACCTGAAGGTATTCTTTGCCAAATTTCTCTTCTACATAGTTTGCGGTCATGGCAAGAGCTTGTTTAGAAAGATTAAGGCTGTCGGTGCGGTGATAAGTAATAAATCCGGCTTGGTAGAGTGCTTGAGCGGCGGTCATAGTGGTACGCGTGGAGAATCCAAGGCGTGAGTTAGCTTCGATTTGCATGGAAGCGGTAGTGAAAGGTGGCGCTGGGCGGCGAACACCAGGAGTGGTAATAATATCGGTCACTTGAAATTTGGCGTCTGCGATTTTTTCTAGATAATTTTGAGCGGTTTTTTCGGTATCAAAAGTATGTTCAAGCGTGGCTGAAAGCGCAGATTTATCCTGTGTGAGGAATTCGCCAGTAACTTTAAACTTGGCATTAGTGGTAAACTTTTCGATTTCCTGTTCTTTTTCTACTACGAGACGGAGAGCGGGACTTTGAACTCGTCCAGCAGAAATGGCGCCAGGGACTTTGCGTCGTACCACACCGGAGAGATCATAACCTACAAGCATATCTAGAGTTTGGCGGGCTTGCTGTGAGTGCACCATATCCATATCGATTTTTCTGGGGTGTTGAATAGCGTTTTCGAGAGCAGGTTTGGTGATTTCATGAAAAGTGATACGGTTGGTGTTTTTGGGGAGTTTGAGAACTTCCATAAGATGCCAAGAGATTGCTTCGCCTTCGCGGTCTTCATCAGTTGCGAGCCAGATAGTGTCAGCGCTTGCAGCGGCTTTTTTGAGGTCGTTGATAATTTTAGTGTGATCGGGATCAATTTCATAAGTGACATCGAAAGTATCTTTATCGACTTTGGTATCCTTGCGGATGTGCCCTACTGATGCCAGGACATGAAAATCTTTACCGAGGTATTTCTCGATAGTATGGGCCTTGGCTGGAGACTCGACGATGACTAGATTTTTTGGCATATATTATATATCATAGCATACCCGTCAAGAGTTGGAAGGGGGATTTTGGACTTTTATAACGGATGTGCTTGCTAATTTTTTTCGATTTGTTCTATGCTGGTAGTAGAGCAATGGGCAGCTTGGCATTTTGAGAAAGTAGGGTGTGGAGTTGAATGAGGCGGAAGGGAGAACATGCTGCGAAGTATGATTCGATTTTTGTGGCAACGGCTGTGTAATCGTTCACGGACTAAAGTGCAACAAAAAATTACTGTTGTGGTGATAAATATCATCCAACAACAGTAAAAACAAAACCTAATTTGATTGTACCTTGCCAAAACGGTTATGTCAAGAGATTTTGCCCATTGCTCGCAACTGTATTTTTAAAAATCATGACTTTGTGAGGCTAGCACCAAAAAGCCCCAGACAAGTAGGTAAGGGTGGGCATCACCTACGGGCATCAGGTTTCCCTGACGGTCTGGGGCTATTTGGCCCTATAACGCATCGCTTTTCGACTCCGGAAGGGTTTCCCGGAAGCGCGACCCACCTCACACAAACACGGGGCCCGCCGGTTATAGGGATTGCTATGCCTTCGAACTTGCCCTAAAAGTGGAGGTAATACTTACAGCCGGTAACCTTAGAAGAAATTATCGGCCCTAGGGATTTCAAAAGCACGCAATTTCGGTCAGCCTTGAGCAAGCTCTTAGCTAACGGAAATTATGATTTATTTAGGTACAGTTGGAGTTAATAACCCTAACTGATAAGCATTATAGCACACGAGGAAATAAATGTCAATACTTTTTTCACAAAATCTTTTAAAAAACAACGAAATACTACCCCAAGAAGCAGAATTTACAGAGGTGTTAAACTCTATTGCGGTTAAGCCAAAAATATTGTATCTGTATGGTTATTTGCCAGAAAATCGGTTAAAATTGGGTTGCAAAAAATTAAAAATAAGGCCTAAAAGTATTGCGATTGTGGGGTCACGAAAGCCAACTAAATATGGTGAAAATATTGCATATAGATTAGCGTATGAAGCGGCGCGGCGCGGGGCGGTGGTGGTGTCGGGGTTGGCATATGGCATTGATTCTGTAGCGCACCGCGCCGCGCTGGATGCGGGCGGGGTGACTGTGGCGGTACTCGGTACACCAATAGACCAAATTTATCCCCGCCCGCATCGGCCCCTGGCGGCAGAGATTGTAGAAAAAGGTGGCTGCGTATTGAGCGAACTGCCGCCAGGGGCCAGTTTTTATCCTAAGACTAGTTTTTTGAAACGTAATCGAATTATTTCGGGTTTGGCTGATGTGGTTGTAATTCCAGAGGCGGCAGAGCGGAGTGGCTCATTAAACACTGCGGCGCACGCTTTGGAACAGGGTCGGGAAGTGTTTGCTGTGCCAGGCGACATCACTAGACAACTTTCACAAGGCTGTAATCGTTTGATTCGTCAGGGCGCTACGCCAATGTTAGAAATAAATGATGTGTTAGAAGTGTTATTTCCGACATCGCGGCGTAAAATTACTCAAACGACATTACCGATAGGAGATTCGCCAGTTGAGACTAAAATTTTGCAACTTTTGGCTAGTGGTGTACAGGATGGTGAGCAAATTATACAGAGGATTAAAATTGAGTTGGCAAAAAGTTCAGCGGATAAATCGGCTGGAGAAACAGCAGTATCGGTTGATAATGGTATCAAACAGCAAGAGGTTAATTCCCTGACCGTGGCGGAATTTAATCAGGCAATTACTTTGCTCGAAATTAAAAATCGCGTAGTAGCATTGGGCGCAAATCAGTGGATGCTGAGATAAAAAAGCGCCCTGTCCACAAGGTGGTTAGAGCGCTAGATGTTTGATCACTTTAGGTGTGATCGGGTGAAACTTTATTGGATTCCGTGATGTTGACATATATGGCGTTAACCAATCCGGGGCTTAATAAGTGACATAGCAGATCTGGGTGTTGACCGTTCAAGGCACGGTCAACTAAATCGGCGTTTCTGAGATATTGATTCTCGGTCGAAGTACTGTTTTCTTTTACCATATTATCCTCCTTTAGGCTGCGGATTGAACGAGACGAATTTTTCCTGAATCGCAGGTACAATCATAACGGAATTGTACCTGCGAGCAAAAATCTTTTGCTCGCTCGTCTGATTTAATCAGTCTATCATTAGCAATAATGGCATTTGTGTTTGCATCGTACGGGTCGTAGCGGTAGCCTTCTACATACAGACGCAGTCGTATTTCTTTGTTGTTAAATTTGACTCGAAATGTGACTAAATGTTGTTTGCTGAGCTTTTTGGGTTGATGTGGACTCAAAGCTTCAAGTAGCTGTCGCTTTTTGGGGCCGCGGACGATATCTAACATCATGATATTATCGCCAGATGGCGTTTGCAATATTGCTTCCAATTGTTTCACTTCCTTTCAATGTACTCAGATGAGAAAATTCATCCTGTGGGATATAGACAGGGTCTATCTTTCTATTTTATCACAGATTGTGAAAAAAGTCAAGAAATTAGGCTAAGGTGTCAATTTTTTGGGCGATTTCTTGGAGGATTTGTGGAAGAGCGGATTTCTCTTCAGGGGTGAATTTGCCGAGAACAAAATCGATATCTCCGAGCCTACTACGAATGTCGGGATTGTTGGTGCCGAGGCGGAGGCGGGGGAAATTATTGGTTCCAAGATGGTTAGCGATGGAATTGAGACCATTATTCCCTGCGCTAGAGCCGTGCGCTCGGTAGCGCAGAGTGCCGAAATTTAGATCAAAATCATCACAAACGACAAGTATATCTGAGGGTTGGAGTTTGTAAAACCGTAAGAACGCTCGGACGGCTTGTCCGGATTCGTTGTAGTAAGTTTGGGGTTTGATAAAAATGCGATTGCCGTCTTTATACCAGAGCGCGTTAAATTTGGGTTTTTGCCAGTTGATTCCCCTAATTTTGGCGTAAAAATCAAGGGCTAAAAATCCAAAATTATGACGAGTAAAGTTGTATTTGTTTTCGGGATTGCCGAGACCAACGATCAGCTGCATTTTATTTTTGCCTTAGCTTTTCGATTTGTTCGAAGAGCTGTTGGTGTTTTGTGCCTAAAGTTTTCAGACGTTGGATATTCTCGGTGGTGAGGCGGTAGGTAGGTAGTAACTTGATGAGGAAACGCTTGAGGCGGGTAGTACTAAAATAAAACCTTCCGGAGCTGAGACGACGGATGGCTTCTTGGTCGTTAGGCTGGGCTTGATTGAAACTGGCTGAATGCGACTGTAGGAATTGTTTGGCAAGGGTTTTGACTTCGCGAATACGGGTTTGAGATTTACTGTTGCGCAAGGCAAAATCTTCAAAAGCAGCGAAATATTGCCAGTAGAGATCATTGTATTTTTCCAGTAGTTGATGTTTTTCGAGAAAATCATAGAGCATAAAAGCAATATACAGATGGTCGATGGCATGATCGTTCGTTGTTTCTTTAGACCAAGTTTGAGACATGATGCTGCCAGCGTGGCGCACATAGTTATAGAGTTGTTTGTTGAGAAAGAAGACGGTCTGGCTGGCACAGAAATAGGCAGAGCAGAAGTAGGCGTCTTCGAAACGTTTGCCCTCAGGAAACTCAAGCTGATATTGGTCGAGCATAGACTTGCGGAAGATTTTGTTGGTAGAAGACAGATCGGTATTGTAAATGATATCAGCAGATACTGGCTGGAGACCGTGGTATTTGAGCGAATAATAGTTATCATCACTAGCTTTCATGTCAGCATGAGCTTGGTAGGTAACACGGATTTCGCTAACGGCGAGGTCGGCTGCGCTTTCGGTAATGGCGGTATACATATCTTGGCACATGGTGGGTTCGTAGTAATCATCGGCATCGCAGAACATTACGAATGGTGCAGCGGCTTTTTCTAAACCACGGTTGCGTGACCCGGCGAGACCGATATTTTTTGGGTTGCCGATGAATTTAACGCGCGAGTCTTTTTGGGCGTATTTTTGCAAGACTTCAAGGGTGTTGTCGGCAGAGGCGTCGTTTACGCCGATGATTTCAATGTCTTTTAGAGTTTGTTCTAGGAGGGCATTTAGACATTTGGGGAGTAATTTGGCGTCGTTATATGAGGTTACAATGACGCTGACCTTGGGATTATTCATGTTTTTTCTCCTGATTTTGTAGTTGGTTGAGCTTGGTTTCGAGAAGGTCGGTTTCGGCATAGAGTTCAGAAATTAGTTCGGATAAGGCTTTTTGTTTGCGATATACGGGATGAGTTTTGATCCAGGCGAAACGTAAGAAGCCGCGGATTGAAGCGCGCATACGCTGTAGGCGGATTTTCCAAATTGTACGACGCACAGAATGTGTGAGCAAATATTGCAATAGATTCCATTGAGCTGGAATAGGAAAGAAATCACGGATTAGCAGGTTTTTAGTGTTGGCAATTTGATATTCAGATTTGATTTTAGTGATGAATTCGGGTAGGAATTTGGCGGAAAGGCGGCAGATGTTCCAATAATAAGCACCAAATTTGGATGCTTGCATCATGGGGGCGATTTCGTCAAAGAGGTTATGTTTTTTGAGATATTTTTCGATTTCTTCATATTCATAACAGACGTTCATGACTTTGCCAGGATCATTGACGGAAGAAGACTCGTTGTCGATACGGTAGTGTAAAAACGCTTCGGTGGTAAAATAAGCGCGAGTAGCATTAGCCCAGACTTTAAAATTGAATCCAGTATCTTGATATGATGCACCGGGTGTAGGCAGGAATTTGATGTCATGCTTTTGCAGGAAGTCGCGTTTGTAGATGGCGGACCAGATAGCTGGAGCTTGGAAGAAGATCCAATTATGTGTGTGCGGATTAATCAAACGTCCAGAGTCAGTGGGGATGATGTAGGAGAGTTTGGTATCTTCGCCACCTTTATTGGTGTAATAGTTAGCACGTACAACTTCGGCGTCATAAGTAGCGGCGTAGTCGTAAAGTTTGGCAAAGGCATCAAGTTCAATGTAGTCATCTGGTTCGACAACACCGATATATTTGCCGCTGGCTTTTTTCAAACCACGGTTCATGCTGTCGCCGTAGCCAGTGTTCTTTTTTTCGATGACTTTAATGCGGGCGTCAGATTTTTGGAAATCTTGGATGATTTTGGTTGAACTATCCGTAGAGCCATCATTGATACAGATAATCTCAATATCGGTGAGAGTTTGATTGACTAGGCTCTCAAGGCATTGTTGAAGGTAGGATTCTACATTGTAAATAGGAACGAGAATGGAAATCTTGGGGGTTTTGCTCATGGCGTCTCCTCTCGGTTTATAGTCACTAAAAAACTCTAATAAGCAGATTATGGTGGTTCCTATTGGGCTCGAACCAATGACCTTACGAATGTGAATCGTACGCTCTAGCCAACTGAGCTAAGGAACCGAAACAATCTGATTATTAAAGTTTATATATGTTATAATAGCATAGATGAAGATAGATTTCCAGAAGTTTGAAGATGAAAAGGCGCAAATTGAAGCGTTTTTGGCACAGCCAGAAGCTTATGCGGCGCCAGATTTTGCGGAAAGATCACGTCGGTTGGCTGAGATTAATGATATTTTGGGGTTGGCACAAAAGATTGATCAAGCGAGAAAGAATTTGGCAGAAGCGACCGAATTGGTAGAAGATGCTGATTTAGGGGAGATGGCACGTGAAGATGTGCGTGTGTTGGGGCTAGATATTGATGCTTGGACAGCGGAGCTTGAAGATAAATTATTGCCACACGACCCAGCGGATGATAAGCCAGCGATTATGGAGATTCGTGCGGGGGCGGGTGGTGATGAAGCGAGTCTGTTTGCGGGAGAGTTGTATCGGATGTATGTACGATATGCAGAGCGACATGGCTTGAAGGTGGAGCTGCTGAGCCAGAATGAGAATGAGGCTGGCGGCATGAAAGAAGTGGTGATTAGAGTGATTGGCGAAAAGCCCTATGGACAGTTGAAGTTTGAGGGTGGCGTGCATCGAGTGCAGCGTGTGCCAGTGACGGAGAGCCAAGGGCGGATTCATACGAGTACGGCGACAGTTGCGGTTTTACCAGAAGCGGCGGAAAGTGATATTGAAATTAAGCCAGAGGATCTCAGAATTGATATTTATCGTTCGGGTGGTCATGGTGGTCAAGGGGTGAATACGACGGATTCAGCAGTGCGAATCACGCATCTTCCGACTGGGATTATGGTGGCGATGCAGGATGAGCGTTCGCAGCAGCAAAATCGGATCAAGGCGATGGCTGTGCTACGAAGTAGGTTGATGGAGAAGAAGGTTCAAGAGGAGCGTCAGGCGGCGAGCGATGCGCGGAAGAGTTTGATTGGTTCGGGTGATCGTAGTGAGAAGATTCGGACATATAATTTTCCGCAGGATCGGATTACAGATCATCGAGTGCATTATTCACGTTCAAATATTGGTGCAGCAATGGATGGGGATATTGATGATTTGGTGAAAGAATTGACCCAGGCCGAGCGCGCATTACCGGAGGCGTAGGGCGTGCTATAATTTAGGAGGGAGGGGTGTTCTTTGAAAGGAGTGATGTGAATGGGTAGTCCACTTATTTCTACGTTAGCAAGTTTGTGTTTTTACATAACAGTTGCGACAACATTGATAATGTCTTGTATTCGTGGAGAATTATTCTGGGTCGGTCTGGTGGTGGCAGTTGTTATGGTAGTTATTTCATTTCTCGAAGGTCTATTCCTTTATTTGTATGCAATTGGTAGCTGGATATATAGCTATATGCAGGCAAAGTTGGCATGTGATACGAAAGAGATGAGGCGATGCAAAGAGGAACTTAAAGATGCAGCGAGTTTTGCTCTGGAGTTGCTGTTTATGTGCCCATTAGTCTGCGTGGCAGCAGTGCCAGTAGATGTTGTGGGGTTCATATTAGACAGTATGGATTCGATAATATGTGTGATAAGAGCGAAGTCTTTGGATAAAGGATACCGCAAGGTGAACTGCATGTAACCCATAGTTTTTGTTTTATCACCCCTCCTACCCCACTGTGGTGGGGATTTTTTCTTGACTTTTTTGATAATGTGTGATATAATGGAGGTATGGAGATAAGATCTTGGCTGTCGGAGGCAAAAAAACAGATTGATGCATTGGATGCAGAGTTGATTGCTCTAGATGTATTTGCGCCGCGGCAGATGGATAGATGTTGGTTAGTTTCGCATGATGTTGTAAAAATTACAACAGAAATGCAAAAAGAAGCCGATAAAATGGTGCTAAAACGTGCTAAGGGAGAGCCATTGGCTTATATTTTGGGTGAGAAAGAATTTTATGGACGTAAGTTTGAAGTAAATGAGAGTGTCTTGATTCCTCGCCCTGAGACAGAGACTTTGATTGATTTGGTTAAAGAGCTGTCATTACCGAAGCAGCCAAAATTCTTAGAGTTGGGCACTGGTAGTGGCTGCATTGCAATTACTTTAGCGTTGGAGTATCCACAAGCACAAGTGTTGGCAGTTGATTTGAGTAAAAGAGCTTTAGACACGGCTTTTATTAATAATGTATTGCATGAGGGGCGAGTGGGGTTGGTACAGTCAAATTTGCTTAGAGATTTGTTCCTTGAGGATGAAAATAGAGAGGCCGAACATTATGATGTATTGGTGGCGAATTTACCATATGTAGACCCAGCTTGGGAATGGCTAGACCGGCAGACCTTGGATTTTGAACCGAAAAAAGCTTTGTATGCTAAAGGTAACGGTGGCTTGTCACTATATCAGCGGATGCTGAAAGAGATTCGGCATCATCAAAAAGCTGGACATTTGTGGCTGGACTATTTGGTAGTAGAGGCTGATCCTTCACAGCACTATAGATTGATTGAGATGGCGCATAGAGCGGGATTTTTCCATCTAAAAACTGAAGGTTTTGGCGTGGTATTTGAGGATGGTTGGCGCTATTGGTGGGATGATGCGAAGCGGGATTTTATGCATAAGCCCGAGGAAGTTTTGCAGTGGGAGCTAGAAAATGGCATTATTCATCTTTTGCCAGAAGAAGTGGCACAGAAGAAACGCTTGGGTGAGTGGTAATTTAGTGAATATTGAAGCGTGGTTGACTGAAACCAATAATTAGGACTAAAATCACGACCACACTGAAAATAACCGGCAGAGCAATATGGGAGAATTTTAGCTTGTTGCCATGTTTGTCGAGTTCGGCGTGAATTTGTAAATAAGTATAGGTGAGAACTGATAAGACTAGACTGAGCTGCGAAAGGCAGATGCCAGTGTTGCCGATAGTGTAGATGATAAGCCAAGAGTTGGATAGCCAAGAGATTTCGGCAAAGACTAGACCACAGACAAGAGAGATAAAACTAGCATCATGGTCACCGTTTTGGACTAGAACATGGTTAGATGCAGCAAATCCGAGCAGAAATCCTGCAACTACTAGAATGGCTGAGTCGGTAATAGCGGCGAAAATACTAGCAGCAGTGGCGCCAAGTAACACGGCAATTACTGATTGTAGGACATTGGCATTAAAAGATGAGCGTGGTTTGATAATAATGAGCCAAACAGCGTAGGCGATCATTAAGGCGATATGTACGGGCAAGAGAGTGGTGCTAGCAGCATAGGTCAAGAGCACAAAACTGATGCCTACAATGAAATCAACTAGGCTGGAACGGATATTTAACCACCAATAGCGGTGGTTGACGGCAAAAATACGCCATTTGGAAATGACAACCAAGACGAGACCAATAATGCAGTTGCCAGTAATAATGGTAGCACCGATAGAGGCCACCGCTAATAACAAGTTGAGCATGACATGCAAAAATGAGCTAACAGCATTACGGCTTTTGCGGATAAAAATATAATCGGCCATTTGTATAATTATAGCAAAACTTTGCCGCGTGGTAAAATAATTGTGCTATAATGTAAGAATGGATTCAAAACCAAAATTTTTTCAAAAACATCCCTTACTAAAAGATATCTTGAGCTTGGTGGTATTTGTGGCGTGTGTAATTGGCGGCACAATGGTGCTGAATGCATTTGTGTTTCGGTCTTACAATGTAGTGGGAGCGAGTATGGAAAATACTTTGCATAATGATGATCGGATTATTGTGAATCGTTTACCGGTGACTTGGGCGCATTTTTTGGGTAAGGAGTATGTGCCGGAACGGGGTGATATTATCGTATTTGCTAATGGCGCGGCGGATGGTCCTCTGACCTGTGGCGTACCAGAAGGTAAAGTAGACCAGTATATTATTAAGCGAGTGATTGCATTTCCCGGTGAGCGTGTGACGGTAAAAGATGGCGTGTTGACGGTGTATAATAAGGAACATCCAGAAGGGTTCTCGCCAGATGAGGAGACGCGGGTGGATGAGAATAATGGACCTAAGGAATATTCATCGGGTGAGGTGGATATGATTGTGCCGGAGGGTGAGTTATTCGTGGCAGGTGATAATCGTGAGGGATCACACTCGTTTGATTCACGTTCGGGTTTGGGCACGGTGCCATACTGTCGGATTGTGGGTCCTGCGGCGGTGCGAATTTATCCGTTTGATAAAGTACGAGTGTTTTAACTAGAGATGGGGATGAATAAAAGCTGAGGTGTAGTCCTCAGCTTTTATGGTGATAATGTTCTGTGACGGTGAGTTTGTCGGAATGATTATTACCCAGAATAAGAGAATAGGAAATTTTGGGATAAAGATGATTAAAAAGTTTGAACAAACCTGAACCAAAATAGGTCGACGGACGCACAGTGTGCCATGGGCGTTTGTTGGTTGGGCGCAGGCGCGCATAGGGCGGAAAAAGCTCAAACTGTGTGTTATGTGGGCCAGTGCGGTTAAGACCAGGCCCTACAATTCCCCGGTGCGTAAATTTGGTGAGTTCATCCAAAACTGGCGGGACTACGCCATGATGCATATGCCCGGCCAGAACCATAATGTCACTGTGACTATCCAGTCGATTGCTAAGATACCGTGGCGAATGTACTAATAGATAATAATCACGAAATTTAGTGGATTCGAGCTGGGGTAGATAGCGGTTGATGAGTTTGTCAAACTCGGCTTGACCGTGCTGAAGCGATGCTTCTGTGCTTCCTTGTTTGTAGTAGCAGGTTTGGGGCAGGTTGAGACCTAGTACGCGGATAGCACCATCATCAAAGATAGGGCAATCTATCTCTGGATCTGTGCCTAATAAATGGACTTGCGGGATTTGCTTGAGGTCGGCGCAAAATTTGTGATATAAATCTGGTCGCGCACGAAAACGATTTTTGGCGTAATAATATTGGTCGTGATTGCCCAGAACAATAATTAGCGGCGTAGCCAGAGCAAGTTGACGTAGAAACTCTAATAACTTGGTGTAGGAAATCGCATCTTCTAAAACGTTCAGTGAATTAACCAAATCACCCAGGAAAAAGACGTAATCAATCTGAGATTTGACAATTTCAGTCTCCAGGTATTTTAGTAACTGCATTAGTCGCGAAACTGTGAAACTAGAGTCGTATTGCAAATCAGAGAAAGCCAAAATATTGCGTCTACGCTTAGGAAACTTGATAGTGGTGACGTGTCGTAGCATCTTTTCTTCCCTCCTTTCTGTAAGGTACTTTTGGTATTATAACATGAATTGATAATAAATGAATGATGAGCGGTTGTAAAAATGTGTTATAATAATTCATATTATGAATAATATCTGGGATAATTTGCCACATGGATTTACGGTGCTTGCGCCGATGGAAGGCGTGACAGACGTAATTTTTCGGCAGGTGGTGGCAAAAGCGGGGCGACCGGATTTGTTTTTTACGGAATTTACCAATGTTTCATCTTTTGCTTCAGAAAAGGGACGAGCGAATGCTTTAGAGCGTCTGGAAGTAGTGTCGACGGATGCGCCCATTATCGCACAGATTTGGGGGAAAAATCCAGAGCATTTTGCGGAGCTGGCGGGGGCGCTTGAGAATCTGGGTTTTGCAGGGCTGGATATTAATATGGGGTGTCCAGATCGGCATGTGAATGCAGCAGGGGGTGGAGCGGCGATGATCCGTACACCAGGTTTGGCGATAGAATGTCTTAATAAGGCGCGCGCAGCGACAAATTTGCCAGTATCAGTAAAGACAAGACTAGGCTATACTTATGCCAATGAATATCGGGAGTGGTTGCCGACTTTATTTAAAGAACGGCTGGCAGCAGTGACGATGCATCTCAGGACGCGCAAGGAGATGTCAAAGGTGCCAGCTCATTTTGAGTTGATCCCGGAGATTTGTGGGCTTCGCAAGGCGTTTTCTCCTGAAACGAAGTTGATAATTAATGGCGATATTAAAGATTTAGCAATGATACAAGAATTGGCTGAGAAATACCCACAGGTCGATGGCTGGATGATTGGTAGAGGTGTATTCGAAAATCCATATTGTTTTACTAATTATCAGCCAACGCAGACAGATTTGCTGGGACTTTTGAATTATCATTTGGATTTGTTTGATGCTAAAGATGCAGAACTAAAGAGCCAGCGTGCGCAGGCACTGAGCAATGGCGGGGATGTGGAGGTGCGAGGGTTGGCGTTTGAGCCTTTGAAGCGATTTTTTAAGATTTATATTCATAGTTTTGCAGGTGCAGGTGAGCTAAGGGCGAAACTGATGGAAACGAAAAATACACGAGAAGTAAGGCGGATTTTGGCGGAATGGGTTTTGGGAAATAACGTTGGGGATTGATTTATTGGTTTTTGATGGGGCTTTATCTTCCCGCGACCGTGCGTCTATGTTCGCACCAGACATGGGCTTTTATACATACCTCTCCCCCCATCCCTAATACAGTACTCAGGCAGCGGAGGGGGAAAGCGTGGTAGCGGTTATATGGGCCATTAGATGGGTCCAACGCAGTATAAATTGTGAGGTGGTAAGCAGTCGCAGCAGTGCCACTGCGTGACGACCAACTATGTCCGCGATAGCCAGCGAGCCTCAAAGCGCCGGTGGTATTAGACAACTCGATATACCCGCTGCGCACGAAGTAGAGCAGGATATTACTAATTTTATTGTTAGATATGTTCTGAGCAAAACCTATACCACTGGTATAGGTTTTGCTCAAGACTAACAGAGGTAGGGATTCTCTCAAACCTATACTAGTAGTATAGGTTTAGTACTTTTCGTGCGCAGCGGGTATATTCATCCAGGTGATGGTACTTTCAGGGTCGCTGGCATCGACGGCGACGGTTGGTCGTCGCGCGGGTCTTCTACGCGGTATGATGGCGCGGCTATTCCTAGCGGTTACGTCCTCGGCTTCAATGTCTCCGCAGTGTACCCGTCGGGTGGCCCGCTCGAGCGCTGGCACGGTGCCTCCCTCCGCTGCCTGAGTACTGTATTAGGGATGTGAGGAGAGGTATGACGTATGGCGATAGTGCATCAAACAGATATTAAGAATGTTGAGCCTCGTTGTCCGTTTTGAGCTGATGAGTCTCTGGATCGAAGCCGCGACGTTTGCTCTGCGGTTGGTCGTTGCGATAGCTAAACATAATTGGTGTACCAACAAAGGGGTATTTTTCGCGGATTTTACGCTCCAAGAAGCGTTTATAAGACCAGTGGAGCAATCCTAGATCACGTCCATGCACCACAAACCATGGTGGGCAAGTATCAGTTTGGACGATATATTTGAGTTTGGGGCGGGTATTTTTGAGGCCAGCAGGCGGGTGTTCAATGACGGCTTCGCTGAGAATTTTGTTAAGATCGGAAGTTTTGATTTCTTGGTGGCGAGTGGCGTCGATTTCGGTGGCGAGTTCAAAAAGTTTGGTGACATTTTGTCCAGTTTCGGAACTGGTTATGAGGACTGGCGCATAAGGTATAAAATTGAAGTCGTATTCGAGTTTATCTAGAATCTCATCGGTGTCATTTACTAGATCGGCTTTAGTGAGAATGATGATAATTCCCTTGCCGGCTTCAATGATTTGCCCAGCGAGGGTTTGGTCGAGTTTTGAATGTGGTTCAGTAGCGTCAATTAGTAGAGCGCAAATATCGGCCTCTTCAATGGCAGCAAGAGTACGCAAAGCGGAGAACTTTTCGATTCCTATTTCGCGTTTACCGGGTTTGCGTAAGCCAGCAGTGTCAAGAATTTCGAGGGTACGACCATGATAGCGAACTTCTACACGATTAACATCACGTGTTGTACCTTGGCGAGAACTGACAAGGGCTTGTTGTTTGTGGCCGAGACTATTAAATAGACTAGATTTGCCAACGTTAGGACGACCGATAAGGGCAATTTTTAGGCTTTGTTGGTTGTGAGAGTCGCCATTTTCGAGAGTTGGTGAGCCTATCAAAATCGAGCCCTTTGGGTCGTGATTTTGAGCCGGCTCAGCCGCAAGATTTTCTCGAGAAACTGGCGAACCCTTCGACGCGCCAACAAGATTAAGAATTGCGCTTTTGAGGTTTTTGATGCCAAATCCAGTAGTGGCAGAAACACGGAAAGTTTGTTCTGGTTTGACGCCAAGACGTAAAAATTCCTCGTCGGGTAGGCTTTCGCCGAGATCGGATTTGTTTAATATTAGTAATACGGGCTTACGTGATTTGAGAGCGTTTTTGGCAATTTGTTTATCTTTGTCGTCGGGATATTTAGAACTATCAAGCGTGAGTAAAATTACCTCAGCACTATCAATTGCATCGGCAATCTGATCTTGAATTCCGGCTTCGAATTCATCATTTGGGTCTTTGAGACCAGCGGTGTCAATCATCAAAAATCGATTGTCAATACGTGTCATGACATTATCGCGCGTGGTGCCTTCTTCGCGAGCAACGATAGCGATATTTTTATGCGCAAAACGATTGAGTAAACTGGATTTACCAGCGTTAGTCTGACCGATGAGTGCAACAATGGGGAGTTTCTTCATAAAATATTTCCTACAACTCCGTTATATCACAGATTAGTCAAAAAGTCAATAGATTTTTGGTGGTTTCTGACATTCTTGTCAGAAAAGAGTTTGGGTAATTTGATGATTTTATGGTATAATTACAGCATGACAGGTCAGAAACGTGAAAAGCGTAAAATAGTAATTGATTTTAATCGGTTTTTTAGTAATAACTGGCATTACTTGGTGGTGTTAATTTTTGGTGTGATTTTGAGTGTAGGGGTGTGGGCCAGACCTTTGCAGGTGATGACGGGTGATGACTATGCGTTTCATGTGACAAGGTTGCAGAGCGCGTCGAAAGGTTGGGCGAATGGACAGATTGTACCACAGGTTGACCCTGATACTTTGGATGGTTTTGGTTACGGATATAATTTGTTTTATGGTCCACTTTTGACATATCTTGCGGCAGGCTTGCAGGCGCTAGTTAATTTTTGGCCGATTGCAATTAATTTGGTGCTAGTGGTTTGTTTGATTGGCGCGGGGATGACAATGTGCTATGCTATGTCGAAGATTAGTAAGAACAAGGTACTGGCTTTGTTGGTGGCAGTGTTTTATATGGCGGCGCCATATGCGCTGAATAATTTGTATGCACGGATGGCGTTGGGTGAGGTGGCAGCAGCTGTGGCGGCACCGATTTTGCTGTTGGGGTTGTATCAGTTGACAGTGGGAGAGAAGCACGCGGCGCGCAGTATTGCGATCTCTGCAGCGATGTTGCTTTTGTCGCATAGTTTGTCGGCAATGTTGTTTGCCCTGATGGCGGTGGTTTATGTACTGCTGAATTTGCGTAAGATTGTGAACTGGGAAAATATTTGGCGGATGGTACTGGGAGCAATGGTGGCCTTAGGGCTGACAGCATTCTTTACTTTGCCGCTTTTGGAGGCAAAGCTAACAGATAACTATGGTGTGTTTGACGCAGGGTATTCGGATGTGTATTTTGGGGCAAATCCGCGAAGTATGAATGACCATCGAGCATGGCCACAACAGTTGATGATAATGGATTATACTGGTAAGGTTAATGCTGATGGTCTAGGAGGTGAGTTTGGTATTACGCTCGGGATAGTGGCGATTGTGGGGTTGCTGGGTTTCTGGTTTGTGCGCAAGAGGATAGAAAACGAAAACCAACGACGGTTTGCGACCTCACTATATATTATAGCGGCGCTAGCAATTGTGCTAGCGCTACCAGTGATTAATTGGCATCATATGCCAGGAATTTTGTGGCAGATGCAGTTTCCGTGGCGGACGCTTGGTGTGGCGACGATTTGTTTAGCAGTAGTGTCGGGCTATACGATTTATGGGTTGTTACGTGGGCTGAGTGATGACAAGCAGAGGGTAGCGGCGGTTTTGACTGGCGTGTTGGCAATTTATCTAGTGATGCCGTTGATTTTGCCACGTGAGGACCGGCGAGTAGAGCTTGACTCGGTGCAAGATGATCCGGTGACGATTGGATGGGAGGCAGAATATGCGCCGATGCAGCTTTTGTGCTCACCGGATGTAGAAGAAGATGTGGCGGAGGGATATGCCTGTAGTTTGGGGCGGATTAGAGAGATTTTGGCGGAACGTGGTGATGATGTGCGGGTGGTGTCTGGTGGAGTGATATTGCAGCAAGCAAGCCGTGATGGTTTGAAAATGAATTTGATAGTGAATAACCCATCAAATGAAGATGCGGTAGTGGAATTGCCAATGATTTATTATCCTGGCTATCAGGCGACAATGGACGATATGAACCTACAAGTCGGAGCTTCGTATGAATATGGTTTGGTAGCGGTGACGATTCCAGCTGGGTCTAAAGGTGAAGTGAAGGTGGCTTATGGCTTAAGTTTGGCCACACAACTGGGAGGAATAATTTCTGTGACGACGGCAGGATTGGGGGCGATTTGGGTGATAGTTTCAGGAATTCGTGATCATAGTCGGCGTAAAAAGCGAGCGGAAATGTCGAGTTTGATGGATTCAGTACGAGAAGTAGTTGAAGATGATATGTTGGAGATGGAGTTTAATCGTGAGGCCGAAAAGGAGGAGATTTTGGCGAGTTTGGGAGAGCCAGTGCCCCCAGAGGTGTCTAGCGTGGCGCCATCGAATTTGCCTGTATCGCCACTAATGACGAGTGATGAGATTACGGACACTAGTAAAGAACCGAAGACGGCAAAACGAACTCGAACTAAGAAAACAACGACAAAAACAGCTAATACACGTGGTCGTAAGAAAGCGCAAGCGACTGCACAGGCAGATGAAGACAAAAAGCCTACGAAAGCAAAAACAACGCGGGCGACTGCAGCAAAGAAAACTACTAGGGTATCCAAAAAATCTACAACTGGTGAGACGCCGCGGCGTAGTACAACAACACGAGTGCGGACAGTTAAAAGTGATGAGGTGGAGGAATAATGAAAAAACTTTTGTCGATTGTAGTTCCCTGTTTTAATGAAGAGCCAGCTCTTAAATCGTTTTATGAGGTGGTGGACAAAGTGAGTCGGGAAATGTCAGAGCTGGATTTTGAATTTGTGTTCGTAGATGATGGAAGCAGAGATGGAACTTTGAAAGAAATTGAAAAGTTGCGCGAAGGAGATAAGCGAGTGAAATTTGTCAGTTTTTCGCGTAATTTTGGTAAGGAAGCAGCTTTGTTGGCGGGATTGGATTATGCCAACGGTGACTATGTGGCGACGATGGATGCGGACCTGCAAGACCCGCCTGCATTATTGCCAGAGATGTACGAGGCTATTAAAGATGGTGAATATGACTGTGTGGCGACACGGCGAGTGACGCGTGAGGGTGAGCCGCCGATCCGGAGCTTTTTTGCGCGAATTTTTTATCGTTTGATTAATAAAATGTCGAAGATTGAGATGGTGGACGGAGCGCGCGACTATCGTTTGATGACACGACAAATGGTGGACGCAATTATTTCGATGCGTGAGTATAATCGTTATTCCAAAGGCTTGTTTAGTTTTGTGGGATTTAAGACTAAGTGGATTGAGTTCCAGAATGTACAACGAGTGGCAGGAGAGACGCATTGGTCGTTTTGGAAGTTGTTTGTGTATGCAATTGATGGGATCTGTGCGTTTTCGACGGTGCCGTTGGTGATAGCGGCGGTGTTGGGACTGCTATTTTGTATGTTGGCGTTTATTCTGATTGTGGTAATTATAGTAAAGACTTTGCTTTACGGTGACCCCGTAGGTGGGTGGCCGAGTACGATTTGTGTGATTTTGATGGTGGGAGGTATACAACTGTTGGCGCTAGGAATTATCGGTGAATATCTAGCAAAGACTTATCTAGAGACTAAGCATCGTCCAATTTATATTATTAAGTCTACTGAAAAAGATAAGTAGTGGTTAAGGGTGTGGGCTGGAAGAAGCGTTTGCTAGTTTTGGCGTCAGCGATATTGGTGGTGATGACACTAATAACGATTTGGCGGTTTTCAGCACAAAGTTCGGGCGATTCTAGTGCGTTAAGCGGAAAACTAGCTGAATTGGTAGCGAATTGGCAATGTGTAAGTGAGATAGTTCCTATGGAGACTTTGGAAGCTATTTTGCGGAAGTTGGCACATGGTTTGGTGTATTTAGTTTTGGGCGTAGGATTGACCGGGATAATGATTACGCAAAAGACAGGTTTGATTGTAATGATGGTGCCACTAATTGGAGCAATGCTGGCAGCATTGGATGAGCTACACCAGAGTTTTGCGCCGGGTAGAGGACCTAGTGTGTGGGACGTGGGAATTGACACATTGGGCGTAGTTGTGGGGATGATGTTGGTTTTGTTTTTGTACTGGTGCTATCGTCGATTACAAAGAGAAAATTAGTAGATGACTTTTAACTCTTTTTGAGATTATGTGTTATAATAACAGTATTGGTTCCGTCGTCTAGTGGTCTAGGACGTCTGGTTCTCATCCAGAAAATCGCGGGTTCGACTCCCGCCGGAATCACCAGACCATTTTATCTTTGATTTGTCAATGGTAAGATGGTCTGGTTTTTTTGAGACGGTAGCCCACAACTCTTTGTAAGAGCTGTGGGCGAAATTGTTATCTAGTATTCAATGCGACCGGTTTGTGGGATAGCAGCAATCCAGACTTGTCCGGGAGTAAATTGAATGTTGTCGCCATTGGCATTTCGGAAGATAATTTGGCTGGTTTGAGAAGATTTAGTCCAGCTACCTTCAATAACTTGTCCATTCTGAAAGATAGTGGCAGGTCCGGTGCCGATGGCGGTGATCTTTTCGTGGTAGCCATCATAATCTGGGCGTTCTTGTACTACCATAGCTACGACTACACTGGGTGTGAGTTGCACTGGTTCGCCACATTGGGTCTTAGTATTAGGTTCAGGCAAGTTGGCTGGACATTCGTAGGAAACATGGGGTTCACCACTAGCATAGGAGCGAAGATACTTGTTGGTTTCTGGGTCGTATTTGTAAACGGTATTAAAGGTGGGTGAGGCGCCAAACTGGAGTCGAACTGTGTCGATGATATTGATACAGTCTTCGCCTTCGGCACAGGTATCGCGCTCAGTAATGATATTATCTACATCTTCTGGAGTGAGGCGAGGGAAGACTTTGGGGCTGGAGGTATTGTAACCTTTGGTCTCGTTAAACTGGGCGAGGTTGGCAGGAGAAGTAAAGAGATTATTCCACATGCGACCACTGTTGTTTTCGCGCCACATATAAGTGTTGCTTTCATCAAGATCGCGCTGTCCGCTACGGCGAAGATCGGCTAGGGCTTCGTCGGAGCCACCGGCATGTACGATGGTACAGTCGAAAGGTGTATCCCAGTCAAGATAGTAGGAACGAAGCGAACGAATAGGACCGATGGCACCAACGGTGGGATTTTGGAAGATAGCGGCAAAGCGCGTAATTCCCCGTTCAGCGATGGCCTCAAATACGACTGCAGCTTGGTTGAGCCCTGCTTGCGGGCGTCCGCCATCGTTACCATTCGGAATTTGGACACAGAAAGTGGGTTTTTGATTGAGGCTAGCGTCGGAAATTTCTTCGCCGGTGAGTAGGCTATAGATAGGATCAGGAAAATCTGGTTGATTGCCATTAGTAGCATCTTCTGGACTGGGACGGAAAAAGGCAAAATAGACAAAAACGCCGACACCAGCAGCAATAAAGATAAATAGGAGCGCTAAAACCCAGAGGAGGACTTTTTGACCCGTGGTGCGCGGCTTGTGCTCTTTTTTGGTTTTGGGGCTGGTCTGAGTTTTGTCAGGTTCTGATATATCCGTTTTATGATTAGTTTTAGTGCCAACGGATGTTTGGGCTGAGACTGGCTTGGTCTTTTTTATCTCTTCCTTGGGCGTTTTTGGGCTCATAAAAATAACTCCTCTTAATTATTTCTATTTTAGCATAAGTATCCTTTAATTTTAACCCAATGTTTTTATTGCCAAAAGAATAAGGCTCAGAATTTGTTAAGTTATGACTCTGTTTCGAAGTTTTTGTTTTGGTTATATCTAAAAAACAGGAATCATCATATACTGGTATCTTGCCTGTAATTGTAGCATGCTCTGGAGTAGCAACTATTTCATCGATAACAGTCCTGATTATAAATTGCTTTTTCTCAAAATCGCAATCATCGGCTAGTAATTTCTTCATGTTTGCGGCAATTGTTTCTGGTGTGACATCTGGCTTTATGGAAATAAGTTGTCGTAGTTCGATTTCCTCCGTCTCAAGTTTGCGTCTGATTTTCTTAATCTCGTCAGTTTTTACTTTGAATTTTTCCTCGTCCAAAAACCCTTTGCCAAATGCGTCAATATAACGATCTTCTTCATCGCTCAGTTTTTTCAACTTCTCTTTAACTTTATCAAGTTTCTTTTTACTCGATTCGTCGTCTTCGTCAAGCAGTTTACTGGAAAATTTTGCGATTAGTTCTGGCTGAGTTAGCAATTTTCGGATAACATGCCAAACTTGAGCGTCGAATACTGCGACGTTGATACCTCTAGAAAAACAGGTTCGTTCAGTTAAATTGTCCTCTCGACCCTTACAGCGATAATAGCAGTTGCCCTGTGATGTTGGGTCACCAGTTCTAGCTTTTCCACATTCACATTTAATTAAGCCAGATAACAAATAAGTTCGCCTTTTCGTATTTCTAATCATGTGTTTAGCATTTTTCTTTAATTGAATCTGGACCTTATCAAATAATTCTTTGCTAATAATCGGTTCAACATTGTCAACTTGCCACCACTCATCTTTTGGTCTTGTCTGCATTGAACTTTTAGGTATCCTTTGATATTCTTTCGGGTTATGAGGATTTTTTGCTTTTACAGCCTCTCGCTTGTTGTAGTAATGCTCACCAATATAAGTCGTATTACGTACAAGGTTATATAAGGTTGAATAGTTCCAGACACAACTATTCGTCCGAGCCGTTTTGATTCCGTCCTCTTTCAGCTGTTTTCTTACCTGTGATAGATTTTTGCCGTCAGCGACCATTTCAAAGATGTATCTCACAACTTCAGCCTGCTCTGGGTTGATTGTAAAATAGGCTCTTCTTTTTCCACCACTGTCTCTTTCAGTACGGTGTAAGTCGTAGCCATAACATGGCGAGTATCCCAGTAGCTGATGATTTTCTTTCACAATTCTTAAACGTCCAAGTCGAAATCTCTCCAGAATCTTAAGCCTTTCATATTCATGGAAAATTCCCATCATTGACCCCATCATTTTTGCTTCATTTGATGTGCCGTTGATACCATGTAGTTCGATAATTTCTATCTTTAGCTGCCGAAGCTCTCTTAAAACGATCTCCTGATATAGCTGATCTCTAGCTAATCGTCCACGGTCATATAAATATAAAATTTGGAATTTACCATCTTTTGCGTCATTTCGTAGCCTATCTAGGTCTGGACGTTCTAAAAAGCTCCCACTCCAACCCTCATCAGCATAGATATTATCTTGAGGTAATGAAATTTTATCGGCAATGATTCTCGCTTTTAACTCCACCCATTGATTTTCAATAGTACCATCTTCTTCCTGATTAGCAGTTGATACCCTCATATAGATAGCACCTGTTTTAACGTCATTTGTAATACTTGAAGTTGGAGTAGGATTGTCCCACTCCAACCATTCGTCTTTGCTATCTGATTTGTTTATATTTGTGGGTTCTAAGCAGGGTTTTTCTCCTTTATTCTCTGGTACTTTGTCATCTTGTATTATTGACATATTATACCTTTATTATATTGATTTTTGCCATCGACCTCAACGGGTTTTAGGTCATATCACTACTGACAGGCTTTAATAGTTCATTCCGAAATTTCTTAAATATAACCTCAATTTCGCCGTTGTTTTCTGATTCAATGTATTTGATACTAATCTGCTTAGCAGTCATTTATAAAATTCCAGTATCTATATACTCACCAATTTTACCGAAAATTCGTACAATATCCCTGGTGAAACCCGGACAAACATAATGTTTATTTCCATTTCTAATATGTAGGATAAGATGTTGTGAATGTAAATATTGCTTGGCTGCTTTTTTACTGCCCAACGTTTTAGCTGCAAAGTCCAATATAACTTTTTCGACTTCATGATAGTTGGAGTCTTTTGGCAGTCTAATTGTTCTATGCGTCATAGTTAAGACGGTTTCTTCGTGGTTTTCAAGCTTATTCTCACTCAACTTATTATATTCTGTCCAGTCTAACGTAATATAGTCTTTTTTCTCTTCAGACGCATTCTGCACGTACTGATTAAACCCAGCTTCTGTGAGCAACTTTCCGTTTTCAGTATAACGAATAGTGATGTCAGCATTATTCAGCATGCGTTCAACATCTTCTTCGGAAAACTGTTTATTAGTTAGCAAATCATGCTTGGCCTGTTCAATATAACTTTCGAGTGCATTGTCAGTATCTAAGTCAAAAAATTTAGTATTGACAGGGTAATTACCATTCATACGCGTCATAAAATAGCGATTAGTTGATTTCCTTTTTCTATTTGTCCTAGTATTCTGTTTCTTACTCATGGTTATCTCCTCTATTATCGGCAACATAAAATAACTTAGCATTTTTGTCACCTCGTTTTGATATAATTTGCCCACTCTCGGAAAGTTCGTTTAGTAATTTATGAGCTCTGTTTGCTGGTAGATTTTCGCCACCGACCTGAAAATCTCTTAGGATTTCGCTTTTATTGGCTCCTGGACAGTCTTCGATATACCTTACAATCTCTTGTTTTAGCTCTTCGTCCCAATCGGCTTTCGTTTTATCTTTACCTAGATATAGAAACTGACTCCTCTCACCTTTACTGACAAATTTGAGGGTTTGTGGCTCAATTTCTTGGCAATAGCGATTTTTTGTTTGTGAAATAGTAATTTTATCACCTTTTCGCCTAAGAGCAACATGGACATCGCAAGCAGCCAAAATATCACCACTCCCTCGCATCGATTCTGCAGCTCCACTTCCGATTAAGCCTGCTTTTCGGTTATGGTGCAAAATTAAGCATGCTATACCTTGGTCGGTAATTTTCTTGAAATTGTCCATGTTTTTCGACATGTCGGTAGAATCATTTTCTGACCCAATAGCGAATCTGATAAATGAGTCGAACATGACAAGCCCAATCTCATTTTCCTTGCAGACGTTAATCACTTGTTTCGCATATTCCTCACTGGCTTTGCGTCCAGCCCTAGAAAGGTAATGAATTGGTAAAGTACTGGTAGCTCCCAATCTTCGAAAACGTTCCTGTAATGACCGTTCACCAGACTCTTCGTCCATAATTAGTACTTTAGTCTGCTCTGTGTGGAAGGCGTTTATAAATTCTTCGCCCTTCGCTACGGACAGAGCCACTTGAAGCATTAACCAAGTTTTATAACTAGCCGGTGAAGCAGACATCATCACAAGTCCGCCTTGCGGAATGAGTTTTTCTACTACCCATCTCTGTGGTGGGTACTCTTTGAGCATTAACTCATTGAGAGGCTTAATTGTTAATTTTTCTGGCATTTAGCTCCTTGTTTAAGGTTAATATATGAACCATATATGGGATTAGTTAAGGCAAAATATAAATCATCTTAGGAGGTAAATGATGGGATTTGCCTTAACTACGCCCATTTTACAATGCGAGGTGTCTGTCAGATACATTCCTACTTTTACAGAGGAAAATTGTCATTTTAGCTTCCGAACTTGAACTCTTTTACTGAGCCGAACAGAGCAGTTCTTGATTTCAATTAGGTCAAAATCCACCGAAAAATTATTTCGAAATTTTTTATTTATGTTGGATCTTGTAGAATATAGGCAACGTTTTTGTCTTTTATCCACCGATACATGCTCACCTGTATGTTCTTCCTCCCAATCACTTAGCTTTTCATACATATCGATATTTTTCATGCTTTTATGTCTCGCTGACATAATATTTTTAAGAACGACAAACTGAAATGTTTCTGGCTGAGCTAAGACAACTTTATTACCTCGAAACTGCACCTGCCCTGTCTTGGGGTAAAAGATTAGTGTATCTGCGTCGGGACATAAACGGTCAATTTGCTTAGATAGCTCATCAATGAGTTGGATCTCAGCGTCTCTCATACGTAGTAGTCGGACACCTACCTTATCAAAGAAGTTAGGGTTATCTGGCAGAGTCTCAGGTATTAGCTGTTTTCTGATTACTTGCCACTTCTCGAGTAATTTACGAAATTCATCTTCGGTCTCAATTGGCATATTTTTTGAAGTGAAGAAAAATCTATAAAACATTTTTCTTCGATTTTCTTGCTTTTCGGGGTTAGCTAGGGATAGACTGTTCTTGATAATGTAGTGCGTTATCCAGTTGATTCGGTTCAGAATCACAGAGCAGAGACCCAGTAAATACTTGATTTCTGACACCTCAAATTTGAGTTGTTGACATTTTTCAAGCTCATCCATAATGTGCACTAAGTTTGAATAAGATAAGTTCTCTATAAAAATAGATTCGTCACTGCTAACTTTCACTTTCGATTACTCCCTAACTCTTTAGCGATATTTTCCATTATTATAACACTTTTATAACGTGTTGTCACGGAATAACTCGAAGTGCTGTTTAATTTCTTTTTTATTATTATGTTTTTCTTTAAACAACTTATGCCATATAGTTCGCATATTTATATATAAATTTCGCAGTCTTTAGTCAGCCCATACACCTTAGGTAATCCCTGACCATAAAAACTTGTCTAAGCATGCTTAAAATTGAAATTAAAGGCAGGTTTAGACGGTGGCTATCGACTATTAAATACTTATTTTCGTAAAAATCAAACATAACTATATTTTGGTCTTGCATAATTACGGTTTTTGTAGTATAATGGAATCAGCTAAACTTTGATATTCGGACTACACTTTTGATGGGTGTTTTAAAACCAAAAATGCGACCATGTGTAGCAGATAGGGTTTTAAAACTCCGTTTGTCAAAGTTTAGCGACTAAACATGTGGTCGCTTTTTTAATTGCGACAGAAAGGGCATCATGAAATTAGTCTTCGTCAAAATCTTGTGCTGGGTAGCTGGCATTGGGGCAGTTGCCTATATTGGTCTAACTATCGTTAATTCTATTCCGAGCCTAAATTCAATGGTTGCTTCTGTCCCTTTTGTAGGGCAAATACCAACTCCAATTATCAATACTATCGCCGAATCTACCATGATTGATAGTTGCAAATCGTCTCGTGGAGAGAATGCGGAAGTAGTTCGGATTTCTGACGCACCTGAATCTGAGGGGTCTTATCCTCGCTGGGAATGCGTAGTTAAAAACCATAATAAAACCGAAGATGAATATCAGGAGTATTTAACTGAGCTTGGTAAATACAAAGAGTGGCCGAGAGATCCAAATTACAAGTTGGTGACTTACGATAAAGCAGAGTGTAAATATTACGAGGGGATCTGGTACGCAGCACCAAATGCTACTGATGATAATGCTAAGAGAGGCATTTGCATTGCTCCTGAACTTGAACACTACGAAGAACGAGTCAAAACCCTTGAGAATTACAAAAAATTCTACGATGTACAAGTAATTAAAGATTATTCAAAGGAGTAAATATGAGTAAAACTACATTATCAGATATTGACCTGAAAATCTTCGAGATTTTGGTTGATTGGGTTAAAGAAAATAAAACTGAGCAAACTCCCATGCCATATGCGAAGTTGGCAAAAGCCGTTGATAATCCTTCTGTTATTCCGACCAATCTCGGGAATTATCTCGGTCATGTATCGTCCTATTGCTTGGAGCATGACGCACCAGCAATTTCGGCAATCGTTGGAGGTTCAAATACTTGTGAGCCGGGAGCTGGATTTTTTGAACTACTTGGTTATCCTGACACTAAGCCTGAGGATCGCATTGAACTTTGGTTGCCACTGCTTAAACAAGCCTACGAATATGGCAGTTGGGACGAACTATTAACAAAAGCTAAATCAGAATAGGAGATTACGATATGGCAATTAACACTAAAGCCGAAGGACGAGACGGAACTGAGCAATGTACGATCAAACAGTTCGTAGACCTAATTCGTCCACAGATTGAGAACTTGGGTTATAAAATTACGACTCAAGCCAGCCTACCGTATACCAATTTTTGCGACCGCATTGACGGCAACAATAAAGGAACTGATTTTAGTAAAGGCAAGAAGTATTACGCAGTCGATATTTTGATTTATCGTGAGCTGGAAAATGACGAAAAAGTACCACTTGTCATTATTGAAGGCAAAATCAAAGGTCACTCCACGCACGATGTTATTACTTATTCGGAGAAAGCCCGGACCCACAAATCAGTCTTCCCTCATATACAATATGGTTTTATCGTTTTGGATGCCGTTGACCGAAATTTTATGCCTCTACGATATTATTTACATTCAGGATTCGACTTCGAAGAAATTTTTCCAAATAGCGAGGACGAAATTAGCCATGAGAACCGAATCAACAAGTTTATCGAAAAGCTAAAAAATCAGATTGATATAGCTGAGGAAAAACACCGAATCTTCTTTAATTAAAGGGGTTGAGCCGTTGATTAAGCAAGGCAAAACTCATATAATATAACAAAATGGAGATGAAATCAATGAAGTCAGTCACCATTATGAAATACCAAGCTAAAGATGGCAAATATTATTTTATCGTCAAAGATAAGTTTGACATCACAGACGAAGCTGAACGGCTAGATTATATGCTGAAACTGAAAAACGAAATGCTGGCTTCTGGCGAAATGAAGAAACATCTTTGGACAAAGGAAACGGTTTTATTTTAGTTATGGCAAGAAAACCGATGGCAAAATCTCGAAAGCTGAAAGTAAATCTTTCCTACACTAAGGAGGAATTTGGTAAGATAAAGGCTGGTTCGATTGCACGGAGTATGGAAGATAAATGGGACATCGTTTACGAGGACGACTGGCTACATTTTTATCGTTCATGGACAGGTGTCGAGATTTATCGAGCTAAATTTACACCTCTTTCCCATGGTAATTATGAGCTTCAAGAGATTTTGGTAAATGACGACGAAATTGAGACGACTGATAGCGACCATGACTTTTCTACGATTCAAAAGTTAATCCAGTACTATTTGTTGATTTGAGGTAGATATAAAAATATAGCTGGTGGTGCTTTAACCTTTCACTGGACAGGGGCAATCCATGAAAGAATACTCTTTCTAAAACCTCTCGATAAAGTTAAACGTCAAGGTAGACGCAGCCACCAATTTAATTAAAATAATGGAGCTTACAATGGAAATACCCACCGATATTATGCAAGAAGCCGAAAAAGTTGCAGACAACTTTATGGAGCTGGACTGTGATGAGCTATCTTGGCTTGCTGAGCTTCATCAATACTTATCTCGGCACAAAACCGACTACGAGGCTATCAACGACAAAATTCTACCGTTATTTTATAAATTAGGAATTTTCGTAGGTCCAACTGGTTTCTCTTTTTGGCAAGCAGGTTTTGAGTGGGCAGAGAGCAAAGAAACGGAAGATAAATATCAAAAACTGGATTTAAAGACTACCTTAGCCCTATTAACTGCGGCACTTCAAGGTGGAGAACCTTACGGAGCTGACTATTGGTATTCCAAAGGCGTCACGCAGAAGCTAATCGCTCAGTTGGTTAAATTGAGAGAAAATGAGCCAAAACCGAAGCCCTTTGAATTTGTCAAAACTGGTTTCATTAACCTTGACAAGGCAACTGGTGGTTTAAGAAAAGGTGGTATTACTGTTATTGGCTCACGGCCTGAAATGGGGGTAATTAGCTTTGCGGCCGACATTGTTGATAACATTATGATTAAGGCAGATAGGTCAGATGCAGTTTTATTATTCACCGGTTCAAGATCCACCGAAAAGTTTATCCGAGGTAGATGTGAAATAATCATGGTAGAACGATTTTCTAAAACTTCAATCTTCGAAATCATGCAAGCCGAAGCGGGCAAACACGGCGCTAAATTGCTAATTTGGGAAACTACCATACTGGCTCCTCGGTTTTTCCGTGATATGCGAAAGATTGCCGTTAAACTCAATATTCCAATCATAATACTAATGCACTTGCCGTACTATCTGAATTCAGTTGATAAAAAACCATGTCCAGCTTTAGATGAATTTTATATCGTAGAGGAGCAACTAAGTTGCATTGACACAGTTATAGCTCTTCATCGACCATCTTTCTATTACACTGAAGACGAGATGGAATATGGAAAGAGCTACGGTAGCGAAACCGAGCTTGCCGTATTAAAGGCTGCTAACGGAGAGACTGGTATTGTAGAAATTAAGTTTGATATTGATACGCTTAAATTCATAAATTAGCATTATCGCACCGTAAATTCTGTTGTTTAAACCTTTATCTTTATATAAAACATGAAATTAAACAGGAGCATTAAACTTTTCTAGCAGTTTTTTGATTTTCTTTTCGCTATAACCGTAGCCGATACCTCTGTCTGACTTCGGTAAGTTAAACTTGATACGAAATGGAATATATGTAGTAATGCATTGGTTTGACATTATATGATAAGTAGGATGAAAATTATACCTTGGCTTTATGAGTTATGCGTTTTCGATAGCTGTAACTGTGGCATGAAGTCGAGCCAGACTATTGTTTTTACCTAAAACTTCTAAGGTGAGATGAAGTGCTGGGCTGAAGGGCGCATATGACAGAGCAATGCGGATGAGGGAGAAAAGCTCGGCGGGTTTGTGACCGGTATCGACTAGTAATTGATTGAGCGCGTTTTGCAAGCTATCAGCGTTCCATGTGGTATTTTCAAGTTTAGTAGTGGCTGTTTGCAATAGTTCACTAAGATCTTCCTCGGAGATCTTTTTCAGGAATTTGTTCTTATTAATCATTGCGAGGTCAATTTCTGGGTCGGTGAAGAAATAAGTAGTCATTTCACGGAGGTCAGATAAGGTCTTGAGACGGTCATAGATGATACTAAGTACGCGTTTTTTATAGACATCATCGTAGGCTGCAGCAGACTCAGGCCAGTAGCCGATGGTACGCGGATAGAAAGAATCAATTCCCTCTTCGTCGATAAGTTTGCGAATCCATTGTCCATTCATCCAGAGGATTTTAGTCTCATCAAATCTGGCACCGGAAGTTTGGATACGGTTAATCGAAAAGGCTTGAATAAGTTGATCTTTAGAATAGATTTCTTCTTCAGTGCCATCATTCCAGCCTAGGCAGGCAAGATAGTTAAGCAAGGCTTCGGGCAAAATACCATCATCACGATATTCAGTAACGGATTTGGCCCCGTCACGCTTACCGAGTTTCTTATTACCCGTTGGGGCGAGAATATGTGGCAATGAGATGAGATGGGGTACATCTAGTTTGAGAGCTTCATAGAGCGCAAGGTAGTTTGGTGTACTAGAAAGATACTCTACTCCGCGGCAGATGTGGGTGACGCCCATAGTCGCATCGTCTACGATATGTGCAAAATTGTAGGTTGGTAGACCGTCAGCTTTGATGAGAATAATATCATCTTGAACTTCGGGACCAGCAGTCATTTCCCCCATGACTTCGTCATGCCAGTGGCGGATTTTAGGATCGGCTTTGAAGCGCAGAGGTAAGCCTTCGTGCCATTCTGGTGGGTTTTCTGGACGGAAGTTGCGATAGAGATAAGGGATTTTTTTGATGGTACAAGTGTCGCGATAAGTTTGGATTTGCTCACTACTAGTATCATCAGCATAAGCTCGACCCATGGCAATGAGCTTCTTAGCCCATTCGTGGTAGATTGCTTTACGTTCACTTTGGAAATAAGGTTCAGATGGACCGCCCACAATGGGACCCTCATCCCATTCTAATCCAAGCCACTTAAGAGTATCCTCGATGAGCTCAGTGGCACCATCCACATAACGAGCCTGGTCGGTATCTTCGATACGAAGGATGAAACTACCTCCCGCTTGGCGAGCTAGAAGGTATGGATAGATAGCACTACGAACATTACCGATATGGATATAACCAGTGGGGCTAGGAGCAAAACGTGTTTTCATGAGAATATTATAACATACTCAGTGGAGTTTCGGTGCTAGAGTGATGTTACTATATTGCGAACTTGTTTTTTTGTTAAAACAGTACTATTTGATGTAATCTTGTAGAGTACGCCACCGTTGACCCAAGCAGCATTAGAATTGGAGTTGGAAATATAAATAGTAATTCCCTGCTCATGAGTAGTAGTGTAATCGTCTTGCCAGGTTGGCTCAACATAATTACGAAGTAGAGCGGCACTATCCCAAGATGATTTTTCTTCAATCAGAACGAATGAGGCATTATCTGGGCCATCAAAAGTGAGGGCGATTTTGCCATCTTCGGATGTAATGTCTCCAAGAGAATAATCGCGAGGGACGTAGGATGGATATGAAGCTTGGATGCCAGTTTGCATAGCAGCTACGCGGACAGAAATATCAGGAATATTGGACCCTACTGCATAAATGATTCCAGCTACACAGATGGCAGCGCAGGTGAAAGCAATTGCAAAGTGACGGGCACGGAACTTTTTGCGGGGCATAGCGCGTTCGGCGCGAGCTGTAGCCTTGCGGCTTTGAGCTTCATCCATTGTAGCCACGGAATGTAATGCTTGTTCGATAGCACGGTTTTTGAGCTCTTCGGGGCTAGTAGAGCGAACTTTGCGGCGATTATTAAGCATTTGATTACTTGTCGCTTTGCGAGTCATAGGACGCATGGTTGCTGGATGACGGGTTGGAGCCATGGCTTTTTTGCGATTGACTGCGATAACTTTAGCAGAAGATTTGGCGACTTTGGCGGCAGCTCGATTGGCTTTGGCTGGTAGGGTGATTTTGACGCTAGAATTGCTGGTTTTAGCTTTTAAGCTCTCCTCTTGGAGCTTGGTGGATTTCATGGCGATAGTGACAAACTTTTCGATAGTATCGCCGAGCTCTTTCATTTCGGGAGAATCATGGTTGGACTTGATATTATCGGCAAAAGCTTTCAGTGAAGAGATTTGTTCGGAGACCTGGGCTGGGTCGGTCGCGACGCGGATTGAGGCAATAGCTTCGGAGGCTGCCTGGGCGATAGCGTCGACAGACGTGTTAGCCGAAGTGTCAAGCGTCGCGACCGCAGGCGCTTCGGTAACTTCTGTGCTGACTGGAGCGTTTTCGACTGGCATGGCATAGTTAGAATAATTATCTCCATATTCCTTCACCGAAGCGCCTAGGCTGGCGGCTGCATAATCGGCAGCGATATTCATGGCCAATGCGTCCATATCAACTGGCGTAGTTGTTGGATTGTCTGTGGTTGGTGCTATAGGTGCTGCCGGCTCACTAGACATTGGCGTACCTGTGTAAATAGATGGCGTGCTAGAAAAAGGATTGAAAGCAGCGGAATTATTATATGTATCTGATGGATTTAATGCAGCCGCCAGCCGCTCGGCTTCAGCTATACTGGGCGCTGGGCTACTTACCTGAGGATACTCAGCAGTTGGTTCAGGCTGATTAGTGGCTGGATTGACATTGTTGCCTCCAAATTCAACAACTTGTGGATACAGTGTGACTTGATTAGTTTCGGATAGGATGCGGGCGGCTTCAGCAGCTTCTTTAGCCTGACGTTCGGCTTCGGCGCGGGCAGCTTCGAATTCGGCGGCATGAACACGCAAATTAACTAAACGTGATGGTGTAGCGACGGCTTGGCGGTTATGCCGAGTAGCCTGTGCGGCTTCTTCAATTGCTAAATTAGTCGGGCGCTTAACGTAGCGACGATTAAGTGTAGTTGATGTCTGAGTAATACGATGAGTTGCGGAACTAGACCGCCCAGACTCGACCTGAATTCTACTCATTAATAATAACTCCTCATCGTACTTTTGCTTATATCTATTATAACTTCAAGCATTATAAAAAAGCAAGAGCAAAATTATTCCTAGATTATGCTATAATATGTAGTGATATGGATTTTGAAGAACGCGAACAACGTCGTCGACGCCAACTGATTAAAGTAATTATTGCTGAAGTAGGAATGGTATTATCGGTGATTGCCATTGTGGTGGTAGCAACTTTGGCAGCAATGGGATTTTTTGTGACTAGTAGTGGTAAGATTGAGCAATCGGGTTTAATCCAGATTCATTCAATGCCAACTGGGGCAACAGTGGAGTTGGACGGGAGTACGATTTTTTCGCGGACAAACTTAAGTCGTAGTTTGACGGCAGGTGAGCATAGTTTAAAACTATCACGGGATGGATATGATACCTGGCAGAAAACTATTAAGATGTCTTCGGGGATGTTGATGCGGCTGCATTATCCGCGTTTATTTCTGCTAAATCGTAAGTCAGAGTTAGCATTGAGACTGGATGAAGAATTGGAATTCTATTTACCATCACTTGATCGTATGTATATATTGTATGCGGCGAGTGATAGTACTACCTGGAATCTAGTGAATGTTCGTGATGACGAGCTAAAAACTACGCAGTTGGATCTTAGTAAAATTTTGCCAGGCATAACGGATGGTAAGTTTTTGGGGGAGGTGAAAGATTTGCGTTGGAGTAATAACAGCGATAAGGTTTTGGTGAAAATTGCGTATAGTGGTAAGGTTGAATGGGTTTTGATTAACCTAAGGGATTTAAAACAAAGTCTTAATTTATCTCAGACTTTTGGTTTGGAGTTCACGCAGGTGGAAATGATTGATGATGGCGCAGCACAATTATTTGCTTTAGAGAATCAACAGCTGAGACGGATTAATACGAATGATCAATCAATTTCTAGGGTTTTGTTAAAAGATGTTATGACTTTTGCCAATAATAAGACTAATTTGGTTTATGTAATGCAGCCTGTGGCTAATCAAGGATCGGATAAGGAAAAGATAATTGGCGTATATCGTGATGGGGAGAAAGGCGGTACGGTTTTAACTAAAGTCCCAGACGAAACTAGTGTGACGGTAGCTTTGACGCGGCTTTATGATGAGGATTATCTGGCGTATGCTATAGGAAATAATCTCAGCGTTTATTATGGGGCTTTACCAAGCTATCGTGAGGATGCGCAAAATACAGACTTTTCGAGTTTGAAGATATTGATTGACAAAGTAAAACTTAAAATGGCACCAGAGAGTTTTAGTTTGAGCCCAGAAGGTGAATATATTGTAGCGTCCAGAGAGAAACAGTTTATGGTGGTAGATTTGGAAACTGGAGAGTTGATAGAATATGATGCTATGACTGCTAAATTGTCCTGGTTAGATGGAGCAATGATGATGGCGGTTGATAATGATTCCCTTTGGGCGTGGGACTTTGATAACACAAACCAACGTCAGCTGGTGCGGTATTTGCCAACAGACGTTAAAGATAATGACGATAATGACGTTAAGGCTGAGACTGGTGCGGTGACAACTACTATACACACTAAGTTGGCACAATATCCAGCCATGATTGCTGACAATGATAGATGGTTGTATTATTTGACGGAAACTAACTCTGGTTTGGCTTTGATGCGCGAACGTATTCGCGACTAATTACCAAAGATACTATTCCAGAGGTTTTCAAAGAAAGATGGTTCGTTGGCTGGCATGGTATCATTGCTAGGATTGGGCTCAGTAGGAGTGGTTGGATCGGCTATGTTTTCGTTGCTATAGGCAGGGCTGATTTGTTCGGCACTAATAAGTAGGCGGTAGCGTGAGGTTCCTAGGGGTGTGCAAGTAATAAGAGTGAGCATAGGCTTATCGGTAGCGTAAACTAGAGCAGAAACGTCAGTGGGTTCAACTACTGTGCTGCCAGTCATCTGATAGGTATAGCGCACCGAGTCGTAGTTAATATAAATTAGATCACCTATTTCTAGACGTTCGAGCCCGGAGAAGATAAATTTGTAAGGATTGCTGCTATAAATGTCGCCAGCCGAATGCCCAGAAATAGCTAAATTTCCAATCTGTCCAGGTAGGGCGTTAGCTCCAGGTATAGAAAATTGCGCTACGCCTTGGTTCATAGCGGCATCAACCTCGTTTGTGCTGATACCAAAAGCGACTGGAACGTCGATATTAAGCTTGGGGATGATAAGCCTAGGTTCAGAAGAGACAGTTTGGGTGATGTTTGGGTCTACTGCCTCTATGCTGGTATTGTTTGTCCCAGTATCTGGTGAAATGTAAGCCATGATTGGCGCAAATATACGACGGTTATATTGTAGGAAGAGCGCAGTAGATATAACAAGTGCAAGACCAATAATTGGTGCTAGGTGACGATAGTTATGTTTACGTTCAGTAGCGCCAGTAGCAATGCGTTGATTTTTCATCTTTTCGGTAGCAAGATAAGTCTGAGCGGCTTTAGCATAATATTCGCTATAGTAATTTTTGTAGTAATCTTGCCAGGCAGAGTGATACTTTTGCCATTCTTCGGAAATAGCCTCTTGATTGATGGGGGCGTCTTTGAGGGTGCCGTTTCCGTCAGTGTGAGTATCTAGGGACTGTTCTACTACTGGCGTGATGTCGTTATTGTCATAAGATTGCGTATTGTATTCTGGTTGATATTCGGTTGCTGGTTGTTGTGGTACGGTTTGACTATAAATCGGGGTGCGCTGATATTCGGCAGTCTGGTAATTCATTCCGCTATGCGTCCAATCGGGTTGGGTCGGATTTTGGCTTTGGGGTATTGAAGTAGAGGTATTGGTATTATAACGGTTATTATGATGCTCGCGATTTTTTATAAGACGTTCGCGAGAACTGGCTGGTAAATTGCGGAGATTTTCGACAGTTGACGAATAAACCGCAAGTACTTTCTTGCGGGCAATCTCGGCCGCTGTTTGACGCTGCCGATCTGAAGAAGATGACCCACCATTTTCTAAATCCATATATTTTCTATTATAACACGAAAAATATGATATAATGGAAATAAGGGCGAGTGGCGGAATTGGTAGACGCGCTAGACTCAAAATCTGGTTCTCGCAAGGGAGTGAGGGTTCGATTCCCTCCCCGCCCACCACAAGAAGATTATTTAACTTTCTCGAATTCAAGATACAAAGATTAATTTCGGTTAATCTTTTTTGTTTGCTTTAAAAAGTATATAAAAAACATTATAATATTTATGTAAGTTAAATTACTATTGCGTATATAGATTACAAAATGAAAGAACTAGTAGATTTTATAGTTTTGATAATAATATATTTTTGGAAGTTCTATAAGAAATGGAAAGAAAAAGGTAGGGATGTACTGCTTGTAAATACTTTAATGTATATATACTTGTCTTTTGTATTATATTTCACTTTAATGCCCATAATAACCTCTTTACCATTCATATTTAATCACTCATACGATTCAATGAATTTAGTGCCATTTATTGATGTTTTAAATAGTAGAGGTGATTTTGTTAGGCAAGTAGGGTTGAATATGATAATGACAATTCCTTTTGGCTTTTTAATGCCTTTAGTGAAAAGAAATGTTGGATTTTTAAAAGTTGTTAGCTATACTTTCTTATTAAGTTTAGGAATAGAATTATTACAACCTTTAATAAATGGTTTTAGATCAGCAGATATAACGGATTTAATAACTAATGTCATAGGTGGAAGTATTGGATATATTATGTATTTAATATTTAAACCATTAACAACTAAAATTTTAAATTATATAGGGGATAAATAAAAAAGCCCCCTTGCGGGGGCTAGATATGGAATAGGTTACTGATTAATTACCAACGAGTTAATCATTTCTTCACCTACTTTACCCCATTCGTCACGCATGCTGTCGAGACAGTTGAAGGAAATAACAGTGAGTTTGCCATCATAAGAGAAGAAAGCCATATGGTTATAGATATCTTCGTCGGTATAATCGGTGACAAGTTTAATTTCAGCAACTTTGTATCCGTTGACTTCGCGAGTGTTGGTACTAATAACATCGGCATTTATATCGAAAATAGATTTCATGGCTTTGAGATATTCTTCAATCTGGCTATTAGCAAGAGCGTTTTCTGGTTTACTAAGGGCGAGGTTGACAGTGTTATCGCTGTTGGTGAGGACTAAGTCTGGAATGGAAGAATTGTCTTCGCCATCACCATAATCTTCTTCGACTTTTTCTTTACTCATAGTAGTAAAGTTGGATGGGGCAAGTAATTTATAATTATAGCCATCAAGTGAGACATATTTAGCTTCGAGTTTGTTGCCTTTGCCATTTTCTAGAGTGTACGAAGTCTCGGTTTTGTTATCTTCTGTTTTATTATTGTCGTCCTTATTTTGAGTGAAGTGCATGATGCAGAAGATTATACCTGCAATGATGACGGCAGCTACGATAATGCCGATGATGACTTTCCATGGGAAACTATTAGTGCTATCTGCTTTTTTTGCAGTAGCTTTGGCGGACTTAGTTTCCTTAGGTTTGGTATTAGATTGTTTGCGTGCTTCTGCCACGATAAACTCCTTTTGTTTAATTTATATTTATTGTAGCAGTTATTTGGTTTTGTGGCAATGATGTGTGTGAGGACGGTCAATGCTGTGTAACTTACAGTTTTGATCGTGACAATTTTCATTCGTGTTTTCCATTTCTATAGTGCTATGTGCGATTTGATGTGCGGATAACTCGGATTTGATGGTTTGTTTGAGTTTAGTGTTTGGCTCATTACTGACGACGTGGAGTGTAGCGTAGTTGTGGTAGCCGTCTAGGCTCCAAATATGAAGATGATGAACATTTTTAACCCCGGGGATATTTAGTAGATGTTTTTCGATTTCCTCTAACGAAACTTGAGCAGGAGTTTTTTCTAAGAAAACATTAAGAATAGAGATGAAATTTGCTAGAGCTTGTTTGAGGATGAAGAGTGCCACCAATATAGATAAGATTGGATCAAGATAGCTGATATTTGTGAATCGCATAATAATAGCGCCGATGAGTACAACAATCCAACCTAGAACATCTTCAAGCATGTGAAGGTTGACGGATTTTTGGTTGAGCGAATTGTTGTCGTGGGTGATGTAAGCAGCGATGAAATTAACTGTAACTCCAATAAGAGATAAAATAATCATGCCGTCGTAATTGATTTCTATAGGTTTGAACAGACGGAGAATAGCGTTGAAAATTACAAACGTCGAGCCAAATAATAAGACGAGAGTAGTGACCATACCGCCAACTAGCGAATAGCGGGTGTAGCCATAAGTGTATTTAGCGTCTGGTTGCTTGGTGCTTTTCTTTTCTAGAAGATAGGAGAGTCCTATGCTGATAGCATCACCGAAGTCATGCACAGCGTCGGAAACGATGGCTGTGCTGCCAGTAATGGCTCCCCCGATAAGTTCGTAAACGATGGCTGTGCTGCCAGTAATGGCTCCCCCGATAAGTTCGTAAACGGAAAAACCTAAGTTTAGCAAAAAAGCTATAAGTATTTTATGTTGAGACATGAAAAACCTTTCTTAAAATTAAGATGTTTGGTTATCAAATTTTGTAGGAAAGGCTCATAAAATCGTTGTTACTGACGTTGACTGAAAAACTTCTATATTAAATATAACAAATTAGACTTGTGATTGCAAGTAGTGTCGATAGTAGTCCCAGCAGACAGGTTTATTAGTAACACTGACAGTGTTGCCTTTGAGGAAAGCTTCAAATTCTGGTACGCTAACCCATTTAACTTCCGCTACTTCTTTAGATTGTAGGATGACTTTTGTTGGGTCTAGATCTAAATGCGTAACGAAATAATCGTTAAAATGGCGATTAATAATATTATTATCAATATTCTCAGATATAGAACTACCAATGTGGATTAGGGCTTGAGGCTGAAGATCTAGACCTAGTTCTTCTTTGGCTTCACGTATGGCAGCTTGATAGCTGAACTCGCCAGCGTCGACATGTCCACCAACGGCGACATCCCACAGTCCAGGCCAGAGACGTTTGTCTTGGCTACGTTTCTGCAAAAGTACTTTTTTGCCATCAGTACTAATAATAAAGACGACAATAGCACGGTGCCAAAGACCTTGACTATGACAAATACTGCGCGTAGCAGTCTGCCCAGTAAAACCGCCATGACTATCTAGGACATCAAAGATTTCTTCCATATAAAAGTATTGTAACATATTGTGATAAAATAGAGGAAAGTAAAGGAATAATTATGAGCTTTAGAATAAGAGTACTCTTATTCTCTAACTGTTGGGTTAGAGAATACACTGGCTTAGGCGGGGGAGAGTGATATGCCAGAATTGATTGATGTTTTGGATGAAAACGGCATTCGGACTGGGCGTATTGCAACGCGCGAAGAAGTGCATCGTGAGGGGCTGTGGCACCAGATTGCTGTCGTGGTAATAATTGATAATGATGGTCGGATTTTATTGCAGCAGCGTAGCAAAAATAAACGTACTAACCCTGAAAAATGGGATATTGCGGCAGCTGGGCATGTGGATGCGGGGGAGGATTCTTTGCTTACTGCTAGGCGAGAAGTTGAAGAAGAGCTTGGCATAGTTGTCGATAATTTGCAGTTTTTGTTGAGTTATAGTAAGGAAAGTCGATATGAATGGCAGGGCGAGAGCTTGCTAGATAGGCAACTTTTTGACTGTTTTTTGTCACGCGTAGTAAAGGTTGATATTGATGGTTTGAGGCTGCAAGATAGCGAAGTTCAGGCGGCTAAGCTGTGCACGGCTACGGAATTTAAGAAGATGATCGACAAGGGCGATATGGTAAAGCGCTCGTCTTTATATGAAGAAGTAATTAAGATTATGGAACAAGAATGAGAGAAAATTATTTTTTGATTCATGGGAGTTTTGGCAATCCGTATGTGAATTGGTTGCCATATTTATACAAAGAATTATGCGAGCGGAACAAGGAAGTTTATGTACCAGATTTCCCTACTGGAGTGGGATTTCAGAATTATGAAAATTGGTCGAAGTTACTGAAAGTTTATCTTGATGCGGGGTTGATCATGGAAAACACGGTTATCTTTGCTCATTCGATTGCACCAGTATTTATTTGTAAGTTTTTATGGAAAAATAAAGTTAAAGTAAAGCGGTTGATTTTTGTTTGTGGTTTCAATAATTATCTTGGAATTAATGATGAATACGACAACGTGAACTGCAGTATGTACCTGAAAAACTTGGGAGATGTGAAGGTATATTGCGATGAGATTATTTGTTTCTATAGTAAGAACGATCCATATGTAAGCTATGAAGTGGAGAAAGAATTTGCGGATACGGTGGCGACTGAACAAGTTGTGATTGCTGATGGGGGTCATCTGAATTCAGAAAGTGGGTATCGAGAATTCCCAGAGTTATTAAAATACATTGAAGAGGGTGAGAATAAATGAAACTGGCTGCGGCTAGACTGCTGGCCAAGCATGCCACATATTACGAGTTTAATATTAATTAAGAAAAGGAGACAAATGAAATTTACAAAATTAGAACATTCTGGGTGTGTGGTAGAAAAAGATGGTTTGAAAATTGTTTGCGATCCGGTAGAGTTTGAGAGGGGTTTGCCGGATTTGGAGAATGTAGCGGCGATTATAATTACGCATAAGCATGGTGATCATTTGCAATTAGAAAAATTGTTAGCGGTATTAGATAAAAACCTGGAAGCGCGTGTTTTTACGACAGAAGATGCAATTGATGAAATTCCAAATTCTGAGGTGGTGAAAACTGGTGATGTAGTCAATGTGGGCGGGTTTGAGTTGAAATTTTTTGGTGAAAATCATGCAGAAATTGTTCCAGGAAAAATTCCCTGTCAAAATATTGGAGTGGTAATTGATGGAAAGATTGTGAATCCGGGTGATTCATTTGATATCCCTTATAATATGACTCATCCAGAAATTTTGCTAGTACCAAGTGCGGCGCCATGGTGTAAGGTGTCAGAGGGTATGGAATATATAAAGGTGGTAAAGCCGAAAGTTACTGTGCCAGTGCATAATGCGGTACTTTCTGAGCTTGGGAATGGTTTTAATAATAATTGGTTGCGCGTGGCTTGCGAGGAAGTAGGTGCAGAGTTGGCGCCACTAGGAATTGGAGAAGGAGTTGAGGTATGAAAATTAAAGTTAGTGATGAGTTTATCATTGATACTAATCGCGAATGTTACAATAACCTTGGAAAATTATATACTGATGGTACTGGTGACTTTGAAACGTTACTTGATATGGGTGTATGGCAGGAATTTCTTGATGGTCTTAGTGGAAAAAAGGTTTTGGATGTTGGATGTGGTGCTGGTGATGCGGTAAAGTGGCTGGCGGATAGAAAATATGAGGTTACGGCGTGCGACTTGTCTGATAAAATGATAGAAGTTGCTCGCGATAAAACTACTAAAGCTAAGTTTTTTGTACTTGGAACAAACGAGTTGGGTAAAATTAATGATAAATTCGACGGAATTATATCGATTCATCTTGTGCAACACCTGAGTAAGAGTATGCTTAGGAAATTTTTTAGTGATGCATATAATTTATTGACGGATGATGGTAGGTTCTTTTTAGCATTTACAAATACTTGTTATGAGAAAACTGGTTATCAATTGGATGGTGAAAAAGAAGATAATTATATCTTTTGGCACAAGTGGCGGATGGAGGATATTGTGCCTCTGCTAGCAAAGGCGAAGCTCAAACCAATCTTTGCCAAAATGCAAAAGGGTGCGGATAACAGTTGTGCGATTGATATGGAGCCGTTTGTGTTTATTTGTGAAAAGATAAAGTAGTAGAGTAGTAGTTTATTTTTTTTAGATCATTGTAGGCATTTGTTATAATATTTTTGATTTGATTGAGATCGTCAAAGTTAGTGATGTAGTACATAGTGCGTTTGGCAGTATTGTATGGAATTTCTTCAGCTAAGCCACAACTAGTATTACTGTCAGTTTTCTTGATAAGCAATCGGTTATCGTAAACGCCACCGATTAATATACCATTGTGATAAAGTAGGAATTCCCCCATCATTGGACGCGCTGTAAAAACGCCAAGCGGTTCAAGTTTTGTTAAAATTTTATTTAAATCTGCTTTGCTAGTAGACATGTTATCCCTTTATTTCTGATCTATGGTAGTTTTTCCCATGATGTGGTTACGTACTTTGACGTAGTCTGTGGCTTGGACATTGCCATCATTATTGGCATCTGCCGCATGAAGGCTGGCACCAGTAAGCAGACTTTTCCCCATAATATGGTTACGGATGCGGACGTAGTCAGTGGCCTGAATGGCGCCATCGCCATTCACATCCCCTTTGATAACAATGATATAGGTATAAGTTGTGTTATCAATTTTGAGCGCTAGGTTTAGACCTGTGGATACGACGCCGGAATGTAGTTCTTGACCGTTAGCATTGCGTAAATATACAATATTTACGCCTTTGATGTTGGTGAACGTTTGACGTAATGAGCTAATATTTTGCCCAAGCGTGAAACCGGTAAGGAAATTCCCTTTTTTGGTAAGTTGGAGTTTGCTTAACAACTCAGCTTCAGTGATGCTTGAAGTAGGGTTGAGCGGCGTAATGCTTTGTAAAAGATTAGTTGGTGGAGTTTGATATTGGAATGTGTCAGGGTTATAGATCGTGCTCACCGTAGGCAGCGTAGGATTGATACTGGCATTATATTGTGAGTTTTGAGGAAGTTTAGGGTTAGTATCAGTGTACTGTGTGCCAATAAAACTACCAGTATTTTGTTGGCCAGTGACTTTACCTAACGCTTGTGAATTGGAAATAGTAGCATTCTGGTTGAGGCCAATAAAGCCACCAACATTCTTTATTGCATTGACTGTGAGGGAGGAAGAGCAGCGATCAATGACAGTTTTGCCATCAGTATTGCCTATAAAACCGCCAGTAGCTGCTAGATCATTGAAAGCATGTTTAGTGTTTGTAATACTACCTGATTTAAGATGAACATTGGTGATAGTGACGTTAGAAGCGACTGAAGCTAATCCTCCTAGGGTATTTCCGGTAGTAGGGCCAATAATAAGGTTTTGAACCTGAAGATTTTGTACACTGCTGCTATGGTTATAGTCTCCTAAATCATTAAATACTCCAGTTCCCTCGGCGGTGATATTAGAAAGAGTGTGGTTTTGCCCATCGAGATGACCTGTAAAATTGATTTCTGGGTAGGCAATATTGGTAAAGTCCAGATCGTTGGTGAGTATGTAATATTTACCAGTAGTATTAGTCTGCATGAGATAGAGAAAAGTATTTACGCTATCGATTTGATAAGGTTGGTTACTAGTGCCGTTGCCTACGACATCTGGAAAATTAACGTCAAAGGTGATTGAGGTGTCTGTTTCGGCAGTAACAGTGGCAACAATGCCGGAGTTGCTGCCATTCGCATAATAAATTGTATTCGGGTCAAAGTCAGCATTAGTTGATATTTTTTTGCCGAGCGTAGGTCGTGAAAGATTGAGCGTGGCTTGGGAAAGATTGCCATTGGCGTCACCAAGATTAGTTTCGCCGGGACGAAAAATAAAGATATGATCATTATCACCATTATTGCCATAGTATTTATAGTTATCATTGACACGGTAGATAATGATTCCATCACTATCTGCGGAATGAGAGGCATAGGTATTTTGCTTACTATGATATTCTACGATAAAATATTCTTTGCTATTAGGATTGGGCTGAATTTTGATGGCACGTTTTTCATCAGGATTGATAAATTGGGGTTTTGACAGCGTAACGGATTTTGTAGTGTTTTGGATAACTGGAAGTGGGTTGTGCCAGTTCATACTAGCATGATAATCTGTGACAAAATAGGTGAGAAGGTTTTGAGGGTTAGAACCAACGACGTCTCCCATAAGATCATAAAATCCTACGGGACGATGTTCGGTACTAGTGCGATTATAACGGTATAAATCCATTAACCCAAGAGTATGCCCGAACTCATGTAGTATGGTGCCATAGTTACTGCGATTTAGCGAGAAAATTCCAGCAGATTGCGTGTAATCTGCGCCGTAAATAATGTTGTAAGCCGAAACTTTTTTACCCAGGATATCATCAGTGATATTTAGATTATCACGCTTGTGCGACCAGAGTAAATCGTTAGAAGCAACTGGATATTTGCCAGAACTATTGTCGGCGCCTTCAACAAAGATACTGATAGCGTCAACGATGCCATCATGGTTCGTATCTAGCTGATCGGATGTGAGGCCATATGTTTTGATTTGGTCTCTAATGGCTGAAATGATATGGTTAACGAGTTCAGTTTCACGGGTGAGCAGTTCGGCATTATCTTTATAGCCATCTGGATTGCTATCGCTATAGCGTAAATAGTATTCTATAGGATTAGGGTCTTGGTACGATATGATTTTTCCATTGGTTTTTGGGAAAATTATAGAGTCAATTGAGAGCCGTTCATAACTTTGGGTTTCGTAGTATTTTTTGAGTGATGGGACTTGGATTATACCTTGAGCAGTATCCATATCAAACAGAGTTTCACTGTTGAGGATTTTTTCGGCATTAGCTACGCTAGTGTCATCATCAAGATGGATCGGCGTACCATTATCGGTTTTACGCACGATACTATCGCTATTACTAAATTTGAGAAAAAGTGCAAGATGCGTAATGTCGCGGTGGTCGGTTAGAGCGTCGGTGTTTGGTGAGTGTAGATAAGAGAATGCGCACAGAGCTGTTATAAATAGCCCGCTGAAAATTGTGAATTTACGAATGCTTTTCATGATTGGTACTATTAGTTTTTGTGGTAGACTTTGACTTAGGTGTGACCGCTGCTTTGGTTTTCGGGGTAACAGTATCTGCTGGTTGGCTTATTTGGGTTGTTTTGTTGGGGCGAGTGATATATATCAAACATCCTCCAAGGATAATAATTATACCGCTGAGAGCAAAAATAATTATCCAAGTGAAGTCATTGGAAGCGGTAACCGTTTTAGAAACTTCTGAAACAGTATTATAGGGTATAATTGCTCCATCGACTATTGTATAAATATTATTAGAAATATCATTATCTGAACTGATTAAGAACAATTGTTTGCCCTCAATATTGAAAGGTATGAGTTTAGCTGTGCAGCTACCTGTGGTACGATCGAGTACATAAAAGGCTTTTTGCTCATTTTGATCTATGGCATAAATTAAAGTGAGATTATCTCTTTCGGCAATATCAAAAGTTTGACCATCCAGTATGTAGGTGTTAAGTTGAAATCCGTTTGGTAATTGGACGTCTTTGAGACTGGCAATAACGGTGAGGTCTTGCTCACTATATTTGACTTGAATGGGCGTTGGCTTGGATTCGTCTTCTTTATTCTCGGAATCTGAGTCATTTGGTTGGTCGGTTGGAGTGTCTGTGGGTTGCGGGTTGATGGTTTGATTGTTTTGATTCTGATTTGGTTTGTTATTATTGTTGGGTTGAGTTGGCTTAGTGGTGGGTTGACTAGGCTTATCTTCGGTTGCAGGCGGTTTGGCGGGGGCGACAATCTTAACACTAACACTGCGCGCACCGGGCTTATACTCATTGGCATCAGGATCGGAAAATCCAGCTTCAGGTGTGGCGGTCACCGTAACGGTACCACTAGTTCCAGCAGTGACAGTGACGGATTGATAATTTTCTTCCACCCAGATGGCGGATTGAGAAACAGTACCATTGGTAGCAGTAAGATTAACGCGTCCAATACATGAGCCACCGATACGCATCGTAAATGTACCTCCTGGCTTTACCTCTTGAACCGACGCACTGGCCGTGAAAGATGCAGCGAAGACTGGTGTGTGGCTTAGGGCGACACTAACGATACTGCAAATAACTAAAAGGGTTTTAAAGATAGAATGATTCTTCATGTTTATATTTTAATATATTTATCAATCATATTCAACTATAATGTTATGATTGATATCGTTTTTGCTATTAGCATTGGCTTCTTCAGTATTGATTATGTCTTTGTGTCCTACTAGTGCCGCATAAGGTGCGAATTGAGCGGCGCGAGCTTCCCTGCTCATAGGGTTCTTGGTATGCGGGCGTTTACAATTTATGATGTCGGCATAGTTTTCGAGTTTACGTTTCGGTGCGCATGGATGAAAGTTATTGAGAGTGGCAGTATTTGTACTCATGCGCGATGTCCTCCAATTTGTTGATGGCGGGTGCGCATAGTGGCGCCGTCTTCAAAGTTGGTGCCACGCAAAATAGAGTTTTTGCCATAGCGCGCACGAATTTTAAGGATTGCCTCTTGAATTGAATGTTCTTTACGTAAGTTGTTTAGTTCTCTGACTTTTTGTTGTTCGAGTTTGGCATAGTCCGTGAAAAAGTCAGTTTGTAGTAGGCTTGACTCTTTCACCGAGTTGAGGTCTTCTGGATGGATAAGTTGTTCGGCACTGATGGTAACTTTACGAACTGTGAACTTAGGGTTTGCCTTGGTATCGAAGATTTTTAAAAGTTGTTTGGTAATGATTTTGGTGGATGAAGTAGGCTTGGATAAATGAGAGGTATGTTGTAATGGTTTGGGCACATGTCGACCGTAATGATCTGTTATGGTTGCGGTAGTAATGTTCTTGTGATCGTAGTTAATATACAAACCGATTTGTCTGGCGAGATAGTTCTTTTTTACTAACTCGAGGGCAAGATTTTCGGACATTTCTTTGATAATGGTGCGCGTTTTGTCGAAGCTGTAAGGGTGCGATAGGACTTGGCCGGAGCTAAGACTTTTGGTTTTGGGTGAATGCTGTTTGACGTCGGAAATTGTAGTGCTTTCGTAACCCCAGGCGTGATCAATAAGTAGTTCCGCGTTTACACCAAATAAGTCGTAGAGTAATTTTTGGTTTTGGAGTGAACAGCGCGCGACGTCGCCCATAGTGTATAAGTTATGGCTGGCTAGGCGTTTGGCATAGCCACGCCCAACACGCCAGATATCAGTAATGGGGGAATGTGCCCAGAGTTTTTCTCGGAAGCTTATTTCATTTAGTTTAGCGATACGTACACCGGCGGAATTTGGTTGAGAGTTTTTGGCGAGAATATCCATAGCAACTTTTGCCAAGAACATGTTGCTTCCAATTCCAGCCGTAGCGGTAATGCCTGTACTTCGATAAACATCGGTAATCATGTTGGTGACAAATTCTTCAGCAGTGCAGTGTTTCATTTTAAGATAACTGGTGATGTCACAAAAGACTTCGTCAATAGAATAAGCAAAAATATCCGCAGGCGCTACATGGCGCAAATAGGTATTATAAATTTCTGAACTATATTCAAGGTAGTATTTCATACGGGGCAGAGCAATGATGAAGTCGAGTTCGAGATTGGGATTTTTTAATAGTTCAGAATTGTCGTGCGATTTGTTTAGAAAAATTCCTAGTGGGGTTTTAGTTTTGCGTTCAGCGTTGATTTCGCGAACTTTTTGATTAACTTCAAATAGACGTGCTCGTCCTGGCAAGCCATAAGATTTAAGCGATGGTGATATAGCGAGACAAATGGTTTTATCAGTGCGAGATTTGTCGGCTACTACGAGATTAGTAGTGAGTGGATCTAACCCGCGTTCGTTGCATTCTACGGATGCATAAAAAGATTTAAGATCAATCGCTGCAAAAACTCGTTCCATACCTGAGTATATTATATAGTATGGATACTTAGTGTGCTATGCTTTCTATATTTTGTAGTTCAAAACGATATTTTTGCTTTAGCCCAGGGCGGAGTTTTTCGGGAGTGATTTCTTCCAAAAACATTGTTTTTGGGCGAGCATAGAGTTTGTTATCACCGTAGAGCGCGCGATAAACAACCAATTCCTCTTTGGTTTCGCTATGAGTTGCAACATCTAGTACGATGTATTTATCGCCTTTGTAGTGGCGATAAATACCGTTAATTCTAAGTTGGTTCATTATTTTTCCTTGTAGGTTCTAATTATGTCTTTGAGGCTCATGCGACTACCATAATTAAGGATAGCGTTACTATATATTTTGATAGCAATGTGTGCAACAATGGCGCATGTAGTGATAAGGATAATGGTCGAAAGGATGACTTCCCAACCATTAGCAATGCCCATCATAACGCGAAGTGGCATGCAGAATGGTGATGAGATTGGTAGAAGCGCAGCAATGTTCGCTAAGCTGCTAGTTGGATCCATAAGAGTGAAATAAGCTAGGTAAAAGCCAATCATGGTGACAATAGCGACAGGCGTATTGGCGGCTTGAATATCTTCTGGTTTAGCAACAGTGGAGCCAGTAACTGCATAGAGCAAGGCGTAACCAAAATAACCTAAAATGAAATATCCCAGCGTTACGATGGCAAGGAAGACAGTGAAGTTGGAAAGGTCTAGTAGACTACTAAGAATGGCCGGGTCGAGGAAGGCTTTAGCACTGATGATAGCAGTAATGACGAAGAGTAAGATTTGCAGTAGACCAACAATACCAACGCCAATAGTTTTACCTAAGATAATGCTGCGTGGGCTGGTGGAAGTTACGAGGGTTTCCATGATTTTGGAAGTTTTTTCGATGGTGATTGAGCTGGAAACCTGAAAGGCACAGAAATAGATAGCGAAGAAGAGCAGAACAGACATCAACATCATGACGTTAAGATTGCCGCCAATTTCTTTATCCTCAGTTTGTTGGATAGCGAAATTGAATGTGGGCGAGATTTGGGAAATTTGTGTTGCGCTGAGACCAATTTTTTGAATTTGGATATTAGTGTAAAGGCTACTAAGAGCGTCAACTAGAGCAGTCGGTGGCGTGGTAACAGTAGCTGCATTATCAACGATATAACTAAGGTTGACGATATCATCGGATTTTGAGACTAGAACAGCAGCGTCGATTTCGCCATTATTAATTTTGTTTTTAATATCATCAAAATTGGCGTTTTGGAATTCAAACTTATATTTGAGGTTAGTTTGGTTAAGGGATTCGAGCTGATCATCGTAGATATTTTCTGGATCGGAAATGAGGATAGTGTCGTCAAAGTTGCCACCAGTAAAATTGGTGATGATTCTTGGAATATTAAATCCGATAACGATGAGAATTAAAATAATGATGGTAGAAATGCGAAAAGATTTACGGTTTACCATATCGCGCATGCTAAATTTAGCAACCGTCCAAGTATCGCGGAAATTATTTGATTTCATTTTGGGCTCCTACTTTTTCAATAAAAATATCGTTAAGGGTGGGTTTCATGATTTCGAACTTGTCGATTTGAACATCGGCGGCAACGAGTTTTTGTAATAAATCATGTGCGGATTTCTCGCTCGTAATTTTGAGCGTGTATTGATGGTTTTTGGAATTTTCGATTTCAAATTTTTGAAGATATTTATTAATGTCTTGGTTAACGTCGAGCTGTAGACGATTGGCGGGATAGGTAGATTTGATGTCTTTAAGGTTCCCTTGCAGTACGGTTTTGCCGCGATTAAGAATGAGGATATTGGTGCAAAATTCTTCGATTGTTGCCATTTGGTGGGCGGACATAATAATGAATTTACCTTGGCGTACGAGGTCGATAATGATGCTCTTGATGATGTCGGTATTAACTGGGTCGAGACCACTGAAAGGCTCGTCTAGAACTACAAGGTCGGGGTTGTGGATGACGGCAGTCATGAATTGAATCTTTTGCTGGTTGCCTTTGGAAAGTTTTTCGGCTGCCATAGGCAAGTATTCTTCAACTTTGAGACGTTTAGCCCATTTATTGATGGCGATACTAGCATTGTCACGTGACATACCTTTGAGTTCAGCAAAATATAGAAGCTGGTCGAAGATTTTGACCTTTGGATAGACTCCACGTTCTTCGGGTAAATAACCGAAGTTGACGGTTTTGCGGTCGACGGGTTTGTCGTTCCAGGTGATTTCGCCGCTATCTTTGGTAATGATGCCAAGTAGCATGCGGATGGTGGTGGTTTTGCCTGCGCCGTTAGTGCCAAGCAGACCATAGACTCCTGGCTGGTTAAGTGTGAAGGAAATTTTATCCACCACAAGTTTGCCAGCAAAGGTCTTGGAGACGTCTTTTAAAATTAATCCAGACATAAAATCCTTTCTGTATATTTTCCTTATTATATCACGGGGGGGGGGGCGTTTTTACAAGGTTATTCTACGTCGATGCCTTGTTGGAGCAGTTTAAGACTGCCAGCGTAGATTGCGATATTATATATGCCGTATATTATAATCCCTCCGTATAAGAATATAGTTAGAGTTTCGGGGAGTAGCTCGTTGTTTGTGAAGATACTATTAAAAATACTAGCAAGCAACATAGATGTCATAATAAATATATTGGCAATAATGTAGATAGTAAAGCCGGTAATGAGCGAGAGGAGGATTTTGCGGTTATTGAATCTATGCCCAATGATAATTCCGATTATGCCGCACTGTATTACAAAAATGAATTCTAAATATATTAAAATTAGGAGCGGTAAGATGTATTTGAAAATGGTAGACACTATACCGTTACTATTTAAGAGTTGGTGTGCAAATTCAAAAAATTCCGGGTTGGCATGGGCGAACAGTAATGAGGCAACGCCGATGATAATCGTAGTCAAAGTCGTGATGAGGATGGTGAGGAATTTTGAGAGTAGAAGCCTGTATTCTGGAATTGGTAGAGTGTGCGTGAGGTACGAACGATCACCATAAAAGTCAAAGAAGCTATTTATCCCAATTGAAACCTTCACCAAAATGACCGTATCGCGCAGTGGGCTCATAAATTGGGTGTTTGAGGTTGAGAAAATCAATAATTCCCTGTGGAGTAAGGTCGTAGCCAGTGATTTTTTCGGATTTACCATCAATGATAACGGTCTGCTCAAGCGCTTCGGGATGACCGATCGCGTAGGCTAGACGAACAAAGACTTCATCAGCATTGCGCTCGCGGAGATAATCGACAGCGATACGCCGTGCCATATATGCAGCTGAACGGTCAACCTTGGAGGGATCTTTGCCAGAGAAAGCGCCACCACCAATCGGAATGCGGGGGCCATAATTGTCGACGATAAGTTTACGACCAGTGAGACCGGTGTCAGCCTCAAACCCACCTTGATGCCAATCGCCAGCAGGGTTGAGGTGAAGTTCAATTTTTCCGTTTCTTTGGTCGGGTTCTAAATCGTGTTCAATGATAAATTGTTGGACAAGCTGCTGGAGAGTTTCTTGGCTGACATTTTGAAAACTAGCCACAATGGAGCAGACGTGTGAACCATGGAGAGTGATTTGAGTTTTGCCGTCGAACTGGTGAAGGTTGTAGATATACTGATTGAGGCGGCGCGAAAGGACAACTTCACGAGGGAGCATTTCTGGTGTTTCAGAGCAAGCATAACCAATCATGATACCTTGGTCTCCAGCGCCGCCGACATCGACGCCTTGAGCAATTTCTGGACTTTGTTTTACGAGGTTGGACATGACTTTCATGCTATCACCAGCAATGCGGTGGACAATGGCGTCGATGTCAATATTCGTGGCGGTGGAGGTGATTTCGCCGGTGACAAAAACTTGCCCATGCCCGCCACAAACTTCCACCGCCACGCGAGCGTTTGGATCTTGCGCAAGATAAGCATCAAGGACAGCATCGGAGATCTGATCGCAAAGTTTGTCTGGGTGTTTTGGCGAAACGCTTTCCGCCGTACGATAAGTTGAATAATTTTCCATAACCTTAGTATAGCATACTAAATATGCTATACTAGAATTATGAGAGTTGCGATTTTTACGGATATTTATGCGCCTTGGGGATCAGGTGGGATTGCTTCTTCGATTAAAGCACAAAAGTTGGAGCTTGAGAAGTTGGGACATGAGGTAGTTGTCTTTTGTCCAGGATTTGATGCCCGCGAAAAAAACATCGTAAATGTACCGAGCCATCGCTGGTTACGTATTAATAAGTCAGTAGTAGCAAAACGTCCAGGCGTGGTGGAAGAGTTTGTCTTGCGAAAGTTCCCAGATTTTATGAAATTTGATGTAGTGCATGTGCATTATGAAGCAAGTTGTAGTTTGGCAGGAACAAGATTAGCGCGTCGTTTTGGTTTGCCTTTGGTGCAAACGATGCATGGTCGCGAAGACATGGCGATTGCGTTGAACGTTTCTCATCCATTTAAGTACGTAACGGCTAGTCTGATGAACTATATGCATAGTAAGTATTTGCCACACGGCATCAGGATTAAGCGAGACAAGTTTCAAGCACCGACCCGTATGCGTGCAAAGATGTGGGAGTTGATGGTGAATCAGGCAGAATGTGCTGATGTGGTGATAACGCCGTCACGACATTTCGCGCGCAAGTTGGAGCATTATGGTGTGTCGCGACCGTTTGTTTTGGTATCTAATGGTGTATCATCTGAATTAGTGCAAGCAGAATTTTCGGAGCGTAAGCTGGAGGATGGTGCGGTACTGAAAATGATTTGGAATTCAAGACTGTCGCGGGAGAAACGAATTTTGCCTTTTTTGCAGGCGGTAGCAATGTTAAATCGACCATATTTGCTGCATGTTTATGGTGATGGTAATGAAATGAAAGCGGCTAAAAAATATGTGGCTGAGCATGGGTTAAAAGTGAAGTTTTATGGTATGTGTAAGCGAGAGAAAATCTTGCGCTCAATGGCGGAGGCACATCTGAGTGTTTTGGCTTCGTATAATTTTGATAACCAACCGATGACCTTACTGGAAGCTGAAGCGACAGGATTACCGGTGTTTTTCTGTGACCCAAATATGCTGGAGATTGTGCCGACTGATAGTTATATTATTGCTGGCGGACCAGAAGCAGTAGCAATGGCAATTGCGTTGGAAAATTTTGAGAGTGCAAAGATTGCCAAGATGAGTCGACAAATGTTGAAAAATCGTGCGAAGGTATTACAGGAAGCCCAGGTAGGTGATTTACTAAGCGCATATAAGTTGGCTATGGAAAAACGACCACAAGCATGTTGATTTAGTGCATGAGGATGCTCGCTGTGGCAGCAGCAAAGGTTTGTCCAGGGTTATAAAGTGCTAGAGCGGTAACACGTGCAGCTAGTTGTCCAGACCAGAGAGAAATGGGTGAATAGTCGGTGTCGGCGAGGCGTGTGGTGGAAACTTTTCCATTGTTTGCGACGATAATGTTCTCTTGATGAAAAGTGAGGATAGTGGCAGGATAAGTAAGAGTGAATTTGTGCAGGGTTTCTATAGTGGGGATGAGGGGTTGCGATAGAAGAATCATACGTGGATAGTATACGGCCTGGAAGAGTTTTTGTAGTTGTGCCATAGAAGCGATAATGATAGTGTTTGGGCGGTTGAGCCAGCGATGAGCCTCGGGTGCCAAGAGATCTACACTGTCGCGCGCTAGAACGAGAAGGTTAGGTGTTTCTACTATTGAATTTTCTCGTGGCGAGATAGCAGCAGCTAGAGCGATAGCAGTGGCGGAGTTTTTGGAGAGGTCACCAATGATTAAGGTGGCATCAGGTTTGCTGCAAGCGAGCTCCAGACTAGCAGATTTAGCGAAAGAGCCGCTAGTAGTAGAAGGGAGAAAGTCTAGATTTGGTAGCGGTGGTAATTTGCCCCGCAAAGCGTCAGGTAAAACTGTCGTGAGTGTTTTGATAGGAAATGACTGATTAATAAATTCGGAAACTCGAATTACACTAGAAAAGTTTTGGCTGTTGCCTCCAACAATAGCAACGTGTCCGGTCTTTTGCTCGGGAATATTCCAAATGAGATTATCAAAAAGCGGTTGGGTTTGTTTATGCCAGTAAGATAAATCGGAATTAATGGGAGCAAAAGCCATTAGTTGGGGAACTCCAGTTCAATCGAAACGGGGCAGTGGTCGGAGCCCATAATGTGCTCATGAATTTCGGCAGATTTGAGATAAGGCAGGAGTTTAGGTGAGATAAAGAAATAATCAATTCGCCAACCGATATTACGCTCGCGGCAATGCGACCAGTGTGACCACCAAGTGTAGCGCTGGGTACTGGGATAAAAGTTCCGAAAAGTATCAACAAAGCCGGCGCTGATGAGGTTTTTGATTCCCCGGCGTTCTTCGTCGGTAAAACCAGCATTGTGTTCGTTATCATTAGGACGAGCGAGATCGAGCGGCGTGTGGGCGGCATTAAAATCACCACAGACGATAACTGGCTTGTGAGCCTCAAGGGTTTGGAGAAAGCGTAAGAAAGCTGGATCCCAAAGATCCTCACGGAGTTTGAGTCGTGAAAGGTCGCGCTTACTGTTTGGTGTATAAACATTCACGAGATAAAACCCTGGGAATTCGATAGTCTGCGCGCGCCCTTCATTAAGAGGGCTGCCGTAGCGATCTTCATCCCAAAGATAACCAGTGCGGATTTCTTCAGTAAAATTGCTAAAAACGTTGATGGGTTGAATTTTGGTGAATGTAGCAGTGCCAGAATATCCGGCACGCTCGGCGCTATTCCAAAGTTCAAGATAGGCGGGATAGTCGACTTCGGCTTGCCCAGGTTTGGCTTTGGTTTCTTGAATACAAAGAATATCAGGCTGAGCAGAATTTAAAAGTTCGTCTAGAGCGCCCTTTTTGAGAACTGAGCGTAAACCGTTAACATTCCATGAGTAAAGTTTCATTAGTATCTCCCACGAGCGAGATCGCGCTGTTTGATGGTCTCGCGTTTATCATATTTTTTCTTACTCTTGCCGGTAGCAATGACAAGTTTGATGTAGCGACCGCCAGCGAGCAAACGCACCGGAACGAGTTGGTAGCCGTCCTGTTTGGCGCGTTCCAGACTGGCAAGTTGTTTTTTAGTAATAAGTAGTTTGATATTACGTGCGGTATCAGCACCGAGCGTGAGGTTGTTCAGCCATAATTCTCCGTTTTTGATAGTAACAAATGAGCCTTTAAGCTGAACGTGATGATCGCGAATGAGGCGAACCTCTGGACCGGAAAGTAGCATTCCGCAAGCGAGTTCGTCACCGAGCTGATAATCATAGCGTGCGCGGCGATTGACGGTGACTGATGCTGGGGTTTTGGATTTCTTCATATTCTGGTTTAATTATAACATGGTTTTGGGGAGGGTGTGGGAAACTGTAGACCCTAGCAGTTTTAGAAAAGTGCTAGGGTATTATGGAATGGATAACAGGGGTAGGTGTGATTTTGCACCCTAGCAGTTTTGAAAAAACGCTAGGGTATAGTATAATAAAAGTAGTAATGTTAGAACGACAAAAAAATACAGTTAAGTCTGCCAGTGAACAGCTGGGGGTTTCGGTTGATACTTTGCGACGCTTATGCAATTCTGGGTTAATCCCTCATGTGCGGCGTAATCATTTAGGCTTTCGGGTGCTTGAGGCGTGGCAGATTGATTACGCGCGGACGATGTTAGGGCTGAAGCAGGCTGGGCTTAAATTATCTGAGCTCAAAAACTATACTAGTTTGTATCGTCGAGGAGCTGAGACTTTGCCTGAGCGCAAGGCGATTTTGGAGACGCAAAAGCGACAGCTTTGGCAAGAGCTGGAAGACCGGAAGCAGGGTATAGATTTTATTGAGCGTCAGATAGAACTGATCGACCAGGAGCTAAAATAGCGCATGCGTATTGCGATTACTTCGGATTTGTACTACCCGATGACGAATGGTGTGGCGGTATTTGCGCATAATTTAGCCAAGGGTTTAGCTAAGCAGGGTCATGAAGTGTTGGTGCTGTGCCCGAGTTTTACCGGGCGCCGACATCGTGAGAAACGTGAGGGGGTGACAACTTTCTATCTTCGGTCGATTCGTTTTCCGTTTTATCCCGATCAAATTAATGAGGTGCCGGAAGGTAAGGAATTTTTAGGTATGCCCTTGCCACGCTTGGCTTATCGCCATGGTTTATGGATTACGGTGGATCCTTATCCAACGATGAAGAAAGTCTTGAATCGCTTTCGTCCGGATGTGATTCATAATCAAACTGCAGAGATGATAGCCTTTGCGGCGCGGCGTTATGCCAAGAAATATGATGTGCCAATGGTGAGCACGGGTCATGCTTATCCAGATAATATCACGAGTCAACTCAAGATACTTAAGCCGATTAAACGGCCGTTGGATGCAATTCTGAGGACTTATATGGCGAGTTTCTTGAAGCATTCGGAGTATGCAACTATGCCGACGGAAATGGCAATAGATGATTTGGTGCCAAAGAAGCGCAAACATTTCAAAGTACCAGTAGAGCCGTTGTCGAATGGAGTAGATTTGGCAAAATTTGGTCCAGGAAAAGCCCCAGACCGAATTTATCGTAAGTATCATTTGCCTAAAGACAAGCCGCTTGTGTTATATGTAGGAAGAGTGGATCCGGAAAAGAGTTTAAGTAATGTAGTGTCAGCATTTGCGGGCGTATTGGACGTAATACCGGAGGCAAAGCTCGTGATTGTGGGTGATGGTACTGATCGACGGCATTTGCAGGATTTAGCGCAGGCGTTGGGCATAGAAAAGTCAGTGTATTTTCCAGGACGGATTTATCCACCAGATATTATGGAGGTGTATCGAGCCGCAACTTTGTTTGCGACGGCTAGTGAGACAGAGACTCAAGGGATTGTTTTGATTGAAGCTGCGGCGACTGGTTTGCCGCTGGTGGCGGTGGATGCGGGTGCGGTGCGCGAGTTGTGTCAGCATAAGCGAAACGGAATTTTATGTCATCCGGGTGATGTGGCAGAGATGACTGATGCTATGATGAAGTTACTAAAGAATCCTGAACTCTGTGAGCGCTACGGTAAGGAAAGCCTTGAAGTAGCTAAAATGCACGATCTAAATCGAACTTTGCAGCGTTTTGTGGAAATTTATCAAGAAGCAATACAATTAAAGCGAGATAAAATTGATTAGAATTTTTAGAGGCTGGATTTAGTTTGAATCTCGTTTTTGGAGGAATTCTAAAATGAGTTTGGCGGTTTCTTTGGGCCTTTCGTAATTGTGGAGGTGTCCAGAATTAGGGATAAGTTTGAGCTCAGATTGTATTTTTTGAGCAAGAACTTTGGTCTGCTTTTGAGGAATGAGCCGGTCTTTGGCGCCAGCGATCAGTAAAGTTTCCTGGATGGGCGGAAAATCATTGATAGAATAGTTGGTGGAAAATTTTGTGGCAGCAGCAATGGCGCGACGAGTAGGCGGACAATCTTCGCTACAGGCATGTGTAATCTCGAGGGTACTGTGAAACAACTGTCGGTCTTTGGGCACAAAAAGATATCTGGTGGTAATATAGTCTACAATTCGGCGCGGTACAATAGCGGCGAGCGGCGAAATGAGTGCAAAAGGTTTGGCGGTTTTGGTAGAAATTGGGGAAAGCAGGACAAGTTTGTGGTTGATGAGCTGAGGATAGAATTTGGCTGTAGCTGAGACAACAATTGACCCCATAGAGTGTCCAATAAGTATTGGCCTTGATAGGTTTTGGTCGCGGATATATCGGGCTAGAAAGTCGGCATAATCTTTGGCTTGGTAGGAGCTCAATTCTCCAGCTCCTGCAAAAGGCGGAATTGCAGGAATATAGACTTGGTAGCCAGCTTGACGGAGAGCCTGCGCAATAGCTTCTAGCCCCAATGGTGAACCGCGAAAACCGTGTACCAAAACAATGCTGGGTTTTACACTTGGCTTTAGCACAATGGCGTCAGCGTGCGCCATGAGCTAAGCTGCTTTCTGGTCGCTAGAGTTGGAATTTAGATTCTGTAATGCTTGTTTAAGAGCAGGGCGGTCAAAGCCAACGATTCGTTCGCCATTAATTTCGGTGACTGGCACGCTGGTAATCCCAGGTACGGTACTAGCATCAATTTCTTCATATTCAACGCCCTGTTGGTCGAGCCATTCCATAAGAACATGACACCAAGGGCAAGTAGCTGTAGTGTATACTTTTATCATATTTCTATTGTACTATAATTTTTTCGCGGCATCAAGTTGAGGATCACGATTATGATTAGCATCGTCATAAGTAAGCTCGACTTCGATGTCGGGTTTAATTCCCTCTTGATTAATGCTGGTGCCTTTTGGCGTATGCCAACTAGCTGTAGTGACTTTAAGTAAGCTACCGCCAGAAAGGTCGATCAGAGTTTGTACCACACCTTTGCCATAAGTAGTCTCACCGAGAATAGTGGCTTTATTGTAATCTTTGAGCGCGCCAGCAACGATTTCTGAGGCCGAAGCAGTACTGCCATTTACGAGTACAACGGTTGGTATATTGGCCAAAGTAGCTTGACCGCGTTTAGCGTAGGTTGGGGTGGTCTTGCCTTTAGAGATTTGATTGAGGACTATATCACCATCTAGCCAAAGTGACAGTACATCTTGTGCAGCGGAAACGTAGCCACCACCGTTACTACGTAAGTCAAGAATGACTTTCTTTACGCCCTTAGTGGCAAACTCATCCTTGACGATTTTTTGGAGTTTAGTTCCAGTGTCGGTATCAAAGCGAGAAATTGTGATGATGGCCGTACTACCATCATAGGTGACATAAACTGAAACATTGTTGATGGGCTCACGTGTGAGGGTAAAATCTTTTTCTTCGCCATCGCGCACCACGGTGAGTTTTACTTTTGTGCCACTTGCACCACGTAGTTTAGAAGAAATAGTTTCAGTGGATTCGGCATAAACTTCTTCGCCATCAACCTTATAGATAATATCTCCAGCCTGAATCCCGGCCTTGCCAGCAGGGTTATCTGGTAAAGTACGCAGCACGCGAACATAACCGTCACGCAAACCCATTTCGATACCAATACCTGATCCTATATCCCCATGTAACTCGGCTTCGTAAGCTTTGGCCTCATCAGCACTCATGTAGGCAGTATATTTGTCTCCAGCAGCAGCAACTAGACCTTTCTTGGCGCCTTCAATAATCGCTTCACGATCCAAATCGCCTTCAAAATTAGCTGATAGCGTATTATAGACTTCGTCTAGTGCCGACCAATCGTTACTAACACTAGAATGTGTATTGATACCGAGATACGGTAGAATGTTTGGAGCGATTTTATTCCAGCCGGTACCCACAAAGAATCCGACAACTAATGTTGCCACGGCAGTAATGATTGCACCGCCCAGGCTAACTTGTTTTTCTTCCCATTGTTTTGCCATAAGTCTATTGTAGCACAACTTTGGCTAAGAATATAACTTTACCAACGTTTTTGGTCGAGATGGATGTAGCGGTAAATTGCTGGATTCACGTTATATCTAGCGCCAAAATCTCCAGGCAATCCACTTTTAGAACTGCTAGGGTTGTTATATTCGGTAATATTGATAGTGCCATTAGCATTTACACTTTCGACCCACATTACATGTCCGTAGATACCTGATGTACTATAAGCAATAGTATGGGGCGCTGGATTATTATCTACAACATAACCAAGACGAGTAGCGGTGTTACCCCAGTTCTTAGCGTCACCCCAAGAAGAAATATAGATTCCAAAGAATTCTTGAGCTTTCCACCCAGCATAACTAGTACACTGACAGACGTATCCACCTACCACAATGTATCCAACGTTGTCGCGTGGACATCGATCGGCATAAGGGTAAGAGTTGTAGCCTTCACCCACTACACCGCCAGTGTTGTATTTGGCAATTTCTGCAGCGATTTCTTGTTGCATCGTGACACGTGCGGCGGCAGCGTCGCGCTCGTAAGCTGCACTGTCATTTTGGTATTTAGCGATTAATTCGTTTTGACGATTGCGCTTGAGAGTGATTTCAGCACGGCTAGCTTCCGCACTTTCGATAAGTGCATCCACGCTGGCTTTTTGTTGAGTAAGGCTTTCTTTGAGCTCGCGGATTGCCTCAGCTGATGTAGTTACTTGAGCTTTGGCGTTGTTTTGTCGGGTCTGTTTTTCTGCGTAGTCACCAATTGTACTACTTCCAGCAAGCAAGATAATAGCGTCTGGTTCACTTTCAAAATGCATTTCCACTAGCATGTGTGCTAGTGCAGATTGCTGAAGTTCGAGTTTGGCTTCATTGTCGGCGATTTGAGCCGAAAGATCGTCAGCAATGGCTCGGTTGGCATAGATATCTGCTTCAAGTGAAGCGATTTCTGCATTGAGACGTTCCACCTCTCCTTCCAAGGTTTGGGCGTTGCTAGCAGCGGCAGCAGCCTTGCGGTCAGCAGCGCTAGCGGCGTCGGCAGCTTCACGACAAGCTTGACTAACACAGCCAGCTGGATAAGCATTAACTTCTTCTTCGTTTTGCATCCAGAAATAACAACCGCCAGTAAGTGCAAAAATACTTAAAAATATGATAGCCGCTCCGCGGAGGCCTAAAGTTTTGTGTTTGTGTGACTTAACCATAACTATTATATAGCATAGATAAACATAAAAGTAAATAGAGGTATACTATTTAAGATATTTTTGCATGGCAAGACGGGCAGAAATCATACCGATTATCATGCCAATAATAATCATAACAGCATAGACTGCAATGAGCATGTTTGATTCAAGCAAATTAGCTACCGCTGAGACATCGATACCATAGTTTGCTAGCGGCGGTTCTAGGAAACGGAATCCAACTACGGCGATAGTGGTAGCAAGAATGCCGGAGATTACGCCGGAGATTTCTGCTTCAACCAAGAACGGTCCGCGGATAAATCCGGTATCCGCACCTACTAGGCGCATCATGTAAATTTCTTCACGGCGCGAGAAGATAGCCATGCGGATAGTATTGAAGATTACTAAAATAGAAATTATCAAGAATACTGCTCCTAGCACTAGACCACCGTTTTTAGCGATTGTAGCCCAAGAGTTGATGGTTTCAATCTCGGCTTGATTAACATTGTAAGTCGGTTCTTTAGTAGAATCGAGATTAGCCTGGAATAGTGCATTGTGGTCCACAATTGAACGAATGCTGTCAAGATTATTTGGATCTGCAACTTTGATACGCATAGTAGCTTGCATGGCAGAAAGCATATGCTGATACATATTCTCGTCTTCGAGTGCAGCTAAAAGTTCAGCATTATCACTGTTGTCACTAATAAATGCAGCGTATTCGTCTTCGGAGGTAGCGATTTCAACATTACGGACATTTGGGTCAGTGCGCATTTTGTCAGCCATGGTTTCTAAGACCTCAGCGTCAGTTCCTGGAGTAAAGAAGACTGTGATGTCGATTTTTTCACGCATGGTGTCGGCGGTGGCACTTAAAATTAAACTAGCAAAAACTGTAATCATCAAGATGACTAAAGTTACGGTCATAACTAAGGTTGCGGCAATTGATAACCAGATATTGCGAGTAAAACTAGCCGTGCCGTACTTGACGATGCGGCTAGTTTTGCGCATGCGACCAACGCTACTATTTTCTACTAAAGTTTTGAGATGCTCTTTAGTTTCTTGATGAGAGACTTTGCGTGCTCCCCGGCGTCCGTTTTCTTCGATGAGTTTTTTGTCAATCATTTTTATCCACCCTTAAATTACGCGTTTTTGTTTAACTTTGGTAGTAGTACTGGCTGGTTTGCGCTTAACGGTTTGAGACATACTGGGAGCAGGTTTAAGTTTAACGGTTTGTCCAAGACCAAAATCACTTAGTTTGGGTGCAGCCTTGAGCGGTCGACTGGCGGTATACCATTGATTAGCAGCGTCGCGGTCGAGTTTTTTGGCAGGTGCAGGGGTTTTGCCTGCGGTCTTTTGGGTGGTTTTTGCGGTATTAGCAGACTTTTTGCCAGCAGGATGCAGGATTTTGAGACTCTCTTCCGTAGTAGCCTGGCTAATGCGTGATTTGCGGCTGCGAGAGGTGGGGGCGCTCTGACTTGGAGTTCCGATTGGTTTGCTGGTAATAATCTGCGGCTTTGGCGCTAGGATTAATGTTTCATCTTCGCCACCTAAGCGATAAACACCGTTGTGCTTTTGGTCGTCGACGATCCTGCCAGCTTTGAGTGTGACGACGCGCTTGCCTAAGTCATTGACGATATTTTCGTCGTGAGTTGTAACAAGTAGCGTAGTACCAAAGTCATTAATACGTTTGAGTAAGTCAATGATTTCATGACGGGTAAGTTTGTCGAGGTTACCAGTAGGCTCATCAGCAATTAAGATTTTAGGCTGACGGGCAACTGAGCGCGCAATAGCTACGCGTTGACGCTCGCCACCAGAAAGATTACCTGGAAATTTTGTAGCTTTACTCTCTAGCCCCACCAAATCTAGTACTTTAGGCACAGTACGATTAATCTCGCGGTTACTCATGCCGGCAATCTCAAGGGCAAAAGCGACATTTTCAAAAACTGTACGTGTTGGTAAGAGTTTATAGTCTTGAAAGACTACACCCAGACGCCGACGGTAATGCGGAACATGGCGTTTTTTGACATAATCGAGGTCGATACCGCCGATAATGATCTTTCCAGAATCGGGCTGCTCTTCCTTAGTAATCATTTTGATTAGAGTCGATTTACCAGCACCAGATTTACCCACGAGAAAAACGAACTCGTGTGGTTCGATGTGTAACGAAACATTGTCGAGCGCTGGCTCTTCGTCGCCAGGGTAAATTTTAGTGATACGATCGAGCAATATCATATTCTCATGATACCATAAGCACGATGTATCGACAAGTCACATAAATGTCTTTTCCTGGGTCGCTCCGGGGCGCTCGCCCAAGTCTTAGTCTCTTCGAAAAGTATTTATGTGTCTGATGATATGTCGTTCTCTAAATAAGCATCGATAAATTCTTCGATTTTGCCATCAAGTATAGCATCAGGATCTTTGCTTTCGTGTTTGGTGCGAGTGTCTTTGACTAATTTATAGGGTTGGAGAACATAATTGCGAATTTGTTGACCCCATTTGGCAGATTCGCCAGCACGGAGCTTGTCCAGGCTTTCAGCGTGTTGTTCGAGTTGTAGTTGAACTAGTTTACCACGCAAAATTTCCATGGCCTTTTCTTTATTTTGTAGTTGGGAGCGTTCGTTCTGGATAGCAACTACAGTATTAGTGGGCAGGTGGGTAATTCGTACGGCAGAATTAGTGGTATTAACAGATTGTCCGCCATGACCGCCTGAATGATAGACATCAATGCGGAGATCCTTATCATCGATTTTTATGTCGGTATCAGCTTTAATGATGGGTAGGATTTCCACTAGGGCAAAAGAAGTTTGACGTAAATTATCGGCATTGAATGGCGAAAGCCGTACTAAGCGGTGGACGCCATGTTCGCTTTTTAGGTGTCCATAAACATCAGTACCAGTGATTTCGTAGACGGCGGTTTTTATTCCAGCTTCTTCGCCAGTAGTTCGTTCAAGACAAGCGACTTTAAGACCATTTTTTTCAGTGTAACGTAGGTACATACGTTCGAGCATACCAGCCCAATCCATGGCTTCGGTGCCACCTACTCCTGCTGTGATACGTAGGATTGCGCCAGCGTGATCGTATTTCCCAGTGAAGCGGAGGGCTTTTTTAAGTTCATTGAGCTGCTGTTCGAGTAAATCAACTTGTTCGGCCAGTTCGTCTGCTAGACCAGTATCACCCAACTCCAAAAGTTCGCCCAAATCACTAATTTGAGTACGAAGCAGGCGCCAGGGCTCGACCTCGTTGTTTAGATGTGCAAGTTCGGAATTTTTTTCGCGCGCATTATCGGGGTTAAGCCAGATTTCGGGTTCGGCGACAGCTTGTTCGAGTTCGGTGATGCGTGAGAGCTTAGCATTAAGGTCAAGTTTATTCCAAGATTGCTCGAGGTCGCTTTGCAGTTGTTGAAGTTTTTTGGAATTTGGGTCAGCCATATTACAATTGTCTCACAATTTCTTGAAACTGAGCACCGCGATCGTAGACATTTTCAAACATGTCAAAGCTAGCAGCGGCGGGCGACATCAAAACCACGACGTGGTGTTCAGGATTATTTTTCGATAGGTCCTCAGCGAGTTGTTTCGATAAAGCAACGGCTGATTTTAGACTTTCCGCTAGAAAGAAATGATTATCTCCTGTTGAACCTGCTGGGATAACTTGAATGTTGCTATGAGTTAGAATTTGGGCGATTTCATGACCGCTTTCACCCATTAAAATAGTTTTGGTGGTGTACTTTTGCATAAGATTGATGATTTCTGGTAAATCTTGGTTGGCGGTTTTGTCGCGACCACCTGCAATCAAGATGATTTTTGCATCTGGGAAGGCTTTCAACGCAACTTCAAATGAGGCTGCGTTAGTACAGAAATTATCATCATAGTATTTGACAGTGTTAAGTTCACGCAGGAATTGTAAGCGATGCGGCAGACCTTCAAAATTTTGTAGTGCAGTATAGATAGCGTCGTATTTTTGCGTTAGCAAGTCTTCAAGTTTGAGGTTGAAATAGGCGGCGACAGCGCATAGGGCGGCTTCAGTATTCTCACGATTGTGATGACCGGGAATATTGAGGGCATCTAGGATTTTATCAAGTGTTTGGCGGTTATCTTTATTAGGATAAGGAATCTTGTTGCCGTTAGATTGCTTGGCAATATTGGTGGAATCCGAGTTATTTTGGTTGTAAATACAGAAATCTTGCGTGGTTTGATGTTTGGCAATGTTGGATTTGGCGGCTACATAATCTGCGTAATCTTTGTGAATATTGAGATGGTCTGGTTCGATCCCAAGAATAACAGCAATGTGGGGAGATTTTTCTAGATCCCAAAGTTGAAAACTGCTCATTTCGTAGACTACGATATCGCTAGGTTGGATTTTATCTAAAACATCAAGTGCTGGGTTGCCGATATTTCCCACTAGCCAGACGGTTTTGCCTAAAGACTTTAATATAGCGGTAATAATGGAACAGGTAGTCCCCTTGCCCTTTGTACCTGTGATACCGATGATGGGGCAAGGACAGTGTTCAAAGAAATAAGTGGTCATGCTCGACCAGCCATTGTGTGGTTTTAGGCTGGGGCTGCGTAAGACTAAATCAAAACTCGAGAAGTCCTCTTTAGCTATGGTTTCGGGAGTAAAATTATCGAAGATTTTGGTATCATGGTGTTGGTTTTGGAAATAGGACTTGGCACTTTTGCCCTCTTTGCCGTATCCGAGGATTGCGATTCTCATGAGTCTCCTTTTGGTTAAATTCTATTATACCACACTCTTTCTACGCGTATTTTCACTCTCGAGGTTGTAATTTTGGACTAGTACATTTTTGCATTTCTGTACCAGTTTCGTGCGCAGCGGGGGCTTCTATCTTGGTGCTGGCACAGCTGGAGGACCACACTCTGGCTACCTGGGCTACCACGGTCTATTCTGGTCGTCACGCTCCGACTCGACTACTACTAATGCGCATAACCTCTACTTCCTTGCGTCCAATGTCAACCCGTCGAACAGCGCCGACCGCTGGCGTGGTTTCCCCCTCCGCTGCCTGAGTACTGTATTAGGGATGTGAGGAGAGGTATGATGAGTCTGAGGGCGTATATGATTTATGGGTGAATCTAGAATTTAAGTTGTTCTGCTAGTTCATTAATCATGGCTTTCTCTACTGAGCTGACTGCCACCATGGCATTGATATTACTAGCAACGAATTCGCGTGCTAGGTCAACGATATTATCTTTAGTAATTTCACGGATTAACGCTGGCATACGCTCGTATTTTTCCAATGTGCCATTAACAAAATATCCATCTGCATAATAGTCGGAAATTTGGTTAACGGTTTGCGCACCCATTTGGTAGCGTCCGGTAGCATAGGATTTAGCGGCTTCAATATCAGCATCTTTGATATTCCCATCCAAAATTTTTTGTAGTTCGCGGTGGATAAGTGCAAATAGACTTTCGGCACTCTCGGCATTAACTTCGCCATCAAAATCCCACGAGGCATTATGCCAGCCATTATTTAGGTCGCTACCCATGCCATAAACTAGACCATTTTTGCGAGCCTGACCGAAGATGCGGCTACTGGTGGTGCCATTAAGGATGTGATTAAGGCAACTCATTGCGTAGGCTTCGGTTGGCATAAGTTTACGTGGTATCATCCAAGAAAAGGCAAAGGTGATATTGCTAGCATCTTTGCGACGAATTAGTACTGGTGTGGCTGAATGTAATTCGTCATTAGGAATCTCAAAACGTTCTCCAGGTTTTAGCCCCCAATTATTTAAGGCTTTGATAATTTTGTGTTTGCGGTGGCGTAAGTTGCCTGCAATGATGAAGCGCATGTTGTGAGCGGTATGAGTACGTCGATAGTGCTCACGAATATCTTTTAGCTCAATGTTAGCGATGGTTTTAAGGCGTTCGGATAACACCGGTACTTGTTCGCCTACGATTTGTTGTAATCTAGGCCAAAGCAAACGACCATAATCATTCATATATCCAGTAAGTTCGGCCTTAACGTTGCCTTTTTCGCTTTGTAACTCTTCATCATTGAATTTAGGTTGGGTGATGGCTACTTGTTGTAATTCCAAAATACGTTCCCATTCAAAATCGGCACACTCACTTTCATAACAGACCGAAAAATCTGATGTCCAAGCATTATGGTAGGCACCGTTTTTGGTAAAGTCAGCTTCAAAGGCTTGTTCATTACTATATTTCGCATTGGCGCCAAAAGCAAGGTGCTCTACAATATGGGCGATTTCGTAGACTTCGGGACTTTTGGCATAGCGCATGCCAGCACGAAATTGAAATTTCGTGTTCATAACGCTAGCGCCAGGCACGTCAATTAATAGTCCCTTTGCTCCCGAAGCCAGGACAACTTCTTCAGCTGAGTGTTTTATCGCCGTTTCCCTTTCTTCTTGTTCTGACGTTGTTTTTTCTTGTTTTTACGAGCGAGATTGCGTTCATAATTAGTATGGTCGACGACATTGGTTTGAGATTTTTCTACGCCATCTTTAAATTCTTTATCGAGATTTTTTTCACCAGCTGAAACTTCATTGACGCCTTTTTCGGTAGCCCCTTCGGCCATCTTGGTGAGTTCGGTGTCATATTCTTCACCGTCCGTGACACCTTCAGCATGTGCTTCTTGTGGAGTAATGCTGAGGAGGATGCGCAGGACTTCTTCACGGAGATTTTTTTCGAGACCGTCGAAGAGTTTTTGTGATTCACTACGATATTCAACAAGCGGGTCGCGTTGTCCAATACTGCGCCAGTGGATACCTTCGCGTAAGTGTTGCATGTTTTCGAGATGTTGCATCCAGAGCATGTCAAGGACTTTTAGATAAACTTCGCGTTCGATTTTGCGCATGACTTCTGGAGTGAATTTTTCCTCTTGCTGGGCATACTGACGTTCGAGTTCATCCAGAGCCAACTTAAAGCGTTCTTGCTCTTTGCGAGTTTTACCGATTTTATCAACTAGTTCTGGGTCAAAATCAAAGACGGCAGTAAAATCTTCGTTGAATTTTTTGTTTACACGCACACTATCTTTGGTGAGGTCTTCGATGGCAGTATGCATCAGGCGTTTGATTTCGTCATGAATATCAGCACCATCCAAAATCTTGCGACGCATGCCATAAACAACCTTACGATGGCGATTAATCACGTTGTCATATTGCACGACGTTTTTGCGGGAGTCAAAGTTAAAGCCTTCAATACGCTTTTGGGCAGATTCGAGGGTTTTAGAAACAGTTTTGTTTTGAATGGGCATATCCTCATCGACACCAAGCCTTTGCATGAGCATTGCAATACGGTCACCTTGGAAAATCCGCATCAAATCATCTTCGCAACTTACAAAGAATTGAGTGATTCCTGGATCACCTTGACGTCCACCACGACCACGGAGCTGGTTATCAACACGGCGGCTGTCATGGCGCTCTGAACCGATTACTACTAATCCACCAAGTTCCTTTACCCCTTCACCGAGCTTAATATCGGTACCGCGTCCAGCGAGGTTGGTTGCAAGTGTGACGGCACCTTTTTCGCCGGCTTTGGCAACAATTGCTGCTTCGCGTTCGTTATTTTTGGCATTTAGGAGTTCGTATTTGATGCCCTGGGTGTCAAGATATTTAGCAATAAGCTCATTTTTAGCGATGCTAGCCGATCCTACCAGAACTGGTTGACCGCGATCATGGTATTTTTTAATTTCGGCAGCGATGGCCTTGAGTTTAGCGGCTTCGGTGCGATAGATTAAATCGTCTTTGTCTACGCGCTGGATTGGCTTATTCGGTGGAATTTGGATAACATCTAGAGCATAGATCTGTTGGAATTCTTCTGCTTCAGTGAAAGCAGTACCAGTCATACCAGAAAGTTTGTTGTATAGTCGGAAGAAGTTCTGGAACGAAATCGTTGCCAAAGTCATGGATTCTTGCTTTACAGCTACGCCTTCTTTGGCTTCGATGGCTTGGTGCAAACCTTCATTATAGCGACGGCCCTGCATTAAACGCCCAGTATGTTCATCTACGATAACTACATCACCACTATTAGTCACAACGTAATCTTTATCACGATTAAATACCACTTGGGCGCGCAAAGCCTGCTCTAAGTGATAGACTAATCTTGTATGTTTGGTAGAATAAAGATTCTTGACGCCAAGGAGTTCTTGGACTTTTTCAACGCCCTTATCGGTCAATGTAACGCTGCGACGCTTCTCGTCAAAAACGTAATCTTCTGGTGTAAGCTGGGCGGTAACTTTGGCGAATTGGTAATAAGCATCAGGATTATCTCCAGCTGGAGCGGAGATAATGAGTGGAGTACGAGCCTCGTCAATTAAAATCGAGTCCACTTCATCTACGATGGCAAAATTTAGTCCACGTTGACGCAGGTATTGTGGTTCGCTTACCATATTGTCGCGCAAATAGTCAAAGCCAAATTCATTATTGGTTCCATAGGTAATATCGCTTGCATAAGCTTCCTTGCGGGTAGCAGGCTTGAGGTGGCGAAAACGTTCATCTTCATGTTCTTCGTTCTCGTATTCGGGATCATAGACGTATGAAGCTTGATTAACAATCACACCTACACTGACACCGAGGAAGTGATAAACCGGTGCGTTCCAGCCGGCGTCACGTTGTGCCAGATAATCGTTGACTGTTACAATATGTACGCCCTTGCCAGTCAGGGCATTGAGGTAGGCGGGAAGCATAGCAACCAATGTCTTACCTTCACCAGTTTTCATTTCAGCTACACAGCCTTCGTGTAAAACCATACCACCAATCAACTGTACGTCATAAGGTCGCATGCCAAGTTTGCGCTTGGCAGCTTCACGTGCTACGGCAAAAGCTTCAACCAAAATGCCGTCAAGTGCTTTTTGACTAGTGTTTTGACCAAGTTTATCCTTGAAAATAGCAGTTTGATTAGCGAGTTCATCATCAGACATGGCTTCGTACTTAGACTCTAGTTTTCCAATCTCAAGAGCCTTTTTGTACATGCGCTTAAGGACTTTTTTCTGAGCATCGCCAAAAATGCTTTGCAAAAACTTGGTCAGAGCAGTACGATCAGCCAACTTATCAGTTGGTTTTTTCTCTTTCTGAGGTTTTATTGGTTTTTTCGCAGTTTTTGGCAGCTTTGCAGCTTGTTCGGCCATAGTTAATCTCCACAATCTCTAAGAATTATCTTTAACTATTATAGCACGCTAGGCACGCTTAATAAACAGGTTCTTGAGACCTTTTTTGGTAAGATGTGGAGTAGCCTCCAATTTATAACGGCGAATTTGACCTTTAAGCTTAGCTTCGACAATATCAATACCGGCAAAAACGTTAGAGCATTCATCTTTAGCGGTGATAACCTTACCGCCAGGGATTTCCATAGCTACGGAAATTTCGTATTTGTTATTGTGTGCGCGGTCAACTTCGCTAACGACAATTTTAGCAATAATATCTTTTTTACTACCGCGAGGCAAGAAACGGTCAAGTTTACCGATGCGTTTAACGGCGTATTTTTTGAAACTATCTGATACTTTATAGTTGTGACCGCTTAAATCAATCTTGTCTATCACGGCGTACTCCTTATAAACCTAAATTACTTAAATTGCCCATTAAAGGCTTCATCTTATCGGTAGCGATTTCTTGTGCTTTGGCGTAGCCGTCACGCATACAATCTTCAATCCAATGCTCTAGTTCTTCAATATCGTCGAGGTCGATTTTTTCTGGGTCAATTTTGACACTTTTGATTTTGAGCTCACCTGTGATTTGTACAGTCACAGCGCCATCGCCAGCTTCAACTTCCACAATCTCATTCTTGAGTGACTTTTGTGCTTTGCGTAATTGGTTGAGAACCTTCATTTGGTCCATAGTTGCACCCATTTATAACTCCTTTTCTTCATCCTGTGTAGTATATATGTATATTCTATCAGAATTATGTGATTTTGGCGAGGTGATTATATGTTCAACTTCCCCAGGCATATTCTCGTGAAGACCTAGAGTAGCAAATTTATCTGGAAGTTGATTTGTTTCTGGTAATTTATCAAATACGTGGTAAATTCCCTGTGCATCCAAAATAGCGAAGAAACTATAGGAGATTTTGTCATCCAAAATATAAATTGTAGATCCGGGGGTGAGATTTTGGTCGACAAGATAAATATCGTTGTTGAACTTATCAGCCACCATGGGAACATAACGATAACCGAAGAGGAAGTGGTTAATTCCACCAATAATCATAATCCCCAGAAAAAGGCCAATCGGAAAAATTGCTGAGATGCGAGCATAGGGGTTATCTGGAAAAAGGTCATACCATTTTGCTAGAACATAGCGTAGTCCGTGCGCAATCAAGATTGCCATAGGCAGTAAGATAAGAATAGCGGATTCGGGGTCGAGTCCAGAGAGGATGATAGTGAAGATGATTAAACAACTAGCGATGGAGTTACGAGAAGCAAAGAAACCTTTAGTGGTGGAGAGAAGGCCAATAACCGCTAGTGCTACAGATGCTAATCCGATAAATGGTGACAAAAATGAGCTGTCTAGTGCTGTATTCCAAGAGAAAAATGGCAAAAAGGCAGTTTGAATGTTAGTTAGAAATTGATTAAAAGAGAAATTTGGGGCTAGCAGAATTTGTGCGATGATGGGCGGGTTGATAAAAGCCGCCATCACTAATGCCGCTATGCCCATAATGATAATAAAAACTGTGAGCACCAATGGTACGATCGGCAAGTTTTTGATGGTAAAACGTAGGTGGGGGTGCAAAAAAGCAAATAAAACGATAAAGAGTGCCAGATAAATAAGGTGTGGTGTAAAAATTGAGGCAAGCAAGGCAAAGGCAAAGACAAAGCAATAAAGTGGCTTAGGCTTGGTGACACCCTGAATTTTTGAGCCGAGCCATAATAGTAGTGTGGGCCAGAATACTAGCATAATGAGTGGTGTACCAGAGCCAGCAAGATAAAGGAATGAAGCCGACAATACGGCTAAAATTGAAGCAAAAAGCGCTACGTTGGTTTTGAACCAGCGGTTGAGGAGCAAAATAAGTAAACATCCCAGTAAGGCACCAATGATAATACTCGGTAGTTTAACAGAATAAATAGTTAAACCAAAGGTCATGATGGAGAGTTTTTGTAAGGCGCGGTAGGGTAAGTTTACGATATCACCTCGAAAAATAGAGTCAAATTCTAAAGCATAAGATTGAGCAGCAGATTCCATTTCTGGTTCAGATAATCCGCCTGGCGAAAGTAGTGGTAGACCAAAAAGTAGACCGATGTAGGCAGTTCCAAGCACAATAAAGCCAATCACGAAACGATGGCGATAGAGGAAGAGTTTGGAAATAACGAGTTTCTTCACATAAGAATTATAGCATTTATTCATGCTCTTTGTCTAGTGACATAAAACGCAGTAATTCTGGGTGGAAGTAGAGCTCAATCTTGCCGACGGGGCCATGACGATGCTTGGCTAGGATCAATTCGGTGATATTGGTGGGTACAAAATCGTCATTGTTTTGTTTGTAATAATCAGGGCGGTGTAAGAACATCACGAGGTCGGCGTCTTGCTCAATGGAGCCTGATTCGCGTAAGTCTGACAAAACTGGGCGTGGGTCATCACGGCCAGTGACGCCACGAGACAGCTGGGCTAGAGCGACCACGGGGATTTCTAATTCCCTAGCCATAGTTTTAAGACCACGGGAAATTTCGGTGACCTCTTGCACGCGGTTACCAGCATAGCGGTCGGAACCTTGCAAAAGCTGTAAATAGTCTACAATCACCATGCTGATATTATGATCATGTGCTGCGCGACGGGCTTTATTGCGGAGTTCGAGAATAGTCATGGAGCTGGTATCATCAATAAATAGCGGTACTTCATTCATGTCGCCCAGAGCATCACCAATTTTGGCAAAATCATCATCTGTTACGTTGCCAGTACGGATCTTCCAGTTATCAATTCCAGAAATATCAGAAATCATGCGGTCTACAATTTCTTGGTTAGCCATCTCCATTGAGAAGAATAGCACACCGCTTTTAGTACCGTTTCTGGTTGCGACGTTATAGGCTAGGTTTTGGGCAAAAGTTGTCTTACCCATGGCCGGGCGAGCGCCAATAATAATAAGGTCTCCCTTTTGAAAACCAGCGGTTTTTTTATCGAGGTCGCGAAACCCGGTTTTTAGTCCACGCAAGGCGCCTTTGTTGCGGTGCAACTCTTCGATGCGATCATAGGCGTCGACTAGGAGGTCTTCTAGGGCTACATATTCCGATTTAACGGTCTTATCAGAAACTTCAAAGAGGTTTTTTTCGGCTTTACCCACTAGGTCTTCAATTTTGGTGCTATTATCATAGGCGGCTGAGGCAATATCGGTGCCAGCACGAATTAGGCGGCGACGCAAGGCAGATTGTGCCACAAGTTCGGCATAAGCATCAGCGTGTGAAGCAGTAGGTACAAAATTAGTTAGTTCAGTTAGATATGGCGACCCCCCGATATTCTTGATAGTTCCCTGCGCCTTCAGTTCAGCAGCCAGGGTCATGAGGTCAATTGGGCGATGATGCTCATAGAGACTAGTCATGCCTTTAAAGATATCGATATGTCTGGGGTCGTAGAAATCCTCCGCTTGCAGGATTTCTAGTACATTAGGAAAGGCGGCATCAGAGAGCAAAAGTGCACCAAGCAAGGACTTTTCGGCCTCTAAATCTTGGGGCGGAATGCGTCCGCCATCCTGTGCATGGGATGCCTCCACGGTACCTCCTATTGGAGATAAACGCCGTGCCCACTCACTCTAAAATGGCATATCTCCTTTTACCTCTTGTATTCCTCCCATTATAGCAGATATTTGGGAAATTTGGGCATCTTCAGGATTTTGACGCTCTCCAGGTTCGTGAATGACTAAGGCGGCTCCACCAAGATATTGACCCATGATTTGACGATTCCCAGGTTTGTCGAGAATACTCTTGGTAAACTTTTTGTCGGGATAAAGATGAAGCGTGTTATCGCTATATTCATAGTCGACTTTGCAGAGCTGATTATAAACGGCATCGTTCATCTGGTGCACAGAGTCAATGAAGTTGTCCCAGTCAAAGCTTGATTGGTTATTTAAAACTGGCTTTTTGGCGGTGGCTGCAGATGGGTTTTGGGGTGTACTGGTGGGTTCAACATTATCCCTAGGAGCCTTTGCGGGCGTTTTGGCGGGTTTTGACTGTGGAGTAGGGTAGGATGGCGCTGTGGATTTTGTGGGTATTTCTGGAGCACTAGGGACGTTCAGGAGCGCTAAGAGCAGTTTAGCCTCTGGAAATGGCGGTTGCACTTCTGGTAGATGCGCTAAAAGTGGTAAAGTATTTGGATTTGGGGTAGAGATGATAGTACTGATTAGTTCGCTAGCAATAGTTTCTGGTTTGAGTCCGGTATTAAGTAATTCTTGCAAAACTCTGTGAATTTTGTCTGAATCTTGAGCTTGATACCCCTCTAGAATATCAGAGATGGCTTGTTCTTCTGGCAGGCCCAGAGCTTGATTTAGGATTTCGGCGGTGATTTCCTGTTTGCCATCTGATAGGTTGGCAATTTGGTCAAGCAGACTGAGTGAGTCGCGAAATGACCCTCCACCACGACGTACGACAATTTTGAGAGCGTCGTCAGAAATTTTAATGCCCTCAGCGTCAGAAATTTGCCGTAAATGTGTCTGCATTACTTCTGGGTTGGCTAGTTTAAAGGTATGGACTTGGGTGCGCGAAGAAATAGTGATTGGTACCTTGTAAGCGTCAGTAGTAGCCATGATAAAAATTACGTGCTCAGGCGGCTCTTCAAGAGTTTTAAGCAAGGCGTTAGAGGCGGATTTGGTAAGCATATGAACTTCGTCGATGATATAGACTTTGTATTTGCCGGCTGTAGGAGCAATAATTGCTTTCTCACGGAGCTCACGTATATTATCAACGCCAGTATTAGAAGCGGCGTCAATTTCGATGATATCAAGGTAATTATCTTCTACTTGATACTCGAAACCATTGACAGCGTGGGCGAAAATCCGAGCAACCGAAGTTTTGCCAGTACCACGTGGGCCAATGAAAAGGTAGGCATGAGCAATTTTCCCTTGCTTTAGAGAATTGCTAAGGACGGAAGTAATTTGCTCCTGTCCGATGACGTCTTCAAGCTTGGTTGGGCGGTATTTACGGTATAGAACTTTAGGCTGAGCCATAACCTCAGCAGTATCTTCTGTTTGTTTAGCCATTTAGAGGGCGGCCTCGACGGCAGCCCAGGCGGCTTGTTCGTTCGCAGCTGGAATAATAGCGGAAACCTGGCTACCTTCACGCAGATGGAAGTAAGTCACGGAAGCGTAAAGTACTTCGTATTCGCGACCACCGACTTCTATATAGTATTTATCGTCATGATGTACGAGAGTACCAATTACGGCTTTGCGCTCTACGGGACCAATTTGCTTGTACAAGAAGCGACCTTCTGGTGTAATAGTGAGTTTAAGGATGTCACCCTCAATGAGCTTAGATTTAGAGGCATAATTTGCTGGAACTGGATAGTTCTTCCCATCTGGCCCAATCATGATTTGCCCGTCAAATACACCTTCAATCACTTTACCTTCGGGGCTAGAAACTACAGTATCGCGTGGCGCAGTAATAGCTTCACCGTCACCGAGTACGGAGATCAATAATTCTTTAGCGGCGGCAAGGTTGGTCTCGGCTTCTTGAATGAGACCACGCAACCGTTTTATTTGTTTTTCTGGTAGTTCAGACATCACCTCGCATCCGTCCGTCATTAACTTTTATTCTAAGACCATGATACACCTGTGACTTAGTAAAGTCAATGTTGAATTTGAGTGGTTTTCCACTGCCGTAACGGCGGTCGTGCAATAAATGTTGTAAAAATTACAAGTTAAACATAAGAGAAAAGGGCGTTCCACCATAAGGTTTCACGCCCTGGCAATTGGATCTACCTATTATTCCTCTGCGAACTCTGTCGCTATGGATTCCAAAGAATCCATTTCTGTGGGGAGGTCTGTGTAAACCATCGCCATAAAGCAATAACCGACGGACATACGATATCCTCCGAGCTCCTCGTCTTTGCGGAAGTAAAATGCCTCCTCGGGTTGCTTGGACAGCGCTGAAACCAACTCATGAAACCGATGGGTTTCGCCTATGCTGGCGGTTTTTTCGTTGTAAGCCGTACGCAGGTCAAATCCCGGGTCGAAACACTCAGCAAGTTTGATTTCGACTTCTGTGAACTGCTGTCCCAACCATTCGAGAGAGCCTTCATTGGCTGTTTCTTCCGTAGTGGCTTCTGTTGTATCGGCATTCTCCTCGTAGTGACGGAATATAATGTCGATATTTGCGATTGTGGCTTCGTCAGCACCCTCAATGTAAACCAACTCTTCAGAGTTGGGGAGGCGAACTGAAAGCAGTTCGCCATCAGCGGGCTTAAACTCAGCCAGGTTAATCTCGCCGCTAGCCTCTTCCGTGGCTGTTTCACTTGGTTCCTCTGCTCTCTGTCGGTCTTTCTTGACGTTCAGATAGATGAGAATACAGATAATACCTACGAGTGCGATAAAAAATGGGATAAGTTTCTTCATGATGATTCCTCCTTAAAAAGATGGAGGGGTAAATCCAATTTGCTAAGTTGCTAGATTGAATCCCCCTCATTACAGTATCTATTCTTCCATTATAGCACACATGCATAAAAAAGTCAATAGTTTTAGCATAAAATTCTAAATATTGGGCATTATTTTGGCTAAAATTGCAACAAAAGTAGGCTCCAGAGAGCCTACTTTCACACAACTTGCTATTTTGAAGATAAATTTGCTGAAATTACGCTAATTCGATAGTAGCGCCAGCTTCTTCCAAGGTCTTCTTCATGGTTTCAGCTTCGTCTTTCTTGACTTTCTCCTTGACAGTTGCAGGAGCGCCATCGACGATAGCTTTAGCTTCACCTAAGCCAAGGCCGGTGATTTCCTTAACGGCTTTGATGACGGCGATTTTCTGAGCGCCGGCGTCTTTCAAAACGACGTCGAATTCAGACTTACCTTCATCGGCAGCAGCGCCACCATCAGCTGGGGCAGCAGCAACGGCGACAGCCGCAGCGGCTGGCTCGATGCCATATTCGTCCTTGAGGACATTTTTGAGTTCGTTGACTTCGAGAATGGTCATATTAACCAATTCTTCGGCCAGTTTCTTGATATCTGTAGCCATAATTGTAATCCTTATGAAATTATTGATTAGTATTTATTGTTCTACTTGAATAACTTTTCTTGAGGCGCGTGGGTGTCGTGCGCTAATCCTCGCCGTAGCTCCGGATCCTCTACGAAAAGTATCCAAGCAGAAGTTAAATCTTATTTAATTGCTAATTTGCTTTAGCTTCCAATCCAGAGATGATACCGGAAAGACCACCAGAAAGTGCGGAAATGGTATCCGTAGCTGGTGAGAGAAGCTGTGCCACCACTTGAGCGATAAGCTCGTTTTTGGAAGGCATAGCAGCCAAGGTGGTGATTTCGGTTTGATCCATGGCTTTGCCTGAATCATTAAAACCACCAGCGAGCTCAAGCGCAGGGTGAGTTTTAGCAAAATTTGCCAAAACTTTGGCTGGAGCGACTTCGTCGGTGTCAGAAATCGCATAAACGAGCTGACCGGTGAGACCGGTAGTGTCGGTGTCTTTGTAGACGCCAATTTCGTTCATAGCGACGCGAACTAAGCGGTTTTTAACCACTTTGATTTTGACGCCGGCTTCACGTGCAGCCTTGCGGAGCTCTTGGAGATCAGCTACGGTCAAACCCTGGTAACGGGCGTAGGCCGTGAGCTTAGCCTCGGAAAGTAGAGCGGTCAAATCAGCAACCAAAGTATCTTTTTTCGCTTTTGAAATTGCCATAAAAGTTCCTTAGGTTATTTTTGATAATTTTCTTCTGCTAGCAAGTTGTTAATCAACGTTACCCACAAGACCCATAAGAGATTTCCTCGGTAGCATGATTAAGAATTTTACAAACTCCGCCACTGTCTTTAGAATAACTGGTGTCATTATAGCAAAGATTCGGGGATTTTGCAAGGGTGGAATGTATTATGGGAACGATAGGATATAGATTTTTTCTTTACTTCGTGCGCAGCGGGCGTATCTTTCTGGCCGTTTCGACTGATACCTTTGGGAGTGCTGGCTACGAAGGCAACTGGTGGTCGTTGCGCGGAACTGACAATGTTTGGGGTTCTGCTGGTCTTGGCGGTTACTATCTCGGCTTCACTGCCTCTGCAGTGATCCCGTCGGCTGGTCCAGCACCACGATGGGTCGCTTTCCCCCTCCGCTGCCTGAGTACTGTATTAGGGATGGGGGGAGTGCGCTATAGAGCCTTACTGTCGAATTGACGCTTAGATTTTTAATACTATAATGGCGCGATAGAAATGACTACATATTAGCCTTAGCAATAAAAGAATGCACGATAGCTACGGCCAAAGCGTCGGCAGCGTCGTCAGGTTTGGGGGCGGTTTTGAGACCAAAATGCAGGCGAACCATCTCTTGCATTTGCTTCTTATGGGCATGTCCGTCGCCAGAAATTGCCATTTTAATTTGGTTAGGAGCATATTCGAAAGTGGGTAAACCGCATTGTTTTGCTACGAGCAGACAGACGCCGCGGGCTTCAGCAACAGAAATACCAGTAGTAATATTCTGTTTGAAGAATAACTTTTCGATTGCCATGACTTCGGGGCGATTTTGCTTAATAATTTCATGCAAAGATTCGTAAATATCGAGTAGACGGTCAGCTAGAGGAGTGTGTGGTGGAGTAGCGATGACGCCATAATCAATGGCTTTGCGACCTTCGATGACACCAAAGCCACAGATGCCAGTACCAGGATCAATACCAAGGATTCTATTCGTTGACATAATCAATAAGGGTGGTTCTTAGGTCTTTAACTGGGACGACGAATTTGTCTTTGACAGTGGCGGGAGCGATAGCATGAGCAAAACCGAGTTTTTTAGCCTCGGTAATACGTTGATCGGGGCGAAAAGCTGAGCGTACTTCCCCACCTAGTCCAACTTCTCCAAAGACAACGAAATCTTCGGAGAGCTTACGTCCGGCCACGGCGGAGGCAATAGCTAAACAAACAGCTAGGTCGGCGGCAGAATCTTGGAGCTTGAGACCGCCAACTACGTTAATAAAGACATCCTTATCATTCAATTTGAGTTTGGTGCGACGTTCGATTACGGCGATGAGGAGATTAAGGCGGTTGAGGTCAAAGCCCGAGGCGGTGCGCTTGGGATAGCCGAAGTTGGTAGGTGTGACGAGGGCTTGAATCTCGACAAGGATTGGGCGTGTGCCTTCAAGAGTAGCGAGAATAATCGAGCCATCAGTGTTTTGGCGTTCAGCAAGCAAAGCGGCAGAGGGATTTTCGACTTCGGCAAGTCCAGACTGGTTCATCTCAAAAATAGCAGCTTCGGTGGTGGAACCAAAACGGTTTTTGATAGCACGAATAATCTTGAAACCGCCATAGCGATCACCTTCGAAATTAAGCACAATGTCAACAAGGTGTTCGAGGACTTTTGGTCCGGCTAAAGTCCCCTCTTTGGTGACATGTCCAACGATAATCACGGCAGTGTCGGAAAGTTTGGCAGCACGGATAATTAAGTTGCCACAGTTAGTGACTTGTGAGACGCCACCAGGAGCAGAGGCAATTTCGGCGATAGTGAGAGTCTGAATAGAATCAACGATTACGAGGTCGAATTCGCCCTCCTCAATGGTTTTGGCGATATCGTTGGCAGAAGTACTACTGGCAAACTTTAGGTTGTCGGAGTCCGCTCCTAGACGGATAGCGCGGAGTTTAATCTGCCCGGCTGATTCCTCACCAGAGATATAGAGTACTTTGTGTCCATTGGCGATAGTAGCACAAATTTGCATAAGAAGGGTGGATTTGCCAATGCCTGGTTGACCGGCAAGTAGTGCTACAGAACCCAGAAGAATTCCACCACCAAGTACAGTGTCTAGGTCGTGGAATCCAGTGCTGAGACGGTCTTTTTCACTACTGACTTCGAGGTCATTGATAGAGACAAAATCTAGGGGTTTGCCGGACATTTGGCTGCGTCCGATGGCGGATTTCTCTTCACGGCTGTTTTCGTCAAATTGCTGAATTAATGAGCTCCAGGCGCCACATTTGTTGCAACGACCAGTCCAGTTTTTGTAGATTGCGCCACATTGCTGGCAGGAGTATTGGATGTGAGATTTAGCCATAGAATAATTATAGCACAACAAGGATAACCTAATTTCTATTTGAGGTCGTGTCGTCGCAGCCCGTCTTTACGGGTGCTCCGCACTGCATGCTCGGCAGCAGCCTCCGCACCACCCTCCGCACCACCCCAAATACGAGAATTAGAATATCCTTATTGAATTTTATTTTCTTTTGGCTACCGCTAATCGGTCACTGTCGCGGTCGAAATTGTCGGATGGAGTCTCACCAAGGAGGTAGTCGACTAGCATTTGATACGTAATCATGCCAACAATTCGCTCGTAATGATCGATTACGAGAAAAAAGTAGCTGTTAGTGCGTAAAAATGCAGCTAAGGCTTGATTAAGGGTATAATCTTCACGCACATAGCAGATTTTGGGATCAAGGATATCTTCAACGCGGCGAGTTTCTTTAATTTCGAGGTTATTGAATGAAGTCGTGTGTACTAGGCCTATAATTTGACGTTGTTTATTTAGTACAGGAAAATGTTGAAATCCAGAGCGGTAGAGTCGATCGAGTGTGAGTGGACCAAGCACTTCGTCAGCATGAACATAAGTGATGGCAGATTTTGGCAACATGAGTTCGGAGACTTTGACCGTAGGAAAGTTCATGATGGTAGCAATGACATGACGTTCGCGACTGCTGAGCACTGAGCGTGGAGTGCGTTTGAGCAGGGTTAGAAATTCGGCGGTAGACTCGGGAGTAAAATCCTTTAGACTATGTGTGTGATTAGTGGCGGTCGAAGCATGATTTTTGGGAGTTTCTTTGCTCTCTGTTATTTGTGGGATTTGAGCGGGAGTAAGATTAGTGGTTTGGTTGGTGTTTTGCTTCTCTGCGCGAGTACGGTATTTATTAAGTTTAGGATCAATCCAATGCGTGAAGCCAGTGAGAAATGCAACTTTGAGGTCGTGTAGACCAGTACGAAGCCAATGCCAAAATTCTTTGATACCTTTGATGGCTTGATGAAGAAAAGATTTGGCGGAGGAAGTTTTGTCCATGATATTATTGTAACATAATCAGTATCGAAAAAGCCCTACATCTATAAGATATAGGGCCGTGTGCGAGTCTAAAGATTCGGCTTTATCTCAATGAACTCTTGCCAAGGAGCCGGTGGAAATTGGGGCTCGCGGCGAGTCTGAGCGTGCTTGGGCTTTATACGCATCAAATCTCCTGTTTAAATACTGTGTCCGGGAGAAGCAACTATAGTTGATCGACCTAACCCACGGACAACTTTCTCTATGATAGCAAAGATTTAGCTCATGGGCAAGCGTAAGAGGTATGGAAAGTGTTAATAAGTATGTACAAATTAACAAAAGCGTAATATAATGGCAGAAAATAGGGTGAGCGTTTTCGGTAATAAAATTATAGGAGGTACGTTGTGACTTACGCTCAGGACGAAAAAATAGAAAACTTGTTGGAAAGTGGAGTTTTACCGGAGATAAGTCAGTGGTGGCATGGGATGCGGTTTGTTTTTAATACTTTGTTATCGCGGCGTCCTTTGCCATGGCGACGCGTGTCGAAGCATGAGTTGAGCCATATTTATAATGAATTGCTAACACATTGCGCCTTAGTTGATAGTCCAGAACAGTACAAGTTGGATAAATTGGGATTGGATACAATTTGGCCTAAGATGAGCGTTTTGATACGTAAGAATCCGGGTTTAGCTAAGTTTATGCGTGAATATGGCGTGCATTCGCGGTTCTTTTTGCAATTTTTGTATCATGTACCGCAGGCTAGCTCTTTGGGGGCGGCATTTGGCGAGGGGCATGATATGAGCGGCAAATACACGCAGATTCCGCAGAGCGATTTGATGTATCGTTTTTCAGCACAAGATGAGATGTTTGTCTGGCTGAGACGGCGGACGAAAATGGTGCAGGATCGGCTGAAAAAATCGAAATCAGTTCTGTTTATTGGCGCTGGTTCTTTGCCAGAGTTACGGCGTTATGATTTTCCTTTAGGTCAATTGAAACAGCGAGTCGTAGGGTATGATAGTAATTTAGCGCTGAGGGCGCATTTGGCGGAAGTTTTTGATAAACCATTAGAGACTTATGGTATTGACTACCATTTCGAATCGTTTGAAGCGGCTTTTAATGACAAGAAAAATTGGGGACAGTATGATTTGGTGGTGGCTAATGGTGTACTATCGTATTATACTAAACATGCTCAGCTGGAGAATATGCTAAAGAACATGAAGCTCATGCTAGCAGATGGTAAAGCTAGTACTATAATGTTTGATTTGCAGTTGATGCAAATGGAGCTGGTACGTGATGCTGTAGTGCTGAACTGGAGAACAAAACCGCAGATTAAACCAGAGAAGTCGCTACAGGTAGCAGTGAGTAAGGTAAAGAAAGTTTGCGCAAAGTTAGGGTTGCAGATAATAAAATGCGAGTTTAATAATATTGGCGTAATGTTTTATGTTAAAGAATCCTAAGGGTGACTTTTCTATTTAGATGTGTTATAATCATGAGCGAGGTAAATGGCTTGGGGTGGAAGCTTAAGCTTGGAACCTTAACTTAATAGAAGGAGGTGATTAACTTGTCTTTGTTTGGCAAGTTAAAGCTGGTGAATTCATTTTTCACCAGTGATCCAAACTTATCTAGTTTGGATCCGGAATACCATAGGGGGTGGTTTGTGAGACAAGCGGTGATTGGCAAGTTATTTTTACATTATACCGCACCAGAGTCTGAATTAGACCATATCCTAAGACGTCTTTTGGCGTACTTCTACGTGACAGCAGAAGACGAAGAACAGTTCAAGCAGGAGAAAGCACAGATTATGGATGTGATTTGGCCATGGTTGAAGCCACGATTAAAGCACAACAAGGGTCTGGTAAAGTTTATGCGTGAGTATGGCGTATATTCACGTTATTTCGTTCCCCTATTAAAGACTGTTCCAGGTGCATGGGCTTTGTGTGTTGCGCATGGTGAGTGCCCAGACATCTTTGGGCGAATCCAGAAAATTCCTCGTTCGGACACAATATATCAGTTTGCGCAGTGGGACGAGATGTTTGCATTTGCACGACTACGCAAGGAAGATGTGATGCCGGATTTGGAAAGAGCGGAGAATGCTTTGATACTTGGTGCGGGTACACTGCAAGAAGCACGTCAGTTGCAACGCTTTCAAATGACATGTCAGAAGGATTTACATTCTGCTCCTTGGTTGGTAGCATATGATATCGATGAAACGTTGCGCGAATATTTTGCACAGGTGTTAGATAGCTCATTGCGTGATTATGGCGTGGAATTTCACTATGAGGATTTTTATGAGTGTTTTGCTGATTCTCGTAATCATGGTAAGTATGATGTAGTATGCGCTCTGGGCGTGGCGTCATATTATGACAAACGTTTGGACTGGCTGCTTGGCAACATGAAGCGGATGACGAACAGGGACGGCGTTATCAAGTTTGACCTACAGGTGTTGGATGGTGGCTCAAAATTGAAAAAACGCTTCTGGAGGCATACTCTGGTCTTTGATAAAATACTCTTAGGCTGGAAGTCAAATATGACTCCAAAAAAGTCAGTTGCGGATGCAATCATGTGCGTAGAGAGAGTTTGTGCAGATGTAGGCTTGAAAGTTGATTATTATAAATACGATGAGAATAATCAAATAGGCGTTATGTTTCAGTGTTCACGAATTGATTAACCCCTCCCCGAATTTATGTAGTTTAACGAAAAACGGCCCCATTCGGGGTCATTTTTCTTATTTTATTAATAGTTTATTTTTTGGTTTTCTTTGCGTCTTTCGTATTACGTGTAGCATGAGCGTTGCGAGCGGTTCTAGGATTGGCTTTGGTTTTTGCAATCATTTTGGGGTGATTTTTGGCAGCTTTTCTACTAGCGGTATTAGCAGCGAGGTTCATATTCATATATTTACGCAAAGAGAACCAAATGGCGAAGGAGCCAGCAAAAATCATTAAGATAATCATTATAAAACTTTGAGAAAGGATAATTTCTGCAAAACCAACTTCGAAAACGGCAGCTACGGCATCACTAATGATACCAGTGTTTGGGACGTAAGCAATTTCGCCGAGAGGCCCAAGGTAAGTTAGGTCGCCATCAATAATATCTGAACCAGGAAGATTGGGTAAGGTTGGCAATGGCGGATTAGGCTTCTCAGGTTCTACTGGTTGAATTGGGTCAGTAGGCTCGACTGGCTCTGTAGAACCATCTTTTGCGTAGTAGACATTATATGTAGTGTCGTTCTTGGGCATAGTGCCAGTAACTTTGGTGTAATCTGGAGTGTAGCCATCGATTTTGGGTGAATCAACGCTGAACTCGCTGCCAGCAGCGAGCGTTCCAGTGTATGGTTCAGATGCAGGTGAGCCATCTTCTTTGTAAAGATAATTGATAGTGATTTGATATTCTTGTGGCTTATAGGTGACAGTGTCGTAGTCGTAGGTTACTCCGGCAACGCCACCGAGGGTAGTGTAATAGCTAACGGTACTCGTCATAGTGCCAGTGTCCCCAGAAGTTTCGGCAAAATAGCGGAAATAAAGGGTGTCTCCTGTGGTACCGGCCGGCGACATAACCAGCGGCGTATCGAGATTAAAGCCAGCAGTGCTACCACTAGGTGCAGAAATTTCTACTGGCTTCCAAGAATTGTTGTCTTCTGGTGTAGTAGTGTAGTAGAGTGTACTACTAGTGAGAGGGATGAAACCCTGGTTGAGATTACTCTCGGCAGTTTCATTAATATAAGCAGCGAGACGCTCAAGCTTGAGTTGATTTTGTGGGTCGCGGTTAGCGATGCTAGTGACAAATTGTACCAGTTGGTTATCTGTATTTTCGATTTGACCTACTACTTCGCCTTGGATATCACTGTCAGCAGAAATTGGCCAGTTCATATTGGTAATATTGATGCGAGTGTTAGATTCGGTAGTACTGCGTTCGGCGTAGAAGAAGTCGAGGTTGACGACGTCACCAGGCTTAAAGTTAGTAGGAATCGTTGTAGTGACAGGCTTGCGAGGGCAACTGTTTTCGAGGCGATCATTATATATGTCGTAGCCAACGTCTAGAGGACTAGGTAGGCTTTGACGACAGGATTGGTCGGCGACATTGTTGACAGTTGAGACGACATTTCCTTGTTTGTTGATAATGAAATTTCCTTCTGTATCCATGTGCAACCCACCGAGGTCTAGTACTAGCTGCCCATTAAGGAATACCCAAACATCGTCGTCGCCACTAAACCAGAATTGTTCAGTACCATCAGCACTGATTTTCATGGGAATGCGCATATGGGCGGTGAAGTGGAAATTATGACCAGTTTTTGTGGCAGAATCATCTTTAGAAAAATCTACATCGTCGAGTGGAAAAGTTCCTTTGCTGCCATACTCGTAGGAATTATCGCCATTACGATGGAAGATGACTTCACGATCATAGCGTTTTGAGAGTTGTTTACCATTTTTGTCATAGGTTTCGTGAAACCAGCGGTAGAAGTTGTCGGTACTACGTACAGGATCGTTACCAGTAACATTTGCAGTAAATACGTCGTGATAAGCAGCCCAGGCGTCTGTATTATTAGTGTAGGCTGGAACAGGTAGACCATCTACGCCAAGACGACTTTTGACGACGTTACGGATAATACCTTTAGCATATAACCGACACTCCGACCATTCAAATTGGCGCTCAGGATCGTTACAATCATCTTGACGTTGATCCCAATAGGTAATAGGTATAGAGATAGTGTCTGGGTTGCCAAGAGAAGCTGCCTTCCATGAAGCTGGTACGCCATCTTCATTAGCGATGGTTTCGAGTGACATAGCACGGACGAGCAATGATACGCCGATAATGGTTAGTATTAAGAATGAGGCGCAAGCAAAAATGCGTGCAATTGAACAGATTTGACGTTTGATGAGCTTTTGTCGGGATTTTTTTGATGGCATTTATTGACCTCTACTTAATGTATATGCTATAATTTGAGTATAGTACGAAAAAAGGAGGAGGTCAAGTGAGTCTAACGTCGATACTGCTATTTGCAACATCAGTCTTAGCTGTGTTATCAGGTTTTTCTGTTTTTGTAGGGGCATCTAAAGTAGATCGTGCGCGGATGACTTGGTTTTTTGCGGCTGCAATTATGGCCGCATTATGGTCTGTGGCTATAGCATTATTCTTGGCCTTACCGTCAGGTTCGGAAGCATCGGCTCCAGCGTTGATTATGATGATTTATATTGCGTCGGCAGTAATGATGGTAGCATTGCTAGGATTTGCTGGTTGGGAACATTGGTATGGAAAGGTTCTTACTGTATGTGCCGCTTTGGCTGTTGTAATCATGTCAACAATCGTTTTAAACAATACTAGTATCCTGTTTGCTGGGTTTACCTTGAGCAACCAAGGTAACACCGTTCAGCTTGTGAACGGTGTGGTGTATTGGCTGTATATGTTCTTCTTCGTATTGAATAGTTGTTTGGCATGGTTTTTTATATTGCAACATTCGCGTCGCACACGCATGAAACGAGTGCGACAAGGTGATTACGTGCTTTTAGTTGGTCTGGTTATTACTGGTGCACTTTCGATGATTTCGGATTTAGTTTTACCATTATTTGTGCGATATGATTTGATTTGGATTGGGCCATTGGCGTTGAGTGCAACGTTGGTGGCATTTTATTATGCTATCTTACGTTTTAGAATTATTTCTATCTCATCAACTTGGCTAAAGACTTTATCATATATTGTTTTGCTGGTGTCTGGTGCAGTAATTTATATGTTGATTTTCTATCTGATTTTTACAGCTTTGTTTAAGATCCCTAATCCATCGACTTCAATTTTGGTGCTTAATTTTCTCATGATTGTTATTGTATTGTTGTTGATGCCGCTTATTAATGAAGTTAATGCATCTATGCGTTCGATGATTTCTGTGGGGCAGGTTGATATTGCTTACGTTATTAAAAAATTGAATCATGTTGCTACACGTAATATTGATTTACGGGAGTTAGCATCTTTCTTAGCAGTACATCTGCATTTTGCGTATATTGGCTTCATCATTAATGGTAAACTTTATGGTTCGAAGTCTTTGGCGATGTCTGCAGAGGAGATTTTGCAGATTACGCGAATGAAACCTACGGCGAGAGGAGAGGTATGGCAAGAGCCAAATAAGGGTGTACAAAAGATTTTGAATGATTTAGATTTGAAAGCGGTAGCAGAGTTGCGTAATGCTAAAGGTAAGGCTTTTGGACAGATTGTGGTGGGCAAGCCATTAGGTAAGTCGAGTTTTGAGCGGCGTGATTTGATCCAACTGGAAATGATTATTAATTTGGTGGCAACCGTTATTGATTCGGAGAAACATATCCGAGCTTAATGAGTGAGGCAAGGGGATAAATTATGACAGCCAAGCTTCTACGCCAGACCAAGATGACAATTCTGCTTTCGTTGAATGCGGTGGCAATTTTGATCGTCGGTATTATGATTTTTAGTGCAATCAATTTGAATGGCGGGATTGCATTCCAGGTTGTGGCGGAGCGTAACGACGTTGTGGGTGGTAGCCTAGAAGAGTTGGGTTTAATTAATCCAGTGACAGATGAACTAGATGCTCCCGTAGTAAGTGTAGGTGGCAACACGATTACTTTGCCAAGTAATAATAATCATGGTTCGAGTGGCTCAACGAGTTCTGGCAGTGGAAATGGTATTAGTAAGGACGCAGTGCCTTCGGGTGAGTTGTGGCGTGAAGATTCGATTACGATTTATCAGACGGCAAATTTTGATATTTGCGTGGGTGGTGGTTTGACTGATTTGGGGGATATGTATTGGCAGTCGAGTAACCCGTCAGTGATTGCGGGCTTCTATAATACAGCGCGTACTTGGTTGGGCTACGACCCAGCAATTTGTCGTTATCCGTCAATTGTTGGCACTGGTACGACAACGATTACGGCTGGCACTTATGATGGTAAACGTCACGATAAGTTAACCGTAACGGTGATTGCACCACCAGTGGAGCAGTGGAAACGGGACGTGCTGAATTTGGTAAATAAAGAGCGAGCCAAGAATGGTTTGGCTGCTCTCAGTTGGGGCACGACTTGTGAAGGCGCAGCAACTACGCGTGCTAAAGAGTTGATGCGCTCATATTCACATACTCGGCCAGATGGGTCGTCTTGGTCTACGGCCTGTCCGATTCCTCAAACTGGTGGAGTGAGTGGAGAAAATTTGAATGCTGGCAATGCTGCAGTGTCGCCGGAGACGGTAGTGGCATCGTGGATGAAGTCGCCAGAACATCGAGCAAATATCTTAAATAAGGATTTTAAGTATCTTTCGGTAGGTTTTGTCTTTGATCCTAGTTCGCAACACAAAACATATTGGTCACAGATATTTTCGACTTATTAGATTAAGTCAGCAACTATATGCAGTTTGACGTGGCCGTTTGCGCTGAGGTTTTTATGTAAAGTGATAAAATTAGGCAGTTTAGTAAGAAATTTTGGATTTTTAGTTTTAAAGTAAGACTTATAAAGTAGTTCAATTGCGGTCGCAACGATGTCTAGCGCTTGTTCGCGTGCTATGGTTTTGTTTTTGGTGATTTCTATAGCGATGCTAGGTAGATTTCTAGGACTGGCAGCAATTAACTGTTTAGCAAAAGTTACATTTTTGGCATCGGTAGAGGGTGCATGGTCGAGCAGTTTTTCAACTTTGAGTGAAAAAACTTGTGCTCGTGAGAGGATGGTTGGAAGTAGTGTTGAAGGTTGTTTTGTTAAGAGTACGAAATGGCAAAAAGGTTTGGGTTCTTCCAGAGTTTTAAGAAAAGCATTTTGAGCGGCTTCGTTCATGGCGTCGGCTGGACTAATGATAAAATAGCGGTCATGGACTTCTTTATTATTGGAGAGAGCGATAAATTCGCGAACTTGCTCTACAGTGATAAGCTTGGTAGTTTTATTATCTGCGGGAGATAATTTGAGGGCGTTTTTGAGTGGTAAATTGGTTTCTGGTGGGATTACGAAAACAGTGCAACTGGTGTGTTGGACTATTTTTGGGATTTGATTGATATCATCAAAAAACATACTATTTGGTTTTCTCTAAGAATTCTGGCGGTAAATTAGTGGTAAAAACCTTACGTTCCCCACCGCTTATACCAGGAATGGTGATTTCCAGATCTTTGGCGTGTAAAAATAAACGTTCATCTGGGTTACCATAAACTATATCACCCAGAATTGGTGTATTCAGATATTTAAGATGAACTCGCAATTGGTGAGTGCGTCCAGTAGTAGGTTTTAGTTCAAGTAAGGAGTATTTATTATTCTGCTGTAAAACTTTGTAATATGTTTGTGACGGTTTTCCATTTTGGTCGACTTGGAAAGTAGTGGGGCGTTTGAGATTGCGGGCGATAGGTAAGTCAATCATGGCTTCGGGTAACTTAGGATGACCTTCAACCACGGCGTAGTAAGTTTTACGAGTTTTGCGATCTTGGAATTGCTTGCGGAGCATTTTTTGGGTTTCTGGATCTTTGGCTAAGATAACAACACCACTGGTATCTCGATCGAGGCGATGCACTAAGAGACCGTAATCTTCTAGTGTAGGTTCAGGACAGTATTCGCCTTTAGCCATACTGAGTAAACCGGCGGGCTTGTTTAGCACTAAGACATGGTTATCTTCATAGATGACTGGTGGACATGGTGGTAGTTTTGCGGAAGCTGGTACATTCAAGGTGATTTCGGCGTCAGATTCGAATTTACTATTAGGTTTAGTAACTATTTCCCCGTCGACAGCAACGAAGCCGGATTTGATAAAAGTTTGCAGGCTAGAACGATTATATTCTGGATGTTGTTTGACTAAGAGGTGGTCTAGACGAAACTTTTCTGGACTAGTGTCGGTTGCAACTAATTTAGTGTCGCCGTTGATGACGCGGGACAGTTCAGGTTTGCTGAATTTTTTACCAGTAATAATCATGTTACCTCAAATGAAATGCAGTTTGTACGGCACGAAGTTTTGTATTGGCAACTTCGTTAGCATAAGTTTCACCGGTGGCTAGTAGATCGAGAATTTCTGAATCACTAATTTTTGACATTCGCTGATGAAAAGCTTCTAGGAAAGTTTGTACACTGCTAGCAACCTTTTGTTTGAGGTCACCATAGTGGCTTTCTCCGCTCCAGGTAGAGATTACATCTTGCAATGGAACATCATTAACGAGCGCTTCAATTTGTAAGAGGTTACTAATGCCTGGCTGATTAAACATGTCGTATTGGATTTTAGAGAGAGAGTCGGTAGTAGCGGACATAATTTTCTTGGCGGCCACCTCGGGGCTGTCGAAAAGCATGATTTTGCTGCCAGGTGCAGGATTTGATTTGCTCATCTTTTTAGTGGGATTTTGTAAATCGCGGATACGGATACCATCGGCAACTTGCATAAATTCAATTTGGGCCTTGGGCTCAGCAGGTAGAGTAAATATTTCTCCAAAACGATGATTAAAACGTTCAGCTAGACGACGAGTAAGTTCAATATGTTGAAATTGGTCTTCGCCTACTGGGATATAAACCGCGTCATAGAGGAGGATATCGGCTGCCATAAGCACAGGGTAGTCAAAAATACCAACATTTACGCTTTCTTTACCTTCACTTTTATCCTTATACTGAGTCATGCGATTGAGGTCGCCCATGCTGGCGATACAATTTAATATCCAACAGAGCTCGGAGTGCGCGGGTACGCGTGACTGACGGTAGAAATGAATATTTTGGTTGGGCTTGAGACCAGCAGCAAGGTAAAATTTGAGTGATTTGATGAGATTATCTTGTAATTCCCCATCGACTTGGTCGATAATAGAATGCAAATCAGGCACAAAGATATTGATGTGTGAAGTGGTGCTGTGAGCATTTGCTAGCCGCGCCATAGGCAGCAGGGCACCTAAGAAGTTACCTAAAGTCATTTCGCTATTAACACGAATTCCGGTAAGAATAGTTGGTGAAGTTGTCATATTTTTCCTTTTATACAAAATAGTTGGTAGTATGATGGATAATTAAGAAAGTCGCCAACGTAGTTTGTATCTCATGAGTATATTATAACACGGATGTGGAGGGAGATGAGCGCCTATTTGATAAGTTTAGCTTTTTCGATTAGTTTTAGATAGTGTTCGCCCATGGTTCCTGCATTGATGGCTTTCGTAATATCTTCAAGCGTCATCCATTCAATAGCGCTGTTTTCGTCGGGCTTGATTTTTGGAATTTCGGTTTCATCGGCTTCGAGTAGGAATCCGCAGTTCAGATGTAAATGCGATGATATAAATTTCCCTTTGCGAATGTGTGGTGGGACAGCAAATACTTCTAGGCTTGCAAAATGTTGGTTTAGCGGGCGGATATTTTTGAGACCAGTTTCCTCATGTGCCTCACGCAATGCGACATTAAGTAGGTCGCATTCGCCGTCGGCGTGTCCGCCAGTCCACATCCACATTTGCTCAATATTATGAAAGATTAACAGAGCTTTGGTGCGGTCTTGGTTTACAATCCAATTTGAGGCAGTAAAGTGGCAGATTGGGTTATTGCGCGATAAAAGATCTGAAAAAGTTTCTAAACATTGCAAAAATAAAGCCTTATCAGAAGCTTCGCGTTCATTGTATGGGGTGTAGGCTAGGATTTGGGACTTGAGGGTATCCATGAGGATATTATAGCACTAACAAAAGTATCTTCCGCAATATATTACGAAAGATACTTTGCAATAAATCAATATAATGGTGGAGTATATGAGACTCGAACTCATGACCTCTTCAATGCCATTGAAGCGCTCTAGCCAACTGAGCTAATACCCCATGTCGTAATTATAGCACAACCAAATCTGTTTGCCAAGATAAAAGATCGGCACCCGCTGCGGCGAAAACAGGCAGCGAAGGGGGAAACCGATCCAGCGATTCGTCGGGCCATTTGATGGATTGACACCGGTAGCATTAAAGTTGAGGTTGTAACCGCCAAGACCGGCAGAGCCCCAAACATTATCAGCCCCACGCGACGACCACCAGTTGCCTTCGTGGCCAGCGTTCCTGAAAGTACCAGCAGAAATCGTCAAATTAAAGTTCCCGCTGCGCACGAATCTAATCCTGCGCCTCCAGCCTATTTCAGCAACCCGATAATTATCGCTATCGGTAATAGAAGCTCATTACATTGGATAAAACCGTAATTTTATCTGACTACTGGCCTATTCATTTTCTTTAAATTTGACAAGGCGAGCTTCACGATCTTTTGAGGGAGAACCGCGAATGAGCGGAGGAGTGAGCTCAGGCTATTTTTGGTTCCCATGGAGATACTTCCACAGACATATTTTAACATTTTTAGACCTGGGTAGCACCATCAACAGAGACGATTGCGCCAGTGACATAGCTAGCGAGTTCGCTAGCAAGGAAGAGGAAGACGTTGGCGATTTCTGCGGGTTCGCCAGGGCGGCCGAGCGGAATTCCAGCAGAAATGCGCTCTACCATTTCTTTGGGTAGGTTGGCCACCATGTCGGTTTTGGTAACACCAGGAGCTACGGCATTAACGCGAATACCGTCTTTACCAAGTTCCCTGGCGAGAGACTTAGTAAGGCCGTTGACAGCAAATTTAGAAGCGGGGTAGCCACAACCAGCAGGTTGACCGTAAATACTAACCATAGAACTAGTATTAATAATGCAGCCACCACCAGAGTCACGCATGTATGGAGCAACGGCTTTGCTGCAGTTAAAAATTGCTTTGACGTTGAGGTCCATGATTTTGTCAAAATCTTCGGGTTTGTAGTCATAGAGGCTTTCGCGAGCCGAGATGCCAGCGTTATTTACCAGAATGTCGATATGGCCATATTCGTCGATAATTTTTTGGAAAGTTTGCGCCACATCGGTATAATCATTGAGATTGGGGGCTAGGCCAGATACGGAATAGCTGGAATTTTCTTCGCGCAGTTTGGCTACGGCGGCGTCAGCGGTTTCCTGCCGGGAGCCAAACAAAATTATCGTAGCGCCTTGTTCTAGGAATTTGCGGACTATTGCTAGGCCAATGCCGCGGGTGCCACCGGTCACAACAGCGACTTTATTCTCTAATAAGCCTTGAATAATCATAGTTTACCTCCAACTGTCCAATAAATCTACTCTAATTATAACACGTCTAGTTTAATTTTCTGAGAACTTTGATTAGTATGTTTGGATATTTTATCAGTATAAAACCAGGCTGGACCGGATTGCAAATATCCAAGTCAGACGATATTTGCAAGAGGCCCACCTAGAGCTGATAAAATATTCGGACATACTAAAATAGTTACGAGATTAGAAACTGAATTTAGCGTGTTTTTGGCCCGTGGCGGTATCATAATAGACGTTAAAGCGTTGTTCGGTAAGTTCAAGCGCCAGCGACCAAATCGTATCATTATTGTAAACGTAATGTGACTTACGTAAAATTCGCCAGAGGTCGGTAAACTGAAATTTAGGCATTTGTTCACGTATAAGATAATTCGCTTCTTGGTAGCGTAAGAAAGTATCGCTGCGTGGATTATGCTCGTAAACATGGTCGATGTGCTGGAACTTGGGGGATAGGCAGTGGTTAGTGTGGACTAGGATACTGGATTTGTCTGGACGGATAATTTCGTAGCTGCGGCTGGAGTGCTCGACGACAGCGAGGTTGCCAGTGGCGTCAGCAATCAGGAAGTTTTTTGGTATGGCGCAAGGTACTTTGGCGAAAATATTTAGGGCTTGGCGGGTAGTCTTGCAATGCTCAGCGATATAGCGAATTAGATGTGATGGTGTGAGTCCATAATTCCATTTGTCAATTTTGGAAGCAGTGAGACCGATATAAAGCCCATATTCATTGATAGCATCTTCGGCATAGATTTTACGACTGCGGCGTCCAGTGTGGCGCCCCCAGACCGATTCATCGGAAAAAGCAAAATAGCGATTTGAGCCTTTAATAGTAATGTCGTAGTATTCAAAAAATTCTCTAGCTTCGGGAAGCCAGTCATAATTGCGGCCAACAAAAACTTTGCCGTTTTCGCGGATGGCAAAAATCGTGCAGCCATGTTGATGTGGATTGACTCGGCGGCGCTGAGCATCAATGGGTGAGGCTAAGTCTTCATAAAGCAAGTACTGCGGGTCTTGATGTAGAATAGCAGCTGCTGAGTATTTTTCAGCGACCAGTTCGGGGTAAAATTTTTCATACAAACGTAGCTGTCGACGCAAAGTGTCCTTATTGGTATGGTGGAAGAAATCATGATGGAATTCGCGTAGACGTAAGCCATAGTACTCGCCAAATTCCTGCCTGGTTCCCTGAAACTGAATCATATTCTTATTATAACATAACAGGAATATGTTATAATGAGGTTTAAATATGGCGACACGAAGAACTAAAGCGGTTGTGGTAAAAGAAGAGAAATTTGCTGAAGGCTTATGCTTTAAAAAATTGTTTTTTGTGTTTTTGGTGGGTTCGGTGATTGGAGCGATTTACGAAGAAATTCTTTTTATGGTTCAACATTTTTATGCGACTGGTGAATTTGCGTATGCACTGCGACGTGGGGTGATTTATGGACCGTTTAATGTGATTTATGGTTTTGGCGCAGTGATTTTAGTGTATTTATTACTGCGTAAACCATTAAAAAATTGGCAGATTTTTATCTATGCGGCGGTGTTAGGAGGAATTGTAGAATATGTTGTGAGTTGGTTACAGGAAATTTTTACACACACCATGTCATGGGACTACAGTGAGAAGTTTTTGAATATTGGCGGACGGACGACGATTCCTTTCATGATAGTCTGGGGATTATTAGGGCTGGTTTTGGTGCGCTTAGTATATCCGCCAGTGTCGAATTTGATTGAGCGGATTCCGCCCAAAATTGGTGATCGGATTTATGTAGTATTGGTAGTGTTGATGGTGTTAAATATGTTGGTGTCGTGGACGGCGATTATTCGGCAGACTTTACGGCATAATAATATCCCGCCATTTACGCCGGTAGGTGAATTTTGCGATTATTACTATAATGATGCGTTTTTGGAGCACTACTTTCCGAATATGGCGCATCCGGATAAGCGGCCATGAGTATTTTGGGATTAGTTTTGCTAATTTATGCAGGAATTTTGTTTTTGCGAGGCAATGCGGCATTAAAACAAAATAGTCTACAGCTTAAGCCGCGTAAAATTAAGCCAAGGGTAGCAATTTTGGTTGCAGCACGAGATGAAAGCAAAGTAATTGCGGGATTATTAGAGAGTATTCAGCGGCAGACAGTGAATGTGTCGCCAGAAGATGTTTATGTGATTGTGGAGACGTTGGATGATCCGACGGTGCAAATTTGCAAAAGGCATCATAACACAGTGATTTTGCGTGAAGACTTAAATAAGCAACGTAAGGGGTATGCTTTGGACGAGGCGATACGGCAGATTTTGGCGCGAGATAGGCGCTACGATGCTTATTTTATTTTCGATGCCGATAATATTTTGAGTGAGGACTATCTGGAGGAAATGTTGGAAATTTATGCCGCAGGGTATGAAATTGCTACAGGCTATCGTAACTCCAAAAATGGCAATACCAATGTGATTTCTGCGGTCTCGAGTTTAACTTTTTCAATGATCAATGTAATGAGCAATCGTAATCGAGCGACACATGGAGCGAATATTATTTTTTCAGGAACAGGATATTATATTGCCGGGGATTTAATCGAAGAGTGGCAGGGTTGGCCTTTTCAAAGTTTGACCGAAGATTATGAACTCTCATTATATGCTACTTTGCATAGTCTAACGACTTTTTACAACGAAAAAGCGATGTTTTATGACGAACAACCAACCAAATATCGTCAAACGGTAGCACAGCGTGTGCGGTGGATTAAGGGGTATTTTTCGGCAAGGAAAAAGTATATTCCCTTGATTAGAGTTAAAAAGCATGGTAATAATTATGGGAGTTTGGTGAAAGAGCGAATTGGTGTGCGACCAGCAATTTTTGCGATTCTCGGGCTTTTGGCAATTATTGTCGGTGTTGTGATTGAGTTATGTACATTAGGTAAAGCTTTAGATATTATAGCGGCAATTCCTGGAATTTTAGTGTTTGTTTATATAGTTCTGATGTTGATAACTATAGAAATGCTTAAGCGTGAAAAGCTAGACTTAACAACAAAGACTAAGCTCAAAGCAGTATTATTTAACCCGATTTATCTTGCAACTTATATTCCCTGTGCACTTAAGGCTTTGTTGAAAAAGGATGTAAGTTGGACTAAGATTAAACATGGGGATTAGCTCGTGTCTTGGCTGGTGCGAGCGGGACTTGGCGGAGTTTATCAGTAAGTTCCCTGGGTGCGTCGACGAATTTAAACTCGGATAATTGCTCATTGATGTATTCGCTACTAACATCATAATAGAGCTTGTAAACTTCATCTACAGAACCAATGACACTATCTTTGATATCGTAACCAAGCTGGTTGGCAGTGGATGCAACGGCTTCCGGGGATGGTCCTTCAATTTCGATATAAGTAGGAATCCATGGCCAGGTATCAATAGTAACTTCAACGCCGTTTAACTCCCAGGTTTCTCGATAAGAATCTTCGTCAGATTTGGCACGTAACCCGCAAGCCTTGAGAATTGCAATGGTGTCTTGATAGCTGCTGACTTCGACATTTATTTCTTCGGTTCCAGTTATTGTGTCATTGAGATGATTTTTGTAAGTAAGAACTACACGGTTGTTTTCATCACGCACACGAGCGAAAGCATGGTTGCTATGCAAGTCAAAAACTATGCGTCGCATGAGAACTTCAGATTGGATAAGATTACCTCCTAATTGTTGAAGTTTTTGGCGGATCTCATCTTTATCAACTTCGAGAAAAGTGGCTTCAATTTCTAAATTCATAATTCCTTTCTAATCATTTTCTTTAAGTTCAACTCCGATAGTGGGTTCATTAGGACAAGTTTGTAAAACTTTAGCCATAGCATCATGTTCGGCTTGAGTAACCCAAAGTTGATATTTATACTTAACTGAAATTTGACGTGCAATGTATTGACAGCGAAATGCCTTGTTTGGTGGTAGCCAGGTGGCGGCATCACCATCGGACTTGCCCTGGTTGGTTTTGCTATCGACAGCGAGGAGATTAAGGGGATCGGTGGCGATTTGATAGCGAATATCCTCGTCTAGATATTGAGCACCTTTTTGCCAGGCGTCAGAGAGGGCGACGACGTGGTCGATTTGTAGCCCACTGCTGAGATCGGATTTTTGTGAAAACACCAAATGTTTGCCGGTGTAGGGTTCGTCAAATTCACCTCCAAGTACTGTACATTTGTCGTCGGCTAGGACGGCTGTGGAACCTAATTCGCGTTTGAGAATGTGTTGACGTAGGCTGCAACCATCAATATTTGGCCAGCCAGCGTAGAATTCTTTGCGGTCATAGCCAGTTTTTGGCGCACGACCTTTGATTTCTAGTTTAGATAAAATGGTAGTAGCTAAGATAACATCAGCGGAGGCTTCGGCGTTAGCATTTGATGCAGGCTGTGGGGTATAGCTACTAGGGTGCATGATGATGACGCCAACTAAGCCGGCTACGGTGACAATAGCAGCAATCATGCGACGAACTCGATATGGATGGCGAATAGTCATAGTTTTATTATACGCTGAGTAGGTGGAAAAAAGAAGCACCGCGATATCGCGGTGCGCTCTAAGTACTTAGAAAGTTGATGGGTGAATGGTTTTAATTGGAGCTATTATGCTTGAACATTTGCACTAACTCGTAGTGCATCGGATTTGTAATGTCAGTTTTACCGGATTCAAACAAATTAATCATCAGCTGCTCAGGCTGATCCAAGTGTGCCTCAATATACTGCCATACTATGATGTTGCCGTTATAGTAGGCTAAGTCTTTGAAAAGTGGTAGTCTATTGGTGCCCCGCGTGGCGCGACGTATGCGCTCAAATGCTAAGGATTGGGTAGCCTGAAAGCGTTTTTGGTATTCCTCTTCCGTTTCTTCAACTTTAGTTCCGCTTAGGAATTCTAAAGCAAAGCAGACATCATAAGCCTCACGAAATGTTAAGTTCTCGTATTCGATGAGAGCGAGGTTAATGTAGTGGCTGAAACCTGATGGAACGTATGTTTTAGCGAGTGATTGTTCTACACATTTTGCTAAACCCTCATCAAAGTTGCCATAGCCTACAACACCTTCTGCAAGTGGCGTAATATTACTCATTTCGTAGGGAATGCCACGATAAGCATGAGTGCATAGTTCGTGTCCAATGACGATATTTTTGACCGTTTTGTGGGTATATGGGCCAAGAGAACGCTGTAATGGAATATAGATAATGCGGTCTTTCTGGTCAACATAGATTGCTCGTCTGGTTGTGTCTAACTGAGCCTGAAATTTGGTTTCGCCCTTGAATTCTGTATTAAGAATCTCGTTGATTAAGTTACAGACTTCTTGAGGCGAAAAAATCTCGTTGTCTGGTATGTGAGAGAAAATGTTGGCGAAATATTTTTCAACAAGTTCGCCAAATTGTTGCATCACATGGGGTTGTGGCTGAAAGATTGCATCCGATGAAGCATCTTCCCAACCGATACTGCTGAGTCGTTCTGTCAGTTTGTCATATAATACTCGGCCAGATGTTCTTAATGCGTCCGCTGGTATGCGTTGCATGTACCATTTTACCATTGCTAAGAATACGTCATAGTCAATTGCTATACCGTCTGCTTGTGCTTTATCACCGAACAATTCCAAATTGCTAAGGCGGAACCGCATTGCTGCAAGGTTTGCTTCGGACATATAAACACTATGACGGTAGTCATAGGCTGCAATGGCTAATTGGTTTTCATCGCATGCATGCTTAAGGGTGATTTTGAGTAACTGCGATTCAATTGGGGTTAAAGTATGATCCCTTTCGATGTTATTTGCAATCTGCTCTAACGATTGCAAGTTAGAGCGTAGCGTTTCGATTGGGAGATTTTTAGGCCCATTGTACTCAAAGTTTGGTTCCTTGGCATTATATGACAGAAAACTCTTCTGCGCATCCTTGGAGTTACTGGCATTCATTACTTCGTAAGCGGTAACGTCATGTTGACTGATGAGGTGTAAAAACTCTGTAAAGTTTTTCACTCATATCACCTTCTTTCTACAAATTTTTAAGGTTCTCTGTAAATAGAGACCCCATATATCCTAATATTATCATAGATTTTATAAAAAGTCAATAGTAATTATGGTTTTTGTAGTTTTTAGCAATAAGAATGCTTTATTTATTGAGTTTTATCTCTGTGCCACGGGTACAATGAGTGAAAAAGGCAACATCATCAATGCCGTAAACCGGTTTGGAATATTCATAAAGGTGGAGTTTTTCGAAATCGAACTCTGGCGGTAAGAAGCCAGAATCGCGACTATTGCGGATAAATTTGGTGCGAAAATGATTAAGTAGTTCACTAAGGCTATTGTATTTGTGAATAGCCGATTTGACGCGATAGTGTTTCGCTTGGAGTTTGTAAACGATGTTCAGGGCTATTATTTTGGACCGTGGTTGTTATAGTATAAAAATAGGCCATTTTAGGCCTATTTTGTAAGATGAAATGTTGGAAATTATTTTTTCTTTTTGTCCTTGGGTAGAGTGGCCTTTGGATTAACGATGTAGTAAATACCACAAACGGCATCAATCACACCTACTGCAATGATCCCAGTATAAACTGTATAGCTTTCGCCGGGGCGAGCATTGTTGTATGAGGCCAAGGAGAGTAATCCACCTACGATAGCAATACCAGTACCGATGCAGAGATTAATGATTCCTTTTTTGCGACCGGCTTTGAGGAGCTCAGCTTTTTCGGTTTTTCCGGCTTGGTTAAGCATTGAGACTTCTTGGTCGAAGTTTTTGCAAAAGGCTTGCATGTCGGCACAACCATAGGAAGCTACGACATTTTCTCCTTCACTACCCATGACTACGAGTTTGGCGTTGAGATTAGCTACTAAGTTTTGGTCAGGGTTATTGACAGACCATTTCCCTGCACGGTTTTCTTCGGGAGAAGCATCGTAACCCAGCTCGTCAAGGATTTTTTTGGCGCGTTCGGCAACGGCTTTGCGAGTGGTATAATAAGTGGTTTCTTCTGTTTGCCCATTCTTTTCATACGTAAGTTCATATTTGACTACGGTATCGACGGGCTTGATAGTGGCGGTGATTTCATGAGCTACGCCATCGCTGGTCTTAGCTTCGATCAGAAAAGTGCCATTTTCTTGGTTTTCAAAGGCTTTAGTTTTGGCGGCAGTAGCACATTCATTGATATAGGCCACAGCTTCCTTTTTGTTATTAAAGCTGGTAGCAGATTCGAAATCGCCCAGCTGAAAAATTGTGAGATATTTCATATGTTGTCCCTTTTACTATCTTGTTACAATTATAGCATGTTTCGCAGAAATGGCTACTGAGCAGTATTTATATCTGTAGTTAAAACGGCTTGTTCGATAGCCTGTCCGAGTTCAATCATGGGTGTGGGTGTATGGCTGCGGATACCTTCGGTGAGTACGACTATAATATAATGACGGTTTTGTTCTGGGAATTCTACAAAGGCGACGTCATTATAAATTGACCAATAACTGCCAGTATAATTCCAGCCAACTTTATCATAAACTTTTGCTACACTAAAGCCCGCAGGGAGGCCTTGACGCCAGTCATAGGTAGTAATTGGCTGGTTGAGCATGGAATCCAAAAGTTTATTCCAGTTTCCTTCATCGATACCCTGATGTTGCCAGAGAATTTGCATAAAAGTGGTTATGTCTCTGGCGGAAGAGTAAAGCCCAGCGCTGGAGGTTTGAGTGAGACCAGTTGAATTTATGAAATTTTCGACTCGCATATAGCGCTCCTCGTCGGCGCGGATAGGATCAGCGCAAGGATTGTATGATTCGCGTACCATTAAGTCTAGGCAAGTGCCCAGCGAGAGGTTGCCGCCTTTGCTACGGTCATATGTGACGACAGCACTGCTGTCGTCGTTACCAGCATCAATTTGCTGGTAACCGTCATACACAAAGAAGAGTTTATAAACTGAGGCCATATTAAATATCTCGTCGGCATTATACTCTGCAGCTATTTTCTGGTTATCTAAGTCATAAATCATGACGCCAGCATTGCCAGGCATCGTACTAGCCCAGGCGTCAATGGTGGGCTGCAAGTTGATGAAAGTAGGGGTTGTTGGAGTATTATTTTCTGAAATATTATCGGACGACGCTGGGATATTGCCTTTGTCAGTGAGTGTGTTTTGTTCTGAATTTGAACTGTGAAGTAAGGTTTTGGCGGCAACACCACCGATGAGAGTAATGCTAAAAGCCGTCAAAAAGATGAAGAGCAGACGAAGCCAGTTTTTGCTAATAATGCGTCCCATTACTGCGGTCTTGCTTGGTTAAGACGTTTAACAAAGTTTTCGGCATCAACGGTATTCATTAAACGGGTTTGCATAGAATCGTCATAGACCGTGGGGACAATGCGGGTTTGAATGAGTTGATTATTAAAGAAATAGTGAACTAAGATGAGGCTGCGGGTGGTGCCTGGCCACCAGATTTGATCGAAGAAGAGGTTACCGAGACCGTAGTAGATTGCGCCTTCACCATATAGTTCATAAGTTTGAGGTTGGTGGGCGGCTGTACCAACTACGACATCGGCACCAAGATCGATAATTTCGTGAAAAAGTCCAATTTGGTCGCCAGCGGCGGAATTAGCATAGTCGCAGGTGCGATCATCAGTTGTATTATCATAGCTATTGCATTCAAAGTACTGAACATCCACAATGACTGTGTCTCCGCGTTCTTTGGCGGCAGCAATGTCGGCTTGAGCTTTTTCGGTGGTGTAAAAATTGGCTCCAGGAGTGTTGTCTAGTGTGTACCCACCAGTAGAGAGATTATAGGCTAACAGTGTAAAATTATTCCCTTTTTGGCTAATATTAAGTGGAATAGCAGCTTGGGCGGAAGTTGCACCGCCGCCTACTGTTTGGATGCCAAGTTCAGTGTATCTTGCGATTGTGTCTAGGGCGGCTTCGTCACCACAATCTTGATTATGGTTGCCAGTGAGTTCCACGATGTCTAGACCGATAGCGGTGAGCGCATCAATCATTTGTGGAGCAGAACAGATATTACGATCGGTAGCAAGAGTTGTGAAGGACGCTTCATTGCTGGTGTGTGTAAGGTCAAATTGGTTTAGAAAATCGGCGATATTTGCAGCAAAATACTTGGCGTCGCCAACTTGCTTTAACTTTATGTTCATGCCGCGTGAGAGGGCGGTTACGCCAGTCTGGGCAAAAGTGAGGAGAGTTTCTTTATTAGGAAAAGTCGGAAGTTGAGGTTGAAGGAGCTCAGTGATTTTTTGTATGTCATTGCTGTTGCCTGCAAGATTTAGATATTCAAAAATGGCTCCAGAATTTAGTGTATCAAGATAATATTCCCCGTCTAGGGCGAGCAATTTTTGTTGTGGCGTAAGTTCAAGAATAGGTGTGAGATTATAACTTGAAACCTCATCGGTATTGATTGAAATGGCAGGGTCATAGAAATCTGTAGTTGGTACAAGAATATTATAGAGGAGCTGCGGGTTACTAGTTTCTAGGCTGGTGCGAGTTTGTGACGATATTATAATATTATCTTCTAATACTAAATCTGTATCACTAGTAATAATGTTGTTGATGAAATCGCGTTGACTATCTGATACGTTTTCTTCAAATATGATTACTCCAGGTTGATGAAAAACGCCAGTTTTGGTGAAAAATTGTATGGTAAAGATGGCAACTATCGCTGCAATGATTATGGCAATGGAACTACCGACGATGATACCGATCTTTTTCTTTTGCATTTTCCTCCTTCGCTCTATAAATATTATAGCACACGCGGGACGTATTGTGGTATAATGGTGACAGATTAATATTAAGATAAATAAGCTAAAATAAAATGATTTTGAATGTAATATTATTGATAGTGGGGTTCGTGTTCCTGATTAAGGGCGCTGATATTTTCGTGGATGGGGCTTCTAGCACGGCAGAAAATTTTAAGATTTCTAAAATGCTGATTGGGCTCACGATTGTAGCTTTTGGCACTAGTGCTCCAGAATTTGCTGTGTCGATGTCGGCTTTAGCGTCGGGTAGTACGGATATGGTACTCGGGAATGTGATGGGAAGTTGCATCTTGAATATACTATTGATTTTAGGCATTGCAGCTTTAATTCGACCAATAAAGATTAAAGACAATACAGTGAAAAAGGAATTGCCGCTATGTATGTTGATTTCGACATTGTTGGCAGTTTTGTTCCTAGATATTAGTTTGGGTGGCGGAGAGATTAATCAAATTACTCGTGCAGATGCGATTGTGATTTTATTGTTCTTTATGGTGTTTTTATATTATCTTTTTTCACTCGCGAGGCACAAGCGTGACAAAAATGTTAAGGTAAAGCCAAAATATAAATTGGGAAAGTCGTTGATTTTCGTAGCAATTGGTCTGGTAGGGATTGTGGTTGGTAGTGAACTGGTGGTGGACAGTGCTTCATATCTTGCAGAGGCGATCGGAATGAGTGAGCGGACGATATCATTGACCGTGATTGCTTTTGGTACAAGTTTGCCAGAGTTAGTAACTACAGTTGTGGCGGCACGCAAGAATGAACAGGATTTGGCGGTAGGTAATATCATTGGAAGTAACATTTTTAACATTTGTGTGGTGCTTGGTATCCCAGTGGCGATTTTTGGTACAATTACGCCGAGCAGTTTCCAGATGATTGATGTGGTTATGCTGGTAGCTTCGGCGGCTTTGCTGTTTATATTTTCAGTATTGACGAAACGAATCAACCGGATAGAAGGGGCAATGATGTTGGCTTTGTTTGCAACTTATTATACGGTTATATTGGTTGCCTAGATAGCAGTTGCTGTTATGATGAGGCGGTGGGTCGCATCTTGTCCAGGAAGTGGTTCTCCGGCGCAAGTCATAATAATAATGGTGTTAGTTTCTGCGGGAGAGAGGATTTCTTCCATATTGATGTCAGATTTTTCTAAAGTTTGACTATCTACAATTTGGTAGGATTGACTATCATATGTAAGAATGTTTCCTGTTGCTGTTTGATCTAGATTTTGAAAAACTGTAGCAGCATGACCGATAATAAGAGTTTTGCTGGGATTAGAACTGTATGCACCAGCAATAGTACTTGGTGCAATGAGCTGACGTTCGGTCAGCTGGAGTGGTTCGACTGGCGTTTTAAGCGTAATGCTGGGGATGCTCAATTCTGGATAACCGAGAGCCTGTGTAGAAATATTGGGTTGGAAGCCGATATATAGATAAATTGGGAGCATAATTAAAAAGAATCCGGCTGTAAAAACGCGGATTGCACGGCGCGACCAATAAAATGGGTTTAACCTATATACACCTTCCATACTTATGTTTTATTATAGCACAGGCGGTTTGGTGATGGCAAGATTATTCAGCAGTTTTATCAGTATCGGATAGGTTGATAGTGACAGTTGTACCGAACCCAACACGGGATTTGACCTGTACGCGTGGGCTAGACATTAATGCGCAAATTGGTTTGGACAAAATAGTGCCACTATCAGTGATTTTGATAGCGTGTTTCTGCACAGAAATTGTAATTTCGCCAGATTTTGTGCGAGTGAGCGCAGAGTCAAGATGTTTCTCAAGCTCAGCTTTAAGTTGTTCGGGGTTTGCGATTTCTTGTGTGGTATCGGGAAAATCAAGACTTAGTTTGACTTTACTGTTTTCGGCTAAGGGTAGAAATTTATTATAGATTTCACTGATGATGAATGATAAACGATGCATATCTAAATCAAAATTAAAATTGTTCCAAGTACAAGACAGCTGACTATAACGCGATAGCGTCCAAAGGTTTGGAGTGAATGCGGTTTTTTGAGGTAGCGCAGAAGATAATGTAATGCGAAGAGTCCTACTATGAAGGCGATAGTATTTGATAAGGTCAAAATGCCCAAGTTTTGAGCGAAGTATGTGCGACCAGTATCAGATAAAAACATTTTTAAACAAACTCCGCACATGATTGGAATGGATGCCAGGAAAGAATATTCGGCAGATGATTCGGAGTCTAGGCCGACAATGCGACCAGTAATGATAGTGGTACCAGAACGTGATGTACCGGGAATGAGGGCGAAGATTTGTGATAAGCCAATAAATAAGGCGCGAATTGGTGTTAGTTGGTTCTCATTTTTGAGCTCGGACATGTGTGGCAAGTAGTCGATAAAGATCATAATAAGACCAACTATCCCCATAGCAGTGCTAACGGTGATAAGTGAAGAAAAGAAAGAATTATTTTCGATGAAGTCCGAAAGTAATAGGCCAGCTAGACCAGCAGGTATACTGGTGATAACGATATTGATGGCGAGTTTATAATTGCGGTTTTCAAAGACGTCTTTAATAATGCGCCAGATGCGTTTGCGAAAATAAATAAGAAGGGCTAGGAGTGTGCCTAGGTTGATAAATTCAAGAAAGAGATGAAAATTATCACCGGATTGGATATTGAAAATGTGTTGGGCTAATTCAAGGTGGCCGGATGAAGATACGGGGATAAACTCAGTAATGCCCTGGATAAAGCCTAGTAGAATTGCCTCAAAAATATTCATGAGCTTATTATATCATAGTTTTTGTACTTATAGTTATTTGGTTTTGAGGAGGATTTTTTTGAGACGTTGGATGATAGGCTCAACCTGTTCTAGATTAAGGAAATAGCCAGCAATGATGTAAGTAATGAGCGATCCAGCAGTGATGACGCAGAATTTTGGAAAGACCATAAAGATAGAATCATCGCTAGCCAGGAATGGAAAGAACTTGGTTAGGGAGTAAGCTACGCATCCTGTAATGCCTGTAGCAAAAATGGTGCGCATAGTGTTTTTCCAAAACTGTTGGTCGAGGAGTTTGTGCTGAGAGCGCTTTTGTAATAGGACAATTAGTATAACAATTTCGAGCATGGTGCCAACAGACTGCGCCCAACCTAGTCCCTCAACTCCTAGCCCAAGGATGGAGAATATAATCGCTAGGGCGATAGTTAGACCTACAGTGATGATGGATACATAAAATGGGGTTTTGGTGTCTTGGTGAGCATAGAAACCACGAGCAACAATATGGAAAATTGAATTTGCAATAATAGAAATAATTAGTGTGCCAAGTACAGATGAAATTAATGGATCGCCGCCATTTTTGATAAAACTAACGACATAACCACGAGCAAAGAATGCAATCACCGCAACTGGTAGAGCAATCCAGATAATGGTACCAAGGGCAGTACGGAAAGTTTGGCGGTATTTGGCTTCTTTGCCTTCACCAAGTTCTTCGGTGAGTTTAGGAAAGAATGCCGTGGAAATTGCGACACCGATAAGACTAACGGGCATTTGGGAAAGACTGTAGGCTTGGTTATATGAGCGCAGAGCACCTGCACCCATACGCGAGGAGAGGTTTGTGGTGACCAGGGTGTTTACATAGTCAATTCCCTGGTCGAGCGAGCGAGCAGGCAGGAGTTTGAGTACAGAACGAAAGCCTTGGTTTTTCCAGCTAATTTTAAACTCATAATCAAAGCCAAGACCAAAAAGCCCAACCAAGCTGACAATAACTTGCAGTACGGCGCCAAAGACTACGCCCAGCGCTACGCCCATGATCCCACCCTCAAAGATTTGCCATCCAAATAGATTGATACCGCCAGTGAACCAGACTATGCCGATTAGGATACCTACGTTATATAATGCTGGCGCAAGAGCGTAAAAGATGAAGCGCCCCAAGGCTTGTTGGATACTGGAGAGGATGGTAGAAATAGAAAAGAGAAAAGGGTTGATGGCGATAACTCGCATCATATTGATGGCAAGAATAGTGCCAGATTCGTCTAGACCTGGCCCCACAATATAGCGCACGAGCGGTTCAGCAAAAATCATGATAAGCACTGAGGCAATGAGGGTCATGATAGCCATGAGATTGAGTAGGCTGGAACTGAGCTCCCAAGCTGATTTTTTGTTGCCTGTAGATAGACGTTGGTTGAAAACTGGGATAAAACTAACTGCAAGTGCGCCAGAGGTTAAAAGGAAAAAGAGAAAATCTGGAATAGTAAAGGCGGCGGTGTAGGCGTCGATACCAGTAGGGTAAGTATCGAGATAGTAAGAATTAAGTAAACGATCACGAAAGATACCTAGTAGCGCAGAGATTAATGTGGAACTGGCAAGAACAACGGCAGCAAAACGTACAGGAAGTTTGCGATTGGCGAGGCTGACTACGGATCGAAAATGAAAGCGCTTTTTGGGGCGTGGTGAAATTTCGGGGTTAGTCTTGACTTCCTCGGGCATTTAGAGTTCGGTTGCTCCGCCAAAATAAGGTTGCAAAACAGATGGAATTTTTAGTTTACCTTCAGGTTCGGCGTAATTTTCGATTAGTGCAACCATAGTGCGCGCCAATGAGATAGCGGTACCGTTGAGGGTGTGCAGAGTCTCGATTGACCCATTTTCACGGCGAACACGAATATTGAGACTGCGAGCTTGAAAATCGGTACAGTTGGAACAGCTAGTTAGTTCTTGGTATTTTTGGTTGACGGGTGACCAATATTCAATGTCGTATTTTTTGGCAGCCGGGGCACCGAGGTCACCGGCGGCAATGTTGATAACGCGATAAGGAATACCAATTTCTTGCCAAATTTCTTCCTCAATTTCACGAATTTGTTCGTGGATTTTTTTAGAATCTTCAGGTAAGCAGAAAACGTACATTTCGAGTTTATTGAACTGATGGACGCGGAAAAGCCCACGTGTATATTTACCATATGTCCCGGCTTCTTTACGGAAACAGGCGGAATAACCTGCATAACAGAGTGGCAATTCTTTTTCATCAATAATCTCATCCATGTGATAACCGGTAAGGGGCATTTCGGCGGTAGCAATCATGGCAAGATCTTCGCCCTCAATGTAATACTCGTCGCTTTGTTTGCTACTGCGCGGGTTAAAACCACAGCCTTCGAGGATTCTACTAGAGACCATGTCTGGCACAGTCATATAGTGAAAACCGTGTTCAGTGACTTTCTTTAGCCCAAATTGCAAGAGAGCGTTTTCGAGTAGAGCTAATCCATCTTTCAAGTAATAAAACTTAGCTCCAGCGACTTTAGCTCCACGTTCAAAATCAAGCCAGCCACGTTGATTAGCATAGTCGAGATGGTCAACTCCGACTTCGCGTTTTTTACCCCAGTTACTGATTTCGACACTGCACTCTTCTCCACCCAAAGGCACATCTTCAAAAATGATATTCGGTACCTGTTGTAGCATGTCAGACAATTCTTGTTCTATAGAAGATAGCTCAGGCTCTTTTTGGGCGAGTTCTTCTTTAATGGCTTTGCCTTTGGCTATGAGCTCCGGACTAGGTTTACCACCTTTCATTTGACCAGCAACCTCATTGCGCTCACGGCGTAAACTTTCTACAGTCTGCAACAAGGCTTTGCGCCTATCATCAAGCATAAGTAAATCGGAGATATTGACCGAATAGCCTTTCTCATGGCTTGATTTTTCGACTAGAGATTGGTGATTTCGAATGAAATTAATATCTAACATAATAATAGTATAGCACAGAAAGTTTGGTGATGCAGAGGTTTACCAACCACCACCACCGCCACCACCGCCCCCGCCGCCGGAGAATCCTCCACCACCTCCACCAGAAAAGCCGGAGCTGGAATTGTTGGTAGTGGAGTGTGTAGTGCTGGTGGCGATTGAACTACTAGCAGCAAGCATAGCAGCGCTAAGATCTCGAGCAGAAAAAGCCCCGATTCCGACGTACCACATTGGCGTATTAACATCACTATATTCATAATAGTGGCTAAGTTCATTTAACCAACTTTTTTCGAGCCTAAAGATAACAGCATATGGGAGTAACTTTTCGTAAAGTTTGACGATTCCTTGGTGTGAGGTGTCGGCTCCCTGGACGCTTTGGAGAAATTCAAGACGTTCTTTTTCGGCCATTTTAATGTAGAGTTTAAGACCGTCGAGGTATTTAGAATATTCTAGTCCCTTTTCACTCATGGTGAAGAAAGGGCTAAGTTTAGAACTAAACCAGATACTAACGAAAAGTATGATCCATGGCATTACCATAGCAGTGATAGTTAGTGGCGTGCCGCCGAGAGTAACACGATAGCTAGTAACTTCATCAATTAGGAATATACCCAAGAAAATGCTGGCAATAGCACAGAGAGCAGCAATTACAATAATGATATTACAGGGGTTCTTGGCGGAGCTATCAGCTTTATTGGCTTTTTTGGGGTCGATTGCAACTAGCCCCTTTTTCTGGATAGATTCTCGAGCTTGTTGACTAAACTTTTGTCCAAGCTGAATTAGGGTATTGGTGGCTTTATGGGTCTTGACTTCAATATCATCACCGACACTGATACTGGTTTGGCCACCGGCTAGGATACGGAGCATGGTGACCTGTTCGGTTGTTAAGTCGACAGATTTGACATGAATGCGCCACATAGTTTTGGTTTTGCCAAGTTTAGTTTTACTTTCAAGCTTGTGAATAGTGATTTTGCCTTTAACCGCGAGTTCCATCAATGTAGCAACTTTATTGTTGCCCAGTGATCCGCCTTTGATGTAGTTTTCGGCCATTTCAGCAACAGTGAAACCTTTGGGCGGCGTATATTCTGGCTTTACAAAGAGCCCATGGTAATATTCGCGCTTGGCACGTGATTGATGATAGAATATAACGAAAGCGATGGTAATGCCAATTCCGACAAGTAATTCAGCAATGAAGAGGAAAAATACTTTGTAGTCGTAAGTTTTTCCTGGTATGGTAAAGGTGTCATTTTTGAATTCCACATCAAAGGTTAGGTTTTCGCCTGAAAGTAATCTTTGGGCATGAAACTCTATACCATCCGAAATAGTAGTGATTTTACAGCGGTCTTGGTTATTGCTACCATAGCGCCCTACGTAGCACCAGGCTTCACCAGTATAAGCTGATTTAATTTTATCATTATCGAAGTGCAGTCTAGCAGTGACCTGATCGAAACGTTGCGTCCAGTCGTTGCCATTAGTATCCCAATAGAGTTCCTGCCAGGCTTCGTCATTTTGTTCGAATCCAGTGATGACGTTGCGAAATTCGTATTCCAAAGTATAAACTTGCTCGCCATGAAGATAACTATCAGCATCACCGAGATAGACCGTGAAATAGCCATCACCGCCTTCGATTTTGTAAGGTCGTTCCTCAATACCATTACGCCAGACATTAACTTCAAGATAATCGTCACTTACCATAGTGAGATTTTTGCCATCTTGGTTGGTATAGGGAATGACTCGGGTGATACCGTGGTTCTGGTTGCTACTAGGGAAAACGGCAGTAAATTTCTCTACCACACGTAAGCGACTAGTGCCGTCATCAGCTTGCCTGAGGTAAAAATCCGCTTCATAATTTTTGAAATAAAAGTTGTTTGCACCATAAGTTGCAGCCGAAACGTTAGAATTAGGCCAAAATGCTTGACAAATTACGATAAGTGTGATAAAATGAAAGGATAGAGTAAGCGTCTTGGTGAGTTTTTGATAAAAAGACTGAATTTTTAGCATGGTTACTCCTTCACCTGTTTTAAGGTACCTTTGATAATGTTGATGGATTTTTGCAGCTGAATACCTTCAGATTCGGTGAGTTGCAAATCGAGGCGACGGATGATTCCTTCCCTTCCGATTACGGCTGGGAAGCCATAATAAACATCATTACAATCATCCAGCGTAGAAACGGGTAAGATGCGACGCTCGTCGCCCAGAATACAGTTAATCAGGCGCACAGTGCAGGCGCCAATGCCATAATGGGTCGCACCCTTTTTCTCGATGATATTATAGGCTTCGTTACGGGTAAAATCTTCGATTTTTTGACGTTGATCGGTAGACAAAAGGTTTGTGGCTAATTCTCCGCCGATATTGGCTGTGCTCCAGATGCAGAATTCACTATCTCCATGTTCGCCAATTTGGTAGGCGTGAACTGATTTAGGATGGATGTGTAATTGGTTGGCAATTTGGAGACGTAGACGGGCAGAATCAAGGATGGTACCAGTGCCGATAACACGTTCACTTGGTAATTCAGAGTATTGCCAGGTGAGATAACTAAGTGTATCCATAGGATTGGATACCACAATGAAAATACCGTCAAAGCCAGATGCCATAATTTGTCCAACGATATCGCGAGTAATTTGCGCGTTTTTTTGGAGCAAATCAGTACGGGTTTCACCGGGTTTTTGATTGGCGCCAGCGGTTAACACGCAAATATCACAATCTTCGGCGTCGTTATAATCACCAGCGCGAATTTTCAGCCAAGATGGAGCGACCGCTAGTGCATCATTTAGATCTAGCGCTTCGCCTTCGGCATCTTCTCGGTTGATGTCAGCTAAAATTAATTCTTTTACTGGGGTGCGCTGGTTTAATAAGGCGAACGCAATACTTGCGCCGACATTGCCAGTCCCCACTATCATTACCCTACCACTCATATTACTATAATTGTAGCATGAAATCTTGGTGTGGTGCGAGTTTTATGCTAAAATAATGGCAGGATGGCACTGTGGCGGAGTGGTGACGCAGCGGTCTGCAAAACCGTGCACACCGGTTCAATTCCGGTCGGTGCCTCCATTTTTTGTGAGGAAGTTGTCTAGATAGTTAAGCCAGTCAGTGGCGTTTTCTTCTTGAAAGAATTGTCGTAGGAAGTTCACAGTGAAATTATGGCGAGCCTCGGCCTCATGCTTACCGGATGGGGTAAGCATGAGATTTTTTAGGCGGAGAATTTTCTCGAAGACATGGTTGATGCTGCTATTGGGACGGTCGTTGGAAGCGTAATTTTCGACTGTAAGTTCATCGAGTGGAAAAAGATCGAGGCGGAAGAAGGGGCGCTGATGTGCGGCACTGTATTGGCAAGTGCGAATAATGCCATGCGCGCCCAGACCATCACACATGTCAGCATCGGAAACAATTTTGCCTTCGAGTGTGCGTGGTCGAAGTCCTTGCAGACGTTTACTATAGCCGAGATGTTTGATTTCGTTACAGACTATGGTTTGAGTGTCTGGACTGATTTCGGCTTCTTGCATGATGCACCTGGCATTAGGAAGATTAGTGGCGGTATCGTGACCGAAAAGTTTGTAATCGTCGACATCATGAAGCAAGGCAATTAACGACACTATATTAGGGTTTGCAACTTCTTGTTTGGCAAAGTTAAGTGAAAGTGCGAGCACGCGATTAACATGTGCCATATCGTGACCGGAATTTTCTTGACCAAGAAGGGTGTTAACTTTTTGTTTGATAAGATTGATTTGGTCTTTCATGGTTTTAATTATAGCATGCTTTCATGATTGAAATGGGTGATAGTAGGTATTGACACAGCCCCTTGTTTGTGCGAGAATGGGATTAACTAGTTAGTGTTAGCGTCCTTTGTGGGCGCTAACTTTTTTGTTGCGCTTCTTTTTGATAAAGCTGACTCGTACTTTTGGATTAAGCACGGCTTCGAAGCGTAAACGCCAAAGTATCACTACCATAGTAACCTCCTTTCCCTTGATGTTACTGATTTTGAATGTCAATTTACTATCGCCCGTGAAGTAAGCCTAGCATAAATTGGAGAAAATTAGCAAGCATAAGCGTGGTAAATCTTATCTCCCTCACATCTCTAATACAGTACTCAGGCAGCGGAGGGGGCGACCGTAGTAACGTTCCCAAGGTCCATGTGAGGGATACACTAGCGAGGCATTAAATCCTGGATTGTAGGCATTAGTAGCATTATTGCCATACGACGACCAATAGCCACCAGACTGGCCAGCACCTATAAAATTGCCATCAGACACTATCAAATATACGACCCCGCTGCGCACGAAAATGGGTATTTTGTTATATTGTTAGCCCTAGCGTTTTTCTGAAAGTGCTAGGGTATAAATGAAGTAATAACTGGGGTAGGAGAGTTTTCTATCCTTGGCGTTTTTGAAAAAATGCTAGAGTATCAGTGATATCTCTACTTTCAACTTTTTGCAAAATTTTGAAGGCGTCTTTCATCAATCACCCCTGTTATGGCAAAATAGAGCCCTCAAAAAAATAGAAAAATTTGAAGGCTTCGTGCGCAGCGGGGGAATCTACTTAACTAATAGCTCAGGAGCAACAGCGCATGCTGGTCGGATGGCTAACTATGGTTCATTTTGGTCTTCACGCGGTGATGCCGCTACCCATGCGTATGACCTCGATTTTATTACTACTTCTGTCTCCCCGTCAGCTGGCAGCATCCGCTGGTACGGTTTCCCTCTCCGCTGCCTGAGTACTGTATTAGGGATGGGGAGAAGTATTAAATTTTGTGCGTATTTAGATACTCAGCTGCAAGTTCTAAGTAAGAGAGATCACGTGTTTGAATTTTCGCTGCATTAGCATCATTCACTTTATTAGATTTAATTGTTGCAATAGCCTTGTCTTTGAAAACCATTCAAATGTAAATTTGCGTGCCTGTTCATATTCTTCGAATTGAGGAGCTTGCTTTTTACCTATGGCTTGAGCTAAGAAACCGTCAGAAATATCTAACATGCTCCAGCCTGGAATACTGGTTTCGGGATGACCGAGTTCAGTGATTGTTTTGCATTCATAACCAGTCTCTTCTTTAACTTCGCGTTTGGCAGTCATAATTAAAGTCTCGCCTGCTTCAATTCCGCCACCAGGAATTTTGTAATAACCAAATTTTTGTATGTTGATAATGGCGACTTAGCGATTAGAATCAAGCAGTACAACCCTAACAGCTTGACGGGGCTTCATGGTTATTTCTCGCGTTTGATAATTGGGAATGGTACGGCTTCTCGACCTGATACGCCCTCAAGTAGCCAGAAATTACGCTCAGAGTTACCCCAACCACAAGCTGGCGGCATACCATATTCGAGCATTTCAACAAAGTCCATATCAAGCATCTGGGCTTCGTCATCACCATTATCGCGCATGGCTTGCTGTTCTTCAAAACGAGCTAGTTGGTCAAGTGGATCATTGAGCTCAGAATAGCCGTTGCCCATTTCGGTACCAGCAATAATAGGATGGAAACGCTGGGTGACTAGAGGGTTTTCGTCGGACTTCTTGGCGAGTGGGCTGAGACTAAGGGGCTCTTCAATTAACCAGTATGGCCCAGCAGAAGTCTTGCGAATCATTTTCCAAGCCCAATCAATTAGGCGGGGCGTACTAATTTCGTCGGAGAGCAATTCGCGCTTGATTTTGGCGCGATCGGCTTTGTCGTCGGGGTTAAATTTATTAGCATCATATTCACGAGCAATCACGGCTTGAATTTGTTTGCGATCAGGATTAAATACATCAATGCCAAATTTTTCCATCAGAAGATCAGCATATTTGATGCGGGGCCACTCTTGGTCTAGGTTGATTTCGAAACCACCAACGTTAAACTGGAGCGTGTCCCAGGTTTCCTGGGCAACGTATTTAATCATTGCCTCGTATAGCTCCATGCCGTCTTCGTAGTTCTCGTAAGCCGCATAGCTCTCAAAAGCGATATGTTCCGGCAGATGTTCGTCATCCACGCCTTCGTTGCGAAAGCGAGGGCCGATGTCATAGACTTTTTCGAAGCCGCCACCAAGTAGCCGCTTGAGCGGAAGCTCTTGAGAGATGCGCAGATAATAATCCTCATCTAGAGCGTCCATGTGGGTAACAAATGGATTGGCATCAGCGCCACCAGTAGTGTGCTCAAGTACGGGCGTGTTAATCTCTATGAACCCGTGACTGTTCATAAAATCACGGGTAGCCTGCCAGAACTTGCTGCGGCGCACCAAGCGTTCGCGAACTTCAGGATTGACATTCATATCAACATAACGACGGCGGTAGCGCTCCTCTTTATTTGTGAGTCCATCGTAGCCGGGCAAGGGACGTAGGGCTTTGGTGAGTAAACGTACTTCGTTGGAAAAAATTGAAATTTCGCCAGTACTGGATTTACCTACGGTACCTTTGACTTCGATGAAGTCGCCAGTATCGAGGAGTTTGAGCTGCTTGATGCCAAAATAACCTGGCGTGACGTCATCGGTTTTTTGCATGAAGATTTGGATTTCACCAAAATAATCGCGAATTTTGACGAAAGCGATTTTGCCGAAGGCGCGGATAGCAATGATGCGACCAGCGGCGCAAACAGTTTGCCCTTCTTGCTCAGTAAAATGATTGAGAATTGTGGAAATTTTGATATTACGGTGAGATTTGGCAGGGTAAGGATCGATACCGAGTTCACGGATTTCAGTAAGTTTGCGTAAACGCTCTGCGCGGTAATCATTTAATGTTGTCATACTCCGATTATAGCATAATTTATTGCTTTTTGGGCAGAAAATGTAGTCTTATATTGACTTTTATGCTAATCTGTGCTATAATGGAGAGATAGGGGTGCTGTTTGCAGAAACTGCACTTAGTATTATTAAATTTGAGCTCAAGAAAATTCTATTGATAAAAGGAGGGTTTAAAAATGGAATTTCAGGAGAGGACACCAAGTGAACTTCGGTGGTGGGAGTTTGTCGTCTGGGGCATAATGTTATTTTTTCTCAGTGCCGTGGTGTTTGTGCTGCATATGGACAAAATCGCAGCGGAGCGTGAGACGGTGTTTATGCCTTTTAATGTTGCCATTAGTCTGAATCATAAGAAGGTTTGGATAGTAGTGGTCATTATAGGACTAGTGCTGTGTTCTGCTTGGATGGCATGGCGCAGTTACAGGGTTAGGTTCGGGCGACAGTTTTGGCGGATATTGTTTTGCATGACCTTGTGTATTGGCATAGTTGTGCAAATTACGGGCAAACAATATGGAGTTTTACTGGACAGCCAGGGTGTAGCTACAATGCAGGTCGCTTTGGATCCTGACTTTCGTCAGGAGGACACACATCTTGTGGGTAGTCTTGGCACTTATGGCGGACGTTTCGTTGTGGATGGGGAGACAAAGTTTTATATTTGTCGGCAAATGGATACTTTTGGACCATTTGAACGTCCGATCCTCAATACTGTAGTAGCGACCGACCAGCCCGTAGCGATGAATGGCGAGAAGTTCCATCGCATTGAACAGAATAATTTGGTACAGCTATGCGGTGTTTCAATGCAAAAATACCAGGATGGCTACTGGTTAGTGGTGAAACGTTTTGTGGCGGCTGAAGACTTGTGGGTGGATATCACGACCACAGATGATTTGGCGCCTTATATTGCGCAGATGGAATACCATTGTCACCGCGATGGCACAGAAGAACAACTCTTGCTGGAATTTGAAGAAATCGCTGGTGAAGCGGTGGGTCGTAGAAATTGAGTTCAAAAATGGCGTCCAGAACTATAGAGGACGCCATTTTTTATTGGTTAGGCAAGGGATTTGATTTTGACTTTCTTGCCGTTAAAATCGAAGTCTTCGCCGGCTTTGCGCCCCATGAGTTCTTTGCCGAGGGGTGATTCGTGGGAAATTTTGCCTTCAAGCGGGTTAGCCTCGACAGGACCCACTAGGGTGTAGGTAAATTCTTTGCCACCCATATCAATAATTACAGAAGCGCCAATGGTGATAGAATCGCCTTTCTTTGGGGCTTTGATAATAGCAGCGTTTTTGAGAATTTCCTGAATTTCGATAATACGGTTTTCGACGGTTTTCTGCTCGGCGCGAGCATCAGTGTATTCTTGGTTTTCGGAGAGGTCTCCAAAAGCGCGGGCGGTGGCGATACGCTCAGCAATGGCTGGACGTTGCGCAATTAGCTCGGCTAGTTCTTGTTCGAGCTCAGCCTTGCCGGCTGGCGTTAGGTTCACAGTCTTTTTCATAACTAGAAAGAGTTTATCATTGATTTTTGAAAAAGTAAACCCTTTTGCCTACTAGAATTGGATTTGATTGAGGTCAACTAGTTTACTCTCGCCAGTGGCGCGATTGGTAATTTCGGCTTGGTTTGAAGCAAGGGTTTTGTCGCTGATGACGACGCGGTATGGAATACCCATGAGTTCGGCATCAGCAAATTTTTCACCAGGACGGAGATTACGATCATCATAAAGAATTGTGTTTTCGTGGTCTCGGTAGAGGATCTCGGCTTGTTTAGTTCCCTCTTCGCCAATGCCAATCAGGTAGTATTTGTAAGGTGCAACTTGTTCGGGCCAGACGAGACCGTGTTCGTCGCAGAATTTTTCGGCAATAACACCCATGACACGCGAGACGCCAATGCCATAGCAACCCATGAGGACGGTTTTGCGTTCGCCATCTTTGTTGTTGAATACTAGACCGAGGGGTGCGGAATATTTTGTACCGAGGGTGAAGATATTGCCAACTTCGGCGGCCTTGGCAGATTGCAGCTCTTCGCGTTGTACGCCAAGTTCGGTAAGAACTTCATCGTTCAAGACTTCCTCGTTCAGTACTACAGACTTGTCGGCATTGTAATAAATAGTGTCTTCACCGATATCAGTTAGTGTTTGAAACTCGTGGCTATATTTGGCAAAAACTCCGCCACTGGCAAAGGTTTGGAAAGTGTCTTGACCGATACCGAGGCGGTCGTAGATACGTTTGTAGGCTTGTTCGGCGGCGTGGTAAAACTTATTATGCTCGTCTTCAGAACTAGCAAAACTGTAGAGGTCTTTCATAAGAAATTCGCGTGTGCGCATGATGCCAGATTTGGCGCGGAGCTCATTGCGGAATTTAGTTTGGAATTGGTAGACGTAGACTGGCAAATCCTTGTAACTAGAAATATAGGATTGCATCATTTTGGTAATTGGCTCTTCATGGGTAGGAGCGAGACCAAGTTCTCCGCCAGCAGCTAGTTCAGTTTTGAACCAAATATCCATTTTTTCGATATCCCAGCGGTCGGTCTTTTGCCAAGGTTCGGGATTTTGTAAGGAAGACATCAGGACTTCTTGGCAACCGATGTTGTTTAACTCTTCGCGGATGATGGCTTTGATATTTTCAAGGACGCGGAGGCCAAGTGGGAGGTAATCATAAATTCCCGCTAGTTCTTTGTGGACATAGCCAGCGCGGCTAAGAAACTGAGCTCCACGAGCCGTTTCATCTTTGGGCGCAGTGCGCAAGGTTTTGACAAATGATTTACTAAAACGCATAATACTATATATTATAGCATGCTTCGGTGGATGAGCTTAAATTACAGCAATGTAAAGTAGATAGAAGGCGATGCCGTTGGAGATAATGTGTAGCAAAATGCCACTCCAGATAGTGCCAGTGATCTCGCGCAGGCCACAAAGCACGAGGCTGAGCACAAAGACGCCAACTCCGACATTCCATTGACCGTGTAAGAATGCAAATACAATAGATACAAGTAGAATGGCAAGCGGGACCTTGAGGCGACTACGGAGTTTGCCATAGAGCCAACCACGCATGATGATTTCTTCGGCAATTGGAGCAATAATTACCAGCGCAAGCATAGCTAAAATACGATCACCCGTAGTAATAAAATAGCCGAAACCGACTTCTTGGGTTTGATCAGCCTGAAACCAGGGGAAGAGTTTCATCAAATTAATAACTAGCGTAGCGCCGATTGTATATATGATGTAACCGATGGGGGCTAGACCAATATCGACAAAAGTTGGAAGATGCTGGAGACCGATTTCATCGGCATTGGTGGCGAGGGGATTTTGGCTGTCTTGTGTGGTTTTGGTATTAGTTTTAGCGATAGTTGATCTGGCTTGTCTTTGACGGGCTAAATTGAAGATGCGTGGCGGAATATAAATGATTAAAACGAGAGTTAGGGTATAGGTGAGAGCATAATAAATGCAAGTCCAGAGTGGCGTAGAGATTTTTTCTCCTAAAATCCAGGCCATGGGATAGGCGATGAGTTGACTGGCGGTCATAGCTAAGATGGTCCAAGCCAAAACGAAGATAACAAAATAAGCAGTTTGTTTATTGAATTTGAAAGTAGTTTTAGTACGGGAATGATCGTGCGCTATTTTGCTTCTGTCTGCTTTTTGGGTCTCCGTAGCCATTAGAAGAACCTCGCGATATCGAGAACGGATATGACAGCAATTAATATTAAGAGGGCTGCCATTGCACGAGAAACGATGCGCTCCTCAGTTTCTTTGGTGAGTGTTTTGCGGCGGAGTCGATAGATGGCGATAAGTAGCCATCGACCGCCGTCGAGTGCTGGGATGGGTAGGACGTTCATACAGGCGAGCGAGATAGAAATAAGGGCGGCTAAGAATGTGAGATTGGTGGGTCCGGCGTCGGCAAAGGCTGGGAAGATGACTCCGATAATCCCCACTGGTCCGGAAACTGAATCACCGGCAGTTTGGAGAGCGTTTTGCCCAGCCTCACGAATGGCACTATCTGGGCTGAATTGCCGCACGACGCCCGAAACAAGGTTCCAAACTAGGTCACCTAAGCTACGAAAAGTCTCACCGGTAAGCTGTAAAGTGGTGCCAATTCCAACAATTGGTGCAGACCAGGTAGAACGAATGAAAGTTTGACCGGAAGTCATAGCGACACCTAGGACATATTCAGAATCACGGGGGTTGAGTTGTGGCTGTAGAGTGATTTCTTCACCATTTCTCAATATTGTATAGTTCCCTGTGGTACCAGCGTGCTCTGTGCCATAATTGGTGACTTCGGTAGGAGTGATTACGGACTTACCATCTAGCGCAATGAGTTTGTCTCCTGTTTGCATTCCAGCTTTGGCGGCTGGGGAGTCGGGCATGACTTCAGAGATCGTAATCCCATCGCCAGTAACATGCGCATCGTTTTCTAGGTAGAATTGGTTGTTGATGAATTGAGGCATACCTGTGAAGGCTAAAATAGTTAGGATAATGACTGCAACGAGCCAGTTCATCAGAACGCCACCAAAAAGAATTTTGGTTTTTCCCCAGAAGCTGGCAGCACCAAAAGTACCTTTACGCTTGTCGGCGTCGGATTCTCCATCCATGGCGCAAAAACCGCCGATAGGGAGATAATTGAGGCTGAGAACGAGGCTATCTTGAGGTTTATTCCACTCGGATTTTGGGAGTTTGGTCCATTTACCATCCTTTTTGATCCACGCAATTGCGCGAGGTGGAAAGCCAATGCCGAATTCGTTGACTTTGACGCCGTTCTTGCGCGCCATAATAAAATGACCTAGCTCGTGAGCAATAACGAGCAACATTAAAATAATAATTCCAAGTATAATCCCAAATACAATCTTCATATTATCTATTGTAGCATAACATAGGCATTTCAGTAAGATGCTCCCGTCAATAGCTCCGGTTTCATTGTAATACGAAAATAGCCCCAGCTGAGGCTATTTTACTAGAAATCATTTGCCAAAACGACGATGTCGTTGATGAAATTCTTCAATGGCGGTGAGGGCGTCGTCTTTGGTGAAATCTGGGAATTGCTTTTTGACGAACCAAAATTCTGCATATGCACTGCGCCAAAGCTGGAAGCCGGATATACGTTGTTCTCCAGAAGTCCTTACTACCATATCTAGTGCTGGTACTTCAGGATGATAAAGATATTTCGCGAAGTCTTCGGGTGTAAGGTCAACAAAACTATCAGGTTTTTCTATAGCACTACGAATGGCTTTATTGGCAGCATCAGCGATCTCCCACTTACCACCATAATTAAAACAAAAGATAATGCTAAGACCAGTATTGTTTTTGGTGTCTTCCTCGGATTGGAGGATGCGTTGCCAGGGTTTTGGATCGACACGTTCTGGGCGTCCCATGAGAACGATGCGAAGATTTTCTTTTTGCGCCTTTTTGGTGAGTTTATCAATCTTCTTCCAGATCATATCCATGAGATAATCGATTTCTTCTTGAGAACGATCCCAGTTCTCGGTACTAAAGACAAAGAAAGAAGCATACTTAACTTCAGTGTCTTTCAAAGCGTCGATTACTTCATCGACACGGTCGAAACCGCGGCGATGACCTTCGAGAGTTGGAAGACCTCTACTTCTAGCCCAGCGACGATTACCATCGACAATAAAACCAAGATGTGTAAGTTCACCTGCCATTAGATTGCCATAATCTCCGCAGTTTTATCTTTGAAAAGAGCGTCAATTTTTTCGGTGAAGCTCTTAGTGAGCTCGTCAATGGTTTTTTCGGCTTTCTTGGTGGTATCCTCTGGAAGTTCGGCAGTTTTGAGTTCCTTGCGAGCATCCTCGCGAATGTTGCGGATAGCAACTTTAGCATCTTCGACTTTACTAGAAGTGGTTTTGACAATTTCTTTGCGGCGTTCTTCGGTGAGTGGCGGTACTGGAACCCGTACTACGTGGCCGTCATCTGAAGGATTAAGACCCAAGGCGGCATCGTTGCGAATAGCGGCGGCAATATTTTGAATGTTGCTAGGATCAAATGGAGTAACCAGAAGCATAGTTCCACCAGAAGCCGTAACGTTGGCAACCTGGTTTAGAGGCATAAACTGGCCATAGGCTTCGACTTTGATATTAGCCAACATATCAGGGTGAGCACGTCCAGTGCGTACTTTTTTCATTTCGTTTTGAAAGCGCACAACGGCTTCATCCATAGCCTTACGATATTCGGTATCATCAAACATTTTGTAATCCTTTCTAGGTTCGATAATATAAATTGTCCAAAAAGCACCCAAGAGGGTGCTTAGGATTGATTATTCAGTGACGCCGAGCTCGAGACGCTTGAATTGGCGAACCGTGATGTTCTCGCCAGTCTTGGCAATAGCCTCTTTGATAAATTGAGCGACAGTCATAGTGTCATCAAGAATGTATGGCTGTTCCATTAAGACTTTATCGGAGAAAGCTTTTTTGATTTGCCCGCCGATAATTTGGTCTTTCATGTTTTCTGGACCATGGAAGTTAGCCTCAAATTCCTTCTTTTTGGTAGCCATAATATCGGCTGGAACGTCTTCAATTGTAACGTATGCCGGATTCATGCTGGCAATTTGCATGGCGAGTTTGTGGGCTAGATCCTTGAATTCTTCGGTCTTGGCAACAAAGCTAGTCTCACAGTTGACCTCTACGATTGCACCTAGGCGACCATCATGAATGTAACTCTCGATAATTCCCTCGCGGGTCTCACGGTCGCCGCGTTTTTCGGCTTTAGTCATGCCTTTTTTGCGCATGGCTTCGAGTGCCTTATCGAAATCACCTTTGGCTTCAACTAGAGCTTGCTTGGCGTCGGTTAAGCCTACACCAGATAGTTCTTTGAGTTTTTTGATTAGTTCGATTGAAATTGCTTTGACTTCGTTAGCTTTTGCCTTGAGTTCTTCGCTCATATTGCTCCTTAGATTATTTATTGGTTTATTATCAGTAAGAGTTTAAGCTTTTTTGGCTTCACCTTCTTTGATGGCAGCAACGATATAATCCAAAATTAGTTGCACTGACTTGATGGCGTCATCGTTAGCTGGGATAACATAATCAATATTGGTTGGGTCGACATTAGTGTCAGTAATAGCAAAGACTGGGAGTTTGAGTGTATTTGCTTCTTTGATAGCATTTTTATCTTGGCAAGCGTCGACTACAATGATAGCGGCTGGCTGTTCGGTCATATCTTTGATACCACCATAACGCTCGTTGAGTAGGTCAATTTCTTCTTGGTAGCGTTGTACTTCGAGCTTGGAATAGCGAGCTTCGAGTTCGCCAGAGGCCATACGACGTTCCAAATCTTGAAGTTTTTTGATTTGACGATTAACGGTTTCGACATTAGTCAGAGTACCACCAACCCAACGTACAGTAACGTAAGGCATATTGACAGATTCGGCTGCAGTTTTGGTGATGTCCTTGAGCTGTTTTTTGGTACCAACAAACAGGACTTTTTTGCCACCAGCGACAATCTTGGAGATTTCCGGTAAGGCTTTTTCGAGAGACTCAACGGTTTTCTCGAGGTTAATGATATGTCCACCTTGGCGTTTGCTATGGATATATGGCGCCATCTTGGGGTGCCAGCGGCTGGTTTTGTGGCCGAAGTGTGCACCGGATTCTAGTAAGGCTTTAATGTCGATTTCGACAGTCATAGTTTTCCTTTCCCTTTGCTACGAGTTCTATCAGGAAAACGCCCGTAGCTGTTTCATTTAGATTATTATGCTGTAATATTAGCACGGATGATTATAAAAGTCAAGTTTGACGAGAGTAATTTTGGCTTAAGGGCTGAAAAAGGCTAGTGTATAAGACGTCCATTTTCAAGATGAATCAGCTGGTCGGCCTGAGCGGCGATGGATTGGTCATGTGTGGCGAGTATCACCATGGTGCCATATTTTTGACGAATCTGACTGAAGAGGTCAAGAACCACTGCGACATTCTTGGGGTCGAGGTTGCTCGTGGGCTCATCAGCGAGGAGAATGCGGGGTTGCATGTAAATTGCCCGCGCAATGGCGGCACGTTGGATTTGCCCACCAGAAAGCTGGGTAGGCAGGTGAGATAAATGCTCGCTTAGCCCCATGAATTCAGCAATCTCTTTAGTACGTGTAGCGCGCTCAGATTTGGAAAGATTTGCAAATATGGCTGGGAGTTCGATATTTTGTTGTAAAGTTAGTGTAGGTTCGAGATAAAATTGCTGGAAAATAATACCAATGTGGCGTTTACGAAAAGCAATAAGTTCCTTGGCAGACATAGCAGTAATATCTTGATTATCAATGAGGATGTGTCCAGAAGTTGGGGCTTCAAGACCGCCGATTAATTGAAGTGCAGTGGATTTACCAGAACCACTAGCACCAGTGATCACAAGAAAGCCAACGCCCGGCTGTGTACTAAAACTTACATCGTCGAGAGCGATTACGGGTTGATTGCTGACATGATAAGTTTTATTTACTGATTGAAAAACGATGGAATGAGCCATATGCTACCTTTTTAAATCCTTAGTAATATCTTTTGATACGAGCTTTTTAACCATGGCGAGAAGGCTCACTAGCGAAACAACAATTATCGAAAGCCAAACGAAGATAATCTTCCAATCAAAGCCAATCATAATGAGCAACTTGAGATTAGGCAAGAGGAAAAGTGAGCGAGCAGTAGCAGTGACGGCTCCGCCAAAGATAAAAGTGACGCCGAGGGAAATCAGAATGCCAATAACAGTAGCACAAAGGATGACTAGTAAACTAATAACCAACATATAGAGCACAAAAATCTGAAGAATCTCACCGGTGGTGGCACCAATACTGCGATAGAGGGCGATGCTAGACTTTTCGTCGTCGATAACGCGGCTGAGCGTGCCGGCCATGATAATGACAGAGATAATAGTAAAGACGATAGAGAACTCGGTGATAGTCTTGTTATAAGATTGATGTTTTTGATGGTTAGATATTCTGGTAGTAAGATACTCTTGCCCGCCGGTGGAAATATACTTCGTAAGGTCTTGGGGGATGGCTTTTTGGCTTTCTTTGGGGTTGAGCCAGGCTAATGCGTCCTGAACATTTGAAAAAGAAATTAGATATTCTGTACGATCATTGGATTGGCGATTGTAGAGAGCTTGAAAAGCAGATGAAGTAGGATTGACGACAGCAAAAATTGCCATAGGCGAATAATTTTCAACCGGCATAATATCTGAAAAAATAGTAGGCGCATCAGGTGAAAAGGTTGTAATATCGCGGGAGGGGGTAAGGCCGACAATGGTGAAATTTGCTGGTTTCTCTTCTGGTTCTTCTCTGGTTGCACTAAATTCGGAAGTGGTGGCAGTAAACTTACGACCAACAGATTGGTTGGTGACGTTCTTTATATATTCTGTGACGGCAGAGTTGGCTAATGAAGGTTGTGAGATACTTTGTAGCTTGCCTGCGGTAGCAACTGGAAGAACTGCGTTAATACTATCATTATTAGTTCCTTGTACTCCAATAATCGTGGAGATAACCTCAGAATCAATTACTTCGACATACTCCCCCGGGTAGCTTTGGCTGCATGGAACTGATGTAGTCAAAGGTTCGCGGTATGGAGTGAGGTTGGGGATATCAATTTGTTTATTGGAGCAGTAGTGTGTAATTTTACCTACGACTTGGCCATTCAAATAACCAACAGCACGTGCGATGTATTCCTCTGAATGCTCGATATCTTCACCGGAGTAGGTCACTTTTAGAAAAATGTGGTCTCCGTAAGCCTCTTGGTTAAGGTGTTCGAGATTGTTGAAATTACCCTGGATAATGGTCATTGCCGCAATGACCACGCCAAAAAGGACGCTCATGGTGAGAATGGTAACGATAGTGCGGGATTTACGGGTTTTTAATCGAGCAGAGACGAGGCTAAATTTGTCGGATAGTTTCATTAAAACCTTTATTGAATTATAATCTTTACGTTTATTATACATTAAAGATGAGAAAATGGTTTACATATATCGTTAGTGTGTCGTTAGGCTGTATTGTAAGAGTTTATTTTGTATTTTTACATTCTCCCTCCACATCCCTAATACAGTACTCAGGCAGCGGAGGGGGAAACCGCGATAACGGTCGGTACTGTCTGATGGAGTGACAACAGTAGTATGAAAGTAGAGATTG
>OOIH01000062.1_pt1 | contig 125397 bp, 167 predicted proteins | sample 1691801 | NCBI WGS metagenome assembly OOIH01 (sample SAMEA1061690, study PRJEB22710) | metagenome
TCACCCCGGCGGGCTGGGCGGCGCTGGGCTTGCCTTGCACCCCTAACCGCAAAGGGGGGTCACCCCGGCGGGCTGGGCGGCGCTGGGCTTGCGGTTTTTTGTCCAAAAAGAAAAGGCGGCGCATACGCGCCGCCGCTGTCTATTATGCCGGGGTCAAGCCTATTTCTTTGGCCTTGGCTTGTATCTGTCTTAACGTGCGCCCAACGTTGTTGGGGTCAATCCCTAAGTATGTCCCGATAGCTTTTTTTCCTCTGCCTTGCATACGCAATTCTAACACTTTGGCTTGACGTGGGGTCAAGTTTAACTTTTCCATGATGGCGTTATAGTCTGCTAACGCCTGCCGGTTTGTGGTGTAATTGCCCGCGCTGTCAACGCCCCCAAGGTCTGTATATTTGCCCGTCCGATAAAAAATAATGTCCAGCCCGCCCGGCGCTATGTCCTCTATGTAGCTATAGCCGTTCCGGGGGTCTGTCTGTATGGCGCGGCTGTTCTGCACCTCGCGCCGGACGGCCCTATAAATTTCTTGTATTGGGGTCGTGGTGTCGTCCCTATAGGCGGCGCTATCGTTGCGGCGAATATATACGCGCCTTGCAAGCCGGCGCACAGTATACGGCCTGTCAAGCCATTCACCAGGGGCGGCGTGTTCTGCCGCCTGTTCCAGTATGGCAAGGGCCGCGCCCTGCACTAGGTCTATACCGTCGGAAAGTGTTTCGCGTATGATTTTATTGAGGGCTTTTTGTGCGGCCTTGTCTGCCGTTTCGGTGATGGGGTCACCGTCTGCATTGAGCGTGGCGCGGGTTGCGCGGCTTGCGGTGTATTCCGTTCCTGCTAGTGTTTCATAGTCCTTGCGTATACCGCGCCGGACGGCTTGCAAGGTGGGGTTTTGGCCGTTGTTGCTAACCTCTTCCCGGTCAACGGCCGTTTTGCGCTGGGGGTCAAGGCATTTTTTCAACACGCTATAGGCAACGGCAGTTGCAAGGGCGGTTAATTCCTTGCTATAGTCCGCGCCGCTTGCGTGGGCGTTCTCAAAGTTGCGCTTGACGCTCTCAAACGTGGCATTTGTGGTAGTTGCGTTTTTCATGTTGTTTTTCCTTTCTGCTATGTATTTTTTGTGTGGTGTGGGGGCGTGCCCCATGTGGTAGAATGGGGAGCGGGTGACGCCTGCCGTTACTCGACATAGATATATTAGCACCTTGTTTGCAATTTGTCAATATAATTTTTTGATTTCTTATGCTAACCACAAAGGGGGGGTCACCCTAGGCCGAAAAGATAGGGCAAATTTTTACTTGCCCTTTTCACGCTATGGCAAGTAGGGGGGTAGTTATGGGATTTTCAGCCCCCGCGCCGTTGATATTTTGTGTTAGTGGGTTCATCACACTATCACCGCTTTTTTCTCTGATTTGCCTGTCCAAAAAGCAATAAAAGCTCTTTATTGTACCGCTCATTACTGTACGTTTTATTGTCAAATCGACAACGGAATAGATGTCCTGTTCCTTGCGACCCCATAACCGTGCGTTTTTCTCTAGGAAATATCTCGCTGGAATATCGCCTACTAATATGACTTGCGTAATTGAAAAAAACCTGGTAAAATAAAGGCATAGTCAAGTCAATTAAATAGTTTACTTGGCCGTCGAACCTTGAAAATTGAATAGGTGAAAACCAAAACTGTACAGAGCCACTGTACAGCTTTAAAAATTAGCCCTTGGCGCACAACGGATTAGAGTGGGTCTTTAAAAAGAAAGAATAGAGAGGGAGGTCATGAGAACAGCTCACTTCAACAAGGGTGGAGCAGCCCACCCGATTTTGTGTACAGGTTTTCAAATTATTGAGAAAGGAGACGGTGAATATACACCAGATTACAGTAGTGGATGCCAGGATGGGCCGGGGAAAGTCTTCGGCAGCGATACGATATATGAACGAGAATAAAGGAAAAAAGCGATTTCTATACATAACTCCTTTTTTGGACGAGGTAGGTCGAATATGTGAGTCATGTGACTTTGAGCAGCCAGACAGTGACAACCTGACCAAATCAGCAAGGCTAAAGTGTCTCCTTCGCTCTGGACATAACATAGCCGCCACACACGCTCTATTCTACCTGATAGACCAGGAGAGCCAGGAGCTAATCATGGATAAGGGGTATTCGCTCATTATAGACGAGAGTATCCAAGTTGTAGAAAGACTGAATGTGTCTCATCAAGATTTTAACTTGATTATGACCCAGCTCACTGACCCAGGAGATGACGGAAGGCTCGTTTGGAGAAATAAAGATTATAGCGGAAGATTCTCAGATTACAAAGCTTTGGCAGACACAGGCTCGCTCTTCACGCTTGATAGCGCTCTTCTAAATATACTGAACCCCACGTTACTGAGCGCATTTAATGAAGTATTTATGTTGACCTATATGTTTGATGGACAATATCAGAAAGCATACCTCGACTATTATGGTATTCCTTATACCATCGTTGGCGTGGAGGAAGACAAGAGGGGATTCTTCTTCTCGAACAAACCTGATTCTCCTCCCCCACTTGATTTCACCAATCTAATAAACTTATCCTGCGGTAAGAAAAAGAATGATGTTGGAAACGGATACTACGCACTATCCAAGGGGTGGTATGACAAGCGTTCGTACAGTGACCCAGAAATCAGGGTGCTGCGCAATGGGCTTCGCCAGTTTTTCCAATGTGAAACAGGTAGTGATAATTCTAATCGTCTCTGGACATGTTACAAGAATGATATCAACAAGCTTGTAGATATGAAAAGCGGTAGATTTAGAAGTAACTTTTTGCAAACCGGGGCAAGAGCTACCAACCAATACAGGGGTAAGACAAATTTGGCGTATATGGTCAATCGCTTCGCTGACCCAAATATCATTAAGCTCTTTTCGTCAAAGGGCGCAGGCATTGACCCAGACAAATTCGCTTTGTCTGAGATGCTGCAGTGGATATGGCGAAGCGCAATAAGGGATTATAAGCCAATCAATATATACATACCTAGCAAGAGGATGAGGAGGTTATTGCTTGACTGGATGAATGAATTAAAGTGCAAGGAGGTGTGAGATGAAAGATATAAACAAGGTATTAGCACAGGCAGACACATATATGCCGCAGTTTGATACAGAGTGTGGATATGTCTGGTCAAGTGAATCTGCCATTGCTCGATACATAGAGAGAGGACGTCGGGAGTTTATAGAGTACTGGAATGAATACGTGAAAGAATTATATGAGTAGTCACATTACATCAGAAAGTGGGTGGAGAACATAAGCAAACAGTTAGTATGCCAAAAGTATATATATAAAATACATAGCAGCAGACTACGAAAAGCAAAATGGAAACTGACACTCCCTATATCAGAGGCACGAAAAAATGATGAGATAATATCACTCGCAGATAGTCAGGTGTTGAGATGGATTGATGAGATAAACGGAATAACAGATGCAGACGCTATTGCAAGAGAAACCAAGCTTCAGATTCGACAGCTGCGCAAAGAGCCGAACAGCATCCAAAACAGAAAGCAGATTAAGTCACTTTATTCAAAGTTAGACGATGTACAATTCAAGCCAGACTATATGTGTGTAATTATGGATAAAGAAAGCGATTATCGAAGGGCTTGCAGAGGGTTTAGTATAAACGGAGTGAAATATCAAAGATTACTTGGCACAAACGGAGGGGTCAAAAATGAAACCATCGTATTTGTTAGCTCGAAGGTGGTGGATGAGCTAAGGCGAAGAATTGATAATGGAAGAGATTTAAGCGTTGAAATGGTTCCGGCCAAGCTTGAAGCATACAAAGCACTGACATGTAGTGCCTCAAACCCAGTATCAATGCCAAAAGGAATCTTAGTGGTACCAGATTGTGAAACAGAGTTTCTGTCAGATATCATTTATCTAAATGACGAAGGCCAAGTCGAGCCCTTAATGGAAGAGCGCAATAATGTAATGGTTCAGCTAAACGAATCTGACGGATATGGATTGATGCTGCCAAGCCTTGCAGCACGATGGAGCGAAGAGCTTGGATTAGACTATTTGGTAAGCGGTGTCAATACTCGATTCTCGTGGGAAAAAGGAATGGTATTCACCTTCGACTTTCTGGACTTTGCTCAAACTGTAGCACATACATACACGGTTAAAGACGCGTGGGGACAGGATGTGGATATCAGGAATGTTGAGCTAATTCTTACTACATCCATGCTAAAGCTGTGGGATTCATATAAGGGCTGTGAAGACTACATAAGGAATTGCCTTCAAAACGGTTACTCGTTCGGTATAGCAAAGACATGTCCAAAAGAGTTGGAGTCTGAAAGAAATCTCAACTATCAGTTCATTCAAAGCTACGAGCTGTCAGATGAAGATATAGACGAATTGATATCCCCTACCATCCATGAGATAGAAGATGTTTTATCCAACGATTGGAGAAAGACCGTTCTGTTTTTGAAGGGGGCCGGTTTGAACGATGCTAATATCCTAAAATCAGAGGATGATTACGCTAAAGCAATAATGATAGCACCGGAGATGATGGATGACCCCCATATTAAGAGCAATATATACTCTCTCATAAAGAACCGAATCAACGAGGCGAAGGTCGGCGTACTCAAAGTACATGGAAACTACTCGATAGTGTCTGGTGACCCATACTCCCTATGTCAAAGCATTTTTGGGATGGAGGTTACAGGTATCCTCAAGTCTGGAGAAATATATAACCGATACTGGTGCAGGATAGATTCAAAACGGCTCGCCTGCTTCAGAGCTCCAATGACCTGTCATAATAACGTTCGCCTAGTTTATCCACATCGCAGTCAAGACGCAGAGCACTGGTATCAATATATGACATCATGCACAATCTTCAATTCCTGGGATACGGCGGCACATGCGCTAAATGGAATGGATAAGGACGGCGACTTGGTGATGCTGACTGACAATAATATCCTTGTAACGAGACTGAAAGAATTGCCAGCACTCATGTGCGTACAGCGCAAAGCAAACAAAAAAATAGTTTGTGAAGAGGATTCCATTCAATCTAATATAGATAGTTTTGGAGATGATATTGGCAAGACAACAAACTGGATAACATCTATGTTTGATGTCCAGGCTGGATACCCAAGGGAGTCCAGAGAATATAAAGAGTTAGACTATAGGATTAAATGCGGGCAGCTTTTTCAGCAGAATGCCATTGACAAAGCTAAAGGCATCATTGCAAAACCGATGCCGAGAGAGTGGCATGATAGGCACAGCGTTAACCAAATTGAAGATATTGACAGAAGAAGATTCTACCTTAGCATTGTCGCTGACAAGAAACCGTATTTTATGCGATACATATATCCAGCCCTTATGAAACAATATAATACTTACATCAAGAATACAAATAAGAATTCTTTGAGAGAGTTCCACATGACCATAAATGAACTTTATAATATTCCACGAGATGAACGCACGGATAGGCAAAATGATTTTCTAAGATATTACGAAGCGCGTATGCCAGTCGGTACAAACGATTGTGTAATGAATCGTATATGCCGGAAGTTCGAAGAAGCTTTTGACGGATATATAGGCAGTCATAATGACGGAGTCGAGTTCGATTATAACATCATGAAAAGTGGAGCCGAGTACACACGCTCTCAGTTAAATTCAATCTCAAGGCTATACGATGAATATAACAAACGGCTGCAAAGCTATGCAATATTTTCAAAATACGAGCGCATAGATGAATGCGATGCGTATATGCGTATGTCTGAAATGAAATCTGAATTTGAACAGGAGTGTGCTAAGGTTTGCACCGACAAGCTTGCACTATGCGATATTATATTGGACGTATGTTATAAAAAGAGTTCTACGAAAAAATTTGCGTGGGAAATGTGTGGGCATGAGATTATTCGAAATATCGCTATGAACAAAGGGTGGATGATGCACTATCCTACCCTGGATTCTGATGGAGAAATAGAGTACGGTGGAAACAGATTTACAGTTGCTGATAAAAGAATGGAGGAATTCTATGAGCTTGATTCTTAATGAATATGAGTGGGCAGAAAACATGATTCGGGAGCATGAATTAGGAAACAAGCCAGTTGAAACATTAAGCAGAGTTGCAAGATACTATCACGCAAATCATTATAGCAAGCATGAGATTAGAAGTTTATTGGATGATTTTTTGTTAAAATGCGACCCATCAGCTTCTCTCCCAAAGTGGTCAGACACATTAGATAAAGTTGTGAAATCTTGCAACAAATATTCTTTGGTAATATTGGATGGAGTCGATGTGTCATACGATGAGTTAGAAAAAATAGAAAAGCTAAATGGGAAACAAATTCGAAGACTTGCATTTACTCTGCTTTGCTCCGCCAAATACTGGGATGCAGTTTCTGAAACAAATAATCATTGGTCAAATTGTTCAGACAAAGAAATAATGCAGATGGCAAACATTAACACTTCAATTAAGCGTCAAAGCCTAATGTTTTCTGAGTTAAGAGCCAATGGCCTGATTAAATTCTCAAAGAAGATAGATAATCTGAATGTTCAAGTTGAATTCATTTGTGACGATGAGTCCGCGATACATATTATAGATTTTCGAAACCTGGGCTACCAATATGAAAAATTTTATGGAGGGCCATACTTTATATGCGAGAACTGCGGACTGACCGTGAAAATGAACTCCCCATACAAGGGAAGAAGACAAAAATATTGTCAGAACTGTGCAGCTGAGGTTAGGGCTAAACAAAATATCAATGCCGCTATGAGATATCGAATGGCAAATGCATAACAGAAAATAGATTGTTGGAAAAAATGAAGTGGCCTAATGCGTTGGTACTCAACGTGTTAGGCCCTACTTGATGTATGCTATTAGTGTATAAATATAGATTGTTTCTTCTATAACGGAGAAATAAATAAAAAGAAAAGGATGATTTAACAGTGATTTCCATTACAAAGGCCGAAAAAATTCGTATTCAGAGCAAGTTCCCAAATACTCACATTGTTCGCACAATGAGGCAGGATTCTAAGCGGCACCACTATTATATGGCGGAGGAACGTGGGCCTATGAAGATGCTTCGTGACATTAGGAATAGGGAACTCGGAAGGGGATGTGAATTATCACAAGCAATGTAACATATGAAGATATACGAAATATTGTACTAGGCAAATTAGTTGACCATAGTATAGACGAAGATTATGAAGAGTTAAGTGAACGTCTTTTTGGAGAGGGGAACTGTTTTAGCTCTAGTGAAGTTCGAAAGCGAATGTATGGCATGAAAGCTGTAATTGACGCAATCGAACGCGATTCAATCAATAAAACAACAGACAGTACAAGTATTAGCGAGCTGGAAAGTAAACGTATCGAGTTGATGAAAGAACGCCAGAAGTTCTTCGACCAAAGGGTCGCTCTTAATAAAGTGATTCGCGAACGTTCACGCCAAGAAGAGTTAAATGAAATTCTATTAGAAGCTGTGAGCTCTGGAAGTCTTCCGCGCCTCAATTATGAACCGAATACTTTTATTTGTTCTGATAATGATTTGCTTGTCAGCTTGAATGATATTCATTATGGTGCTAACATTCATAACTACTGGAATGTGTATAACTCAGAAATATGCAAAGATATGATGTGTAAGTACCTTGATAGAGTAATATCGATTGCCACTACGCATTCCAGCGAAAATTGCTATGTATGGGCAAACGGAGATGAGATAAGCGGGAACATACACCATTCAATCGCCGTTACTAATAAAGAAAATGTAATTGAGCAAATAAAAGGAGTATCTGAACTTATCTCTGAGTTTATCGCTGAATTGAGCAAACATTTTTCTAAGGTAACATATATTAGTGTTGCAGGCAACCATAGCAGAATAAATCCACAAAAAGATTTATCCTTGGCGAGTGAACGCTTAGATGATTTAATCGAGTGGTATTTGGCAGCTAGGCTTCAAAATTTTGAAAATGTCACCATAGGTGTGGGTGACAAGATAGACAACACAATGTATGTAATCGACATACGTGGTAAGAGCTATTGCGGCATACATGGAGACTTTGATGGAACCGCGTCAAAGGTACAGACATTGCAGACGATGGTACGAAAGCCTTTATATGCCGTTCTATCTGGACACATGCACCATAACAAAATTGATGAAGTGCAAGGTGTAAAAACTATCATGGCTGGCAGTTTCCAGGGGATGGATGATTTTTGCGTCCAAAAGAGAATTTATGGTAAGCCTGAGCAGCTGGTCTGTGTATGTGATGATACTGGAATCAGATGTACATATGATGTCCCACTGAACTAATTATGACTTAGAAGAGGCCAAATACTTTGGCCTCTTATTATATTGCGGATAGGACAAACGGTTAAGTCACGGGCCCCATAAGCCTCGAAGAACGGGTTCAACTCCCGTATCCGCACCCAATAATAATTACGAAAGCGAGGTGGCTTTGATGCCCCGTAAAACTAAGCAAAATGATATCACAAGCCCCGAGCTCTTGGCACAAGTGAATCCAGAAAATATGCGTCTCAAACAAGATTTTATAGCATATTTACAGTCAGTACAAAGAAGTCCAAAAACAATTGCTGGATATTCAAATGATATAGATATATTTTGGGTATGGAATCTTCTTAATAACGGAAATAAATTCTTTCCCAAAATAACGAAACGTGATTACGCGGCATATCAACATTGGCTTATTAACGAAAATGGCAACTCTCCTTCTAGGGTTAGGAGACTTAAGTCGGCTATATCGTCAATGAGTAACTATGTAGAAAACATTCTGGACGATGAAGACGATTTTAAAGGGTTTAGGTCAACAGTCCGAAAAATCGAAAATCCAGCTATGCAACAGGTACGTAAAAAGACTATATGGGAAGATGAAGAGCTGGATGACTTGCTTAATACCTTGTCATCTATGGGAAAGCACAAAAAGGCGTGTATGCTTGCATTAGCTATGTGCAGTGGAAGAAGGAAATCTGAACTTTGTAGATTTCGAGTTAAGGACTTTCTCGATGAAAACCTAGTTTGTGGTGGAGCGCTATACAAAACAAGCGAACCAATTCAAACAAAGGGATTTGGCCTTGGCAAATATATATTCTGCTATACGTTGGCAAAAAAATTTAAGCCTTATTTGGATGCCTGGATTAAACAAAGAAGTGAGCTCGGAATAGATAGTGAATGGTTGTTTCCTGATGCGGAAGATATGTCAAAGCAAATAAGCGAGACAACTCTTAACAGCTGGGCCAATTCATTTAGCAGAATTACGGGAGAGGACTTTTATTGGCATAGCCTAAGACACTATTTCACAACACATTTATCCAAACTCGGATTGCCTGATAACGTAATCCAAGAGATTGTTGGATGGGAATCTAGTGACATGGTCAAGGTATATAAAGACATTAGTGCCGAAGAGCAAATATCGCAGTTCTTCGATGAAAATGGCGAAATTCGCTCTGATGCTCAGAAAGGTCTTACTGATTTGTGAGTAGTAAAGGAGTGAATGAATGAATAAAGGGGAACTTGTAAATGAAGTCTGTGAACGCCTAAGGGCATCTGGTGTCCGTAAAGTGATATCTAGTCCTAAACACGTATTTCACATTACAGATGATGAGGGGAATACATGCAATTTTAATGTTAAGCGAAGTGATAGGCGAATTAGCTTTAATCAAAAGGATGTATCGCTTATATTAGACACCTGTCTGGATGTAATTGAAGATATTTTGGAAGATGGGAAAGAAGTAAATCTATACGGTTTTGGTATTTTCTCAATTCATAAGCGTGCGTCAAGACGCACAAAAATTCCCGGTTCAAACGAATGGGTTGAGATTGAAGCTCACAATGTACCTAAGTTTTCTCCAGGTAAAAAGCTGAAGATGGCTGCAAAACTTAACGAACTGAAGGGGGGCGGTAAGTAATGGCCGGATTGGAAATAAGTTCGAATTCGATTATTTGCCGTCGCTGTGGAGAAGCGTATGGTAGAAACAAAGGCAATTTTCTTGTTTCTCGTGCTGCACTCTACAAAGGGACTGGCTATCTCCCCTACTGTAAACGTTGTGTAGAAGAAATGTTCCAGGAATATCTCATGAATGAAAGCATCTCGTCTGCAGATGCTGTTAGGCAGGTTTGCAGGAAGTTAGACCTCTACTGGAATGAAGCCATATTCAATTCGGCTGAAAAAGTGTCTACGGTACACTCTCTAATAACATCATACATAAGCAAGCTAAGTGCTGTAAAATATGCAGGAAAATGTTACGATGACACTCTTCGGGAAGAAAACGCCCTATGGATATGGCCAAACAAGTATGATGAAATAGAGCCTCCAGTTAATCCAAATTGTGTCGAGCCGGAAGATGACATAGATGTGCCTGATGAAATAGTATCGTTCTGGGGCCCAGGGTACTCTAGTACAATGTACCTCGAACTCGAAGATAGGTTTAAATATTGGATATCAAAGTATCCAGAAAACTATCAGCTAGACCCCGGTGAAGAAGCACTATTGCGTCAGATTTGTAATCTCGAAATTGACATAAACCACGAACGTGCAGCCGGAAAGCCAATAGATAAAATAGCAAATACGTTGAATTCTATTCTCGGAAGCGCCAACCTCAAACCGAGTCAGAAAAAAGACGATGCGGACGCAGAGCTAGAAAATATGCCATTGGGTGTTGGAATACAAAAATGGGAGTTTAATCGCCCTCTGCCCGAAACCGAAAAAAGCAAGCGCGATATAAGAGGTGTTATTAGAAATATTACAACATGGTATCTGGGACATGCCTGTAAGATGGTCGGTCTTAGGAACAGTTACACGAAGATGTACGAAGACGCTATGAATGAATATCGAGTAAGCCGTCCCGAATACGACGAAGAAGACGACGATACATTGTTGAGTGATATTTTTGGCGGTTCATCTGAAAGCGGTGACCAATAATGGATAAATCAACACAATCACGTCGGCAACGTGTTATTGAGGGTATGGCGATATGGGGAAGCTTTTATCGTGAAAATATCGACATATTTGTAGAAGAATACTTGCAACTTACATTCCTCAAATGGTACCAAACTTCTTTGCTGGTAATGATGAATAGAGCAAGAGTCTTTCTGTGGATTGCCGCTCGTGGAATGGGTAAATCTTTCCTTATAGCTATTTTTGCAGTTGCAAGATGTATCTTGTATCCAGGAACAAAGGTGGTTATTACATCTGGTACAAGAGGACAAGCTATTAACGTCCTAGAAAAAATACAAACCGAGCTGCTTAATATTTCTCCTAACCTAAAAAATGAAATTGATTTGAAGACTTCAAAATTCTCTGGAAATGATGCTAAAGTCATGTTTAAGAATACAAGCTACATTAAGGTCGTCACTGCATCTGACAACGCCAGAAGCAACAGAGCTAATATTCTTATTGTGGATGAGTTTAGGATGGTAAAAAAAGATACTATTGATACTGTCTTGAAAAAGTTTCTAACCAGCCGTCGTATGCCACCATACAGGGAGTTGTCAGATGACGAAAAAAAGATTGAGTATGCCAAAGAACCGAATAAATCTTGCTTCTTATCGTCTGCATTTTTCAAAGACCACTGGTCATACAACAAAATGCTTGATACGTTCAAGATGATGTTAGATGATAAGAAAACAGATTTTGTATGTGGTTTCCCATATCAACTGAGTATTAAGGAAGGCTTGTTATTTCCTGAAGATGTTGAAAGCGATATGCTTGAAACCGATTTCAGTGAAATTAAATGGGAAATGGAAATGGAGGCTCTGTGGCATGGCGGAGAAGAAGGAGCATTTTTTGATTTTAACTCAATTTCCAAGAACAGAAAAATCGCATACGCCATGCTCCCAGATAAGCAGGCAAATTTGCTTGGCAATAACCCAAAATTCAGAATAACTCAGAAGGCAAACGGTGAAAAGCGGATTCTCTCTGCGGATATAGCCTTGATGTCTAGCAACAAACATAATAACGATGCATCTGCAATCTTTATAAACCAAATGTTGCCGTCAAAGTCTGGTCGGTATACAAGCAATATCGTATATGGGGATTGTTTCGAGGGGTTAATTACGAGTGACCAGGCTTTAGTCATACGAAGGCTTTATGAAGAGTTTCATTGTGATTATATCGTAATGGACTGCAATGGCCTCGGTATGGGTGTGTACGACGCACTTGTACGAGATATAGTAGACCCAGAAAGTGGTGAGATTTATCCGGCTCTATCATGTTGCAATGACCCAGAAATGGCATCACGATGCTCTTCACATAATGCTGAGAAAGTAATTTGGTCAATTAAAGGTAACCCAAAGCTCAATTCAGATTGTGCCATCTTATTACGAGAGGGTTTTAGAAGTAGCAAGATTCGTTTACTAACAACTGAATATGACGCAGAATCCACATTGGGCGATATACGAGGATACAATGCGCTATCTCCTTCTGAAAAGGTTAGCTTACAAATGCCATATATACATACCACTTTGCTTATTGATGAGCTAGTTAAACTACAGCATGATGAAGCCAATGGCAAAGTTAAGATTTACGAAAAGGCTGGAATGAGAAAAGATAGATATTCGAGCCTTAGCTATAATTACTATGTGGCTCTTCAAATTGAAAGTAAAATGAATAGAGCATACAAAAACGAGATAAATTCAAAAGATATGTTCCAATTCAGAGCGCCAAAAGTCAAAAAGGGAAGGAGGAGAGTTTGATGAGCGAAAATGATAAGTCCGAAATAAAGGATGTCAAGGCTGAGCGTAGATTAAATATGTCTGGTGCCATTGGAATATCCGAAAGGTTTGCTACGCTTAATAAGCTGATAACAAGAGACCTAAATAATAACACCAACTCCCCTACTTTTTCTTTGTATACAAAGGATGATATCACAACATACTTATCAAATCCTTATACATATGAAAAGCAACTAAGACAAGCTGTCACATACATATATGGTGCTAGTCCTCATTTTAGGAGATTGATACAATATTTTGCAGGGCTATCAGATTTGGCTTATGTTGTTTCCCCATATAAAATTGACCCAAGTAGTGCTAATGCAAAATCTATCAATCGTAACTACCGAAAGGTACTTAATGCCATGTCTTCAATGAACGTAAGAACACAATTCCCTAAAATTCTGACGGTTTGTTTACGCGAAGATACGTTCTATGGGACTTTATGGGTGACAAATGATAATATTACAATACAGCAATTGCCGTCTGATTATTGCGCAATATCAACAATCGAGGGCAACGTGCCTAACGTGACGTTTGATTTTTCGTATTTTGATTCCAGAAGTCAATATTTGGAATTTTATCCACGCGAATTCCAAACAAGATACAACGCCTACCAAAGTGACAGAAGGGGTATGAGATGGCAAGAACTAGACTGCCCTACGTCGTTTGCAGTTAAATGCAATAATGACATACTCGACTATTCTCTCCCACCATTCGCAGGAATCCTTCGTGAAGTTTATGACCTTGAAGATTACAAGCAGCTAAAACTTTCTAAGACCACTTTGGAAAACTATGCCATCTTGGTAATGTCACTTGGGATGGATAAAGATGGTAACTGGACAATGGACTTCGATAAGGCGCGTGAGTTCTGGAGAAATTTAGATAGCGTACTGCCCGAAGAAGTCGGGTCTGTGCTCACGCCAATGCCAATCAATAAGATAAGCTTTGAAAAATCAAATACGGGCGATACGGACACCATAGGCGAAGCAGAGCAAAATCTTTTTACGGCCGCTGGTGTTTCATCGTTACTATTCAATAACGATAAAGCTTCTGCTAATGCATTACTATTATCAATAAAGGCAGACCAAGCAATTACATATGGCATTGTGAAAAGTATTGAGGATGTTGTAAACCGATTTTTACACGCACAGTCATATGGCAAAAATTTTGAGGTAACCTTCTTAGATTGCAGCGTTTACAATCGTAAGGAATTAGGAGACCAATACCTAAAAGCCTGTCAGTTTGGATTACCGTTTATATCCGCATATGCTGCGTCACAAGGTATGTCTCAGAGTGATATGGATTCAATGAGCTTCTTAGAAAATACTGTTTTGAATCTAGGACAAAGATTTGTACCTTTGCAGAGTTCATCAACGCAGAGTTCAGCAAATGGTAGTTCAAACACGTCTGATGAAGGCGGAGCGCCGGTAAAAGATATCGGTGATGTGTCTGATAGCAGGGAGCAGAATCGTGAAAACGAATAAAGTGCGGAGGAATTTATGAAGCCATTCATCTACGTATTTTGCAAATCCGATGCAGATATAATGATAAAAGCTGGATATGAATTGCTAAGGTCAGATGATGTGAATCAGCAATATATATTTGCTAATAAGGCCACAGAAGACTACGCTACTTTCAATATTCGGTTTTGTGTATCTAATACATTGGTGCTATAACCCGCATAAATCTATGCGGGCTTTTATTATGTCAATAGGTGGTGAAGTGATATGAAAGGTCGCAATATGAGAATTCTATTCTCATCCAGTATTAGCGATTTAAGAGAGTGCAACTCTTCTTTTGATAGCGGAAAATTACGAATTGCTTATACTGGGAGAAACCGAAACAATAGCTTCATCAGCAAGGAAACATATGAGAAGTGTATTTCTAGTATCTACAATTGTCCTATTGTATGTCATTACGACAGAGAAGAGGATGTAATAGGCTCACATGATATAGAGCTTGTTTCAGACTCTGAAGGCAATATGCGAATAGTAAATATTACTCAACCGGTAGGCATTGTTCCAGAAAGTGCAAACTATTGGTGGGAAGAAGTAGAAGATGAATCCGGAATCCATGAGTATTTGTGTGTGGATGTCATTCTGTGGAAAAGGCAGGAGGCATACCAAAAAATCAAAGATAACGGAGTAACGGATGAATCTATGGAAATCTCTGTTCAAGAGGGCAGAATGGTCAACGGTGTATACATAATCGATAGCTTTGAGTTTACAGCTTTTTGTTTGCTTGGTACCGCTGAGCCGTGTTTCGAGTCTGCCTCATTAGAGCTTTTCTCTTGTAATGATTTTAGGAAACAACTTGCTGATATGATGCAAGAATTTAAGGAAACATTTTCAAAGGCACAATCCTCGCAAGAGGTTGGCATAAATCCACAATACAATTCGGAAGGAGGAGAGGTATTGGACGAGAAGAATAAGCTGATGGCTGAATATGGCCTAACTGCTGATATGCTTGACTTTAGTATTAACGACTTTTCCCTGGAAGAGCTTCGCGCTAAGTTTGAAGCAATGAAATCTAACGGCAACAGCGAACAGGCGTCCGCAGAGGACGAGCATGAGCGCTTTGAGTTGGAAAGTCAGTTCACGCAGGAGCTCTTTGCCGCCCTAGAAGCGGAGACCGTTACAACCGATTGGGGCTCCATGCCTCGCTACTGGTTTGTTGACTACGACCAAAGCACCTCCGAGGTCTACGCAGAGGATTATGAGGATGGATGGAATCTATACGGGTTCCAGTACTCTATGAATGGCGACCATGTTGTCATAGATTTCAAGTGCAAAAAGCGCAAGAAATATTCCATCGTAGATTTTGATGAAGGTGAGCAGGCGAACCCCACAAGTAAAGTATTTGAACTTGTGACTAAGCGATTGGGTAAAGTTAACGCCGAGTGGGAAGAGAAGTTCCAGAAGGAAATTGAAAAGTCCGAAAAAGCAAACGAAGAGCTGACCGCTTTGCGCAAGTTCAAGGCGGATGCTGAGATTGCTGAGGAGCAAGGAAAGCGCGAAGAGGTGCTTGCTCAGTTCGAAGACCTAGCTGGCGTCGAGGTTTTTGAGAACCTGCGTGAGCACTGCCAGGAGTTTGACCTGGAGACCTTGGAGGAGAAGTGCTTTGCCATCCGTGGCCGGAATGGTACTGCAGTAAAGTTCTCCAATGAGCCTAAAACACCAAAGTTTCCGGTGGATAGGCATGACACTGAGCCCGAGCCCTATGGCGGTTTATTTGCCAAATATGGGGTTATTACACCGGGCAAGCATAAGTAAATTCATAAAAGGAGGAGTCAAAAATGGCTGATAAATATGCAGTTATTCGCACAGACCTGATGAGCGGTACGAACCAGCCCGCCGACCTTGTCTCCCTGCGTTTTTATAATGCAGATGGCGAGCCTGCGGAAGTAGAGAATGGTGTAATTGTCAAGTTGGAAGGTTATGAGGATGGCGAGCGCGAGGTAATGAAGGCCGTTGCCGCTACTGCCGGAGCAGACTTGAATGAGTGTGCTATCGTAGCTGGTGTCGAGGTTATGTATGACGAGCGTAAGAAGAACTTGGACGAGTACATCAATGAGGCTGGGAAGGCAGTCCGTGGTTACATTCCACGCAGTCGCAATATGTTCTCTGTGACAGCAGAAGGATTTGTGGATGGGGCTGTGCCCAAGAAGGACGATACCGTTGGAATCGGTGCCAATGGCAAGATTGCTACTGGTGGTACCGGTCTTGGTGTATGTGCTGACGTAGAGATTGCTGGCCGTCACACCTACTACACAATTAGGATTGATAAGACAGAGAAGTAAGAGAGGAGGATACATATAATGCCTGATATGAATGATATTGTTAAGGTTGCAGTTGATGCATACCACGGTAATGTTGAGCAGTACTCTGTTGGACAGTCACAGGATGTCCTACGTAAGGCCCTTATTGAAGTCAACGGTGGTAACACCAAACTGGATTATCGAAAAATTCGCGACGGTGAATGCAAGGGTCTTTTCACTCTGATTGAGCAGATTCTTTCTCGTACTGCGGTTGAAGGCTTGCAGGGTGATGAATATTTTAACGCCCTGGTGGACTTCCGAAATGTTGCAGAGGGCGACAAAAATTTGTTCATAATTGAAGACAGTAATCTGTTCATCGTTTCTGAGGCCGCAGACGGTACGCAGGGTATTCGCCGTCAGCGTCTGAGTGGCACCAGCGAGATGTCAATCCCGACTTCTCTAAAGGTTGTCAAGATATACGAGGAACTGAACCGCGTTTTGGCGGGGCGCGTTGACTTCAACACCTTTATCAATAAGGTGTCTGAGTCTTTCCGTAAGCAGTTGCTGAATGATGTCTATACTTTGTGGAGCACGGCTTCTGCAAACGATTTTGGTGGTACCACTTACTTTCCTGCTGCTGGTGCTTATGATGAGGACGAGCTTCTTGAGCTTATTTCTCACGTTGAGGCAGCTGCTGATGGTAAGCCTGCGACTATCATTGGAACCAAGAAAGCTGTAAGAAATCTTGTCCCTTCTATTCAGGGAACCGATTCCAAAAGCGACATCTATAATTTGGGTTACTATGGTAAATTTTTCGGTAATCCCGTAGTTGTTACTCCTCAGCGTCATAAGGTCGGCTCTACTGACTTTGTTATGCGTGATGACATACTTACTATAATTGCAGGCGATGACAAGCCTATTAAGTGTGTCTACGAGGGTGACCCAATTGTTATTGTGGGCAACCCACAGACTAACAGCGACCTGACTCAGGAATACCTGTATGGTGAGAAATACGGCATGGGTATCGTACTGGCAGGTGGTAACGCCGGTATAGGCCGTTATGAAATAGCTTAAAAGAAATAAAAGGAGAGACCCTATTGGGCCTCTCCAAATATTTTTGTATGAAAGGGAAAATATATGGAAAACGATTTTACTAACATTGAGACAGGTGAGGTTACTAAGGAGGAAACTACTAACTCTAAGCGTACAACCAAGAAGCCAGCAAGAGCTAAAAAAATTAACCCTGACCAAATTGTTACCGTGAAAAACGGATTTCAAGGAAGACTAATTTATAAAAGCCAAAGAACTGGCGAGCGGTTTGTTTGGGATAGTTTTGGCGATGAACAGGATATGGAGTTGGGAGAGTTGAAAAATGCTCGTAATTCCAGCAAGAAATATTTCATCAATAACTGGTTTATGTTCGATGAGTCTTGGATAATTGATTATCTAGGAATGAGACAGTACTACAAGTATGCAATTTCAATTGAAGGATTTGACAAGATATTTGAAAAGCCTGCAGATGAAGTAGAAGACATTATCGGAAAGTTGTCAGAAGGCCAAAAGAAGTCGGTTTCTTACCGTGCAAAGCAGTTGATTTCCGAAGGGAAAATTGATTCAAACAAGCTTATATCCACCCTGGAAAAGTGTCTAAACACAGAGCTGATTGAACGGTAAGGCGGTGTAACATGAGTGTTCCATATGACATCTTTACTAAAGCATTTCTTGCAAAGATTACTGAGTTTGAATTTGTTAATATGAAAGACTTTGAGCGCAACGAAACAATCGATGGATATATGAAGAGAGCGATTTCAGTTTTTAAAAAGAATTGCAAATATGACTTGACTACAACGGCTGATGACTACACAAGAGAATTTGATGTTGAGATTGAAGATAATGATTTGGATGAAATTGTAGAGATTGTCTCAGAGGGGATGCTCGTGCAATGGATGAAGCCTTACACATATAAACAGGAGAATCTAGAAAGTGTACTCAATACAAGGGACTTTTCTACATATTCACCTGCCGAAATGTTGCTGCGAATTAGCAATGCATATGCGGCTGCTCGTAAAGACTTTATTCAAGCGATTCGAGAGTATTCGTATAATCATGGCGACCTGACGGAGTTACACCTATGATTATTGAAACATCTACTGGTGTAACACTAAGCGCTACATTCATATCAAATTATTTCAAAAATCTCATCAATCAATTCTTCAAGATTCTTCCACTGTGGGAAAGCAGTGAGCCAACCTTGCCAAAGTATATTAGAAGCCTTCAAATCGAACTTCTCGGTTACAAGGAACTAATTTTGTCCGTAAAAAATGACTCTCAGATGTTGTCGCTCGTTGCAGTCTTACAGTATTTACTAGATAATCCAGCCACTGATATTACGACCGTCAAGTCGGAAGTATTTAAAGCAATTTCTATATGTAGTAAATTGCAGACAAGATATTCAAATGTGGAGAGGGGCGATTGATGTGGGTGCATGGGATACATATCAATCTAGAATCGGGCTTCACGGTGACAATAGACGCCGAGCACAGATAATTCGCCAAAGTCGTTTCCTCAATTCAAAGATGCCCTCTTCTTTATCTTATCATACCCTGCTTCTTGATGGCGTAGAACGACAAATGGCTGTTATAAATTCGGATAATTTTGACCAAAAAACTATCTGTACAATGCCAGGAGAAGATTTAACGCATGGTGGGTATGTAGAATGGATGGACAACCATTGGCTTATAACCGAAAAAGATGCTAATAATGAGTTATATACCAAAGGAATCATGAAGCAGTGCAATTATCTCCTGAAATGGATTACTGAGGCTGGCGAAATTGTAGAACGTTGGTGTATCGTAACTGATGGAACGAAATATCTCACAGGCGAATGGGGAGACAATAATTTTATTATAACAAGGGGCGATTCCAGAATCTCAGTCATCATCGCAAGGGACAGATATACCTTACAATTCAATCGAGAAGATAGGTTCCTTATAGATGACTATGATTCCAAGAATGTTCTTGCTTATAGATTGACAAAACCGTTTAAGTTGGGTGGAAGCTTTAATGGCAGCGGAGTTCTTAATTTAGTAATGCAAGAGTGTAATACAGAGGATACAGATAACTTTGATTTACACATTGCCAACTATTACAAATTCTTTCCGAAAGAATCAGTTTGTGGAGACGACCTGTGTCCATTGGACCGTGTTGACGCCAAAGTTGACAACCATGGAAAGAAGGTGTTGCTATAAATGCAGCTTGATGAATTTTTTGACTACAAGAATCAATTGATGGCCGACCTCACATCGTCAATGGAAATTGTTAGACTTCTTAACGACGAGTGCAGAGTGTGTAAGAATCCAGAGTCACTAATCTATAGCCAAATATTTCCATATGAATACATTCCCAACGCAGTTACCCATGGGCAGACATTCATTTGTTGTGATGTTGATATCCAGCGTTCGGTCAATAAGACTTATTGGTCGCCCATCCTTTATTTATGGGTGTTTACCCATAAAAGCAAACTTCGTCTTCCTGAAGGTGGTGTCAGGACAGATAAATTGTGTTCTGAGATATCTAAAAGAATCAATGGCAGTCGCTCATATGGGCTGGGTGAACTTGGACTTTACTCTGTTAAAAGGTTCGCTCCCATAACTGATTATCAAGGAAAGGTAATGCTGTTCCAAGCAAATGACTTTAACAGGCCCCATCCATCACATCATCCGATTCCATCAAATAGGAAAACTGGATAATGGCTACAAGAAACCTTTTATATAAAAGGGAATATCCAATAAACGAGTTTATTAGCGTTCAAATTCCAACAGTAGGAGAAATTCTCGAATGTGAAGATGAATACTACAGTCTCGTTTCAATGATAACCTCTATGCCAATAGATATGATGGTTCAATTGGATGATATCGGTATCGATTTCACAACAATCAATGAATATGATTTGTTCCTTATTTACTTCAACATCCTTAAAGAACAGAACACCTCATTGATATTTGGAGACCTAGACCTTTCTCAATTTCAGACAGCCATTAACAACCAAAATAGTAATATAATCCTCGTTAATCCACAAACCGGCGTAAGAATAGACCGTGAACTGCATCGTATGATTGCATCAGCATTGAGGAAAATACACCACCTAAAACAAGATAAAAGAAAGCCTGCAAACGGAGAAGCAAAAGATTATTTGATTGAGCGTGCTCGCACAAAAATGCGTCGGCAAAACAAACGAATTATGGACTCACAATTAGAAGAGTTGATAGTGGCGCTTGTTAATACCGAACAATACCCATATGGATTTGAGGGGACACGAGAACTCTCTATCTATCAGTTTAACGAATGCGTGTACCAGATTATCAAGAAAATAGACTATGACAACCGTATGCATGGAATATATGCTGGCACCTTGAGTGCCAAAGACCTAAGCCAGAATGACTTAAACTGGCTAACTCACAAATAGAGGAGGAATGAAAATGAACGTTAATGACCTCACAATTACTAGCCTAGAAACGATTGACGCATTTGACATCGTTACTGGCGCATACCTGTTTACACTGGACGAGCTGCAGAACACTACCATTGCACAGACTCAGGAAAAGACCGACATTACGGGCAAGCAGGGACGCAAGCTTTCTTCTCTGAAGAAGAATAAGTCTGTCACAATCAGTGGCAACAATGGTATCGTGTCTGGTGGGCTGCTTGAGCTGCAGACTGGCGGTAAGTTTGAGAATAAAGCTACCGAAGTTATGTGGACGGATTATCTGATTGTAAACGCAAACACTGCCACGACTGAATATACCGCTGTAGGTACTACCGGTAACGAGGTTGAGGCTGTACATATCAAGAACACCGACGGTACTCTCGGCGAGACTCTGACGCAGGACGCCACCGCTGGAAATGGCAAGTTTGCATATGACCCCGCCACTAAGACGCTTACCTTTGCCGAAGATGCAATTGCTGACGGCACCGAGATTATCGTGTTCTATAAGCGCAAGATTCAGGCTAGCGTCCTGAACAATATGAGCGACACCTATTCTGGTAAGTGCGCCCTGTATATTAACGCTACTTGTGAAGATAAGTGCGCGAACATTTATCGTATGCAGTTCTACATTCCAAAGGCAGACTTTAACGGCGACTTCAGCTTCGAGATGGGTGAAAATCAGACCGTCCATGCGTTTGAGGCTGAGTCTCTGGCGGGTGCTGGTTGCGGTTATCACAGCCAGAGCGGTCAGCTGTGGACTTATACTGTGTTCGGTGCAAATGCTGAGGACGTGGCGTAATCAGGAGGCTAATTATGGGTAAGGCTAAGCTTACTTGTCGCGTTTGTGGCAAGGAATATGAGCCATGCCGCACAGCTATTAAGAACCCGAACGTGTTTCATTGGCAGGAGGTGGCTTGCTCTCCGGAATGTGGGGCTAAGTATTTGCAACGGGTGAAAGATTCCCGTAAGAGTGCAGAGCCCATCAAAAAGAGCAAAGTGAAAAAGGCCGTTGAACATAATATTCAGGTTCCATCCGACAACAGCTATGCTGAAATCCAATCGGATTCAAGCGACATGGAAAATGAAACTCATCATAATGAGGTGTAAATGATAGGTGTAGAGCAATGGGAAGGCGGTATAGACTGCCTTCCCTTTTCTCTGTTAGGAGTAGAAATGAAAAGAAGTAAATTTAATGTTGACAAAGATAAAGAGAAACGAACATGCAACGATATTGTGTTTGATAGCCAACTTGAAATGAAATATTATCGTGATGTGCTTTGTCCCCTAGTGGAAAGCGGTCAAGTAAAAAATTTTGAGCTTCAAAAAAAATATGAATTGCAACCTAAGTTCATTCATGATAATAAAACAGTGCTACCTATCACATATGTTGCTGATTTTTATATAGAATACGCCAATGGAACAGTTGAGGTCATTGATATAAAAGGTATGCCGGACTCCGTTGCTCATCTAAAGCGGAAGATGTTCTGGTATTGTTATCCCGATATATCATACCGATGGATTGTATTCGTAAAAAAGTTCGGAGGGTGGATTACATATGAAGAAGCGAAACGACTTCGTGCCCACGAAAAAATGGTAAAGAAGAAAAAGGAGGTAAAAACCAATGGCTAAAGGACAAAAGAGGATTTCAGTTAATGCATTTGAGCAGGTAGCAAAACAAAACGTACTCCCAATTGTCACAAAACAGTGGTTTGGTAATGAGTTAGTAATTAAGCCTACGCTCTCACTCACTGAGATGCTGCAATTCGTGAATGATGTAGTTACAAGTTGCTTCAATGACCAGGGCGACTATATGCCAGAGATTTTGGACTTTGCAATGGGTAGTAATATTCTTGAAAAATATGCAAACTTCACTTTGCCCAAAAGCTTAGAGAGTCGTTATGAGATGATATATAACACTGACGCAGTGGATACGGTATGTTCAAATATAAACCAAGAGCAATTCAAAGACATCTATTCTGCTATTAAGAGGAAGATTGAGTACCAATGTGACTCAAATTCAAATTTTATTAGGACTAGCTTTGAGAAAATATTAAACAGCATTGGCGCAATCCAAGAAAAGGCCGACACCATTTTTGACGGAGTTGAGTCGGATGACGTAGAGAGATTGGTACAAACTCTTGGCAACACAGATGAATTAAGCGCAAATAAGATTGTAGAAGCTTATCTTAGTCAAACCCATCAAGAAAGCACAAATGGGGATGAATAATGCCAGCAATAAATATAGGCTCTATCATGAACAAGGTAAAAGCATTTAGTGTTTCTTCCAGAGGCAAAAAGCAGATGGACGAATGCATTAAAAAATATGCTTTGTCAGGAAGGGATGTAACTGCTGGTGGTACCAAGCTGACTACAGAATCTTCTATGTACGAAGCGGTTGCCAAACTAAAAGAGATGTTGATTGCTGCAGCGCAAAGCGCTGGCCTGCCAGAATCTGTAATGTCACATATCAATAGCATTGAATCATCAGATATAGTGAGATTGCCAAATGGCGCATGTGAAATATACCTTTACTTCGGGGGAGATTTGCACAGGGATTCTCTTTATTCAGATGGATATGACGGAGTGCAAAATATTGTTGCTGTTCTCAATAACGGATACCACGCTAGAGATTACGTTTATGGCAATTGGGATTCACACTCTCATATCGGTGAATCAGTGTTTGGTGGCGACGGAACAGATTCGTCAACATTCATACGTAGCAGGAAGGATAGAGATGGGCTTCATTTCATTCAGCAGGCAATTATAGACTTTAACGGTAACTATGGTGCCGACTACAACGTAACGGCTACTGCTGGAGAAGATTACAACTGATATTTAACATAAATGCTTGGCGCAAAGCCAAGCATTTTCTTCATTTTATGGGCAAAGGGCGGTGATAAAACGATGGCAAGTCCAGATATTCAATTACTATTTGGTGTGTTGGGCGGTGGTTCTCTAAGCGGAGAGAGCGGTAGTCAAATCAAAAGTGAGTTATCGCAAATAGTCTCGGGTCTAAATCAAAATCCATTAAAGGTTAGGATTGGACTTGAAACCAAAGAAACTCAAAAACTTTGGAGCGAGCAACTTAGGAGCAAGCTAAAATCGCTAAATGATAATGGGAATTTCACTGTTAAGGTATCAAAGATTGATTGTAGTGCTGCTATCGCTGACTTCAAAAGACAGTTGAGCGCCGTCGTCAATAGTGTAAGTCTCGAAAGCGGAATGTCAATTACACTGGACTCTAAAGATATAGGCAATATAGCTTCTAGCGCAAAGGGCGTTGAAAATGCTGCTAAAGGAGCAAAAAAAGAGTTCTCTGAACTAAACGCTATAATCAAGGAAATCAATCTTACAAATAACAAGATTGGCTCTGCTTATGCTTCTGCTAGCGCTAAGTTAGTTAATCCAGAGGATGTAAGTCAGGCAGAGGAGCTACGCAGCAAATACCTTGAACTAGAGCAGGCAACTGATGCATTAAGGGCTAAGCGTGGCTCAGCATCACAGGAAGATATAGATAATATTTATCGTTTGCAAACTGAAATGCGCAATCTGATTTCAGTAACTAAAGAACGAAAGACTGCTTCTGAGGCCGCTGCCAAGAGTGAAAAGGAAACTAACAAGGAACAGATGGCCACGGTTCAAGAGGTAATCAGCGCATACGAACGCCTAAATAAATATCTTACAATGAATCCGCGTGCCGCTGAGACTAGCCAAGGAAAGCAGTTGGCATATATTCGTGACCAGATGAAGGGCGCAATAGATGCTGTCGGAAGCTTAGGCGATAATGTATCCACGATGGATAAGGGTACATTCCGAAAAATGAGTGCAGATGCCAAAGAGTTACAGCTAAACCTAAAAAGCACTGGAAAAGAGGGAAAAACATTAGCAGATATCATTTCCGGTGCATATGAAAAATTCGGTGGCTGGATGTTGATAACCAGGAGTATGATGGCCGCAATTCAATCTGTTAAGCAAATGGTGACCAGTGTCAGAGAAATTGACACCGCTATGACAGAGTTGAAAAAGGTAACTTCTGAAACCGATGCTGTATACACCCAATTCCTTACTAACGCAGCAACTCGTGCGACACAACTCGGTTCTAGCATTTCGGATGTTGTAACTGCTAGCGCAGATTTTGCGCGTCTAGGGTATGGCATTGAAGATGCTTCGATGCTAGCAGATGCTGCTATCATGTATAAGAACGTTGGAGACGGTATCGAAAATATATCTGTAGCTTCTGAAAGTATTATCTCAACAATGAAAGCGTTCGGCATTGAAGCATCAGATGCAATGCTTATTGTTGATAAATTCAACGAAACTGGCAATAATTTTGCCATTTCGTCAAAGGGTGTTGGCGATGCTTTAGTTCGTTCTGCTGCGGCCCTATCCGCTGCTGGTAATGGCCTTGACGAAAGCATAGCGCTAATAACTGCTGCAAACAATGTAGTGCAAGACCCAGACAAAGTTGGCAACGCACTTAAGACTGTTTCGATGTATTTACGTGCTGCAAAGACCGAGGCAGAAGAAGCTGGCGAAAGTACAGACGGCATGGCAGTTAGTGTCTCAAAATTACGTGATGAAATACTAGCTCTTACCAACGGTAAGGTAGATATACAGCTTGACGAGAATACTTTCAAAAGCACCACACAGATTCTTCGTGAACTATCAGGGGTTTGGAATGAGCTAACTGATATTACGCAGGCAAATATTCTTGAGAAAATTGGCGGGAAAAGGAACAGTAATGTTGTTGTTTCACTGCTTGACAATTTTGATACTGTAGAGGATGTGTTAGCTTCATCTGCCAATGCTGCAGGTTCAGCTCTGGCGGAGAACGAGAAATATCTAGAATCTATTGAAGGAAAAATTTCTCAGTTCCAGGCAGCTTTCGAAAATCTTTCCACCATTACAATAAATAGTGATTCTGTAAAAAATATCGTTGATTTGGGAACTGGTGCTATTAACGTGCTCTTGGGTATCATTGAAAAATTCGGTGGCGTAGCCACTGCAAGCGGCTTAGTTGCCGCTGCTTTGTCCACTCAAAATATCGGCTGGGTGAAAGTTACAAAGACATCTGATGCCGCTGGGAAGACTATAACGGGATTAACAACAATTTTTGGACAAACCGGTAATATCATTAAGAATGACAAAAGATTGCTTGATGAATATAACTCAAAGGTTGACGCTTTAGCCGAAGGATTTAATGATACTAAGGGCAAAACGGCGATATGGAATGATACAATCGCAAAAGGAAGCTCCGCACTAAAGAACTCAATCAAGGTTACTGATACGGCTAAGGTATCATCGGAACAGTATGGCGCAGCGTTGACCCAGACCACCGCTAAGACTGTTGCAATGAATATTGCCTCAAAAGCCGCAGCAGTTGGATTGCGATTAGTAGCTACGGCGGCAAATATGCTTCTATCTATGGCAATAGGCGCTGCAATATCTCTTGTGGTAAATGCTTTAAGTGATTTGATTAACAAATCAAAAGAGGCTCGTGAAGCTGCCAGAGAAAGTGCAGAGGAGTATAAATCTAACATTGCTACGCTAGATGAGTATCGTCAAAAAATTGCTGAACTCAAACAGTCACTAAAAAACGGTAACCTTTCTGAGGAAGAAGCTTATAATGTCCGAAAGGAATTGCTATCAATCCAAGATGAAATAGTTGCTGCATACGGAGAAGAAGCTGGCGCTATCGATTTGGTTCGGATGAGTGCAGAAGATGCTTCCAACGCTATTGATGGAATATCAAAATCATTTGCAAATTCAAATCTGACTCAGAATGCTTCTGCCATAAAAGAAGCCGTATCAAAAATGGAAGAAGTCAAGTCCTATCGACTAAACCTTGGCCTTTCAAATGACGACAGATTTTCCGGTGAAATTGAACGTATCATTTCTAAGTACCAAAATGCCTCAATTCTAAAGTATGGGCCAAAAGGATATCAGGGAGAAGCTCCTTGGATTGATATTGTGGTTGAAGCTGATGCTCGGCAGGCTGAGGAAACAATTGTTGGATTGGCAGCAGACTTCCGCGAGTTGGGGAAAGAGTGGAATGATACTTTAGGAACAGATATTTCTTTCTCTGCAGAATTCGAAAATCAGTTATCTGAAATAGAAAGTGTAATTGATGAATATGGTGAAATCTATGACCAGCAAATCATATGGAAAATTGCCGTAGAGCCTGATTACAGCTCTATAATGAATTCCATTAAAGATGCAAAGTCTCAGCTGACTGATGCTATAGCAAGTGGAGATGACGAAGCTGCTAAGGCTGCATATGGTCTAATCTCTACTATACGCGACAATATTGCTTCGCAGGATTTTTCAAATGACCCCGGTATAGAGAGCTATTTGACAAATCTACTCAATGAAATTGAAGACATATCTCCTGGGTTAAAAATTAAGGTTGACCTTGAAACAGACTTAAAAAGTGACTCCACACTTAGGGACAGAATCAATAATCTGCTGAAACCTCTACTAGAAGACGATGGCACACTTGATGTACATAAAGTCCTAAACGTAGGGATTGACTATGAGCACGGAGCAGATTTGCCATTTGGCCCACAACCGAGTCCACTGCAAAGAGTCTACACCGAGGACCAGCAGGCATATCGCGGACTTATTGATATGGCCTCGCAGTATGGTGTTTCCGTTGAGCAGTTAGTCGGTGCGCTAGAGGAGTTAGGCATAGTTCAAACTACTACGCTTGAAGAAGGGACATCGGAAGCTGTTGAATTCTCAAGCGTTTTCTCAGAAGAACTATCTAAGAGCGTAGATGGCGTACAAACAAATATCAAAACACTTGGGGACGCTTTGGCTAAGTTAGGCGAGGGTACTCTGGAGGCAACTGATGTTATCGACCTGATTCAGCAGTTCCCCGAACTTGCGGAGTATGTTGATTTAACGGCGGAGGGTTTTGGTAATTTGGATGATGGACTTCGCAAGGTAATTGCGGACTCCCCCACCGAACTGATAGAAACGCTCCAGGGTCTTAAAGAAACGAATAACCTGACCGAGGAAGCTGCCAATCAAATTGATGTTTTGTGTGATGCAATTGAGTCCATGCCGGACGCAGCCATTAAAGACATCTCTGGAGAGTTCGGACTTGTTGCTGAAGCAATCAACAATGCCAACAAAGCACTAAGCGATTTGGACAAGGCTCTTGCGGCAGACGATTATGATGCTGGATATGACGCTCGTGTTAAGCATCTGGAGAGTTTCAAGGAAACTATAGATAGTGGCGAATTTGGAAGCAAGGCATTCAGCGCATATAAGGACTACTATGGTCTAGTCGGTCTGTCATCTGACGAAGTGCGTGAGTGGGTCGCTCAAAATGAAAAGTACCTCACAGAAGGCCAGGAGGGTATCGCCCGATTCTTGGATACCGTGTCTGAGCTGGGTTCCGCTGGGGGCGCTCTGGATGGAATAGCCTCATATGAAGACGGTGTGTTTTCATATGACATAACCAAACTGGGCGAGTTTGCGGATGCCCTTGGTTGGTCTGAAGAGATGCTCCAGGACTTTATCAATAAGTACCGAATGTACTCTGAAGACTTTCTTACCAGAGATGTCCAAGATAACCTGGCAGAGTTTACTCAAACTGGGCTAATATTCGAGGTTGACGAAAGCTCTTTCGCGTCCATGAGCAAGCTACAAGAATACACTCATTTGTCCAAAGAAGAGGTTACAGAGCTAATTGATGAAATCAATAAGCTCAAGTCCGAAAATGGAGAGGCCGGAATCAAGCTGATTGACGATTCTGCGCTTAAAGAGTGGGAGGGTTGGCAACAAGGAGAGCTATTTAGTGGTGAGCAGCTAACCTCGCTAAAAGAAGCCACTACTATGCTGGGGCTTACTATGGACGAAATACGTGAGCTACAAAACAGCAGTGGTGCATTTGATGATGTCATGGCACCGCTACTCGAAGGTATCGGGTGGACAAGCGAAGAGATTGATAACCTTCGAACAAAAATGTATGGTGCTCCATGGACAATCAAAGCGATTGTTGAGGGCGTCGAAAGTGATAGCTTGACACAAATTGTTGACAATCTTGAGAGCTTAGACATCCCTATTGAGTTGAACGCAGATGGAGCGCTTGTTATAACTCAAGACTTGCTGGATAGGCTATCTTCTGCTGGGGCAACCGCACAAGAAGTAGAAAGCATTGTAACTGGGTTGGCAAACCGTGATGACGTTGTCATAAAGGCAGGATTGAAAATAGACGGTGAGTCTGTTGATGAGGCAATCAAGAAGAAAACATCGGATTCAAACAATGTAGAAGTGTCTGTAAAGATGAATGTTGACGATGAGGATATTATCGCGACAGTTACAACCACCGTTGAAGAGGTCGAGAAGATACTTGGAGATGGTTGGGAGACACAGCTTGATTGTGATAGCAAGCAGGCAGAGAACAACATTTCAACCGTTGGGAAACTTTTGAAGGGGTTGCCCAAAAACACCACCGTATCTGTGCATGGGCGCACTAGCGCGGTTACTAATGAGCTTCAATCTGTATTAAGCTATCTGCAGCGAATTGAGAATAACAAAAACAAAACGGTTACTATTACATATAGGACTGTAGGTGTACCAAGTAGCAGCAGGGTAGCACACAACGCAACTGGAACGCCTCATGCCAAAGCGGGTTTGTCATTGCTTGGCGACGAATACTCACCCAGTGGAAAGCCAAAGCCCGAGCTAGTGGTGGCTGGAGAATACGCCTATCTGGCTGGTAAAGACGGGCCGACTCTTGGATATCTAAATGAAGGAGATATTGTCTATTCATACAAAGATACAAAACGTATTTTGGGCAATGCGATTCCAGCATTTGCTGGTGGCACAAACTCCTTAGGCTCTGGGTACAAGCCATATTCACCTGGCTCAGGAACGACCAACAGCGGCTCCTCAAGCACACCCTCTTCTAACAGTGGCAAATCATCTCTTAAAGTTAAGGCCACACTAGACGATTCGGATTTAGAAGAGAAACTCAAGGACACTCTCGATAAACTCAAAAAAGAGATAGATGATATTATCGGGAATTTTGAGCATTCTATCTTTCTCATGGAAAAGAAAGGCGCGAAGTCTTCGGATATCATTGCCGTATATCGCAAAATGCAAGAGGCTGTTCATGCTCAGGCAGAAAAGTACCGCGCTCTTGGATTAAAAGATAATTCGGATTACATCCAGGCTCTGCAGAAACAGTGGTGGGAGTACCAGGATAGTATACAAGAAGTTATTATCGCCGACTATGAAAAATCAGTTAGCGAACGTGAGAACGCAATCACATTAACTGAAAACTGGTTGGAAAATGCTATAGGAGAGCATAATCCTGGCAAAGTTGAAAAGTATGCAAATGATATTGTTGCATACTACAAGACGATGCAAGATATTATTCACCAACAGGCTGAGTATTATCGCTCAAAAGGGTATGATGACACGAGTGATGAGGTAAGCAGATTGAGCGACCTCTGGTGGGAGTATGCGAATAACATAAAAGAGGTCAAACAACGTGTAGTTGATAATCTGTTGGACATGGTCACAGAGGCAAGTGCTGCTGTTGATGAAATCCAAAATGTGTTTGACACACTTCAAGCCGCTGCGGATGAGTACGAAAAGAACGGCGGATTCATATCGGTTGATTCGTTCCAAAAATTGGTTGAGCTGGGCCCTGAATACATGCAATACTTGCGTGACGAGAATGGGCTTCTTGTAATCAACGCTGAGAATATCAACAAGGTAATTGCAGCAAAGACACAGCAGCTCGCTGTACAAAGCGCAATGAACTATGTCGAGAGATTGCGTTTGGCTATGGAAAATGATTCAATCGAGGACTTAAATCAGCTCCTGTTCGCAACAACCGATGCGACAAATGCAACTTGGGGACTTGTGTACGCCAATTTGGCTTTGTTGGGGCTTGATAAAGACCAATATGAGGCCGCGTTGCATAATATCAACGCTTATAGAAGCATGGCCGATAATGCGTGCGAAAGCATTGGAAAAGTAACTGGTGCTGCTGAAGATGCAAATAAAAAGATGAAAAGCGGCGTAGATGACATACTTAAATATGTTATGGACATGCTGAAACATCGTATTCAAGAACAAATTAACGCTCTCGAAGAAATGAAAGATAATTATTCTGATATTATAAAGCTTCGTAAGGAAGCACTACGTGCGGCAAAAGAGGAGGCCGAATATCAGGATGGCGTTGCCGACAAAGTTAAGCAAATAGCCAAGTTGCAAGAGCGCATCAACGCCTTGTCGCTCGATGATAGCCGCGAGGCACAGGCGGAGAAAATCAAGTTACAAGAAGAGCTCGTTGGGGTTCAGAAAGAGCTCGGCGACACGCAGGGCGACCATGCATTGGAAACACAAGAAAAAGTTCTTGATGAGATGGAGGATTCCTATCACGCTGAAAAAGATAAAGAAATCCAAATTCTTGAGGAAAGCATCTCTTCGTATCAAAAGCTTTATGATATGGCAATCCAGTATATTGAAACACACTGGGATACTCTTTATCAGGAACTGATTCAGTGGAATACCCAATATGGTTCAGTGCTGAATTCAGAAGTCACCAGTGCATGGGAAAATGCTTTGCTAGCAGCACAAAAATATGGAAGCTATGTCAATGCACTAAAGAACCTCACATCTGATTCATTAACATCCGGGGGAGGCGGAGGTTCTGACGGCTCCGGTAGTGGTAGTGGTGGAGGTGATGACAAGCCCAATACAATTGTTGGAGAGCCGAATTATGACAATACTTCTACAGAAGAAGAACAAATTCATGCCATTATAGCGCGAATGTATGCTAACGGCCAAGCATGGGGAACGGCCAGCAAGCAAAAAAAGATTGAATTACATCAAGAAAATGTGGATTTAGCAAAGCTATTAAAGCCACTCGGCATAACTGCAGTTACTGACGGTGCAACATGGTTTATAGATAAAATTGGTGGACCACTTCTCTTTGATGTTTACAAAAAATACAGGTATCTTCAAGGTAACAAATATCACAGTGGCGGTATTGTTGGCGACACCCCTTCACTCAAACAAAATGAAGTGCTGGCACTTCTTGAAAAGGGGGAAATTGTACTAAATAAGCAAAAAGAACAAGGGCTTTACCGACTTATTGATTTTACAAGCGCAGTTTCTGAGAAGCTAAAAAATGCCATGAGTAATTCAATAAATTCAAACATGCTGGGACTTGTCCAAAATAATATATCTGAGTTGCGTAGCAAGCTTCCAAACACCACTATAAGAAACCAAAGCGAAGCTGTTCGTTTCGGCGATGTGTACATATATGGAGCCAATGAGCAGACAGTTGAGAAGCATCGCGAAATCAATAGACAATTTGCCAATAAAGTACTGAATCAATTAAGAATTTCCAAACGTTAAACGGGGAGGGTAAACCCTCCCTCATTCTATTTTTATTAGGAGGTGGTAAGTTGTTCAACAGCTATGAATTTACTTTTAATGGTGAATCATCTTTAAGCTATGGTCTTATGCTATATGATTTTGGAGACCGTACTCAAGAGGAAGTTGGATTTGGGAACAAAGGCTCAATTGTTGAAACGAGAACGAACAACCGAATCCAACCTCTGCATTTTGGCGTTAACTATCATAAGACACCACTTCAGTTCAAGTTAGTATTTGGTACAGACAGGGCTCTGGACAGGTATGAGTTGGAAGATATCAGCTTATGGCTGACTGGGCACCAAGACTATAAGTGGCTTACCATCGACCAGCCCGACTTGGAAATGGTACAGTTTAGATGTCTAATTACAGAGCTTACACCCATCATACATGGGTGGTTACCGGTCGCTTTCGAGGCACTGGTTGTATGTGATTGTCCTTATGCTTACGGGGCAGAGTTCAGTTACTCGTACACAATTAAAGGAACAGCCGATATTCTATTTAGAAATGAAAGCTCCGTTAGAGAATTCATTCGACCACACCTTATATTTTCATCCGCGTCTGGCAGCAAAAAGTTTAGCATCATTAACCATGACGATAACGACAGAGAGTTTCGTTTAGATGAACTACCAGCTGCAAATACAAGGATTGATATAGACAATAACAACGGTATCATACGAGAGGAAATATCTGGTTATAACTTATATAAAGGTTTTAATCTTAACTTTTTCAGATTAGTCCATGGTGATAATAATCTTTCAGTTTCGGGAAATGGGACTTTGACTATTACTGGAAGATTTTTGCACAATGTCGCGGCATAAGGGGGTTAGTATGTATCTTGACTATTCAAAGCTAGAGTTTGATGCAGATGGGTTCCCCGAAACGCCAGACCTTCTCTTAACTACGCTGGGCGAGGATATAATTGGAACAATACCAGGAGTTCACAACTTACGGTTAAACATCAAATTCTCTGAGCCGAGCGAAATTTCCTTTGATATCCCAGCAGTTATTGATGGAGAGCCCAATTGGATTTATGACATAATTACGGGACATATGCTTATATATACAAAGCATTATGGAATATACAATATTTCAAACCCAAGCACGGAAGCAGATGGGATTTCTGAGATAAAACATATAGAAGGATACTCAATTGAAAAGACACTAGAGTCAAAAAAGTTCTTCTTAGAAGAAGGAACGTATAAGTTCTATGACCAAACTAACCCACGAAATCCCAACACAGTAATGGGCCGAATGTTAGAGATTGCACATACCTGGAACGCGGGATATGTTTCTCCGTCGATAGCACAAAAATACAGGACATTCGACCAGTTTGATGACTATCTGCTGCCATTTATATATAATACTGCTCCACAAAAATATCGGTGCGTATTCGTATTTGAGCCATATGAAAAGACAATAAATGTCTATGATGCAGATGAGGAAAGACCGTGCTTGCCAATATATCTGGATTTTGACAATCTTCTTGATTCGGTTGAGATAGAAGAGCTTAGTAATGAAATGGCTACAGCGATTCGACCATATGGAGCAGACGAGTTAGACATCCGAGAAGTTAATCCATTAGGCACAAACTGGATATATGACATAGGATACTTTATTGCAAAGGGCGATATTCCATCCTCTCTTGCCGACAAATGGACATATTGGCAACAAACTGTCATTAACAATATCCCGTACTACGAGGCCCTCTCTGCATTGAGAGCATCTACAACCACTAAGCTACTCACTGCCCAAGCCGAGCTAACGGAGTTGAAGGGCGAACTCGAAACCCTAACTGGACAGCAAAGTGTAACAATTCAAGCTTTGGCGATGGAAACAACTGACTCTGGTAAAAATACACAACAGAGTTTACTTTCGGACATCAATGCAAAGATAAGCGTTAAGAAGTCAGAAATAACTCAGAAAGAACATGAAGTTTCAAATTTGCAGAACGATATAGATGGGACAAACCCAAATTCTGCTGCTGGCAAAATAGCAGAGATTGTAAATCGCCTTGACATAAAAAAGTTTTTTACTGAAGAAGAGTATAGGATTGTATCTAGCTTTTTTATAGAACAAGATGTTACTGAAGATACATTCGTCGCCACAGATATTGATGTGTCGGTGTCTGGGAGCAACTATTCACTTTCAAATGCGACAGTTGAAATAGTTGGTTCGTCAATATCTCGAGTTGATTTGGGTAAAGAATTTGGAAAAACAATGTATGTTATTGCCAGTGGAAGTTTTAATCTGTCTGGAAGCCACAGTCTAAGCTGTGATATAATTCGTGGGACAATCGAAGTTTCATCCAATAACGATTGTATTCTAAGTATATATGCTGGAACAATATGTGTCAATAGCGCTACCTCACCAAGCGGTCTAATTACAATTGCTGGAACTATATCGGGGCTTACAAGTGATATACGTCCTATAACGATAGATGAAGTCACTACTTACGAAGGTTCCTCGGTACAATTCAGCATAGCGCCTGGAACAATGTATTTGACTGCAAACATAAGCGATTATCAGCGCTATTCGGTAAAAAAAGAGCTGTACGATTACGCTGTTGGAGTTCTAGCTGACCTATCTGTCCCAACATATGAGTTTAGCGTAAATTCTGGTAATTTCATTTTTGAGAAGGAGTTCAAACCTTTTAGGGACAGACTGGAGCTTGGTAAGGGCGTGTATCTAAACATCGGTAGTAAGCAACTCATTACTCCGTACATTATCGAAATAGAACTTGACTTTGAAGACCGCAGCGATTTTTCAATAGTGTTTTCAAATCGGTTCAAGAGACATGATAATGTTAACACTCTTAAAGACATGTTAGAGAAAACATACTCTTCTAGTCGTAACTTCGATGCTAGTAAGTACCTATATAACCAGGTATCAAATCAGGCAACTCAAGTTTCGCAGTTTATGAACAATTCACTCAAAGCTGCCGTCAACACTATCATTGGTGCTACAAATCAAAGTGTAATCATAGATGGCGCAGGCATTCATATTGGGGGTGACTCCCCCTGTCAGATACGGATTGTGAATAGCATGATTGCGATTAGTGATGACGGTTGGGAAACAGCAAAGCTTGCAATTGGATTGTTTTCTTCTGACGAAGTTGGAACATACTTCGGAGTAAACGCCGATGTAATTGGAGGCAAACTAATTGTTGGAAATAATCTTATAATTGAGAACGCTACTGATGACGGAGTTATGCAGTTCAAGGTTGATTCAAGCGGTGCATGGCTAAACAACTCGACGTTTGTCCTACAAAAAGATTATGGTGGAAAAATTATTATTGACCCCGAATATGGGATAGTCGCTGGTACAGGAAACTTATATTCAACAAGCGGGACTACGGTCTACCCATCTTTTATTGGAAACAATGGTGCGATAACATTTGATAGCGAGGGGTTCCCAAAGAATGCAAATTTCTATCTGGATATTCAAAATGGGAATGCATATTTCCGTGGTAAATTGCGTGCAATATCTGGCGAAATCGGGGGATTCACTATCGAAAAAGACTACCTTCGCTCTGGTAGCGGAGGTAACTTTGTTGCACTAAATGGTAGTGGCACAAATACCTACTCGCAATATGCCATTTGGGTTGGAGCTAATAGCCCATCTTCTGCCCCATTCTGGGTTAAGAAAAATGGCGATGTAAGTATAAGAAATGGCTATTTCACTGGTAAACTATACGCACCATATTTAAGTGGTGACCTCTCCCCTGACCCCGATAATCCTGTAGACAGTTGGTTAAAGGGGTGTGGCATCAACGTTGGAGGTAATTACAAAAACGGCAAAGGAAACTTCTATGTTGACCCGGACGGAAATGTCACAATGCAAGGCAGTATAAACCTATCGAATGGTAGTATCACTTGGGGAAGTGCCAATAGCCCTGTATTGGCACTCTATGCGCGTTCATATCTATCCAAACCCACTAGTCGATACCCACAATACCCCGCCCACAGTACTACGTCGTGGCATCAAACATTAAATCTATATGACCTATATGCCTCCTACTCATATGATGGTGGTCAGACATGGACAACGGGAATAAAGATTCGCGGAGAAGATGGTGTTAACGGTAAGGACGGCAAGGATGGTTCTGACGCAACTGTCAATGAGCGGAATGTCTTTAACGTGCTTACAAATGGCGGTACTAAATTCGGCATATTCGGTAACTCAACGTCAAACAGCTTGTATATCAATGCCAATTTTATTAAGACAGGTACCCTAGATGCAAATCTAATTGAATTATCCTGCGGGTATGGCGGTTTTTGCAAAGGTTATGGCTCTACGGGAACAGCAACAACATATGGGGCAATGATGTATGGAAGTAATGGAAAGGATAATTATCCTTATTTCATTGTCACTAATGCAGGATGCTGTATGAATTCCGGTCGGCTATCATTCTATATTACTCGTAATATGATTCATGCAACAGAGGCAATTTCTATTGGTTCTGACTGCAGGATTAAAAAGGATATCGACTACGATTTAAGTAAGTTCAAAGACTTTTTCTACCATCTTAAACCGTCATCGTATCAGTATAAACAAGGTACATCCGGTCGCGTTCATACCGGATTCATCGCTCAGGATGTAGAAAATGCCCTTGAAAATGCAGGTCTATCCACACAAGATTTCGCTGGTCTTACAATTGAACCCGTGGAAGAAATTATGGAAGATGGAATAAGTGATTATCGATACAGTTTGCGATATGAAGAGTTCATTTCCCTAAATACATATATGATTCAAGAGCTTAATCGAAAAATTCAAGAACTTGAATTGAAGATAAAAAAATTAAGTAGAGGAGTTTGAATATGAAAGAAACCGTTATGCAAATGCTTGGAGCTGTGCTAAATGCTCTGAATGAGATTAGTGTTAATGGCAAGGCCAACCTTACCAATTTAGCTGGTAGTATTGCTACGCTTGAGGACATAGCAACTACGCTTAACAAATGCTCGCTAGAGGATGATAACTCTGAAAAGTAAGGAGGTGTATCATGCTCACAGACTACAGCCCATATCAACTTCCCACAATTGACTTTGTTGGAGGCGAAACACAAGACCTTGCAATTAGTGTGTATTTCTATAAGAACAAGAAGCCATACAGCCTGAGTGGGTGTACTTCTAGCTTTTCAATAGTTAGTTTACGGAACAAGACCGGCGTACCTATACTCACAAAGCCTATGGGGGTAAGCTTCAGTAATGATGGCTCCATAAACAATGTATTGACTGTAACTCTCGAACCATCAGAGACTGTGCATTTGGCTGGTAAATATATCTATCAGATTCAGATAAAGGATATTGATGGAGATGTTGAAATACCGAAGCAAGGCTTGCTTTACATCACAAACAATATAGACAAAAGCTTCATCAAGTAACCTGTACAGCTGCTCACGCAGCTGGCTTTATTTTTGTTTAAATGGAGGATGACATATGAATACTACATACTTTCTTAACCTAGTATCTGGCAATCTATTTGGCACTCAGAAGACTCCCACAGTACCCTCCAAGTATTATATTGGTCTAAGTTCTACCACACCCAACCTGGATGGCACTGGTGTAAATGAGCCTTCTACTGATGCTGGATATTCACGTAAGGAGCTCAACTCGCTAACCACCCCTACAGACGGAACCGTCACCAATGAGCTTGCAATCAACTTTGATGAAAGCACCGCTGATTGGGGAACTATTACGCACTACGTTATTTACGATTCGGATGCTATCGATAGCGGAAACTTGCTAATGTTCGGCGAGCTGTCTACGCCACGCAGAGTCGAAACAGCAACGATTATGACAATTAAGGAAGGATATCTGAAGTTAGCCGCACAGAATCCACAGTAATAGGTAAGGAGTTGAGTCGCATATGGCAAAAGAGTTTGATATCTATCTTAGCCGACGCCTTACTGAGTGCGACATCATAGTTTACTCTATCCCATACAGAGATGGACTTACTGTTATGGAGCGTCTGATTTTGCAAACTTGTCTGGAGAGCTACACTCTGCAGAAATTCATTGCTATAGAATCAGGGTCCGAATTGACAGCACATATTGATGAGATGATAAAGACATGTTATGAAAAGTTGAATAATCCTACTGTCATTGATACAAGTGCTGACTTTGAAGTACACTATGCACTCAATCCTGTACCATCAAACATAGTCATTCAGGCAGACATATCACAGACTCTATGCAATACATTTGCCGCTGCTCAAAATATCTTGGAGTTATATGCAAGCCCTATTCTGGCTCAAACGAAAAAATCTTTTGGGCGCGGATATTCAAATATCGAATTATCTTCAGAGCTAAAGAATTCATTGAAGAATGCCATTGAGAAAGCACACTCCCAGGTCGAGACAGGAACACGACTAGACGGAATAAAGAAACTAGGTGTTCTACATGTACCTGGTTCTATTCAGACCGAAACAGTACTAACGGATTTGTTGTATCGAGTATATACCATGGCATCTGGAGCCATATCGCTTGCTGCTGAAACCTTAAAAACAGAAATCCACTTTTCTTTAGGTAGCGGTTCATCGCAGCTGGAAACCATAGATGTTTTAGTTGGAGAACAAATTAAAAAGCAGGAGTCTGTTAAGGCTTGCTTAGGTCTATTATCTGAGCTATCAGAACTATTGTTGCTCTGTATAAATCCAGAAATAGGCTCCTTCGAACTGGTAGCAAATGCCACAGCTATCGTAAAGCGCCACCGTTTGCTTACTGAGATGGATTTAGATAAGATTTCAATATATAACGATACGCCTTTAGACGAAGTTGACTATGTTATTCTGCAAGGCTAGGAGGTGATTATATGATGTACATTAAGCTAGATGAAGATATGTGTTTGTCAATTACACGAAACGAGCCAATTTATCGCGGAGATATAATGAACAAACAAATAATCTATCTGATTCCACTAAAGGTCGGAGAGGTAGATATGATGACCGCTACAGTATATTTGAGCTATATTCGCGCTGATGGTACGGCGGATATCACCTTGCTTAAAAGGCTAGATGATAAATATAACGAAAGGTATCTTCAATACACGTTGCCCATCACGGCAACTTTGACTAGATATGCAGGAGAGATTTGTACTTGGATACAGATTTATGCTGGACCGCCTCATCATCCAATCATTGCAAAGAGTAGCGAATGTATGATGCAAGTTATAGCTTCTAAGAATATGGATGAGTATATCAGCGACCGCAACTTGAGCATTATCTACGCCATGCAGCGTCATATGGAAGATAAAATCGAGAAAGCTGAACGACTGCTCAGTGAGCGAATTGACGCTAAAGCAGACAACCTCATCTTCGACGAAGAGACTAGCACCATTCAGTTAGTTACTACCACTATTACTGTGGATGAGAATGGTGAAGATGTCATCCAGCAGACTCCTCTCGGAGAGCCAATATTTGTTCGTGCGGATAATGCTGCGGCAATCATCAATGCTGAAATCAATGAAGATGGTGAACTCCTTATCTTCTTTGAAGATGAAACAACGACAAATCTTGGAAAGGTTGTCGGTGAAGACGGAGCAGTATATGTTCCTCACGTTGATGACCACAGGATTCTTTCCTTCACAGTTGAAAGTTCTCCTGGAGATATTCCTGAACCGGTTGACCTCAATCCGAATGATGAATGGGGTGCTGTCGAAGGTGAGGGTGCTGCATCCGGGTATGTGTGGGAAGAAATGTAATTGTCATGAGCACACTCTGTGTGTATCATAGATAAAATATTTATAAGGAGGTTCTACTATGGCAAACAATGTAATATTTAAGGTCGGTACTCTGGAGCAGTATAACGCGCTGGCGGTCAAAGACCCCAACACTCTTTACTGGCTGCATGATGTTCTGGAGCTGCGTAAGGGCGAGGAGCTGTATGGTAAGGGCGCAAATGCTACCACCCTGGCATCTGGCCTGATGTCCGCTGAGGACAAGACCAAGCTGGACAATCTTGCTAGTGGTGGCGCAATTGGTCTGACCGCTGTTGATGGCTCTGTCGTTATTGCCTCTGGTGAGGATGGTATGACTATCGGAGTAAAGGTCTCCGAAAAAGAAGGTAACGCTCTTACCGTTGAGGAAGATGGCCTGTTCGTTCCCAGCGCAAATGTTTCTAATGCTCCCGAGTATAGCATTGAGAAGGCCGATGAGGCTACAGAGGGCTTCGCTGCCACCTATAAGCTGAAGAAGGTGGATGGTGAAACTACTACTTATGCTGGAGATGTAATCAACATTCCCAAGGATTTGGTGCTCCAGAGTGGTGACACCAAAACCGTTGAGGTTGCAGATACTCCGTATGAGGGCGCTGAAGTTGGCGACCCTTATATCGACCTAGTTCTGAATGACCCCGATAGCACTCATATCTACATCCCAGTTAAGGTTGCTTTCGGCGAGAGCGGGCAGATTGTTTGGGAGGAAATGTAATTTCTCTTGAGACACCCAACAACCAGATACTAAATTAAACGGATTCCCACCCTGTGAGGTTTGCTTGCAGGGTGGGTCTTTATGTAAAGGAGAAAAGTTATGGCTAATGTTGATTTCAAAAGAGGTCTTCTTGCAAATTTGCCTGCGGCTATTACTGACGGCACAATTTATGTAACTACTGATGAGCGTGCCATTTATATTGATATCGGTACAAACCGTGTGCGCATCGGTGACTTCCAAGAGTTCGAAACTCTGTCAGCTTTGCAGGCTAATACCAACCCCAGCATGACAGCTATGTATTACGTTGTAGAGTTAAATTGCTTGGCTAAATGGGACGGCGAGAAGTATATACAGATTAACATAGATACTGGCGCTACCGCCGCTGTGACCACTGGCACTGGCAATGCCCTGGATGGTGTCTCCTATGACCCGGCTACCAGAAAGTTGACTTTCACCAAAACATCCACTTTTACCACCGCTGATGATGTTGATACTCAGATTGATGCCAAGGTGGGTGCTCTGAAAATTGGTGATGAAACCTTTACTACAGTCAAAGCATATGTAGACAAGAAAACAGACGGCATTGCCACCGATGCCGCTCTGAAAGGACTGACTGAGCGTGTTACCAATGCTGAGGATACGCTTAATACACTAATTGGTGATGACACTGGCAAGTCTGCTCGCAGTATTGCCAATGAGGAGCTAGCTAAGCAGCTCATACCTGAAAACGCAAAGGAGTCTTTGGATAGTCTTGCTGAGATTGCTACGTGGATTCAGGCGCACCCGGATGATGCTGCCGCAATGAACAAGGCCATTTCTGACCTGACTGCGCTGGTTGGTACTCTACCAGAGGATGCTGAGTCTGCTACCGTTGTAGCTTACATCAAGGAGGCTATTGACGCTGCTATTGCCGCGCTGGAGATTGCTGATTATGCTAAGGCTGCGGATTTGAGCGCTGCTGTGGAGCGTATTGAGAGCCTTGAAGGCAAAGCACATGAGCACGATAATCTGACCGTTTTGGACGGTATTACCGCTGAACAGATTGCTGCGTGGAATGCCGCTGAGCAGAATGCAAAAGATTATGCTGATGGTCTCACTATGGAGTGGGGTTCATTCTAATCACAAAACGACAGTTTTATATCACTAACACGAAAGGAGGAAGAGGTCGCCTCTTCCCATTTTCTTTACTTTGAAAACACAAGGGAGGCTATAGAATGGCAGACGTTTTATTTCTTAAGGGCGATAGCTCCCGTATTGATGTTGACGTTACTCCGTTTCATGAGGGTTGGTTTTATCTAACCCCAGATGATGGTGGCTTTTATGTTGACACAGTAGTTGATGGTGTGGAGCAACGAGTCCGCATCAACTCTGGAGGCTCTGGCGTGGACAGCACCGCAGTGGTGAGCACTCTGGCAGCTGACAAATGGAGTAATGGTGAACAGACCATTACCGTAAAAGAGCTTCGAGCCAACCAGAATGGCATTATCGGTATCACTCAGGACATTTCTGCCGCTCAGATGGAAGCGGTTAAATCCGCTGAGATGTATGTCTGCGGACAAGGAACTGGTACTCTGACAATAGCGGCTGATGGGGTACAACCCCCATGTGATATTCCTGTCGTTATCGTCCTATTCGGATAAGGGGGTGTCACTATGAGTGAGACCAAAAACTATGGGCTATATATCACCGAAGATAGCTCCGAACGGTTCAAAGACTGGCGCGAAAAAATGAATGGTGAAACTGATTCTAACATGGTGAAAATAGACGCCGTTCTGGCTGAAAAAGCCAACCTAAGCCAATCAATCAATTTTATATTACCGGCAGATAGTTGGGTAGATGATGACTCCGTATGCTTTCAGACTGTTTCCATAGAAGGACTTGGCGCTGAGCAAAATGGGGTCATCGGTGTATCACAGGACATTAACGCCGAACAGCTAGAGGCTGTATGTTCGGCAGGGCTGACAATTAGTGGCCAAAGTGAGGGCTCACTTACTATCACTGCAACAGTGGAACGTCCGTCCTGTGATATTCCTGTTACAATTATTCTTCTCGGATAAAGGAGGTAATCTATGCCTATTATTTCTAACTTTCCATCAGGAAGTGGTTCTGGCGGTGGAGGTGGAATTGAACTTGCTGCCATAAGTGGTTTGAAAACACAGACCGCATCAGGCAAAGCATACTTCAAGTGGACCGACCCCGCAGACACAGTTCTTAATTCGGTTACACTTGCGAAGTGGGCAGGTACATTGCTGGTGCGTAAGGCAGGTTCTATGCCAAATAGCCGTCGTGATGGGACAGTGGTGTTAGATAGCAAAACTCGTGATGCTTATAAGACAAGCTATTTTTGCGATAGTGGTTTGTCTGATGGTGTTACTTATTATTATAAATTCTTCCCATATTCCGCTACGGGTACTTACACGAATAGTGAGGCTAACGAGATAACTCTTACTCCCAACCCTGTCCCAACCGGTAATGTCAGTAACATCGCCGTAGCCGATGTTGCTGATGGGAAAGTATACCTGAAATGGAACGACCCAGCAGCTAATAATGTAATTGATGGTGTAACCCTTTCCACATGGGCAAGCACGAAACTTGTATATAAGACTGGAAGCTATCCAACGTCCCCTGAGGACGGAACGCTTATCGTCAATAGCACAACTTGGAACCAGTATTCCAGCAATGCCATTGAAGTATCTGGGTTGACGAATGAGACTACATATTACTTTACCCTCTTCCCCGTTTCTACAGAGGGCGCTGTAAACACAAGTACCGCGAACCGGATTACCGCAGTTCCTCGTGCTGTTAGTCGTGTGCTGAATGAAAATACCTGGGATGTTATTCGCAAGGTCTCGTCTCAGAATCAAGGCGCAAACTATTGGAGCGTTGGTGACCGCAAGGCTATTACCATTAAGGGAACCGTTGGTACGCTCTCTGTAAACGGTACTTACTATGTGTACATCCTCGGTTTTAATCATAACAGCGCAAAAGAGGGCAATGGTATCCATTTTGGCGGATTTAAGACTGCTCTTACTGGTGGTGCAGATATTTGTTTCATTGATAGTAAATACAACAGCTATTCCACTGATGGTACTAAATATTTCAATATGAATCACAGCTCCAATACAAATTCAGGTGGTTGGAAAGGCTGCGACCTTAGATATGATGTTCTTGGTAGCACAAAGACAAAGAATGCTGATGCGGTAACAAATACAGCCACCAGCCCTGTTGCAAATACCTTGATGGCAGCTTTACCGAGCGACCTTCGTGCAGTGATGCAGCCAATGAACAAATACACGGACAACACTGGTGGCGGCTCCAATACAGCCTCCTATGTAACCAAAACTGTTGACTATCTGCCGCTGTTGGCAGAGTTTGAGATTTTCGGTGCGCGAACATACGCCAATAGTGCAGAGCAAAACTATCAGGCGCAGTACGCCTATTATTCTTCTGGAAACTCTAAGGTGAAGAACCAGCATACGGCCACGAGTTCTGCGGCCGGTTGGTGGGGGCGGTCTCCTTATTACGACGGCAGCAGCTACTTCTGCTCTGTGAGCGCGGGCGGCGGCGCGACCGCCAACGTCGCCAGGAATTCCGCTGGCGTGGCCCCGGCTTTCAAAATCTAATCTCAGAATCAAAAAAAGTACAAGCCCACGACAGTGGGCGTGCGCAAGCAATGCTGAAAACAAACTGACCCCCCTTTGCGGATAAGGATGGGACCTTAAATTTCCCCCCTATCCCCCTATCATGTAAACCTTATATTCAAATTGAAGATTTGCGTGGTGACCCCCCTTTGCGGTTAGAGGTGTCCAAAAGAAAAAATGAAAGGAGAGTCTATGTCGGTTCTAAAGGCACACCGGTCTGAAAGTAAAGCCGAGTTTGTAAATGCTGCAAACAAAATATACATTCAGACCATTAACTTCCTCTCGCGTTTGTCGTCAAGATATTCTAGGCTAATTTCGTCTTCGGTTTCTACATTAGCCTCAGAAGTGCTTGACCATACCGAGAAAGCAAACAGTATCTATCCGTCCGATGCGACCAGAAAGGAACTGCGCAAGCGACACCTACTTGAAGCTCGCGCCTCCTTGATGGCGCTCGATGTCCATCTTGCACACTGCTATGAGCTTATGATGACCAACCCGGCAGGTTGTTTTACTAACAGCAGTGGTGCAACTCTAAGGCCCGCTGAGGCTAAGAAAAAGCTGGAGCACATGGCGCAAGAGCTTGGCGAACTGATTGATGCTGAAAATGGGATGCTTACTAGCGTCCTAAAGAGTGATAAATCAAGATAGTTAACAATTTTATGGGTGTATTTCTGTAAAACCTGTCGGTTGGGTGTTTTGGTTTTCCCCTTGGTGTTCTGCGGCCTATTGGTGGGAGCGGTCTCCTAATTACAACAACAGCAACAACTTCTGCAATGTGAACACGAACGGCAACGCGAACAACAACAACGCCAGGAATTCCAATGGCGTGGCCCCGGATTTCAAAAGAAGTCAGAGATGACTTTGGGTCAATCACAGTAACCCGATGCAGGGTGAAACACGACCCTATTTGAAAGGAGAAATACTTCCCGCGACAAAGAGTCTTTGTCCAAAACTGCCCTGTGATGCTTTGACACGAACGCCGCCGTTTAATACGAGCGTGCATGGCGGGCAATGTATCTTACCCCGTTTCATGTGTAGGAGCAAAGCAGATTGAACGATACCCTACAATAAATCTGTACGGAGGGCGAATTATTTATGAGTAGAAGGAAAGGCCGATATTTGCGGAGACAAGCAAAGAGAAAGGTCAATCTTATGAAACGGAACCGTGCTATTGGCGGTTTGCATGAAGTATTTGGGTACGATGATATGTATCAAGCCGGTAAGCAATGTTGCAAAGGTGTACGGTGGAAGAACAGCACGCAGAGATTTGAAATGCATCTGTTTTCTGGGACTGCCAGAAGGCGAAAGTTACTGCTTGCCCACAAATGGAAGCCGTGCGCCTATGTACACTTTGTCATCTCTGAAAGAGGTAAGACAAGGCCGATTGATGCACCACGAATTCAAGATAGACAAATACATAAAGCATACACCCAAAATGCGCTGCTTCCCATATACTTACCACAAATGATATACAACAATGGAGCAAGTCTACCAGGAAAAGGATTTGAATTTTCCAAGCGCGAACTCAAGAGGGAACTAAGGTGGCATTATAGGAGATATGGTCGAGAGGGTTATATTATTCTATTGGACTTTAAACAGTTCTTTCCATCTGTTTCACACGAAGAAGTATTCAAGCGACACCGAAGCCTCATTCTAAATTCTGAAGTTAGAGCAGTTGGAGACAGCGTAGTTAAAACCGTTCCTGGCGGCTACGGATTACCGCTAGGCGTCGAACCGAGCCAGGCCGAGATGATTGCATTCCCATCTGCGCTGGACAACTATATCAAATGCCAGTTATCTATGAAGTGCGCAGGGCATTATATGGATGATTACTACATCATTGTTCCGCCAGACCGTGACCCGAAAGAAATCATGCGGCTTATCATTGCCAAAGCTGAAAGTCTCAAGCTAACAATCAGCAAGTCAAAGTCCAGGATTGTTCCCTTAGTAAAACCATTCAGGTATTGCAAGGCAAAATACAGTCTTACTGATACTGGACGCGTAATTGTTAACGGCAATCGAGATGGAGTAAAAAGAGCTCGAAGAAAAATCAAAGCCTTTAAAAACAAAATTGAACATGGAGAGATGACCTACGAAGACCTGTGGACTTCTGTGAATGGTATCCTAGCTTACTTTGGAGCTTACGACGACCATAACAGAGTGTTGCGACTGCGTAGGCTTTTCTATTCAATTTATGGTTTTTCACCAGAACACATTGAAAACTTTAGAAGACAAGGAGTAACGAATGAAATACATAACGCACCGGAGATTCAAGGACGAAGCAATTTGTGGAAAAGTGAATATTCCAGCTATGTCTAAATGTGAAAAGATTGGCGATGTCATCTTTTATAAAGGCAAACCTGTTTGTTTTGCCACTAGCGAAAATGCTCACCAGTTCTTTGCGCGAAACAACGATGGTCAAGGAATGACACGAGGAAAATTGACTCAAGCAATCTTAAATACTCTTAAGAAGCGTGATTCGCAATATCAGGAGCGTTGGAATCGAGTCTGGGACGACCCTCTTTGCCAAAAATACAAGCGCCCAGAAGATGAAGATTATTGGCTCTGGAATCATGATTTCTTTCAGGCCGATATCAACGAACTCCGGCACATAGCTTTTGTCGCTGGAGTAAAGGAGGTAATTTAATGTACCGGATTATCAAAATTGATGGAACGGAGCTTGGTATTACCGACTCTGTTCGTTACATAAGAATTGGTGACAGTGGAGACTTAACCCCATGCGGCCCTGAAGACGCTATTGGGGTTGCCTACCTAAGTGTACCATACAATCTAGTTGGGTACAATCTAATCGAAGGAGCGGATACCGTCGTCGTATCTGCGATAGATGCTGGTTCACTGGCTTTCCAGCAGGGTAATTTGGTCGATGAACTAATTCTGGCAGCATTGGAGGGTTAATGCATGAAAGAAAAACTAAAAAGTATGTATGCGGGCTCCTCAATTGACAGTCCACGTTTGCTCAAGGCCGTACAACGCGGATGGATTTCAATGGAGGATGTCGTAGAAATCGTAGGAGAAGACAAATCTACGGAGGTAATTCGTGCAGCTAAGTTAGCAGAAATATCTGCCACCTGTAATGCCGTTATTACGGCTGGGATTGACCTGGAACTGACGGAGGGTTCCGTACACTTCAATCTGAACATTGAAGACCAAACAAATATTGCCAACCTGTTCAGAGTAGTTGAACTCGGTGGCACAGAATTCCCATATCAAGCTGATGGGGGTGTTTGCCGTGTCTACTCTGCTGCCGAAATCGCCCAGATTTATATTGCCGCACAGACTCTCATTACTACACAGACTACCTATCATAATACCCTAAAAGAGTACGTATTGTCCCTAAGCGACCTAGATAAGATTTCTGCTGTCACATATGGTATGAAACTTCCCAAGAAATACGAAACCACCATGAACGCTAAGCTGGCAGTAGCTCAGGCACAGATGGATGCTATCATTGCCAAACTGGGAGGGCAGAATGACTAGGCTTAAGACTGCGGCCAAACTGCTATTCCTGTTTGGAGTTGGCGGAGTAACATACTACGCCATAGAACTGCTCTGGAGGGGCTATAGCCATATCTCTATGCTGATACTTGGCGGTATATGTTTTGTATTGCTTGGGCTTATTAACGAGCTTCTACCATGGAATATGGGGTTGCTATGGCAGGCTCTCATAGGCTCTGGGATAGTAACAATATTAGAACTCATTACTGGTTTGATAGTCAATGTGCACCTTGGCCTAGGCGTATGGGACTATTCAAATCTACCTCTGAATTTCATGGGACAGATTTCAGTAGTTTATACGTTGTTGTGGGTGCCGTTGTCCTGTGTGGCAATCGTACTGGATGACTACATACGGTATCGATTCTTCAATGAGGAGAAACCACATTATACGTTTTGGTAAACAATTAAAATATGATTGAATAAAAAATGGGAGCACAGCGGTTAAGCTGGCTCCCATAATCAATTTCACCGGAATGGAAAGAGGGATAAAAACCATGAGAAAGGCAATACGATTACTCATAAACCGCATCCAACTCCGAAAAACTTGCGCTGTTGTAGAATGGTACCAGGAGGGAAACCAGATAAGCGTCAAGATACAAAAGATTGGAGTGTTTAAAAGATTCGTTGGCATACCATTTGTTTGTAAAATTGACATAGACCCAACAAAGGTGACTCAATCGCCGTGATAGATATCCTTCACCAATATGGTAACCGAACCCGCAGGAGTATAGTGTTCTGGCGGTACATTCTTGTAGCCACATTTTGGACAAATGACCTTCCCGTCGGCTCGGTTTGTATTCGACTGAATAGGTTCACCACATTTTTTGCAATTAAATGCAATGGGTGTATCCATAAGCCACCCTCCCATATAGACGGTAGATTTCTATAAGCACATTATACACGCAGAGCCAATTCATGTCAATGAAAACTTTAATAAAGAAAGGGGATGGTACAAATGGGTAAACTTATGCAGGTTATTCATGGTAGTAATCGTACATCAAAGCATAGTTTTATCAACAATCGGGAAATTACTGCAGAGGCATACGAGCGCTTTGCAACACAACGCGAAAATCGCAATATCTTCTATGTTGTGCTGAACGGAGTCGCTATGCCCATTGTTTCCTAAAAGTAAGGAGGTAGGTACTTATGAGCAACAGTTCTCTTAGCTGTATGCGCAAAATCAGCCCAATGCAAAGCGGACGAAAGTCCCATGCTGTCACTAGAATAACCCCACACTGTGTTGTGGGGCAAACTTCCGTCGAGTGGCTTTGCGAATTCTTCTATAGTTCCGGCAAAGAAGCCAGCTGTAACTATGGAATTGGTGTTGATGGAAGGATTGGAACTATTGTAGACGAGATTGACCATTCTTGGTGTACGTCCAACTGGGATAATGATGACCGGGCCGTCACCATCGAGTGCGCCAGCGATACATTCCATCCCTATGCCGTCAACGCAAATGTATGGAAATCTCTTGTAAACCTGTGCGCTGATATCTGCCAGCGCAACGGTAAGAAGAAGCTCCTCTGGCTTGGCAGCAAGGATAAAACCCTATCCTACAATCCCAAAACTGATGAAATGGTTTTGACTGCTCACCGCTGGTTTGATAACAAATCTTGTCCTGGCGACTATATTTATAACCGTCTGGGGCAGCTGGCTAAAGAGGTAAATCAAAAGCTTGGCGGAGAATCTGCTGGCCCGTTCAAAGCATACCAAGGCCAGGTTAATGCGGATGACGGCCTAAACTGTAGGACAAGCCCTATAAGCGGCAATGTCCTCAAGACCTATCCTGACGGTACTGTGGTAATTATTTCTAAAGAGGATGGAAACTGGGGCTACACTGGCGAAGGTTGGGTGTGCCTGGACTACATCAACAAAATCGCGTCGGCTAAGGACCCGGCAACAAAGGAGGAAGAAATCATGGATGGCAAGCAGTTTAACAAGCTCTTCAACGAGATGCGCCAGCAGTGGCGCGATAACGATGCAAGTAAGTACAGCGAGGCAGCTCGTAAATGGTCGGTCGATAATGGACTCATTGCCGGTGGAAGTTCAAAGGAATTTAACGGTATGTGGGAAGACCTTATGACCCGAGAGCAGCTAGTAATGGTGCTTTATCGTTTTGCTCAGTGGATTGGTAAAGCATAATGGCCGCTCATGCAAGAAAGATAACTCGCCGTAAGGCTAAGAGAAAGCCTGATTACTCCAAAAGCATGATTTCAGACATCCGTGCGCTGCTTTGGCTCGTTACCACGGGTGGTATCGTACTGGCAGCGTATTGTATTCATAAAGGCTACACGGGCAGCTTACCGTGGCTTTCCGCTATGGTGGGCTTGCCCTGGTCGGCCCACGGGGTGGTCTGTTCATTCTACTTGAATATGGCGAAGTCTGACCACAAGGAGGGCGGTATTACATTTGAGAGCGCCCGAGCAAGTAATTATCTGGATGCTGGTAGCACGGACAGTCCAGCAATCTAAATGAACGGAGGAATAATTTATGGATGTTTTGCAGCTTGTAGTATCTGTGTTGGCCGGTTTGGCAACGGCCATACCGCTGGTCGTTCAATTGATTAAATACGTGCAGAAAGCGGTCAGGGAAAAGAAATGGCCGAAGGTTATTGAGATGGTCACCAACTACATGGAGCGTGCTGAGGCTATGTTTGAGACCGGCGCTGACCGCAAAGAGTGGGTGATGGCGATGGTTAAAGCATCTGCGGATACCATCAATTATGACATTGACATGGAAGCAATTGGTAAGCTGATTGATAATCTCTGCGGCATGAGCAAGGTGATTAACGCGCCTGGGGAGAAAGTGGGTGCGTAATAATGGAAATTGTCATATCACTTTTGTCAGTCTTGGGTGCAAGTGGAATTCTTATGTTCTTTATCAAGCGCTATTTTGACCGCAGAGACGCCAAGGAGAACAACAAGAACATGGAGTCCGAAAAAATGCTGAAAGAAATCAAGAACAGCCTTGAGACCATCCGTCTATTGGCGTATGCCCGTATGTCCGAGGAAATCGAGCGGCTGCTCACACAGGGGTACGCCACACCAGCCGAAAGGCGTATCCTTGATGAGATGTACTATAACTATAAGGCACATGGGTGGAATGGAGATATGGATGCACGACTTGAGAAGGTGTATGAGCTGAGGACAGACCATGCGTCCGAGGATTCTCCTGGCAGAGCAGTAACATGGCCTAAACGGTAAGATAATTTTTATGAGAGTGAATCCAATGCGGATTTGCTCTCATTTTTTTCTAAATCAAAATACATACGAGGAGAGCAAATGAAAGAAAATGAAATAAAAAACTTTTTTATGCCACAATCTGAACGACCAGAGGACATTCCAGCTCAAACGGCAAAAATTCTTGGCCCTTTTTATCGCTGTGATATTTACAACGATGCCGGTGATATGGTAACATCTACTTGGCTGAAGAACTTATCGCTCTTTGAAAACAGCATAGGAAGGGAAGATGCGCCATTTCGGGAGGAAACAGAAATGGCTAAATTCAAACGATGCTTTACTATCAACGGTGCAAAGCGCTGGGTAAGTGCTAACAATGAGCAAGAGTACGCTGAAAAGCTATTGCAGCTCTTTCAGCCAACTGCACCAACAGAACCACAGAAGCACAGCTTTAAAGAATACGCTACGAACTGGTTTGAGGTATACAGCAAACCCAATATCGAAACCTCTACTGCAACCACATACAAGCGCCAGCTGGAGCGCTATCTAATCCCCGCCTTTCATGGCATAGCAATAGAAGATGTTACGTCAGATGACGTGCAGCGCTTGTTCAACGGTATGGAAACCGCAAAAGCTACCAAGGAGAAGGTTAAGATGGTGCTAAACCAAATCCTTGAGGCCGCTGTAGAGGACAACCTGCTTTTCCGCAACCCACTGCGTTCCAGCCGGGTCAGGATATCTGGAAAGGCAAGTAAATCCACGGAACCGTACAGCGTAGAGCAAATGCGTTTCCTAGTCCAGCACATTGAAGATATCAAGATACCGCAGGATAGGACATATCTATCCCTACAGGCACTTCATCCACTCCGGCTCGAAGAAGTGTTAGGATTAACGTGGGCCGACATAGACATCGAAAACCTTACGCTACACGTCAAAAGGGCTGTTACACACCCCACGCGCAACCAGCCAGAGGTGAAGACCCCGAAAACAGAGAGCAGTACACGCGTTATAGGGCTGTCACGGATTGCTCTAAAGTACCTTGACCCTGGTAATCCAGAAGAGTATGTAATCGGTGGTGAGAAGCCATTGTCCTATACCTCTGTGCGTAGAATGTGCGAGCGTATCCAGAGGGAGACCGGATTCGAGGAGAAGGTTACCCCAATTCGTTTTCGCACAACGGTGCTTACCGACCTCTACAATCAGACCAAGGACATTAAGCTGGCGCAGCAAGCCGCTGGGCATACCACATCGGCCATGACCCTAAAGTACTATGTGAAGGGCAGGGAGGATGTGTCCAATGCGGCTGCGGCTATCGCCAACGCGTACACATCTGAGGAAGAAGTTTGCCAATAATTTGCCGGGGTTAAAACCTGGAAGCCCTAGAAAACACTGGGAATTTTGAGCATTTCAGTTCGAAAAAATTGCTCAAAAATTGCCCAAAGCGATATTTTCAGCTATGAGGCCATGCTTTGTTCGAGTAATTATGCGTAAAAAGCGCCGTGGAGGCAAAGAAAAAACGCCTAAATCCCTAAGGATTCAAGCGTTTCTCCTATAAAATTTTCCTGGAGCTGCTATCCAGATTCGAACTGGAGACCTCATCCTTACCAAACTCGCAAGAGCGCGTCTTCCCTACGCTTATGCATTGCTTTAACCGCTTGATTTCAAGCTGCTAAAGCAGTGTATAAAAAAATAACCCGGCCACCATTGCTGATGACCGGGTCTCTTTTATGCTTCTTTCTTTTCGTTGTGCGGACACAACACTTTACTGTGTGCTGCTCTATATTGCTCAGCTATCAACTCCAGCTCTATCCTATTCTCAATACGCCGTACAGCCACATCGAATATGATATTGCTACCAAAGATGAATGCAATGCAGTACAATGCCCCCAGAAATGGAATTGACATTGCTATCCCGAACTTAATCCAAAAGAATATTCCGTCCGGCGGCAAAACCTCCAGCTCCCAGTCTGGATGCCTATCTCTAAGGGTATACAGCGTTCTCTTAATGCATAACACCATCAAAATCGTATTGAGAATAACTATCAGGAGAGTTGTTACCCAAAATTGCCAGCTCACTTTTTTGCCCCATCCGTAGAGCCCATGCCACCGTTCCTTACGCCCTGAGCGTCATCTGACCGCGTGATGCCATATGGCAAGAAAATGCCCTGCATAAAGGCGTCTCCAGTCTTAAGTGAAACTGTCTTGCCCTCATTGCTGTCATTAGTTATCTTGGCGAAGATGTGCCCCTCGTTATTAGAAAAATAGTAGTCACTGTCAATTACCCCCATGGTATTGTTAAGCTGCAGACGGAACTTGAAACCAAGCCCGCTCCTAGGAAGACACCCCAACCACCATCCGTCATCAATCTGAACGCGAATGCCAGTAGGAATTTTGATGGTTTTGCCTGGAGAAAGCGAAAACTCAAATGGGGCAAAGAAATCATATCCAGCCGAACCGCTTGTTGCTCGTTCAGGAAGTCGAATTCCTTCATACATCGTTTTTACAATATAATCTTCTTTAATGTCAAAAGTTTCTTTCATAGCGTTTCTAAACTGCGCAAAGCCCACCTTCTCAAATTCTCCCACACGATTCATTTTAGCCCTCCTTCAATACCATCTTAATATATTCAACCGCGCTATCATATCCATCTTCACACCCGCTATAATGGATAACTCCAATATTATGTTTTCCCAAGAAGTCAATCATCTCAGTAGCTAACTTATCACTTTCAGCCTCATTCTGGAACCTACCAGCAGGATTGTACTCCTTCACCCTATCAATAAATAGATTCACTGATGGATATGAGTGAAACACTTTTGTTACTAACTGTGCAAACTCTTTGCCTAGTACATTATCATTACAATAAAAGCTTGATAAAATTATAGGTGAGTCCGTAACGACTACATCTACCTTTCCTTGTAACCGGCTAACTCGAAAATATTGTTTTCCAAAAATATATGCCTGATTTTCAAATACCGCCTTGCTCTCTTCCCACACTTTGTCCTTTGCAAACTCTGTGACTAGTTCAGCATTTACACCAGCCATTTTCAATTTAGAGAATATGTAAGCTGCACCCGTAGACTTACCAGCGCCAGGTGCCCCAAATAGATTAACTACAAGCATTTTTCCACTCCTTTATGAATGCAGTTTTTATAAACTATATATATTGGCACTGCAACTGAAACAGCTGAGGCGAGGCCTGCCAGAGCCGTTAAATCTTCTCGCCCGTGCTTTGTAAAAATCATATGTCTTCCTTTATGTATAGACCGCATGTACATACACCGGTCTCCATCTCCCTAAATTCTTTACACATGCACTTCGTATCTGAATTTTTCTCTAGCGCACAAGGGCAAAATCCATTGTTGGCCTTCAATGCTTTCTTCATATCGCGCACAAATTCTTTATCAGGATTAGTCCTTACTTGTATCATTTCTATACCCTTTCTGCATATTGATTATCTGAGGCCAAAGTAACGCCGAGCACCTCATCATACCGAGTTGCTCTATTCGGAATATATCTACCAAACTTAACAATAACATTTCCGAAGAGGTCAAGAGCATCTACCTTATCCGAAATCTCGTCCCGATTATATCCCGTATAGATAACCACATCATCATTGCAGTTATACTCGGCCCTAAGTTTCCCAATTACATTGAAGACTTCTTCAAACTGTTCAAATGGTTCAAGACCACCAAATACCATGGCCTTTGTAATTGGATTCCTGACGTACCTTTCACAGATTTGATTGTTACTAATATAGATGGTGGCGCTTTCGCGCCACCCATCATTTTGACATACTGACATGGGAATCCCAGCTTCTTTACAGCACTTACCGTCACAAGACACAGTGCCGATAAACATAGCGGGCTCCTTGTAGTTGGTGAAATCCTCATCAATGATAGTTTTTACCCTCATTCTTGCATCTCCCCTGCATAGCTATACCATTGCCTTGTGTTGAATTCTCTGAATCTGTCTTTTGAATAAGCTCGTGACGGTACTAAATACCCTACAATACGTTGGTATGTATCAAACACGGGCTCCCCACATTCAGGGCAATGGTCTGTTCCAACAAAGCCATGGTGATTCTTGCATTCATTGATACGAGTGTTAAATGCAAAGTAAATCACACCAGACTGAGCAATCTTGTTAAGCATATCCCATGCCATATCGGTGTTGGGAAAGTTGGATTCCAGATTGATATGAGCAATGCTGCCACCAGAACACTTTTCATCAAGAATGGAACTCAGACGGAGCTTTTCGTGGATAGAGCACTTTTCAGAAAGCGGAATCCACTGATTTGAGTAAATCACTTTGTCTTCCAGGTCAAAAAGCTTATTATCTTTCTGACACAGAATGACGGCCGCTCTTTCTGCTGGAACGCTCTCAATATTAAAAGAATAGTTGTTTGTGAAACTATCTTTTACTTCATTCAGGACTTCAAAAATCTTACTTGCGAATTGAATGCCCTCATTCGTATAGGTCACGTATCCAAATTCATCCGTATTGGTGTATCCTAACTTTTCAATAACCTCATACAGCCCCAAAATGCCTACAGTGCAATATTGCTTATCCATCTCGATAGCGCCCTCTTGGTAGTTCGGCAGCAGCCCCTTTTCAACATTGCGCTGGATAATATGACGGACGATGTCCAGTGTTTTACAGCATAGCAGCGTGCGCTCCTTAAGCAGTTCCAGGTACTTTCGCTTATCGCAATTAGTTTCAAGGGCAATCCTCATAAGATTGATGGTGTTGACCTTGACAGAACCGATTGAAAGTGCCGTGCCACCAATCGAATTGATAAATGCATTGAGTTTTGAGGTGTCGGACAGCAGCCGGCAGCAATTGCTCAACGTGTTTACATCTCCGCTTACAAAGAAATTGCTATCATTCCATGTAGTATTGTGGTCGCTACACCAGCGAGCAAACTCTTCATCGACAAATTTCCCATCACGGTAAAGTAGACTGTACGTCAGAACCGGGAAGGTAAACATATTCTCACTTCGAATCTGAGACACAACCTCCATGAAAAGCTTTTGATGCTCAATTAGCTCTTCTATAGAATCAATTACAAAAGAGCCGTCTGGGTACTCCACTCCACCAAACAAGGCTTCTATGTAGTTCCGGTCGAAGATGGACATATTTACAAACGCGGTCTGGTCTATACGCATAAACGGCTGGTTTAGCCTATAAATGAACTTCTGGAAACACTGCCGGATATAGTAGTCAGGGTCTTTTATGTAATGGCCGCTCTCACAGTCCTTCTTCCAGAAGTAGTACGTCCAAATAAGGATGTTGGGGATACCCACAGCACCTGAGCTCCGATTACTCATATAGCTAATGTACTCTATCACGTCATCCAAGAATGTGGTGAGGTGCTTTGGCGGCTGATTATTGTAGTTGCTCAAGAAAAACAAGCCCTCAGTAGCCAACCGTGTCAAGTCATATGCATAACAGTACGGCAAATAGGTAGATGATGCCGCATCGTGGAGATAAAAGCCGCCATTATACTCAGTCTCAAGCCACTCTTTGGCTGTTGCAAGGTTATAACGTTTCTTCAGCTCGTAAAAAATCTTCGAAAAAGCAAAGAGCTTATCGTGAGACTTGCCTTTTTCATTAAGAAGACTACGAATGTCCTTATTTGATGCATTCGCGTTTGCATCGATAGTCACATCGGCGACCTTTTTATCAATAAATCCATCGATGAAGTCCGAAAAATTCAGCTGAGTCTCATGAAATCCATTCAAGAACTCAAAATCTTCTCCATACTTTTCCCCCATAGCCATCATAGCCTTCTCAAAGTCCCTATCAACCTTAATTGGAATGTTCATTTGCTCATCTTCCCTCCCTATCTGTTCGTTTACCCATTTTATAGCGTCAGAAAAACCTAGAAGCTCTCCATTAACACTGAGAATGGGTACATGAGTGATGCCCATTTGAGCCATTATAGCCCCAGAGTTGCACTCGCCATATTGAATCTGCTTTTCGGCAAGCTTTTTCTTCAGTACAACACATCTTGGACATCCTGTTGTGTACAAAACAATCTTGTTTTCTGGTGTCATTATGACCTCCCTCCTTATTTAATTGGAAAAATATCATGAATAAGACGATACACATCGCTCCACCCTTTAGCGCGATGCATATCGTACTCATCATTCGGAAACTTTCGGTTGTGTGGCCGGTCAAATAGGATTTTGAAATATTCACCATACACAAGGTTATGTGGGCCATCATCAATTAGCACATCACCACGAACCATCTGCTTGTTGTGTGATATGATAATGTGCTCATCGTCCAAGAATGCAAACAGCTGTTGAAGCCGTTTGCACTTGTGAGGGCATTGTGAATATGGTGTTGCCGTAACTAAATACAGTTCATAACCTTCCTTATGTAATAAAGAAAGATATTTCTGACTTTCTGGAATTGGATTGAGGTTTTGCCAAATATTGATATCATCGAGCACACTGAATACTTGCTCTTTAGTCAGGTCAGGGAAGTATTGCATTAAATTCCAGCTTTTAATCTGTTCAGATTTTAGGCCACAACCATGTAGCCTGTTTATTTCTTGGAGCCACATTTTCATAAAATCCACAGACACATCATCAGAATCAAAAAGTATTACTGGGTTCATTGTCTTTGCCTCATGCCCCATATAATAATACTGGCTGATGGCCATACTTGCTTGCCGTATACTCCTCAACAGTGACTTGATGGTATCCATTTAGTTCGGCCAAGAAATTGTCTACTGCATTTTTCAAATCCAGCAATGACCCATTGTTACTTATGTAATAATCTGGTTTGATATTATCAAGAGCGGTTTCTGAGGGATGAGACTGTTGCTCAGGGGTTAGTGAACTTTCAAACCCATCGCGCGTAACTCTTACATGGACTGTGTCCAATCCTGCCTCAGACAACCTCTCTATTTCATTTGGGAAGCGACAATCTGGAATCAACATGTAGTCCCATTCGTTTGGAAATAGGTGGGCTAAATCAATTAGAAAGTTTACCCAATAATCTGGACAATCCTTCCGTATTACGTCGGTACCTACATACTGCAGAATGTGTCTCCCTTGCCCATCTTTATTTCCATCCCATCCAAAAAACTGCTTACAAATATACTTTAGCAAATCCGCATAATGTGTAATCAGTACTGTGTTTCCATCATTTTCCAAAGCATATTTGAGTAATTGTGCCGTAGTGTCTTTGCCATTTTGGGCTTTTCCAGAAATCGTTATTACTTTCATGCCATTACACTCCTTCTACTTTTCGATGCCCCAAGAAATTCGTCTATTGCTTGACGAACTTTAATCTTTTTGTTTGGGTGTCGCCACTGATGCTCCTCTCCATAGTAAAGTTCTCTCACATCACACTTGGCTGCAATCACAGATTTGCTCGTGCTGTTGACGTGGTGCTCACATACAATCGCCAGAGCTCGTTTACCAGCCTTTGTAAAATCCTCGACCATCCGTTGGAGTGCCAGCCTCTGTCCATATGGGACTTCTGCGTTTTCGTGTTTAACCTCAAATATTATGTATTCAGAGTCTTTATACTCCACAAGCCCATCAATATCTGTTGGATAAATACCACCACTTAGTTCAAGTCCTTGAAAATCGACGAGTTGTCTCATCCTCTTAGGATTCAATATTTTACTTTTCATATTCATTCACTCTTATGACGGTCGTGGATGATTGCGGTCGTTGTCCCAAATAATTGCAAGGAACAGCAGCAAGCCAACCTCAAACGCAACTATGAACGGTTCCATTTATGTACCTCCGCATAGATATCATCAAAGAGAACCGGGACGGCCTCGTGAAACATCTCAAGCGCCATTAGCATCACCTCACGCATCTGTGGATGGGCTGCTTCCGAACAGCGTTGTCTAAGCACAGTTCTCCATTCCCTTATGTTTGCGGTCATAACTATTTCTGTCTTTAGACTATTGGTTAGCACAGACCTTGCCTGTTGCGGAGTACATCCCGCATTTAACATATCAAAGTAGCTTTCTTCGCTAACCTTACAGGCGTGATACCAGCTATCGTATGGGAGTGTATCTTTCATAAGGAAGAACGGCTGGATAAAAGTAACTTCATTTCCGAACTTCCCTTTGCTATAGTTGCAATATCTTGTGGATTCCTGGCTGTAGCTAGCCAGTCTATGTCTGACCAGTTCGTGGCTCACACCACGGTCACACACGATTCTTACAGTTATAACGCGGTGTTCTAAGACAGATTCATGTCCAAGCTTAATAATTTTCTCTACAAACTTTTCAGCGCTTTCAGAATCAATTTTATCCCCTGATTGATAACAGGTTCTTCCACATTTCTCAATAACGTTGATAATACCATCGACGTCTGATGGGAATACAAATTCAACACTTGGTTCAACGATTTTCATGTATCAAGCCCTTTCTCTTTTCAATTGATGAATTCGTTCAAGAACTCATCTATCGCTTTTGTGTTTCCTGGGTCAAGCTCTTTTTCTTGTTCTTTGAAAGTGGATATCAACGCCTCCCAAAGTTCGCTTGAAATATATGCATTTTCAGCACTGGACTCTGAAGATGTTACTGTGGTGTAAGGGTCAAAGGTTGCAAAATTAGATGCAGTGGGTGAACGCAACCACCAGTAAGTGTTATTCCAGTCTATTTGTGAGCCCAATTACCTCACCTACCTTATACATAGAAAAAGTAGATAGTAGTTCCAAGCACATAATCATAGTAGCTTTTGTGAACTGCTCCTGTTGGATAACCGCTTTGACCAAGAACCCCAGCAGGAAGAACACTTCCTTTTTCCAATGTTTCTTTGACAATACGCTTGACTCGTGCCGTAGGTTCACGTCTCCACATCGAACCGGTTATGTATGGGCCATATTGACCCGGCTGCTTAATCACAGACTTAATGTCATTTGGAAACTTGGTAGAGGCTACTCTATTCAGAATAACGCTCGCCACGGCTTCAGGCACCCAATCGGGCATCCAATCGCAACCAGCTTCCTCGGACACAACCCTTGTTATCCAATCAATTTCTTCATCCGTATACTTTGGCTTTGGATTACGAAACTCCTCTATGGCTTGTAGCACAGATGCTTGTGTGCAACCGTTCGTAAAGAAATTGGTTTTCTCGTATTTATTTCCCCAACCTAGAACATCAATCTTATAATTTCTAAGTCGTTCAAATATTGCTCCGGCGTGCAAAGCATAAGGACTGCCATCATTAGCAGCCCTTATCATCTCATGCATATAGTCGATACTGGTGTCAAGCTCTTGTGGATTTGGTGCAGCGAAAGCCGTCATCGGAACACACATGAGTAAGACTGCAACCAAAAAAACACTGATAAATCTCTTCATATGCTCACCCCTTTAGTCTTCCAGGAAACTTCTGAACTTATCAATTATCTTTGCATTATGGGAGAACTGTTCTTCCATTGAGCTATCAATTCGTGTAATCTCTTTACGATAGTCATCAATCTCCTGTCGAGTATCACAGATACGACCATTTACAGTTTCAAGCCTGCTGATGGTGTTAGTAATCAGGGAAACTGCATTTTCTGATTCACTTGTAAGAGCGCGAAGCTGATTCTCTTTTTCCGTCAAAACGCTGTACTTCGTCTGAGCTTTTTTTCATAATATATTTCTCCTTTTATTCACAATCTTCTATTGGATTTATTTTACAATTTGGTACTATGTATTCCCTTACAAGTTTGTCGAAACAATTGCAGCACAAATCGAGCTCAATTTTGCACCCATCATACCCGCTCCCATATCCAACATTCCGGTACAACGCAAAGTCCTCTTGATTATCCCAGATATCAAAGTCCTTCCCGCACATGTTGCAAACTCGCTTTCTCAAATGCAATCACCTCTTCTCTGATGCTTTTGTATGGCTGGCATTGTTTACCAAATCCCAATTTGGTATATACATTGAGGTCGACAGTCGTTTACCCGATGGCAGCACGATTCGCACATCAAGGTTCTACACCACCATTATCGTCTGACCCTCCATCAGGCTCGTCCGTATTTCCTTCAGCCGGCTCAGGGTCAGGGTTTGGTTCGGGGTCTGGTGTAGGTTCGGGGTCTGGCGATGGCTCAGGGGTATCAGATGAGTTCTCCATAAATGACTCCAAAAGGTCTGCGCAAGTACTGCACAGCTCTTTTTCCCATAGGATGTCATTCATCATTCTGTCGTTTCCACGGCACTGATGCTTCGGTTCCATGTCGACCCTGAGAGGTTTGGCGCATGTAATCACCCTGCACTTTCTCGGGTCTTCAATAATTGCTCGGCACCTGTCACATACAACACATCTCACGTTCATCTCTCCAATCTTAATATATTATTTCATAGTCCTTCAGAGTGAAGTAGACTCCATCCCTCTCGTGACGCTTACAATAGATGATATCACCAACATTGACTGGTGCCTTGTTGTAAACATCATTGAAGACTGTGAATCTGCTTTCTTTCCCACTTCCGATGGACTTGGTGAACAAACTATATCCACACTGTTTCCCGTCTCGTTTTCTATAAATTGGCTTCATATCTGTTATGTATAGTTTTCGTCTGTCTGAGTCTTTCCCTGATACGTACCCTATGTATCCCATGACGTCATAGAAGTTGCGCACCTTTGTCAAATCATCAAGGTCTGGCAAATTAGCATTTTTGATAGCTGTCTCAACTTCTCGAAGTATAGACGTTACGCTCAGCAGTGTATAGTTTTTTGCCTCACCGCCTGACTTTGTTACCCCAACAGCATATCTCTTGACAATGGGTTCTAGTGGAGTACCATCAACTAAAGACTTTTTTATTTGTTTCGCTTGTCCACGCTTAAAGGTTTCAGTAAACATACTTACCATTCTAAAGAGTTCGCGCTGATTTCCAAAGTTGGAGAAGAAGTCTAGCTTAATCAGAATATCAAGTTGCCTTGCGTTTATACAGCTTTTTTCATCTAGGTCTTTCAGCAAGTCCATAAATGATGTGTATGTCTTTTCCTTGGAAAGTTCATATAGCTCATTTGCAAGATTGGCACTCATATATTTAACTGAGCTCAAACCCTTAGCAATTATTCTCTTCTCCTTGTCGAAAAAGTACTCTCCTCTTGACAACCCCCATTTTGGCAATGTAACTTTTATGCCAACCCTGGTGGCGTAGTTGGTGATATCAGCTGTCTTATCTGTGTTGTCTCCAAAAATATTGAGAGCCGCTGTCAAGAATTCAAGCGGGTAATAGTACCTCAGATAACCACAAATGTAGCCTATTGACGAGTACGCATCTGAGTGATTCCAAGAAAACCCATAATCTGATGCGTCCAAGATAATCTGCAGGAACGGCTTAATCACCTTTTCGCATTGTTTTGTTGTCATACTGTAATGCTCTGAACAGTATGATATAAACCTTTCCTCTATCTCTGGGAGCAACTTTTCAGTCCCCTTCTTCTTAGCGATGGCCCGCCTGACATTGTCAGACTCCGCTGCGGAGTATCCACAGAACTTAACAAGAAACTGCATTACAGTCTCTTGCATAGCTATTCTGCCGCCTTCGGGGGCCAGGAACTGATTTAGCGCCTCAAACCCATTATCATAAAATTCACCTCTAGCAACGCTATCCCGGAAACTTGCGCACGCAGGTCGTATCAACCCATTTCCAAAAGACATCCACTTTAGCATTGAAAAGTTTGGTATCTTTGATTTCGCAATCTCAATTGTCGCATCAGACATAAACTGTTTGAGGTAATGCTGGGCGCTATCAGATTCCCATTGGAATATGAGCGTCGTGTTATCTCGAATACTCTTCCAGACGTCCATATCTTCCATGTCTGTATTGTCTGGTGTAAGCCGTTCTATCCCCAACATTTTACAGGTCTCATTGATAACACCTATATTATCCAGCCCTAGGATATCCAATTTGACATACATCAAATCATCTAGCTCTTTCATGTTTATCATAGAAACTGGATAGTCCGACGTTGCTACGCTACACAAACCCACAGTCTCGTCGATGGGCAAGTCACTGATAAGCACTCCGCTTGGATGAGTCCCAATGGAAACTATAGTGCCTTTCACGATGTCTACATACTTAAATACTTCAGGATACTTTTTGCGAACTTCCTGTTCGTGCAGCTCAACTTCTTTACATATCGCATTTGATATTTGGATATAGTTTACATCATTTCGGTCTTTATAAAGTGCCCTGCATACATCTCGAATAGCACCTTTCATCGCAATCGTGTTGAAAGTTATAATTTCGGCCGACTTGATGTTTGGCAAGTTCATTCTGTCCCTTAGTAGGAACTGTTTAACCTTATCCCTGTCTTTGCCAGAATAGTCCGTGTCTATGTCGGCGTTGGTAACCCGCGATGGATTCATAAATCTAAAGAAGTTCAGGTTATATCTTAAACTGTCCATTTGGGTTATCCCCAGCAGATATGCAATCATGCTGCCCGACACAGAACCCCTTCCGTATCCACACTGTATATCATTTTCCTTTTCCCACTCCCGAAGATAGGTTTGCAACAGCATAAAGTCGATAGACTTGGTAGCCTTATATACCTCAAATTCTTCGTCAACCGCTCGTTGTAATTCGTTCTTCATGTGATACTTCAATGCATACGGATGCTGTTCTATTGCGAGGTTAACCTTATCATAGAATGTCTTTTCTGGCTCATCATAGATGTGTGGGTACTTTGTACCTCTATCTAACTTAAAACTTTCGACCATGTCTGCCATAACATTTGTGTTTTCGATAGCATTCATGTAAACATCTTCAGACAATGAGTTCTGTTTGACATACGATGAAACAAGCTCGTCGTATGTCTTAAACTTTAAATCCCATTTTTCTTCGCCATCAAAGAGTATATTTTTGGACACCTGTAGAATACTACGACCCATTTCATGCTCGCTGTTCAACACATGTGTATCAGTTCCTGCAATCAATGGGATACCCGTCTCATTGCTTATACCTAGCAGATGGCGGTTGTAAGCGACCTGCCTATCATCTAAGTGATGGCCTATCTCAAGAAAACAGCGGTGCTTATTTTTTTGCAAAAAATTGATGAACTGACTTTGTACCAGTTCATCTGCTTTCCCCAACACTCCACCAATGCACGCCGTGGTTATTATGATGTTGTCAGTTGTTCCAAACAGCTCCTCAAAACTAATTCGAGGAACATAATAGAAATGGTTATCTTTTCTACTAAAACTCCTTGAAACGAGGCGGTTCAGTTCTAAGAAACCTTCATAATTCCTTGCAATTAAAACACAGTGATAATTATCGCGTACCTTTTCATCCAAGTTAGCAGTGAGGTAGGCTTCAACGGCGTGTAGATACTTCATTCCCGCTGCTTCAATTTCACATTTCTTGTGCCACCACTCGAATAGCGACCCATGTTCAGAAAACCCAAATGCTTTCATGCCGCATTCCTTGGCTTTCTTAATATAATCCCCATATTTTGTAACAGAGTCAATATTGGTTACTCCATTCGATAGGTCGCTATGAACGTGAAATTTAACATATTGACCACTTATCGCCATGATAACCTCCCTTCATATAGTCTATTCCATACTTCTTTGCCCTTGTCTATGGGGCTATCTTTTTCGCCTAATAAATCATCCTTGTCCCAAATATACTCAACGTTAACGAACTGCTTTAAGCGCTTAATGTTGTAGTCATTCCTAACTACAACGTCCTTGTCGAGTGCAAAAACGACTCTACAACCGAGTTCTATAAGGATTTTCATCTGATTGGGGTTTAAATGAGATGTTAGTAGGGCCCCTGTATTATGAATACCATATGTGTCAGCAAGTAAAACCGACTTACACCCTTCAAACAGGATAATTTCTCGTGCCTTTTCAACCTGCTCTCTGTTTTCCGCTAACCCATATAGAGTTCTCAGCTCACCCCAGCTGTGAAAGTATGTATATTTCCTTATTTTTTTCTCTTTCCAATCTGGGTCAAGTGTTCTACCACCCACATTGACAATTTTTCCATCTGGATTCCGTATCGGATAGACCAAACAATTTGAAAAACCGTCGTACATCACATTAAATTTTTCCAAAGAAGCCATTGAAATGCCTTCATCCAACCAAATCTTAAGTTTTTCATTGTTTTTTTCATATCTTTTCATATAATCGTCTGGAAGAATTGTTGTTTTCACCTGTTTAACCGTTCTTTTGGGTGGGGCAAACCTTTTCGCCACTTCTGTTGTTGTCAATCTGCCGTGTGAGACTATACTACCATTTACTCCGCTGTACTTCTTGAGCTTTTCAATAGCTTCTTTATAGCCGCACTTGTCATAGTATCGAATGAAGGTAAGAACATTACCACCAATCCCTGATGAGAAATCAAAAAAAGTATTGTTCTCTTGTCTAACAGAGAACGATGGAGTTTTTTCATCCTTGAATGGTGAAAGAGCCCAGAACTCTCCATTTTTTTCCGTAAAGTCAGTGTATTGTGATATATATTCAAGGATGTCAATGGATTCTATTAGTTCCGATAACTCCAAGCCCTTTCACCTCCAACAATTACAGAGACTTACGCATTTTTATGTACGGCTATTATGTGCTTTAACAGCGCTTGAAACAAGTAACATAACTACCCATAGGCCCAAAGCTAGCTTCCAACTCCAGGCAAATCCAAAAGCCCAGCAGACTACCCATATTAGTCCAGCGCTTATTAAAAAGCTAAGGCCAAATGTTATCAATATGCCGGCCATATAAAAAAGAACCGCCTTTTTCATATCCTTGTCCACATCCTTTAAATTTTTAGTAAATCATCTTGTACAAAGAGCCATTTGGGTTTTTCTTTTAACTCAATCAATACAGAAAAGCCATCGCTTTTGGGCCTAACACAATGAGCGGTATAGATTTTTCCCTTGCTTTCTTCGATAAACTTCTTATAACCGGTTTGCATACGGTGATAATCTTTTCTCGAAGTAATGCGATTGATGTTGAGCATAACCTTGTCACCTTCATGGATAAATGAAGCTCTCTTTGACATGTTAATGAAAGTTTTCTTCTGCAATTTCCTCAAAACTTGTCCTCCATCAATATGGTGATTGTGGTATATGTTGCTTTGCTTGTTCGTATAAGATATGATTACCATCAAATCTAAGGTCGATATATTCGTCTTGTGCCATTTGCATTCCGTTACGATTATAGATAACTCGCAGCTTTTTATTTCCGCACTCTGCTCCGTCAATATCTATCTCTTCAGGGGATTTGTCAGTTATCATTGCAATCGTGGAAGCATTTCGTGCTATCTTGGCGCTGTCGGCAAGCTTTCCAGAGGCCGTAGCTTGTGCGGCCCCTATGCCAGCAATATTCATTTTCCCACAAATCTGATTTTTGACCAAATCTACAAACCTACCGAGCTCCTGATAACTATCGAAAGCATCGCCTTCGCCTTTGCCTTTGAAGTAATCCACAATCAAGACATCTAAACCTTGAAGATGTTCAACCTTTTTTACTGCGGTATAAATAGTCTGAGGGTCAAACATTGGTATATAGATGTGTGTGAAACTTTGCTCTTTTATCCACCTGATTGCTTCATCAATTCGTGCAGCCTCTTCCTTAGAGTAATTCCCGGCTGTTAGACGTTTGTATTCTATCTGTGTTAGGTGTGCTAACAATCTTGCCGTGAACATCCGAGTGTTCAATTCACTATCAAGATATAGAACCGACAGTCCTTGTTTAAGTAGGTCAACAGCACAATTTAGCAGCATCATACTCTTTCCTTGCTTCTGCTCGGCACCGAATATAAATAGCTCACTTTTTTCTATCGTAGCATACTCATTTAGCGCAGGAAACTTGAAAGGAAAACCTGTGTATCCTGCACCTTGTCTCATCTGGATATCGCCCCAATGTTTATCTACTACATCTTTGTACGGTGGAACGTCGTCGGCTGTAGAAAATTCGGTCATGACATCGTCCAACTTTTTGTAGATTAGCTGCTGTATATCATCATCTGGACTTGCTTTAAGACACATACCCTCACACTCTTTAAGCTGGACATAGGTATCCCTACGAAACGCTGCATTTTTTACCGCTTTGACGAGTTGCTGATATTCCTCAACAGTACCACGACTAATGTACTCGCTATTCTCTATAAGAGTATAAAGCTGGTCAATGCTCATTTCATCTGCAAATCTCTTAGTTGCCTCAGAAGAACTCAATGACTGAACGATATTATATGGGTCAATTGTCGTTATCCCGTCGTTAACAAGATTACAAATCGCCAGATATATGTATCGGTTATCTTCATTAGTAAAGTGGCCAGGAAGCAAATCCTCAGAATAATATACAAAGTCAGGATGATGTACCAAAGTTGCTATAATTCCCGCCTCACTATCCACTCGTGCAATCGTATCTTCTGGCCTCAATAATGGTCACCTCTTTTTCTTTGTCAAATCAAAGTATTCGCAATCATCCTGCATCTCACACAGGTGTGTACATTGAAAGTATTCGATTGCCGGTTTGAATTCTTTCTCCTTTCTAATCTCGCCTATGCTATCCATAAGCCACCTCTTTGAGTTCGAATACGCTTCTTTGCTAAACGGCTCCACTATCAGCGTATTACTTCTAAAGCAATTGAAACATAGCGCCATTGGGAGCGTACCATACGCTTCTTCCACGGCATATGAATAGATATATAATTGCTTGAGATACGAATCAAGCTCCATGTCTGATTTCGTAGGCTTTGGTCGTTGACTGCGAGGCTTTAACATTCTGGATTTATTATCAACAACAAATAACTCTCCATTCTTTTTACCCAAAAAGTCTATATAACCCACAAAAGGAATTCCATCAAGTTTGAAATTCACTTCTTTTTCTACAGCCATCATATCATATGGTAATGGCACAATCTCTTTAAGGTACTGTAGCCCGCTATCAAAGTAGCTTTTAAATATCTTTGGATTTGGAGCCCTTGCTTTTACTTCAGTTTTAAAATCACGCAGATAGGAACGTATAAGTTCCCTCTGTGTCATTTCATTTTTGAAGTAGTGCTCCAGCAACTTATGAACAAACGAGCCATAGCTTGAAAAGAACATATCTTTTGGCTCAAGACGTTTGCCTGAATTCTCAGGAAGCTTCGGCCATATATACTTTAGGTAAAAACGATATGGACACATTTCAAATGACTTTATCCGAGAATAGCTCCATACCATATTGTCAATGATAGGGGTGTAGTCTATCTCTACCATATACGTTCACCTAGAATGGCAAACGTGAATCGTCAACCTCTCCATCATCAACCACAGGTTGTGGGGCTTCGGCTGGTTCGCCTGACTCTCCCTCAATATCAAAGGAGAACATTTTATAATTGGTATATGTAACCTCCTTTTCTTTGTCATACTTCGTAGATACATCAACATCGCCCAGTTTAATCTTGTCCCCCTTTTTGAGACGAGCTGCCTTAGTAGCTGAGGCAGTGCCAATGGCAAGTACAAAACCAGAGAAATCCTGTTCATATTCACCCGTCTGCTTATTTTTCCGGCTGACAGACATTCTAACTTTGGTACTGGTGTCACTCATCGGAGTTACCTCCCACACTTTCGCATATGCACCTGTCCTAAAACCCATTATAATCACTCCTTATCTAAAAATGTTTTTTCAAAATCGTCCAACAGCTTGGCTGCTACGGCAGATTCCTTAATTTTGAAATAGTTCCCGTCCTTCACATACTTCGCCACTAGCCTTTTGGCATCTTCAGTTTTTCCTTTATGTGATTCAAGGAACTCTTTTAATTCTTCATCAAACGTGTTGATAATTTCGTCAGCAATTGCTCTATCCTCTGCAGCCTCTGCTTCACGCTGCTTACCCCTAAAGTTATCCGGGTCATTGTCAGGAGTGGCAATATTGAAGAATTTTAGCAAGAAATACCGGTTCGTATATGTTAGTGCTGAACCGAGTGCCTGAGATGCATCCGCTTGCTGTCCGACAAGAACCCAGTCAACATTGATTCGCTCTTCAGGTTTGTTATTGTTAACCCATGTCCATGTCATATCAGCGCTTACAAGCACTTCATTTACGGTTTCTTCGTAAATTTCACCCTGCTTTGATACTTTTGTTTTCTTATATGTATACGGTTCAACCTTAAGTGTGCCCATAGACACATTTGGAATTAGCGAAATTCCATATTTATCCAAAAAAACAGAGACTCTCGCAAGAATCTCATCATCTGAAACATAACTATAATTGAAACCCTTCTTATTCTTCCGAATGACCTCGACCTGCTTTCTGATTTTGGCTAACTTCTGGTATAGATTCATTTCTTCAGCCACAAGACTCCTCCTTAATCTGTACATGAATTTTTGCCTTAGTATCTTCGCCTCTCTGCTTAGAGAGTCTTTCATACAGACACGCATTTCCCAGCAGTTCATCTCGAATCTCTTCGTATATTGCAATATTCCCATTCCACTTCCATTGGTTAGCTGGAGAACTCGCTTTTATACTTTGAATTTTCTTATCAAAAACTGCTGCATCCGCTCGGCACTCTTCTGCCATTTTTAGATAACTGATATGTATCTCTCCTTTCGGTTAAGTGCTGCTTTCCATAAAGTATGTAGCCTTCATGTCCGCAACATGTAGAAGAACGGCTAACTTACTTCTCTCAAATATCTTACCTACAAACCCGTTCCCTCCTTTCACAGCATTATCCCATCCTCCCATATGGGCACGAATTGCCAAAATTTCTTCAGCTGTTAATCGCATAAAGTTTTGCAAAATTATAATTGACTTGTCCGCATGGTCTCCACATGGGAACTTCTCATCAATCTCATACACCTCTTTTTTGTACCACTGCCCCGTTTGTTCGTCTTTAGCATTCCGGAAACCTTTCTTGTAGAAGTTGACCTTACAGATGTCATGCAGCAAAGACGCTATTGCTATAGTTTCTGCACTATATACCTCTTGCAAACCTGCATTGGCTACTTCTTCATTTAGGCAATCATAAACATTGAGCGAGTGTTGTAACAGTCCACCATCATGATTGCCATGAAACCTAGTTGACGCGGGAGCGACAAAGAAGTCTGTGCTTTCTAACCATTCCAGAAAATCGCTCGCCCCTTCGCGAGAGACAGAGCTTTTATAAATCTCCATGAAACGGTCTTTACATTTTCTTATTGTTTCATCCATGTCTACGCCTCTTTCTAAATTATTTTTGTATAATAAAAAAGAACCCATATCAGTGGGTTCTCTTTTTCTTCTTTATTTATTCAAGAAATTTGCATTTTTCAACTTTGTTCATATCGTCGTAGATAACTGAAATCGTAGCAGTGTCTATGAAGCCTATATCAGCAAAGACGATTCTATCATCTGTCCTCCATAAGTCTTCTTTTGGAAGGCTCACATCTGGCTTTCTCCAAGAGGCTCTAAGCTTATCCCTGTGATTTCCCAGCAAGTACCTATTTGCAGTCTTTTCCTTCATTTCTACCAAATCACAGATTTGGGGGATGCACCCTGCCACAAAAATTTTGTCCATAAAACAGTCGTTGACCCATTGTTTGCCACCAAACGGTGCAACAATCCATTGCTGTCGTAATACCACACGCTCTAGCCATCTGGTCTCTGCACCTGCTTTAATTGGCAAAAAGGCGTACTTTTCAACGATACGCCTAACCCCAAATGTCGGGTTATTCCAGCGCATTACTAATTATCACCCCATATTCCTCGATGTCTATACAGAAAATGCAAGCTTCCATCTTTGGTAATCTTCTAAATACTCCCTGAGCAATTTCTTTCTGGCCGCATCCCATCCGATTGCATACTCTTTGCCAAACATAAATTCATCTACAGCCGATTCAAAGTCAGGAATATCTCCGTATCTTTCCAGTTCATATGCCCGGTAGAAAACCCCTGAAAGAGCAGCTCTCGTGAATGATATATGTTGTTCTGTTCGACCAGCCGACACCGCCTCTTTTGCATATCTAGATAACCGCGCTCTCATTGTCATGATATTCATATTCCCCTTGATTCCGCGCAATAATTCATCGCCAGGGATTCTTCTAATTTCTGTTGAATAATTAGGATGCAGATAGGTGAATTTGTTTGAGTTGACCGCCCTCATAAATGCAGGAACAGCCTCTCTATACAAATAAACCGTCTTCAAACCATAATGAACTTCCATGTTTTCAAATTGAACATCAGAAACTTTTACTTTGAATAAATCGTTTTCCCTAATCCCACCATACCCCAACCAAAGGTAACACCTATATAAAATGTCAATCGTATTCAACGTTTCTTCCTCAAAAACTGCATTGAGGTAGGTTTGCAAATGCATCGGATTAGCTATCATCGTATTTCGGATTTTGCCAAGGCCGACAAAGTTAATTTTACTCATATTGCCCGTTGCGTTTGGGATTCCCTCTGCCAGACACCATTTAGTATATGCTTTTAAAATGGATAATCTTGACCATTTACTAGCAGCACGCACTCCGGCAACCGCATCAACTATCTCTTGGAGCTTGTCGGTGTCCATCATACATAAATCAGAGTTGTATGCCCTCTCATAACTCTCACATGTATTAAAAACACCTACAGCTACTTTGGCAGTCTTTTCACTTTGAGTATAGCTTCTGATAAAGCAAGCTTTTTGTTCCTCATTGTACATAGTACATACACCTCAAATATATGATAGCTTAGTATTAGGCCGGGATAGCAGAGTTAAAGCTTATTGCTCTTTCCCAGACATCCGCTAATGAATCCATATCTAAATAAGCGATAGCAGATGTAGCCAGCAGGCTGGCGGCAGCAATTTGTTTCATATACTTATCTGGCAAAGTTGTAATGTAATTGCCAATTTTCTTTTTAGACATACAGACCGGGTTCTCGCATAATGCTACACTGTCGCATTTCAGTCCAGTATCACTCGCTCTAACAATTACATGCGTTGGCTGAGATATTTTTTTAAGGTGCCCGGTCAATGGCAGGGCTATTATATTAGGGCTATGTACGTTCCCTATGTTATTTTGAAATACAATGCCTGGCCTCAATTTCTTCTGTTCACTATCGTCACCATCGAACTTCATCAGATATACCTCGCCTATCTGTGGGCGGAACTCATGTTTCTTTTGATTCAAGTCTCTTGCTCCTTTGTTTGATGTGTTTTATGACTAGAGTATAACACATCAAGTTTTGGGAGTCAAGTCAATTAAATGGGCGAAAAAGCATAAATTTTATGCAGCAATAAGGGTATATGTAACTTCGGGCCTTTGAGCCCCAACATCTCCACAAAACACAGTGATAACATCACCCAAAATAGATTTTCTAGAATTTATTTCGACAAAGCAAACTTTTGTCAAGGAAATGACTCCAGAGTTATCCTTAAGGCAAATCTGGTTTGGGCTTTCGCTTATCATCATCGAAGAAAAGGAAAGTCTCATTTTGCATGGTAATCCAGAAAGTATGTTGTCTTGATTTTCACTACAAAAAATAATTTTTTGTGGGTTACGAGAGGAGTAGTACCTTTTAAACTCCCCTAACGAGGCAATTTTTTTCATGCTGCAGTAAACCTCCTATTGATTTTGCATGTAGGATGTGGTATACTACATAGTAGATGTTGGTGTGTGGTAGCTCCAATATCTACTCGTAGTCTTACGAGTTGCGCTTAGAAGAGTAGCTTGTGGTAGAGTCGACTCTTCATATGTTGTTTTTTCAAAGCCTAGCCATGTTTTTTTGGCTGGGCTTTGTGTCGTTCTGACACGTATCTTACCACAAAAGTGTCGCTTTGTCAATAGGCAATCGAAAGTTCGTTCTTCACGGCCGCTTAATCCAGGAACATATCATAAAAGTAATCATTATCAGTCCACCTGTCCCAAGCGCTAGTCTAGCAATTGGGCTACTTATTTCTTTTGCCATACTTATAAGCCATAAATACAGTACACAAATCAATATCATGACCAAAACTCGCCAGGGTTTTATTAAATTGGGTTGACCACAGGCTGCATCGTTATTCAAGTCAGCTAACGTTGCGTTATACATATCTACCCGCCCTGGCCACCCACCTTTTAGCCACGCAGATAATTCATCCGATGTTGCTCTCATAGCTACCCATTTAGCGTTATGCATGGTCATCTTACCATATGTGTGCATCAGCAGCCCACAGGCAACACTCCTATTTCCCTCTAGCCTTGCAGTGTCAGCCTTCGTTTTTGCTACAAGGTTGCCATTGATATCACGGAATGGCCTCCTGCTTTTACCTACCAATACATTCCAGTATGAATACGTGGGGTTCTTTTGTATATCCCATTCACATACTTCTCCGCCTTCTTTTTTATATCTCTCGATTCTATCCCATATTTCTTCATACTTATCAGGATTGAGAATATCTTGTTCTATTTTCTTCTCTAGTTCTGAGTCTGTGTATCTTTCAATGAACTTTTGCTCTAATTCCTCCTTTACACGCTGGTCCATCTTCGCCTCACTTTCTTTGAAAGACTTAGTCGCAAGAGTACCACCGCCCAATAAAATCAACAACAAATCTCCAACCCCGAACACAAAACTACACTCCTTATCTTATGGCTGTTTCTATTTTCGTTTTAGCTTCACCTATACTGTCTATCGCATCATTTAGATTATCAATTGCCTCTTCCATTAGTTCAAATCTTTCAGAGCATTGTAAACTCTCTGGTACATTATCCATGCTATCTTCTTCTTCGCCGCATACTGCGTCCACAATAGTTTCAGCTTTGGATAAATACCTTACTGCTTCTTGCAGCCTTACACGGCGCTGCCTATTCATCAGCACCCACCCAGAGACGATGAATGGCTATATCTGTGCGCAACTTAACAATTCCTTTATCATCATATTTTGCTTTAGCAAACCGTACCGAATCAACCATTGGCAGCACACCTCCAAAGTTTCTCATCAGTTCCTCGGTATCCAACGTAATATCATCCGACATCATGGTAAATATAAGGTCATTTTCCTGTCCAACCACTGATACATCCAGAACATCGCACGAAATATCTTCTGATAATCTTTCAACAGCATCGCACGTCTCTTTCAGAAACGCCATCTTCTTTCTATCAAACTTGTAGACTTTTCCAAGCTTACTAGACATCTCGTCCACTAGCGCTGCTGCAACTTCATAACATGTTGACATCTTACTCTTCCTCCACTTTGGTCTTTAGTCCATAAAACCCGAATGCCATCCTTACCTTTCCATTTTTTAATGGATATACCTCAAAGTTATTCGCCAATTTAATGGCCCACTGAAAGACATCTGTAAAGAATATTTCCAAGGAAGTCCCTTCTACCACGACCTCGGCGAATCCATTGCTTATGTCCGGGAGACTGTTAGTGATTTTGACCTTGTCGCCCAAGTCAAGCCTGTACATCATGTCGGTTACTACTGCGACATCACGAATTCGCTGGACGTTTGGAAAATTCACCGATGTGTTTGCAGGGAGCTTGCGAATCGTTTCTACTAATTCATCAAACTCCTTATCGAACGATGGGCCTATCATTTCATCAAGTACCTTTTCGTCCATTTATATCACTCCTTTAATTCATACGCACCTATTTCTATCTATTGTAACATATTTTCTAGATTTTGCAATAACTACTTAGCTAATGACTTAGAAATTTCATATTTTGATTCAAATTCAAGTGGAGAACGTGCCTTACCTAGCTTTTTAAGTTCGGATGCAGATGCTTCATAAAGAAAGTAATAATCCCTATTTTGCTTACTGGTGACTATGAACTTTGGCTCATGCTTAGTATTGAGATAAGTGACCCAAACAATCTCTCCACGGGGTGGTCTCACATTGCCTCTCATACATACCTCTTCGCATACTCAACCAAGGCCGTATGTTCATTCTCGATATCTTCTGCAATTACGACATCTAGGAGTTTTTTCAAAACCTCACCAACCCGTTTGCCTTCTGGAACCCCCAAGTCCATAATATCATGTCCGTTTATAGCTAGGTCAGATATTGAAAAACATTGTTCCTCCTCAATTACCTGCTCAAGAACCGCCTTGACCATATTGCACTTATCAACTCTTGATGCCTGTGTACCCTTCGTATGAGCTAAGATATCTGCCATTCGCACGTCCATAAGTTGACAAAACCTTTGCGGGTCGATTTTGTTAAGCCACCGCTTTATGGCCTTAGTCGTTGGTTCAATTATTGCATCGTGGTACAGAACAAGCGTGAGAACTTCGTCAGCGGTTCTGTTATCAAATCGCAGTCTTTCCATAACTTTTTCTGCGACATCATGACAATATACTCCATGCCTATAAAAATGTCCACCCTTTTCATCCCCCGTGTAACAAAGGGGCTTACCTATATCATGAAGTAACAACGCTAACTTAACCGACTGGTCATCACCAGAATAATTGGAAACGGCATGAGCGATATGGTCGTACACTGTATATTGGTGATATGGATTATTCTGCTGGAATCCTATACATGGCTCAATCTCTGGAATAATAGTTGCAATGATGTCGCTATAGTTGAGCAACACCCCAAGAACACCTCTCCCCATTACAATTTTACATAGCTCTTCACGAATCCTTTCAGCTGCAATATTGTTTAGGAGTTTTTTGTTAATATGAATAGCCTCGTTGGTTCTTTCTGATATGGTAAAACCATACGTTGATGCAAACCGCAGCGCCCTCATAATTCGCAAGGCATCCTCTTTGAATCTATCATTTGCGTTTCCAACGCAGGATATTTCCCCACGTATTAGGTCAAATGCTCCACCAAATGGGTCAATCAATCCAACCCGCTCGTTATATGCCATCGCATTAAAGGTGAAATCTCTCCTGGACAAGTCACTATCTATGTCCTTTGTATAAGTGACTTTATCTGGATGCCTAGAATCGCTGTATTTCCCATCGATTCGGAATGTTGTAACCTCATAACTAACACCATCTTCAATGATTGTTATTGTTCCATGTTGGAGTCCAGTTTCAACAATTCTTCGGTCTTCAAAGCACGATTCTATTTCGCTTGGAACTGCGCTTGTACATATATCCCAGTCGTGGGGAACTATCCCAAGCAGACTATCTCTCACACATCCACCAACAACATACGCTTCATAACCTGATGCTTCTAATGTATCAATGATGTTCTGAGCTCCGTTCGGAATGCACACACAGCCCATCAACCACCCTCCTATTCACACTCATAACAAATTCTTCAACCTTTTTCATATCTGGACTGTCTGGTAGGTCGTTGTTCTCTTTGTCATAGTTCAACCTCTGTTCAAATGAGTTTACTATCTCAAAAAACTCCTGACGATATGTGCCGTCTTCATTCTGATAATCTCCTCTTCGAACACTTTTCAAAAGTTCAAGGTCATTTTCACGATATGTTACTATCTCTTTTCTTTCAAGTATGTCAAAACAGGTGAGATAGAGCCTCACCAAATGCATCGCGTGCTTATTGAGATGGTTGCTATCTTTCTTGTGATTCCGCTTATTAAGCTTTTCATAGTCCTTAATCACCAATGAAAGGTCATTGAGGATACTGGTGAACTGGCGAGCTGGATATCCATCAATATGTATGTTCGCAAAAATCTCTCTATCCAGGTCATCTCTGGTGCTATCAGAAGTATAGAGTGTCAAACTTCCATTTTCAAAGGTAGTATACTTCTTTTCGAAAGCATGGACAGAATTTTTCAATGAGGCTAAAATGTGTTCCTCTTTTCTCGACTGTTCCATTCTATCTCTTGCGATAGCATTTTCAAGCCTTCGTAACTGCTGATTTGCATATCCTCCAAAAGCATGTACCGCCCTACGGGACAGAAACATTTGTCTGTTATCAATCAATTCTTTTCCAATATCAGAAAGATACATGTAATGTTCCGGCTTACATCCTAACATCTCAATTGTATTTGGATTACAATCTAGCAACAAACTAATTAGCTTATTAAAGCTATATACAGTTGTGTCAGTTTCAGTATTGACAACCTGCTCAAAATGTGAAAGTCCTAGCAAGTCAGATGGCGAATTAAGGGCGCAACCCCTAATATCTACATCAGATGATTCTATGTTGGTACCGTATGAATAACTTCCGCCCAGTGTTAGGAATACTATCCTGTCTTTAAGATGTTCATTAGTTCTAAGAAAGTCATAATCATGACCATCTAACATTTTCTTGATTTCACTTACTGTCATCAAATCCTCCTGCTGCCCTTAGTGTTGCAATATCGTTTGCCAGCATATTTGCGACCTTACTTACCTCATCAACGTCATTCATTCTTGAGAAAGACACCCTTATAGAACTCCTGGCCTCTTCTGCTGATAGACCCATTGCAGTTAAAACGTGGCTGGGCTCTTTTTCATGGCTGCGACACGCAGAGCCGGCGGACATACATACTTCCTGTCCGTCCAACATAAGTAAAAGAGTTTCACCATCCACATTGTCTATTTTTATATTTAGTATCTTTCCTGGATGAATTACAGACATACCATTAACCGAAACAATATTTCCTATATCGAGCTGATTATGGAGGGTGTCCTGCAATACCTCATAAAACTTTTGCTTTAATACAGACGTCATAACTATATCTGCAGCCAGTTGCGACATAAGAATTTCACAAGCCTCTCCAAACCCAACAATGCCGGCCACATTCTCTGTGCCGCCCCGCATTCCATGCTCCTGTTCAGCTCCGCCGTACACCAACGGAGACAGTACGCCTTGCTCTTTTATAAATAGAGCACCTGCTCCCTTGGGGCCATGTATCTTATGGGATGATATAGACAGAAAGTCACACCCAATCTTACCAACATCAATCTCACAACAAGATGCAGCCTGGACACAATCTGTATGAAACAGTATTCCTCTTTTAAGACATAGTGTCCCAATCTCTTCAACTGGATTTACTGACCCGGTCTCATTATTTACATACATCACCGATACCAGCCCAGTATCTGACTTTATCCTACGCTCTATATCCGCAACGGAAACCACCCCATCACAAGATACAGGTATAAACTCAACATAAAACCCGTCTTTTATAAGCTTTTGAGCTGCTTTAATAACTGAATCGTGTTCAACAGCTGAAATTAGTATGTGTTTTTTCCCAGATGAAAAAAGATAATCCTTTACTCCACTAAACACGGTTGAATTTGATTCGCTGCCACCCGAGGTGAATACCACTTGCTCTGGGCCGCATCCAATTAGGTTAGCAACCTGCCTCCTTGCCCTATCGACAGCTGCTTTTGAAGTCCTGCCAAGAATGTGTATCGAGCCCGGATTGCCATATTGATTTTCCAGATATGGCATCATAACATCTAAGACTCTTTTGTCAATCTGCGAAGTTGCTGCAGAGTCAAGATAAATCATTTTCAGCTTCCTCCTTTTGCCGTATATATGCACATATACTCGCCATCACACACGGCACAAAACGTTGGGTGGCAACGGATTATGCCACATGATTTTTTCCAACAGACTTCTGTCTAAACGTAGCTATTAGCTTTTTTAGCTCTGAGGGTGACATTCCAATATCCTCATATTCGCGCAACCGGTCATACCTATAGGCATCACTACATCGTTGTCCAGTTTCAGAGATGCGCTTGCATGTTGACATACCACACACATCACGGCAATAATCGCCACCCTCTTTCGTTAAGCGTTCATATTTTTCTTTGGTCTTTTCATTTATCATAAATACCCTCCTTTCCCATCACTCTGCATATTGACAGGATAACCAATTTACTTCATAGCATATCGCCTCGTCTAATGATTCAAACTCTTGGCCGTCATGTGCTATCCATATGTCTTTGAGTCTCACGCACTCTAACTCATCGTCGTAGTTATAATCAAATTCCTCTATGCGGTCATGATATAAGAGCAGTTTTGCAATTGTTTTAGTGGTCAATTTAGAGCGAATCCAAAGTTCATTTGTCATTTTCATTCCACCCAATCTTCATTTTATATAATCTGCACGTTGACTTCTTGAGATTTATGATTTATAATGTTCTAAAATCCAATTGGAGGTGTTTATATTATGGCTCGAAATGTCAGGTCTAAAGAGGAGAGACTTTCTGTTCTGGAACAAAAAATTGATAAAAAGAAAGCCGAACTTGCATCTCTCGAAGCTCAAAAAGAAAAGCTTCTGCATCCAGTCAACATGAGGACTGTTATGGCGAAAGCCAAAGAGCTTGGTTTGACAGCTAACGAGATTGCGGAAAAACTCGGAATAGAGCTCGACTAGCCCAAAGGCCACCTAATGGTGGCCTTATTCTTTAACTCAAGTAAAGCGTCAATAACATCAGCGGCTTTATTATATGTTGCGATTACGTCTGGAAGGTCGGGCCTATATACCTTATAAAATTCTACCGCGCTTCGTAAGTCAGCTGAAAACTTCACATAACTCCGCAGTATTTGCTCATGACTTGAATTGTCTGTAGAAAGATTCTTCTCTACACCGCCATGTACATTTCTACTATAAAAAGCAAGGTCGACATTGTCTTTTTTCTTTGTTATCGTATTAGCTCGCCTTGTAGGTGTGACCACAAACGAGCACTCATACGCATCCATAGGTTCCAGTAGAACCGTATGAGCCTGCTTGCCGTTATAGTTTCCGCCCTTTACGTGCTGGCAACTCTCCTTGCCGCAGATAGAGCAAACGCTACGCTTTACGCTGCAACTTATGCTAACTTCCTTGAGTATGCCACTCTCAATGAGTTCAATAATTTCCTCATTCCACTTATTCTTTGGCATATATGCTTTAGCCATCAACTGCACAAAAATTTCTCCAGCCTGAGTGGTTTTCCATGTCCTTTCTTCAAGCCTTGTTTGGTATATCCGCGCCGTCTGATTGGCGCTCCTGCGCTCATGACCGAAGATACAGGACTTCCCCAAAAACAGTTTCTGTAGTTTCTCCAGGCTATCAACGGAGAACCGTTCAAAGTCCACGTCCACCTCGTTGTCGCACAACACCATGGAAAATGTGTACAATTCATCAGACTCACAGTTATGCCGGGTATAGTGGTTTATCATTTTTAGTTCATCTATGGAAATTGTATCATTTTTCACCGTTATTCCCACCCCCCATATTACCGCCTACATCGGCATATAAGTATGCTAATGTTCATTGAAAACTACCTGTTCCCCCGCTTTAAGCGCCCAACATCCTCCCTCGGTTACTGCACATTCCGAGCAATTACCTCCACACTCATGCGCTCCAGCCCGAGCCGTGGTAGAACCATCACGGTATCTAACATGCGCCTCAGGCAAAGAAAAAGGATTGACCATTTCTAGGCCAACCCACCCACTAAAAATCATATGTAAATTATTTGGAAAATTACCGTTCTGCTCTATGTATTCATTCACCATCTTATATCTCTTGGTGAAACACAGGATTTGACAGTGTTTATTCCTAGTAGCGATAGCTACCATGTGAGCCAGATAATCAGTGTTTATGATATCGCCAGAAACATGAAAGCGGAAGAACCGCGCAAGCATTACTGCCGCTTCGACCTCCCGCCAATACACTTCTGGATTCTCTTGCAAGACTTCATAGTTATGCTGGTATGCTTCTCGAACACTTTTCCTTATTCTTTCTAATCTATGAGCATAACATTTTTTCTGGCAATCACATTTTCTGCAGGTCTTAATAGACGGTAGTGAAACGCTTGGTATTGCGCCGAGTTTCGAATTTCCAGGGCTAATCTTTACATTTGCCACAATATTACTCCCCTCTCATCAAAACATGAAACCGTTTTTCAAACTCCTTTTTATCCTCTACCTTATTTTTAGCTTCATCCGCTCTATTCATTATCTCCATTACCTCAGAGAATTTTATGGAATTGTGAGGAGCATATTGGGAGTTAAAGCAAAGTATCTGGAAATTACTAATTCCAGGATTTAAAAATCTTTCATCGTCAGATTCTTCACTCTTGTTCAAATAATCCTCTGTAGTAAGTTCATATTCAAATCCCATGTCAAGCAAAATGTTAACGGCATCTCGTCTTTGTTGGAAATTTTTACCAACAACTACTGTTTCATCAACTTTCATGAAATCGACTAACTCTTCATATGTCATACTTAGGCGCTCCCTATTTCATATTCTTTTATGTCTGTCTTCATCATATAGTTCTGAGTTATACTACCGAGATTGAGGTTTCTGTATGCGTCATCTATTTCTTCGCTAGTGATACCTATATAATCAAGAGTCTGTGCCGCACTGGAATGGCCAAACATCTTTTGTAGGAGTAGAAGTTTCCTTGGGTCGTTGCCGCTCATAACCATCTGGTGATAAGCAAACGTTTTACGCAGTGAATGTGTCGCCATTCTATTACCCAAACCGAGGTCTCTGGCGACCCCCTTCAATATCAAATCAACACCTTGCTTACTCATTGGTGCATTTTTGCCGCTACTATTGTTAGATACGCTTTTAAACATATAATCGTCCAACCTGACTCCAGGGGTGTTCTCCAGGTATAGCGTAACTGCATCAATAACCGCCGAGTTAATTGTGATATACCTATTTCTTTGCCGTTTACGCGTGTTCTTGGTCTTCTTCTCAAGAATGGGGAATCTATCTCTAAATGTAAAATCATCATTTATTAGATTTGAGAACCGCAACATTCTGAGGTCGCTTACCCTTAACCCAAAGTTTATTCCAACGATAAAGAGCATGTTATCTCGAAACCGTTCCTTGCTAATCAGATACTGAGATATCCGAATGATGTCATTCATATCCTTAATAGGTTCTGCTGCGTGCTCTTGAGCGAGTTCTTGTTCTACTCTTTCTGATGCTGGCGCTATCAATCCGGTTTTGAGCTTTCGGTTGCTATTTTGGACAACCCTAACGTCTATAACATTATTCTCAGTTGTTTTCGTGGCAAAATCAACTTTTATTATATTTGACATTATTTAACCTCCATTTGGTTAGGAAGTTACACTAATTCCGTCACTAAAATATTCTGCAGGGAGAGCCTGAAATGGGAGTGCAGGGCGCGGAATAGTGCAAAGTCTTTTCTCCACAGTTGGTGTTTGATGTTCATATGATTGTTTCAAATCAAAAATAATTACATTTTCGTCCCCGAATCTTATACCCGGAGCACATACTATTTTTGACATTTCGAAACCCATCCCAGCCTTAATCAGTGACGTCAAAGCCCTATTCCCAACGCTTACTACTCTTCGTCTCTTTTTACTTTGGTTTGGATTTTTGAAGAACTGCATCGCATTTGCAGCTTCTTTTGCACATGGTTGAACCGCCAATTGTGTCTTGTCTTTACTTATAAAGAGGCGCACATATGGAGGATATCCCAGTTCAGAAGCGGTCGAAAGGTTAAACGAAACTTTGTTCTTCAGCACTTTCACCTCCGCAATACTAAAAGTACGTGGAACCTCAATAACATCAAAATAGTCCAGAACAGACATTATTTATTTCCCCCTTCGGCGATTCTTTATTTGAATGAAATTGTTAAGTATAGCTGGCCGCTCGTCGCCAACACCTTGTTCCTCTAGCCAATACCTCCAAGCATCCTGATGAGTTGACTTATTTTTTTCCAGCTTTTTTTGTATCCGTTCCCATTGTGTCTTTTCAACAATTGGAGCATGATAGTTTTCCATTTTATACTTTCCAGCTTGTCCTGTATTTGGCACTGACCTATGTGAAAACATATCTACGCATACGGTTTTCTGCATTATCACATCTCCACAATACTTCTCATTGTGCAATATATTTTTAACAGTTGAATAGCTCCATTGTACACCCTTCGGCGAAAGAATATTTCGGGAATTTAAAACCACACAAATGTCAGATATACTATATCCATCATCGAACATTTGAAACATTAGTCGTACCACGGCTGCTTCGGTTTCATTGACATATAGATTTCTACCATCCTTTTCAAATCCATATAAAGGCGATATTTTCGGGATTCCAGCTTCAAACCTTCTCCTAAATCCCCATTTAACACTTACAGACTTAGCTTCGGATTCTCCTTGGGCAAGAGCCGCCATCACCACCATTAACAGTTCGCCCGTCTGGGTTAGTGTGTTAATATTAACGTCTTCAAACAGAACGGCAACTGGTGGATTCAAAGACTTTAATGACCGTACTATCGAAACACAGTCTACTACATTCCTTGCGAACCTTGAAATGCTCTTTGTGATTATCATATCGGTTTTTCCTGCTTTACAATCTTCAATCATTTTATTAAAAGCTACTCTATGCCGTGTTGATGTGCCTGAAATCCCTCCATCTGCATAAATCTCAACCAACTCCCATTCTGGATGAGATGAAACATACTCCTTATAAGTTTGAATCTGTAATTCATAGCTACCAGCTTGGTTCAAATTATCTGTACTTACTCTACAATAAACTGCAACCTTCAGCCTATGTTTCTCATTATTTGACTTGGCCATTGGTTCCGACGGGGGGATATATTCAACTCGTCCCTTGTTTTCAAAGGCCGAACGAATTTCATTCCGAGCACTCTCTTTCCGGTCATGATTTGTCAACCTTATCCCTCCTTATATATTATGTAACAGCTTTCCGCATCGCGTAGAGTTATTGGGTAAGCGCGATGTGCATAAAGGTAGTTTTCAGACTGTCACGGTCGAACAACCGATGTTGTGAGACCGTGCGGCGCAAATGCGCCGAGAGTTCTTGTTCAGTCTGAAAACGTAAGTGTCGAACTCTTACTTCTGCTATTGGCGAGAAGCCGCTGCAAAATATGAAATATGTATCTGCAGCCAATATACAAAGCTGTTATGTCAGTGGGTCAAATACTACTCAAGTTCTTCATCATCCAGGGCAATAAATGGGCTTGAATATCCATAAATATTTATGTCATATCGTTCCACAGGTTCCATCCCGTAATAGCGGTATATACCCTAATTTATACCACCAAACTGAACTTTTATTAACACTTATTGCATTTTGCATTTAGATTTGATATAATATAAAAAGGGAAGGATGTGTTAATATGAAAAAAGACACAGAATTTATAATCAAAAAGATTATACCTGTTATCACTGCCCTCATTGGAATCATCCCTTCTTTTGTCGTTGGTCAAAACATAGGATATTCTGAAGGATTTGAAGATGGACAAATTACAATTCAAGAAGAAACTATTGAAAAACTTGAAGGCGTTAAAAACATTGAGGGAGAAAACATCAATGTTTATTATAATGCCACGTTAAACAATGTAATGTCAGAGAGTGAAGATTATAAGTCCTTAACTTCAAAACTCGAAGTCGAAAAGCGAGTTTTAGAGGATACTGTTTCCGCCTTGCAATCAGAACGTTCTGAGCTGGAAAAACAACTTTCCTCCTTGTCCGAAGAAAATTCAAAGCTCAAACAACAATCTTCTGTTTCTGAACCGCTTCCAGAACCTACTCTCCAACCCCTCACTCCGCTCTCCTCTGCTACATTAGCAAAAACTGTTGATACACATGGTTACATTGTAAATAGTGATTTTAGTACGTTGCAGGGAAGTGGATTCGAAAAGGGTTTTACTGCTGCGGCTGGTGGAATTTCATATGACAACACTATATCTGTTTGTGGTTATACTCCATTTGAAATAATATATAATCTTGAAAAAAAGTATCATGAGTTATCAGGGAAGATTTGTTTTGATGATATTTCACCAACTTCTGGAGGTTTTGGTAGCGGATTTAATGGAGAAGCCCAGGTTCTGCTCACTGCAGACAATGGAGAAAAGAAAGAGTACACCCTTACTACAACAGATTTTCCTATAGACTTCTCCATCAATGTGCAAGATGCCGAGAAATTTTCAATTAGCATTTCTTTTCCGTATAGCAATAACGTGTTTAATAACTTCAATAAGTACTTTGATATATTGGATGCCTTTTTGGATGTTTAAATTCTCCGCAAATATAAACAAAACTCATATTCATATTCACGAAGTGCTTTTGCTGTATTCTGCGTATTCATCTACATCCCTCACACAAGGTATCTACACATATAATTGTCAAAGCTCTCATACCCCGACCAATCCGCCGTATCTTCCTCTGTCTTAAGCAGCTCTCCCCACAACTGCAGAAGATTACTGTCGTACCTATCAGTGTCAACCTCGATATCACAGTGCAAGCAATAAGCCGTCCACAAACACCGGAGCTGGTCACGGCAAACTTCATTGTCAAAGAATGCACTGTTAATATAGTCGATTATATACTCATACTCCAATTTACTCTCCATGCATTACCTCCATAAAGCCAATGGATTCCAAGATAATGTTTGTGACTTAATCTCTCTAATCTTTGCGCCACATACATAGCAGTAGTTAAAACCCTGCTGCTCTGGGAACGTAATCGAGTGTCCACACGCAGAGCAGCGGTACTTCACCAGAACATATCCACCCTTGGATTTGTACGAACTTTCCTCAGTTAGAACTGCTCCTAGCAATTTCATGATTCCGGATATAACTCTGTATCCAACAATGCGTATCCAACGGCCTGCAATACAACACAGGCCTCATCAGGTTCGATACCATTATCTATTAGGATTTGCTCAGCCATTTCAACGCTCTTCTTATCTATCTCGATACCGCTACCATAAATTTGGTATCCCATGAATATCCTCTCCAATCCCTAGATTTCGCCATTGACTCTCAGGTACTTCTCTATATACTCACGAAAAGTGGTTTCCTCTAAATAGAATGGGTCATCTCCATTATTCCTGATATATCTCATCACATTTTCCATGAGCTGCCCAAATCTCCATTGTGGACATTGAGTGGCCCACAGCACACCCAGGTCACTCAAAAAACGAATAGATATGCCCTGGGTCTCTGTCGCTTCCCAGAATTACTTTTCACCACCAAACCTAAGTTTTATGATTGACTAAATGATTATATACTAACCTTTTCGGTAGAAAGATAGTAGCAGCACACATTAGGAAAGGTTTCTCTTACAAGTTTTGTTGCATTGTCGTCCGGAACAAAAGAACAAATTGCAAAAAAGTCCATTGGGTCATTGGCGGAAAATAAAGTTTCTAATTCATTTTTTATGAACTCCTGGATGGACATCACATAGTGAACCGCATTCTTAGGCGAAAACCTTTTTAACTGTACCGTGTCAACGCCAATATACTTATTGTGTTCTGCAAAATAATAACTTTGTGCTGCAAGATAACATCCGAAATCAATTACTATTTTGCTTTTGGGTATCACCACACTTAGAGCCTTATATACATGAATAAACCCTAGAAAATTTTCCGCAAGTTCACATTCACGCTGAAACATAACTTGTTTCATTTCACCAGATGGAATTAGTGAGCGCAAATCATCTAAACATTCATCATAATACCCCATGGTATCAATCACCCCCGTGCTTACCTCTTACGGTGCCAAACATCTCCTTGATGTTACCTGTGATGGGATACCGTTCTTTCGAAACAGAACATACTGCATACTCTCGGTTAACCGCATCCACATACATCGTAAAACTTCCATCGTCTCCCATGTACTGCTCCTCCCACGCAGATGGACTGACCAACCTACTCACGTCAAGCTGCTTCACTGCTAGGTTGTCAAAACTTACCACATCGAACCAGCTATCATTGACTATCATTGGAAGATAATCATACAAATCATCCTGCCTGCTTTGAATCTGGTCGGCTTGGGCTTTATAGTTTTCCTTTCCCCTGCGGAATTGCTTATACCCTAGAATCAGAACCTTGGCATTGGCTCCAGACATTTCCGATAACTCTCTTAGAGTCACAAGCCCGTTTATAACATGAAACACCGCATTGGAAAATTTGCTGGCTTCACGCACTAAATGTGAAACCTGCTCAAGCGGTGTGCCAGAGATAAAGGATATGCCTAACCCATAAATCAGATTCCTGTTTACCAACTCTTGAAGTAGGGGTATATTGTTCAGGAAATGAACCCGATTTACCGTCATATTTGCAATAAGCTTTCTATCTTTCAAGCCTTGGAGAAATGGAACTAAGTCTGGATGTGACAGAGGGTTTCCTCCTCCGATAGCCAGCTCTGTATATGGCAGTAACGAATCCAAAAATGGGAGGTTCAATATATCACCGTGTTTCCCATTTGGCGTTGAAGCCTCGTGGCAAAAAGGGCACATCATATCACAGGAGTTTGTAATTTTGATATCCATAGACTCTGGATAATCTGGCTCAAAGAAATCCAACTCATTTTTCCTTACTTTGGTACCATCATCAAAGATGCTCACTGTGTAGTTCCCATTTTGATATTCTCCTAACAGGTTCATTCCTTCATCCTCCTATTTACCCATTATATCCATACGTACCAAATGCGACCATCTTGTCTCCGCTCGGAGTCACAAACTCATGCTTGTATGTTTCGAGGCTTATGTCATCAATAACATTGCCTAGACGTTTGAAATCACTATACCTGTACTGCTTCGAATCCAAATCATCTTTTGAAAATGGAACAAGAGTTTCGTCAAATTTATCATACATCAAGTTTCCTTTGATAAATTCCCTGTACTCTTCGTCGGTACAAATCGTAATTGAATGCGTAGAACTGCTGTTAGTTTCAAATACACCTTTTCTAATTTGTTTCATTCCTAATGCCCTCCCGCACTATGACTCAATCATGTCCATATGTACAGATTGCCACCATTTCATCGCCACTTGGCGTAGTGAAAGGAGTTATATCGTTTTCAAGCCAGTCGCCGCCAAGAGTTTCATAAGTTTCAAACCTGCAATACCCGTCTTCATCTCGTTCTACTTCAGAGGTTGGTTTCATTCCTCCACCATAGCTGTCACACATTAGCTCACCGGCTTTGAACTTCTCATATTCTTCCTTTGTACAAATTGTAATACTGTGCGTTGAACTGCTGTTTGTCTCAAAAACGCCTTGTCTAACTTGTTTCATATGTATACCTCCTAGCATCCTTTGTAAAATGTTTCGTGCGGATATTTTACATTAACAGCAACACTTCCATCTTGGTTGTCATTACCAGTCAAAACAAAGCTATCTCTTGAAAAAAGGTAGCGTACAAGTCTGCCTTCATTATAGATAGTTTTAGACACGAAATTTCGATGCTCATCTGCACCACAGTGGTCGATATCAGCGTTAGAGCAATATCTGAACCCGGAACCAAGGTCATTATATTCCGGTTCATCAAAGGTGCAAGTTATTCCGAACCGATATAAAGTGTCCATAATATGCTCCGTTGATTTTTGAAGTTCCCTTTGATTGAGTAAAAGAACCATGCTTGAATATAGATATGCAGCCTTTTCATCCACGGTATCAAGCCTTCGCCACTCCCATCCGAATTCGTCACATCGGAAATGAACGTGCTCTGGATGACACATTGAGGTTCGGCGATTCGTTGTTATGCAGATGCTATGTGTGCTGCTAGAATTTGTTTCAAATACGCCTTCTCTTATCCGATACATTTTTCCTCCAATTTTTCTTTTATCTATATCATAACCGATTCACAGTATCTCCGGCCAGCCTTTGTCAGCATATACCAGGCGTTTTTTCCTATTCTGGTACAATCTGCCGCGCCAGAACTTAAAATCCGCTTCATCATGTTGGTCAGGGCGCTGCCGGACAGGTCTGCAGCCTCTGCCAGCTCCCCATGACGCATTCCCATGCCGCTGCGGTGGTTGTACAGGCATAGCAGGATTCGGTCTGTTTTTGCGCTCTGGAGCGCCGCCAGCTCTTCCACATCCACATTCCGGACCTCTTCCTTCAGCATCTGCCGAAGCACCTGCAAGATGCCTTTCATCATCCCGGCATAGCAAAAAATCATCTCCCGGTCGCTGGCTTCCCCAGCGACCTGTCCACCCGGGCAAAGTTCTGCTCCAGCAACCGCAGGAAGTCTTCCAGTTCATCATGGGTGTTGCTGAACCAAAGTCCCATACATTTGTTCCTGTATTCTGCCACATAGTCCTGCACTTTGGGAACGTCTATATGCTTAACGGCTTCCCTCAGTTCTCCTGTTACAACTTTTATCATATACCTTACCCCTTGAGACATTGTATCTAACGATATAAAAGTTCTGTTTTATTGTTTCTTCTGCTTCCGCTTCATTTTTTCTCGGAATGCAAGGTATCTGCGAGTGTAGTCATAACTCTCTCCGAAGATACTATTTGCGGCCCGGAGCAATTTAGGTTCGTGCTGCTCTATCGACTTTAACTCGTCTTCAAACCGCTTTCCGAATGGACAACCAAAACACCCAGTACGGGCTAAGCCATACTGGGTGTAGCATCTGCTATGTGTGACACCATAGTGCTCACAATATTCCTCTTTATCATTGTCCCTTAGCCAAAATACTGGGCGGAAGTGGTCGATATCATCGCCATCTGAAAAACACGTTTTGTATGTTGCGGAGCGTATCCCGCCTTCCGACTGCCTGACACCAATGCAAGACAGGTCATAGTCACCGTTCTTAATGAACCGCTCAGACACTTTCTTCTTTGCGTATGTACAGCATTTATCAGAGATTCGGAATGACGGCGGGTTGATTATCATGAACTCTTTCAGATATGGTATTCGTTTGATTGCATATTGTGTGGTGTTTCCTGTGATTACGTTACACCACCATTCCAATGCGGTTTTGCATCTTGGATACCGTTGAATAAGGACATCGAACGATTCGTCCTCCCACTGGAAATTGTGCAGCTGTAAGCGATGAATCATATCTGATGCGAACTTACTCCAAAACGGAACACCATACTCCTTCACACATATCGGAATTGGCTTAATAGCATCTATGCGGTGGATTGACACCCCGTATTTCCGCTCTATCTCTTCCAAATGCTCGAAGGTGGCGACATATTCAAGTCCGGTGTTGAAAAACACAAAATCCGTTTTCTCACCTGCACCACATCGCAAGAGCAGGTCAACCATCACATCACTGTCGCCCCCCCGCTGCAAGAGCACACGATGTGTCTGTGCTCTTGCACCACCTCAAAGCATCTGGCAAGAGCATCTCGAATCACAAAGTTATCAGGGGCAGAAACGATGACGCTATCCAAAGTCATCTCATCACCACCAAAATTCTATTTTGCTGTCATTCTATTGCTATCTTTACGATATACAACTCGGATTCAATCTCTACCTCAATATCTCCAAGTTTATATTCACAATCGAGCATGACATCTATGCTTCTGTCTCGGTTTGTCCACACCACATCATCCCAGTAGTTGAGTACTCCGGAACAAAGGTCGAAATTGATAGAACTACCGTTGTCAAACTCGGCGTAATAGATACCCTCGTTGTGATGGGTGTTCGCTCCTTGCAAAATCAATTCGTCGTCCGTCATATCCTCTAAGGATTCTATTGCTAAAAGTCGATTGACTCTTGTAAATTCATCTGACGTAATATGGATAGTAACTTCGTGCCTATTCATTATACCACCCCCAAGAAATGCACATTGATAATGAATGTTACAACTATTTGAACGATATGAATTGTCTGGTCAATAATAAGGTTAATCTTAAGTTTATTGGCCTTAATGTCATCCACAACACCATGTACTATTGCATTGACAATGAGGGCGCAGAGAAAGGCATTTCCGACATTCAGGTGAGTTTGTATTGCAATCGGCAGCATTATCATAAAAGCCCAGCTCAAACTATGCATAATGAGCGCCACTATATAGTCATACTTATACAATCGCTGTGGAGCGTTGTTTTCCCACCAGTTCTTCTGTTTCATCGAAGCCAAGATACCTTGGAGATAGTAGTCGTCCACGATGTGGAAAAACAGCATACTCAAAAAAACAAACTCTTTGCTCAATATCGCACCACCTTTGAAATTAGTTGATATTCACATACCACCAGCCAGTACATCTATCCTCTTCGCCGTTACGCCTATCTTCATCTGGGTCATAGTACCCGGTACATATTGTGATTTTATCTCCTTGTGAAGCATAGAGCTGTGTAAGCAAATCTTCCATCGCGTTGGCAACGCTTTCGCTTCTGCACATTATCTCGTCTCCACCATTGCCCCACACTTCTCCCTCAGAATAATCTCTGAGACATTCTGCAATTATTGGGAACCATTCTATTTTCATCTGTTATTCTCCATCGCCAGACTTGAAATTATATATTGGCCTGATAACTGCATCAACACTTACTGTTGGCTCAATATTTCCAACTATATCATCCATTCTCTTATAAGCCATGGGGCACTCATCTAATGTGCTGCGTCCAACAGATGTTGTATAGATACCCTCCATTTGTTGTTTGAACTCAGAAACTGTAAACGCTTCTTTTGCATCACTGCGGCTCATTAGTCGGCCTGCTCCATGAGGAGCGGAGAAGTTCCAATCTTCATTACCCTTGCCGGTGCAAAGTAAACTACCATCCCTCATATTTATGGGGATAAGCAAGCGTTCCCCGTTCTGGGCGGAAACCGCACCTTTTCGAAGAATCATATTATCTGTGTCAATGTAATTGTGGATAGTTGTAAACTGTTCTATAACATGGAGTCCCATTCCATTAACAATGCTGTCCATCATTGCCTGACGGTTTAACTCTGCAAATTGTTGTGCTATTCTCATATCGTGGATATATCGGTCAAAAAGCTCGCCCTCCACATACGCTAACTGCTTTGGAACTGGAGACCTTTTTGATTTCAGCTTTTTCAATTTATTTTGAATTTCTTTTGCGCGTCCAGAAGTTTTCAGCGTCTTAATAATACTGTTAATCTCTTCTTTGCTATATGATGTTAGAGTATTGTATGCCGCTTCCTGGTAGTAATTGGCAATTTCAAGGCCAAGATGACGACTGCCAGAGTGGACAATAATGTAGATATTTTCATCTCCATCTTTATTGGCTTCTATAAAATGATTGCCACCACCGAGTGTGCCTATGCTGTTGTATGCACGGTCTATGTCTATCTTTTTCACACAAGATAGCTTTGACAAGTCTATGTCATTTGCAAACCTATGGTTAGTAGAACGCACACTGAATCCAGATGGAATCAACTCACGAATTACTTTATCAAGTTTTGCTGGTTCGATGAAGTTCTCCTTAATTCGGATTGTCTCCATGCCGCAACCAATATCAACCCCAACAAGATTAGGACAAATCTTATCCTTGATAGTCATTGTCGTGCCAATAGTGCAGCCAGCCCCGGCATGAATATCTGGCATCATTCTGACAACGCTGCCATCGATGTAAGGCTGGTTCAAAAGATTTATTACTTGCGATATGGATGCTTCATCAACAATATTGGTAAATACCTTTGCAGATGCGTACTTCCCTTGCAATTCAACCATTTCTATACCCTCCCTCACTGTTATTTATTACGGTCAAGAAGGTCATACTTCACCTGCAAGTCCGTTATTCGCTTTGCAGATGGGGTAGCATTTTGCCTTTCCTTGAACAATTCCACCGCGATATCGTTTTGCTTCATGATTCTCCGATATTCTTCGGTTTCGCCGTAATCTGGAGGAATATATCCCCACCAATATGATGCCATAGCCAAACTCCTTCATCTATTATATTGTACAAAAGTATTTTACTAAATCCATGTAACACCAAAATTATCCTCATGATATTCTAAAAACTTTGCTCCGAATCTTCCATAGACATCACCACATTCATCAGGATATCGCAAGAACTGCGCATTTTTTGTGAGGAGATTAGGGCAGTTACTGTCTATCCATTCTTTTGTTGCCGTGATGCAGAGGTTTATAGACATATCAACAAAATGTGCAATAACGCAAATTCCATTTTCCTTAGCCCAATCCTCACTCGTCATGAATGAGTCGTCGTATACATTGTCATCGTCCATCCATGTTAAAAACGGCTCCTCGTCTGGATAATCCCTCTCCGCAAACCAGTTGTTAAGTTCAAAATATATAATTTCACTCATTTCAATATTTGCTCCTCCACCACATAAAACTTCGTACCTCTTCTGTGGTTCCCATTTTGTATCGTCTTTCAAGGTATAAGACTAATTCATCTATTGTTAGGCAATCTATCGCCTCAGATATTTCTACATTTCCCATGCTACTAATTTTTTCCGCTACTTCATAGACATCTACTCCATGAACATCTTTCAGCACATCAGTTAAGTCATATCTATCGAGTTTTTCCGCTGCCTTTGATGATTCCACATTATATTCAAACATTACACTAACAACCAAAACCTTATTTTATTACCCTACAAATTGTTGTATATATTGTTTCGACATCTTTGCAGCATTTTCTGTAAATCACTTCTTTTTAATCTCTGGAAATTAAAAAGAAGTAATGCCTCGTCTAATTCTTCCACCGCACTCATTAACATTGCTCTATACCCATCTGCAATGCTTTCGTAGTCATCACCACAATCCTGCTCTGTATCATTTTGGATAATGTGATAAAACAGCTCTTCGCAATCACGCCCGAGTTTTTCTCTAATTATATCGCTAAGAATTTGCTCTTTGTTGTTTTTGTCAAAGATGACTTTTACCTCTCCACTGGATAAGTACAACGTTTCCGCCATATCGTTTCTCCTCAGAAGGTTGTTTCAATTTTCTATCAAATTTCATTCTACCGTCCCATATTTCCAATATACTCTTTCACTGCATCAGCCCTTATTTTTTCTACGACAGATTCTGGCAAGTTGATATACATTGAGTCAAATTTGAACGAAAAACTGTTCGGTGAAACTTGAAGAGTATTAGCAAGTTTTTGCCCAATTTCATCTTCACATGGAAATGTGTCTGGGTCGCACACTTCAAATGCGTGCCAAATACCGTCTTCACACTCTTCAAACCCATAGAACAGCTCAATTTGATATGGTTTCTGTTTAATCATATTCCTACATCTTTCTTAAAACTAATCTTTCATTTTTTCTTCTTGACTCACATTTTGAAATCGTTTATAATTGTTATTGAAGGCGGACATAAAAAGGAGTGTAGCAAAGTGCGTAAAGACGACTATGGGTACACAAATAAATTCAGCGATATAGATGCTATAACCGATGACCCGGAAAGTTACTCCTCACAAGACCTCCGAAAGGCTATTCATGATGCATACAGTGTTTACGATTACAAAGAGACAAAGCCATACGAATGGTATGAGCAAGTATGGCGTATCTGTAATGACGTTCTTAGGGAGCGCGGTGAAAGCGAGGAGCCTAAAAAGAGTCGATAGAGTAAGATTGTCAATTAACTAAGAGATTGTCCGCCTTCATAAAATTATTCTTTCATGTAGATTTTTACATCGCAATTCCATAGGTAATTTAACATGAGCTTTTCTACTGTAACCCAATCCCCACCTGCCAATCCACAACCAAATCCATATGGAAATGCAATGGACTTTCCAGCGCATTGCTTGTTAATTTCTGCGAACGCCTTTTGCAAAGCGTTATAGTCTGTAAAAATTCTTCCTTTACATCTTCCATAATCTAATTGCCCGAAAATGTTTATTACAGCCATACCAACTCCGTGTAGCGGAACAATTTGAATTTTTCCGAGTAACTCATTTGGCGTTTCTGCTGTTGAACAAAATTCATGATACATCGTTTTCACTTCTGGATATTTGGTACAAATAACTTTTGCCACTCCAGAGCCCATAGCGTTCATGCAATTCACCTGATGACAAATAAACGCTGCTTTGGCGTGTAAAATATCACCTTTAGATATTTGCAACATAATGTCACCACCAAATTAACCTTTTATTTTGGTAAGTCTTCTTTAATTCCAATCATGTTACGGACTTTACTAATAACACTGTGCACATGGTCAACATCATCAAACCCGTACCATTCATCGTCTCCAGATTTTCGCTTCGTATAGAAATCTATCAGCTTAATAAGTTCATATCTGGTGTCGAGGTCTACATATCCTTCGCGATAATCCTTCCAGAATAGCAAGTTGAAAAGCTCCCGAAGAAATAGTTTAACCATGTCGTGTTCATCTTCGATTATTCTCTCTACATCATTTAAGACAGAGCGTAGCCTATCTTTATACTCATTCATAAAGTAATCCTTTCAAAATATATAGCGCCAGATTGTTGCCAGAGTACGTTTCCACTTACCATTGACTAATTCAAATCCATTTACATACAGTCTCCCATCACACTGAGTAACATTTAAGCCCGTATTTCTAAATGACTTTGGGATTTCAACCTGCTCTCCATCAATAAAGAGACAGTTGTTTTGAATCACATCGGTTAAAAGTATCCAACACATCGCACTTTTAAATAAGTATTAACATTCTAGCCCCACAGCAGCCCCTTCAAAAATCCGCGCAAACCCAGCCGTCACACTGATAGCAGCTCGCTCTAGCTGTCGGTCAATTAGTTTGTCCGTGTCAGTGCAGATATCGCCGGACTGTACCATCTCCAGGGCACAGTTCTTGTCCAAGGCCAGTATCTTATACTCGTCCATGCCAGGCACATGAATGAGCTTCGCTCCAAAGAAGGTGCACAGGTTTCCAGTGCCCCGGAAGTTCGTCCCCGCTTGTGCGTCCTTGAACTCTGGCATATTCAGCAGCTTCTGCATGGCAGCAGTACCAGCAACCACTGTGTTCAGGCTATAGGGGGAAATCTTTGCCCACAAGCCGATAAAATCCGTATAGTCTGGTTTGCAGCCAGGTGTGAAATCAATTCCTGCTTTGTTGCCATCGCCATTCACTAACACGTCCACTGCGTCATTTGTAGTAGCATACGCAATGTACGCGCCAATCTGCCGCAGGGCTACGGTGAGCAGGTCAAGTTTCTGGAAACGCAAAGCCTCATAGGAGGCGGTCAGCATCCTGCCGCGCTTTTGCATCTTTACTAGCCTGGAGTTAGTGGTGATATTGGTCTTAGGCAGCTCTGCACCCTCTACCGCCACATCTCCTTTAGGGTCATCATCAACTCCGGCGGAGATGCTGCGGTAGTCCAGGTCCTCTATCTTCGTGACCGTTGCCACCATATCGCTTATTTTATTGACGCTCTCCATCCCCTGCCGTACAGCCCTTGCCACATATTCCGGGAAAAGGACAGCGCTGTTGCTGTTCTGAAAGAAGCTCTCCACAGGGCTACTTTCTGGGCCACTCACCTTAATAGCGTAGCGATTAAGCTGGCGATGATATGCGTCAAACCCCTCTAGAGGGGTGCCACGGTAGTTCCATGAGCTGTCCAGTTCCTCTAAAACCTGTGTAAAGTTCTTACCTGAAACGTTGTACATACCTTTTTCCAGGGTGATGTTTTCAAAATATGCCATTGATTACCATCCCTTTATCCAAAATGATTTATTCATAATCAAGAGTCTGCCTACATGCCGGACAAAAAACTCATACCATGGATTTTTAAAATAGCCATCGTCGCAATTTGGGCAACGATTTGGCGACCATTTTTTGAATAGGCTTTGTCGGAATACACTTCTTCACTTCATTTATTGTAATTTCCAACCCTTTCCTGGCAGCTTCCAGCTGATAAGTGGAAAGTATGACCTCAAAAAGGTTGATGCTTTCTTGTGTAAGAGCTATAGTTTCTTTATAGCTCATGATATATCTCCAAGACAAATACATATAATCCAAAGGATGAATGTTGTGATAATGCAAAAGCCGTTACTAAACCATGTAACGGAGTTAACTTCTTCGTGCTTCCTCGCTGCGTTTACGAAATTAGCAATCATTATAATGGATGCTACCGTAAGCTTAACCACAATCAAATCGAAAAGTTGCTTATCAATATACATTAGGTTTCCTCATAACAAGTCCCATTTTTATATCTTCTTGAGGTTTCGCCGGACGACAAGATAATCCACACGAAGAATTTCATTCTTCACCTCGGAATGGCACAAGCTGGACATATGCTACAAGGTTTCCCATCCATACTTGACGGTGGATTATATATACACAAATCACATGGTGAGAGCAAATTCTTCAAAGGATATACAGCATAACCCATTCCGCTGTTATAGTAGCAAACCTCATATCCTTTTATTAGGCATATCTCTCCTGACTCTATATTGCGACCAATAAATAATTCATCATATCCATCTTCCATGATTTGCTCAATCACCTGGAATTCGCCGAGCAATTTTGCGTTCTGTTGTTTTGTCTGGTCATCGTAGAATCTATCATATATTTTTCTAACTTCAGGTTCCATTTCTATTTTCTCCTCTTGTTTTTCAGGCCGAAATACTATTTCCCTATTGAAGAATATAAGTTAAATCTTTTTGCCCTAATGAACTGGTGTGAATTCTTTATATAGTTCTTGCTCTTTTGCAAGACGAGCTCTTACTGCATCTTCTTTGTTTTCAAAGCGCCCCAAATATATCCTTTTGGCGTTGTAGATAATATTCGCACTCCACTTTCCTCGCTCGCTGTCATAGAAAACGCCTGTGACACCGGATTTATTTGTAGAGGATACCTTTCTGTTTCTACTATTCTCGGCCCTTGAACAACACCGAAGGTTTGCTTTTCGATTATCTGCCCTGTTTCCATTGATGTGGTCAACAATTTCTTGAGGCATTGCCCCCACCACAATACGATGAAACCTCACAAATCTACGTGCTCCATTGTAGTAATAGCAACTTACTAAGTAGCCGTCTTTGTCACAATACCAATCTCGGTTCTCAGCAATATGTAAATCCTCAATATCAAACAGGAATTTGGTCTTGCCTATAGACATAATTCCATATGAATCACATAGCTCAATATTGCTCATCATATTTACTTTTCTTCGAGGCAGCTGTTTTCCCCTTTTGCTTTTTCGCCCCAAACTCTTTTAGGAACTCACGATTTGGCTTACATTGACTGCAATTATTAGGTGTTTTACAAAACCAGCACCCGTCCTGTACATACCAGTACCACTTTGGCATAGAAGGTCTAGCCTTTCTTTTTGCTTTACCCATCGGCAATCACTTTAAAAAATCCAAAAAGCGAAGCTGCGCAAATCGCCATAACAAGTAGGTCTGGTACATATAGCAAAAGTTTACCAGCATCATATGAGGCCAGTGCAATAATTGGAATGGCTAAGGCGTATATTACACTTCCTATCCCAATTACAACCAATAGAAGAAAAACGAACCCCCATAAAATAAACACTGGAATATCACGGATACTGAAATTATCGCCATCTAGCACATCTTTCACCCTGTTCAAACTATAACCACTCAAAATTGTCTTCAGCATACTCAATCCAGTCCCCTCATCTCATCTCTGATGCGCATCAGTATTCTACCCAACCGATTTTCTCCGACGCCTCCGCAGACACCCCAAACTCTATCACCCCAGGTGTTTCCTTCAACCAGTTCTGCATCGCCTGTATTGAGCAGTTGTCTTCTAAGCTCTGCGTTTTGGGAAAATTTTGCGCGACAGACATCATACATAACATCATCTTTGACAGATTCCCAGTCGCTTCTCAACCTTACTTTTCTGCCCAAACGCTTTGCATCTGATGGATTCAGCTCACAAAACTCACTTGCTCTTTCAGGGCATTTCTGAGCTTGAAAAGCTGCCTCATTATTCAGAAAAGTCACTCCATTGTATCTGATATCGGACGCAAAGAAGTTGCTAAGGAAGAAATACCTTCCCCTAAAACAGTCAATCTTCATAACGCGGTTCTCCTTTATATGTGGCAATCTACAATTGTGATATGCCAGTTATGCTCAATCGCTGGGGCGATAAATCTTTCGTAATATTTTAAATCCCACTCCCTCTCTTCGTCTGGGGTTTCGCTGCTCATACCCCACCACCCCATCTTACCTGGAGCGTGCCATTCCCCGTCGGGCGTAATAACCGCATATGTACTAAAGCATGTCCTACTTGCGATGTATGTTTGCTCGTCTGGATACATCTCTCTAAGATATTCTGGCTTCCAAAAAGTATTCCGTGAGATAAACTCATCATATGGAATAAGCGATTTTTCTTTTCTTGCTTTCATACCATCGAAATCCACATCCAGCGCATACGCCTGGTCTCTTAGTGGAATTTCCTCTTTGCATTGAAGAAGATGTGAAAACCTTCCTCCGACTTCATACCAGTCCCACTTCGACCGAGGATTATATGTTGAGTATACCTCTCCATCATCACCGATTTCGTCAGGTTCATATCCGTCGATTTCGCACTGATATATCTCTTCATCCGTCCATGAGAGCCTTTGTGGAAATTCGTCACGCAAATATCTATAGTGTCTATTCTCGGGGTCATTCTCGCAACGTTCCCTGAGGTACTTGGCCGGGTCACGAAGATATTCTGCATACACAGAATCACGATAGTCTTGTATGTTCTTTTTGCCTATTTCTATTAACTCTTCTTTTGTATGAGACACATATCTATCTACTCTCATGTTCTCATCAAATGGTGCCAACAATTCATCAACATCATTACCACCATTTCTTGAAAAAACTGCAACTGAATAATGGCTCATAGTTTCTCCTTTCTAAGTACATTCTAAATTTGTACTATATCCACGCCTCAACATGGGTTCTATCCTGTGAAAAAATTGGAGGCTTATCATCAATTACCCATTTCATGCGGGTTGTCTTTTTGTCTATGTTCTGGGGTGTCTTATAGCAAGTAACACCACGTTTATACCACACTGGGTAGTCATTCCAGTTCAGGTTTTGTGTACTCCATAGCATTTCCTGTATATCTGTCTGATTTTTACCTTGAAGTTCATGATGGCTAAAATAAGCCTGACCAGCTGATTGTATGCTATTCCTTGTTGCATCCTGCTGCCTCCAGATAAAATAATTACATACTTCTTCTTTTGGAAGCGAAAATACTCGGGCATCAAAATTTGCTTTGTTGAACCTTCGTTCATACACAGAATAGTCAAATTTCATATAACCCTCAATACTTGCCTCTGTATCGTAGAATTGCTGTGCAGCATTTGCTTGGTCGATGAAATTGATATTAAATGATAGGGTTGCAGTGGAGGCCGCAATGCTACACATTTTTTGCACTTCATACCCAAACCAGGCATCTGTATCTAATGTGGAGTAATCTGTTAGTAACAACGATATTTCATCTGACTGCGTGTATCCAAACACACAACCTTGTATGCCCTGACATAGTTCTTTCATGGTTTCGGCCATTGTATTCCTAAATACTGGGTCAAACGGTCTATTCATTCCCTTCGTAAACGAATGAAATGCCTTACCGTCAATCCGAATGATTGCTGGTGTCCTACGTGTTAGGCTATTTGAGGACACCATTTCATACCTCTTCATTCTGTTTCCCAATGAAGCTTTCCCCATACCTCAGTAAACCTCCCACCATAAATCATACATTCTTTTATACTTGCTTCCAACAAAAGTACCATTGTACCTTCGTACCAGCTTGTTAGAGCGTCTCTTTGCGAACTTAGACCTATTTGAATTATGAGAGCGAACTGCATACGGCCTATTGATACACTTCCAGTCGTCATTCTCCCACACTTCCCTTTCATATGGATAAATTCGTGGGTTGTAAGGGCTTATCTTAGATAAACGCAGAAGTCGGTTACGCTTAAGAAAAGTGTTCCTTCTCCTCTGTGCCACTTTTTGCTTCATGATGCTTTTTTCTTCGGCAGCATCAATATCTTCTGCCTCGATGCTTTCTGTGCACTCTTTCTCAAAAATTTCGTCCATATGACACGCCCCATCTTATGTATTTGCTTCTGTTTTTTTCGATTTATGCCAGCTCATATATTCGCATATTAAGCCATCATCAGTCTACTACTTCCGCAATATTTATTTTGTTCATTTCGCCATTTTGCTCTTTTCTGATTAAACTTTTCAATACAGATGCATCAACTTTTGTCAGCATTCTGAACCAGTTAGAATCAAAAAACTCATTTACGGAACTTTCTAGTTCATTGTTTTTACTCTGCAAAGCAGAACGATAATCATCTACCGCAATTGCAACAATTGCATTAGCGAGAGACTGGTATGGATTGTCTTTGTCATATTCTAGTCTAAAAAGACTTTCTGTAGTTCTGGTCATCTCCTGTGATGACATAGCTCTGGCCCTCTTTTTCCCTCGCGGGATACATCCACATGACCTTACGCGGCCAGACTTTAGATGGTCTCCACGCACCACAATAGAATTGCCGCACCTACATTTGCACTCCCATAAAATTCGCTCATCTTCTGAATCAATGCGCCTAATGACAGTCAAATTTCCATACTTTTTGCCAGATAAATCTATTACTCTGCGACCCATTTGCATCACCTATATAATAAAAAAAAAGCGCAACCAGTGTGCCAAAGCGACGGAAACAATCGCATGGCATATGGTTGCGCTTAGCATAACTTTGTGAGGCTTGCGATAAGAGTAAATATGCCTCACTTTTATGCGTTAGTTATTCAGCTGGAGCAGGTTCGTTATTGGGCTCCCCAATGCTTACAATGGCACTCCCGCCTGAAACTGTAGGAAGCTCACCGTTCCACCGCTCGTACTTGATTTTCTCAATCAGTTCACCAGTTAGTGAACGAGCAATCTTTTGATTGGCATCGGCTTCGGCATCTGCGGCAATTCTCACCTTTTCGGCGCTTGCCTCTGCCTCAATAATAGTTTTCTCTGCCTGAATCTGGGCAACTTCCTTGTCCTTTTCGGCCTGAATCTTTGCTGTTTGTGCCTCAATATTAGCAAGTTCTAGCTCCTGCTGAGCGGTTACTTTCTTCTGAATTGCCGATGCGGTTTCATCGTCCACGGATATGTCGGTAAAGTTCACCGTATCAATGATGATACCATACTGGTCAAATCTCTCGCGAAGGTATGTATCTAGCTCAGCATTGATTTCAGTCCTCTTGTCGCCGAATATGTCTGTAACGGGATAGTTTGCAGACACTTCCTGAGTCCAAGCAATAACCTTTGGCTTAATAAAGGAGTCCTTGATAGTATCGCCAGACTTGCCCTTGAATGTCGCGAATGTCTCAGAAACTCGGGCCTCATCAAAACGATAAGAAAATTCCAGGTTAACGCGCACTGTCTTTCCATCAGACGTTGGAATATTAAAGCTCTCGTCTTTTGGAGAGTCTCCCTTATCCTCCGCAGTCAAATACGACTGCTCAATTCCAATTGAATACTTGGTTATTTTCTTAGTAGGTGGCACAAGATGCCACCCCTGCGGCAGAACCTCTCCATCTACTCCTCCGTTCATATTGTACACAACACCAACATAGCCCGCAGGAATTTTCTCCAAACATACTACGCAGCACACGATGCCGAGAATTAGAATCACGGCCAGAATCAATGCTCCAATTTTTCCCTTCAATCAGCAAACCACCTTTACAAATTATTGTTTTTTATCAGAGTTTTCACCTCTGATTTCCTTCTTCGCATCATTATACAAGTGCAGTGCAGCTCCGCCAATTCCCTTAAATGCAAAGCTCAAACAAAACCATAGAAGCACCACTGCAATAATGATGCCTATCCAGAAGACAAAGTTCATTGTGTCTCCTCCGTTTCATCGTTCAGACGCACGTTTCCAATACGTCTCATATATTATATGGGTTCAACCCTTATCGCCATATTTGCTATAGCTTAATAGAGAGCATTTCTGCAACCTTTGCCTCAAAATCATTTTCTGTCATACAGCAATCTTCTATTCCTTCGCTATAGATTGCATTCATTGCCTCTTTGTACTCAACATAGTCGCGCACACTCAGTCCATCATCATTAAAAAATGCAATGGTATTTTCACTACACAGAGTAGGATGCATATACTCTGTACTTTCGCCATTATTCGCAAGATATTCAATGGCATGGGCCATGTCAAAAGCTCCAAGTTCGGTAATAGCTTCAATAATCCTTTTTCGTTCACTTAAGGTTGTACATCTAATTGCGCCCTTATTTTTCAAAAACTCAATTAAGTCGTAGACGGTATATACCATACACTTAGCCATAACTTACATCCTCCTTGTCTAAGCGCAAGCGTACAAATGATGGGAATTGTAGACTTTTTGCTCCAGTATTCTTGTCGCTTGATATTTCCTTATATCTTACCTCGCAAAGCATTCCTACAATTTCTTCACGCATACCCCAAAATTCTTCTCTTTCCCTATCCGTAAATCCTGAACCAATACCAACTTCATCATCGAAGAAACTTACAACAAAACTACCTAATGTACCTGAAAGTCTTCCAGTTCCTTCTTCGCAACGAATGATTGGTAAATCCATAGTGTAGAACTCTTTAATTTTCAATATTCCTTTATGTCGTTTCCTTCTATATGGGACATCGAGATTTGCTATCAGCCCTTCTTTGTCTTCGTTAACCATCTTCTCCAAAAGTTCGGGAATTTTCGACTGGTCTGTACCCATATAAAGAACTGGAAGAATCTGAACGTATCCGTTGACAGAAAAGTTATGGGCTATTGTTTCCAGCTCCTTACGTCGAACTGCATACGTCGTAAGGCAACCGTCCGATTCAAACTCTAATGTACTCACCATGTCGAAGACTGTATAGCAAATGCCCGTTTTATCTCTATCCGAGTTAATAATTCCTGTTGCCTTCCGAAAGGCTTCATTATCAGAAAGCCTACCTTTATCCAGCAAAGTAAGCTCTCCATCGAACACATACTCCGCATTGACATCCCATGAGAATTCCTGTATGATATGCTCAAGACCATCAAACTTGATTCCGCTTCGCGCATAAAGCTTTCCTTTATAAAAAGTTGCTCTAACCCCATTTAATTTCTGGGTTAAAGCGAACCATTCTCCGTCCTTGATGGAGTGTTCATCAATAGGATATGCCTGTTGAACTTCCCATGTTGGTATTAGACCAGGGATAACCTTATTGACAGATTTCGCAGTGACACCTAGCCGCAATGTTTTTGCCAGAAGCTTAATATATATCTCTTTCTCGTCAGATTCACACGCTTCCAAAAAAGCGCATACCTGCTCCAAAGTTATAAAATCCAAAGCTTTGCGCGAGGATAACTCTTCGCATATTGAAAAGATGTTCAGCATTGAAGGTGGAATAGGTGCAGATGTGGTATAGATAAATGGTTGCCGGAGCCTGCTCTCCGATACCTTGTAGGTTAGCATTGGATTCAATGCATAGTAGAGGAATTGGCAAAACTCATCGTTATTGCTATTTCGACGAATGATGTCCAATTTATCGTTCTTTCCTTTCGCCTTACAAAGCGCTTCAATCTGAACTAAGGAATTCCTCATAATACCTCCTTATTGCAAAGTTTCCTCAGAAATTGTCCAGCAATATATTGTTGCGTGGCTCGGGTTATCCTTTTGACTTCCAAGATGTATCTCAAGTTCATCCCGCCACGTAAAGTCTTCTTCCCAATAGTCACTAGGATATTGGACTTTTAGAGATTCCGCAGCAGATTTCATAGCGAGAATGGAGTCAGACAGATTTAAGAAGACACCGAGGACTTCGTTTCCTTCGGTATCCGGTGTATCCCAATAAGTGTACAGAACATATACCTGAAAGCCTGTCTTACACTTCCTCCGCGTACTCCTTTTATTTTTCTCCGTATTGTTATCCTCCATCAAAGTATTGCAAATGTTGGCATGGGTAATAACTTGTGTAGATTAGCGTCGTGCATACTCGCAATCCTGTGGTCAATTTCTTCGTCACAGCATGTCCCCGTCATGATATATGCATCCAGCTGGTTATACGTAAAGCCAAGGTTATCCTCGTCAGTTTTACCACATAGACCGTCCGATGGAGTCTTTGTTATTAAGTATGCCGGAATTGAAAGCTCATTTGAAAGAATGCACCCAATCTGTCGTACCTCACTTACTGTGAGGTTAGCAAGCGGACTAAAATCACCTGCACTGTCACCGAACTTTGTGGAGTATCCCACATAGTCCTCGGACATATTGCAAGTATTAGCAACGCGCCCTCCGTTTGGCAGTGATTGAGCAACCGCATATAACGTTGCCATGCGGAGTCGTGGGGGAGGTTTACCCGTGTCTGCGTACTCACACTTTCATTTAGTGCACCATCGACTGCTTCAACTAGTTCTTTATATGCGGCTCCAATGTTGACTTTGATGTTCCGGATGCCGAGGCTGTTCACTACACTAAAAGAGTCATCAATATCATTCTGGACACCGTTTGGCATCAAGACGCCAATAACTCTGTCCTTACCAAGCGCCTCTACGCACAATGCCGCAACAATGGTGCTGTCTTTACCCCCAGATATACCAACAACGGCGCTGCACATCGGGCCATTGTCGGCAAAATACTTACGAATCCATTGGACGAGGTCATCTTTTGTTTCTTGTGGGTTAAAAATCATTTCTTATCCTCTTTTCTCTATCGCCACCATCAGAACCGTCCGCCGTGAAGATTCTGGCGTACTTCGGATAGTGTGTATGTCTTGATAAACTCACCATTCTTGAAGACCGTCCGAAGCTCGTTGTTTCCTTGCGCTTCTGCCCAGGTCAGGCCATCTTCATAGGTGTAGTTGTCACCGTCCTTATACACGCGGCAACAACCACGTTGTGACTTCTTAAAGTGTCCAGTATCGGTCTTGGGGTTCTTGAAAATCATAATAGGCTTGCCATCAGCATCCTCGGCATATGTGGCCTTAACAGCGATACCAAATGTATCGCGAGTATATGGCGCATAGGCTTTTACCTCAGAATAACCAGCTAGCCCCTCATCATTTCTGATAATTGTCTCCAGACATTGCATGGAGAAAGAACCAACACCAAGAGCAACATTGTTAATGGCAAACCCGGCGTTCTCAAGGATTTCGTAAATCTGCTTGCAGCGCCGGGGTGTAATGCTGTCACCATACAACGCCTTAACATGAGGATTTAGAACCTTAAAGCCTTTACTGTTGACCGTTCCGCCAAAGATATCCCATAGTCTAAATACAGTCTCAGTAACAACTTCTACAGGGTCTCCGCTGTCACCGCGAATAGACAAGCAACCGTCATGCGCCAGAATCTCATCCTTGAGTTGGGGTAGAATTTCGTTCACCAGATTCCAGTAGTCGTAGCTATCGCTAACCATAGAGAAACTCTGATGCGGATAAACCTCTGTCAAAAGTCGGTTGATGTGAGTAATCTCATCGCCGTCGATGGCATAGTTCGAACACATCACACTGTGTTCTGTGGACAGAGCGCCGAAAGCAACCTGCTCCTTGGTACAATCACAGTTATAGTTGTCCTCCAGCCAGAGGATGGCCGGAACTGTAGCTGTATTCAGGAAGCTAAGACAGAATGCAGCAGAGCTTTTAGTTGCACTTTCTGCACTCTCCTGGCCGCGCATAGAAAAATCGCCAAGGAGTCTTGCGCGAACCGTGCCATCATCACAAGTACGTTCGGCGTACTCATTGACGATTTGACGATAGCGGTATCCTACCTCAGCGGAAACCTGAGTGTGCCACATGGTACAGGATAGCATGGTTTCGATGGAGTTGACTAGCCATACAAAATCCGGGTGAGTGTTAGAAATCTCAATCTGTGGCACCTTAATATTTGTACGAGTACCCTCTGGCACAGCTCGAATCTCCAAAGGAAGATACCTGAGGTTGTGCAGTGCTTTCATCCGTTTCTCTCCGATACCATCCGTATTGATGGTGGCGTTAAGAATACGCTTATATTCCGTAAGTACGTCTTCCCAATTTTTCCAGAAGAAATTGATATTGAACGCATCAATAAGAAATTCCTTAATAAACGCTTGTAGTCCAAACAATGTGACCTTATCCGTATCTTCCAAGCGGGTCATTCGCGGCGTATAGTAAGAAACCATTTTGGTTAATGTTTGCGGATACTGCTCTGCATGGGCAGTTTTGTAAAAGTCCAAACAAAGCAATGGGTTATATAGAATCATTTTATGCCTCCTGTTTTAATACGGTGATTCTTTCATATTCACCACGATATATACTGTCAGTGGTAAAAACATGACGAATCAGGTCGTCTGTCAGTACCGTACCTTTCGTAATGGTGTTCTCACAGTGGGAAACATATAGATATATGTCATTGGCACCTGCTTCTTTTAATGCCTTTGCCGTATGTGTAAACGTGCCACCACGCGAACAGATATCGTCCACAATTAGAACAGTACGACCTACTACCTTATCTGGAGTGGTCAACTCTAGCCGCTCAATTCTGCCGGTGCGCCAATCCCTATGCTTAATACCGAAAATGTACTCGGCCTCCATCAGCTCAGAATATCTTTTAGCCGCACCTTCATCTGGGTAGCACAGCAAAAGGTTGTTATCACCGATAGCAGAGATTGCTTCTTTGATGTATTTATCCGGTTGAATAACTTGGATGTGATTGATAAGCGCAGCGGATACATTGGAATGTGGGTCAAACACAATCACCTCATTCAAATGCATATTGTTAATGAAAGCGGCAAACCATTTTAGGGTGAACACTTCATCCTTGTTCTTTACTCTATCCATTCTGGCATTTGGAATGTATGGCATAATAAGACGAATATAGGTGTCATGTCCTACCACAGAGCGGACATGATTCACTAAATACCACAGCAAGATACACTCATGGTCTCCGTCATACCCCCAATAAATGGTAGTGCTTGAATCGGGGTCAAAACGGAAAGATGTTGTACCATCCGGGAACTGTGTGAAGTCTACTGGTGCCCCATTAACTGCAATCATTTTATCCCTCCCAATTCTCGACATTAACCTGACACATCCGCATAGCCCGCAAAGCATTCTCGTGGCTCTCTGGCGTGCCCCCAGCGCAGCAGGCAGCATCCACAGTCACCTTAATCTCTGGCAGAAATGCTTTAATGAGTAGAGCATTGGATATAACGCAGATATCGGTACACAAACCCACCAGAACGACCTCATCAATGTCCACATCATGACTCTTGTTAACCAGGTATTCACCCAATTCTACCGAACCAAATGTAGGTTTCATAAATACCTGCGCATTAGCAGTACCGGCTCGGACACGGTTGTCAACCGCTGAAAAAACTTCATCATGCAGTTTCCACCCCTCCGTCCCTTGAATACAATGTGTCACCGGCAGCATTCTTCCTTCTAGCGTACCCAGGTAATTTTCTTTGTGGGTATCATGAGTGATAATCATGTCGCCATCAAACTTCTTGATTTTTTCGATAACCCTTGGCACAATGGTAATGGCCTCGTCTGTACCAAGCGTACCATCAATAAAATCATTCTGCATATCAACAACTACTAAAACCCGCATATCTTATCCTCCTGTTTTTAGTTATAGTCTTATAGTTGCTTTCTGTACAAAAGCCTTCGAGTGGAAGGGTTTTGTATACACAAGGGCGACGCTTCTTTGCTAGATAAGTTAGTCTGAGTTTTAATTATATATGCCTCCGGATATATATAATTAAAACTTCAGAGTAAATTATCTAAGCAGGAAGCGAAGCAAACGAACCTTTTCTTTTGCTAAAAGCGAAAAGCTGCCGTATAATACGTTCAATATGTAAAACAGCAAATATGCAAAGCAACTATATTAACTGGCTTATATTGTAGCCAGCACTTTACGTTTTGGCACTGTCAACACAGTGCTTGATTCGGTCGCGCTCTTCTGCGCGCTTAGCGTTATTCCACCTGTCAGTCGTACCAACCAAGTATCCGGTAATTCTTCTAATTCTTTCAAACCCAATGCCTTCCCCTACTTTCACCTCGTCCAAGTTTTTCACCCACACTTTACAAAATTTTCAAACTCGGTATACTCTGCCTCTTCTTGATGCCTATTGACCTCTTGAATTGAACTACATGCCTGTGCGCACAATCCAAACAGCTCGTCAAAAGGAAAGTCTTCATCTTCTATGGGTGGGTCTTCTGGTTCTTCCTGTTCTTCGTTATCTATGCCATCATCGCCTTCATCATCTTCATCCTCGAAGACATCATAGTCTTCTGCCCACTGAAGCACATCATTTTTATAATCATCTAAATCATCATCTGTAAGTCCAACCCAATCTAATGGGCCATTTTGTCTATAATAATCATATCCGGTTGGAATTTCTTTTAGGTTATCTCTTAAATTGTACCAATCGTAATCCCTTACATAATCACCAAGAAATTCGTTGATTTCAGAATCCATCGATTCCTCATCGAAGATATCTTCAAGCAAATCACAGCTTTCTTCCGAACAAAACTCCAAAAGCTCACTCCATGAGGTAATGTCATCTATAAATTCTGACCTTGTCATAAAGCAACTCCTTCCATTATGAAACTAAACGATGTGGCTGGGCTGGCGGGATTCGAACCCACGAGATGACGGAGTCAAAGTCCGTTGCCTTACCGCTTGGCGACAGCCCAGTATTATGGAGCAGCATACCGGATTTGAACCGGCACTCCCAGTTTGGAAGACTGGTGTGCTTACCGTTGAACACTAATGCTGCGTGTTGCTGGAATTATCCAGCAATAAGGTTTAATAGCGATTCTTTAAATTCATCATCTGACATTTCATTTTGAGGTGGCCCTTCGATAAGTGAAGATATTTCATTATAGTGTATAAGGCGAATTCTTCTGTCCAAAGCGGCGTTCCTATAACAACTTATATATCCTGCGCTCTGGTTAAATCCAGGGCTCAAAAACTCATCATCACAATTGCCAGGTTCCAGATACCCAAGTGAAGCTCCTCCTATTTTAAAGTCACAGTCAAACAGATATTGTAACACATCATTTCTTTCTTCGATACAAGAACAATAGATAATTCTTCCACCCTCTACTGCCGTAATAAACTCGTCTCTTGTCATAATACCACACCTTTCATTTGTGATAACCTGTAATCTGAGTATGTGACTGTCCTTCTAAAACGCAGGTTTCTGCTGCGGGGCTAGGTGGTGAAGGGGTCGTTTCATTTCGGGCCTGAGTGTCGAGACGATGGGAGCCATAGTGTTGCTTATGTGTTTAGGTATTGGATGACTTGGTGGTAGTTGGGCTCTCTGTAGTCGACTGGGTCGGGGCATCTGGGATACTTTCCGCAAGGTTCTTTCCTTGCCCAGCAAAGCGTTACTTCTGTTTACAACGAGAAGCACTGTCTATACAGTTATGCATTACAGGTACTATCTTAAATCACCTTTTATCAAGGCGATAACATCTGCGTTCAATTTGTCATTCATATGCTTTACAATTGCGTCTATCACATCCTTTTCAACCATCCTATAATAGCTGTACAAGCCATGCATCGTCATCAGGTCTTCACGAGTCCACTCAACGCCATTGCGCTTATCAGTTACGTAATTATACATCATTGCTTGAAACTGTTTCTTACGTTTGTGTCCTACTGTAATTTCATTATCCTTGTTAAGCATAACGCCCAAGTTCCAATTTCTGCCAGCAGATGAGCCATATCTTGTCTTCTTTGCATTGATTGTGAATGGAGCGTTATACTTCTCCAAAGTGTTCACAACAAATTCTTCAATTTTCCGAACATCGAAGTCATACTTCGATGAAATAATGAAATCATCGGCATATCTTGTATATATGAAACTTTGCGTCTTTTTCTTGCCAGGTACTCCAACTTGAAACTCTCGAAATGCCTTTGTAAGTTCGAAATCAATTGGAATCATCATAATGTTTGTTATAGTTGGAGATATAGGAGTTCCTTGAGGCAACCCACCATCTAAAAATGCAAGTTCTAGTGCAGTTACAAGCGCCTCTTTTCCATCTGGAACCTTAACTACTTCGCTAAATGGGAAAATCAGCGAGAACATATTTAACACGAATTCTAGAGTAGTGCTTCCAAAGAAATCATGTAAGTCTAACTTACCGAACCACTTACTCTTATTATTTTGATGCCGCTTTACAGCATCTACAGTGCATCGATTTTGTATGTAAGCGAAGGCTGATGTATGGTAAAGTGCATGAAAATCATCTTCAAAGATTCTTTTCAGCCTCCTTAGTGCGTCCATCAAATCTGGCTTTGGTGCGTTTATTTTGCGCAACCCACCAGACTTCTTTGGAATGTAAAATGTTTTATATAGAGATTCGCGATTTTCTTTGCGCAGCTCTGTTGTTGAATCATTGAACCTTTTGAGCTTTGAAATCAGCCCATCTACATTTATCTTGTCCAAAAACTTGGAGCTCACAGTGCGACACTGATACGTTCTGGTGTTTGCTGTGTTTTCATTGATAAGCACTGGCGATTCAAAGTTCTGAAACAGATATTCCTCCAAGGACATTTGATGATAAAATGGTGACTGCCTAACTGTTATAAACACCATAATAGTCTCTCCTTTACTTAGCTGTAACCTAACATAGAGTATTGGTCTGGGCACGCCTCCGTTTAGCTGTGATATTTGCGGCGTTGGTTGCTGACTCGCCGCAGTTGGGCGGGTTATTCCTGAAGTCATTTGGGTTATATTGCGACTTTTGTTGCTCAAACTCCTGGTGATTCCGAAATATCCTCTGTTTGCTGTATTGCGAATTGCCCTAGCGAGCTGCTGTTGCCTTTTGACCGGTGGGTTCCGACGTGCGTCCGGAGCGGAGTGCTTCCCTTCCGGCGGGTATCTTCCCCAGCAATTTGACACTTTAGCTTATAGCGTAAAGCTCCTTAACAGGATATACGTTACAGTTTTAAGATAAAATCATAGTTTTATAGGGAGAATGTCGTTGCAAACACCCTAAAAAGCATCAAGCATATAGTGGAACGCATCATTAAGAATCATCTTCTTCAGACCGTTCCCTCTGACAAAATTCACGAAATTTGTTACACCAAAAGCACATATCATCCGTACAGTTGGCGCAACACCGAGAGTAACCCCACAGGCCGACACAGGAGTCTCTTCTGCCGCCTCTTCGTGAGAGAACGCCATGGAGTTAAGAAAGTCCTTTTTCATCTTGTAGTTAGACCAATCCGCCGCATAATGCTGCGCAGACTCCAGTAATGTGCGGAAGTCGAACATTGCTTTGACATAGGGATTATTGAGATGCTTCTCGACAATCTGCCGCCGCAACTCAATATTGTCCACGCACAAAAAGACGTACCCGTTAAGCTGCTGACCGTTCCATCCATCAGAAAACAGTTTCAAGTCGTCTTGGATATCAGGATTTATCTCTGTGAGAATGTCCGCCAGCGCTTCGACCTTTGCGTGCCCAATATCTTTATGCCGGAAAATCTGATTGGCAAGATTGTGTGGTGTAACGGCATCCATATCCCACAAAGAAATTTTGGTGAGTCCAAGCCTCACCAAATTCTCTGCGATAGTAGCTCCCACAGAACCGCAACCGACAATATTGATTCTTTCGGTCACCTTCTCAGGCTGAAAATACTCATAACTTTTAGACAAATCCATAGTCATTTACCTCCTAGTCATAGTATCCCTTTGAATACAGGTCTTCTATTTCCTGGCTATTGAGCCCGTGCCATCCAGCTCCAATTCTTGTGCGCGGCTTATCTTTTTTGTTTTTTTCTTTTTTTTCAGTCTTTTTACCATCGGACTTCTTGTCTTTCTTTTCATCAGAGGTTTTTCCCTGTGTATAAGAAGATGCCTCGATGATATTATTGGGGTATGACCCATATCCAGTATTGCAGTAACCGTTATTACCGTATTGGCCATAACCTGTGCTGTTGTATGTGTATTTTGTCTCCACCATCCCCTTGGCACCCTTGATAAACTCGCCCAAATCCTCGCCCTCACCAATTACCTTGGTAGTTATATCACCATTTTCAAACAGGAGATTTTTTCTCATATCGTAAATCTTAGCGAAGCTGGCGAATGACTTATTCCAAATCATAAAAATGTAAAAGTCATCATCGCCGAGCATGTTCAGAATTTCCTCCTGATGATTTAGGTCTACCGATGAGGGTGTCACCCCCATATTCACATGGGAGTGACCTTGCATTCTGATGTTATTGAATCGCTCATCCTCAATGTTATCTATCAACCACTGTGAATACTTCTCCGTATCCATCTCTACCGTGGTCTGCGTAACCTCCTGAGGATAGACGAGGATATCCTTAATGATGTATTCATTTGCTTCGGTGTTATCACTGCGGAACGCTACACCATGCCAAGCAACTTCCTTATCGAATTCTTTGATGAGCATTACCATCTTGGCCCAAGCAATCGGTGCAAACAAAATGGCTGCTTTCTCATTCCCAGCAGAAAAAGATTTCGTAAACGAAATTTTCCCGTCTGCTAACTTCGTTAGCTGGAGTGCCTTTTCAAAATCAGCACGACACTCATTTAGAAACTGCTCCGTTATCTTAATCGGTTTGCTCATATCTACCCTCCAACTCAAAACAAAGGCTCTTCTTCACCATCTGATTCAGACGACTGCTCACCACTGCAATCGATTTTTGCTTCCTCTTTACCCTGGGAATCTTCATCTTGCTCTTCAAGCCATTGTACAGCCTCATATGGCTTAACTACTTTGCCATTAGGAAGTTCTATACACTTGCTTGCTTCTCCGCTGCTCCACAATGTGTCCATAAAAGATTCCATCACTGTGCTGTCGTTCCAATTCAAACTTTTGCACGAAGCAACGCACTGCTCTAATGCCCCTATGTAATCTTGCTGCATAAGCAATTCGTTGATTATCATTTGATAATTGCCCATGCAAGAATAGCGATTTATATGAGGATTAGGCATATACCCCGTAAACTCAGTTCCGAAGTCATGACCAGAACGTCCCTGCACACTACCATTTAGGTCAAACCGATAAGCTGCACATACCCGCATCCGAAGTCGTGGTGAATCACTAACAAATAGCTCACGCAACAGCCGCTCCATTTTATCAGGATTCATGCCATCACGATGCGAATGTCCGTAATACACGAAACTATTTTTGTTATCTATAATGGTTTCTGCTGCATCCTTGTCAAAGAATTCGTAGTAATCTTTGACTGCAAAAAACATATCGGTGTCGGAAACTTCTTCCAAAACAAGCCTCTTATTGCATAAGAAGTAGTCCATAATTTCCGAGCTTTCGCTGCCTCCACTCGCTATCTTGTTCTGTAACCCCATCACCCGAATACACTTCTCATGTCTATCAGTCAGGTAAGTGCCAATTCGCTGATTTAGATTGTTTATATCTCTTTCGATAGCACGGATAGATTCTTGCACCCTTTCTAGCTCAATCCGCTCATAACGAGTTTCAAAACCACTAAGCATTTGCTTGATGCGGGCAGTTCTAAAGTCATATTTCTCTGCCAACTTTTCAATGCAGGCTTTATAACTGTCTGGCTTATTCTCTCTGAGGGATTTAATTAACGCAAATTCATCCTCAGCCAATCCATCTTCGGGATTAAAGTACCAAGGGAAAAAGGCCAGAATGGACACCTCTAAGTAATGGAGCTTTCGATTGTCCAAATTGTCAACAAATACAATTGTAGACTTTATTTCAGGATTGATATAACAATCCACATCGAAACTCTTCTTATAAAACTCCTTGACTTTGTCAAGCCGATGATAGCCCGGATACACCGCGCAAAGAGTCTCATCTATCACCTTAAGGTTAGCCTTTATGTCGTCTTGTCCACCACGAAGATTGTGTACGAACAATCTTCCGGTAGATTCAAGGTCATAACCTCCGCAGATTGCCCTCACAATGTCGCGTGCAGAGTTATCTTTTACTACGCTAGCCCCATATGAAGAAGAGCCAAAAAACAAATATATCTCTTCATCCGCAGGAATCCTAGGGGCAACCAGCGCTCGCAGTGTTGCCAAAAAAGATATATCATTTGAAAAAGGCCTACCATTGATGTTTGGAAAGCATCCATTTGCTGTACTTGATGTAAGCGGCGTTGATGTTATGCTTGTTCTGAACATATTAACACCTCAATTTATAAAATTTGGTGAGGAATATCGGACTTGAACCGATACGGTATAAACCACCAGAACCTAAATCTGGCGCGTCTACCTATTCCGCCAATTCCTCATAATAAAAGAGGGACATCATTTAGATGTCCCTCTGCGTTAGGAGGTGGGTATGTATAACGAACTTGTCGGCTTAGGCGTTGTCAGCCTTAACAACGTTCAGCAGGAAGCACTTCTCAGTGATGCCGAACTGCTCGAACGTCTTATCCAGGTCGCCGGGAGCCAATGTTGAACCATCCAGGCTCATCGTGCCACGGGTATAATCTACGCCGTTGTCTTCCAGGCAGGTACGCAGAGTAGTGTTCTTGTCGATGATAACGGCCTCGCGCTTCAGATTGTTGCCAACAGTAACTTTAATCATAGTAGAATACTCCTTTTATAAATGAATTTTTTTGATTTCAAAGATTTGAGGGGCGACTCACTGCCGCCCCAAACACACGTTGTTTCGTTTGCGTTTGTTGATTACGCCAGGGAGATATTGCTCATGACCTTTTCCTTTTCGGTCTTAACATCCGCCAGCGCTTCCTCAAACCCAGCCTCGACCTGGTTCAGCAGCATAACGGCATAACCGAAGTGCTCGGCCGCATACTCTTTCGCATCCTCAACATTGCTGGGGATTCCGATGGTGAGAGTGGCCAGCTTGTTTTCGTCATGAGATGCACTGCCAAAGGAAATTCCGAACTTGCTGATGTCACCAGCGCCAGCAGTGGTACCGACGCGGAAGGCAACCTCTTTCTTGCCGTCGTCATTGGTCTCGGTCAGGGTCAGCGCCTTGGGCCGGTACTTCTCCAGCGTCTTGATGTCCTCCAGCTTAGCGCTAGAAGTGATAACAGCTGCGTCCCCCGCGATTACGATTTTTGCCATAGTAAAAACTCCTTTAATTATAATAATGTACTCCAATCGGTTCGTCTTTCGACTTTCCACCCACACCACGAGGAGGTTGGAGCCATTGTGGGCATAAATTCCCGCCGGTCATTATCGACCGGCGGATTACTATATTTGTTTGCTCTTGCACCACTTGCGTGGTGCAGACTCTTTTGATATAGCAGATTAGAAACTGAAAGCCGGGGCCACGCCAATGGAATACCTGGCGTTGCTGCCGTTCGCGGTGCCGTCCGTGTACACACTGCAGAAGGAGTAATCACTCCCTTCACACGGCGACCGTAGTGAACAGTTCTCTTCTGCTCCATTACGTTTCTTACTCCACGGAACATCCTCTTGGCGATAGTATTCATACCACTTACCCTCGCCAGGAGCAGAGTAAAAGCATCTGCCGTATGTTTCCTTTTCAGACTTTATCCAGAACTTATGAACTGATTCGATAATACTGTTTGAGCCGTCGTATGTATTAGCAGTGAGTTTCACCACAGGTTCAGCCAGTGAAACAATCTCGTCTGGAAGGAGCTGGTATATTTCCCCGTCTGGGTTATTCATACTCTGGCACAGTTTGGTTCCAGCCCAGGAACCGCGCGTCGTGTCGTTGTTGTTCCACCTATACCTCTCGGGCAAGCACTCAATCATTTCCCAAGTCATGGGAAGAATGATACCGTTCTCAGTTACATCATGATTTAGTCCAATCAATCTAAATTGGACATCCACTCCGTTTTTTAGTTGTTCATTTTTGAAATCACCAACGTGAAGTAGCTTAGGTGCTAAATTTCCTAAACCCTTTAAGGAGCGCCAGGGCATATCGTCTAAACATCTGGGCATAAACTTCACTCCTCCGAAAAATTGAACTCGTCATATGGAAACTCGCTATATACCTCTCCACCGTTTCCGTCGTCTATAAACATTGGGCGGTATATCGAAAAATTCCAGTTTTTTGTAAGATATTTCAAAATATAGTCCAAAGTATCTTCAACCATTTTCAAGTCGCACGATTCTTCAAAGCAAAAATCTCCTTGTAATACAATCTCAAGGAATTCGCAAAGTGCCATCGTAAGCTCGTCTTCCCGTTCGTATTGTCCATCTTCCAGCTCCTGCCTCCGTGTTGCAGATTCATCGTCAATATCGTCCAGTTGAATCGAGTGACCATCAACAACGACGACTGGATATAGGTACTGCATGTACAATACCTCGGCTGTATTTACACAATCTATTTCATCAGATGATTCAGCCTCATACTCAGGAGCTGCATCTCCTTTGCAAACAGAAAATAGCGGATTCCCATTATTCTCAGTAATGAACACTGAATATTCTGTTTCCTCATTTTCTGCTATAAGAACCATTTCCTCTTTTAGCCGGTACAGATTATCGTCGAAGAAATCCCAGGTATCATCTGGCTCGACATAAATCTTCACAGCCATTTGTAACCACCTCCAAAATGCTTTACCCCTATAATCTACATAGGATTGATTTTAGCCTCGGCGCTGCCGTCGGATGCTCATCTGACTCGGTCTGCAGCCTGGAGCTTCGGGCTGGTCATTGGGCCCCATTGTCCGATGACGCGGGTTTGTGAGTTCGAGATGCGATGTCGTCGGTATTGGGGTGGCCAGGCTGCAGTCTTCAGGTATCCCGTGCCCGGCTTCCTTGTCCAGCCATGTGTTACTTATGCCTATGGCGATAAGCACCGCATTAACGGTTATTGCATTACAGGGATAGAACTATCCAGTGAGGATGCTTGGAGTTGCACCACTTTTGCGCCCTAAATCAGCGACATCCCCATATGAAGCACTGCTGCAAGACACCCACATGCAAACTCCTCCAATTAGATTATCAGGCAGCAGCGCTATGTAAGCTAAAGAATAATTATCATGAATAGCAGACTCTATTAGACCCCTCGCCTATCTGCCATAAGACAAGGAGTCAACTTGGGGCTGGTCTCGTGCATTATAAGCCATATTTTTCCCTCTCATGTCCGCACAGTGGGGCGGAACCCAATCGAAAAAATGTAATTCGCTACCGCCCAGCCAAGTGGAACACCCTGCGGTAACATACACACCCTACAAACCATAAATCTTCTTTTGTCATACCGTGTCTCCTTTAACTTTGAGTTTTGATTTTGGAACCTATCTTATGCGATAGAATCCTTGAGCACTTTTCCGGGCTTAAAAGTAGGAACTCTTCGAGCTGGAATCTCCAGCTGTTCATTTGTTCTTGGGTTCCTTCCGACACGAGCTGCACGTTCTTTGATTTCGAACGTACCGAATCCCACAATCTGGAGCTTGTCTCCATTAGACAACATGCGCGTGATGATGTCAAAAACTGCATCTACCGTATTAGCTGCGTCCACTTTGGTCATACCCGTCTCGCCGGCCAAAGAAACGGCCAGCATTTCTTTTGTTTTTGTCATAATGCTCTCCTTATCATTTCGATTTCGTGTTGTGCTTCTTGCTCTGTATCCGCAGAAAAGAGAAACTCTCCATCAAGATACACTTCAACGTGTTCTCTGACTCTCTTAATTTCGTACATATGCCGCCTTTCTCTCATAGAAGAGTAATATTATGTTCTATGATATCAGAAGATATTGAGCCATCTATCTTGACAAATCAAGATAGATGGAGTAATCTTAATTTGAAATATTTATTTGCAGGGGGTTGGGTATGGAGACTAAAGATATTATAGACATCGCTGACAGTAAATTAGCTACTAACCTTTACAAAGATGTAGCTAGCCCAGCTATGAAACAAATCGGACAAGGTGCTGAGGGTCTGATGAAATTTGTAGCATTACCATTCAAATTTCTTGGACTGACTGCTGAGCAACTAGAAAAGAAATAGCTTTTCGCTAATGAATTCGCTTAAGAGCTTATATATAAGAAATAATGATACATACGGAACTGCCATACACAAAACAAAATTTCGCACCCAGTTCATGCAATCTTACTCAACAACAAAATCATATCGTTCTACAATGTCGTCCACACTATTATTGCACGCCGAATACACCATGTAAGATAATACGATGCTACCGTTTCTGATAGGGCGATAAATACCGCGATAACTTATGAAATTGAAATTTGGGTCCTCGGTGTTAAGCAATATACCCTCGCCAGTATCCACATCTTTTACAATACCGATGCATCTTTCAACAACTGTCTGCCCAAGTCTGTTCTCCAAAATTTCTGCACTTAGTTCACTGGAATCATAGACAACGATTTCCTTATTCCCGGCGGCATCCAACAGGTCGACAAGTGCGTGCTCGATTGATTCATAATCACTCTTACAGACAAGAAGTGCGCTATCCATGCTGGCATGAGCAGGGACAAAACCCATCGTTGTCATCAGCATTGCCGCCATCGCAGCAACAAGTAGTATACATCTCCGCATACAAACACAACCTCTTTCTTAAATATTTTGGTGAACCATGTAGGAATCGAACCTACGACCTACCGGTTATGAGCCGGTTGCTCTCACCGCTGCGCTAATGGTTCATATTTCGAGGCTGACGGGTTTTATCGTCATACCTCTACCGGTTTTGATTTCCCAGGTTAGGTACGGTGCCTGGTGGGTTACATCTTGCAACAGCTTGTAGATTTATTGTAAGATGCATTTACTGCCGTGGTCGAAGTGACAGGTCTCGAACCTGCGGCCTCCTGCTCCCAAAGCAGGCGCTCTACCAACTGAGCTACACCTCGAAATAGTGCGACATAATTGTTCGCATCAATTATATCGCGAACTTCAGCGCTTGGCTAACTTGGGCGGCGGATACACCGTCATCTCACTATGCCAAAAGCCACCGAATTAGAAGAAAACTAAGCCGTATTATAAAATAATCTACATTCGCATTATGATGAAAACTCCAGCCAACTGCGAATATCAGCCTTTGTTTCCTATCATAACGGGCACGGTTTTCGGGGCGGGCTCACCGTGCAACCCTACCTACACATGATGAAGTTACTAATAATCATTTTAAGCACCCTCCAAGTGTCAGATTTTAAAAGGATTTCCCTGTCAGGACTCGAACCTGAATCTTCTCCGGAATACCTCCGAGTGCTCTTCCGATTGAGCTACTTGGGCACGGTTGGCCTTGCGAAACCACAAGGTCCGTAAGGGTTTGTTGTACCCTTCTAAGTTACTGGAGCCTTGACTGAACAAGTGCTGACTCAGACATCAGCCCTTAGCCATCGCTCATCTTGGAGCGCCTCCCTTTGCAAGAACTTGCCTCCCATTCGAGCAAGGCAAGCTAATCCACTGAACATCTTGCAAAGTGTAGTCGGAATTTCACCGACACTGATGCTTGCAAGCAGTTTGACGCTATGCGCCGTGCCCTCGTCGGGCTAAAGACCCCTCTTAGCAGCAAATGCCAGTCCTAAGGTGTGTGTACTGCTTTACGCACAGTACATGAGGAGATGTTACTCCCAACAGCGAATGGCGCAGATGGTAGGATTTGAACCCACGGGCCGCTCATCACGACTCACTTGTTTTCAAGACAAGCTCCTTAAGCCACTCGGACACATCTGCATATGGTGCTGGTGATGGGAGTTGAACCCACACGCTATTTCTAGCAACAGATTTTAAGTCTGTTCCGTCTGCCAGTTCCGTCACACCAGCATTGATAATTACATCCTCCATACCCTTAGTGTAAGTAGATTTACTGCTGACACACGACTCGCGATATCGTGCCGCAAGGCAGGAAGGACGGAGCATCATTTTGGGCGGGATGATTGCTCAAGACCACGTAGTTCGTCTATATGGAAGACCCATATAAAAACCTCCTTGTAGAAAACTAGAATTTGATGGTGACCCCTGGGGGATTCGAACCCGCCGATACCACCGTGAAAGGGTGGTGTCTTGACCAGCTTGACCAAGGGGCCATGGGAGGAAGTTTAACCTCGGGTTATTCCGGTCATGACTCCGTTCATACCTTTATCTCCCACTTCCAAAGGATGCACTTTTCTATGTAGTGACAGTGTCACTGTTTCCCACGCATAGGCAGCACTTCCTACACTTGAACACATTGTGACCAGTCCCCTGTCCAGAACACTTACGTAGTCTGCACGCCCCAGACCAGCTTTCAGATTTTGGATGGCCGTCCTCACTTACCATCGCTGATGTGGGGTCTAAGCGTTAGGCGGCAAGCCGCCCTACGGAATCGTACCGTACCCGGCCTAAAAGCCATCGAACCTCGCTCCTTACTGAATCTTTTCCACCATCTTGGAAAAGATTTCTGAGTTCATAAACACCTTGGTGTTTTTTTCAGCAACACCACGGAATATCCTTTCTGCCGCGCCCTTGGTCAAGACAACGAACCGGCCAGTGGGATAAATCCCGTCTTGTATCTCAACCGAGGAATTCTCGTTAGGGCTCTCAGTCACTTCCAGAACTGTGAAGCCGCTCTCCATTGCAGCTTTGCATCTGTCGCACGGTTCATAGTCCACTACCATGTGGTGCGGGGCTCCATATTCCTCCCCTTTTCTTCCGTCACCAATACGCCCCATCAGCGCAACTTCGTTGCGCTCATCCCCACACCAAAAACAGATGGGGATTGTTGGATTCACTCCATGCTTTGGAGAAAGTTTGATAGCTTGCACGCTCATTCCTCCCTACTAAATGTCAATGCAATGTTCTTTTGTAAACAAAAGGTACAATCCAATGAGGGCTACAAAAACAGCGCCCGTTGCATCTCTATCTTCAACCGTCCTGCCATTTGAAACCATGATAGCTGCAACAACAGAGATTAACAACAAGGCAAACCCAATGAGCTTTTGAACCATCATGGTTTTACTCAGACTTAAACGCTTGCCTTTGGACTCGCGGATGAACTCAGCCTTTCTAAGTTCAAGATAGGGATTGAAATACTCGCAGGATTTAGACCACATGATAATCTCCTTGCCGTTTTATTCACTCTGCATTTCCACGGGCTTGTGACCGTTTGCCAAACTTGGTAAGCCGCATTACAGGCGGCGCGGTTGCGCCGCCACAGCAAAGAAAGGAAAAACGCCAAAATTGCGATGTTATCTAGCCCGCTGGAGCGCATAGTGAACCCGTTCCTTATCCTTTTCGTCGCAAGGCTTGTTTCCGTTGCCCAAGCAGGCGAATACATTGGTGCCGGGAATCTGCACCATATCACCGCCACATTTGAAGCACTTTTTGGAAACCGGCTTATCTTCTTCACGCTTGCGACGAATGTTCAGCGCTGCACCAAGTTCTGCGAAAGATGCGAATGTCTTCATAGTAAAACCTCCATATGTTTTTTATACTGGACGAACCTTACTTGGAAGCGAACTTGCCGCAGTGCTGCTTTCTGGCAGTATACTTACCAGTGGCAACACACTTCTTAGTGCGGCGGTCATAGTTCTTGCAATCCTTGCAGACCTCAGCCTTTTTGCTCTCCATGTTATACCTCCTGATATATTTTTCACTCTGCGTTTCCACGGGCTTGTGACCGTTCAACAAAACTGCTGAGCCGCATTACAGGCGATGCTATTGCATCGCCCCTGGGACATATTTTTAGGAGGAACGCTTATACTCATAACTCGCACTCTGCGTTTACACAGGCTTGTGACTGTTCGGAAAACCGAGCCGCATTACGAGGGCTACTGGGTAGCAACAGCAATCTGTGTGCAATTTCATCGTCAGAGCCACAGGAACCGTCGCGTCCAGCCTGCCTCAATTCTTTTTAATTCAACTATAGAAAATCTAATAAATTAAATTAAATAACTCTGACAACTAATCCGGTAAATACTCTCCGGCAGAGCATTGCAAAACCTTGCTGCATAATCTACGCTGCGAAGCCTTTCAGAATTATAGAGCTTGGAACCAAGCGCTTCGATTCTCGGTTCCACACTCTTTTATTCTGAACAGCAGAGATAATGTGCAAAAGCTTGCAAAGAATTCTGGCGGAACGGCGCTAAGTATTTCTATTTTATCCCGCGCCCTCTCAACCCGCCGACCGCCGCAAGGCGGTTTCGTCTTAATTTTCAAAGACTCATCAGGACGGTTATATGTATCAGGGAATCAAATCGTGGCAAGCGCTTTATGCCCGCTTCCCCACTTTACCATTACTTGCTGGCAGGAAGTATTACCAATAATCGTTACGCCATCGGAACACCGGGCAATGTGTTTCCCATTTTCATGTAGAAAGCTCACCCGTGAACCTGTCCTTTTCGCAAGACCTCTTACTTTTTTCTGAAAAACATTAAATGGCATAGCGTGGACTCCTTTCTTTGTAACACATTACTTGGTTTCTAAAATCAGCAGAAGCATTTTGAAAGCTACCACGATTAGTCGGGTAAGAACTCCAGAACGAATTGGCTTCATCACCAATCAGTTCTGTCACTACATCTTCCTGCTTGCGTTTCAAACTTGCAGGAGAATCCGAAAAGATGGAGCGAAACTTCACAACATCGCTAACTTCGCTATATGTAAAAATCCATGCCCCAAATTTCAAGATTATCAACTCCCTTAAACTATTCCATACTTTAGAAAAAAGGCGGTTTCATAATCAACTATTGGAACAAATCCAGTCATCTCACAATACTCGCTCAGCGGTACCATAAAATATCTGTTTTCTGACTTATCGTTCCAAGTAACATCAACCACAAAACCCCCGTCTATCACATTCACGACATGGGGAATATCTCCCGTATAGCCGCGAACTTTGACCGATTTAATCCCGGCGTACTCTGCCAAAACAGAGAAAGCATTTGCATATCCCTCACAAACTGCCTCGCCATTTTCTATAGACCCTTTAGCCGTTGCCGGAGAAGATTCCAAGCTTATCTTACTTCCACCAATGTCAGCATAAGTAAGAGATTCACACAAAAACTCATTGATTGAGTCTTCTGTGCTGCCAGCTTTTGAGGACAAGGCTTCTAGCTCAATTTCACTAAACTCCGTGTCGTAAAAGATTAGCGAAAACTGTGCTTTCTCGTTTTGCCCTCCACCATTGACAACAGAACCTTTTACCTTTGGGGTAGTTGATGTAACGGAAACTGCATCAACATACGCTTGAATCTCAGCCAACAGGTTTTTCTTAAACTCCAGGTCCGTGCCATAAGTGTTGATAGAAACTTCATTATGTTCCATCAACTCTTGTGCTACCACAGCGGATGGAAAGCCTATTGACGGAATGTTCGCGACCTCTCCTGGCATAGCACTTATCACACAACCCATACCATATATGATAAGCGATGCCAAATAACCCACCATGCACTAACCCCCTCTTGTCACTTACTAAGCCATGAGAATTAGCTTGCGGAATCCGCAGACGGTGGCCATCAGACCACCGTTTCGCCGCCATTACGGCTCATCAGTGCGGCTTATAGAAAACCCCCAACTCACGCCCATTAGGCGTCCTTTTTGGTCTTGTAGTCCAGTTCATAAGACTTTCCGGTTACGATGCGGTGGCAGATTTCGGCCAGGTAGTTCCGGAAGTTGCGGTGATTTGCACAGGATACCACCAGCGCCTTGCGGTTCTTCTTGGAGTACACAGACAGCAGGAAGTTGACATCGTGGGAAGTGGCCTTATAGCCATCACCCAACATAGCTGTGATAACTGCCTGCAAAGTTCGCAGGAGATTGGTCTTACTCGTGGGATTTTTGCCCATATTGAACTCGCGGGCAATTTCGCTCATTGCGTAACTGTCATTGACAGCTTTCGGGTCAAGGCCAAGGTCAACGGCCTTTTGGGCGGTCAGCAGGAAGTTCATTTTCTGGGCGATATGGGACCAATTCTCATCAGCCCCGATTCCGCCGCAGTACTTATGCAGTTTCTGTAGGTCGATTGCCCGCTCCTTATCGACAACTGTGCGGACCGGAACTTTGTCATCACCCTTTTTCTCGTCCTTTATCCCAAGAGTTGTAAAGGACAGGATAGTTACGGCGGTGAGCATAGGGCTGTCACTTTCCTTGCAGATATCAAAGTAGATATCGCGAGCGGCGGCGGTGTAGTCATTGACCTTCTCGCCCATGGACGTATCGGCCTTGGTAGCCGCTTCATAGTTCCCGGTCTGAATGGCCTCATTGTAATCACGGACGAGGGCATCAACCCCGGACCGTATCTGGACCATTTCCGCACTGGGTATACGCTCCTGCACCTTTGCGGTGATTTCTTCAATTGTCATTTGTAGTTCCTCCTTATTAAAGGTTTTTTGGTTGAGCGGTTTTATCACTCATTGGAACCGCCGGAGAAAACCCCGGCAGCTCTATCAATGATAAACCCATCAAGTGTGCATCGGCTCTGCACTTGAAGTGATGGGGACACAATGTCCCATCTACCAACTTTGCAGTATCTCTCGATGGTCGCACCATTTCTGATACTCACACCATCAGGGATAGTTCCGTTCATTTCGCAATACTAGACCAAATTAGACTTTCATATCTATTGCCCGCCTTTTCAGCTCCTCGGAGCATAACACCCTAGGGTGGAAAACTTGGACGATACTACTTGCCCTCAATGGCTTTTCTTGTATAGCCATCCGTTACGCAAGCCGCGCTTAGGTTCATAGGCGCAAACCTCCGGGGATTTTCACAATCTCGAACCGTGGGCTTATTTCCCACGCACCGGCGACGACCAAGTTTATTGGTGAACCTTTGATATAGCGTAAAGGTCGCTTTAGAACATACCGGATTTGCTGAAGGTCCGGATTAGTGGGTATTGCTCCCACACCCGCCCATCTAAACATCAGATGGACTGCGGCTGTTATAGCCCGCCTTTTGGCATTACGGAAATCCGCCGTAACTCGGACACGACTACGGCCCATTAGGTCAGGCCGATGGAAATAGGGCTTTTACGAAAAGCCCTTTAGAAAACGTTTCTTGCCTTGCACCCCTAACCGCAAAGGGGGGTCACCCCGGCGGGCTGGGCGGCGCTGGGCTTGCCTTGCACCCCTAACCGCAAA